>Ga0209570_1000021_pt1 | contig 517956 bp, 514 predicted proteins | sample EBPBio172007_DNA_FD_185861 | JGI IMG/M metagenome (GOLD analysis project Ga0209570, IMG submission 185861) | Wastewater treatment Type I Accumulibacter community from EBPR Bioreactor in Madison, WI, USA - Reactor 1_9/17/2007_ DNA (SPAdes)... | ecosystem: Engineered > Bioreactor > EBPR >... | reverse complement strand
GAAAACCAAAGATGGTCGTGCGAACCGCACTCGCCAGAAAACTTCTCGTCAGGTTGAATGCACGCGCTCGCATCGCGCGAGCGGAGATCATCAATGCAACTTGACACAACAGATAGTCGCTCCCCCGTAAACAGGGGGAGGATATTGCGTTGCGGACGGCCTCGACCTTGATCCTCCCTTGCGAAGCGGGGGAGGGGGACCGCCGAAGGCAGTGGAGGGGGCGATGTTTACAAGCAATCGCCCAAACAATCCCCGCGCCCCTACTCGGTCGCCAGCTTGTAGGTCTTCAGTTCGTCGGCTGAAAAATAATAGAGCTCGCGCGGTGGCGTATCGAGCGCATGCAGCCACACCGCCGGGTCAACGCCGAGATCGGTGAGGTAGCGCGTGATGCGGGCCGTGGTGGATTGCGCATCCGACATCGCCTGCTCAGCGCCGGCGCGGACCTCGCCAACCGCAAAGAATTGATGCACGCCGATGGCTGCTTGCTTGCCAGCAATGCGCTTTTCGCCGCCGGCAAATATCAGCGGGCAGGACGAGGCGCACAGCGCGCCGTCGGCCACTTCTGTGGCGACGCCATTGTCGCGCAGCAGCTTGCCTATTGCCATGGCGTCGTCGACCGAGCCGCCGGGCGAATTGAGCGAAACCGTCTCGACATATTCGCCACGTGTTTCGAGTTCAGTTGCGAGCCGCTCCGCCGCGCCCGGATCAATCATGCCCTCGGCAGCAAGCACCCCACCCTGGCCGAGCGTGAACGCCATCGGCTGCCGCAGTTTCGTCTCGTCGACCTTGAGATAGCTGCGCGGGTCGATGCCCTTTTCGGCCGGCTCGCGCAACTCGACCTCGGGCGGCAGGAAACTGGTCTCCGCACCCGGCTGCTCGACGGTACCGGGAGACTGCTGGTTGAGCTCCCAGAGATCCATCGCCAGCACGCCGATGGTGCCGATCAACATGCCGCGAAACGCCCAGCGGATGACCTCGCCCTCGTCAAAACGGCGCAGGTAACGCAGCACAGCCTCGCGGGCGCGTGTCGCACGGTTTTGCTCTGTCTGGCCTGGCGGCTGCAGGGTCATGTCTCGTGCCGCCGCCTTTCAGACATGGAGAGTGGCGTGACGTTTTCCGCCGCCGGCGCAGGCGTCGAGGCAGGTTCTTCGGCTGCCTGTTCTTCCAGATCGGGCTCTGCCGCCAGTGCAGCACGGCGCTTCAGGGACAGTGCCTCATGCACGTCGAGCGAGCGCATCATGTCGGCGGCGGTAATACGGTCGAGGTCGTTTTCGCCCTCTTCGGCGCGGCGCAACGCGCCATAGACAACGGCCATGATGCCAACCAGCGCGGCTGGCAGAAGATCGATGGAAATCGCACCGGCCCAGCTCGGGATGAAGTCGCCGGCATAGCGCAGCACGGCTTCAGCCGAGGTCAGCGGCACATAGCGCCGTTCGTCGACCTTTGGCTGCGCCATGATTTCAGCTGCCGCGTCCGACAGCGCCTTGGACTGCTGCGCAACCGAGGCGCGCACAGTCGCCATCACCGCGTCCTGCCGGCTGGCAAGATCAGCAGATGATCCGTCTGCGACCGGGGCGATGAAACCGGCGGACAGGTCTGCGGCGGCGCGGCTGACCGAGGGCGCAATCGAGGTGCGCTCAAGCGAGGAAATGACACCGGCCAGCGCCACGCTTTCGCGCGCAAACTCATCCGATCGCGGCTGGATGGCGCCCGGCGCCGAGACCAACTCGCGCATCTTTGCCAGATGCGCCTGGCCCTGTTCAAACGAGGTAGCCACCGTTTCGCGCGAGGCAAGGATGGTGCTCTCGAGCTCCTTCATCTGCGCCGACATCTGGGTGAGCAGTTGCACGACCGAGCCGGACCCGGTGGTGCCGGTCAATGCACCGGAATTGCGCTCATCATCAGCCAGCCGGGCAAACCGCTCCGAGGCGCGCTGGATGTCGGGCAGCAGAGACAGCGCGCCGATGGCGTTGGCATTGGCCTGATCGAGATCGGACGTGTAGCCCTCAAGCGTTACCGCCAGATGCTGCTCGACTGCGGCGGATCCCGCGAGCGCGGCGGCATTCAGCCAGGACGACATGGCGATGATCATCGCCGAGCCCAGCGCCATCATCGCCAGCATGGAGGCGCGCGACGCGCCGTCACGCAGTTCCGGCAGGAACCTCATCATGTAGGTCCAGAAACCGTAAATGCCGACCGAAACCGCAGCCGAGTAGATGATGGCGGCAAAGAAGACCATGGTCGCGCTGCCGTCGAGCAGCGTCCGCACCCCGAGATAGGTGTAGACGCCCGACGCCAGCGCCAGCGTCGCCAGTACAAACTTGGTCATCGTCTCCAGCGAGGCGATGTGGCCGCGCAGGGCGCGTGCGGAGGCGGATCTGGCCATGCAAAAATCCTTGTTCACATGAACCAAGGGGAAACAAAGATGACGATTTGAAGGCCCGCGACAATCAACGGCGCGCTCCGCCCTGCACAATGGCGTCAAGGACCGCTATAAGGCCGCCAAATCAGAAAAGGAGTTTCACATGCCGCTCGAAGGCAAAACCGTCATCATTACCGGCGCCGCTGGCGGCATTGGCTACTCGATTGCCGAACGCTTTCTGCGCGACAAGGCCCGCGTGGTGATCGCCGATGTCGATACCGTGCGCGGCGAAAAGGCCGAGAGCGATCTGAGCCAGCTGGGCGAAGTGCGGTTTGTCAGGGCCGATGTCGGCTCGCGCCTCGACGCCCACAATCTGGTGGCGGCAGCACTTGAAGCCTTTGGCGAAATCGACGTGCTGGTCAACAATGCCGGCATCGTGCACGGGGCAGACTTTCTCGACCTGAAGGAAGAGGATTTTGACCGTGTGCTGCGGGTGAACCTGAAGGGGTCGTTCCTGGTTGGCCAGGCGGTGGCCAAGGGCATGGTGGACCGTGTCAACGCGGGCGGCCCGGCCGGCGTGATCATCAATATGAGCTCGGTCAATGCCGTGTTCGCCATCCCGAACCAGGTGCCCTATTCCGTGTCGAAGGGTGGCGTCAGCCAGCTGACCAAGGTGATGGCGCTGTCGCTCGCGCCCTATGGCATCCGCGTCAACGCGATTGGCCCCGGCTCGATCATGACTGACATGCTGGCTTCAGTGAATTCTGACCCGGCCGCCAGGAACAAGATCCTGTCGCGCACCCCGATGGGCCGCATTGGCCAGCCCTCGGAAATCGCTTCCATCGCCGCCTTCCTGGCGTCGGACGACGCGTCCTACATCACCGGTCAGACGATCTATGCCGACGGCGGCCGCCTGCCGCTGAACTACACTGTGCCAGTGAAGCCGGGAACCTGAAGCCGGGGGCAAAATGGAGCCCGGATGGCGGGATCAAAATAATTCGCCTTCCTGACACCTCCTGACAGAATGATGTCAGGAGGTGTATGGCATAAGGTCCGGCAACAAGGACCAACGCCATGAGACGCGCCGACCGGCTGTTCCAGATCGTCCAGCACCTGCGCGGCGGGCGTCTGGTGACGGCCCAGATGCTGGCGACACGGCTGGAAGTGTCGGAGCGCACCATCTACCGCGACATTGCCGACCTGCAATCGACCGGCGTGCCGATCGATGGCGAGGCGGGCGTCGGCTACATCATGCGCGAAGGCTACGACCTGCCGCCATTGATGTTCACCCGCGACGAGATCGTGGCGCTGGTGGCTGGCGCGCGTATGGTGCAGGCCTTTGGCGGCGCAACCATTGCCCGCGCCGCGGCCGAGGCGCTGGTGAAGATCGGCGCGGTGATCCCGCAGGACGGCCGCGAACGCATCCGCCAGACGGCGATCAATGTGCCGGACGTGGTGGTGAGCACCACCGTGCGCGGCGCGCTCGACGAGCTCGACCTTGCCATTGACGGCCGGCAGGTGCTGGCGCTGGACTATCGCGACGTCGAGGACCGCGCCACGCAGCGCGACATCCGCCCGCTTGGCCTGACCTTCTGGGGCAAGGTGTGGACGCTGATTGCCTGGTGCGAGATGCGTGGCGATTTCCGCGAGTTCCGCATCGACCGGATCGCAAACATGTCGCCCGCCGGGCGGCTGTTCAAACCCGAACGCGGCAAGACGCTGACCGATTATTACCGGCTGGTCGAGATGCGCGGCGCGCAGGCTGCATAAGGCTTGCACTCGGCAACGCGCCAGCGCATGAAAGCGCGATGAGCACCCGTCCCGCCCGCCGCCGCCGTTCTGTTCTTTATGTTCCGGCCACCAACGCCAAGGCGTTGGCGAAGCTGCCTGAACTTGCCTGCGACGTGGCGATCATCGACCTGGAAGACGCGGTTGCGCCCGACGCCAAGGCGGACGCCCGGCGCGCCATGCAGGCGTTTCTGGAGGCTCGCCCGAAGACAGGCCCTGCCGAAATCATCGTGCGCATCAATGCGATGAGCTCCGAATGGGGCGCAGATGATCTCGCCGCCGCGCGCGAGGCCCGCCCCGACGGCATTCTGCTGCCAAAAGTGGAGACGCCGCGCGACATTCTGGAAGTGAACGATCAGCTCGACGACAACTATGCCGGGCCTGACATGTGGCTGTGGGCGATGATCGAGACGCCCAAGGCGCTGATGAACATTGGCGCGATCGCCGAACTTGGCCGCGACCGTGGCGCGCGGCTGGCCTGTCTGGTGGCGGGCACAAACGACATCGTCAAGGAAACCGGTGTGCGCATGACGCCCGACCGGCGCTATCTCACGCCCTGGCTGATGCAGATCGTGCTGGCGGCGCGCGCTGGCGGCATTGACGCGCTGGACGGCGTGGCCAATGATTTTTCCGATCTCGAGCAGCTGGCGCGCGAATGCGAGGATGGCGCGGGCATGGGCTTTGACGGCAAGACGCTGATCCATCCCGGCCAGATCGAGCTCGCAAACCGCATCTTTTCGCCATCCGCCGGTGAATTGGCCAGCGCGCGCGCCGTAGTTGCCGCTTTCGCAGAGCCAGCCAATGCGCGTAGGGGCGTGATTACCATCGATGGGCGCATGGTCGAACGGTTGCATCTGGCCCAGGCCGAGAAACTATTGGCGAAAGCCGGCTAAATAATGAATCTTGCGAGGCTAACGAGATGAGACTCTACCGTTTCCTGTCAGGTCCCGACGACTCGGCCTTCTGCCACAAGGTAACGGCAGCGCTGAACAAGGGCTGGCACCTGTTCGGCTCGCCGACCTATGCCTTTGACGCCGCGACAAACACGATGCGCTGCGGCCAGGCCGTGGTGAAAGATGTCGACGGCAAGGATTACGAGCCCGGCATGAAGCTCGGCGAGCAATAGGGCTCAGCTGATCTGCGCGGCGAGCAGGTCGGCAATGTTCTCGGGAAACACTGTTTCGGTTGCATCGCGCAATTCGGCCAGTGTCCACCATTTTGCATGGCTGATGAAGGCGCGTTCGACCGGGTCAGGATTGGCCGAGATGTCGACGGATGCGTCGCTGCGGACCACGAAATAGCGTTCTTCCGCCTCGACCATTTCGCCGTCTGGCATCATGAACTGGAGGTGGCGTACGAAAACGTGGCTGCCGACCTGCGCCTCAATCCCGGTTTCCTCTTTCAGTTCGCGCCGGGCGGCGGCTTCATAGCTTTCATCGGGGTTGAGCGCGCCACCAGGCGGAACCCAGTAGATCTGGCCGGCCAGCGGCCCGTCATCATGTTGATAGCGGAACAGCAGAACCCGGTCGCTTCTGTCCAGTACGAGCAGGCGCGCCGCAGGCCGCTTGCGCATCGCTAGGCAACGCCCTCTTCGATGCGCTCCATGTCGTCGTCCGACAGGCCAAAGTGGTGGCCAATCTCGTGGATCAGCACGTGGTTGACGATGTCGCCCAGCGTTTCCTCGTTTTCCGACCAGTAATCGAGAATGGCGCGGCGGTAGAGCGTCACGCGGTTCGGGCCCTCGCCCGTCGCCGGGTTCCAGCGTTCGGCGATGCCGCGCCCCTCAAACAGGCCGAGCAGGTCAAACGGCGTCTCCAGCGACAGGTCGTCCATGATCTCGTCGGTCGGGAACTCGGCCAGCTGGATGACGATCTCGCCGGTCAGCTCGCGAAACTCGGCAGGCAGATGCGCATAGGCGTCAAGCGCCAGCACTTCCAGCTCCTCAAGCGAGGGCGAGTGCAGGTCGCGCCAGGCGCGGGAATTGTCGATGCGGGCCATAGGTTGTCCTTGTGGAAGGGCGCATATAGGCGGTTTCCGGCGCGGATTGAAGCCTTTCTTCGCTTTCTGTGGACTTGGGCCGCCTGTGCGCGTCAGGCCCTGCCGGCGCACCCATGGCGATGCTCTCTGCCCGCACTCGCGGCGCAGAGATGCGGCACCCTGCCCGAACGGAAAGGAATAAATTCTTTTTTGCCGCGCTTGACTCTCTCGGCCGGATTCGGAATCTATAAGAACAGAGCAAGAACATTTTGACCGGAGAGCAGTGTCATGGCGCAGCCCGCCACGGCGCGCGAGCAGCTTTTTGCGCTGCGCCGCCAGATTGCCCGCATTGAGGGACGGATCGAGACCCCGCTGGATGCGCCAGCGAAAGGGCCTGCATCTGCCGCTCCCGAGGCTGGCCAAGACGCTGCGCCGATCCTGCTGCGCCGGGGCGGGGTTGCCGCGCATGATCTTGTGCCGCTGGGCGCTGACGCGTTTGACCAGGCGCTGGGCGGCGGCGTGCCGCGCCTTGGCCTGACCGAAATCCATGCAGCTGCCATGCGTGATGCGGTGGCCGTATCGGGCTTTGCGCTGGCGCTTGCCATGCTGATGCCGGGCGCGCCGGGTCCGGCGAACCCGATCCTGTGGATCGCAACCGGCGATTTCTGGCGCGAGACCGGCCGCCCCTATGCGCCGGGCGTCGCCCGCCGGTTTGGCCTGCCGCCTGAAAACCTGCTCTTTGCCACCGTGCCAAAGCCTGTCGACGCGCTGTGGGTGGCCGAAGAAGCCGCCGCAACCGGCGTCTTTGCCGCCATGCTGGTCGAAATCGGCGGCAATCCGCGCGATCTTGACCTCACCGCCACGCGCCGCCTGCACCGGCGCGCGCTGCTGGCAGGGCAGCCGATATTGCTGCTGCGCGCCGCAGCGCAGGCAACGCCGACCGCGGCGCCCTTGCGACTGCTGGTGTCGTCGGCCCCCTCGACCCCGCGCAACACCCTGTCCGGACCGCTCACCGGTTCGATCGGGCCGCCTGCCTTTCATCTCGCCATCGGCAAGAGCCGTACCGCCATCCCTGCCACCGTCACCCTGGAGTGGAGCCATGGAGCTTTTCAGGAACGAACTTCACGCACAGCGATTTCTGGCGCTGTGGCTTCCCTATCTGCCAGCGGAACGGACAATGCGGCAGCGGTTCGGCAGGTCCTGGCGTTCACAGGCGGGCACGACGCCGCCGCTGGTGTTCAGCCGCAGCGACGGCGCAGCCCAGAGGGTGGCGGCGCTCGACGCGCGGGCTGAGCGGCTGAAACTGCGGGTCGGACTTGGCGTCGCCGAGGCGCGCGCCATGCATCCGGCCATCGAGATCATCGAGCTTGAGCCCGACGCCGACAAGGCGATGCTGGAGGCCTTGGCCGACTGGTGTGATCGCTACACGCCGCTGGTGGCGGTCGACGGCGTTGACGGGCTTTTCCTCGACATTACCGGCTGCGCCCATCTGTTTGGCGGCGAACGGACCATGCTGGACGATGTGCTGGCCAGGCTCTGCCAGCAGGGGTTTGACGCGCGTGGCGCCGTCGCCTCCACGCCGGGCGCTGCCTGGGCTGCAGCCCGCCATGCCAATGGCCAGATTGTCGAGACCGGCGAGGAAGCCGACCTGATCGCGCCATTGCCGCTGTCGGCGCTGCGGCTTGACGGTGCAATCGTCACCAATCTTGAAAGCGTCGGCCTGCGGGTGGCCGGCGCGTTGATGGCCGCCCCGCGCGCGCCGCTGGTGCGCCGCTTTGGCAAGAGCGTGACGCTGCGGCTCGATCAGGCGCTTGGTCAGGTTCGTGAACCGGTGTCGCCGCGCCTCACGCCGCCGCTTCTGTCGGTTGAACGCCGCTTCTTCGATCCCATTTCGCTTCTGTCCGACATTGAGGATCTGACGCCGGCGCTGGCGCGGCAATTGAGGAGCGAACTGGAACGGCGCGAGGAAGGCGCACGCCACCTCGAACTGCAATTGTTCCGGGTCGACGGCGAGGTCGCCCGCGTGCCGGTCCTCTCGTCGCAGCCGCTGCGCGATCCAAAACTCATTGGCCGCCTGTTCCGCGAAAAGCTCGGCGCGGTGGTGATAGATCCCGGCTACGGGTTCGATCTGGTGCGGCTGGCGGTGCTGGCAGCAGCCCCCTTTGACGCGGCGCAGGCGCGGCTTGATGCGACCGAACCCGACAGGGGCAGCGATATGGCCTTGTTTGCCGACAGGGTCCGCGCCCGTTTTGGCGCACATGCCATCAACCGGGTGCAGACAATGGCAAGCCACCTGCCTGAGCGCGCCGCACCGTTTTGCCCCGCATCCGCAATGCAGGCCGCTGCGCCCATGCCCGACCGGGAGCGGCCGCTGCGCCTGTTTGAACATGCCGAGGCGGTCGACGTCACCGCCGCCGAAATTCCCGATGGTCCGCCGGGCCGGTTCCGTTGGCGCAACGTCTCCTACGCTGTCGTGGGGGCTGAAGGGCCGGAACGCATCGAGCCGGAATGGTGGCGCGCTGCAGGGTCTGAACGCGCCCGCGACTATTTTCGCATCGAAGATGATACGGGCCGCCGTTTCTGGCTCTACCGCGAAGGTCTCTACGGCGCACAGGACGCCGCCCCGCGCTGGTATATGCAGGGCATGTTCGCATGAACGCCGCCTTGTCTCCGGCCTATGTCGAGTTCAGCGTCCAGTCGAACTTTTCGTTCCTCGAAGGCGCGTCGCGGCCTGAAGAACTGGCTGCGGCCGCCAGCACGCTTGGCCATGCAGGGATGGGTCTGGCCGACCGCAACACAGTCGCTGGCGTAGTGCGTTGCTGGGGCCAGGCAAAGATTACGGGCACGCCCTATTATCCGGGCGCGCGGCTGGTGTTTTCAGATGGCGCGCCCGGCATGCTGGCCTATCCGCGCGACCGCAAGGGCTGGGGGCATCTGTGCCGCATGCTCACCACCGCAAACATGCGCGGCGAAAAAGGCGCACCAAACCTCCTGCTGCGCGATCTGTGGCGATGGGGCGATCATATGTCGCTTGCGGTTTTGCCCGGCATCGACACGCCGCCGCCACCCGGCTGGCTGGCGCGCCTGAAGCGGCGGTTCCCCGGCGCTGTGCGGCTTGCCGTCAGCGCAGGTTATCAGGGCGATGACCGTTTCCGTCTGCGTCAGGCTGCCGATCTGGCGGCCGCCGCCGGCCTGCCTCTGATGGCGGTCAATGACGTGCTCTATCACGATCCGGCGCGGCGGCCCTTGCAGGACACGCTCACCGCCATCCGGCTGAAAAAGACCGTCGCCGAATGTGGCTATGCGCTCGCCGCCAATGCCGAGCGGCACCTGAAAACCCCGCGCGAAATGGCGCGGCTGTTCCGGCTTTATCCCGAGGCGATCGCCGAGACGGCAAAATTCGCATCCGAACTGAATTTCTCGCTCAACGAACTCAAACATAATTACCCTGAAGAGACGACGGCCGAAGGCGTTGACCCGCAGACCGAACTCGAGCGCCTGACATGGGAGGGAGCCAGGTGGCGTTACCCGGAGGGCGTATCCGGCAAGGTTCACGGCCTCATCATCCATGAGCTCAAGATCGTCGCCGAAAAGAAATACGCGCGCTACTTCCTGACCGTGCACGACATCGTGCGTTTTGCCCGCGAGCAGGCAAAGGTACTTTGTCAGGGGCGTGGTTCGGCTGCCAATTCGGTGATCTGTTTTTGCCTCGGCATTACCGAGGTTGACCCAAGCCTGACGGCGGTTCTTTTCGAACGTTTCATCTCGACCGAACGCGACGAGCCGCCTGACATCGATGTCGATTTTGAGCATGAGAACCGCGACAAGATCATCGCCTATATCTACGAGAAATACAGCGCCAAGCGCACCGCACTCGCCGCTGCCGTCATTTCCTACCGGGGCCGGTCCGCCATGCGTGAGGTCGGCAAGGCGATGGGCCTGTCGAACGATGCGCAAAGCGCGATGTCAGGTTCGATCTGGGGCTGGTCAAGTTCCAGACTGGGCGAACGGGAGGCAGCCGCAGCCGGTCTCGACACTGCCGACCCGGTCACGGAACTGGTTTTTGCCCGCGCCAATGAAATCGCCGGCTTCCCGCGCCACCTGTCACAGCATGTCGGCGGGTTCGTCATCACCAAGGACCGGCTCGACGAGATCATACCCATCGTCAAGACGGCGATGGACGAGCGCAAGATGGTCGAATGGGACAAGGACGATCTCGACGCTTGCGGCATCCTCAAGGTCGATATTCTGGCGCTCGGCATGCTGTCCTGCCTGCGCCGCGCCTTTGAATTTCTCGAACACCACTACAAACGGCGCGATGAATATGACCGGCCGCTGACATTGGCGACGATCCCGCAGGAAGATCCAAAAGTCTATGACATGATCTGCCGCGCCGACACGCTCGGCGTCTTCCAGATCGAAAGCCGGGCGCAGATGTCGATGTTGCCGCGGCTGCGGCCGCGAAAATTCTACGACCTCGTGATCGAAGTGGCGATTGTCCGCCCCGGCCCGATCCAGGGTGATATGGTCCATCCCTATCTGCGCCGCCGTCTCGGCAAGGAAAAGGTCGACTATCCCAGCGAAGAATTGCGGGCGATCCTCGGGCGCACATGCGGTGTTCCACTGTTTCAGGAACAGGCGATGAGCATTGCCATCGTCGCCGGCGGCTTTTCACCCGGCGAAGCCGATCAATTGCGCCGCGCCATGGCGACATTCAAGCGCAACGGCACGATCGGCAATTACCGCCGCCGGATGGTCGAAGGCATGGTGGCGAACGGCTATGAGCGCGATTTTGCCGAGCGTTGCTTCAAGCAGATCGAGGGGTTTGGCGAATACGGTTTTCCTGAAAGCCACGCCGCGTCATTTGCCCTGCTTGTCTATGCCTCATGCTGGTTCAAGACCTATTATCCGGACGTATTCTGCGCCGCGATCCTCAACTCGCAGCCGATGGGGTTTTATGCTCCCGCGCAGCTGGTGCGCGACGCGCGCGAACATGGCGTCGACGTGCGCGAGGCCGACATCAACCTGTCGGACTGGGATTGCACGCTTGAAGAACAGGCTTTTGATCCGGCGGACATCCACCCGCGTCACGCGGAGATGAGATCGGTGATCGCCTCCCGCTATGCGGTGCGGCTTGGTTTCAACCGCATCAAGGGCCTGCCAAGCGCAAAGATGACTGCCTTTGTTGCGCGGCGCGGCAACGGCTATCGCTCGGTGCGTGACCTGTGGCTGCGTTCCGGGCTCAACATCGACGAGATCGAAAAGCTGGCGCAGGCCGACGCCTTCCGCTCGATCGGACTCGACCGCCGCGAGGCGCTGTGGGCGGTCAAGGCGCTGGATGGCCGCAGCGCTGCAGAAAATCTGCCGCTGTTCAGTCAGGGCGACCTGACGGCGCTTGACCATGAACCATCGACCCGCCTGCCGGTCATGCCGGCAGGAGAGCATGTCATCCATGATTACCGGTCGCTTGGCCTGTCGCTGAAAAGGCACCCGGTCGCGTTTCTGCGGCCCCGGCTCGACGCCGCCGGCATCACGCCGAACGGTAATCTGTCCGATATCCGCAATGGCCGCCGCGTCTCGGTGGCCGGCCTCGTGCTGGTCAGGCAGCGGCCCGGCAAGGGCAATGCGATTTTCCTCACCCTGGAGGACGAGGGCGGCGTCGCCAATGTCATCATCTGGGCACGAAAATTCGAGCAATTCCGCACCATGGTCATGGGCTCGAAATTCGTCCGCGTCACCGGCCAGTTACAGTGCGAATCGGGCGTCGTGCACATCGTTGCGGATGCGATGCAAGACCTGACGCCCTGGCTGTCGGACCTCTCCGAGGCAGCCACTATGATCGACCCTTACGGCCCGACAGATGAGGTCAAGCGCGCCATCGACGAAGATCGGCGCACGGTGCAGTGGCGTCACAGGCACACGCTTGAGCGTGGGATCGATGCAGGACTTGCTTCGGCAAATGCCGCTGCAACAGCCGATGACGCAACGCGGCAGGTCGCCGAAGTCATGCCCAAGGGGCGCAATTTTCAATAATCAAGTGAAAAGCAGGGCAAATCGTAACAGCCGGTCATGGAGAGCGCCGCCCCTTACGCCGGCTATATTCGGCTTCTTCAAGCGGGCGCGCTTCGGACGGCAGCATGATCGGAATGCCGTCGCGAACCGGGAAGGCAAGCCGCGCCTTCACCGAAATCAGTTCGGAACGCTCGGCGTCAAATTGCAACGCGGCGTTGGTCAGCGGACAGACCAGCAGTTCGAGCAGTTTTGGGTCAATCTGCGTAGATGGGACGTCACGTGTCATCGCAGCCTCGTTAAACAGCAAGGATCATGACGGTGAGATGAGCGAATTTGCAAGCAAATGGCGGCGCGCCGCGCTGCGGCAGCCAGCTCGCCGGCCTTTCTGACAGATGCACCCCGCCAAGCCGGGCGGATGAGTCCGGCCAATTGCGACGGCCCGCGAGCACTCCGCATCCCGTCACTGCAAGCTTGACGGATACTCATCATCATCGCGCGCCAGCGCCATTTCGGTGATCGCGATGAGGGTTTCAGAACGCGTTTTCAGATCCGGGGCATCGAGCAAAGCCTGCTTCTCGGCTGCGCCATAAGGCGACATCATCGACAGGGCATTGACCAGCGTCGAGTTTTCCGCGCGGCGAATGCTTTCCCAGTCAGCCTCAAGACCGTTGGCGTCGAGATAGGCCTTGAAAGCCTTGAGTAATGCATTGCGATCGAGCTCGGCTGCCGCCTTGTCGTCTTCGAGATCATGCGCAAACGCTGCGATGCGGCACTGCCTGAACGGCGTGCGCACCGCCAGTTCCTCGACTACGCGAAAACGGCACACACCTTCGAGCGAAATCAGGTATCGGCCGTCGCCGGTCTCGGCAAAAGATGTAATGCGGCCAAGTCCGCCGGTTTCACACAATTCTGGCTCGCCGTCGGCGCGCATCGCACCATCAAGCCTCGGCTGGATAATGCCGATCATGCGATCGCCCGCAAGCGCTGCATCGACCATCGCCAGATAACGCGGCTCAAAAATATTGAGCGGCATGCGTCCGCCCGGCAAAAGCAAAGCCGCGCTGAGTGGGAACACAGGGACCTGACCGGGCAGGTCATTCAGGCCTCGATAATGAGCATTACCGGCGCGCAAGGTTGCGTCTCCAAATAGGGCCGACCGCAAGCGGCGTTTTACATCCGCCCGGATCCTACTCTACCACAATGTGGGGCGCGCGCCGCCAATCTCAAGCCCGGCGTCTTGCGCCATCCGCTCAGGAAAATAGCAGCGCCGACAATTTGCGCCGCGCCGACAAGGTCGCGTCGTCGGTCAGCCCCCATGCTTCGAAAAATTGCAGCAATTGTTTGCGCGCGCCATCGTCGTTCCAGGTCCGGTCGGCCTTCATGATCGCCAGCAGGCGATCAGCTGCAGCGGTCCGGTCGCCGCGCGCATTGTCGATCATCGCGAGATCAAACCCTGCCTGATGATCCTTCGGGTTGGCCTCGAGCCGCGCGGCAAGCTCGGCCGGATTGCCGAGCCCCGCCACCTGGTCAGCGAGCGTCAGCTTTGCCTTGGCGCTGGCAATTGCCAGATCAGACGCCTTGTCTTCTGGAACGGCATCTACGAGTTGACGTGCTGCATCCAGTTCGCCGCGGTCGGCCAGAATTCCGGCAGCGCCGCCGATGGCGGCGAGATTGTCGGGTGCAACCGAAATGATCTCGGAAAAGATGGCCAGCGCGGTTTCGGTGTCACCTTGCTCAAGCAGCGCCTGCGCGTCTTCAAGCGCCTGTTTGATGGCGGTCTGCTCGTCGCCGGGTCCGGCAACACGTTCGATGAACTCGGCAACCTTGCTCTCGGGCTGCGCGCCCATGAAACCGTCGACCGGCTGGCCGTTCTTGAACGCAATGACAGCCGGGATCGACTGGACGCCCAGCTGTCCGGCCACTTGCGGATGGTCGTCAATGTTCATCTTCACCAGCTTGACCCGCCCGCCGGCGGCGCGAACCGCCTTTTCGATGATCGGCGTCAACTGCTTGCAGGGGCCGCACCAGGGCGCCCAGAAATCGACCAGCACGACCTGATTACGCGATTCCTGAATGACATCGGCTGAAAACGCCTGCGTGGTGGTGTCTTTTATCAGGTCACCTGACGCGACCGGAGCGGACGCCGCCGGAGCAGGCGTAGCAGCCGGCGCTCCGCCAAAGCTCACATTGGTGGAATAGCCGCCACTCGCCGGCGCGAAAGGATTGCTGTCATTGCTCATCGTTGATTCCCTGGGGCACCGGCCAAAACCCGGCCGCCCACCCTTCAATTTTGGCGTTTATCGTCCGATTTTCAAGATCAGAGGCTCGTGCCCCGTTGCCTGCATGAAGCGCACGAGGTCTGCCGGCGCGATTGATGTCGTGGCTGTATTGACCAGCGGATGGCAATTGACGACGGAATGCCCCATCAATTCTTCATCGAGCACCGCCGTCACCCGGCCATGTGTGTCATTGACGACGCCAAACGCGGTCACGGCGCCTGGAATCACTCCCAAAAATTCCATTAACCGCTCGGGATTGCCAAAAGACACCTTGCTCGCGCCACCAATCAGGGTGTGAATTGTCTTGAGGTCGACATCGGCGTCTTCGCCAACGGTCACCAGAAAGAAATTGTCCTTCTTGTCTTTCAAAAACAGGTTCTTGGTGTGCCGCCCGGCAATTTCGCCGCGCAAGGCTTGTGATTCGGCCACCGTGTAGAGCGGCGGATGCTCCAGTGTCTTTGTCTTGATGCCGAGGTCAGCAAGCAGCGCATACAGGTCGTCAGCAGACTTGGTCATGTTCGTCGTCCGGGAAATTCGTACGAACACGTAAGACGCCGGGATCGCCGTGCCAAGCCAAAAGAACCGGTTGAGACTATTCGCCCAGTTTCAACTTCATCGCATGTGCTGTCATTTTCCCTGTTGCAAAGCCGGAGCGGTTCGGCCATATAGGCCCGGCTTGCGGACCGAGGGCCGCGTGAGCGGGTGTAGCTCAGGGGTAGAGCATAACCTTGCCAAGGTTAGGGTCGAGCGTTCGAATCGCTTCACCCGCTCCAAATTCTCTCGAAACATAAAAGCCGCGGACATCCGCGGCTTTTGTGTTTTTGGCCTTTGGCCATTCGCGATCAGGGCGGCCGCTTCCCCGCGCCTCGCTGATTGTGCTGCCCTTGCCGCGGGTCCGGCCAACGCCAACAGAATCGCGCTATTGAACCTGTCGAAAATTGCCTTGAACCCGAATATTCCGGCGCAAATATCCCCGCACGACGGCGCACAATTCATGCGCCCGTTGCCAGCAAATCGCCGAATACGATGAATGACCTGAAGGATCTGCACATCCGCGCGCCGAACGGCTCATCAAGGGCCGTACCGAGTTCTACGGAGTGGAAGCCGGATGGCTACTGGCAACCCGTCAATGCGCGACCACATTGGCGCAGCGAGCAGCCAATTTGATAATTTCCCGGAGACGAAATCCATTGGTATCAAGAGCGTAATGAGATTGGTTTAGGCGGCATCGCCCCCTTGCCAATCGTTATTTGGTCACTTCAACCTATGTCTCTGGGCAATTTCTGATTGCGATCAGGGCGCAAATGATGAAAGTTGCTCATTAGCAATAGAGCAGCAGGGCATGTCTACGCGCATCAATTCAGAACCAGTGGCGGCCCGCGACGGACCTGAGCCGGGAGTATCCTGATGGGAAGCGCACCCGTACGCCGCCGGGTTCACCGCATGTCGCGTGAACGGCGGGTCGCCGACATCATGGATGCTGCCCGTTCGGTATTTCGAGAGCGTGGATATGAGGACGCGCCACTCGCGGAAATTGCCGAGCGCGCCAATGTCGTCGAAGGCTCGATCTACCGCTATTTCGAGAACAAGCGCGATCTCCTCGTCAAGGTGATCGAAGACTGGTACGATTCCATGCTGGCCGACTATGCCCAGCAGCTTGCCGGCATTCGCGGCACACGCAATCGGCTGCGCTTCATGATCTGGCGTCACCTGATGACGATCCACGAAGAGCCGGCGCTTTGCGAATTGATGTTCCAGTATCTGCGCACCGGCCGCGACTACAGCCAGACCGCCGTGCATGAGCTCAACCGGGCATATACCCGCCAAACTCTCGATATCATCAAGGAAGGCATCGCTGCCGGGGAGCTGCGGCCCGGCATCAGGCTCAGGCTTGTGCGGGATATGATCTATGGCTGCATAGAACATCACACATGGGCATTTCTGCGCGGCGAAGGTGATTTTGACCCGGACGCGACTGCAGATGCCATCGTTGATCTGGTCCTCGGCGGGCTCCAGGCCAATACTGCTTCGCAGGCCCCGGACTTTGCCGAAAGGATTGAGCGCGCCGTCGAACGGCTGGAGACATTTGCGGCAAAACCGGCGTAAGGTCTGAACGGACCGGACTGCGAGGAGGCCGATGCATACACCGACATCGACATGGCAGAATGACGTACACACCGCAGGCCAGTTGACTGTGCACGGCCAATTCCGCGCCAATGTGCGCAGCGCCCCCGACACGATCGCAGTCGAGACCGCAGACCGAAAACTCACCTACGGCGAACTGGACAAGCGCGTTCTCAGACTGGCGTCCGCGTTGGCAGCGATCGGCATCGAACGTGGCGACCGCATTGCATTGCTGTCGGAAAACCGGCTCGAATATGCCGAGCTTGAACTGGCCGCAGCCTGTCTTGGGGCCATCATCGCCTGCCAGAACTGGCGTCTCGCCAAGGGCGAGTTGCAGCACTGCATTGATCTGGTCGAACCGCGGCTTGTGATCGTGTCGGAGCGCTTTGCCGGGACAGCGCGCTCGCTCGATCTGAAGAACCGCCAACTGCTGGTGATCGAAGATGACTATGAGGCGATGCTGGCCGGCGCAAAGCCGCTTGCCACACTGCCTGCGGTCGACCCGGAAGACGGGCTGGTGATCCTCTACACCAGTGGGACGACCGGCATGCCGAAAGGCGCGCTGATCAGCCATCGGGCAGAGATGGCGCGCAACATGGTGTTGCGGGTCGACCTGCACGCGCGCGAAAGCGACGGCTTCATCGCCTGGGCGCCGATGTTCCACATGGGCTCGACCGATCAGGTCATCGGGGCATTCATGTCTGGGGCGACTGTCTACATTGTCGACGGGTTTGATGCAGAACGCATCGTTTCGATTATGGAACGTGCAGATCTCGGCTGGATGCTGTTGATGCCGGGCACGATCGAGCCGGTGGTTGAACTGCTGCAAAAGACCGGCCGCCGGCCAAAGGGCATCCGTGCAATCGGCGCGATGGCTGATCTTGTGCCGACTGCGCTGATCGCCGATCTGACACGGCTGACCGGGTCGCCCTATCTCAATTCGTTCGGGTCGACGGAAACCGGCCTGCCGCCGGGATCCTCATGCCTTTTGACACCTGGCGAAGTTCCAAAAAGCCTGTCAAAGCGCAAGAGTGCGTTCTGCGATCTGAGGCTGGTTGATCCGGACGGCAATGATGTGCCCGATGGCGAGCCGGGCGAGGCGGCAGTGCGCGGACCGACGGTCTTCAGCGGATACTGGAACGCGCCCGAGACCAACGCCCGCGATTTCCGTGACGGCTGGTTCCGCATGGGCGATCTGTTCCGCCGCAACGCCGACGGCAGTTTCGATTTTGTCGACCGTGCAAAATACATGATCAAGTCAGGCGGAGAGAACATCTATCCCGCCGAGATCGAACGTGTGCTGTTGTCGGACCCACGCGTCAGCGACGCGATTGTCATCCGCCAGAAGGACGATCGCTGGGGTGAGGTGCCGGTGGCATTCGTCTCCCGCACGGACGAGGCGCTGACGGAAGCGGACGTCGAACAGCTCTGCCGCCGGGAACTGGCGAGCTACAAGCGCCCAAAGGCGGTGCACTTCATTCCGTTTGAGGAATTTCCGCGCTCGACGACCGGAAAAATCATGCGCCACGAAATGGAAGCGCGGCTGAAAGCGGAATCCGGCGCAACATCATAAGGCCGGCCGGTATCAATCCCCAAGCCGCACGATGACCTTCATGCGGCCTTGCTGTATCTGTTCATGTCGCTGATTCAACACGGCAAAACCATAGGTCGCCAGCCCGCGGCCTGGTTTGGAGGTCGGCCGCAATTCCTCCAGCTTGACGCGGGCGCGGATCGTGTCGCCGATCTTTACGACACCTGAAAAGTCCCAGCCGATATTCACAAGGGCAATGACGCGCTCGCCAAAATATCCGGTCTGGGTAGCCATGCCGATCGCTGTCGACATGGTCAGCGGGCCATGTGCGATGCGCGCTCCATGCGGTGTCGTCGCCGCAAATGTCTCATCCATGTGGACCGGCGTGAAATCGCCGACGAGGCCTGCAAACAGGTTGATGTCGCCCTCGCCGACAGTCCGCCCGCCAGTCTCGACAATCTCGCCAACCTTGAGTTCCTTCATTGCCTGATCTCCCCCAAAAGCTGCTTCGCCGCATTCATTCCTTGAAATAGTCCGGCTTGCCAGTCGTCCAGGTCTCGCCCCAGAGCTGGCCGCCGCCGTCTACAGTCAACAGTTCGCCTGTCACAAACTTGCCGGCCGGTCCACCAAGATAGACACAGGCTTCGGCAATATCCCAGGCATCGCCAACCCGCATCATCGGATTTGAGCGCGGATAGGCCACCCGCGCTTCGGGTGAATACACCTTCCAGCCCTCGGTTTCGATGGCGCCAGGAGCAATACAATTGATGCGGATGCCAAGCGGCGCCCATTCCACCGCCACGCTGCGCGTCAGGCCGATCACCCCGGCCCGCGCAGCAATCGTGTGCGACACCCCGTAAAGCCCGTGCGAAGTGACGACAACGATGTTTACGATCGAACCCGGCCGGCCTGCATCACGCCACTTGCGTGCGGCCGCCTGCATCATGAACCAGGTGCCGTTCAGATTGGTATTGATGACGGCATTCCAGCCTTTGACAGAAAAATCGATCGCCGGTTGCGGAAATTGCCCTCCAGCACTGTTAATCAGGATATCGAGACGGCCATGTTCAGCCCAGACCGTGTCGAAGAATGCGGCGACCTCGTCGGGATTGCGTACGTCGACCGTGTGCCCCGAGCATTTCAGGCCCGCGCTGGTAATTGACCTGACGACTTCGGCGATCTTGCCTTCGCTGCGGCCAGACACGATGACATGCGCGCCGAGCCGCGCAAACAGCCAGGCGGCCGCACGGCCGAGGCCACCCGCCCCGCCAGACACCACCACAACCTGGCCTGCAAATGACCCGGCCGCATAGACCGTCGGATGAGCCGCAAGATCGCCATCGCTCAGGCCAAATTGCGCTTCGCTGTCGCTCAACGCTCCATTCCCTTGAGCAGTTCGCCGGCAATGATCATCTTGCGCACTTCCGTCGTCCCAGCGCCGATCTCCAGCAGCTTGGTCGAGCGAAACAGGCGATTGATCTCGGATTCCCAGATATAGCCTGATCCGCCATGCACCTGCACGGCAAGGTCGAGCACCTTGTGCACGGCATCGGCGGAGAACATCACCGCTGCAGCCGTGAGCTTGTGGATATCACCGCGTCCACCACCGCCGACTTCAAGCGGCGCCGCCGCTGACAAAGTGTGATAGGTCAATGCGCGGATGGACTCGACTTGCACATACATGTCCGCCAGCATCGACTGCACCATCTGGAACGATCCGATAGGTTTGCCGAACTGTTTTCTTGTCTTGGCGAATTCGACCGAAAGCTCCAGCGCCCGCTCGGCAATTCCCAGGCACAGCGGCGCGATCATTGCACGCTCCAGATCAAGGCCGCTCATCACGATCGAAACCCCTGCGTTTTCGCCGCCGACGCGATTTTCCGCCGGCACCCGGCAGTCCTCAAACAGAAGTTCGCCGGTCGGGCTGCCGCGATAGCCCATCTTGGTGAGCTTCTGCGCCACCTTGAAGCCCGGCATGTCCTTTTCGACGATAAATGCCGAGATGCCATGCGCACCTTTTTCCTTGTCAGTCTTTGCATAGACAAGCAGCACGTCGGCGACCGGCCCGTTGGTGATGTAGATTTTTGAGCCGTTCAGGACGTAGTGATCACCCTCGCGGCGCGCAGTGGTGCGCATCGAACCGAGCGCATCAGATCCCGCGCCGGGTTCGGTCAGGCCCAGCGCCCCGACCTTCTTGCCTGAACAGAGATCCGGCAGATATTTGGCGCGTTGCGCCTCATTGCCATTGCGGTAAATATTGTTGGCGCACAGATTGTCATGCGCCACCCAGGAAAGCGCCATGGCATGGTTCCATCGCGCCATGCCCTGCAACACAAGGCCAGCGGCAACCAAATCCAGCCCCGCCCCGCCATATTGCTCAGGGATGGTGATACCGAACAGGCCGTTTTCACCGATCTTCGGAAAGGCGTCTTCCGGCCACCATTCTTCATTGTCCATTCGCTCAGACAATGGGTAGAGTTCATTGCGCGAGAACCGGTCTGCATTGTCGAGGATGATCTGCTGATCGGCATCGAGATCAAACCTGCTCTCAGTCTGGTTGTGCCCGGCAATACCCGTCATTTCCGCTCTCCTCCCGTCGCGCAAGCCCACAAATGGGGTAGGCTCGCTTTCGTTAATGAGACCATTTCATCATATTCGCAAGCCTGTTTGTGAAAAGACAGCCCGAATTGGCGCTGAACTGCTGAAATTCTAAGCGTTCCTCTCAAATTGCAAGGTTACAGTTGACATTGTTGATGAACTCAAATCATTAATAGGAAAGCAAATGGACAAAGTCATGGGGCACAACGTGACAGAACCCGTAATCTTGGAGCGTCGCGGCGCAGTCCAGTGGATCATTATCAACCGCGAGGAACGGCGCAACGCGCTGAACGACAAGGTTGTGCTTGGCATCCGCGCCGGGCTGGACGCTGCCGAAGCCGACAAGACAGTTCGCGCCGTCGTTCTGACAGGAGCAGGTGACAAGGCGTTCTGCGCCGGCGGCGACCTGCAATTGCAGGCCGACGGCACTCCGTTCACGATTGAAGCTGCCGATCCCCGGCATCCGGTTGCGCAACTACTGTTGCGCATGGATGCGTGCAGATTGCCGATCATTGCCAGGGTCAACGGTCCGGCGCTTGCGGGTGGGTTTGGTCTGCTGTGCGCCTGCGATCTGGCCGTCGCACGCGAAGACGCGAAGCTTGGCGTCACCGAGGTCAAGGTCGGCATCTTCCCGATGATGATCCTGCCCTATCTTCTGCGCGTCATGCCCTACCGGCGGATGATGGAGCTATGCATCACCGGCGAGCTGATCGAGGCGCGCGATGCGGTTGCGATGAACATCGTCAACTATGCGGTGCCTGCCGCCGAGCTCGACGCAAAACTCGACTGGTTGCTTGCCCGCATCACCGGCAAATCACCGACCGGTATCCGTCTTGGAAAACAGGCTCTCACGAAAATCCGCGAAATGACCACGGACTCGGCGCTCGAATATGCGCAGTTCATGCTGGCCAACATGAGCCGCACCAAGGACGCCCGCGAAGGCATGGCGGCATTCAACGAGAAGCGTCCGCCCAACTGGACAGCGGAATAGACGGCGATGGCAAAGACGGTTCGCATCGGCTGCGGCGCGGGGTTCTGGGGAGACAGTCCCGAAGGCCCGGCGCAGCTCGTCCGCAAGGGCGGCATCGACTATCTGGTGATGGACTATCTGGCCGAGATCACCATGTCGATCCTGGCGCGCATGAAGGCCAAGCGCCCCGAGCTGGGCTACGCAACCGATTTCGTGTCGATGGTGATGAAGCCGCTCGCCAAGGAAATCGCCAGCAAGAAGATCCGAGTCGTCACCAATGCTGGTGGCGTCAATCCCCAGGCTTGCCGCGACGCGCTTGAGGCGATATTTGCCGAGCAGGGCGTCAAGCTGAAAGTGGCAGTTGTATCCGGCGACGACCTGTCCGCGCTCGCAGACAATTATCGAGCCGCCGGGACCACGGAAATGTTCTCTGGCGCAGCGATGCCCGAGCGCCTTGCCAGCGTCAACGCCTATCTCGGCGCATTCCCCATTGCCCGGGCGCTGGCTGCCGGGGCGGATGTGGTCATCACCGGCCGCGTCGTCGATTCCGCAGTTGTGCTTGGACCTCTGATCCACGAGTTCGGCTGGAAGCAGACCGACTACGACCTGCTCTCGGCCGGCAGCCTCGCCGGCCATGTGGTCGAATGCGGAGTTCAGGCCACCGGTGGCATCTTCACTGATTGGCGGCTGGTCGCCGGCAACTGGGACGACATGGGCTTTCCGGTCGCCGAATGCGCCGCCGACGGTTCGTTCATTGTCACCAAGCCGGAAGGCACTGGCGGTCTCGTTTCGACCGCCACAGTCGCCGAGCAGATTGTCTACGAAGTTGGAGACCCAAGGCGCTACGTCCTCCCCGACGTGACCGCAGACTGGAGCACGGTCCGGCTCGAGCAGGTCGGGCCGGACCGTGTGAAGGTCAGCGGCGCGGCAGGCGCGGCGCCGACCGACAGCTACAAGGTCAGCGCCACCTATGCAGACGGCTACCGGGCGCAGGTGTCGATGATGATTTCCGGCCGTCACGCCAAAGAGCGCGCCGAAGCGACAGCAAATGCTATCCTGAAGCGTTCCGAAAGGCTGATGGTTGCGGCCGGGTTCGAGGGCTTCTCCGATACGTCCGTCGAGGTGCTGGGCACAGAGAGCGGCTATGGCGCGCAGTCAACCGCCGGACGGACCCGCGAGGTCGTGCTGAAGATCGCAGTGCGCCACCCGAACAAGGACGCGCTGGCCATCTTTGGCCGCGAGATCTATCCGGCGGCAACCGCCATGGCCCAGAGCATCACCGGCTTTGCTGGCGGCAGGCCAGAGCCACAACCGGTGATACGGCTGTTCTCGTTCCTTGCGCCGAAATCCGGCATTTCCGTATCCTATGAAATTGATGGCGCTGCCCACGGTGTTGCGCCCTATCTGCCCAATGAACCCGCGCCTGACCTTGCGCCCGAAATTGCGGGCGAAACGCCGGCCGCCAGCGCCCCTCTCGCGACTGTTCCACTTCTCGCTCTCGCCCACGGCCGCAGCGGCGACAAGGGAGACATCGGCAATATTGGCGTGCTGGCGCGCGACCCAAGATTTCTACCGTGGATCCGCCGCAGCGCAACCGCCAGCGCCGTGGCTCACTATTTCGCCCACTATGTTCAGGGAAAAGTGGAGCGGTTTGAATGGCCGGGCCTCGACGGACTGAATTTCATGCTGCACGAGGGCCTCGGCGGCGGCGGCATTGCGTCCTTGCGCCATGACCCGCAGGGCAAGGCGCTGGCCCAGATTCTTATGGATTTCCCTGTCGATGTGCCTGCCGTCTGGCTCGACAAGGGCGGCCTGTTGGCCGGGTGGGATGCGGAGTAGACCATGACCGCGCCGCTGTTCAAAAAAGTCCTGGTTGCCAATCGCGGCGAGATCGCATGCCGGGTGTTGCGAACCCTTGCCGAAATGGGCATTGCCTCTGTGGCGATCCACCACGGTGTTGAGGCCCGCGCCAAACATGTGCGCATGGCCGATGAAGCGGTCGAGATCAGGGGCGACACGCCGGTTGCCGCCCATCTCGACATCGGCCAGATCATTGCAGCCGCCAAGGCCACCAGCGCAGATGCGATCCATCCGGGCTATGGTTTCCTGTCCGAGAACGCGCGCTTTGCCGCTGCGGTCGCAGATGCGGGGATCGCGTTTATCGGGCCAGATGCTCAGACCATTTCGCTGATGGGCGACAAGATCTCGGCGCGGAATTTTGCCGAAAAGCATGGTGTGCCTGTCGCTCCCTCGGTGATGCCAACGGGCGATCTCGACGCTTTTGTGACCCAGGCTGAGGCGATCGGGTTTCCCCTGCTCATCAAGGCGGCTGCAGGCGGCGGCGGCAAGGGCATGAACATCGTGCGCGACGCAGGCAGCCTGCGTGAGGCCGCGCGCATCGCTTCGAGCGAGGCCCAACGCTATTTTGGCGACGGCCGCGTCTATGCAGAAACTTATGTTGACCGGCCCCGCCACATTGAGGTGCAGGTTCTGGGCGACGGCGAAGGCGGCGCTATCCATCTGTTCGAGCGCGAGTGCTCGGTGCAGCGCCGGTTCCAGAAGATCATCGAAGAGGCTCCTTCGGCGAACCTGCCTGAAGGACTGGCCGCCGACATCTGCGCCTCGGCAGTCCGGCTAGCGGCTGCGGCAAATTACAAAAATGCCGGCACGGTCGAGTATATCCTGGGCTCTGACGGACGGTTCTTCTTCCTGGAGATGAACACAAGGTTGCAGGTCGAACATCCCGTCACCGAGATGATTACCGGCCTTGATCTGGTTCGTTGCCAGATCGAGATTGCCGCCGGGCTCGGCCTGCCGTTGAAGCAGGCTGACGTGCAGGCAAATGGCCATGCCATCGAATGCCGTATCTGTGCTGAAAACCCGGAAAATGACTTCATGCCCGAGACCGGCACGGTGCAATATCTCGGCGTGCCGGAGGAACCTTGGCTGCGCTTTGAAAACGCGCTCGATCAGGGACAGAAGGTGACGGCGGATTTCGATCCAATGCTGGCAAAGCTTGTTATTCACGGCGCAGACCGCCGCCAGGCAGTTGACCGTTCAATAACCGCCTTGAACGAACTGGCGCTGCTTGGCGTAACCACCAACACCGACTACCTCGCCCGCGTTCTCAATCATCGGAGCTTTCGCGACAGCGACCTGCACACCGGGTTTGTCGCCGAGCACCGGCAAGACCTGAAAGAGCCGGCGCCAGACGACGCAGCACTTGTCGCGGCGCTTGCCGCAGCCGCGCTTGGCTTCCGCGATTTCTACGACCTCGCACTGGCGACGCCGGAGCCTTACGCCGCAATCGGAGGCTGGAGGAACTGACAATGGCGTTTGAGCTGACGGTCAACGGCAAGGTTCACCAGGTCACGGTCGCGCGGCGGCGGCCGCATCTTGTATTGTTGATCGACGGCCAGGAACACGAAGTATCGCGCCCGCCTGTGATCGGCGACGGCCGAAATCTGATGAATGTCGCTGGCCGCCGGGTCGAGTTTGCACGGGCCGAGCTTGGCGAGAGACAGTTCGTCCGGTTTGGCGGCCGCACCTACGAAATGGGCTTTGTCGACCCCTTCTCCGCCGCCAGCGGCGCCGGCGGCTCCGCCGATGCAGTCAAGGCGCCAATGCCTGGGGCGGTGGTTTCCTTGCAGAAGAAGCCGGGCGATGCAGTCGCCCGAGGCGAATCGGTCGTCACCATCGAGAGCATGAAGTTGCAGACCGCCCTGCCCGCTCCGCGCGATGGCTTCATTGCAAAAATCCTCAAGGGTGAAGGCGACACGTTCGAGAAGGACGAGATCATCGTCACGCTCGAGCCGGAAACGGAAAAGGCCTGACGGATGCGCAAGATCCAGTCGATGATCTCGACCTCGTCGGCGGATTTCCGCCGCTATGAAGCGCACAATCGGCGCATTGTCGCCGAGTTTAGGGAAAAGCAAGAGGCTGCGCGCCACCAGCGGCCTCAGCGCGATCTTGACCGCCTCGCCAAGCAAGGCAAGATGCGGCCGCGCGAACGTATCGAAAAGCTGCTCGATCCGGGCACACCCTTTCTTGAACTGTCGTCGCTGGCCGCCAACATGGCCTATGGCGGCGATTCACCGTCCGCCAGCTCGATTGTCGGCATCGGCATTGTGTCCGGCCGCGAAGTCGTCATCCGTGCTGACGACGCCACAGTGAAGGGCGGCGCGTGGTATCCGCTGACCACCAAGAAGATCGTGCGCGCGCTCGACATCGCCATGGAAAACCGCCTGCCGGTCATTCACATGTGCGATTCCGCCGGCGGCTTCCTGCAACTGCAGTCGGAAGTGTTTCCCGACAAATATATGGGCGGCCGGATTTTCCGGAACCAGTCGATCCTGTCCAAGATGGGCGTCAAGCAGCTGGCGCTGGTGTTTGGCCATTGCACGGCTGGCGGGGCCTATATTCCGGGCCTGTCGGACTACAGCGTCATCGTGCGTGGAACGGGTGCTGTCTTTCTGGGCGGACCGCCGCTGGTGAAGGCGGCCACCGGCGAGGAAGTCTCCGTCGAGGAACTGGGCGGCGCAGACATGCACACATCCGTCTCCGGCAGCGCCGATTATCCCGCCTCCACCGAAGACGAGGCGATCCATCTAGGCCGCGAGATCGTCGCCCAATGGGACCGCCCCAAGAAGTGGGATTGCCAGTACGAAGCACCGGAAGCGCCTGCCTACGACCCGCAGGAGATCTATGGCATCATTCCGGACGACATCAAAAAATCGTTCGACATGCGCGAGATCATCGCTCGCATTGTCGATGGCAGCCGCTTCCATGAATACCAGCCGAACTATGGCACGACGCTGATCTGCGGCTATGCCAATATCTGGGGTTACAAGGTTGGTATCCTGGCCAACAATGGCGTGCTGTTCAACGATTCCTCGCTCAAGGGCGGCCACTTCATCGAACTGTGCAACCAGAACAACACGCCGCTGGTGTTCTTGCAGAACATCACCGGCTACATGATCGGCCGCGAATATGAGCGGCGCGGCATCACCAAGGACGGCGCCAAGATGATCATGGCGCAGGCTTGCTCGCGGGTGCCGAAGTTTACAGTCATGTGCAACGGCTCGTTTGGGGCCGGCAATTACGGCATGTGCGGCCGTGCCTTTGACGGACGTTTCCTGTTCACCTGGCCCAACCACCAGATTGGCGTGATGGGCGGCGACCAGGCGGCAAACACGCTTGCCGAGGTAAAGCTGAACCAGATGAAGCGCGAGGGCCATGTCGACCAGGCAGAGGTCGACCGGGTGTGGGAGGAAACCCGCAAGGCCTATAACGAGCAGCTGTCAGCCTATTACTCAACGTCGCAGATGTGGGATGATGGCATCATCGACCCGCTCGACACACGCAATGCGCTGGGCATCGCAATCTCGGCTTCGCTGAATGCGCCGCTGGGTGACGCCGGTTATGGCGTATTCAGGTTCTGATGGGTGACGGTGTGATCGTATCTGATGCAACCGGCAATTTCGGTGTCGCGAGAACCACCTCTTTCAGAGGCATCATTCCCGATGTTTTGAGACGCAATCCATTCAGCTGCGTCATCCTCGGGTCAAGCCCGAGGATGACGTCATCGTTGCTCGAGCAAAGCCGCTGACATGCCGACACCCATCCGCTTCTATTTCGATTTCGCCTCGCCCTATGCTTATTTTGCAGCCGCGCAGATCGATCAGATCGGGCAGGAGTTTGGGCGGGAGATCGAGTGGCGGCCATTCCTGATGTGGGCACTGCTCAAGGCGCAAGGCATCTCGGCCCCATTCGAATCGGAAGCGAAGAAGACTTATCTGCTGCGCGACATGCAACGCTCGGCGGCGTTCTTCGGCCTGCCTTACCAGCCGCCGCAAAAGATGCCGCTGTCGGCGCATCAAGCGGGACGGCTGTTCTATGCAGTGAAGGCAACCGATCCCGAAGCAGCATTGCGCCTCGCCCGGCGGCTTCTCGCTGCCTATTTTGCCGATGGTCTCGACATATCTGACGCGTCGACGCTGTCGCAGATTGCCGGCAAAGCCGGTATTGATGTGCAACAAGCAGCAGACGCCATTAACAGCCCGGCAGGCCGCACCGGGCTCGAAGCGGCGGTCACAGACGCGGTCGAAACCGGCGTCATCGGCTCGCCCTATTTTGTGGTCGATGGCGTAGGCCTGTTCGGCGCGGACCGGTTGCCGCAACTGCGCTGGCTGCTTTCTGGAGGACGGATATGAGCGACTATCAGGACATCACCTATTCGGTCGCCAATGGCCGTGTTCGCATTGCCGTCAATCGTCCGGACAAGCTGAACGCATATCGCAACGAGACGGCGGATGAGTTGCGCCACGCCATCGTGCGGGCAGGCAATGATCCTGACGCCCGCTCGATCCTGCTCACCGGCGAAGGCCGGGCGTTTGGCGCAGGCTATGACCTCGCAACTGTTGACCCGAATGTCACGCCCGCACTCGACGATGTGTTGCAGCGGCACTTCAATCCCGCCGTTCTGGCAATCCGTCAGTCGCGCCTGCCGGTTGTGGCTGCGGTTAATGGGCCATGCGCCGGCGCAGCGGTGGGCATTGCGCTCGCCGCCGACATCGTCATCGCCGCGCGCTCGGCCTATTTCTACGAACCCTTTGTCGGCATCGCACTGGTGCCGGACGCCGGCAACACCCAGTTTCTGTCACGCATGCTTGGACGGGTGCGCGCATCAGGGATGATGCTGCTTGGCGACCGCATCTCTGCGGAAAAGGCGCTTGCCTGGGGCCTTGTCTGGGAGCTGACAGACGATGCCGAACTCGCTGCAATGTCGGAAGCAATCTGCGCCAGACTGGCCAAACTGGACGCCAGTGCGCTCGCAGGCACAAAGCGCCTGATTGACCGCGCGTCCGAATTCGGCATCGACGAACAGCTTGCGCTCGAACGTGATTTGCAAGGTGAGGCTGGACGCGCACCCGCAATGAAGGCACAGATTGCAGCCTTCTTCGCAAAGCGCAAAGGCTGAGCTCTTGAGCAACGAAAATGAACTGGATGCTGAACTGATCGCCGACGGCTGGAAGCCGGTGCGCTACGGCGCTTTCATTACTCTCGTCGGACCATTTTACTCACGCGAGCGCGACGGCAAGTTTCAGTTCTGCTTCCGCGTTGCGCCAAAACACGACAACACAACCGGCCGGCCGCACGGCGGCATGCTGATGACCTTCATGGACGAGGCGCTTGGCTGGGCGACACACATGGCTCGTCCGGACTCTGCATTCTTCACCGTCGGGTTCGACTGCCAGTTCACCGGCGGCAGCGTTGTCGGCGATCTCATTATTGCAGACGTGGAAATTGTCAGCGAAACCAGATCGCTGATGTTCATGCGCACCAGTTGCAAGGTCGGAGATCGAATTATCGCCTCGGCCACCGGCATCTGGAAATCAGTCAAGCGGCGCACCAGGGAGACATGACGATGCAATCGACACTTGCCTCAACCCGCTTCATCGACAGCGACAATCCGGTTATTAGCGGCTTTGTCGCGGCGCATGCCGGCGAAGGCGACGACAGGACCCGGGCCGTCAATCTCTACTATGCGCTGCGCGACGCAATTCCCTACGACATGCGCGCTTTCGGTCTCGACCCTGAGCAGTTTGTGGCGTCGAATGTATTGCAAGCCAGCAAGGCGTTCTGCGTGCCAAAGGCGATCGCTATGGCAGCTTTGGCGCGCTCGGCCGGGATTCCCGCGAAGCTTGGCTTCGCCAATGTGCGAAATCATCTCGCACCACCCAAAGTAGCCGCGCTCATGGATGACGACATCTTCTACTGGCACGCTTACACGTCGCTGTTCCTGGACGGCAAATGGGTCAAGGCGACGCCCGCTTTCGACCTGGCGCTGTGCGAGAAACATGGCGTCAAGCCGCTTGAATTCGACGGGCGCGAGGACTCGATCTTTCAGCCGTTTGACCAGGCAGGTCGCCCGCATATGGAGTATGTCGCTTTCATCGGTGAATTTGATGACATGCCGCTGGAGCGTTTCGGCGAGGCGATGTGGCTCCACCACGGGCGCATGCTGAACAAGCTCAACGAAGACCGGGCCGCCGGACGCGGGCGGTAGTGCCCCCGGCGACCGCTTACGCCAGCCAGCGCTTGCGGCGGCGATAGTGCTTGACGGCGTGGTAGTCGACATTGCTGCCGCCGCCGAGATAGGCCTGCTGAATGTCCGGATTGGCCTTCAGCACTTCGGCTGTGCCGCTCATCACGATGCGCCCCTGCTCCAGCAGATAGGCCGACTGGGCGACGTCGAGCGCGGCAACCGCGTTCTGCTCCACCAGCAATACGGCGGTGCCGGATTCGGCATTGACGCGGCGGATCGTGTCAAAAATCTCGTCGACCAGGAATGGCGCGAGGCCAAGGCTCGGTTCGTCAAGCAGGATCAGTTTCGGCTTGGTCATCAATCCGCGCGCAATTGCCAGCATCTGCTGCTCGCCGCCCGACAGATAGCCAGCCTTGGCGTTGTTGCGCTGCGCCAGACGCGGAAAGATCGTAAACATCTCGTCGATCAGCCGCTTTACCTCGGCGCGGTCCTTGTGCATCGAGGTTGCCGCCAGCAGATTCTCTTGCGGCGTCAGGTGTTCAAACACACGCCGGCCTTCCAGAACATGGACAATGCCACGCCTGACCCGCTCCGGCGGATCAAGCGCCAGCATGTCCTCGCCTTCAAAGGTCACCTGGCCGCGCGTCACCGCCCCGCGCTCCGGTTTCAGCAGGCCTGAGATCGATTTGAGGATCGTGCTCTTGCCCGCACCATTTGCGCCCAGCAACGCAACAAGACCATGGTCCGGCACGTCGATCGACGCCCCTTTCACAGCAAGGAAAACGTTGTCGTAGACGACCTCGATATTGTTGAGCGAAAGCAGCGACATCAGTCAGTCCGTTTCTCAAGGTTGGGGTGCGGCCCCGGCGGCAGCCGGGGTCGCAGACAAGCAGCGGCTATTTGCCGGTCTTCTTGAACTCCTCGGAATATTTGCGGATCTGCTCCCACACCACATCCTGGTTGGCGGTGAAGAAATCCGTGTCGGCGACGAACTTCTCGCCGTCCCAGTGTGCGATACGTCCGCCGCCGCCGCCCTGGTGATCTTCCGGCGTCACGGTCGTTGAAGGGATCAGACCTTCGGCGGTGAAGTCCTTGATCGACTGCAGACCTGCATTCAGCCACTCACCGGTGACCGGGCCGTCAGGGGCTTTCTCAACCGCCATCCGAACACCTTCGAGAATGACGGCTGTAATCATCACACCGTAATTGTAGTAGGCGGTGCCCACCTTGTTTTCCGGCCCCGCGCCCTTGCCCGGGCCAACAACCTCCTTGAGGATGTCCTGAATAATCTTCGGATCGCGGCCGGAGACGCAAGGCTCCACCTTCAGCACGCCCTTGGCGGCTTCGGCACCGACAACGTCCATGTCGGATTCAGAAATCCAGACCGATGACGACATCCGGCTCATGTCGAGCCCGTTGCGGATCGCTTCCGTCAGAGCAGTGGTCTGGCCAACGCCAGCGCCCCAGAACATCACCCAGTCTGGACGGGCGCGGCGCACCTGTGGCCAGATCGCCGACTGATCGTTGCCCGGCGGCGTGTAAGGGAATGCAACCAGCTCAAAGCCCTGCTTCTCGGCCAGCGTCTGCAGGATCGGAAGCGGCTCCTTGCCGAAAGGCGTATCGATGTGCACGAAGCAGATCTTCTTGCCCTTCAGGTCGCCGTCCTTCTGCCGGAAAAAATCAACGAGCAGGCCCGCCTGTGTCCAGTAATTGGGCGAGAGCGGGAAAATGTAGGGGAATGCCGTACCGTCAGCAGCATCGGAGCGGCCGGAAAACGCCGTCACCATATTGATCTTGTCTTCAAGCACGCGCGGCACGAGGGCACGCGCCACCGGTGTCGACAGCGGGTCGACCAGAACGGCGCCGTTGGATTTTGCGCGCTCATAGGCTTCGATAGCACGCGGCAGATCATTGGCATGGTCCGACACGTCCGCCTCAATCATGTAGCCGCCGACGCCGCCGCGTGCGTTTATCAGCGAGATGTAGTCGCGTTGGCCCTGGCTGTATTCCGCTGTCACGAAGGTATAGACCTTGGTGAAATCCTGCGGCATGGCGAACTTGATCACCTTGCCCTGCGCCTGCGCGATTGAAATCGGCAACTGAGAGATAAGCGCGGCCGCGGCCGTGCCGGTCATGAATGTTCTGCGTTCCATCTTCACTTCCTCCACTATCCTGTCGTCTGTTCGATCACTGCCTGGCATGCCGGAACGGCCACACCAGAAAGTAATTCCTCATATTCGCGTAGATCTTGGCCAGCCCGAGTGGCTCCCAGAGCAGGAAACCAACAATCATCGCGCCATAAAGCATCAGCGGAAGGTGGCTTCTCAGATCGACCGGAATGTCGAGCCCGAGCCCGCTGGCAATGACCCCGATGAGCTGATTGAGCACGATCGGGGCAAAAAGGATCAGCCCCGCCCCGAAGAAGGAGCCAAGCACCGAGCCCAGGCCGCCGACAATGACCATCGCCACGAGCTGGATCGACAGCTCGAGATGAAACTGGTCCGGCGAGATGGCGCGATAGTAGCAGATGGCCAGAACCGAACCGACGACGCCGCCGATGAAGGACGACACCCAGAAAGCAAGCAGCTTGTAGCGGAACGTGTTCACTCCGATGACCGCCGCCGCATAGTCTTTCTCACGCACAGCGGCGAGCGCTCTGCCAAAACTGGAGCGGCGCACATTCAGCATGAACAACGTCACGACGATGCAGACAAACAGCGCGACATAGTAGGGTGCGTAGTCGCCTGTCACGTCAAAGCCGAGGAACGTCACTGCCGGCGCCTGAAGCGTCGCCTGGGTGCCGCCTGAAATCGACGGGAACTGCACGATGACAAAGTCGACGATATACTGCATGGCGAGCGTCGCCATTGCCAGATAAAGGCCCTTCACCCGCAACGCCGCCGCGCCAAAGATCATGCCGATTGCCGCGCTCAGCAGCCCGCCGCAGATCATTGCAATCTCGAACGGAACGCCTGCCCGCACCAGATGCACCGAGCAGTAAGCGCCGATGGCGATGACAGCGCCATATCCGAGATGGATCTGCCCTGCCCCGCCCATCAGGAAATTGAGCCCAAGCGCCGCCGTCGACCAGATGACCCAGGGCAGCAGATAGCTTACCAGATAGAGCCGGTCGACGAGAAAAGGTGCGACCAGCGCCAGAACGAAAATGATCTGGACAAGTCTGCGGTCGAACACCAGCGGCCAGATCTGGCGCTCGTCCTGATAGCGGGTGTGGCGAACGCCGGCGCGACGGTAGAACATCGGCTCAGACCCTCTCGATATGTTCGCGGCCAAACAGGCCGTGCGGCCTGAGCAGCAGCGTCAGGACAATAATGACCGAAGCGACAACGTCGCGCGTGCCGCCTCCGACGATCGGATCAAGAATGCCGGTGGCGAGGCTTTCAGCCAGCCCGACGATGATGCCCGCGACTATGACGCCCCGGAGGGAATCCAGCCCCCCGAGAATGGCGATGGCGAGCGCCTTGATGAGCAGCAGCGACAGCGACCAGTCGACCCCCTGCGTTGCGCCCCACAAGACACCCGCAGTGGTCGCCATGACAGCCGACAGGCCCCAGGCGATGGCGATCGCACGCTCGACCCGGATGCCGACCGACCAGGACGCTGTCTGGTCGTCCGACACCGCACGCATGATGATGCCGAGGCGCGAATTGAAGAACCAGATCGACAGCAGGATCAGCACGAACGACACCGAGCCGCCGATCAGCGTGGCCCGGTTCAAGAAGATGTCGCCAAGAAACAGCGGGGTATTCGGGATGCCGACATCAAGCCGCTTGACCGCCACGCCGAACACGCCGGGCAGGATGCCGCGCAACATGATTTCGAGGCCGAGAGTCAGCATGATCACCATGATGATCGGCTGGCCGACCATGCGCCTCAACGCGAAACGCTCAAGCAGCGCGCCAAACAGAAACATGGTAATGAGCGCAATCGGGATCGCGAGCCAGATCGGCAACCCGACCAGCGCGGTGAACGCCCAGGCCGCGTAGCCGCCAGTCATCGCAAGCGCGCCCTGGGCAAGATTTGCGATGCCAGACGTCTTGTAGATCAACACAATGCCAGCCGCGACAAGCGCGTACATCAGCCCGACAAAGACGCCATTGATGGCCAATTCAAGGATCAGCAGGAAATCCATCAGGAAGTCACCTCGCGGATTTCAAGCTCGCGGGCGAGTACGCCACGCGTGCCGTCTTCATAAGTGAAATTTGCTTCAAACGTGACGCGATCCTTGTGGGCATAGAGCGCGTCGATCAGCAGCTTGTAGCTGTCCTCAATCACGTTGCGCCTGAGCTTGCGGGTGCGCGTGATCTCGCCATCGTCGGCATCGAAGTCCTTGTGCAGATTGGCAAAGCGCCGGATCCGCAGCGCCTCGGGCTGGCTCTGGTTGACATGTGCAACAACGCCCGCGATCAGATCGACCACCTCCGGCTTCTGCGACAGCTCTGCATAGGAGCCGTATGTTATCGAGCGCCGCTCGGCCCAGTGGCCGACGGCCTCGTAGTCGATACAGACAATCGCCACGAGCTCGTCGCGCCCAGCGCCGAACACGGCGACATTGCGGACAAACGACGAGAATTTGATGCGGTTCTCAATGAAGTTGGGGATGAAGCGCTCACCCGCCTTCGTGCGCACAACTTCGCTGACGCGGCCGAGCACCACAAGATGTCCGTCCGGCTCGAGATAACCGGCGTCGCCCGTGCGCAGCCAGCCGTCCGTAAATGCTTTCGCGGTCGCTTCGGGATCATCCATGTAGCCATCGATGACAGAGGCAGATCGCAGCATGATCTCGCCATCGTCGGCGATTTGGATCTCAACGCCCGGCATAGCTGGACCGACCGTATGCACCTTGACGCTGCCTTCGACCTGCGCAGCAGACAGGGCGCAGGTTTCCGTCTGCCCGTAAAACTGCTTCAGCTTGATGCCGAGAGCCCGGAAGAACAGAAAAGTCTCATCACCCATGGCCTCGCCGCCGGTAAAGGCGCGTTCGGCGCGGGACAGACCAAGAAAGTCCTTGATCGGGCCATAGACCAGAGCGCTGCCAATCGCATAACTGAGCTTGTCAGCGAAGCTCACCGGCTTTCCTGCAAGCCGCTTGCGCTCGATGTCGATCGCTCTGGGCATGAAATAGTCGAACAGGCGCCGCTTCAGCGGCGTCGAATCAGCCAGGCCAACCTGCACGCGCGTCAGCATATTATCCCACGCGCGGGGCGCAGCCAGATAGAAGGTCGGCGCCACTTCCCGCAGATCATGCAGGGCGGTCTCCTGGCGCTCGGGAATGTTGATCGTGGCGACCAGCACAACGCCAGCGCCCAGCGTGAAGATGAAGTCGCCGACCCATGCAGTCGGCAAGTAAGCGAACAGCTCTTCATGGCGGCGGAAATAACCGCCCGCTTCAGCGTTGCGCACACCGCCGATGACGTTCCGGTTTTTCAGCGGAATGCCTTTGGGCAGCCCTGTCGTGCCAGACGAATAGAGCAGCACGGCAATGTCTTCGCTACCGGTGCGGTTGACAAGATCAGCGGCAAGCTCAGGCCGCTTCGCCAGGATCTTCGCGCCTTCGTCACGGATCGCCGCCAGCGCCACAATACCTTCGTCCTCATAGGCCGCCATGCCGCGCGGATCGTCGAAGACGATCGTTTCGGGGCGGCCGGTGCGCGCGCGCAAGTCCAGCAGCTTGTCGACCTGCTCCTGGTCTTCGGCCAGTGCAATCTTGGGATCGCCAAAGCGCATGTAGCCGTCAAACTGATCAACTGGAACGTCCGGGAAAACCGGCGATGGAAAGGCGCCAAGCGCATTGGCGGCAATCATCGAAAAGTAGATGGAAGCCCGGTTGTCTCCAACCACCGTCAGCGCATCGCCGCGCTTCAGGCCATGCGCTTCAAGCCCGGCAGCAATCGACAGGATATCGTGCAGCGTCTGCCGCCATGTCCATTCACGCCAGATGCCGTGCTCGCGCTCGCGAAAGCCGATGCGGGAGCCCTGCTCGGCGGCGTTGCGCGCGACCGCCGCGACCAGAGTAGCCGGCCAGCCGTCTTCGCGCACCGGCCAGGATTTGAGCGTCAGTTCGGACCGGGTTGCGGCGCTCATGTGGCTACTCCCGCATGACGCTTGGCGGCACGTTCGCCGAGATAGGCGGCGACAACCTTCGGATCGGAGATCGCCGCATTTGGTTCGCCCTGAGCGATGATCTCGCCATAGGATAGCACCACAACCCGGTCGCAGATCGCGGTAACCACATCCATATGATGTTCGATGATCAGGATCGTCGTGTCGCGTTCATCGCGTGCATCGAGGATGAAGCGGGCGATATATTCCTTCTCTTCCTGGTTCATGCCGGCCATCGGCTCGTCAAGGATCAGGAATCTGGGCTCCGCCACCAGCGCGCGCGCCAGCTCGACCCGCTTCTGCAGACCGATCGGGATGACTTCAACCGGTTCGTCTCGAATATCCTCGAGCTGCATGAACTCAATGATCTCTTCGACGGCGCGGCGATTTTTCAGCTCTTCCTTCTCGGCCCAGACCCAGTAGAATAGCGATGCGAGCGCGCTCGGATGCATATGGGTGTGACGGCCGAGCATGATGTTGTCGAGCACACTCATGCCCTTGAACAGCGCGAGATTCTGGAAGGTGCGCGCCACGCCTTGAGCCGCAATCTTGTGCGGCGCGATGGCGGTCATGTCCTTGCCAAACAGCGTCACGCTTCCGGCGTTCGGGGGATAGAAGCCGCTGATCACATTGACCATCGTCGTCTTGCCGGAACCGTTTGGCCCAACCAGGCCGAAGATCTCGCCTTTGTCGACGTGCAGATCAACGCCCTTGAGCGCCATCAGCCCGCCGAAGGACCGCTCGATGCCCTGACAGGTCAGCACGCGCTCGCCGCGCGCAGGCTGCCCCGCAGCTCCTCCTCCCACTGTCAATCGCGTTTCCTCCTCGCGATCTGCCTCATTACGGAACTCTGCAAAACGACCGTAATGAAACTACCTCATTAGCTCCCGAAAAAGTTCTATCTCGAACTTTCGCCGAATACAATGTTTTTTGACAGGCCAAAGTGAGGAACATCGGCCAGATCTCAACAAGCAAGGCCGTATCCTGATTTTGGGATGACGTCAGCTCGAGATAAAGTGAATTAAGTTCACTTATCACACCGGCGGCGCCAGAACCCAATGTGCCGATGTCTTGCCATCAACAGTGGCGCACTCGGGCCGAAAGGATTTAGGGTGTGCAATTACTGAAGACGGAAGCAGCTCATGTCGAGAAATGTCACATTCGCAGTCACACAATTTGCTGCAAGCGCCAGCGCCACTGACAACATAGCCCGAGCCGAGACGCTGGTGCGACAGGCGGCCGGCGCCGGCGGCCAGGTCATCGTGCTGCAGGAACTATTTGAGACGCCCTACTTCTGCAAGGTTGAGCGTCCCGGCTTTTTTGAGTTGGCCGCGCCTTATGAAAACAACAAGCTGGTGGCGCGATTTTCCGACCTTGCACGCGAACTTGGCGTCGTATTGCCGCTGAGCTTCTTCGAGCGCGCAGGCCAGGCGCATTTCAACAGCCTGGCAATGATCGATGCAGACGGCTCGGTGATGGGCCTCTATCGCAAGAGCCATATTCCCGACGGCCCGGGCTATGAAGAGAAATACTATTTTTCTCCCGGCGACACCGGCTTCAAGGTCTGGCAGACCCGGTTCGGGCGGCTGGGCGTCGGCATCTGCTGGGACCAGTGGTTTCCAGAAGCTGCACGCGCCATGGCGCTGATGGGCGCTGAAGCTCTGATCTATCCGACTGCGATCGGGTCGGAACCGCCTGCCCCCGGCTATGACAGCCAGCCACATTGGGAAACGGTCATGCGCGGCCACGCAGGCGCAAACCTGATGCCGGTGATCGCGGCAAACCGTATCGGAACCGAAGACGCTCCGGAAGGCCGCGCCATCACCTTCTACGGCTCGTCGTTCATTGCCGGCTGGACTGGTCAGTTGGCCGGCAAGGCGAGCCGAGAGAAGGAGGAGATTGTTACGGCAACGTTTGATCTAGATGAAGCTGCACATGCCCGGCGCGCCTGGGGCTTGTTCCGCGACCGGAGGCCCGAGCTTTACGGCGCGCTGGCGACGCTGGATGGATCGGGATCGGGCGGATAACGTTCCGGCCATCTGGTCGCCTGATGATAGGCCTCGCCGAGCTTCAGAACATCGAGATCGCCGCCGCGCGGGCCAATGATCTGCATTCCCATCGGCAGGCCGGAACGTGAGAAACCGGCGGGGACGTTCAGCGCAGGCAGGCCTGCAATCGACGCCGGCACCACGATTTCCATCCATTGATGGTAGGTCGTCATCGTTCGTCCCGCGACCGTTTTTGGCCAGGTCATGCTGGCATCAAAAGGAAATATCTGCGCGCTTGGCATCACCACCGCATCATAGGTTTCGAAAAGTTTTGCTGCCACCGCATACCACTCAGAACGCACGACACTTGCGTCGTAAGTCTCAATGGCTGAAACGGCCAGACCGCGCTCGATTTCCCAGATCAGTTCGGGCTTCAGCATGGCGCGCTTTTCCGGGTCTTCGTAAAGCGCCCGCTTGCCGCCGGCATTGGCAAAGGCGCGCAGCGCCAGCCAGGCATGCCACAGCTGTTCAGGGTCGAAATCAGGCGTAACTTTTTCGACGTCGATTCCCATTTCAGTGAAGGTCTTCAGCGCGGCTTCGCACAGCGACAGGATTTCGGGCTCGACGGAATAATAGCCTTCCCAGTTCCCGATCCAGGCAATACGCTTCGCGCGGTTCGGACCGTCCAGCCGGTCAACAAACGAGCCCTGTTGCGGGATAGCATGTGGGTCCCAGCCCACCGGTCCCGCCAGCACGTCAAGCAGAAACGCCAGGTCGCGCACCGTGCGCGCCATTGGCCCTTCCGTAGCGATCTGGCTGAAAAACAAATCTCCCAGAGGGTCGCGCGGCACCAGGCCAAAACTTGGCCGGAACCCGTAGACATTGCAGAACGCCGCCGGATTGCGCAACGAGCCCATGCAGTCCGAACCGTCCGCCAGCGGGACCAGCCGCGCCGCGAGCGCAGCCGCCGCACCGCCGCTCGACCCGCCAGCTGTGCGCGACAGATCATAAGGATTACGTGTGACGCCGTGCACAGGATTGTAGCTGTGCGACCCGAGACCAAATTCGGGCGTATTGGTCTTGCCGATCAGGATTGCGCCAGCAGCGCGCAGACGCGCGGCGACGAGATCGTCCTTGACCGGCACGTGATCGGCAAAGATCGGCGAACCGTGGGTGGAACGGATACCAGCTACTTCGACCAGATCCTTCACTGCAATCGGCAGGCCATGCAAAACACCCCGGAAGCCGGCAATGTCGGCAGCCCGCGCCTCGGCCAGCAATTCCTCTCGCGGCCGCAGCGACACGATCGCGTTGATGGACGGATTAATGGCCTCGATCCGGTCGAGACAAGCTGTCATCACGTCGACGCAAGACAAGTCGCGAACCGCGAGAGCGCGGAACAGGCCAGTCGCGTCAAGGGATGTCAGATCATTCATGTGCGTTTTGGGGACGGACAAGGCGATCAACCTGTCCGTCCCGCTCTCGATACTATTTGTTGATGTCGGTCCAGATGCGCGAATAGAGCGCGACCACTTCCGGCGAGCAGGAATCGAGGAATTCGCCTGCGTCCTTGAATTCGTCCGGCACATTGAGCTCCGGCGCATCCTTCATGTCGGCTGGCATGTGGTCGATCGAGCCCTTGATACCGTTGGCATATTTGGCGAAAGCCGAGATCATCGCCGCGTTTTCAGGCGCCATGATGAAATTCATGAACAGCTTGGCGTTGTCGACATTCTTGGCGTCCTTGATAATCGCCACGCTGTCCATGAAGATTGGATAACCTTCCTTCGGATAGCCGAACTTGATGTCGGCGTTCTTAAGCCGCGAACGGAAGATTGCGCCATTCCAGTAGTAAACGGCGGCATAGTCGCCGGCGGGCAGTTTTTCGGTGACGGAATAGTCCATTGCCAGCCATTTCGGCTTGGCCTCGACCAGCTTGTCACGAACCTTCTTCAACAGCTCCTTGTCGTCGGTGCACCACTTGCCGCCGAAATAGCGGATGGTTGCATAGAGCACGTCGTTCATTTCCGGTTCGACATTGATCTTGCCGACCAGTTCGGCTGGCGGATCAAGCCAGATTGCAGACGTGTTGATGTCGCCGCCATAAACCTTGGTATTAACGCCGATACCCGAAACGCCCCACTGCCACGGAATGGTGTAACGGCGGCCCGGATCCCAAGGAACGTCCACCCAGCGTTCGTCGACATTCTTGAAGTTTTCCATCTGGTCCGGCCGGGCTTCAAGCAGCAGGCCTTCCTTCACCCAGATCGGCACATAGTTCGCGGAGGGAACGACAATGTCGAAGCCGTGGCCGCCCGCGCGCACCTTGGCGAGCGCCGTATCGTTGGAATCGTAGTCGGTGATCGTCACCTTGACCTTGTATTGATCCTCGAACTTCTTGATCATTTCAGGGCTGGTGTAGTCGCCCCAATTATAGATGTTGAGCGAGCCTTCGGCGGCAGCGCCGCCCGCAAAGGCCATGATCGCAATCGCCGCTGTCGCGGCAGTCGATTTCCATCTCATCTTGCTTCTCCCATTGGTCTCAATTTTTCTTGGCGTTGATGAAGTAGAACACAGTAACCAGAACCACGGATAGGGCCAGGAATGCCGTGGCAATTGCATTGACTTCCGGTGTCGCCTCGCGGCGTAACTGGCCAAGCATGTAGGTCGGCAGCGTATCCTGCCCGCCCGACTTGACGAACTCGGTGATGACGACGTCGTCCAGCGAAATTACAAAAGCCAGCATGAAGCCGGCAATGATGCCGGGCCGCAGCAGCGGCAGCGTCACTCTCCGGAACGCCGCCCATGGCGTTGCATAGAGGTCCGCAGCTGCGGTCTCCAGCGTCGTGTCCATGCTCTCAAGCCGCGCACGGATCGGCAGATAGGCAAATGGAATACAGAAAGCCGTATGCGCCAGGATCAGGTAGCCAAGCCCCGTATAGCCGGTCCACACCTTGAGGCGTGAAAAGACGATGAGCAGCGCAACGGCAGTGACGATTTCCGGCACCATCAGCGGCTGGTTGATGAAGGCATATTTGAAGCCGAGCCCCGGATAGGCTCGCGTGCGGGTAGTGGCGAGCGCCGCCATTGTCGCAGCGATTGTTGCAATTGTGGCCGCCCAGCCGGCGATGATGAATGATCGCCAGGCCGCATCCTGCACTGTCTGGTTCTGCCAGGCTTCGGCGAACCAGTGCGTTGAGAACCCACCCCACGATGTCATCGACGAACTGGAGTTGAAGGCATAAGCCACCAGCACCGCAATCGGTAGATAGAGCAGGAAAAACGTCACCATCGCGATGGAGACAAAGCCGGGCTGGCTGCGGATATCAAAGTATCTCTTAGCCATGACGCGCATCGTCCTTCGTCACATTGCGCACATAGACCATCAGCGCCGCCATCACGACGATCATCAGGGTGATCGACAGAGCCGCACCCAGCGGCCAGTTACGCCCGGCGCCGAATTGCAGCTCTATCAAATTGCCGAGCATCATGTTTTTGCCCCCGCCCAGTATGCGCGGAATAACGTAGGCCCCAAGCGATGGAATGAAGACCAGAATTGAACCCGCGATGACGCCGGGTTTGACCAGCGGAATGATGATCCGCCACAACACCTGCAGCCGGCCGGCATAGAGGTCGTAGCCTGCTTCGATCAAACGGAAGTCAAGCTTCTCCATACTGGCGTAGAGCGGCAGGATCATCAGCGGCAGGTAGACATAGACCATGCCGAACAGGATGGCCGTGTCGGTGAACATGATCTGTAACGGCTGATCGATAATCCCGAGCCACTGCAATGCGCCGTTCAGCACACCCTCGTTGCGGATCACCTGCTGCATGGCGAACGTGCGGATCAACAGGTTTGTCCAGAACGGGATAGTGACGAGAAACACCCACATTTCGCGCGAGGCGCGAGGCCGCGTCGAGATAAAATAGGCTGTCGGGAAACCGAGCAGCAACGTCAGCACGGTTGTCATCAACGACAGTCGGATCGACCGCCAGATGATTGACAGATGTGCATCGGCCACCGACAGCGTGTCGTCAAAGATGTCCCGCTGCATGAACACAGAGAACCAGCCGTCGAGTGAGAATTGGCCGAATTTCACATCGCCATAGTCGCCCTTCACCATGAAGGAATAGGCGAGCATGACAAACAACGGCCCGATAGCCGCTACAAAGATGATCAACAGAGCAGGCAGTGACAGCAGCCACCGCGAGCGAATGTCTTTGGCCCGGACGCTATCAGCTATTTCCGATGCGCTGGCCAATGCCCCTAATCCCTCAGAACCTGGGCCGCATCGGCCTCGAGTTTGACGCCAGCACGGTCACCGATCTCGAAACCGCAGGAGCGGTCGCGCGCGTTCTGCTGACGCACCATAAACAAATCGCCACCTTCCAGCCGGATGTGGATGTTTGTGTCGGTGCCAAAATAGACCACGTTTTCGACCACCCCGGCGAGTTGCCCGCCCTCCTTGACCGCCTGGGCGTGCTCAGGCCGGACGACGATTGTCGCATCGTTCTTCGCTTCGAACCCTTCAGCGGTTGTTGCAGAAATCTCCTGGCCCGACTTCAGTGCAACGCGCGCACGGCCATCAGACACTTCGCGCACCGATCCCGACAGAAAATTGGTTTCGCCTATGAAGGCGGCAACGAACCGGTCTGCCGGCTTGTCGTAGATATCGCGCGGCGAGCCGACCTGCAGAATCTTGCCTGCTGACATGACAGCGATGCGATCAGACATCGTCAGCGCTTCTTCCTGATCGTGGGTGACGAAGACGAAGGTAATGCCGGTATCGTGTTGCATACGCTTGAGCTCGATCTGCATTTCCTTGCGCAGCTTGTAATCGAGTGCAGACAAAGGCTCGTCGAGCAGCAACACCTTCGGCGCTGGAGCGAGCGCCCGGGCAAGGGCAACACGCTGTGCCTGGCCGCCCGAAATCTGATCGGTGCGCCGGTCGCCAAGCTTTTCCATGTGCACCAGCTTCAGCATCTCGGAGACGCGACCGGCAATCTCGTCTTTCGGCCGGCCGAGCATTTCCAGCCCGAAAGCGACGTTCTGTGACACCGTCAGATGTGGGAAAAGAGCGTAACTCTGGAACACCGTGTTGACCGGCCGCTTGAACGGCGGCAGTCCGGCAATGTCGTCGCCATAGAGCCGGATTGCGCCTTCGGTCGGATACTCAAAACCGGCGATCAGTCTGAGCAGGGTGGTCTTTCCACAGCCGGACGGCCCAAGCAGCGTGAAGAACTCGTTTTCGCGAATCGCCACCGAGACATTGTCGAGCGCCCGCATGGCGTTCGGCCCGCTGCCGAAGCTCTTGACGATCTTCTTCGCCTCAATCGCGACGTGCCTTGTATCAGCCCCGGATTGTTCCGGCATGCTCGCGCCACCTATATTGCATTGTTTGGACAGGAGCGCAGACGCCTCTGATCCCCAATATTTATTGCAGCCTATGTGACCGCTTGGCTTCCGGCAAGACAGAACGCTATTCATTGGCGCAGGAGATAAAAATGAGCCGAGCAGACATCATCATCGAAAATGCAAACATCCTGACGATGGATGAGACAAGGCCCCGCGCCAGCGCGATCGCCTTCTCGGGCGACCAGATCCTGGCGGTTGGATCGCGCGCCGACGTTAGCGAATTTGTATCGCCATCAACCAGGAGCATCAACGCCGGCGGCGCGGCGGTGCTCCCGGGCTTCATCGACAGCCACATCCATCTGTTCCCGGGCGGCGCGCAGTTGAACAGCCTTTCGCTTGCGGGTGTCACCGGCTTCGATGCGATCGCATCTGCGGTGCGGGAACGCGCGGCGGCCGAGCCAGACGCCAAGATCCTGATGGTCGAACAGGCCGCCTACTTCATGTTTGGCGACGGCCAGCCAATGACCCGGCATCTGCTCGACCAGATATTGCCTGACAGACCGCTGGCGCTATTTGCAAGCGACCATCACACAATGTGGGCAAACACTGCCGCACTTGAAGCTGCGGGGATACTGAACGGCTTCGCCGTCTCACCCGGCAACGAGATCGTAATGGGCGCTGACGGGAGGGCCACAGGCGAGCTGCGTGAGTTCGAGGCGTTCGCTCCGGTCAGCGCGCTGACACCGACCGGCGGCCGCGACATGCTGGGCCTGACTGGCTCGGAACCGAAGTCGCCGCCCAATGCCATGCAGCGCGGGGTCGACAAAAAGACGCTGCGCGAAGCGCTCGCCTATTGCGCCTCGCTGGGCATCACCAGCTTCCACAACATGGACGGCAACTTCTACCAGTTCGACCTGCTGGCCGAGATTGAGCGCGAAGGCGGCATGAATGTGCGCGGCTACCTGCCGTTCCGCATGTTGCCGGGCATGCCGCTGGCCGATCTGCAAAAGGCCGCCGAAATGGGGCGGCGTTGGAAGTCCGACCGGTTGAAGGGTGGCTTCGTCAAGATTTTCATGGACGGCGTCATCGAGTCGACCACTGCGCATATGATGGAAGAATATTGCGGCATGCCGGGACAGCACGGCATGTCCTATTTCGAGCAGGACGAGTTTGATGCGATCTGCGTCGAGGCCGACAGACTCGGCCTGCAAATTGCGGTTCACGCCATTGGCGACAAGGCAGTGAACCGCACGCTCAACAGCTATGAGGCAGCGCAGACGGCCAATGGCCGGCGCGACAGCCGCCACCGTATCGAGCACATCGAAATGCTGCTGCCCGCCGACCTGAACCGCTTTGCCAATCTCGGAGTGCTGGCGTCGATGCAACCGACCCATGCGCCGGGCGGATATTACCCGCCAGAGCCGATACTGACGATGATGGGGCGCGAACGGATGAAGTCCGGCTATGCCTGGCAGACCATTCGCGATACTGGCGCGCGGCTGGTCTTTGCCAGCGACTGGCCTGTTGCGCCGCTTGACCCGCTGCTCGGCATTGCAACAGCAATGACCTGCCAGCCGACCTTCCCGGGCGCGCCCGACCAGCGGCAGAGCTTGATGGATTCCATCGCCGGCTTCACCCGCGACGGCGCGTTCACCGAATTTGCCGAGCACAGCAAGGGCATGCTCAAGCCCGGCATGCTGGCCGATCTCGTCATTCTCGACCGGGACATCGAGAAGACTGCTCCGGGCGAGATCGCCGCCGTCAAGGTCGCTGCAACCTTCTGCGGCGGCGCGATGACTTACGAGCGCGGGGTGTAACGCAGCGGCGGCCGCCGGTCGAACCAGGGCGCGGCCTCTTCAATGCGGGCGCACAGGCCCATCAGGATCTCGTCGCGGCCATAGGCTGTCGCCAGATGCACGCCGACCGGCAGACCGTCGGCCGTCCAGTGCAGCGGCAGCGACGCCGCCGGCTGGCCAGACGCGTTGAAGGCCGCTGTATAGGGCGAATAGTCAAACACCCGGCCAGGACCCATCCGGTAATCGAGATAGTCTCCCCGCTCATGGTTGAAGCGGCCGACTGCGGCAGGAGGCTCTGCCAGCGTCGAGGTCAGCAAAATGTCGAAGGTTTCGAAGAAGGCCGCCATCTCGCGGCCATAGGCGTGTACCTTGTTGATCGCTTCGAGATAGTCGGCCCCAGAAACTGTGGCGGCATAGGCGACCGCGCTGCGGGCAATGTTTTCGATAGGTGCATCGGCCAGCGGCAAGCCACGCTTGTTGAGCGTCGACTGGATCGACAACGCCGAACCGCAGGCGACGATTTTTGTCCAGGCTGCCATCATGCCGCGCGTGTCGGCATCGGGTTTCGCGATTTCGACATGGTGACCAAGGCTTTCGAGCAGACGCGCAGCGTTCTCTGCTGCTGCCTGACATTCGGCATGGATAGGCTGGCCTGTAAGCGAGGTTGTCAGCAGGGCAATGCGCAAGCCTTGCGGATTGCGTTCCAGCGCATTTGTGTAGGAAGCCTCCAGCGCAGGTGCGACATAGGGCGCGCCAAGGTCAGGCCCCTGTGTGGCGTCAAGCAAGGCCGCCGTGTCGCGCACGGAGCGGGTGAGAAATCCGTCTATCGCCATGCCGGCCCAGCCTTCACCAGCATAAGGACCGTCAGGCAGCCGCGCACGCGTGGCCTTGAAGCCGAACAGTCCACAGGACGACGCCGGAATGCGCACCGACCCGCCGCCGTCTGATCCATGCGCCGCAGGCACGATGCCAGCGGCAACCGCCGCACCCGCGCCACCCGACGATCCGCCGGGTGTATGGTCGAGATTCCACGGGTTGCGGGTCGGGCCGCCATAGACGGCAGCTTCGGTGACCGGCCCCACGCCGCCTTCAGGCGAGGTGGTTCGGCCAAACGTGACCAGCCCGGTCTTGCGCAGACGATCAAAGATCGCCGAGTCCTTGCCATAGACAGTATTGGCAAACAGCCGCGATCCATTGTTGGACGGAAAGTCGACCGCTTCCGCACCGAGATCCTTCAGCAGGAAGGGAACACCACGAAACGGACCGTCTGGAAGACCATCGGCGATTGATTTTCGCGCAACGTCTTCGCGCAGCATGGTCACCGCGTTGAGTTTCGGATTGAGCGCCTCGACCCTTGCCAAAGCCTCGTCGAGCAATTCTCCTGGCGAAACCTCGCCGTCAGACACAAGACCAGCGAGGCCGATCAGATCATGTTGTTCGTAGGCGTCAAAGATTGCCATATCGGGATGCGGTCCTTTGCACTGTCGGACGGGGACGATAGGCCCCTGATCGGCAGGCTTCAACCCGGTGCTGCCCACCGATAGCCGCCGGCCCTCCGGCTGCGACGGAGACAACAGACAAAACAACGCAAATCGGGAGCACGTGCTATTTGAAATCCATGATCACAACACAGGGCAGACAAAGGCAATGAGCGAACCCGTCATCGTGCTTTTCCGCAACGACCGCCGCATCGCCGACAATGGCGCGCTGGCCGCCGCCGCAGACACCGGCCGGCCTGTGATTGCCGTCTTTGTCCTGGACGAGCAGAGCGAAGGCGTGCGCGCCTATGGCGGAGCATCGAGATGGTGGCTGCATCACTCGCTGGCGTCGCTGGCAGACAAGCTTGAAATGCTTGGCTTGACGCTGCTGCTGCGCCAGGGCGCTACGGTAGATGTCGTCAATGACCTTGTCGCCGGCACAGGGGCCAAAACCGTCTTCTGGAACCGCCGCTACAATCCGGCGGGAATCGCCGTGGACGCGCAACTCAAGCGTAGTCTGCCAGAACGAGGCGTTCGCGCCGAGAGTTTTGACGGCTGTCTGCTGCACGAGCCGTCGCGGCTGACGGCTAGGACCGGCGGCGGCTACAAGGTCTTCACGCCGTTCTGGAATGCGCTCGCGTCGGGGCCGGAGCCACGCGACCCGATCGACCCGCCCGGGCGGATGACGCCATTTGCCCGCAAGGTCTTCTCCGAAAAGCTGGAAACGCTCGTCCCGCTGCCTGCATCGCCCGATTGGGCGGCCGGCCTGCGAGAGATGTGGGCTCCGGGCGAGGACGGCGCGAGGGAATCGCTGGAGGAATTTCTGGAGAACGGCCTCGCTGGCTATGCAGACAAGCGCGACATTCCCGCGCTCCCGGCAACGTCGCGTCTGTCGCCCCACCTCGCCCATGGCGAGATCACGCCTTACCAGATTTTCACCGCGCTGCGCGGCAGGAACGCCAGCAGCGGCGCGGCGAAATTCCGCAAAGAAATCGGCTGGCGCGAATTCTGCCACCACCTGCTGTTCCACAATCCCGATCTGGCCAGCCGCAACTTTCAACAATCGTTCGATGCCTTCCCGTGGGCGGACGACCGAAAGGCGTTGAAGGCATGGCAACAGGGTCAGACGGGCTACCCGATCGTCGACGCCGGCATGCGCGAACTGTGGCGGACCGGGACGATGCACAATCGCGTGCGCATGATCGCCGCATCGTTCCTCACCAAGCACCTGCTGACCGACTGGCGCGCAGGCGAGCGCTGGTTCTGGGACACGCTGGCCGATGCCGACCCGGCGTCCAACCCGGCCAACTGGCAATGGGTGGCGGGATCAGGCGCAGACGCAGCCCCCTATTTCCGCATCTTCAACCCGGTGCTGCAGGGCGAGAAGTTTGACCCGGACGGCGTCTATGTCCGCCGCTTCGTGCCGGAGCTGGACAGTCTGCCGAATCGCTTCCTGCACAAGCCCTGGCTGGCTCCGGTCCCGGTGATGGCGGAAGCAGGGATCGTGCTTGGCCGCGACTATCCGTTGCCAGTAGTCGATCATGCACAGGCGCGCGAACGGGCACTGGCCGCCCATCGGACAACGCGTGGCAGCGTCTAAGCTGTCATCATGCGCGCCGCCTTCTCGGCGATCATCACGGCAGGCGCATGAGTATTGCCGGAAACGATGGTCGGCATGATCGAGCAGTCAACGACGCGCAGGCCCTGAAGGCCGTGAACGCGCAATTGCGGGTCAACGACCGACATCCTGTCATGGCCCATTTTTGCGGTGCCGACCGGATGGAAGATCGTGGTGGCAATGTCGCCGGCCGCACGAGCGAGATCTTCGGCCGACGAAATATGCTTACCCGGCTTGAATTCTTCAGGTGAAAACTCAGCCATGCGTTTCGTCGCCATGAGACGGCGCGCGGCGGTGATGGAATCTGCCGCCACCTGCCGGTCCCCATCCGTCGACAGATAGTTTGGCGCGATCTTCGGGAACACGTCCGGATCGGGCGAGGTGACATGCACCGTGCCGCGCGATTCCGGACGCAGGTTACACACCGAGACCGTGATCGCAGGGAATGGGTGCAACGGCTCGCCAAACTTTTCCAAGGACAGCGGCTGGACGTGGAACTCGATGTTCGACGTGTCAAAGCGCGGATCGGACTTCATGAAGATGCCAAGTTGACTCGGCGCCATCGACATCGGGCCTGAGCGGCTCAAAGCATATTCAAGCGCAATGCCAGCTTTGCCCAGAAGGCTGGCCTGCCGTTCATTGAGCGTCGCAGCTCCCTTGATCCTGAACGCGGTTCTGATTTGCAGATGGTCCTGCAGGTTCTCGCCGACGCCGGCGAGCTCGTGCTCGACCTCGATGCCGTGTTTCCGCAGCAGAGCACCCGGACCAACGCCGGACAGTTGCAGGATCTGTGGCGAGCCGATGGCACCCGCCGACAGGATGAGTTCGCCCGAAACCGAGACCCGCGCCGGTTTGCTGTTGAGCCTGAGTTCAAGCCCGCTCGCGCGCTTGCCGTCGAACACAATGCGCTCGGCCTGGGCGTGGGTGAGTATCGTCAAATTCTTGCGATGCTTGATCGGGTTGATAAAGGCGCGCACCCCGTTGAAACGAAAGCCGGCCTTCTGGTTGACGTCAAAATAGGCCGATCCAAAATTGTCGCCCGAATTGAAGTCATCGACCTTTGGCACGCCCATTTCTGCGGCAGCTTCCCGCACCGCGTCCAAAATCGGCCATGACAGGCGCTGGCGCTCGACCCGCAATTCGCCGCCCTGCCCGTGGAACGGACCCGACTTCGACTGATGGTCTTCGGACAGTTTGAACAGCGGCAGCACGTCGTCCCAGCCCCAGCCTTCATTGCCGAGCTGACGCCAGTGATCATAGTCGATCGCCTGGCCGCGCATATAGATCATGCCGTTGATCGACGAGCAGCCGCCCATCACCTTGCCGCGCGGATAGGCGAGCGAGCGGCCGTTCAGCCCCGGCTCCTTCTCGGTTTCGTATCCCCAGTCGGTGCGCGGATTGCCCATGCAGTAGAGGTAGCCGACCGGAATGTGGACCCAGTGGTATTTGTCCGATCCGCCAGCCTCCAGCAGCAGCACGCGCTTCGACGCGTCCGCGCTCAGCCGGTTGGCCAGAACGCAGCCTGACGACCCCGCCCCGACAATTACATAGTCAAAGCTGCCGAGATCCTGACGGTCGCTCATCGGTCAAGAATCCTCCACTCTATTTCCTGTTGCGAATTGGCAGTGCAAGGCTGGCGAAAGTCAACGCTCGCAATTGCCCAACGGGTTCGCACGACTGCGCAACGGTGACAAGACGCGCGGAAACGCGGCCTGCGCCGGATGCCGGCGGGCCGTGAAAGTGACAGCAAGGTCTGAGGCTAAGACGTGTCGGGCGCTGGCGTGCGGGCGAGAGGAAGGTTGAAGGCCGGCGCGAGAGCGGCGAGACAGGTTGTGACGTGGCGCTCAACGGCTTGCAGCGCCAGTTCACGCTCGGCGAGATCGAGTTGCTCGATGTGAGCAACGAGAAAGGACAGCGCCCGGCCAAGTTCGCTCAAGGCTGAGGAAATACGCATGAGATCATCGGCGCTGTCGTCGGAGTGCATCAGGTCAATGTCGGAGAAGACGATGTCGAAGCCGAGTTCGAGCCCCGTTTCGGCGATCATCTCGCGGACAGGAAAAATGACGAGGCCGAGGATCCAGCACAGCGTGCGGCGGACAATGCGTGAGCGGTTGGTGGTGCGCTCGGCAAGTGCAGACAAGGCGAACAACATCGCAACGATGCGGTGAAGCATCTGCAATCTGCTGTCTTGTCTGCCCTCCCTTGCCATGTGTGTCTCCGGGTTGCGTTGGAGGTATTTTGGGTGAGGTTTGGGGGGCGTTGATAGAATTGGCGAAAAAAATATTGAGATGACCTGCTCGGCAATGACCCCCTCACTTGCAAAATCTAGCACTTAGCGTCGCTTCGCTTTGGCTAAGTGACTGATTTTGCTTTCTCTCCCTCCTGGGGAGAGATAGAGGCAGCGCAGTTCCCGCCAATCTCCAACGTTTGCAATTTTCGGAGACGATAGCGCGATTATCTCCCCCGGGCGGGGGGTGAGGAGTGGTTTGCGCAGCAAACGAAAAGCCCCCAAATGGGCTTTTCGAACGAACGAACGCCCGAAGCGAAAGCGAAGGGCCGGGCCACGAAATCAGTATCTTGGCGAGCGGGCTTGTCCCCGAGCCAAGTGCTAGATTTCGCCAGAGAGGGGGACCGCAATTTGTCTTCTCAATCCCCGCTCCACCGCAGCGCCAGTGCGGCCGCAACGGGGCCGATAACCGCAGAAAACAATGTCACGGCGCAGAGCATCAGGAAGGGCGGCAGAAAGGGCAGCGGGTCGGTGTCGATGGCGTAGGCAGCCGAAACGCCAAAGATCAGCACCGGGATGACCATTGGCAGGACAAGCACTGCCACCAGCAGGCCGCCCCGCGGCAGCGACACAGCAACCGCCGCCCCTGCAGCGCCGATGAATGCGATGGCCGGCGTGCCGGCGAGAAGCGTCAGCGCCGTGCCGAAGCCCGACGCTGCCGACATGTTCATGAGCAAGGCCATGGCGGGCGCTGCGATGACCAGCGGCAGGACGCTTGCGGTCCAGTGGGCAGCGGACTTGACGAAAACGGTGAGCGCCAGCAGGTGACGGTCAGACGACATGATGAGCAGATCAAGCGAGCCGTCGTCGCGGTCGGCCTGGAACAGCCGGTCGAGGCCGAGCAGGCTGGCGAGCAGCGCGCCGATCCACAGCATGGCGGGACCGATGCGGGCAAGCAGGTTCAAATCCGGTCCGATGGCGAACGGAGCGGCGGTGATGACCGCCAGAAAAAACAGCAGGCCGACAATCGCGCCGCCGCCAGCGCGCACGCCGAGTTTCAGGTCGCGCAGGTAAAGGGCTAGCATGGGGTGAGGCCTTGGTGAGTTGGCCAGGACCCCTCATCCGACCTCGCTTCGCTCGGCCACCTTCTCCCACAAGGGGCGAAGGGGGAGATTTGCATTGGCCGTTTTCGCCAAACTTCTGCCGTCGATATTGGCGGCAACATAGGTGCAGCTTCCCTTCTCCCCTTGTGGGAGAAGGTGGCCGAGCCAAAGGCAAGGTCGGATGAGGGGTAACGTGACATCTTCACCCCGCCTCCCCCATCACCAGCTCCTGCGCCCGGTCGAGCCCCAGCGGCGTGTGGGTAGCGGCGATGATGATGCCGTCGTCTTCCAGATGCCCGGCAAGCAAATTTGCGAAGCGGCGTTCCGAACCAAGGTCCAGCCCGGCGGTCGGCTCGTCCAGCAGCCAGACCGGGCGGAACGACACCAGCAGGCCGGCAATGGCGACACGGCGGCGCTGGCCCGTGGACAGATAGCCGAATGGCAGATCGGCGACGGTGGGCAGGCCGACTTCTTCCAGTGCCTCGTCGACCGAGTGGAATGGGTTGCCGAGGAATTTTTGCCGGAAGGACAGGTTCTCGCGCACCGTCAGCGCTGGTTTCATGGCGTTCTTTTCACCGAGATAATGCGAAGCCGACATCAGGTCTGTCCAGTCCTCGCCGCCGCCGGAGAAATCGACCGTCCCGGAAGCCTGCGGCAGCAGACCGGCGAGCACGCGCAAGAGCGTTGACTTGCCGGAACCGTTCTCGCCAAGGATCACCAGAGCATCGCCAGCGGCCAGTTCGAACGAAATCTGCTCAAAAACGGTCTCGCCACCGCGTTCGCCTGCCAGATTCGAGACTGAAAGCTGCATCTTTTCCCCTTGTTGCGCCGAAGTCTGCGATTGCCGCGGCAATAGGCATCAGGCCGCATGCCAGATGTGAATCAAAACGGCAAATTTCCGCTTTCAGTGTCTAGAACTGTTCCAGAAATTTCTCTATATCGCCCATGTACCTACCCCAGCGGTCGGGGAAGGCAAAGACTGATAGCGCCGGACCAGCGCGCCTGCCGCATTTCACGGTTGGGACGCTTGGGAGCGGATAGCGGAAATGACCGTACCCGCACCTATGCGCGTGATTGCATGCCATCGGATTCCGTTCCCCCGCAGAACAGACCAAAGGTGGTAGCAAATGGCTAAATCCCTCGACAGCTTTAACTGCAAGCGCACCCTCAAGGTGGGCAATGCCGAATATACCTATTTCAACCTGGTTGAGGCCGAGAAGAACGGCCTGACCGGCATTTCCAGGCTGCCCTATTCGATGAAGGTGCTGCTGGAAAACCTGCTGCGCAATGAAGATGGCCGCACCGTCACCAAGGACGCCATCCAGGCGGTTGCCAACTGGCTGAACGACAAGGGCACGGCAGGCGTTGAAATCGCCTATCGCCCGGCACGCGTGCTGATGCAGGACTTTACCGGCGTTCCCGCGGTCGTTGACCTTGCTGCGATGCGCGACGGCATCAAGGCGCTGGGCGGCGATCCCGAAAAGATCAACCCGCTGGTTCCGGTTGATCTGGTGATCGACCACTCGGTCATCGTTGACGAATTCGGCACGCCGATGGCGTTTGCCCGCAACGTTGAGCTCGAATATCAGCGCAATGAAGAACGCTACAAGTTCCTGAAATGGGGCCAGCAGGCGTTCCGCAATTTCCGCGTCGTGCCGCCCGGCACCGGCATCTGCCACCAGGTCAATCTCGAATATCTCGGCCAGGTGGTCTGGACCAGGGATGAGGACGGCGAGACCGTCGCTTACCCAGACACCTGCGTCGGCACCGATTCGCACACCACGATGATCAACGGCCTTGGTGTTCTGGGCTGGGGCGTTGGCGGCATCGAGGCGGAAGCTGCGATGCTCGGCCAGCCGGTGTCGATGCTGCTGCCGGAAGTGATCGGCTTCCGCCTGACCGGCAAGCTCAAGGAAGGCGTGACCGCCACCGATCTGGTGCTGACCGTCACCCAGATGCTGCGCAAGAAGGGCGTTGTCGGCAAGTTTGTCGAGTTCTTCGGCCCCGGCCTGTCGAACATGACGCTGGCTGACCGCGCCACCATCGGCAACATGGCGCCGGAATATGGCGCGACCTGCGGCTTCTTCCCCGTCGACACAGAGACGCTGCGTTACCTCAACATGTCGGGCCGCGACGAAGACCGCATTGCACTCGTCGAGGAATATTCCAAGGCGCAGGACATGTGGCGCACCGCCGATTCGGCTGATCCGGTGTTCACCGACACGCTCGAACTCGACCTCGGCGACGTCGTGCCGTCAATGGCCGGCCCAAAACGTCCGGAAGGCCGCGTAGCGCTGGAAGGCATTGCCGCCGGTTTCGAAACTGCGCTTGCCAACGAATACAAGAAGACCGTCGACACTGAGCGCCGCTATGACGTCGAGGGTGAAGAGTTCACCATCGGCCATGGCGACGTGGCGATTGCCGCGATCACGTCCTGCACCAATACGTCGAACCCGTCGGTGCTGATCGGTGCTGGCCTGCTCGCCCGCAACGCGCTGAAGCGTGGCCTGAAGCAGAAGCCCTGGGTGAAGACCTCGCTGGCGCCTGGCTCACAGGTCGTCGCCGAATATCTGGAAAAGTCGGGCCTGCAGAAGGATCTCGACCAGATCGGCTTCAATCTGGTCGGTTTCGGCTGCACCACCTGCATCGGCAATTCCGGCCCGCTGCCGCCGGCGATTTCCAAGACCATCAACGACAAGGGCCTGATCGCGGCTGCCGTTCTGTCCGGCAACCGCAACTTTGAAGGCCGCGTGTCGCCCGACGTGCAGGCAAACTACCTCGCCTCGCCGCCGCTGGTCGTCGCCTATGCGCTGGCTGGTTCAGTGACCAAGGACCTGACCAAGGAGCCGATCGGCGAGGACTTTGACGGCAAGCCGGTGATGCTCAGCGAGATCTGGCCGACCTCGGCGGAGATCAACGAGTTCATCGAAAAGAACGTCACCCGCGATCTCTTTGCACGCAAATATGCCGACGTATTCAAAGGCGACGAATATTGGCAGAAGGTGCAGGCCCCGGCTGGCCAGACCTATGCCTGGGACGATGGCTCGACCTATGTCCAGAACCCGCCTTACTTTGCCGGCATGCAGAAGCAGTTTGGCCGCGTTTCCGATATCAAGGGCGCGCGCATTCTCGGCCTCTTCGGCGACAAGATCACCACCGACCACATTTCGCCGGCAGGCTCCATCAAGGCCGCGTCGCCTGCGGGCAAATATCTGACGGACAATGGCGTCGGCGTCGCCGATTTCAACCAGTACGGCACGCGCCGCGGCAACCATGAGGTGATGATGCGCGGCACGTTTGCCAATATCCGCATCCGCAACCACATGCTGGGCGAAAACGGCCGCGAAGGCGGCTACACGATCCACTATCCGTCGAAGGATGAGATGTCGATCTATGACGCAGCGATGGAATACAAGGATCAGGGCGTGCCGCTGGTGATCTTTGCCGGCGTCGAATACGGCAACGGCTCGTCACGCGACTGGGCCGCCAAGGGCACCAACCTGCTCGGCGTGCGCGCCGTCATCGCCCAGTCGTTCGAGCGTATTCACCGCTCGAACCTGGTCGGCATGGGCGTCATCCCCTTCACCTTCGAGGACGGCGCAAGCTGGGCTTCGCTGGGTCTGAAGGGCGACGAGACGGTCGAGATCGACGGCATCGAGAACATCAAGCCGCGCCAGAAGATGGTGGCCAAGGTCACCTTTGCCGACGGCACGGTGAAGAATGTGCCAGTGCTCTGCCGCATCGATACGCTGGACGAACTGGACTACTTCAAGAACGGCGGCATCCTGCAATACGTGCTGCGCGACCTGGCTGCATAAGCCGGTTCAGCAGGACATCAGAAAAGGCCCCTTTCGCGGGGCCTTTTTTGTAGATCCTCGCCGGGATCAGCAACGCTCTGATTTTCAACCCGCCTGTGGCGAACCGGGGCTGGGGCGGGGCCCGCTGCCTCCGGCAGCTCCCGCCCGTTCGGCCCCTTTGAAAGGTCCACCGGACCTTTCAATTCGCCTGTGGCGAACCGGGGCCTCACTCCAAAGTGACTTTTCGTTGACCAGCAGCCTGCATAATGTTTGGGCATGTTGCCGGCGCGAGACCGGTCATAGGGATTAATCGTGGTATGAGTTTCAACCGTCCGGCCCGGCTTGCGCTGGCGCTTCTGGCTTGCTCCGCCGGTCTGGCGGTAGCTGGCGACCGGCCCTACGGCGTGGTCGAACTGTTCACCAGCCAGGGCTGCAACTCCTGTCCGCCCGCCGACGACAATCTGGCGGCGCTTGCCAAACGCGGCGACGTCATAACGCTCGGCTACCACGTCAATTACTGGGACTATCTCGGCTGGCGCGACACGCTGGCGACGCCCGAAAACACGGCACGGCAGAACGAATACAAGAAATCGTTCCAGAGCCGTTCGGTCTACACGCCGCAGGCCGTGGTCAACGGCCGGGTGCATGTCAACGGCGCGCAGCGTCAGGCGCTGGAAGGCGCATTGTCATCGCTGAGCGGCAACGGCGACGGCATGGATGTGTCAGTCGACATCGAGCGCCGGGGCGACACGGTTGTCATTACCACCGGCGATGACCCCGAAGGCCGCGAGGCGCATGTTACGCTCGTCTATTACGACCAGCCGAAATCGATTGAAGTTGATGGCGGCGAAAATGACGGCAAGCGCATTCTTTATGTGAATCCGGTTACCAGGGTCCAGACCGCCGGCATGTGGCACGGCAAGACCAAGCAGTTTGAACTGCCGGCCAGCGAGTTTGAAAAGAATGGCGCGGGCGGCTGTGCGGTCCTGCTGCAGGCCGTTGCAAAAAATGGCGGCCCCGGCGCCATTCTCGGCGCAGCCAACCTGCCTGCCGGAAAATGACACCCTCCCTGAACTGAAAAGCCGGTGTGCAATCATCTGATCGCACACCGGCTGAAAGTCACGTCGCCAGGCCTTCTTTGCGAGGCCATAAGGATCGGTCCAGCGCGGGCCCCGTGGGCGGGGGGCTTGGGGTTTACAGAGCCGGCGCCGGACCGAACCGTCTTAGGCAACGAAGCGATGTTGGAAACCAATCCGGGCCATAGATTGTAGTTTTTGCGGCAAGATTGTGATTGACCCGATTTGCCTGATCTGGCGCGATAACGAATTTTTTCCGATCTGCAATGTATCGTGATCACCAAATCGCCCCTTCGGGCGGGGCTTTTTGGGTTGCAATTGGCCAGATCAGGCGTCAACCTTCGCCAAATCAACGCGGGGTGACCAATGGACGACGGTTCAGGTGGCGTGGAGGGTGGGGACGCATCCGGGACATTGATTCCGCTGTCCGACATCCGGCGGCAGCGGGCGGGTATTCCGATCACCTTCGACAGACGTGAACTCGACCAGATATTGCGGCTCTACGGGCAGATGGTGGCGGCCAATGAGTGGCGTGATTACGCCATAGACCATCTGAGCGATCAGGCGATTTTCTCGGTCTTCCGCCGCACCTCCGAAACGCCGCTGTTCCGGATCGTCAAGGACCCGTCGCTGGCGCGCCGCCAGGGCGCTTACAGCGTGGTCGCGGCCACCGGCCAGATCCTCAAGCGCGGCCACGAACTGGCGCGCGTGCTCACCGTGTTCGACAAGACGCTGAAGCTGGCACATTCGCGCTGACCGGCCGGGCACGGCTTGTGCCCCTTCCACCACTCACAACCGTTCCGGCAAGGAACCCGGATCAGGCGCCGCAGTCGTGCCACCGTTCAGCGTCAGCTGCATGAATACGGTGTCGAGCCAGCGGTCAAACTTGTAGCCGGACCCTTCCAGAACACCCGCATGGCGGAAACCGGTGCGCTCGTGCAGCCTGACCGAGGCCAGATTGATCTTGCCGTCGCCGATGACAGCCGCAATCTGGCGGAAGCCGAGGGCGCGGCATTGCTCGATCAGCGCCTCCATCAACAGCCGGCCAACGCCCTGCCCCTGGGCTTCAGGGGCCAGATAGATCGAATCTTCCACGATGAAGCGATAGGCGCGGCGCGGGCGGAACGGACCGGCATAGGCGTAGCCGATCACAACGCCATCACGCACAGCCGCCAGATAGGGATAGCCCTGCCCGGCAAGGGTGTTGAACCGCGCCAACATCTCGGCGCGCGACGGCGGCTCAAGCTCATAGGTCGCCGTGCCGTGCAGCACCGAATGCGCGTAGATCGCCGTTATGGCGTCGAGATCATCGTGCGTGGCGGGGCGGATCTGGATGCTGCTCATGGCCGGTCAAACCACGCTGCAGCCTAAAAGAAAAGGGCGGCAAAAGCCGCCCTTTCCGAAGTTCATTTGTCTGCGGCTATTCGCGGTTGCCCAGGAAGTTCAGCAGGAACATGAACAGGTTGATGAAGTCGAGGTAGAGCGTCAGTGCGCCCATGATCGCCTTGCGGCCGGCCACGAGCACGTCGTCGCCCTCGAAATACATCTCCTTGATCTTCTGCGTATCGTAGGCAGTGAGGCCTGCGAAGATCAGAACGCCTGCGCCCGAGATCACGAACTGCATCATCGAAGACTGCAGGAAGATGTTCACGACCATGGCGATGATCAGGCCGATCAGACCCATAAACAGGAACGTGCCCATGCCGGTCAGATCACGCTTGGTCGTGTAGCCCCACAGCGACAGCGCGCCAAACGAGGCGGCCGTGATGAAGAACGTCTGCACGATCGACTGGCTGGTATAAACCAGGAAGATCGACGACAGCGAAATGCCCACAAGCGCGGCATAGACCCAGAAGGTCGTCTGCGCGGCCGATACGCTCATCTTGTTGATCCGGAAGCTCATGAAGAACACGAGTGCCAGAGGTGCGAGCATGACCACCCAGCGGAGCGGCGAGCCATAGACGGCGACGCCAAGCGAGGTGAGCATCTTGCCATTCGGCAGGGTTGCGACAGCCGCCGACGGATCGTTGGTGGTAGCCAGCATCACCATGCCAATTGCGGCAACGCCGGTGATAACCAGACCCAAAGCCATGAGATTGTAGACCTTGAGCATATATGCCCGCAGGCCTTCGTCGATGTCGGCGCGCGTCGCGCTTCCGGCCTGCGACTGATAGTTGCGGAGTTCAGCCATAGAATTCCTCTTGTTTGCTTCTGTCCCGTCCGGTGTCGGTCGCGCTTCTCACGCGCCCAGGCGCCGCTGGCGGGACTCCAGCATGCCTGTGGCGCAATATGATGATTCCGGCGTTCGATAACAAGAGCCGTAACGCCCGGAAACCGCGCGTGATCATACAATGTAGTAAATTTTGCGGGAAATCAGAGGGTTGCGATCACAGCTCCCGCAAGACAGGGGCAGCCTTCTGGCCGAGAATGCGCCACGTACCAGCCAAACCCATGCCGATGGTCAGCACCAGGGCGATGCCGATGGTCGACAGGCCGACTTCAGGCAGGAATGAGGAAGGCAGGTTCATCACCCGCGCCACGACAAACCACGCCGCCACGCCACCGGCCAGCAGGGCGAAGATTGCAGTGGCAAGACCAATCAGCAGATATTCCAGCGAATAGGCGGTGATAAGCGTGCCGCGCGTCGCCCCCAGCATTTTCAGCACCACCGCGTCATGCGTGCGTGCCCGGTTGCCGGCGGCAAGAGCGCCTGCCAGCACCAGCACTGACGAGATCAGCGCCACAGCGGCAGCTGCCCGGATGGCTGCGCCGAGCTGGGCGACGAGGCTGTTGACGATGTCGAGCGCGTCTTTCACCCGCACGGTCGTGACCGCCGGATAGGCGCGCGTGACCGCGTTGAGCAGCCGCGACTCTTCCTCAGCGGTGGCCTGCTTGTCCTGCAAGGTGGCCAGCCAGGCATGCGGCGCGCCGGCAAACGTGTTGGGCGAAAACACCATGACAAAGTTGATGCCCATCGATTCCCATTGCACCTGCCGCAAATTGGCGATGGTTGCAGTGATGTTTCGGCCAAGCACATTGACGGTGACGGTGTCGCCAAGCTTGAGGCCAAGCTCGCCCGCCTCTTGAGCGGAGAACGACACCAAAGGCGGGCCGGAATAATCCGCCGCCCACCATTGTCCGGCAGACAGCGTGGCGTTTTCAGGGATCGACGGCGAATAGGTGATGCCGCGGTCGCCGCGCAACACCCAGGCAGCCTCCGGCGGCACGGCGATTTTCTGCACATCGACGCCGTTCAGTTCAAGCACCCTGCCCCGCAGCATCGGCACCCGCATCAGATCGCCATTCGGCGCTTCCTTGGCAATCAGGCCGGCAAATTGATCGACCTCGGACGCCTGAATGTCGACAAAGAAGAAGTTTGGCGCGCGATCCGGCAGGTCGCCAGCGATCTGGCGGCGCAGATTGCCGTCGATCAGGGCGAGCACGACCAGCAGCGTCAGCCCGAGGCCAAGCGACAGCACCACCGACGGCGTCAACGCGCCGGGGCGGTGAATATTGCCGATGGCCAGCCGCAGCGGCGTTGAGCGAACGGTTGGCGCGCGGCGCGCCAGCCATTGCACCAGTTCCGCGACAGCCCGCAGCACCAGAAACGCACCGACTGCTGCGCCGACAAAGATCACGGCGATGCGCCGGTCCGCCGAATACCAGATGGCGAGCCCCGCCAGCGCCAGCGCGATCAGGCCAACGGCGGCGACATAGGGCAGACGCGGCCAGCCGCGCGCCTCAAGCCCGAGTTCGCGGAAAAGCGCGGTGGCCGGCACATCGCGGGCGCGGCCGAGCGGCAGGATGGCAAATGCCAGCGTGGTCAGCAGACCAAATACGACACCCAGCGCCAGTGCACCGGGATAGATGCTGGCTTCAGCGGCAATCGGCACGATGGACGACAGCGCGGTCGACGCCGCAAACGGCATGGCCGCAGCAATGGCCAGCCCGATGATGATGCCGATGACCGCGACAATCAGCACCTGGAACAGGTAGAGCGCAAAGACAAAGCCGCCGGACGCGCCGACGCTCTTCAAGGTGGCGATGACGCCGCGCTTGGCGTCGAGATGGGCGCGAACCGCGTTGGCCACGCCGACGCCGCCGACGACCAGCGACGTCAGGCCAACCAGCGTCAGAAACTGCGAGAAACGTTCGACATTGGACGCCAGTGCAGGCGCCGCATTGGCGCGGGAACGAACGCTCCAGCCAGCCTGCGGGAACTCCGTGCTGGCGCGTTCCGTCAGCGCCTGGATCGCGCTTTCAGCCGTGCCGGCAGGCATCCTGATCTTGTAGACATGCTCGACAAGGCTGCCCGGCTGGATAAGCCCCGATGCGCGCAGGCCGTCCATCGACACCATCAAACGCGGTGCAAAACCAAAGCCATCAGAGATCGCGTCCGGCTCGGACACCAACTGCGCCCGCAACTCAAACACGCCTCCGCCGACACGAACCTTGTCGCCTGTTTTGAGGCCAAGCCGGTCAAGCAGCAGGTCAGGCGCGGCCGCACCCCAGACGCCATTGCGCTCGCCGAACAGGTCTGCATGCGGCAGCGCCGGACTGGTTTCGAGGCTGCCGTAGAGGGGATAGGCGGCATCGACGGCCTTCAACTCGACCAGCGCCTGATCGGACCCGTCTTCCAGCCGCGCCATTGAGCGCATGCCGGCGCTGACCGCGATCTGGCCCTGGGCGTCAAGGAAAGCGCGTTCCTCTGTCGAGGCTTCGCGCTGGTTCAGTTCGAAGCGGATGTCAGCGCCAAGCAGCGATTGGCCCTGCGCCGATACGCTTTCGGTGATCGAGCGCGCCACTGAATTAACGCCGCCGATGGCGCCCACGCCAAGCGCAATACAGGCGATGAAGATGAGAAAGCCGCTGAGGCCGCCGCGCATCTCGCGCAGAGCATAGCGCAGGGGAAGGGCAAAGCTGCTCATGGCGATTTACGCCGGGACCGCGACGGGCTGCGGCGCAGCCGTCTCGATGCGGCCCGACCGCATGGCGATCTGGCGCTGGCAGCGCGCGGCGAGCGACGGATCATGCGTCACCAGCACCAGCGTCATGCCGCGCTCTTGCGCCTTGGCAAACAGCATGTCGGCGATCTGCCGGCCGGTTGCCTGATCGAGATTGCCGGTCGGCTCATCGGCGATCAGGATGCTGGGGCTCGGCGCAAGCGCGCGTGCAATCGCCACGCGCTGCTGTTCGCCGCCCGACAATTGGCCGGGATAGTGGTTGAGCCGCTCGGACAGGCCAACGGCTGCGAGTTCTTTCGCGGCGACCTCGAATGCGTCGGCGCGGCCTGCGAGTTCCAGCGGCACGGCGACATTTTCAAGCGCGGTCATGTTGGGGATGAGATGGAACGACTGGAACACGATGCCGACATGGCGGCCGCGAAATGACGCGGTCTGGTCCTCGTTCTTGGAATTGAGCAATTCGCCAGCAATTGAAACAGTCCCGGCATCGACACGTTCAAGCCCGGCCAGCACCATCAGCAGTGTCGACTTGCCAGATCCCGATGGCCCGACAATGCCTGCCGCCTCACCACGTCCGACCACGAGATCAATGCCTTTCAGCACATGCACGCGCGATGCGCCCTCGCCAAGCGTCAGGGACACGTCTTTCAGTTCGATGACGGGTTCTGTCACGGCGGGTGCTTCCTATATGTGTGTTTATTGTTCAGTCGATCAGGCGGATAGCCGCCTCATATGGGAATGGAACCGGCGATGAAACAGATGATGCGTTCATTTTGCACTGCACTTGTTTGTGTTTTGCCGTTTTCCGCGCCCGCCTGGGCCGATACGACGCAGATCGTCGGCTTTGGCGACAGCCTGATGGCCGGCTATCAGCTGCCGCCAGACGACGCCTTTCCGCAAAAACTGCAGGCGGCGCTGAAGGCCAAAGGCCATGATGTGGCAATCGCCAATGCAGGCGTGTCGGGTGACACGACGTCGGGCGGTCTCGCCCGGCTCGACTGGTCGGTTCCCGACGGGACCGAACTGGTGATCCTCGAACTTGGCGCCAACGACATGCTGCGCGGCATTGCGCCCGACATCACGGAAAAGAACCTCGACGCCATGCTGGCGGCGCTCAAGGCGCGCGGTGTCAATGTCGTTCTGGCGGGGATGTACGCCGCGCCCAATCTCGGCCCCGACTACCGCGCCGCGTTTGACGCCATTTTCCCGCGGCTGGCGCAAAAGCACGGCGTGCCGCTGATCCCGTTTTTTATGGAAGGCGTGGCGGCAACGCCGTCGCTGCAACTGCAGGACGGTATGCATCCGAACGCAGCCGGCGTCGACAAGATGGTCGAGAACGCCCTGCCCGTGATCGAACCGCTGCTGAAATAGCAATTTACCCTGTCATCAGCTGTTCACAGGCAATGCTCAATAAGCGCTTGCCCGGACCGGCAAGAGATGATTCGCTGCTATCTGAGGTCGAATCGAGACGATAGAAGCCATGCCGCGACTATTTGCTGCCCTCGAAATTCCGCGTGATGCGGCCCTGTCGCTGTCGCTGCTGCGCGGCGGTCTTCCAGGAGCCCGCTGGATCGACGTCGAGAACTACCATCTGACCCTGCGCTTCATCGGCGATGTCGACGGCCATATCGCCGACGAGATCGTCAACGCATTCGACCGGATCGACAGGACGGGGTTCGACCTGATGCTGTCGGGCGTCGGCGCGTTCGGCACCAAGAAACCGCACTCGATCTATGCCGGCGTCGCAGCTTCGGCGGAACTCAACGCCTTGCGCGGCGAAATCGACCGCATGTGCAGCCGCGCCGGCGCGCCCGCCGACCAGCGCAAGTTCGTGCCGCATGTGACGCTGGCCCGCCTGCGCAATTCGAGCGACCGGGACGTGGCGATGTATCTGTCTGGACGCGGCAATTTCTCGACGCTGCCGTTCAAGGTCAGCCGCTTTGTGCTGATGTCGTCGCGCGATTCAACCGGCGGCGGACCTTATGTGATCGAGGAAGCCTGGCCGCTGCTGGCCCCGGCAGGGTCGCGCGCCAGCCTGTCGGCCACCGCTTCCGACGCAGCGCGAATCATCCCGTAGACATCTACAAATCCGTTCGGGCCACCATAGTAGGGGTCGGGCACCTCACCCGGCTCGCCGTGTGCGTAGTCGAGAAACAGATGGATGCGCGACTGCTTGTCCGCCGTCGATCGGGCGCGCAGTTCGTCCAGATTTGACCGGTCCATCGCAAAAATCAGATCGAACCGCGAAAAGTCGTCGTCCCTGACCTGCCGGCACACCTGGCCAGCAATGTCGATGCCATGCTGCTGCGCAACCTTGATCGAACGCGGATCAGGCGCAGAGCCCGCATGCCAGCCGCCGGTACCAGCCGAATCGATTGTGTAGCGGCCACCCTCGCCCCGCTCATCGACAACGGCGCGAAACACCCCCTCCGCCAGCGGCGAACGGCAGATATTGCCAAGGCAGACAAAGAGAACCGAGATTGGAGGCTGTTCAGACATTCAACCAGCGTTATGTTTCATTCAACGACGCACATAGACCGGGAACGCGACAATGGCGAGAGACAGATTGGACAAGGCGGCGCTCGACGCTGCCCTGAAGGAACTGACCGGCTGGTCGCTGACAGATGACGGAACGGCGATTGCCAAAAAATTCAAGTTCCGCGATTTTAGCGAGGCTTTTGCCTTCATGACGCGGGTGGCGATTGCTGCAGAGAAGCTCGACCACCACCCGAACTGGTCGAATGTCTACAACAGAGTCGAGGTGAAATTGTTCACCCATGACCGGGACGGCGTTACTGCGCTCGACATTGATCTCGCCAGACTGATGAACGGCTTCGCCGCGCATTGATTTTGCCGCAACCGGGGCCACATATGGATTGAAGGAGGATTTCGATGAAACATGTCGAGATCGACGAAATCCTGACGCCGGGCGACAAGACCCAGAACCGGCGTCGTGAGGCCAATGTCAAGCGCAGCTTCTGGCAGACCGCCAGGCGCGCAGCGAAGCACATCCCGTTCATGGACGAGGTCGTGGCGGCCTATTATTGCGCGCTGGACCCCAAAACACCGCTGCGCCCCAAGGGCGTTCTGCTGGCGGCACTTGCCTATTTTGTCCTGCCGTTTGACGTCATTCCCGATGTGCTGCTCGGCGTTGGTTTCACCGACGACATTGCGGTGCTGACAGCTGCGATTGCCTCGATCCGACAGCATATCAAGCCCGAGCACCGCAATGCAGCCGCCAAGGCGCTCGCGGAACTGTGAAGGCAGCAGCCTGACAGGTCAAACTCTTGCCGTTTTCATGGGATGAGTCCGCAGCAAGTCGGCGCAAGCGATTTCACACATCGGTGATATGCCGGCCTGAGTGATGGCTGCGGGCCAATCGTAACGAATTGGTAACCGGGGCTTAATCTAATTGAGTAAAGATGCGCCTAACTCGATGAGCAGGCGGGTTCCGGCTCAAACTGAAGAAGTGCGGCAGGCAACAATGAACAGAACTTCACTGATGATCGCGGCAGGCATTGTGATTGCCGCATGCGGAACAGCGGGCGCGCAGGCGCAGAACATGGCCAAGCTGGGCCAGAAGAACGATTGGGCGATCTATTCCTATAAGGATGACAAGGGAAAGGTCTGCTACACGCTGACGGTACCGACCGACAAGCAGCCGGCGACGCTGGACCATGGCAAAGCAATGTTCTTTGTCGTGACGCCAAAACCCGGCGGTTCGGCTTTTGAGCCGCAGTTCAATGCCTCCTACAACCTGCAGGAAAATTCCAAGGTTGAGGTGACCGTCGGCGACAAGACCTTCCAGATGTTCACCCGCGGCAACCGCGCCTGGATGGACAAGCCGGAAGACGAACCAGCGCTGATCGCCGCAATGCGGGCCGGCAGCGACATGAAGGTTGCGGCGAAATCAGGACGCGGCAATCCGACAAGCTATGTCTTCTCGCTGAAGGGCATTTCGGCAGCGCTAAAGGACGTGGCCACCTGCAAGTAGGCGACCCATCTGGCGGTGACCCGATCCGCCATCCGTGCTAAGAGGTTTAGGAAGCCGGCCGTCATGGTCGGCTTTCGACCGTTTTGAAGACTGCGATCCGATGACTTTCACCATTGAACCTGTTGTGCGCTCCAATCCCGGCGCTGCTGCCAAACGACCAGCCGCAAGCCTGCCGTCGCTGATCGGCATGTCGCGCGAGGAGATGGCTGAGGCGCTGATCGAGGCCGGCGTGCCGGCCAAACAGGCCAAGATGCGTGTGCAGCAGCTCTGGCATTGGCTCTATGTGCGCGGCGTGTCCGACTTCGCCCACATGTTCAACATTTCCAAGGAGCTGCGTGCGACGCTCGCCGAAAAATTCTCGATCACGCGCCCGGAAATCGTCGAAGAGCAGGTTTCGGAGGACGGCACCAGAAAATGGCTGTTCCGCTTTCCGCCACGCGGCGCTGGCCGCCCCGTCGAGATCGAGACTGTCTACATCCCCGAGGAGGGCCGCGGCACGCTGTGCATCTCCTCCCAGGTCGGCTGCACCCTCACCTGCTCTTTCTGCCACACCGGCACCCAAAAGCTGGTGCGCAATCTGACAGCTGAAGAAATTCTGACGCAGCTGATGACCGCCCGCGACCGGCTGGGCGATTTTCCGGACCGGGACACGCCTGCAGGCGCGATCGTGCCCGCCGAAGGCCGCAAGATTACCAACATCGTGATGATGGGCATGGGCGAGCCGCTCTACAATTTCGAGGAAGTGAAAAAGGCGCTGCTGATCGCATCGGACGGCGACGGTCTGTCGCTGTCAAAACGCCGCATCACCCTGTCGACATCCGGCGTCGTGCCAGAAATCGTGCGCACCGGCGACGAGATCGGCGTGCTGCTGGCGATTTCGCTGCACGCACCCAATGATGATCTGCGTGACCTGCTGGTGCCGATCAACAAGAAATATCCGCTGAAAGAGCTGATCGCCGCCTGCCGCGCCTATCCGGGCCTGTCAAACGCACGCCGCATCACCTTCGAATATGTGATGTTGAAGGACGTCAACGACTCCCTCGACGACGCCAAGGCGCTGATTGCGCTGCTGAAGGGCATCCCGGCAAAAATCAACCTGATCCCGTTCAACCCATGGCCGGGCACCAACTATCAGTGCTCGGACTGGGAAACGATTGAACGTTTTGCCGACTTCATCAACAATGCCGGCTATGCCTCGCCGATCCGCACGCCGCGCGGCCGCGACATTCTCGCCGCCTGCGGCCAGCTGAAATCCGAATCCGAACGCCTCAAGAAGCATGAGCGGCTGGCGCTCGAAGCCATGATGATCGCCGGTCACGGCGAATAGGGTTCGAGCCATCGCATGCGGCGCTTTTTTAACCTGCTCGCCCGCGCCTTCCTGATGATCGGCGGCTTTGTGGCGGCGGCCCTTGCCGCCAGCGCTGCACTGCATCTGCTGACGCTTCCGGCGCTCGGATTTGAGGGCGCCGAAATTCCGATGATCGTCGCAGGAACGGCGATGTTTTCCGTTCCGTTTGTGGCGCTGTTTGTAGCCTATTTCACCTTCCTGCCATCGCTGGCCGTCATCGCAATTGCCGAATTATGGAGCCTTCGCAGCTGGGTTTACCACGTCGCAGCCGGCGGGCTGATTGGCCTGGGCACTGCCATGCGGTTTCGGGCCCACGCGCCGGAAGACGCCATGACGGTTGGATTAGACAAACCATTTCTGGCCCCCGGAAATTCGATCCTGGACCCACGCTTGATGGTAGTTCTGGTCCTGTCAGGCATGGCCGGCGGCCTTGCATACTGGCTGGTGGCCGGGCGCTCGTCGGGCAGTTGGAAAGACGGACACATGGCGATTGCGGAGAGGAGCCCGAATTGAAACTCATCCGCACACTCGCCATGATCACCGCTGGCTATCTGGTCGCGGTGGCTGTCGCGACTGTCGTGGCGCTCATGATCTCCTTGACCCCAACGGCGCTGCCCGACCAAGGGGCCATGGGATCCATTTACGGATGGTGGGTTGACGCCGGCATGGCATTGGCGTTCAGCAGCGGTCTGACCTTTGTCTTCGCACTACCTGGCTTCATTGTCGCCGTTGCGCTGGCCGAGCGATTCAGTTGGACGAACTGGCCCAAATATTCTCTGGCGGGCGCATTGAACGCGATCGTCGCCCACATGCTGATGGCGATGTATTCTTCAGGTAGTCTGACGCATTTCTATCCTTTTGGCACTCTGAAGCTGATGATACCGCTTATTCTGGCGAGCATCGTCGGTGGTTTTGCGGGCGGCGCGGCCTACTGGTACGCCGCCGGGCGCTATGTCGCCAGACGCCGAGCACCAATCGCATCTGCAGAAGAGAGCCCAAATTGAAGCTCATCGGCACCCTCGCCATCATCGCCGCAGGCTATCTGGTTGCAGTCATTGTCGCGACCGTTGTGACAGTCTTGATCTACACCACGCCAATGGCGCTGCCCGACCAGGGCGCAATAGGGTCAATCTACGGCTGGTGGCATGAGGCCGCGCCGTTCTTCAGCGTTGGCAGTTTCTACACGTTTGTATTCGCCTTGCCCGGCTTCATTGCCGCAGTCGCCATTGGCGAGCGGTTCAAATGGAACGGATGGGGCAAATATTCTCTGGCGGGCGCAATCGACGCAGTCGCTGCTCACATTCTGATGGAGATGTATTTTTCGAATGGCCTGATGGACATGATACCGCTCATTCTGGCGAGCATCATCGGCGGTTTTGCCGGCGGCGCAGCCTACTGGTACGCCGCCGGGCGATTTGTCGCCGCCCGGCGCAAGACCGTCATTGCTACTTCGCCTGCGCCATCAGGATCTTGAGCGCGAAGGCCGAAAAGACGCCGGCAAACAGATAGTCGACGATGCGCGTGACGCGCGGGCTCTTCTTCAGCAAACCGGCGAACTTGTCAGCTGCGACCACCATCGGTGCTGTAATCGGAACCGACAGGGCGATGAAGAGAATACCGAGAAAAAACAGCTTTCCGGGTGCATTCGGATCGCTGGCCGAGACGAATTGCGGCAGAAACGTCATGAAGAACAGGATGATCTTCGGGTTCATCAGGTTGACGCCAAGACCGGTGAGAAAGTTCTGAATCAGCGAGCGGGGTTTGCGCGGTGTTGCATCGGGCGAAAACGCCGAGCCATGCCGGATCGCCTGATATGCGAGCCAGATCAGATACCCCGCGCCAAACACCTTTAGCGCAAAGAATGCCTGCGGCGAGGCGACGATCAGCGCCGACAGGCCGACGACAACCAGCGTTGTGTGGATCAGGCAGCCGGTGAGCGCCCCAAACATGCACGCAAAGCCTGCAGCCCGGCCCTCCGACAGCGAGCGTCCGACAAACAGGGTCATGTCGGGGCCTGGCGTGATCGCGATGATAACCGTGGCAATAGCGAACTGGACGAGCGTTGTCGTGGTCGGCAGGAATTCCATCAGGGCACCGGGATAGGAGAAAAATGCTCAGTCGGCCAAAACTCTGAATGCGGCAGCCATCTGGACGGCCGCGCTTCTCGCATAACCACTCGAAACGCTCAAGACGTTGTCGCGGCGACGTCCGGCCGAACCGGCGAGACCCGCCCGGCCCCGCACTTGCCAAAATTGCAGTTTGCATCATCTGGCGGCAGACCATGCCGGGTCTGATCCCTGTCTCACTTGCCCCGGACGCGCATTCCTGATTAGAGGTGCGCGATCAAATTCGGGAACACAGATGTCTAAGTGGAAGAACGTCAAGAAGGTCGTGCTCGCCTATTCCGGCGGGCTCGACACCTCCATCATCGTAAAATGGCTGCAGAACGAGCTGGGTGCCGAAGTCGTTACCTTCACTGCCGATCTCGGCCAGGGCGATTCCGACCTCGAACCTGCCCGCCGCAAGGCTGAATTGATGGGCGTGAAAGACATATACATCGAAGACGTGCGCGAGGAATTCGTGCGCGACTTCGTCTTCCCGATGTTCCGGGCCAACGCGGTCTATGAAGGCACATATCTGCTCGGCACTTCGATTGCCCGGCCGCTGATCTCCAAACATCTTGTAGATATCGCCCGTGAGACCGGGGCTGACGCCGTAGCGCATGGCGCGACCGGCAAGGGCAACGACCAGGTGCGTTTCGAGCTGTCAGCCTACGCGCTGAACCCTGACATCAAGGTGATTGCGCCCTGGCGCGACTGGTCGTTCAAGTCGCGCACCGACCTGCTCGAATTTGCCGAGCAGCATCAGATCCCGATTGCCAAGGACAAGCGCAACGAAGCCCCCTTCTCGGTTGACGCCAACCTGCTGCACTCGTCATCTGAAGGCAAGGTTCTGGAAGACCCGTGGGAAGAGGCTCCGGAATATGTCTACCAGCGCACGATCTCCCCGATGGACGCCCCGGACAAGCCGACTGAAATCGTCATCGGCTTCAAGAACGGCGACCCGGTTTCGCTCGACGGCAAAGCATTGTCTCCGGCAACCATGCTGGCAGCGCTGAATCAGCTTGGCCATGACAATGGTATCGGCCGGCTTGATCTGGTCGAAAACCGTTTCGTCGGCATGAAGTCGCGCGGCGTCTATGAAACGCCGGGCGGCACGATCCTTCTCGCCGCCCACCGCGCCATTGAATCGATCACGCTGGATCGCGGCGCGGGCCATCTGAAGGACGACATCATGCCCCGTTATGCGGAGCTCATCTACAACGGCTTCTGGTATTCGCCCGAGCGCGAAATGCTGCAGGCGTTGATCGACAAGAGCCAGGAAGATGTCGAAGGCGAGGTGCGGCTCAAGCTCTACAAGGGTAATGTCATCGTCACCGGCCGCCGCTCGCCAAAATCGCTCTATCGCAACGATCTCGTCACGTTCGAGGATGATCGCGGCGCATATGACCAGAAGGACGCCGAAGGCTTTATCCGCCTGAACGCTTTGCGTCTGCGCACACTGGGCGCACGCAGCCGGTAGTCAGGAACCTTCGATCCCGAACAGCTTTTCCATGTCTTCCCATGAGCGGTCCATCGCGAAGGTGGATGAAAACAGCGGGATCCCGAAATGGCCGAAGCCTGGCGAAAGCTGCTCTTCGGCCTCTTCTTCGGTCATGCCGGCAATCTTGTACGCGTAGATTGTGGCCACCAGCCCGGTGCGGTCCGCGCCGGTGCTGCAATGCACAAGCATGGGCTTCGGCGCATTGCGCATGATTTCAACCAATTGCAACGCCCTCTCACGCGTAAGGTCTTTGCCTGCTGACATGCTGAAATCGATCAGCTGAACGCCGTTCGATTGTGTCACGCGCTGTTCGTCGCGATACCAGTCGTCGTCAGGCTGTGAACCACGCAGGTTGAGCACTGACTTCAGTCCGTATTGCTTGATATAGCCTTGCAGCTTTTCGGGCGTCGGTTGCGCCGAGCGATAGAACTCGCCAGTCTTGACCTCATGCAGATTGCCATCGGCGCGAAGCCAGGCCTGAAATCCGAGAATTCCAGTCACGATCGCGACCGCAGCGCCCGACAAGCCCATAAAGAACCATTTGTGAGACACGTGCCTTCCCCCGACCAACGCGCGCCTTGAATCACACCCCCAATACGGCGGTTCTATGGACGTCAATCGTGACGCCTGAACGAAAAATCCCCGGGACCTGCCCGGGGATTTTCAGGTGATGTGCCTATGAGGTCAGTTGCCGTCGATCTGGTCGGCCATGATGATGATCGCCTGCTGATAGACCGAAGCGGAATTCCAGCCAGCAATTGCACCACGATTGGCACTGGCAGGTCCACCACGATAGCCATGGCCGCGCAGGAAATTGGCGGTCGAGGCGAGAGCGGTCGCCTTGTCGCGCAGATTGCCGCCACCAACGCCATATTGCAGTACGTTGCCTGGCAGGAACTGGGTGTGGCCGACTTCACCATGTGCAGCGCCAACCGAGCTTGACGACAGCACGCCACGATCAACCAGCTTCAGCGCGGCGATCGCATGCGGCGTGAAGAACCCCGGACGGCGGCAATCATAAGCCAGCGTCGTGATCGCAGAAATTGTGTTCTGCTTGCCCATGTTGTTTCCAAACCCGGTCTCCATGCCCCAGATCGCCAGGATCGGGCCAGCCGGCACGCCGTAGCGGCGCTCAATGTCTGCAAACAGCGCCGCATTCGACTTCTTCAGCTGACGGCCCTTGGAAATGATGGTAGCGCCGCCACGGCGTTTCATGAATGAATTGACGTCGCCGCTGAAGGCTTTCCTGACTGCCCGGTCAACCTTGATCGTTGCTGTGGCGTAGCTGGCGCCGGCAAGAGCCTGCAGCCCCTTGGCCTTCACTCCGGATGCCTTTGCCTGCTGCGCAAAATCCCGCTTCCAGTCTTCAAATCCGCTGGCATTGTTACCGCAGGTCTGCGCCGCAGCCGTTCCGGCCATGAGGCCAAGGGAAAGCATCGTCGCCGCGACAGTCATTTTTGGAAAGCGCATCCATATCTCCAGAATAGTTTGATCCCACCTCGTCACGCCAATTCAGCCCTGACGACACATCACTTCTCTTACTGCTTTACTGGAAATAACGGCAAAACTGCAACCGGCTGTAAAAAGCTCTGACTGCTTCGTGAATGAATCTGGGAAGCATGTTAGGTCGTAGTGACAAATTAACGCTTGGCTGCGTTGGCGACCAAAATTGGTCGTGAACAGGAGAAAAGCGCAAGGCGGTGTTGACCACCGTCGAGCATTTTCAACGCATTCACGGACGATTTTGGTCCAACCCCGAAGGGGCCGCGCGCAAATCCATCATTCCGGCGTCGCTCGTCGTCGAATATGCGCTGCATGTCCGTCCTCCTCGCTCCTGGGACTGACGGATTTTCGCTGCGGCGCAGACAAACGTTAATTCGTCACTACGACCTAAAGCTCAGCCGCTTCAATTTGCAGGAATCCTGGCTTGTCGCCCGACTGCGCGCACACGTCCGGCAATCCTTGACAGAACTGCCAATTTGCTGTTGAAGCACGGCGATCCAGCGGAGAGTTCAACCTCAAAGCCGCCGACCGGGACAAGATCCCGGAGGCTACCACCCGGCAGCGCGATGCGCCCCCGGGTGTTTTTTGGCTTTTGGGTGCAATTCGACGCCGGGCGCACTACCTCTTTGGCTCAAGCCAAAGCACAGGACAAAGATATGTTTGAATCACTTCAGGAACGCCTCGGCTCTATCCTGAACAATTTGACCGGGCGCGGCGCACTGTCGGAGGCTGATGTCTCCGCCGCCTTGCGCGAAGTGCGCCGCGCGCTGCTTGAGGCCGACGTGGCGCTCGAGGTTGTGCGCTCGTTCACAGACAAGGTGCGCGCCAAGGCGGTCGGCGCCGAAGTGCTCAAGTCGATCAAGCCCGGCCAGATGGTCGTCAAGATCGTCCACGACGAACTGGTGGACATGCTCGGCGCCGAAGGCAAGACGATTGATCTCAATGCCCCGGCCCCCGTCGTCATCATGATGGTTGGCTTGCAGGGATCGGGTAAAACAACCACATCGGCCAAGATCGCCAGGCGCCTGACCGAACGCCAGGGCAAAAAAGTACTGATGGCGTCGCTCGACACACGCCGTCCCGCCGCACAGGAACAGCTGCGCCAGCTTGGCGAGCAGACCAAGGTGACCACGCTGCCGATCATCGCCGGCCAGTCGCCGGTCGAAATCGCCCGACGCGCCGAACAGGCCGGCCGCCTTGGAGGCTACGACGTCGTCATTCTCGACACCGCCGGCCGCACGCATATCGACGAGCCGCTGATGGTCGAGATGGCTGACATCAAGGCCGCCGCCAAACCACATGAAATCCTGCTGGTCGCAGATTCACTGACTGGCCAGGACGCAGTCAATCTCGCCCGTTCGTTTGACGAGCGCGTCGGCGTCACCGGCCTTGTGCTGACCCGCATGGACGGCGATGGCCGCGGCGGCGCAGCGCTGTCGATGCGTGCCGTCACCGGCAAGCCGGTGAAGCTGATCGGCGTCGGCGAAAAGATGGACGCGCTGGAGGAATTTCACCCCAAGCGCATCGCCGACCGCATTCTCGGCATGGGCGACATCGTCTCGCTGGTCGAGAAGGCCGCCGAAAACATCGACGCGGAAAAAGCCGCGGCGATGGCCAAGAAAATGCAGTCGGGCAAGTTCGACATGAACGATCTTGCCGACCAGCTTGGTCAGATGCAGAAGATGGGCGGCATGGGCGGCATCATGGGCATGATGCCCGGCATGGGCAAGATGAAGGACCAGATGGCCGCCGCCGGTCTCGACGACAAGATGTTTGGCCAGCAGATCGCCATCATCCAGTCGATGACCAAGGCCGAACGCGCCAATCCGGACCTCCTCAAGCACTCGCGCAAGCAGCGCATCGCCAAGGGTTCCGGCACCGACGCCGCCGCGATCAACAAGCTGCTGAAAATGCATCGCCAGATGGCCGACATGATGAAGGCGATGGGTGGCAAGGGCAAAGGCGGCGGCATGATGCGCGGCATGATGGGCGGCTTGGCCAACAAGATGGGCCTTGGCGGCATGATGCCTGGAATGGGTGGCATGCCCGATTTGTCCAAGATGGACCCCAAACAGCTTGAAGCCCTGAAGAAACAGGCCGAAGCAGCTGGCGTGAAACTGCCTGGCGGTATGCCAGGCATGGGCGGCGGCATGCCCGGCGGTTTGCCTGGTCTGGGCGGCGCGCCGCGGCTGCCGGGTCTTGGTGGTCTGCCTGGTCTCGGCAAGAAAAAGTAGGCGATGACAAGCGACCCAAAACAGATCCTCGCCGGCTACCGCGCCTCGATCGACAATATCGATGCAGCGCTGATCCACATGCTGGCTGAACGTTTCCGCTGCACGCAGGCGGTCGGCGTCTTGAAGGCGACGCATGGTCTGCCTCCGGCGGACCCAAACCGCGAAGCTGATCAGATTGCCCGCCTGCGCCGGCTGGCCAAGGACGCCAATCTCGACCCGGACTTCGCCGAAAAATTTCTGAATTTCGTGATCAGGGAAGTCATCCGGCATCACGAGCAGATCGCGGCGGAAACGCCGGCAAAAACATAACTCGATCAAACAAAATCAGTAGACATCAGGAGAATACAACATGGCACTGAAGATCAGACTGGCCCGCGCTGGCTCCAAAAAGCGCCCTTACTACCACATCGTCGTTGCCGACGTGCGTTCGCCGCGCGATGGCCGTTTCATCGAGACCGTTGGCGCATGGAACCCGATGCTGCCAAAAGAAGGCGGCGAGCGCGTCAAGCTTGAAGCTGACAAGATCCAGGCATGGCTTGGCAAGGGCGCACTGCCGACCGACCGCGTTGCGCGCTTCCTCGACGAAGCTGGCATCACCAAGCGCGAAGCCCGCAACAATCCGACCAAGGCTCTGCCCGGCAAGAAGGCGACCGAACGCGCCGCCGCGCTCAAGAAGGCGCAGGACGATGCTGCTGCTGCCATTGCTGCAGCTGCCGCTGCACCGGCTGCAGAAGAAGCCGCCGCTGAGTAATTGGTAAGCATGGTTTGAATACGAAACGGCGGGTCATTGGCCCGCCGTTTTGCTGTCAGTCTCTAAAAATAGTCGTCGCGCGGCATTCCGTCAAAGCGACCGCCTTTCAGGCAGCAACGTTTGAAATAACCTCCGTGAGCCGCAGGGACATAAATCTTTGCGGCCGAGCTTTTCGACCAGCTCGACATCGCCATGGACAAACCGCAAGCCACGTTTGACTGCGGTCTCGGATGGATAGGATTTCCGCCGTTTTGAGGTGACTTCAAAAGGAGGCGAGTTCAGTGAGATTCCTGTTCTTGCGCATGATTTCCTCCACTAAGTTGGATAGGTTGAGCTAACCGAATCTGCTTGGGAGTCAACAAATGACCCGCAACCTCACCACTATCGGCTTCGATGCAGACGACACGCTGTGGCAAAACGAGCAGTTCTACGCCCAGTCGCGCGAACATTATTTTGATCTGCTCAGGGACCATGCCGATCCGGATGTTCTTGCCGGGCAGCTGGATCAGATCGAACGCCGTATGCTGGGGACATACGGATTCGGCGCCAAGGGATTTGTTCTGTCGATGATCGAGACTGCAATCATTGTGAGCGATGGCAAGGTGCCTGCGGCAACGATTCAGCAGATCCTGGAAACCGGCCGCTTCATGCTCAGCCATCCGGTCGAGCTGTTGCCCGCCGCACGCGAGACCGTTGAGTCGCTGGTTGGCCGCTACCGGCTGGTGCTGGTCACAAAGGGGGATCTGTTCCATCAGGAATCAAAGCTTGCCGCTTCAGGTCTTGGCGATCTGTTCGATGGCGTCGAGATTGTCTCCGACAAGAACCGCATCACTTACGAGCGCGCATTTTCACGCCACGGCGACGGACCGGCGCGGGCGATGATGATCGGCAATTCACTGAAATCAGACGTTCTGCCGGCAATCGAGGCCGGTGGCTGGGGCGTGTTCGTGCCGCACGACCTGACCTGGATTGTCGAACATGCTGACGAACCGGAGGGCAACCCCCGCTTCCACAAAATTGAGACGTTGCGCGGACTGCCACAAATCCTTGACGCGATAGGCTAGACCCTTTCACATCAAGATCGGTTCGGTCAGCGTTGCGCCTGCGTTGCCGGGCCGAAAACGGTCGCCAGAAACTCCGATAGCCAGGCTTTCAGATTCCGATCCCAGATCAACCGTCCATCGAGATGGGCGCGGCCAAGCTGCGCGCCGGGCAGGTCAAATCTCCCCGCGCCGCGCACCACCCATCTCTGCATCATCACCTGTGTCAATTCCGCATGAAACTGCACACCCCAGGCATTGCCGCCAAAGCGGAACGCCTGGTTCTCGTAGTCGTCTCCGCTCGCCAGCAGAGTTGCTCCCGATGGCAAAGAAAACCCCTCGCGGTGGAATTGGTAGACCATGTCCGGCCAGTCCAGGACGTCACGTCCTGCATCGGTGGGGCGCAGCGGATACCAGCCGATCTCGACCTTGCCGTCATCGCGCCCGCCCACTGTGCCGCCAAGATGATTGACCAGCATTTGTGCACCCAGGCAAATGCCGAGAAACGGCTTGTCCTCGGCCAGCGGAACCGCGAGCCAGTCCGTTTCGCGCTTCACATATTCATGAGGGTCATTGGCGCTCATCGGTCCGCCAAAGATCACTGCGCCTGCGTGCTGTTCCAGCGTTTCAGGCAGCTGGTCTCCAAGTGGCGGGCGCCGGATATCAAGATCAAAGCCGGACGCCTGCAACATCTGGCCGACACGTCCCGGGCTCGACCCTTCCTGATGCAACACAGTCAGGATTTTCGGCCGGCTCTCAGTCGACATCGCTGTCATCGGGTCCGTTTGTCGAAGGGGCGACCCGCGCCGCTTCCTGCCTTGTCCTGATCCGGTCGGTGCGGTCAACGCCAAGCAGTTCGGCTACGCGCCAGACGATATTGTCTTCGACTTCATCACGAACGCCGTCTGCATAGACGATGTCCCACATCATGCCGATGAAGGCGATACGTGCGTCGCTGTCGAGACTGCGCTTCAACACGCTGGTGAAGGAATAGAGATCAACTGCCTCGGTCTCGGCGCGCTCGCCTGCCGCCAGAATGTCACGCAGCGCCTGACCGTCGAGCTGATAACTGACGGCGATTTCACTCTCCAGCACCTGCCTCTCAGCCTCCGCGCGGATACCGTCTGCATCCATCACATGAAACAGCAAAGCCGCTGCGGCCACCGCAGGATTGTCTGCGCCGGGACCAGGCTGCGCTCCGCCGGCCTCGCCCGAGAGATCGCGTATAAATGAGAGAAATGCTTCAAACATGAAACCCCGGAGCGCCCGACTCAGTTGACTGGATTGTTATTCGCCCTGATCAGTCAGAACAATCGGAAGCCACGGCCGGAAGCCTTGGCGTCACCCTCTTCAACACCGGGATCGTCTGGCGACGGCGGGGCCGCGTTGTCAGCCTTTAACTCAGCAGGGCGGGCAACACTGTCATTGGCGGCCACCGGTTCGGTCTCGACAATCTCGGCCGCCCTGTCGGCTGCAACGGGACGCACAACCGCAATCGCAGGCTGCTCCACGACCGGACCGCGCACTTCCTGCTCTTGCTGCTCGATCACCTGTCCGATCCGCTCGACCGGAGACTTCCACTCAAAGGCGCCGATGCGGCCCGTGACAGGCGAGAACGGCGCCCAGCGCTCCGCCACATAGCCGTCTGCCGTCCAGGCCGGATCGCGCGGCGCGCGCACCGCTTTGGCGAGGTTTTCGCGCACCTTGCCCTGCGATCCGCCGGATGCTTCTTCTATGTCCGCCAAGAGCAGATAGGTTCCTTCGCGCGGGCCCCGGCTCAGCGCCTGTTCGGCGGCAGTTCGGGCCGTAGCATAATCTCCTCCTTCAAGCGCCGTGCGCGCAATTACCAGAGAAGACTCGACACTGTCTGGCTGCATCTCGGCCAGCTTGCGCGCACGCTTCAGGCGATCGCCGACAGCATCGCCGGATCGGGCGTGGACATAGAGGTCCGCCACTTCCGGTATCGGAGCCACTTTCCAGGCGGCTTCGAGAATTTTCGAGCCCTTGCGCAGATCGTCCTGCTTGAACAGGCCCCTCGCTGCGGCAACTGCAGCCGGTGCAAGCGTCGGATCGAGCCTGTTTGCCTCGACAGCGGCATTCTTCGACGCCAGTGCATCCGTGTCGCCGAGGCTGATTGCCTTGGCGGTCAGCAGCACCGCGCGGTTCTTGGCCATTTCCTCGCGCTCGATCTGACGGCTAGCCTTCTGCGCTTCCAGAATACGCAGCGCCCCGTCCCAGTCGCCCTGGACCATGCGTCCCTCGAGCGCCGACCCGGCGGCCCAGGCAAGCTGCGGCGCAAGCTGGTTAGCCCGTTCTGCATAGTGACGCGCCACTTCACGCTCGCCATGCCGCTCGGCTTCGAGAAACAGCCCCCGCAGGCCGATAAGCCGCATTTCGGGATCGTCCAGCATTTCCTCGAATTTCTTGCGCGCATTCACGTGGTCGCCTTCCAGCAGTGACGCCTGCGCGCCCAGCAGATGCACCAGCGGCTCCTGATCGGCGCTGAGCAGCTTTGCCGTCTGGCTGTGCAGTTTGCGGGCAGCCGCCGCGTCGCCTGCGCCAGCCGCAATCAGGCCGGTCGACAGCGACTGATAACCACGGTCACGCCGGCGCACCCGGAAATAGCGCGACACGATAGCCGGGCTGTTCCAGATGTTTTTCACCAGCCACCAGATGATCATCACTGCAGCGACAGTGCCAACCAAGGCCGCGGCGGCGACGATCAGCGTCACCTGATAGTTGTAGCCGTTAAAGGTGATCAGCATCGTGCCGGGGCGATCAGCTAGCCAGGCAAAGCCGAGGCCAAGAAGCAGGACAATGATCAGGAAAAACAGGATACGAAACATCACGACCGGTCCCTTACGCCTTTAACGCGCTTGCAAGCACGGCATCCGTCAGGCCGTCGGCGGCCTGCCGCGCCTTGACCAGGCCAATGAAGCTTGCGCCGGCAGCCTTGGCCGGCTCCGGCAGCTTGTCATATTCGGCCACTGCAGCTGCATAGTCGCCGGCCTTGAGATGCACCTCCATGCGCGCGACAATTTCAGCCGCGCCCTCGCCCTCGACCATGCCGACAGGACGCACGTCAACCAGAGACTGGGCACTGGACAAAAGCTTGTCGAAGAAGCCGGCGTTCGGGTCCTCGACCCTGCCGGCCGACACGATGGCCGATGCTGCCGCAGGGAATGCAGCTTCAATCGCGGCGCGCGACGCAACGCCCGCTGCCGCCATTTGGCGTAGCTGATCGATTTCAGGCGACGGCGGCGCAATCGCCGCAAACGTGTTGACTTCGGTCACGAATGGTTCGCCTCGGTCAATCGCAGCCTTCAGCGCCGAAGCGGCAATCGCCAGTGCAGCATTGGGCTGTGCGGCCTGCTCGGCCACTTTGCCGGAGATGTCGCCCATCGTCTTTTCGAGCACAGAAATCCGGTTGTTCGCCTCTGCGGCCGATGAAGCTGCCGCCCTGACCGCATTTGCAGCTTCAGTCAGTCCTGCCTCTATCGAAACCAGCCGGTCATTGACCGGAGCGAGATTGACCGCGGCGGTATCTGACGCCGCCGAAATCGACGATTTGGCAGCGGCCAGGCCGTCTTCAACTGCCTTGATGCGCTCGCTAAGCCCTTGCGCCACTTCTGCCCCGCCTGCAGCAACAGCTTCAGCGGTTTGCCTCAATTGCTGGTCAAGCGCGTCGAGCCTGCCGGTATAGTCGACGGGAACCGGCAGCGCCGCAACCTGGCTCTGCAGTTCATTGATGCGGCTTTCGAGTATCGTCTGATTGTTTTCACCAAAGGACGGCAGAACGCCACCCCATTGCAGGGCTCCGGCTCCGGCAAGCGCCACGACGCCGCCGATCAGACCTGCTGCAATAATGGACATGCTTCCGCTCCGGCGCGGCTCGTCCACGGGCGGGCGCGGCGGGATCGACGACCTGGTTTCAGGCTTGGGGGGATCCTTCGGCGCAGCCGCCTTGGCCGTCTCATCGGGCTTGGACATATCAGGGCCTCTTTCGGGTCTTGCGGCTTCTGTTGCCGCAGGCTTTGCCGTGACTTCTGCCTCGATTGGCTTTGACTGGGCCGAAACGCCCGGCGCCGCCGCAGCTGGACGCGTTGTCTCAGCCGCCTTGGGCGCTTCGGCTGGCTTGGCCGTTTCTGCCGGTTTTGGCGTCTCGACGCTTGCAGCCTGAAGGTCGATGGTCACCGGCTGGCGGCGCGGCTTTGAATGCCGCATGTTCGGCGTCTTGACCATGAGTTCTCCCCGCTAGATGCACTATTTCAGAACTACGGCCTATTGGGCCGAATGAAAAGGGTTGTACTGTGGCGTTGCCAGTCCAGAGCCTCCAGCATTGCCTGATCGGTCGGTGCCCGGGCAATATCCACAGCCACGCCGATTGCCTGCAAGGGCTGGGCAGCACGCGCTGAAATCGCAACAACCCGCATCCGTTGCGCCATGCCGGCATGGCTTTCGATCAAGCCTGCCAGCATGCCTCCAGCCTCAGGCGAGTGGCACATTGCGACAAGAGATTCATCGGCCGTGGCAAGCCTGGCAAACGCGCGTGACTGATCAATCGGCACCGCCTTGTATGTTTCGACAGGGATCACCTCGACGTCCGCCTTTTTCAGGATTGCCTCGAACTCCGGCCGGCGGACCGATCCGCACAGATAGAGCAACGGGCCATCCGGCCTGTCTTGCAGGACCAAGGTTGTCAGCGCCTTTCCGTCATCCGCCCCGGCGGTCACCGTCTCGAAGCCCACATCGCGCGCAGCCTGCGCCGTCGCCTCGCCAACTGCAAACAGGGGCTTGGCGCACAACAGGCCGAGCAAGATTTCGGGCGCATGGCGCAGTGCGTTGGCGCTTGTGGCCGCCACACAGGCAGCGCGGATCGCTTCTGCCGAAAATTCCGGCGCAAGCGGGCGGATTTCGGTCAATGGCATCAGGACAGGCGCAAATCCTGCCGCACGCAGACGCGCCGCGGTTTCCGATGCGCCGGGTTCGGGGCGCAACACCAGCACCTGTCGTCCGGTCACGATTGCCTGCCTTGAGGCTCGAAGCGGAATTGTCTGGTTTGCATGCCTGCTGGACCGTGATAACCCCTGCGCCGTCCGGTTTGGCGCAACGCGATCACCGGAACGAAAACTGTTCCTAACTGGGATTGAACGACCCGGCAATCATGCCTTTGCCCGCCCCTACCCGCCTGATGCTCGGCATCGAGACCAGCTGCGACGAGACCGCCGCCTCGGTGGTGGCGATGGATTCGGCTGGCCGGGGCGATATCCGCTCCAACATCGTGCTGAGCCAGATCGAGGAGCACTCGGCCTTTGGTGGCGTGGTGCCCGAGATCGCCGCGCGCGCCCATGTCGAGGCGCTGGACGGCATCGTCCGTGCCGCACTCGACGAAGCGGGCGTGACGCTCGACGACGTCGATGGCATTGCGGCAACTGCCGGTCCGGGCCTGATCGGCGGACTGATCGTTGGCTTGATGACAGCCAAGGCGCTGGCTGCCGTGTCAGGCAAGCCGCTGCAGGTCATCAATCATCTCGAAGGCCATGCACTTGCCCCGCGCCTGGTTGCAGACGCGCCGTTCCCCTATCTGGTGCTGTTGGTCTCCGGCGGTCATACCCAGATCCTGCTGGTGCGCGGCGTCGGCGACTATGAGCGCTGGGCCACCACAATTGACGACGCGCTCGGCGAAGCCTTCGACAAGACGGCAAAACTGCTTGGCCTGCCTTATCCCGGCGGGCCCAATGTCGAGAAGGCCGCGTTGAATGGCGATCCGCTCCGCTTCGATTTTCCGAGGCCTCTGCGCGGCGAGAAGCGCCTCGACTTTTCGTTCTCTGGCCTCAAGACAGCGGTGCGCCTGGCAGCCACCGCTATTGCACCTCTCTCGCGTCAGGACATTGCCGACATCTGCGCCTCGTTCCAGCACGCAGTGACCGAGACGTTGCAGGAGCGTGTTGGCCGCAGTCTAGCGCGGTTTCGCGACATTTATCCGGATGTGCAAACGCCACCTCTGGTCGTGGCCGGTGGCGTTGCCGCCAACAAGGCACTGCGTTCGATGCTGGAAACACTGGCAGCAAAAAATGGTTTTATCTTTGTCGCCCCGCCTATGGCTCTGTGCACCGACAACGCGGCGATGATCGCCTGGGCCGGACTTGAGCGGCTGCGCGCCGAAATGGAACCGCCGGAGCCAATGGCATTTGCGCCACGCTCGCGCTGGCCGCTCGACGAAGACGCCGCGCCGCTCATCGGCGCCGGGAAACGTGGAGCAAAGGCATGAGTGCGCGCATCGCAGTGCTTGGTGGCGGCGCATGGGGCACAGCACTCGCTGTAACGCTTACCCGCGCCGGCAACGAGGTCGGTTTCTGGATGCGTGATCCCGTAACGGTTCAGGCAATCAACCAGCGCCACGAAAACCCGGCCTATCTCGAAGGCATCCAGCTCGATCCACGCCTGAAAGCAACCGCCGGCCTCGAAGCTGCCGTTGCGGGCGCCGATTGCGTCCTGTCGGTTGCGCCCGCACAAGCGTTTCGCAACCTTGCAACCCAGCTCGCCGGAAAGATCGGCAAAACTCCGCTGGTTAATTGCGCCAAGGGTATCGAGCGCGACACTGGCAAACGGCTGAGCCAGGTGCTGGCCGACATATTGCCAGATAGCCCCGCCGCCTGCCTGTCCGGGCCGAGTTTTGCCACAGACGTGGCGCGCGGCCTCCCGACAGCGGTCACGGTGGCGGCCGAAGACGAGGCATTGGCGACCGAACTGGCGCGCCTGCTGTCGGCCCCCACGTTTCGCTGCTATTCGACCGACGATCTTGTTGGCGTCGAAATTGGCGGGGCTCTAAAGAACGTGCTGGCCATCGCGGCCGGTGCCGTCACCGGAGCCGGCCTTGGCGCCAGCGCGCAGGCGGCAATCGTCACCCGCGGCTTTGTTGAACTCCGCCGGCTGGCGGCGTCCTACGGCGCTAGGCCGGAAACCCTGATGGGCCTGTCTGGGCTGGGCGACCTGATCCTGACATGCGGCTCTGCGCAGTCGCGCAATTTCGCCTACGGTCTCGCGCTTGGCCGGGGCGATGACCGCTCAGGCATGAAGCTCGCCGAAGGCGTCGCAACAGCCGGCATTGCCTCGCGCCTTGCAACGGATCTGGGCATCGATGCGCCAATCACACATGCGGTGGCGCGAATGCTCTCCGGTGAATTGACGATCGCCCAGGCAATGGGTGAATTGCTATCCCGCCCGCTCAAGGCGGAAAACGAATAAGATCTGGAGGAACTCATGCTCTACGCCGCAATCTGCAACGACAAGCCCGGCAATCTGCAGGTGAGGATCGACAATCGTCCGGCCCATGTCGAATGGCTCAATGCGATCAACGCGGCCGGCGGCCTCGCATTTGCAGGCCCGTTCCTCGACGCAGACCAGAAACCAACCGGCTCGCTCGTGGTGATCGAAGCGTCCAACATCGACGAAGCCACTGCCATTTTCGCCGACGACCCCTACAATCTCGCCGACCTGTTCGAGAGCGTCGAAGTCCGCGCCTGGAACTGGGTCTTCAACAAGCCGGCGCAGGGGTGAGTTCTCGACATGGCTTATTGGTTGTTCAAGTCCGAACCCGACGTATTTTCCTATGACGATCTGGTCGCGAAAGGCAGCGCTGGGCAGGAGTGGGACGGCGTACGCAACTATCAGGCGCGCAACAACATGCGCGCAATGAAGCTCGGCGAACGCGGCTTCTTCTACCACTCAAACGCCCGCAAGGACGTTGTCGGCATTGTCGAGGTTGTTGCGCTGGCGCATCCTGATTCGTCGACAGACGACATCCGCTGGGAATGCGTCGACCTGCGCGCCGTCGAGGCGGTGCCAAACCCGCCGGCACTGGACGAGATCAAGGCCAATCCAAAACTGTCTGCGATGGTACTGGTCAATAATTCCCGCCTGTCAGTGCAGCCTGTATCGGATGACGAATGGGCCGAAATCTGCCGTATGGGCGGCTTGAAGGTCGCGTGAACTCTGCGGGGCCAACAGCAAGATTGACGCCGGAGCGCGCCGAAGCGTTTATCCTTGCCAACACGGCGCTGCTCGCGCCGCCGCATGTGCCGGAGATCATGCTCCGGCTGGCAGACGAATCGCATTCGCTCTGGCTGAAGACCGAGGAAGAGCTGGCAGAAATCGGCCTGCCGCCGCCGTTCTGGGCGTTTGCCTGGGCAGGCGGCCAGGGTCTGGCGCGTTATGTCCTGGACAATCCGGCAACCGTGCGCGGCAAACGCGTGCTCGATTTCGCCACCGGCAGCGGACTGGTCGCAATCGCCGCGCTGATGGCTGGCGCAGACCATGCAACGGGCTCTGACATCGATCCTTTCTGTTCAGCGGCCGTGGCGCTCAACAGCGCCGCCAACAAGGTTGTGGTCGAGTTCAGCGGCAAAGACCTGATCGGTTATGACGACGGCTGGGATGTCGTATTGGCCGGCGACGTGTTCTATTCTAAGCCGTTTGCCGATGCGCTTGTGCCATGGTTCGAAAAGCTGGTCACTCGAGGCGCAACAGTGCTCGTCGGCGATCCGGGGCGGGCCTATCTGCCGAAGGACCGGATCGAGAACCTGGCGGTCTTTCAGGTGCCGGTTACGCGCGATCTGGAAGACGCCGAGGTCAAACGCACCACTGTCTGGCGCTTCATGGCGGCCTGACCGGTCAGCGCATCACCTCAACCATGCTGCCAGTCCGCAGCAGAGGCAGCAGCCGCGCCATGTCGCGGGGATGAAGTGCGACGCAACCCTCTGTCGGTAGATAGCCCGGCCGGGCGAGGTGCATGAAAATGGCGCTGCCGCGATTGCGGTTGCGCCGCGTAACGTTCCAGTCGAGCACGATGCAGACATCATAGAGGTGGTCGCCGCGGCGCATGTTCTCATGGCTCGCCTTGTAAGGCAGGTCGACAGGCCGGTTGTAGTTGCGGTCGTCCGGCGCGTCGCACCAGCCCAGATCGGCGCGGATCGGCGTCAGCCGCAGCGGCGACCTCCGCGACACAACGCCATCGGTCCGGCAGAATCCGCCGAGAACACGCATGCGCGCCAGAGGCGTCGCGCCATCGCCCTCCCGCTTGTTCGACGACACTCCGCCCTTGCCCAGCGCACAGCGAAAGACCAGCGGTCCAGCAGCCAACAAACCCTGCGTCGCATGTCCCGGACGGCGGCGAACTCTCAGCTTCATTAGGCGATGGGTCGACTTGGACATGCTTTTGATGCGATCATTCACTTAATATTGTTCAGGCGGCCACCTCAAATCACCGTGATCGCCTTTTCTTGGCCTTCAGGTTCCGCATATGGGCTATGCGGTCAACCAGTTTTCGCGCAAGCCCCGGATCAAGACATGACATCTCGGACCATCCTTCTAATCGACGACGACGAGGACCTGCGTTCGACGCTGGTGGAACAGCTTTCGCTCTATGAGGAATTCACCATCCTGCAAGAATCGACGGCCGCCAAGGGCGTGCAGGCGGCGCGTGCAGGCGTGGTCGACTTGCTCATCATGGATGTCGGCCTGCCGGACATGGACGGGCGCGAAGCGGTCAAGATGCTGCGCAAGAACGGCTTCAAGGCTCCTGTCATTATGCTGACTGGCCACGATACCGATTCGGACACGATCCTCGGTCTGGAAGCAGGCGCCAACGATTATGTCACGAAGCCGTTCCGTTTTGCCGTGCTGTTGGCTCGTATTCGCGCGCAATTGCGCCAGCACGAACAGAGTGAAGACGCAACGTTCACTGTCGGCCCCTACACGTTCAAACCCAGCCAGAAGCTGCTGATCGACCAGCGCGGCACAAAAGTTCGCCTGACCGAGAAAGAGGCTTCGATCATCAAATATCTCTACCGTGCCGACCAGAAAGTCGTGACGCGTGACGTGCTGTTGGAAGAAGTCTGGGGCTATAATTCCGGTGTCACCACGCACACGCTGGAAACCCACGTCTACAGACTACGGCAGAAGATCGAGCGCGATCCTTCCAATGCTGAAATTCTTGTGACAGAAAGCGGCGGTTACAAGCTCGTCCCGTAATCAGTGATCGATTCGCCGATGCGGCCGGGCCAGGGGATGGCCGCCGCACATGGCGCTCGATGACGACATACGCATGCTTTCAGGAATCGGGCTGCTCAAAAGCCTGAACCCGGAACAGTTGCGTCTGCTCGCCTTTGGCGCAGAGAACATGCATTTACATGCCGAGCGGGAACTGTTCCGCCAGGATACGCTGGCCGATTGCGCCTATATCGTGCGCAGCGGCTCACTGGCGACCTTCAAGATGAATGGCGGCGAGCGGCGCAAGATCGCGACAGTGGGTCCAGGCGACGTGCTGGACGAAATGGCGCTGATCGTCGATGTCAGGCGCTCGGTTGGCGCCTATGCAGAAGTTGACACAGACGTGGTGCGCATCAACCGGACCCTGTTCCGGCGGATTCTCGAAGAATATCCGGAAGTTGCTGCCGCCTTGCATGAGCAGATCACCGGCAGGTTTACATCCATGGCCGAGAGGATCGTCGACCTGAAATCCCGCTTCAACGATTGACCGGCGCAATCTCCGTCTCCGCTCCCGGCGCGAGGCCCTAAATGCTCCAGTCAGCCGCTGACGTCGTCATTGGCCGCACGCTCCTGCTCCGGCGTCAACTTTGCGCTCGGCCGCCGGATTTTTGCCGACGCCTCGAATACAATTGGCAACAGCCCAACGCCTCCGTGATCGACAATTTCAAAGAACTGCCTGCGCATTCTGGGCTCCCAGAACTTGTTGATGTGCTCGGCCGTTCCGGCCACGCCCTCTTCATGAGGCTTGGACAGGAAAAATGTTCCGATCTGGTTGGCCATGCGGACCAGCTTGGCGTTCGGTTCGATCTTTTCGTCATGCGACATGGCGGTTGTGTCCGTCTTCGATCCGCTCGGGATGGGTGAAAATATCAAACTCGTCGCCGCGTACCAGCGCCACCAGCGTCATGCCTGCGCTCTCGGCCGTACGGATGGCGAGCGCAGTCGGGGCCGACACCGCGATTATGGCGGACGCGCCGATGGCCGCCGTCTTCTGCACCATCTCGACCGAGACACGCGACGTGACGACGACTGCACCAGTTGCTCCAGCTACACCGGCTTTGGCGAGTGCACCCGCCAGCTTGTCGAGCGCATTGTGGCGGCCAACATCTTCGCGTGCAGCGATGACGCCTTTGCCTGGCACATAGAATCCGGCGGCATGCACTGCACCCGTATCGGCATGCATCGGTTGCTGCGCCGACAACAACCGCACTGCCTGGGTTACGCCAGCGGAACTCAGTCTGAAACCGGCAGCAATTTCCGCAACCGGCCGCATGGCCTCGTCGATTGATTCGATGCCGCACAGACCACAGCCGACAGGACCGGCAAGCCGCCGGCGGCGGGCCTGAAACGATGTGTTCGCCGCGTCCTTCAGCCTGATCTGGATGTCTATGCCCGCGCCAACGTCTTCCACCGTCACCGCCTCGATCTCGTCAGGCGATTTCACAATGCCTTCGGTCAGCGAAAAGCCGAGCGCAAAGTCTTCCAGATCAGACGGTGAAGCCATCATCACCGCGTGGGTGGTGCCTGCATAGGACAGGGCGACCGGCGTCTCTTCGGGCACCATTCGGGCGGCTGCCGACGTGCCACCAGTGCGGCGCGCGATGCGTGGCGCAGACGTGAGCGCTGAGCGCAGTTCTACCCCTCCCCCTTGCGGGGAGGGGGCGCCGCGCAGATCGCTTGTCACTCCGCGGCCTCCACATGGCCCTCGATCCGCCGTGAACGCTTCGACAACGCCTCATAGTCTTCCTGCCACTGGCTCGGACCATTGGAAGGCGAGATCTGCACCGCCGTCACCTTGTATTCCGGGCAATTGGTTGCCCAGTCTGAAAAGTCGGTGGTGATGACATTCGCCTGCGTGTCGGGGTGATGGAACGTCGTGTAGACAACTCCCGGCGCAACACGATCGGTGATGTCAGCGCGCAGCGTAGTCTCACCTGCCCGGCTCTTCAGCCGCACCCAGTCGCGATTGCGGATGCCCCGCTGCTCGGCGTCATGGGGGTGGATCTCCAGTAGATCTTCGTCATGCCACTTCACATTGTCGGTGCGCCGTGTCTGTGCGCCGACATTGTATTGCGACAGAATGCGCCCGGTCGTCAGCAGCAGCGGATAACGCGGCCCGGTCTTCTCGTCGGTCGCGACATATTCGGTGCGGATGAACTTGCCCTTGCCGCGCACGAAGCCGCCAATATGCATGATCGGCGTGCCGGCCGGCGCCTTGTCATTGCACGGCCATTGCACCGAACCCAGCTTTTCGAGCAGATCGTAGGACACATTGGCGAAGGACGGCGTCGTCTGTGCAATCTCGTCCATGATCTGGGACGGATGCGTATAGGTCCAGTCCAGTCCCATCTCCCTGGCCATCAACTGCGTCACTTCCCAGTCGGCATAGCCGTTGCGCGGCGTCATCACCTTGCGCACGCGATTGATGCGGCGCTCGGCATTGGTGAATGTGCCGTCCTTTTCGAGGAAGGTCGAACCCGGCAGGAATACATGCGCGTAGTTGGCGGTCTCGTTGAGGAACAGGTCATGCACGACAACGCATTCCATCGCCGCGAGACCAGCCGAGACGTGGGTCGTGTCGGGGTCGGATTGCAGAATGTCCTCACCCTGGATGTAGATGCCCATGAACGAGCCTTCGACGGCCGCGTCCAGCATGTTGGGAATGCGCAGTCCAGGCTCGCTGTCGAGCTTGACGCCCCACAGCGCCTCATAAATGTCGCGCACGGCGTCGCCCGACACATGCCGGTATCCGGGCAATTCGTGCGGGAACGACCCCATGTCGCACGAGCCCTGCACATTGTTCTGGCCACGCAGCGGGTTCACGCCGACGCCCGGGCGGCCGATATTGCCGGTCAGCATGGCGAGGTTGGCGATAGCGATGACCGTGGTTGAGCCCTGACTATGCTCGGTGACGCCAAGCCCATAGTAGATCGCGCCATTGCCGCCGCTGGCGTAGAGACGGGCCGCCTGCCGCATCGCCTCGGGATCAACGCCAGACACCGCCGCGATTGCCTCGGGGCTGTGGCGCTCATGCGAGACAAATTCCGCATAGTCCTGGAACTCGGACCAGTCGCAGCGTTCGCGGATGAAGGCTTCGTTGTAGAGCCCTTCGGTGACGATGACATGCGCCAGCGCAGTGACGACCGCGACATTGGTGCCAGGCTTCAGCGGCAGATGAACATCTGCTTTTGCGTGAACTGAAGTCACCGTCTCGGTGCGGCGCGGGTCAAGCACAATCAGCTTTGCACCCTGCCGGATGCGCTTCTTCATGCGCGAGGCAAACACCGGATGCGCTGCCGACGGATTGGCGCCGATCACCACGATGACATCGGATTGTTCGACCGAGTCAAAGTCCTGCGTGCCGGCAGACGTGCCATAGGTCTGGCCGAGACCATAACCGGTCGGCGAATGGCAGACGCGGGCGCAGGTGTCGACATTGTTGTTGCCAAAGCCCTGCCGCACCAGCTTCTGCACCAGGTAGGTCTCTTCATTCGTGCAGCGCGACGAGGTGATGCCGCCGATCGAGCCCTTGCCATATTGATACTGGATGCGGCGGAACTCGGCATTGATGTGGGCGAACGCCTCCTCCCAGCTGACTTCGCGCCACGGATCAGAGATTTTTGCCCGGATCATCGGCTTGGTAATGCGGTCCTTGTGTGTGGCATAGCCATAGGCGAAACGGCCCTTGACGCAGGAGTGGCCACGATTGGCCTTGCCCTCTTTCCAGGGCATCATGCGCACCACTTCTTCGCCCTTCATCTCGGCCTTGAACGAGCAGCCGACGCCGCAATAAGCGCAGGTGGTGACGGTGGATGAGGTTGGCGCGCCCATCTCCAGCACGCTCTTTTCGCGCAGCGCATTGGTCGGGCAGGCCTGCACGCAGGCGCCGCAAGAGACACATTCTGACGACAGGAAGTCTGTGGGGCCCGGCACAATGCGCGATTCGAAACCGCGCCCCTCGACGGTGAGCGCGAACGTGCCCTGCACTTCCTCGCAGGCGCGCACGCAGCGCGAGCAGACGATGCATTGCGAAGCGTCATAGCTGAAATACGGATTGCTCTCGTCGCGCACCATGTAGTCGATGGTCAGCGACCCTTCGCCGGGAGCTACGTGATTTCGAACATCAGTGCCGTAGCGGTTTTCCGAGAGGCCAACCGCCTCAAGCACCTGGTCGAATTCGGTCTCGGGCCCGGCATCCTTGTTCCACGCCGATGGGTGGTCGGAGACATAAAGCTCCATCACGCCCTTGCGGATGGCCGACAGCCGGTCGCTCTGCGTATTAACGACGATACCGTCTGCGACCGGCGTGGTGCAGGACGCAGGTGTGCCGCCGCGTCCTTCGATCTCGACCAGACAGACCCGGCAGGAGCCAAAGGCGTCGATCATGTCGGTAGCGCAGAGTTTCGGGATTTCAACACCCGCATCCATCGCCGCGCGCATGATCGACGTGCCTTCGGGCACTGTGACGGGCTTGCCGTCGATGGTCAGCGTGACCTGCTTGTCCGACTTCGAGGCCGGGGTGCCGTAGTCGACTTCGTGGATGAGACCCATCGTGGTTCTCCTATTCAGCGGCTTGCGACACAGGTCGCGGTGCAAAATCTTCAGGGAAATGATTGATCGCGCTCATGACAGGGTAAGGTGTGAACCCACCCAGCGCGCAGAGCGAGCCAAACTTCATCGTGTTGCAAAGGTCGGTCACCAGCGCGAGGTTCTTCTCGCGCTCGATGCCGGCGCCGATCTTGTCGATGGTCTCGACGCCGCGTGTCGACCCGATGCGGCAGGGCGTGCACTTGCCGCAACTTTCGATGGCGCAGAACTCCATCGCGAAACGCGCCTGCTTCAACATGTCGGCGCTGTCGTCAAAGACGGTGATGCCGGCATGGCCGATCAGCCCGTCCTTGGCAGCGAAAGCTTCGTAGTCAAAAGGCGTATCAAACAAGGATGGCGGGAAATAGGCCCCGAGAGGTCCGCCGACCTGCGCCGCCTTGACCGGCCGGCCGGACGCCGTGCCGCCGCCGATCTCGTTGATGATGTCGCCCAGCGTCAGGCCGAAGCCAACTTCGAACAGACCGCCATGTTTGACATTGCCGGCGATCTGGATCGGGATCGTGCCGCGCGAACGGCCCATGCCAAAATCCTTGTAGAAGGGCGCGCCCTTGTCGAGGATCACCGGCACCGAGGCCAGCGAGATGACATTGTTGATGACGGTCGGCTTGCCGAACAGGCCCTGAATTGCGGGCAGCGGCGGCTTGGCGCGCACCACGCCGCGTTTGCCTTCCAGCGAGTTGAGCAGCGAGGTTTCTTCGCCGCAGACATAGGCGCCCGCGCCGACACGCACTTCCATGTCGAACGCATTGGGGGAGCCGAGCACCGCCGGGCCGAGCAGCTTCGCCGCACGGGCGATTTCAATCGCCGCATTCATCGCCGCAATCGCGTGCGGATATTCCGAACGGATGTAGACAAAGCCCTTGGTCGCACCCGTCGCGATACCGGCAATCGCCATGCCTTCGATCAGCACGAAGGGGTCGCCTTCCATGATCATGCGGTCGGCGAATGTGGCGCTGTCACCCTCGTCGGCATTGCAGACGATGTATTTGCGGCTGTCGGTCTGGTCGGCAACTGTCTTCCACTTGATGCCAGTCGGGAAGCCCGCGCCGCCACGGCCGCGCAGTCCGGACTCGGTCACCGTCTTGACCACGTCTGCCGGCGTCAGCGCCAGCGCCTTGCGCAGGCCCGCAAGCCCGCCATGCGCCTCGTAGTCGGCCAGCGACAGCGGATCGGTGACGCCGCAGCGGGCAAAGGTCAGCCTTGTCTGCTTGGCGAAAAACGGAATGTTTTCAGGATCGCCCAAAGAAAGCTTGTGCTTGCCGCCCTTGACCATGTCAGCGTCGAACAGCGACGCGACGTCCTTTGCCTTCACCGGACCATAGGCGACGCGGCCCGAAGCTGTCTCAACCTCGACCATTGGCTCCAGCCAATACATGCCACGCGAGCCGGTGCGAACGATGCGGGCGTCGATCTTGCGCGCGGCCATTTCGGCCTCGACAGCCTTCGCGACTTTTTCAGCGCCTAGCGCCAGCGCACCGGAATCCTTCGGGATGTAGATGGTCGTTGTCATGCGCGGATCTCCGCAACGATCTCTTCAACCGCGTCAGTGTCAATCCGCCCGATCACTTCACCGTCGAGCATAGCCGACGGCGCGCAGGCGCACAGGCCAAGACAATAGACCGGCTCAAGCGTCACCGACCCATCCGCCGACGTTTCATGAAAACCGATGCCGAGCGCCTGCTTGATCTGCGCCGCAATTGCGTCCGATCCCATCGATTGACAGGCTTCCGCCTGGCACAGTTTCAGCACATGGCGGCCTGCCGGGGCAGCACGATAGTCGTGATAGAACGTAGCGACGCCGTGCGCTTCCGCCTTCGAAATATTCAGCGCCTTGGCGACAATCGGCAGACTCTGCGGCGGCACGAAGCCGAATTCATGCTGCAATCCGTGCAGGATCGGCAGCAGTGGTCCCTCAAGATCGCCATATTCGGAAATGACCGAGGCTGTGCGCGCAGCAAGCTCCTCCACCTCAATCTCGGTACCTGCGTGCCGCAATGCCATGCAGCGCCCTCCCTGGATCGCGCGTTACGCGCCATTCTTCGATGAAGACAGACAAAACCCGCCAAATCAATAAAGGGATATCGTCGCTTGATAGAAGAAAACTATCGATTGCTATTTCCAAACATGTCACGGTCGCTCTTGCCAAGCTGGTTTGCCAGCGCCGTCGCCTCGTCAAGAAGCGCCGCGACCAGCGGCGTGTGCGGCTCACGCGGTTGGACGACGACGCCGACTGTATGACTTGCGTCTGGTTCAACGATCGGGATCGCCCTGATGGGTTCCGCAAAACCGAGCGTTTCTGCCAGATTCAGCGGCATGATCGATGACCATTTGCCAGTCCTGATATGCGAGAACAACACGATCATTGAATTGGATTCCAGCGTTGGCCGTGTATGTGCGCCAGCTTCGGCCAGATGCTGGTCGATGATGCGGCGGTTCTGCATGTCGGGCGTCAGCAGGCAAAGCGGCAGGTTGCCGACCTCTGCCCAGGTCACTTCCTTGCGGTCATAAAACTCCGTGCCTTTGGCGGTGATCAGCCGGTAACGTTCGAGGTAGAGCGGGATCGACGCGACACGCCCCAGCGGCTCGTTGTCGAGATAGGTGATGCCGGCATCGACATCGAAATTGCCAAGCAATGACAGAACCTCGATGGAGGTACGCGACAGGATCGAGAAGGTCACGCCCGGATGCTTTTCGCGCAATGGCGTCGTCAGGCGCGGGATCATCGCCAGCGCGGTCGGAATGGCGGCAATACGGATGCGCCCTGACAGGCCGTACCTGGCGGCGCGCATCTCGTCCTTCATCGCACGCGCATCGCCGGTGATGCGCCGCGCCCAGCCCAGCACCTGCTCGCCCTCATCAGTCAGACCCTGAAAGCGCGACCCGCGCCGCACCAGCATCACGCCCAGTTCCCCTTCGAGCTGCTTGATCGCCGCCGAGAGGGTCGGTTGCGTGACGCCAAGTTCTTCAGCAGCCTTGCCGAAATGTTGTGTGCGGGCGAGCGCGATAAAGGCTTCTAGTTTGTCGATCATCCCCCATCTGCACCACGTCGCAGCCATCAAGACAAGCTGACTTGCGCCGCAAGCCGCACGCGCCTATGTTCGCCGCGCTCTAACGGGGTGCCGGGCGTCAACGACGCGCCGGCTGAGAGGCAACCTGCCAACCCGCTGAACCTGATCCGGTTAACACCGGCGGAGGGATTAGACGCGTGCAGACCTGCGCATCTTCCCTTTCAACACGAACGAAGGAGGCGCAGATGCGCAAGACTTTACATGTCCTGTTTTCGACACTCGCATTGACCGTTTCAGCTGCATCAGCTGAGACGCTGACCATCTACACCTATGAGAGCTTCACCGCAGAGTGGGGCCCCGGACCCCAGGTCGAAAAGGCCTTTGAAGCCAAATGCGGCTGCGACGTCCAGTTTATCTCGGTTGCCGATGGCGTGGCGCTGCTCAACCGCGTCCGGCTCGAAGGCAAGGCGGTCAAGGCAGACATCGTGCTCGGCCTCGACACCAACCTGACCAAGGAGGCAAGCGACACCGGCCTGTTCGCCCCCCACGAGGTCGCCGCGGCCAATGTCACTGTTCCCGGCGGCTGGGCCGACCCGAACTTCCTGCCCTTCGACTACGGTTATTTCGCCGTGGTCTATGACAGTGAAAAAATGGCGGCGGCGCCGGCCAGCCTGAAGGAACTGGTCGAGGGCGACCCTGTGCAGAAGATCGTCATTCAGGATCCGCGCACCTCGACACCCGGTCTCGGTCTCGTCCTGTGGATGAAGTCAGTCTATGGCGACGGCGCGGCTGACGCCTGGAAGAAGCTGAAAGGCAGGGTTCTGACAGTGACGCCCGGCTGGTCTGAAGCCTATGGCCTTTTCACCAAGGGCGAAGCGCCGATGGTCCTGTCCTACACGACCTCACCCGCCTATCATGTGATTGCCGAGAGCACCGACCGCTACAAGGCAGCTTCGTTTGCCGAAGGCCACTACATGCAGGTCGAGGTCGCAGGAATGACGGTCAAGGGCAAGGACAATCCGCTGTCGAAGCAATTCCTCGAATTCATGCTGTCGCCTGAATTCCAGGACGTCATTCCTGAAACCAACTGGATGCTGCCGGCGGCCCCCACCTCCAAGCCTCTCAACACCGCATTCGATGCGCTGGTGAAACCTGCCAAGGCGCTCGCATTCAGCCCGGCCGAAGTTGCTGCCGACCGCAAGGCATGGGTCGAGGAATGGACCGCGGCGATGAGCCAATAATGGCGACGGCCGCCGCATGACCAGCCTGCCCGGCCGCATAGCCCTTGCCTTCATCGCGCTGCTGATCGGCGGCGCATTTGTTGGCTTGCTGGCGATTGCGGCGCGCGACTGGTCTGCGGCCGCCGCCGCTTTCAACAGCCAGACAATGCGCATTGCCGCCTTCACGCTGTGGCAGGCGCTGCTGTCGACATTGCTGTCAATCGCGCCCGCAATCCTGGTTGCCCGCGCGATTTCGCGGCATCCAGCATTTCCCGGCAGGGCGCTGCTGCTGCGCATGTTCGCGGTGCCCCTTGGCCTGCCTGCGATTGTCGCAGCGCTAGGAATTCTGACGCTCTACGGCAATGCCGGGCTGGTCGCCCGCCTTTCCGAAGCGATCGGCTTTGGCCACCCCGCACCGATCTACGGCCTGACCGGCATCCTGCTTGCCCATGTCTTCTTCAACCTGCCGCTCGCATCGCGGCTTCTGCTGGAAGGGCTGGAGGCCGTGCCACCCGATCAGTGGCGGCTGGCGGCGCAGCTTGGCATGGGACCGGGTGCAACCTTTCGGCTGATCGAATGGCCGGCGATGCAGCGCGTGATCCCGGGCGTTGCCGCGCTCATCTTCATGCTCTGCGTCACCTCGTTCACGCTGGTGCTGACGCTGGGCGGCGGCCCGGGCGCAACAACGCTGGAAGTCGCGATCTACCAGTCGCTGCTGTTTGACTTTGAACCCGCCCGCACCGCTGCACTGACCTTCATCCAGATCGTCATCACCGTCGTTGCTCTGTGGGCCATGTCGAAACTTGGCGCCAATGCCGCCGGCGACGCCGATCTGCCACTGTCGGGCCGGCGCTATGGCGCCCCTTCCGGCATGGAGCGGGCGGCCAATGTTTTGGTGATGGCGCTCGCCGCCCTGTTCGTCGCCGGGCCGATGGCTGCAATTGTCCTGTCTGGTCTGCAGGCCGATCTTGTCCGTCTCGCCGGCGAGGCCGCCGTGCACCGCGCAACGCTCACCAGCCTCGTCCTGGCAACGCTGTCAGCCCTGCTCTGCCTGACACTGTCAATGTCGCTCGCGGCCATGCGCCAGCGGCTTGAAACCGCACGGCGCGGCGGGCGCATTGGCCTGGCAGAACTGCTGGCCGACAAGGGCGCAAGCCTCGTGCTCGTCGTGCCACCTATCGTCATCGGCGCAGGCTGGTTCGTGCTGATGCTGGTGCTCGGCCTCGACGCGTTCGCGATTGCCTCGATCATGGTCGTCGCCGTCAACGCCGTCATGGCCATGCCATTTGCCGTGCGTATCCTGCGCCCGGCGTGGGACAGCGCTGCTGGCCGCAATGACAGGCTCTGCGCCCAGCTCGGCATTGCAGGATGGCCGCGCGTGAGGCTGATCGACTGGCCGGCCATGCGCCGCCCGCTCGCCGTCGCGCTCGCCTTTGCCATGGCGCTGTCGCTCGGCGACCTTGGCGTCATCGCCCTGTTCGGCTCGGATGCGGTCCAGACCCTGCCCTACCTGCTCTATTCGCGCATGGGCGCCTACCGGACCGCAGATGCGGCAGGACTTGCCTTGTTTCTCGCTCTGCTCTGTTTTGCCCTGATGACATTGGCCGACTGGCTGGGAAGACAAGACCAATGACCGTCAAAGGAAACATCAGGCTTGACGGCATCCGGTTCGCCTATGGCGAGACGAAGATGGCGTTCGACCTGACTGTGGCTTCCGGCGAGATCGTTGCGATCATGGGACCGAGCGGATCTGGCAAGTCGACCTTGCTCAACCTTGTTGCCGGTTTTGAGATTCCAGCAGACGGTCATGTCTTCATCGGTGATCGCGACGTGACAAATGAGCCGCCGGCGGACCGGCCAGTGTCGATGATCTTTCAGGAGAACAATCTGTTTTCCCATCTCGACGTTGCAGCCAATGTCGGCCTTGGACGCAACCCTGCCTTGAACCTGTCCTCCGAAGACCGTGCGGCAGTGGCCGAAGCGCTTGAGCGCACGGGGCTTGCCGGCAAGGACAAGCGCCTGCCGCGCGAACTGTCAGGCGGCGAGCGCCAGCGAACAGCTCTGGCGCGAGCCCTCGTGCGGCGCAGGCCGGTCCTGCTGATGGATGAACCGTTTGCCGCGCTTGGTCCGGCGCTGCGCGCCGACATGGCCGAACTGGTCAAGGCGCTCAATGCCGAGACCGGCATGTCGATGCTTGTTGTCACCCACTCGCCGCAAGACGCTGAACGCCTTGCGGCGCGCATGGTCTTCATCGACAGCGGAACCATCGTCGCCGACGGACCAACGGGCGAGTTGCTTGGCCCGGCTGGACCGGAGCCGGTGCGGCGCTATATCGGCAATATCGCGCAGCGGTGACACATGGCGCGCCCGCAATGCGTCACATTTGAAACATAGAAAACCCCTGTTGCCGTAGCGTCTTGTCAGGCAGCGGCGGCTGTGGCTAGGTCGCCAGCAGAATCGGGCGAACTATCGCCGGAAGGGAATTTCAGGCCGGATGACAGGTCAGTCGACATTGCGGAACGCCAGCCGTTTCCGTCATCGCAATCTGCTTACAGCGGGAGCGATGGTGCTTGCGCTCGCCGGTTGCCAGTCGATCGACCAGATTTCCAATGACATCAAGCCATCCGATAATCCGGTAACGGTTGACACGGTAGGCCGTGGTGACAAGCTGGCGGAGATTGCAAAGCAGCAGCATCCGCGCATTCTCGCTACCTATGGCGGCGAGTACAAGGATCCGAAGCTCGAACGCGCGGTGGCAAAGGTTGTCGGTGGCTTGACGCTTGATCCCGACAATCCGAACCAGACCTACCGGATCACCATCCTCAATTCGCCGAACGTCAACGCCTTCGCGCTGCCGGGCGGTTATCTCTACATTACCCGCGGCCTGCTGGCGCTGGCAAATGACTCGTCGGAACTCGCAGCTGTGGTTGCCCACGAGATGGGTCACGTCACCGCCAATCACGGCGTGCAGCGACAGCAGCGCGAGGCCAATGAAATTCTGGCTGCGCGCGTGGTCAGCGATGTGCTTGAAGATAATCCGGACGCCAAGGCAGCATTGTTGCGCGGTAAGTTGAGCCTGGCGCAATTTTCCCGCAACCAGGAACTGGAAGCTGACGCAATCGGCATCCGCGCCATTGGCCGCGCCGGCTACGATCCGTTTGCAGCCGCGCGCTTTCTCCAGTCGATGGCGTCGTTTGCCGACTTCCGCAGCGTGTCGGGCGCATCGGACGCCAGCCTCGACTTCCTCGCCAGCCACCCGGCAGCGCCCAAACGCATCGAACTGGCGCTTGGCCACGCACGTAACTTCGGCGTGCCGGGCACCGGCAACCGCGACCGCGACTGGCTGCTGTCAGGCATTGACGGCATGCTGTTTGGCGACGCGCCGCAGGAAGGCTATGTGCGCGGCAACGATTTTCTGCATCCCGGTCTTGGCGTCGCGTTCTCAGTGCCTGAAGGCTTTGTCATCGACAACTCGGCGACCGCTGTCACGGCGGCGGGCCCAGGCGACGTCGCCGTTCGCTTCGACGGTGTCGCGATTGCGCGTTCAACCTCGCTTGACGCCTATCTGCGCAGCGGCTGGATCGCTGGTCTTGATCCCAATTCGATCCAGGTTTCGACGATCAACGGAACCGAGGCTGCGATGGCGCGTGCGGCCGCTGACGGCTGGCAGTTTGACATCACGGTCTTCCGTGCCGGCGGACAGGTTTACCGCCTGCTGACGGCTGCGCCGCGGGGCAGCGCAGCGCTCGACCCGACGGCGCGCTCGGTGACTGGCAGTTTCCGAATCCTGTCAGCGGCAGAGAAGGCAGCTCTCAAACCGCTTCGCATCCGGGTAAAGACAGTGAAGACTGGCGAGAACGTCGCATCACTCGCAGCGCAAATGCAGGGTGTTGACCGCAAGCAGGAACTGTTCCGCCTGATCAATGCGTTGCCGGCGAACGCCGGCGTGCGGCCGGGTGACAAGGTCAAGATCATCACTGATCAGTAAGACGATTCAGGCCGTCAGTGCGAAGGAATGCCCTTGAAGGCGTCGGCGCCCCAGACCTGCTTGACGCGATCATTGCGGCCGCAGGCGAAGCGGTAATATTTGTACCGGGCCGGATTCACCTTGTAATAGTTCTGGTGATAGTCCTCGGCGGTGGTGAACTCGCCGGCTGGCGCAACCTCGGTTTCGAGCTTCTGCCCAAGCTGCGCTTCCGCATCGGCCTTTGCCTTCTGCGCTGTCGCGAGCTGGGCATCGCCGATGGCGTAGATCGCGGTGGTGTAGGCATGACCGCGATCACAGAACTGGCCGCCGCCGTCGGTCGGATCAATCGTGCGCAGGAAGATCGTCACCAGATCGGGATAGCTGATTTTTCCCGGATCAAACTCGACCTTGAGCACTTCGCGATGGCCTTCATGATTCTGGTAGGTGGGATTCTTGAGCGTTCCACCGCTGTAACCTGAAATGGTTTCTGTGACGCCGGGCACCTGATCCATGTCGGATTCTACACACCAGAAACAGCCGCCGGCAAAGATCGCAGTTTCGGCAGAGGCTGGCAGCGCCGCCACCGGCGATGCAAGCAATGACAGGGCGAGAGCGGCTCGGGCGATCATGGATTTCTCTCCGGGAACAGCGCAGCAACGTAGCAGCGCATTCCGGAGTTTCAATTCAAGCTCCGGTGAACACCCTGCGACCGCTGTTCGAGAAATCTGCGAAGTTCGGCGATTTCTTCCTCCAGCGCCGCGACACGCGCTTCAATATCAGACGGCAGCACGGACTGATGGGATGGCGCTGTCCGCGACGGCGTCTCGACCGGACCCGCGAACAGATGCGCGAACCGGTCTTCGCGCTGGCCGGGACCACGTTCGACAAGTTGCACCAGCGCCGGGCGGCGGCCGATTAACAGATCGAGGTCAGAAATCAGCTCATCAGCCGAGCCGTAGCGCGCCATGCGTTCGCTGCGCGCCAGAAGTTCATGAACTGTCTGAGGACCACGCAGCAGCATCAGCCCGATCAGGGCCGTCTGGCCGCGGGTGAGCGAAAAGCGTCCCGACAATTCGTGCTCGTAGCGCTCGACCCGGGAGCCCGAGACCTGGCGGACCAGACCCTTCTGCTGCAGTGAGGAAAAGGCGCGATGAATGTCGGACGGCTCAAGCGCCATCACCGGCTCGCGCGCCGTTTTCTGATTGGCGGCGGCCTGGGCTGCGTTGAGCGTCAGCGGATAGACGTCGGGCGTCAGCTCCTTCTTTTCGATCAGGCAGCCAAGGACACGCGCCTCAATGGCGTTCAATTGTACAAGTTCGGTCATCCTGCCGTTGTGACAAAGCGCAAGGCGGGGAGCAAGAGATATCGAGATGCCGGTACTGGTCGTTTGCGAATGATTTCCCGCTCAGGACGTGTCGATCAGCGGTATTTTGGCGATTGCCGCATTGGACAACAGGCGTTTGCAGATCGTTGCGGCAGCAATGACGCAAGCAGCAAGCGGCACGGCCCGATGTCTTTCGTCCGGAGCAGACAGAAACGGCATCGCACCGGATGCAGCAAGATAACCGAGCATCATGGCGAGCGAGCGCAGATTGGCCGCCAGCCGCTCGGCCTCTGCCGGATCGCTGGTTCCGCCGAGCAGGATGACGTCGGCGTCGGAAATGTCGGTCAGGCCAGCCACCCGGAGACCAGACGCTTCGGCCCGGCGCAGCAGGCAAATGAGTTCATAGCGGCGGCGTGGCGTTTCATGCACCGCAAGGTCTGCAATCGACGCAAGTGACCACAACAGCGCAACAATGCGCTTCAATGTGTCCCTCTCGATAATGTCGTCCCAGCCCATGGCCGCCCTTTCGTTTTGGCGAGGCAAGTGTGCGGCAGGTTGGAAGGTGGGGAATAGAATCTGTGCGGAATTTTTGTTGGGATGGGCTGCGACGCAATCGGCGAAGCGACCCCTCCCTCTTGCGAAATCAACTTCTTGGCGAGCGCGCTTGTCCCCGAGACAAGTGCTAGATTTCGCAGGAGCGGGGCACGATGATGTGACGCAATCCGCTCCTCCCCCTACTGCGACACCACCAGCCCGAGCTTGCGGCGCAGGCGGTCGATGCGCTGCGGATACATCGCGTGGCGTTCGTCTTTCAGAACAACCGATTGCACCATCGCAACCAGCTCTTCCTTTTCACCATCATTGAGCTTGCCCGTGAGAAGCGAAGCGGTCTGGTCGATGACTGTTTGCACATCGGCCACCTGATTGCTGGCCCAGATCGCATAGGTGACGGCCTCGTCGGTCTTTTCATTCGACACGGCGATGACGGAAACCGCGCTGCGCACGCGCTCCTGCAAGGCGTCGGAGACGATATTGTCTTCGGCTGCAATGGCCGTCATCACGGTGGCAGCGGCGACAACCGGATCGTCGATTGCGGCGACGGGTGCGACCGCCGCTTTCTTGCGCAGCTTCTGACGGCGGAAATGGCCCTGCACGCGACCAACCTGGTGGGCAACCTCATTGGCTGCATCGCCCATCATCTTGAGGCGGTACCACCAGAAGGCTGCCGCCCCCAAAGCACCGAGAACGATCAGAACAATGTGCATTCGCTGTTTCCTTTCACAAGGAATACTTCGTTGCCAAATCTTATTGTTGAAAATCAGAGGCAAGGCAATTTTTAGTTGGTGGAAGGCCAACTATTGCTGTCGTTCCACCCAATGCCGCCAGAACGCATCGACGCGTGTTTCGCTTGTGGCAGCGTCGCGCAGTGCGGGAGCGTCCCGCCAATGGCTGGACGCTTCAAACTCCTGCTCAATGAAGTTTCGGATTTCGGCCGGAACAGGCCCACGGCCAATCTCGCGTGTTACGCGTTTCTGCTCGACCAGAATGCTGATCGCCTTACGCGCTTCCGAAGGCATCTCAGTCTCGGCACACATCTGATTGAAGTTCATCGGCGCTACAGATTGATCAGGGTGCTGCGTCAGCCAGCGCAGCGCCATCAGGGGGCGGAGCACATAGAGCAGTTTCTTGAGGGCAACGTCATCGTTCTTGGCGAGGATCCTGTTCCCCTGCCCGTCTGCCAGATGGAAATAGTGCCGCCCGAACAGATTGCGGTCGCCGACCTGCCGGGCAAGGTCGAGAAATTGCGAACGGAATGTGTCGTCAACCTGGTAGGCGAACGGCGAGGTCAACCATTCGACGATGACAGCATTGCCGCGCACGAGCAGCCGCAACGCTTTCGATAGTTCCCAACCGGACACGTCGATCAATGCCGAGATCGGATGCTCGATCACGTCCCGGCGCGGAAAAAGCGTGTAGCTTTCGGCCATTGGCCGGATGAAGACGAACCGGCAATCATAGTCGCTGTCTGGTGACGGGAAGCCCCAAGCCCGGCTGCCGCTTTCAATCGCCAGCGGAATGACGACTTTGTGCTCGACAGCATGTTTCGACAGCAGGTCGCCGATTTCGGCGACCGGTCCCGCTTCCATTTCGGGCGGTAAGGGCCCTGCTGTCAAACCCGCCGCTCGACCATCATCTTCTTGATTTCGGCGATTGCCTTGGCTGGGTTGAGACCCTTGGGGCAAGCCTGGGTGCAATTCATGATCGTGTGGCAGCGATAGAGCCGGAACGGATCTTCAAGATTGTCGAGACGTTCGCCGGTGGCTTCATCGCGCGAATCGATCAGCCAGCGATAGGCCTGCAACAGCACGGCCGGGCCAAGATAACGGTCGCCGTTCCACCAGTAGGACGGGCACGACGTCTGGCAGCAGAAGCAGAGAATGCACTCATAGAGGCCGTCGAGCTTCTGGCGGTCTTCGTGGCTCTGCTTCCACTCTTTTGCAGGCTCTGGCGACACCGTCTGCAGCCAGGGCTGGATCGAGGTGAGCTGCGCATAAGGCACGGTCAGATCCGGCACGAGGTCCTTCACCACCGGCATGTGCGGCAACGGGTAAACGCGCACCGCACCGTCAATTTCGTCCATGCCCTTGGTGCAGGCCAATGTGTTGGTGCCGTCAATGTTCATGGCGCAGGAACCGCAAATGCCTTCGCGGCAGGAACGGCGCAGCGTCAGCGTCGGATCAATCTTGTTCTTGATGTAGAGCAGGCCGTCCAGGATCATTGGGCCGCAATCGTCAAGATCGACATAATAGGTGTCGAGACGCGGGTTGCGGTCATCGTCAGGCGACCATCGATAGATGCGGTATTCGCGCAGATTGGTGGCGCCTTCCGGTTTCGGCCAGGTCTTGCCTGTTTCAAGGCGCGAATTCTTGGGGAGGGTCATCTCGACCATATGACAGTCCTTCCGGCTGGCGCGGCGCGCGCGTGGCGTATTCGCACATAAAGGAAAGCTTGCATTATCCGCAAGTTACCGCGTTGCGGCAAACGCGCAAAAATCGGTTTAATTGGCGAGCTAGCGCCGTTTGCACAGGAACACATGCAAATCGGTACGCAGTGGCGGCGGCATGATCGACTGATAAGCGCCAACCAGATTGAACAACAGCGTCCGGTTGGCGTGATATTTTGGCGTCGAATTGATGGTGTAGCTGCAATTGCGCCAGCGATCAGATCCAAAATGCCGATTGATCGCGCCGAGCGTGTTCAGCGCATAGACAGTGGGGAACACGTCTTCGACCTCGCGCTCGGGCCAAACGCGCTTGAGAACCGCAGTGTGCAGCGAATTGGGCACCAGGCTGGCGGCGAGCGCCACATAGCCAAAGCGGTTTGGCGTGCGCGCACAGAACCAGCCGCCGGGCTTGAGCACGCGAAAGATCTCGTGGGCGGCCATCTTGGGATCGGCAATATGTTCAAGCACCCAGTCGGCGGCGATCAGATCGGCGCTGTTGTCGGCAAGCGGATAAGGCTTTGCCGGATCAAAGACGTGATATTCGTCGAGAAAAGGATGATCGGCGACCGCGCCGTCGACATCGAGACCGATGACCTTTTGCACCTTGCCCTGAAATTTCATCAGATCGCCGATAAAGCTTTTTGGACCGAGCAATTGTGTGCCGCGGCCAGCGCCAAGGTCGACGATCGTCATCGACGGATTCAGCAGCGAATTGATCCTGAGATAGTAGGACATTTCGCTGGAATCGCGGGCATAACCGCCGGCCGCCATTTCCGGGCGCATGCGTTCGAGGAATTCGGGTTCATGCACCGGCTCGTCCTCACGCCCCAATTTCAGCAAACCAGCGTCTGTCATTTTTTGTTCCACAAAATGCCTATCTTGACATCGCAAGGTCTGCATCCGGGATAGCACAGCGCAATTACTCCGCCGTTAAACAGGCTGGAAGAATTTGAAACGGATCACGAAGCAACTTACCGAATGTCAGGAATTTGCTGATAACCGGTATTGCCATGACCGGGATCGCATTTGTCGGCACAGGCTTTGTCGCCGATTACTATTTCACCACGTTGCAGAACCATCCGGAGCTGAAACTGGCGGGTGCGTTTGACAGTGCGCCCGACGCGTTGAAGCGGTTCACCAGCTTCTACAACGTCCGCGCCTATGGCTCGCTGGATGAGGTGCTGGCGGACCCTAATGTCGGGATCGTCGCCAACCTGACCACGATCGAGAGCCATCATGCGGTGTCGCAGGCCATCATCGAAGCCGGAAAACACCTCTATTCAGAAAAGCCGCTGACACTGGACTACGACGACGCAGCCAGCCTGCTGAAATTGGCGCGCGAGCGCGGCGTGCTGGTCGCCACCGCCCCGGCAAATGCGCTGACGCCGCTGCATGACGAAGTGGCCAGGCTGATCGCGGGCGGCGCAATCGGGGCGCCAAGGCTGGTCTATGCCGAGATGGAAGACGGCGCGGTGTTTCGCGAAAAATGGCGTGACTGGCGGTCGAAATCAGGTGCGCCCTGGCCGGGCGAACACGAATTTGTCGTTGGCTGCACGCTCGAACACGCGGTCTATTCGCTGGTCTGGCTGGTGTCGCTGCTGGGACCGGCAAAAAGCATGACGGCGTTTTCGTCGCTGTGTTTCCCGGACAAGGGAACCTCTGGCCATGAGCCGCTGGGTCCGGATTTTTCAGTGGCGATGTTGAACTTTCATAACGGCGCGGTGGCGCGGCTGACATCAGGCCTGTGCGCGCCAAAGGACCGGTCGCTGATTGTCATGGGCGACAAGGGCACGATCACCGTCGACGATCTGTGGAACATCAATTCGCCTGCCCGCATCGAGCACGCGGGCGAGAAGGCGACGCTGTGGCAACGCGCGGCAGGCCGGATCGAGCGGCGGTTCGGCTTTGCACAGGGCCAGATCGCCAGCCGCGGACAGCCGATCAAGGCAAGGAACGCGACGACGCCGGTGGTACCCGCTTTCCCGTCGCAGATCGACTTTGCGGCGGGTGTGGCGGCGCTGGCCCGCGCCATAAAGGGCGGCCCGATGCCATTCATGTCAGGCGAAATGGCGCTGCATGTGACCGAGATCGTGCTGGCGATTTCCAATGCCGGGCCTCAAGGCGGGCACGTGGAGTTTCGCACCAAGCCTTAACCGGGCGGCTGGCGAAGCACCTGTTCGATTGTTTCGAGCACCGAGATACTGTCGGCAAGTGGCGCGATCTTGCTGGACCGTTCACCGGCGCGCACGGCTTTCATGACCGCCGCCGCTTCGAATTGCAGCCCGCCACCGGAAAAGTCGTAATTGCGGGTCTGCCGTCCGGGCAGCGGCAATTTTCCCGCAATCCTTGCCAGCGGGCCGGAGGCGTCTGCGCCGATCAATGGCAGGCGCGCGGCAAAACCGTCAAACACGGTCAGACGCTGCGCCTTGAGGAAGGGCGGGTGGATGCGCAGCGCGCCCTTTGAACCAAATACCGTGAAAGCGTTGTCGCCGTCGCGGTCAAAGCCGCAGGAGAGGTCGGCGGTCATCGAGCCAAAGCGCAGCTGGTAGGACGCGGCCATGTCGACGCCGGAGCGCGCGGCGCGCCACTGGCCTGTCACGTGGTCTGGCCGCCCGAATAGACGCATGGCGAGCGACAGCGGATAGACGCCAAGATCAAGCGAAGCACCGCCACCGGCTGGATCAAAGAAGCGGCTGTCAGCGGCTTCGTCGCGGCGATAGGCAAGCTCGGCTTGCACGCGCTGGACATCGCCGATGCGGCCCGAACCGATAATGTCGCGGGCGGCCTCGATGGCAGGGAGAAAACGCGTCCACATCGCCTCCATGGCGAAGACGTTTGCGGCCTGCGCGGCACTGGCGATGCGGCGCGCATCGGCGCTGGTTGTGGCCAGCGGCTTTTCCACCAATACCGGCTTGCCGACAGCAATCGCCGCAAGTGCCTGCTCGGCATGGGCCGCATTTGGCGTGGCGATATAGACCGCATCAACGCCGGGATCGGCCAGCAGGGCGTCGAGCGAAGCATCGACAGAAGCGCCAGGAACAAGTGATGCGAACCCGTCCGGCAGCTTGCCAGAACGGGTGTGCACGCGGGCAACGCGCGCGCCCGGCACAGAAGCCAGATCACCGGCAAACTGCCGCGCGATGACGCCAGCGCCGACGATGCCCCAGTTGAACAGCCTGGTTGGCGAGGTCATGCAAAAATGCCCGGACGATAAATCATCCGGGCATGATAGCGATTGCGCCTTTGGGAAAGGTTACGCCAACGCGCGTTAGTAGACGCGCGCCTTGGGCAGGATCTTCTTCGGGTCGATGCCGCCGTCTTCGTAGGCGAGCGACGTCTCGGTGTGCACGCCGCGATAGTCGAGCTTCACCTCGCCGTCTGGTGACACCCAGGCGAGCGTATGCTTGCGCCAGTTGGCGTCATCGCGGTTGGGGAAGTCCTCATGCGCATGCGCGCCGCGGCTCTCCTTGCGGGCTTCCGCCGAGTAGACCGTGGCGATGGCGTTGGCCATCAGGTTTTCCAGCTCAAGCGTCTCGACGAGATCCGAGTTCCAGATCAGCGAACGGTCGAAGACCTTGATCTCCTTGAGCTCGTTCCAGACTTTTGAAATGCGCTCGCAACCCTGCTTGAGCGATTCCGAGGTGCGGAACACGGCAGCGTCTTCCTGCATGGCGCGCTGCATCTTTTCGCGCAGTTCTGCCGTCGGCTGCGAGCCGTTGGCGTTTCTGAGACGATCAAACCGGTCCATGATCTTGTCGACAGCAGCCTCGTTGATCGCCGGGATTTCCGAGGCGCGGTCGATGACTTCGGACGCGCGGATGGCGGCAGCGCGGCCAAACACGACCAGGTCGATCAGCGAATTGGAGCCGAGGCGGTTTGCGCCATGGACCGACGCGCAGCCGGCCTCGCCCACAGCCATCAGGCCGGGGAAGATCGCATCCGGGTTCTTCTTGGTCGGGTTGAGCACCTCGCCCCAGAAATTGGTCGGGATGCCGCCCATATTGTAGTGCACGGTCGGCGACACGGGGATCGGCTCCTTGGTGACATCGACGCCAGCAAAGATCTTTGCCGATTCCGAAATGCCCGGCAGGCGCTCGTGCAGCACAGCAGGATCGAGGTGGTCGAGGTGCAGGAAGATGTGGTCCTTGGCCTTGCCGACGCCACGGCCCTCACGGACCTCCAGTGTCATGCAGCGCGAGACAACGTCACGCGAGGCCAGATCCTTGGCCGATGGCGCATAGCGTTCCATGAAGCGCTCGCCCTCGGCGTTGACGAGATAACCGCCCTCGCCGCGCGCGCCTTCGGTGATGAGGCAGCCAGCGCCATAGATGCCGGTCGGGTGGAACTGCACGAACTCCATGTCCTGCAATGGCAATCCAGCGCGGGCAACCATGCCGCCACCGTCGCCTGTGCAGGTATGGGCTGAAGTAGCGGTGAAATAGGCGCGGCCATAGCCACCCGTCGCCAGCACGACCATCTTGGCCGAGAAGCGGTGGATGGTGCCGTCGTCGAGGTTCCAGGCGACAACGCCGGTGCACTTGCCATCGGTGATGATGAGATCAAGCGCGAAATATTCGACGAAGAACTGTGCCGAGTGGCGCAGCGACTGACCGTAAAGCGTATGCAGGATGGCGTGGCCGGTGCGGTCGGCGGCGGCGCAGGTGCGCTGCACCGGCGGACCGTCGCCAAAGTTCTGCATGTGGCCGCCGAACGGGCGCTGATAAATCTTGCCCTCTTCGGTGCGCGAGAACGGCACGCCGTAATGCTCAAGCTCGTAGACGGCGGCAGGCGCTTCGCGCGCCAGGTATTCCATCGCGTCAACGTCGCCCAGCCAGTCAGAGCCTTTCACGGTATCGTAGAGGTGCCACTGCCAGCTGTCGGGGCCCATGTTGCGCAGCGAGGCGGCGATGCCACCCTGTGCGGCAACGGTGTGCGAGCGGGTCGGGAAAACCTTGGTGATGCAGGCGGTCTTGAACCCCTGCTCGGCCATGCCGAGCGTGGCGCGCAGACCAGCGCCGCCGGCGCCCACGACAACCACGTCGAACTTGTGGTCGACAAAGGTATAGGCCTTTTCAGTAGCCGAAGATGAATTAGATGCCTTGGCCACGCTCAGCCTCCGAATGCGATTTTCAGCAGCGAGAAGACGCAGACAGCGCCGACCGAGACCGAGAAGAATGTATTGAGGATCAGCAGGGCGTATTTCCAGAACTCGCCATGGGCATAGTCGAGCAGGATTTCCTGCATACCGAGCCACATGTGATAGAGGCCGGTGATGATGGTGACGAGCAGCACCAGGCTGATCAGCGGATTGGCGAGCGAGGCGCGCAGTTCCTCATAGGTCGAGCCGTTGAGCGCGACCAGCAGGCCGACGACAAACAGCGTCAGGAAGACCAGCGCGAGACCAGTGACCCGCGACAGCCAGAAATGGCCGGTGCCCTCATGGGCAGCGCCCAGACCGCGCACACGGCCAAGCGGAGTGCGCATATCGGAGTTCTTGCTCATGCTGCGCTCCTGACCCAGAAGATGACGACCCAGATAGCGATGGTGATGATGATCGAGCCGAACAGGGTCGCCCAGGCAAGCTTGGTGGCGGTATGCTTTTCGAGCATCGCGCCGGCGTCCCAGATGAAGTGGCGGATGCCGCCCAGCATGTGAACGATCAGCGCCCAGGTGAAGCCAAACAGCACGAGCTGGCCGAACCAGGACCCGTAAATCCCGGCAACCCAGTTGAAATAGTCTTCAGAACCGGCAGCCGCTGTCACCCACCACGCAACCAGCAAAGTGCCGAAATAGAGCGCCGCGCCGGAGACGCGGTGAATGCCCGACATCAGCATGGTCGGCAGAAGCTTGTAATGCATCAAATGAGGCGACAATGGCCTCGGCTTGGCGCGGGTGGCTGGTGTGGACATGGCTCCCCCGGAGAGTGCAGCGCCGCAGCCGTCGCCCGAATGCGGCAATTTCGTGAAGCGTCATAGTGCGGTTTTTGCATCGCGTCAAAGCAGGAAACGCGAGTTCGGACTGGCATTTAACTGCGAGAGGCTTAGCCGTTGAGCTTCAAATCGATTGAAGGTGGCGCGGTCACTTTGAATGCCGACGCCGGCCCTTTCTTGCAGGTGAGCGGGCTCGATTTGGCGCGGAAGAACAGTGCTTCCTCGCCGTCCACCACAAATGCGTATTGCTGAAACACATATCGGGTGCGCGAATCGGGCGGCGTGGCGGGCAATTCCATCGTCTGCCCGTCCGGCGAACTGACCACGATCTGCGACACCGTATTGTCGACAAGATAGGTCTCGCCATTGTCGCAGCGCCACGATGCCTTGCCCGCGCTCAGGGCATTGTCGTCATAGCCGGTCGCCTGGTCGCCCTCAGCGCCTGCAGCGGCAAGTGCGCCGGTGGCGTTGCCATCTTTGGCAGTGGTGCAGGCCGACACCGCAAGCGGGGCGGCAAGAGCGACAAGGATGGGGAACAATCGAACCAACATTGTTGCGAACGTAACCAATTCTGCAGGTGAGACAAGTGAGGCCAAAAAACTACAGTTTGAAGCACGCAGGCATTACCGCGAAACGACAGGAAACAGATCAAAGATGATTGGCGGTGAGCCTGCCACCTGCTGATCGGCCGAAAGCGAAAGATCGTAATTATATTAAATTGAATCAATGAGTTAACCAAAATTTGCAGTTCACGGATTTTCGGCGCCGCACCGGGTGACAACGGTTAACAAATGATTAAAGGTGATCCTCAGACGCCATTCCTGTGGCACCGAAAGGACCAGTCATGCGTAAGATGTCCACCTTGCTTCTCGCCGCCAGTGCAGCGGCAACACTCGCAATCGCCACCGCGCCGGCTTCCGCGTACGAAATCGACGGCGATATTTACCGTGCCGACTCATCCGGCAACCTGATCATCTACAGTGCGTCGGGCTACAAGCGCATCATCGTCGGCAAGGGCCACCTGCTGGCCCAGTATCAGGCGGAACACGCCGTTCCTGATCCGGACGTTGTCTATTATGACGACGAGCGCCCTGTGAAACCTGACATCAGCCGCTGCCGCGTTGAGCCGGGCATGTTCAAGGGCCGAAGCTACATGTATGGCCTGCCGGAAGGCGTGGTTCCGAGCCCGGCGCGGCGCGTCTGCGACTGAGAGCAGCCGGCAGGCTCATTGTCCTTTCACGATTTGGTGCGCCGCCTCGCCTTCGCCGCGTTTGTTGCTATCCTGATGACAAGAGTCGTGCGCCTTTTGCGCCGCTCGCCATGTGGAACGCCAGATGCCGAATACCGAGGCGCATGACGAGGCAACCGGAAAGCAGCCATTGACGGCAAGGGGCCGTCTTGGCGGTGCGCGCTTCACCACCAGCGCGACCATCGTCTTCGAGCGGTTGTGGCCGGTGCTGCTGCCGCTGCTTGTCATTGCCGCCCTGTTTGCCAGCTTTGCCTGGTTTGGCCTGTTCAGGATCATGCCGGACTGGCTGCGTCTCGGCGTGATCGGCCTGCTTGGCCTCGGCGCGCTCGCCGCACTCTATCCGCTTCGCTGGTTTGCCTGGCCAAGGCGTGCCGAGATCGACCGGCGCATCGAGCGCTACAACGAATTGCAGCACACGCCGATCCTGGCGCAAGCTGACCGGCTGACGGGCTCAAGGGATGGATTTGCGGACGCATTGTGGCGCGAGCACCAGAAGCGCATGGCCGGCAAACTGGACGGCCTGTCGAGCGACCTGCCGCGCACCCGTATTCCCGAACGCGATCCGTGGGGCCTGCGCGCAGTTGCCGCGCTGCTGCTGGTGACGGCGTTCGGTTTCTCGTTTGGCCCGCTCGGCGGCTCCCTGTCTGACGCGATCAATGGCCGCCCGGCAGCGCCGCCGGTGCCGCCACGCGTTGACGCCTGGGTGACGCCGCCCGCCTATACCGGCCGCGCGCCGATCTTCCTGACAGCCGACGCCAACCGCGACACCCAAGTGTTTGACGTGCCGCAAGGCAGCGGTGTGACATTGCGTGTGACCGGCGGTGGTGGTGGCGAAACGCTGGCCTTTTCGGGCCTGACCGGCGAGCCGCAGGTGATCGAGCCTGACGTGGCAGGCCAGTCGGCAGCCCAGCAGCGCGCCGGAGTGCGCAATTTCACCAGCAAGCTGGACAGCGACGGGTCGCTGGCGCTGTCGGCAGGCGGCGCGCCGCTGATGCAATGGGCGTTCCGGGTGATTCCCGACACGGCTCCTGAGATTAGCTACCTTGGCGAGCCAAAACGCGCCGTCAACGGCACACTGGAACTGACCTATTCGATCAAGGACGATTACGGCCCCGCATCAGGCAAGGCGGAGTTTGAGCTTGTCGAGCCGCAGGCGGCGGACGCACGGCCTCTGTTTGAAAAGCCCGACATGCCGCTGTCGATGCCGCGCCGCACAGCAAAGGATGGCGCGGCCAAGACGTCGCGCGACCTGACTGAACATGTCTGGGCGGGCGTCGAGGTGAACGCGACCCTGTCGGCGACTGATGCCGCCGGTCAGACGGCTCAAAGTGAGACCAGGACGTTTCGTATGCCGGAGCGGCCATTCTCCAACCCGCTGGCGCGCGCCGTTATCGAGCAGCGCCGCATTCTGGCGCTGGACGCCAACCGCAAGCAGCGGGTGCTCGACCTGATGGACGGCGTGATGCTGCGTCCCGAAGAGACAATCACCATGCCGGCGCACTGGCTGGCGCTGTCGAGCGCCCGCACCCGCCTGAAACTGGCCACCAGTGACGAGGATCTGCGCGGCGTGGTCAAGTATATGTGGGAGATTGCGCTGTCGATCGAGGACGGCGACCTGTCGGCAGCAGAACGGCGCATGCGCCAGGCTCAGGAGGCATTGAAAAACGCACTCGAAAACGGCGCCAGCGACGAAGAAATCGAAAAGCTGATGGCCGAGTTGCGCCAGGCAATGCAGGAATATCTGCGCGAGTTTGCCGAGCGCGCCCAGCAGAACCCGAACATGGCGCAGCAGATGCCGCAGCAGAACGGGCAGGAACTGCGCCAGAGCGACATCGACAAGATGCTGGACCAGATCGAGCAACTGGCCAAATCGGGTTCACGCGACAAGGCGCAGGAAATGCTGTCGCAGCTGCAGGAGATGATGAACAACCTGCAGGCTGGCCGTCAGCAGCAAGGCCAGCAAGGCCAGCAGCGGAGCCAGATGCGCCAGCAGATGGACAAGCTGGGCGAATTGATGCGCCGCCAGCAGCAGATGATGAATGACACCCACCGTCTCGACCAGATGCAGCGCGGGCAGAACCGGGGCCAGCAGGAGGGCGAAGGCGAACAGCAAGGCCAGAATGGCGAGGGCCGGCAGGGTGAGCAGCGCCAGGGCCGGAACGGAAAAGGCCAGCAAGGTCAAGGCATGTCGGAACAGGAGCTGTCCGAAGCACTGCGCGGCATGCAACAGGGCCAGGGCCAGTTGCGCAATGAGCTGGGCGAACTGATGCAGGGCCTTGAAGGCATGGGCATTCAGCCGGGAGAGGGTTTTGGCGAGGCCGGCGAAGCGATGGGTGAGGCCGGCCGGGCACTGGGCGACGCACAGGGTGAAGAAGCCGTCGGCGAACAGAGCCGTGCACTGGAGGCCCTGCGCAAGGGCGCGCAGGACATGATGCAGCAGATGCAGCAGGCCATGCAGGGCGAACAAGGTGGCGGTGAAGAAGGCGGGCGCCAGCAGAACGCCGACCGCGACCCGCTGGGCCGGCCACGCGCCACAACCGGACCGGACTTTGGTGACACGGTAAGAGTGCCCGACGAGATAGATGTTCAGCGGGCGAGAGAAATCCTCGACGCCATCCGCCGCCGCCTCGGCAACGCACTGAGCCCTGAGATCGAGCGCGACTATCTCGAGCGTCTGCTGGAGATGCAGTAGGGTTACTGCATCGGTCCGAAAATCTGTATCGATTTTCGGAAGCACTATGCCGCAGATTCAAAGTGTCAGAGCGTCCTTTGCGCGCCCAATTGGGCGCGCGGCGCTCTACGCAGCCAGATTGCGCTCGACTGTCTCGCGGATCGAGTTGAGCGTGAACGGCTTCATCAAGACGTCCATGACGATGCCGTTCAGTTCGTCGGCGCGCTCGCGCTGGTCGGCATAGCCGGTGACCAGCATGATCTTCAGGCCGGGAAAACGCGCGGCTGCATTCTTGGCCATCTCGATGCCGTCCATGGCCGGCATGCGGATGTCGGACACAACCAGATCATAGCGGCCGCCGGCGTCAACAATACGCATCAGCCCCTCTTCGCCGTCGCACGCCACCTCGATCTGGTGACCGGCGCGCTCAAGTGCGCGAGCTGCCAGCGTCCGCACCGAATCATCATCTTCGACGATCAGTAACTTCGCCATCAGGCGTCTCCCTTGACGATACCGACAAACGGCAGCTCACGGAACGCGTGCCCCGCATCCATGCCGTAACCGACAACAAAATGATCGGGGCAGTCAAATCCGACATAGTCGGCGTCGATTGCGACCTGGCGGCGCATCCGCTTGTCGAGAAGCGCCACAATCGAGCAGCTGCGTGCGCCGCGCTCCAGCATCAGGTTACGGGTGAAAGCCAGTGTCTTGCCGGACTCCAGAATGTCGTCGATCAACAGAACGTCGCGCCCCGATACGTCATTGTCGATGTCGCGCAGGACGCGAACCTCGCCACTTGTCTTGCCGGCGCCATAACTGGAGATGAAGATGAACTCGACCTCAGGCGACAGGCCGACATCATGCATCGCGCGAATTAGATCCGCAGCGAAGATAAACGAGCCTTTCAGAACCGAGATGACCAGAAGATCGTGATAGTCGCGCGAAGCGATTTCCTTTGCGAGTTCGAGATTGCGCCGCGCAATTGTCGATGCGCTGTAGAGAACCTCGATATCCTTGCCCCGCACCAACGCCATCATTTACCCCCTGCAACCGTGACCGACACTGATCTAACGCCTGTTGCAGGCGCGACAAGACGGCTAGAGAAATTTCGCGCGCCACGCGGCTCAATCATTGCGCCGCCATTACCGAGGCGATAGCGCGTGACGCCGCCACCGACGGCTGCGACCTCGATGTCAAGGTCGGGCGCTTTCGCTCCGGTCGCGGCACGGTTTTCAAGCATTCCGTCGATCACAAGATGTGCGCCTTGTGACGAACGCCGGACCTCGGACCTCAGCGACGCGACCTGCACCTGGGTTTCAGCATCCGGCGAAAAGCTGCGCGTCAGCGAATGACCACCGGCCATCCAGAACGCGGCTGCTGCGGCAAGTGCGCCACCTGCCCAGAAGCCGGGACCCGACCGCGCCCATTTTGCAGGTGCAGGCGACTTACCCAGAATGTCGAGACCGGCAGTATGCGGAGTTTTCGGCTGTTGCGGCGCAAGGTTCGCGGCAACTGGCGTGTAAGCACGGGGGAGCACCGTAGTGAATTCGGCGTCAACCACATCTGTCTGAGCCCCAAGACCGCTCTTTGGTGCTGGCGCAGCTGACATGATTTCGCCGGAGAGCGGCGTGATGCTATTCGGTTCAGACATTGCGTCCGTCCGTTCCTTGATTCGCGGTCCAGACCGTAATCTGAGGCGTAGGAGCAAATGGTTAACGAATTGCAACTATTTGACCACACTGACCGCAAACTTAACCTGCCATTAACCATGGGGGCCGAAAGGTCCGCCCTGAGAAACCATTCGACACGCGTCAGGACCGATGCCTTGATCCGCTTTGAAAATGTCGGTTTGCGATATGGGATGGGTCCGGAGATCCTGAGCGATATCTCGTTCGACATCCCGCCCCGCTCATTCCAGTTCCTGTCTGGCCCGTCTGGCGCTGGCAAGACGACTCTGTTGCGCCTGCTGTTCCTGTCACTCAAGCCGACGCGCGGCCTGATCACAGCATTTGGCCGCGACCGGGCGCGCCTGTCGCCACGCGACCTGCCTGCGATCCGGCGCCGCATCGGCGTGGTGTTCCAGGATTTCCGCCTGCTCGACCACATGACGACCTACGAGAATGTTGCGCTACCCCTCAGGGTGCGCGGCCGCGAGGAGGCAAACTACCGCTCCGACGTGGTGGAATTGCTCAAATGGGTTGGGCTGGGCGAGCGCATGAATGTGCTGCCGCCGGTCCTATCAGGCGGTGAGAAGCAGCGTGCAGCAATCGCCCGCGCTCTGATCGAACAGCCCGAAATCTTGCTGGCTGATGAGCCGACGGGCAATGTCGATCCACCATTGGCGCGCCGCCTGCTGCGCCTGTTCATCGAACTGAACAAGCTCGGCACAGCCGTCGTCATTGCCACCCACGATCTCGGCCTGATGGAACAGGTCGACGCGCGCCGCATGATCCTCTCCAAGTCCAGGCTTGAGGTCTATGACTGACGCGCCCGAGATCAAGACCGGGATCGAGGTTCAGGCAGCCGCGCCATCACGGCGTGATACGGTACACCGTCCGCAACAGCCAATTGTGCCGTCGCAGACCGTGTCAGGCAATGCACTGGTGCTGGTGATTGCGATCATGAGTTTTCTGTCCTGCCTGACGCTGGGCACGGTGGCATTGATCCGCGATTCCGCGTCAGTGTGGCAGAGCCAGATTTCGCGCGAGGCGACGATCCAGATCAAGCCGGTCGACGGGGTCGACATGGAAGAGGCGCTTGCCAGCGCCCAACGCATCGCTTCGGGATTTGCGGGCGTGCGCGAGGCAAAGATTGTTGACCCGGAAGCGACAGCACGCCTGCTGTCGCCCTGGCTTGGCGAGGGCATCGACCTGAACGAACTGCCGGTGCCGCGGCTGGTCATCGTGACGATTGATGAAAATTCACCGCCAGACTTTGCCGCCATGCGCGGCCTGCTGACTGCCGAGGTCAAGGGTGCGTCGCTTGACGATCACCGCACCTGGGTCAATCGCCTTGTATCCATGGCGCGAACGACAGTCATTATTGGTTTGATTGCGCTGGCTCTGATGCTGTCCGCCACGGTGCTGACAGTCATTTTCGCTACCCGTGGCGCAATGGTTGGCAACGGCCAGATTATCGAAGTTTTGCATTTTGTCGGCGCAGACTCCTCATACATCGCGCGCGAGTTCCGGCAGCATTTCTTGCGCACCGGCATCAAGGGTGCAGCCGGCGGAGGGTTCATTGCGATCCTGATCTTTCTGGCGCTGGGCTGGTGGACATCGCGCAATCTTGCGACGCCTGAAGCCGATCAGGCAATCGCCCTGTTTGGCGACTTCACCATCGGCATTTCCGGATATGTCGGCATCGCCGTCGTCATTGTTGCGGTCGCCGCGTTGACCGCAGTGACGTCACATCTGACCGTGATTGCCTACCTGCACGATATCGAGATGCCGGGCCGGGAAGCGTGATCCGGGTCAATTTGTATCCTGTTCAAATCACATTTGACGCCCTACATCTTTGCTGCAATGACGAGTGATCCGATTCTCTTGGACAAGGTCCGGCCACAGCGTAATCGCTGGCGCGCCGTGCGGCGAGTTGCGGCGGTTCTGACGTTTGGGGTCTTACTTTTCGGTCTCGGCTTCGTCGGCTTCTCCACCTATGTCGCTGCGCTTTCGGCGCCCGAACAGATTGAAGCAGCCGATGGCATAATCGTGCTGACCGGCGGCCAGGCGCGTGTCGACACAGCTGTCGGCCTGATGAATTCCGGCAAAGGCAAACGGCTGCTTATCAGCGGCGTCAATCGCACAGCACGGCTCGAAGATTTGCGCGTGGCGACCGGTGGCGACAAGCGCTTGTTCAATTGCTGCGTCGATATCGACTACGAGGCGCTTGATACGATTGGCAATGCCGCAGAGAGCGCCAAGTGGGTGCGCGAGCACGAGTATGACAGCGTCATTCTTGTCACCAACAATTACCACATCCCCAGAACTTTGCTGGAAATGCACCGGCTGCTTGGCGACGCGAAATTGCAAGCCTACCCGGTGGTGAACAGCCGTCTAGATGGTGGAAGCTGGATGATCAAACCGCAGGCGATCCGTGTTCTTTTCACCGAATACACCAAGTTTCTCGCGTCGGTTGCCCGGGGAGCCATTCCCGGTTCATCCGACAGGGCCGACACACGGGTTGTCAAAGCCAGTCCCTGATCCTCTGTCAGGGCTTGATGAGATTGTGTTGAAACATCTTCAAGCTCTACTGCTTTGCCACGCGCTTGCACTGGTGTAACCAACACGGATCCGTTTCTTGAAGGCTCCGATGCTCGCTATCCGCTCCATCCTGTTCAACGTCGCGTTCTATCTGAGCCTGATCGTCCAGATGATCGTGTGGACGCCGTACTACTTTCTGGTCTCGCGCCGCCGGGCCTGGATTGTCCCGAAATTCTGGTCGCGTTCGAGTCTGTGGCTGCAGAAAGTGCTTGCCGGCACCAGGACTGACATTTCGGGCATGGAGAACCTGCCAGACGGCCCGTTCATTCTGGCGCCAAAGCATCAATCATTCTGGGACACGATCGCTTTCTTTCCCTATCTCAAGGATCCGCTCTATATCCTGAAGCGCGAGCTGACCTGGATTCCGTTCTTCGGCTGGTATGTGATGAAGATGCGGATGATCCCGGTCGATCGCGGCAAGAAGGGTCAGGCGCTGAAGGCCGTCATCAAAGCGACGAACGCGGAACTTGAGCGCAATCCGCGCCAGCTCATCATCTACCCCGAGGGCACCCGGCGCGCGCCCGGCGACACACCAAACTACAAATGGGGTATTGTCGAACTCTACGACGGTCTGAACCTGCCGGTGGTGCCGGTAGCGCATCAGGCGGGTCTCTATTGGCCACGCCGCAAATTCCTGCGCTATCCGGGCACGATCAAAGCGCGCTTCCTGCCGCCTATCCCCGCCGGTCTCCCGAAGGACGAGTTTCACGCCAGACTGGTGCGCGAGACGGAAGCTGCCTGCGACCAGATCCTGATTGACGTCGCGGCCGGACCAAACCCGCCGGCGATGCCGCCGACGGCGGTGAAACGGCTGGCCGAGCTTGGCCACCCTGTCAAACAGAGTTAGGGCGCAATCGTTTGCCGACCGCCTCAAGCAGACTGTCGTGGATACCGATGCCGCGTAGATGGTCGAGTGTGTTCAGCACATACTCCTCATTGCGCCCCGACATGCCCGACGCACCGCTGATCTGCCCGACGGCAGTATCGACGTCGAGATCGCCCGCATATTGCCGGTGATGCCGGTCGACCACATAGGTCAGTGCGGCGGCGCGCTGACCACTTGCCAGCCGCACCGGAAGAATGCGTTCCTGGTAGACATTGGTCACCAGTTCGCGCTCCCGCAGGTAGGCGATAACCTCTGCCTTGAGATCGTCCGGGACACGGAACGCAAGGCCCAGGCACGAGCCGCCGCGATCAAGCCCAAGCACCAGGCCGGGGCGCTGTTCGGTCCCGCGGTGCACGAAGGAGCGGACGCACAGCGACCGGCGATAACCGGAAAGGCGCGCCATCTGCGTTTCGACATGCGCAAACCCCGGCCGCCACATCAACGATCCATAGCCAAAGACCCAAAATTCGCTCATATCGCCGTTCACACTGCTTCGAAGAACCGGTCTAGGAATCCCGTTACATGACGTCAAGCGAACAAGCTGCCAGCGAGCAGCCGCAAAAAGGCTCTCGCCGTTTCGTCTGGTTGGCCGCCAGCATCGCCGGCGCAGTGGCCGCCTATACCGGTGGCTGGTTCTGGGCGGCAGGTAAACTCGAGACGGAGACGGCAGAATTTCTCTCGAGCCTGCATGCACGGGGTCAGGAAGCTGAGTGCACCAATGCCAAAGCCAGAGGCTATCCGTTCCGGCTCGGCCTGTTTTGTGATGGGCTTGCCTTCGCTGATCCGAAACTCGGGCTGTCATTGTCAGGCGCCGGCTTGCGAAGCGCCGCCCAGATCTATCAGCCGGCCAAGGTAGTGGGCGAATTGGACCGTCTGACCGGCGACTTTGCTGCACCGGGCGGTGCGATGCACGCAAGCTGGCAAGACATCCGCTTCTCGACACATCTGGCGAAGCCACTTCCGTCAATTCTGTCAGCGGAATCCGGAGCGGTGACCGTAACCACGGCCGATGACCAACAGATCGGCTCCGCCAGGGACAGTATCGTGCACTTTCGTCCGCGTGCCGCAGATCTCGACTTTGCAGGTCAATTGAACGGTGTGACGGCAATCGCTTTGCAAGATCTGCCACCGCTGGCACTGGCGATTGACGGAACCGTAGCGAATGGCGTCAGCCTGCTTGTATCACAGGAGCGTTCACTGCTCGGCGTTAGCGGGGAATTGCGCGAACTGTCGATTGTTTCGCCTGATGGCAGGCTCGCTCTATCCGGGAAGGCGTCAATTGACCAGAAAGGACTGATCGATGCCGAGCTTTCTGTCAATCTGACGAACCCGCCAGCGATTGTGCGACTTATCTCCACTGCCCTGCCAGAGATGGCCGGGAGCCTGAAACAGGTTGAAAGACTCATTGCCCTTATGGGCGATAACCCGACGGTACCCGTCAACATCGTGAAGGGCGAGATCAAGTTGGGTTTCTTCACGGTCGGCCAAATTCCCCCGGTCGGACCATGAAAAAGGCCGGTCTTTCGACCGGCCCTGAACAATTCACGACGGCGATGGCTCCGCTTAGCGGATGTCGTCGTGGATGGCCGTCAAATGGTTGAGGAACGATTCGAGCTTCGTCTTGTCGTCATCGTTAGACGCGTCGGCGAGTTCCGACTTCGCTGCCTCAATGCGGCGGGCAAGATCATCCCTGCTGACATCAGCCAGCGGCAATGCCGATTCGGCCAGCAGCGTGCAGACATCCGGCAGGATGTCGGCGAAACCGCCAAACACGACGAACTTCTCTTCAGCGCCCGAGACCGGCTTCACGGTCACGACGCCCGGCTTCACCGTCGCCATCACCGGCGAGTGGTTCGCCATCACAGTCATCTCGCCTTCAGCGCCAGGAATGACGATCGACTCGACCTCTTGCGAGATCAGCAGCCGTTCAGGCGAAACGAGATCAAATTTGTATCCGGCCATCAGACAATCAGTGAATGGAGAATGGTGAATGGTGAATGGTCAAAGACACATTCGCCGCACAACATTTCCGTTTTCACCCTCCATTCACCATTCACTATTGACCATTTACAGGCCGCATTATGCGGCTTCAGCAGCCAGCTTCTGTGCCTTCTCGATGGCCATTTCGATCGAGCCGACCATATAGAATGCCGCTTCCGGCAGGTGGTCGTATTCGCCTTCCACGAGGCCCTTGAACGAGCGGATCGTGTCTTCGAGCGGAACCAGCTGGCCCGGCGAACCGGTGAACACTTCAGCGACGAAGAATGGCTGCGACAGGAAGCGCTCGATCTTGCGGGCGCGGGCAACGGCCAGCTTGTCGTCTTCCGACAGCTCGTCCATGCCCAGAATGGCGATGATGTCCTGCAGCGACTTGTAGCGCTGAAGGGTCTGCTGCACCTGGCGGGCGACCTGATAGTGCTCTTCGCCAACGATCTGTGGGTCGAGCATGCGCGAGGTCGAGTCGAGCGGATCCACGGCTGGGTAAATACCCTTTTCCGAGATGGCGCGCGACAGAACGGTCGTGGCGTCAAGGTGGGCAAACGAGGTAGCAGGCGCAGGGTCGGTCAAGTCGTCGGCGGGAACGTAAATCGCCTGCACCGAGGTGATCGAACCCTTGGTGGTGGTGGTGATGCGTTCCTGCATCGAGCCCATGTCCGTGGCCAGCGTCGGCTGATAGCCCACAGCGGAAGGAATACGGCCGAGCAGAGCGGACACTTCCGAACCTGCCTGCGTGAAGCGGAAAATGTTGTCGACGAAGAACAGCACGTCCTGGCCCTTGTCGCGGAAGTCTTCGGCAATGGTCAGACCGGTCAGGGCGACACGGGCGCGTGCTCCCGGCGGCTCGTTCATCTGGCCGAACACCAGTGCGCATTTCGAACCTTCGGTCGAACCGTTGTTCTCGTGCGGGTCCTTGTTGACGCCCGATTCGATCATTTCGTGATAGAGATCGTTGCCTTCGCGGGTGCGCTCACCGACACCGGCGAACACCGAGTAACCACCATGCGCCTTGGCGACGTTGTTGATCAGTTCCTGAATGAGAACGGTCTTGCCGACGCCAGCGCCGCCGAACAGGCCGATCTTGCCGCCGCGGGCGTAAGGGGCCAGCAGGTCGACGACCTTGATGCCGGTGACAAGGATCTGGGCTTCGGTCGACTGCTCGACATAGGCAGGCGCGTCAGCGTGGATCGGACGGCGCGACTTGGTCTTGACCGGGCCGGCCTCATCGACCGGCTCGCCGATGACGTTCATGATACGGCCAAGCGTTTCGTCACCAACCGGAACTTCGATCGGCAGGCCGGTGTCAGCGACAGGCTGGCCGCGAACCAGACCCTCGGTCGAGTCCATTGCGATGGTGCGAACGGTGTTTTCACCGAGATGCTGGGCCACTTCGAGAACCAGGCGGTTGCCGCCATTGTTGGTCTCAAGTGCGTTCAGGATCGCCGGCAGTACGCCTTCAAAGGACACGTCGACAACGGCGCCGATGACCTGCGCGACCTTGCCGTGTGCGCCCTTGCGCAGATCAAAATTGGCAGTTGCGCCGCGCGTCTCGACCTTGCCGGGCTTGCTTTCGCGAACGATCTTGGCTGCCTCTTTGTCGGCTGCTGATTTTGCGGCTGCCTTTGCGGGCGCCTTCGGGGCTGCTGCTTTAGCCATCGTGATGACCTTTCCTCTTGTTTCGTTACCGGCGCTTGCGACAGCGGCCCGGCCTAGAGCGCCTCAGCGCCCGAAATGATCTCGATCAGTTCCTTGGTGATGTTCGCCTGACGCTGACGGTTATACGTGATCGTCAGACGATTGATCATGTCGCCCGCATTGCGCGTGGCGTTGTCCATCGCCGTCATTTTCGCACCCATCTCGCCTGCTGCATTTTCCAGCAAGGCGCGGAAAACCTGCACCTTGATGTTGCGCGGGATCAGATCCGTGAGAATTTCGCCGGGCTCCGGCTCGTATTCGTAGGCTGCATTGTCGCCGGCGGCAGGAGCAGCTTCTTCAACTGCAGGCGCGGCGGCCGGGATCAGCTGCAACGCGGTCGGCACCTGCGAGATCACCGACTTGAATTCCGAATAGAACAGCGTGCAGACGTCAAAACCGCCCTGATTGAACAGCGCGATCACCTTCTTGGCGATCATGTCGGCATGATTGAAGCCGACCTGCTTGGCGTCGCGCAGTTCGATACGCTCAATGATCAGCGGCGCAAAATCGCGGCGAAGAATGTCATAGCCCTTCTTGCCGACGGTAATGATTTTCACAGTCTTGCCGTCGCGCTGCAGCTTGCGAATGTGTTCGCGGGCAAAACGCACGATCTGCGAGTTAAAGCCGCCGCACAGGCCGCGTTCCGAGCTGGTGACGACGAGCAGATGCACATCGTCCTTGCCGGTGCCGGTCATCAGCGCAGGCGCGTCCGAACCGCCGGTCACAGCACCAGCGATATTGGCCAGAACCGAGCCCATGCGCTGCGAATAAGGGCGCGCAGCTTCGGCAGCCTCCTGCGCACGGCGCAGCTTCGCCGCAGCGACCATCTGCATCGCCTTGGTGATCTTCTGCGTCGCCTTGACCGAGGCGATGCGGTTTCTAAGGTCTTTTAGCGAAGGCATGCGCCTGTCCCGGTTTCGATCTCGACAGTTTAGGCGAAGGTCTTGGCAAAGGCGTCGATGCCTGCCTTGAGCTTGTCGCGGGTTCCGTCAGTGATCTGCTTGTCCTTGCGGATGGCCTCGAGCACGTCTTTGCCCTCGGTGCGGAAGTAGTTGAGCAGGCCCTGCTCGAACTTGCCGACCTGGTTAAGCGCCAGCTTGTCGAGATAGCCGTTCACACCAGCAAAGATCACGACCACTTCTTCTTCCGTCTTCAGCGGCGAGAACTGCGGCTGCTTCAGGAGCTCGGTGAGGCGTGCGCCGCGGTTCAGCAGGCGCTGCGTTGCAGCGTCAAGATCCGAACCGAACTGGGCGAAGGCGGCCATTTCGCGATACTGGGCGAGCTCGCCCTTGATCGAGCCTGCAACCTGCTTCATCGCCTTGACCTGCGCCGACGAACCGACGCGAGACACCGACAGACCGACGTTCACGGCTGGACGGATGCCCTGGAAGAACAGGTTGGTTTCGAGGAAGATCTGGCCGTCGGTGATCGAGATCACGTTGGTCGGAATGTAGGCCGACACGTCGTTGGCCTGGGTTTCGATGACCGGCAGAGCCGTCAGCGAGCCGTTGCCGTTTTCGTCGTTCAGCTTTGCAGCGCGCTCGAGAAGACGCGAGTGCAGGAAGAAGACGTCGCCAGGATAGGCTTCGCGGCCCGGCGGGCGGCGCAGCAGCAGCGACATCTGGCGGTAGGCGACGGCCTGCTTGGACAGGTCGTCATACGCGATAACAGCGTGCTGCTTGTTGTCGCGGAACCATTCGCCCATGGCGCAACCGGCAAACGGAGCCAGGAACTGCATCGGGGCAGGATCAGACGCCGTTGCGGCGATGATGATCGAATATTCCAGCGCGCCGCGCTCTTCGAGAACCTTCACCAGCTGGGCGACGGTCGAACGCTTCTGGCCGACGGCGACATAGACGCAATACAGCTTGGCGCTGTCGTCGTTGCCCTGGTTCAGCGGCTTCTGGTTCAGGAACGTGTCGAGAATGATGGCGGTCTTGCCGGTCTGGCGGTCGCCGATGATCAGCTCGCGCTGGCCACGGCCGATCGGGATCAGCGCATCGATGGCCTTCAGACCCGTCGACATCGGCTCATGCACCGACTTGCGCGGAATAATGCCAGGCGCTTTCACGTCGACGCGGCGGCGCTCGGTCGCCTTGATCGGGCCCTTGCCGTCAATCGGGTTGCCAAGCGCGTCGACCACGCGGCCGAGCAGGCCTGGACCGACTGGCACGTCCACGATCGCGCCGGTGCGCTTGACGGTGTCGCCTTCCTTGATGTCGCGGTCATTACCGAAAATAACGACGCCGACATTGTCTGTTTCGAGGTTCAGCGCCATGCCGCGGATACCGCCGGGGAACTCGACCATTTCACCAGCCTGGACGTTGTCCAGACCGTAAACGCGGGCGATGCCGTCACCGACGGAGAGAACCTGACCAACCTCGGAGACTTCGGCCTCCTGGCCGAAATTCTTGATCTGGTCCTTGAGAATTGCGGAAATTTCCGCGGCGCGGATGTCCATCAGCCGACCTCTTTAAGTGCGAGCTTGAGCGAATTGAGTTTGGTGCGCAGCGACGTGTCGATCTGGCGCGAGCCGATCTTCACCACGAGGCCGCCGAGAAGCGAGGGATCAACCGTCAAATTGATGGTGACGTCCTTGCCAGCAACGCCCTTGAGGGCGGTCTTCAGTTCCGTCTGCTGTGCAGCCGAAAGCGCATGGGCCGAAATCACATCGGCCGCAACTTCACCGCGCGCCTCAGCCGCTTTGCGGCGGAAGGCGTCAATAATCGCCGGAATAGCGAACAGGCGGCGGTTTTGCGCGATAACGCGCAGGAAATTTCCTGTCAGACCCTTGATGCCGGCCTTGTCAGCGAGCGCCGAAATGGCGCGCAGCTGCTCATCGGCGGAGAATACAGGGCTTTCGATCAGGCGGGCGAGATCCGGACTCGACGCGATCATCTTCTCGATCGCCACGAAATCTTTTTCAACGGCCTGAAGCTGTTTGGACTCGGCGGCGAGTTCGTAAAGCGAACCGGCATAACGGTCTGCAACGCCGGATATCGTCGAGCCTGACTTTGCCACTGATCGTCTTTTCTCTGCCTGGGAGCGCAAAAATTTTCGGCTGGAGCGGTTTGCTCTGGCTAAATCTCTGAGCTCGTTGATTTTTTATCCCGGAAACACGATCAAGCCGCGCCCCCCGGCGAAAATTCGCTTGCCGTCTAGCATAGGCTCCCCGGAGTCGCAACACGGCGCGTGTAGGGGATTTGCAGAAGATTTGTCGCAGGCCGAACGTCTGCGACCCGCATTTCAGGCCACAAAACCTAGCCCGTATGCCAAAGGCAGCGCAGCAAGAACGGCCTCAAGCGCCAGCGCAACCCAATTGTAAGGCGTATTGCCTTGGTCAGACAGCATCGAGATGATGCGCCCGAACACGGTGAACGCCCAGCATACGCCAAGAGCTATGTAGAGAGTTGGCTGCGCCAGTAGAATGCAGCACAGGCCAAGACCGAGATAAAAGCCCGACATCGTTGCCCGCGCCTGGCCAATCGCTTCCGGGTGCGCTTCCGTTGTCGTCAGGCGCAGGATGCGGAATGCAATGCGCGGCGCAAACATCAGCAACAGGCCAAACAGCACAGTTGCCAAAGCTGACCACCACGCCAGCCATTCGCCTTGCGTTATCGGCCAGGGAAACGCCAGTTCCATCAACAACCCCCATTTCCGGTTTCAGACCGGTTCTGGCAGATGCTTGGTCCGGACGCCAGATGCAGCGGAGTGATTTCCGGCAAATCGCGTCAAAGGAAGCTCTGCGGGTCGATATCGACCGAAACCCGCACCACGCCCCTCGGCTTTGGCGCAGCCGCGAGCATGTCGCGGATGAATTGCTGCACCGGCGTGCGGCGCTCGCCCTGCACCAGCAGCCGGAACCGGTGCCGCCCGCCAACCAGCGCCAGCGGCGCTTCTGCTGGCCCCAGCACATGGATGTCGGCGGAACTGGGCGCGGCGCGGCGCAACGCACGGGCGTGGCTCTCCGCTTCGGCGCGCGTCGGACCGCTGACGATGATACCAGCCAGCCGACCGAACGGTGGCAGATGCGCCAGTTCGCGTTCCGAAATTTCGCGGCGGTAAAAACTTTCGCCGTCGCCTGAAACGATCGCCCGCATCACCGGATGGTCTGGCTGGTAGGTCTGAAGCAAGCCCTTGCTCTTCTTTCCGGTACGCCCCGCCCGGCCCGTCACCTGGCTGAGCAGTTGATAGGTCCGTTCGGCCGCGCGTGGATCGCCGTTCGCCAGGCCAAGATCGGCATCGACGACGCCCACCAGCGTCATATTGGGAAAATTGTGCCCTTTCGCCACCAGTTGCGTGCCAATGACAATGTCGGCTTCACCCTTGGCAACTGCCTCAAGCTCCAGCCGCAGCCGCCGCACACCGCCGATAAGGTCCGATGACAGGACAATCGTCCGCGCATCAGGGAACTGCGCCACCACTTCTTCGGCAATGCGCTCGACTCCGGGTCCGCAGGCAACAAGATGATCCAGCGTGCCGCATTCCGGACAGGCGTCGGGCCGCCGCTCGGAATGGCCACAGTGATGGCACATCAACTGCCCGCGAAAGCGGTGCTCGACAAGCCAGCTGGAACATTGCGGACACTGGAACCGGTGGCCGCAGACCCGGCAGAGCGTCAGCGGCGCATAGCCTCGGCGATTAAGGAACAGCAGCGCCTGCTCGCCGCGCTCCACGGTCTTGCGCACGGCCTCGATCAGGGGCGGCGACAGGAAGCCGCCTTTGCCGGGCGGTGTACGCCGCATGTCGATGGCCGCCAGGTCCGGCAGGGCGGCATCGGAAAACCGCGCCGGCAGATCGACCCGCGCATAACGCCCCTGCTCGGCATTGACCTGGGTTTCGACCGACGGCGTGGCAGACGCCAGCACAACGGGAAATCGGCCGATATTGGCGCGCACCACCGCCATATCGCGGGCATTGTAGAAGACACGATCCTCCTGCTTGTAGGCCGGGTCATGCTCCTCATCGACGACGATCAGGCCAAGCTCGTTGAACGGCAGGAACAGCGCCGAGCGTGCGCCGGCGACGACCCGCACCTGACCTTCGGCCACCTGTCGCCACACCCGCTCGCGCATCTTTGGCGGCAGATCGGAATGCCATTGCGCGGGCTTCGCGCCAAAGCGGTCCTGAAACCGTTCGAGAAATGCCTGCGTTAGCGCGATCTCCGGGATCAAGATCAGCGCCTGTCTGCCCGCCTCGATTGCGGCTGCAACCGCCTCGAAATAGACTTCCGTCTTGCCCGATCCGGTGACGCCGTCGAGCAGCGTCACGGAGAAATCGTTTCGCTCGACTGCTGATCTGAGTTCCGCCGCCGCTTCCCGCTGGCTGTCGCTGAGGCTTGGCGGCGCATAGGCCGGATCTGGTGCAGCAACGACCGGGCGTGGCGGAATCAGTGTATGTTCAAACACACCCTGCTTCGTCAGTCCGTCGATGACGCTGGCGGTGACGCCAGCAGCATGCGCCAGTCCGGATTTTGTCCAGGCGAAACCGTCGGCCGTCAGCTCAAGAACACGTTTGCGTGCGTCCGTCATCCGGTCTGGCTCTGCATCGGTCTGCTTCAGCCCTTCGATCCAGGGCTCGGGATCAAATGCTTCGGGAGCGCGCAGCGCCATGCGCGCCGCAAGCCCTGGCGGTGTCAGCGTATAGTCCGCCACCCAGTCGATGAAGCGGCGCATATCGTCTGACAACGGCGGACAGTCGAATACATGGCTGATCGGACGAAGTTTTTTTGCGTCCACCTGGCCCGGATCGGCGTCCCAGACCACACCCGCCACCTGGCGCGGCCCGAGCGGCACCTGCACGATCGAACCCGGAACGACGGTCATGCCATCAGGCACGGCATAGGTATAGGGCCGCTCGGCTGGCATCGGCACCAGCACAGCCGCCGTGCGTTGGCTACGCGAATCTCTTGTCATCGTACGTGACCTTGCCCCGATCTTGGTTTAGATCAAGGCAAAACCCGACTGTCTGGCGGCAAGCCGCAGTCAAACTGATTTGCAGGGAGAATGGCCATGAAGTTCTTTGTCGATACCGCCGACGTGAAGGAGATCAAGGAGCTGAACGCCCTTGGACTGGTCGACGGCGTCACCACCAACCCGTCGCTGATCCTGAAATCGGGCGGTTCGATTATCGAAGTGACCAAGCAGATCTGCGACATCGTCGAAGGTCCCGTGTCGGCTGAAGTGGTGGCGACCGAATTTCCGCAAATGATGAAAGAAGCGGACGTGTTGATGAAGATCGCCAAGAACGTCTGCATCAAGGTGCCGCTGACGCTGGACGGCCTGAAGGCGTGCCGCACGCTGCGTAACGACTTCGGCCGTCAGGTCAATGTGACGCTGTGTTTCTCGGCCAACCAGGCGCTGTTGGCCGCAAAGGCCGGTGCAACGTTCATCTCACCGTTTATCGGCCGCATCGACGACACTGGCGCAGACGGCATGGAACTGATTGCCGAAATCCGCACCATCTACGACAACTACGATTTCCCTACAGAAATCCTGGCGGCATCGGTGCGTACCGTCAATCATGTCAAGCAGGCTGCGCTGATCGGCGCAGACGTCATCACCGCCCCGCCAGCCACGCTGCGCGCGCTGGTCAAGCATCCACTGACTGATTCGGGCCTCAAGACCTTCCTGGAAGATTGGGCAAAGACCGGCCAGAAGATCGGCTGATCGAAAGCCTGGCTTGGCGCGGCAAAAGCCGCGCCTCAGCTACCCTGAGGCCGAACCTTCGACAAGTCGCCCGCAATCGAATGGCGCAGCAATTCGGCGACTTCGCGCGCGGCGCGGTTCTGTGCATCGCGCTCGGCCCGCAACACCGCAAACTCCTGAGCGGGCACGTCAAAAGAAGCACTCATCGAGAGATCGCCCTTGCCGATGATATTGCCAGTATCGATAGCCTTGAGCGTATAGATCGAACGCACGGTCACCTGCCGCGAAGTCGGCTCGCTGTCGGCTGTTTCCTGGACGATTGCCAAACCCGTCGTTACTGCGCTGACAGACTGTTCAACCATATATTTCGGCGTCGCGGGCGTTCCGCCATCACCACCGAGCAGGAAGATCAGGTGATTGCGCACTTCCAGCTCGACACGATTGGTCGGCGGCTTGACCGCCACCGACGCGAGCGCCGACTTCATGGTTTCACCGCCAGCCAGTGAGCCGGTTTGCAGCGCCGCGTCGCTGTAGAGCGGGCGCACGGTGCAGCCTGCGGCAAACGCCAGTGACACAACCAGCGCAACGCCGGACAATTTGCGGACAATCGACCGGTCAGACAACGACATTGACGATCCTCTGCGGCACTACGATCACCTTGCGCGGCTGCTTGCCTTCAAGCGCTTTCTGGACGGCTTCCAGCGCAAGCGCCGCCTGTTCGACGGCAACTTGGTCCGCATCGCGGGCGATTGTCAAATCGGCCCGCTTCTTGCCGTTGATCTGGATCGGGTACGTCACCTGATTGTCGACCACCAGAGCCGGATCAAACTTCGGCCATGGCTGTTCGGCGACAAATCCCTTACCGCCAATTGCGGTCCAGCACTCTTCGGCCAGATGCGGCACCATCGGCGCAATCATCACCACCAGAAACTCGACCGCCTGCCGCGCTGCGGCAACGGTCGCAGCATCAGCCTTGCCAGCCGCTATGTCCGCCAACGGCGACTGCATCGCATTGGTCAGTTCATAGAGCCGCGCGACTGCCTTGTTGAAGCCGAGGCGCTCGATCTCTTCGCCGACAGCCTTCAGTGTCTTGTGCGCGACCTTTGACAGATCGCCAGCGCGGCCTTCGGCAATTGAGGCAGGCGCGGCATCTGCCAGTGCAGGCGCAGCTTCCGACACCAGACGCCAGACGCGCTGGACGAAGCGGCTTGCGCCTTCAACGCCAGCTTCCGTCCAGATCACGTCGCGCTCAGGCGGCGAATCGGACAGCATGAACCAGCGCGCGGTGTCGGCGCCGTATGTCTCGATGATGTCATCTGGGTCGACGACATTCTTCTTCGACTTCGACATTTTTTCAATCGAGCCGATCTCGACCGGCGCGCCGTCCGACAGCAAGGTCGCGCGGCGTTTGCCGTCGACGTCCTCGATCCGGACTTCGGCCGGTGTAACGAAGTGGCCGTTCGCGCCAGTGCCAACACGATAGGTCTCGTGCACCACCATGCCTTGCGTGAACAGGCCTTCAAACGGCTCCTCGACCACGTTGACATGGCCGGTCAGTTTCATCGCCCGTGTGTAGAAACGCGAATAGAGCAGATGCAGGATCGCATGCTCGATGCCGCCGATATATTGATTGACCGGCAGCCAGCCTTTTGGCCCGTCGACCACCGGCAGCGTTGTCGGCGCGGTCTCGTTCCACGGATCGGTGAAGCGGGCGAAATACCAGGACGAATCGACAAACGTGTCCATCGTGTCGGTGTCACGGACAGCTGGCTTGCCGCATTGCGGGCAATTGACGTGCTTCCAGGTCGGGTCGTGGTCCAGCGGATTGCCCGGCTTGTCAAATGACACTTCTGCTGGCAGCTCAACTGGCAGGTCTTTTGCCGGAACCGGCACCGTGCCGCAATCGTCGCAATGGATCGCCGGGATCGGGCAACCCCAATAGCGCTGGCGTGAAATCAGCCAGTCACGCAGGCGGAACTGTACCTTGCGTTCTGCAGCCGGACGGCCTTCGATCGTGTCAGCAGCCAGCCGCTCGGCAACTGCGTCAAACGCTTCCTTCGGCGTCATGCCGTCGAGGAAGCGCGAATTGATCATCACGCCGTCGTCCGTATAGGCCTCGTCGGTGATCGTGAACGTCGCCGCGTCACCATCCTTCGGCATCACGACCGGAATCACCGGCAGACCGTATTTGTTGGCAAAGTCGAGGTCGCGCTGGTCGCCCGACGGACAGCCGAAGATCGCGCCTGTGCCGTAGTCCATCAAGACGAAGTTGGCGACATAGACTGGCAGCGTCCAGCTGCGGTCGAACGGGTGCACCACACGCACTCCGGTGTCAAAGCCGCGCTTTTCCGCCGTTTCGATTTCGGCCGCCGACGTGCCGCCATGCTTGACGTCTTCGATGAAGGCGGCCAGCTCAGGATTGTTCTTGGCTGCCTTCCTGGCCAGCGGATGGTCAGGCGCAATGGCCATGAACGACGCGCCAAAAATCGTGTCGGGGCGGGTCGTGTAGACTTCCAGTTCAGTCTCGCCAGCCGGGGCAGTGCCGTCAGCCAGCGCCCAGCGCAGCAACGCGCCTTCGGAGCGGCCGATCCAGTTCGCCTGCATCAGCTTGACCTTGTCGGGCCAGCGGTCGAGCGTATCCAGTCCGTCGAGCAATTCCTGGCTCATTTTGGTGATCTTGAAGAACCACTGCGTCAGGTCGCGCTGTTCAACCAGTGCGCCCGAACGCCAGCCGCGTCCGTCGATCACCTGCTCATTGGCCAACACGGTCATGTCGACCGGGTCCCAGTTGACCTTGGCCGAACGGCGTTCGACCAGCCCGGCCTTCCAGAAATCCAGGAACAGCTTTTGCTGATGTCTGTAGTAGGACGGATCGCAGGTGGCGATCTCGCGCGACCAGTCGAGCGACAGGCCCATCGTCTTCAACTGGCCCTTCATCGTTTCGATGTTCTTGTAGGTCCAGTCGCGCGGGTTCACCTTGTTGTCGCGCGCAGCGTTTTCCGCAGGCAGGCCGAATGCGTCCCACCCCATCGGATGCAGCACGTTGAACCCCATCGCGCGGCGCCAGCGCGCCACGACGTCGCCCATCGTGTAATTGCGTACGTGACCCATATGGATGCGCCCCGACGGATAAGGGAACATCTCGAGCACGTAATATTTCGGACGCGGGTCATCGTTCTTCGTTTCGAAGAGCGCGGCGCTGTCCCACGCTTCACGCCATTTCGGCTCAGCGGTGCGATGGTTGTAACGTTCGGTTGCCATGAACGGGAAATCACATAAAAGACGGGGCTGTTCGGGTTCGAGCGGACCTTCATCACGCTTTGTCGGACCCGTCAACCGCTGGACGCACGCCATGATAGCTTCGGTCGACAATCTCAATCAGGTCCTTGCCGCCATCGGACGGGCCGAAAAGGACGCCCGCCGGCCGGCAGGATCAGCACAACTGGTCGCCGTATCCAAGACATTTGAGGCTGACGCAATCCGCCCGGTGATCGAGGCTGGGCAGCTTGTGTTTGGCGAGAATCGTGTTCAGGAAGCGCAGAGCAAGTGGCCTGACCTCAAAGACGCGTTCCCGGATGTCGAACTGCACCTGATCGGCCCGCTGCAATCCAACAAAGCGAAGGAAGCCGTTGCACTGTTTGACGTGATCGAGACGGTCGACCGGGAAAAGATTGCCGCTGAATTGGCGAAAGAGATCGCCAGGCAGGGCCGCACGCCAAAGCTCTATGTCCAGGTCAACACCGGGCTGGAAGACCAGAAGGCCGGCATTGACCCGCGCAAGGCCGTTGCATTCGTCACACGCTGCCGGGACGTGCATGGCCTGTCGATCAATGGCCTGATGTGCATTCCACCTGTCGACGAGAATCCCGGACCACACTTCGCGCTTCTCGCCAAACTTGCACGCGAGGCAGGGATCAACGGACTTTCAATGGGTATGTCGTCCGATTTCGAGACCGCAATCTTGTTCGGCGCAACCAGTGTCAGGGTCGGTTCGGCGATCTTCGGCCGCCGGTAGGGGAATCAATTTCCTTCGATACCTTCCCTTGCGGAATATTTTTTGCAGGCGGCGAAATATGTTGAGGAAGCCTTAACCGCCCGGCCGCAAGCTGACCCTGCTGAATGTCACCAGCATTCGAATGCTGCGATGGGACCGGTCTGATCCGGATTTCGTCCGGATCGTATGCGTGACCGGCAGCAGGTCGCCGCCGGTGCGTCTGCCGGTGATTGTTCGCCAGAGGATCGAACGTGGCCAGATTGCGAAAAGATAGAACTGAAGTCGGTATCGGCAAATCCGAAGCAGTATCACCCCTTAGAGGGGGCCGCACCGCGGATGGTTTGCGATGAACTCAGGTGCAGACCGCCGCAAATGGGCCCGGCGAAGCGTCAATATTTCAGTCAGGCTTCTATTCCCGACTGCGGGCCTGCGTCATGTCCATGAGGCAAGTGTCCGCCTGAAGGACATTTCCGAGGGCGGCGCCATGATGGAAATCGGGACGCTGGCCAACGTTCCAGACTTCTTCTACCTGCAGTTCGGCAACGACAAGTCCGAGATGATTGGCTGCTATGTGGCAGGCCGCTTGCACGGCGTCATCCGCGCCCAGTTTTGCAACGAACTGACCACTGCTTTTGTCGACAAGATTGTTTCACAATCCCGCTCCAGCGCATTGGGCGGCGAAGCAGCCAATGCAAAAGCTGCCGCCAGGAACACAATGCGCGTTCTGTTCAACGGCAGCTGAGCCGGCCCTCACACAAACGCGCTCAGACCGGTGATCGACTTGCCAACAATCAGCGTGTTCATCTCGCGCGTCCCCTCATATGAATAGATCGCCTCGGCGTCAGCCACGAAGCGCCCAATGTGGTTTTCGAGCAGGATGCCATTGCCGCCGAGCAGCTCACGCGCCCAGCCGACCGTCTCTCGGCATTTGACCGTACAATAGGCTTTCGCCAGCGATGCATGCTCGTCGGCCATCACGCCCATGTCCTGCAATTGCGACAGCCGGGTCATCATCGCCTGCGTCGCAGTGACGTTGCCGAGCATGCGAACCAGCAGATCCTGCACTAGTTGGAAGCCACCGATAGGCCGGCCAAACTGCTGGCGCTCTTGAGCATAACGCAGCGCGTGCTCGTAAGCGCCCATCTGGCAGCCGACCGCCAGCCAGGCGACACCCGCACGTGTCATCTTGAGAACCTTGGCCGTGTCCTTGAACGAATTGGCGTTCTGCAACCGGTCGGTTTCGGGCACCCGGCAATCTTTCAGCGTGATGAGCCCGTTTTGCACCACACGCAGCGCCATCTTGGTCAGGATTTTTTTGACCGAGAAGCCTGGATTGTCCTTGCCGACAACAAATCCCTTCACTTGATTGGTTTCAACGTCGCGCGCCCAGATGACGTTGATGTCGGCAAATGTCGAATTGCCGATCCACTTCTTCTCGCCGTTCAGGATCCAGTGGTCGCCGTCCCGTTTGCATGTGGTCATCATTCCGCCGGCGGTTGCAGAGCCAACCAGCGGTTCGGTGAGGCCAAACGAGCCGATTGTCTTGAACGCCAGCAGGTCTGGCAGCCAGCGTTGCTTCTGTTCCTCGTCACCACACAGGTAGATCGAGCCCGCGCACAGGCCTGTCGTCACGCCGAAGAACGTTCCAATCGAGCAATCGACACGACCCATCTCCATCGCAACCATGCCGCTAAGCAGTTGCGAGCCGCCAGCCGAGCCATAACCCTCATAGCCGAGCCCGCCGATGCCAAGCTTGGCGATCTTGGGCAGGAGCTCATGCGGAAACTCGTCCCGCATCCAGTAGTCCTCGATGATCGGCGCGACCTCAGCCTCCATGAAGGCGCGCACCTTGGCCGTCACCGACTGTTCCTCCTCGGTCAAAATCTGGCCAATGGAGTAGAAATCGCCGTTGACCGGCGGTGGGGCATATTCCGGCTTGGGACGTTTCGGCTGGTCATTCATGCTGTTCCTCCCTGACTAAGCCAGGGACAGTCTTGCATGAGTGCCGGGACTATGAAAGTTCCCTGTCCAACTGTCCAAATTGACAATCAATGCAGCAGGATTTCTCCGTCGACCTTGCGCCACTCGTTGGCCGCCACCAGTTTGCGGTGGGTATAGCGGATGGAGTGCAGCGCCCCATCCAGCTTCTCGCGCCAATAGTCGATGAATTTCCCCATCACGGGGAATTTCGGGGCGAGGTCATATTCCTGCCAGACGAAAGTCTGCAGCAGGTGCGGGTGGTCGGGCATACGATACAATATCTCGGCCGTGGTCAGGCCGTAGCCTTTCAGGATCAGTTCAAATTCCGCATGGTCGCGCATCGCGATCAACTCCTCGGCAAGCTAGTCCTCCCGGCTGAAATGCTGCGCCCGCATGGTTAATGAAGCGTTGCACTTTGGTCGTGCAACCAAGGTTCATTGCGACACGGCGTCGCTTTGAGCCAACGTTGAATGTTGCCCTCGCGCCGCACCTGTTATTAATGGGAGTTGAGAACGCGCCTAAGCGCTCAGCCATCGGGGAGGGATTATCGAATGTCGGACGTCAAGGTTCACAAGGTTCAGGCGGCCTGGAAAAAGCGGGCCCTGATCGACAATGACACTTACCTCAAATGGTATGACGAGTCGGTCAAGAACCCCGAAAAATTCTGGGGCAAGCACGGCAAGCGCATCGACTGGTTCAAGCCTTACACCAAGGTCAAGAACACCTCATTCAAGGGCAAGGTGCAGATCAAGTGGTTTGAGGACGGGCTGACAAACGTCTCTTACAACTGCATCGACCGCCACCTGAAGAAGCGCGGCAACCAGGTGGCGATCATCTGGGAAGGCGACAATCCCTACGACGACAAGAAGATCACCTACAACGAGTTGCACGAGCAGGTCTGCAAACTGGCGAACGTGATGAAGAAGCACGGCGTCAAGAAGGGCGACCGTGTGACGATTTACATGCCGATGATCCCGGAAGCCGCCTACGCGATGCTCGCCTGCACCCGCATCGGCGCGGTGCATTCGATTGTCTTTGGCGGCTTCTCGCCTGATGCACTGGCCGGCCGCATCGTCGGTTGCGAATCGACCTTTGTCATCACGGCGGACGAAGGCCTGCGCGGCGGCAAGACGGTTCCGTTGAAAGAGAACACCGACAAGGCGATCGACCTCGCAGCAAAAGACCATGTTATGGTCAAGAACGTGCTGGTCGTTCGCCGCACCGGCGGCAAGGTCGGCTGGGCGCCAGGCCGCGACCTCTGGTACCATGACGAGATGACGACGGTGGACGCAAAATGCCCACCGGAAAAGATGAAGGCCGAAGACCCGCTGTTCATCCTCTACACGTCAGGCTCGACCGGTAAGCCGAAGGGCGTGCTGCACACCACCGGCGGCTATCTCGTCTACGCCTCGATGACCCATCAATATGTCTTCGACTATCATGACGGTGACATCTACTGGTGCACCGCTGACGTGGGCTGGGTGACCGGTCACAGCTACATCGTCTACGGCCCGTTGGCGAACGGCGCGACCACGCTGATGTTTGAAGGCGTGCCGAACTATCCGTCGAACGCCCGCTTCTGGGAGGTGATCGACAAGCACAAGGTCAACATCTTCTACACAGCGCCTACCGCCATCCGCGCCCTGATGGGCGGCGGCGATGCGCCGGTAAAGAAGACCTCGCGCAAGACGCTGCGCACGCTCGGCTCGGTCGGCGAGCCGATCAATCCGGAAGCCTGGGAGTGGTATTACAATGTTGTCGGCGACGGAAAGGTGCCGATTGTCGACACATGGTGGCAGACCGAGACCGGCGGCATCCTGATCACGCCGCTGCCGGGCGCGACACCGCTCAAGCCGGGTTCGGCCACGCGGCCCTTCTTCGGCGTACAGCCGCAGCTGGTCGACAATGACGGCAAGGTGCTGGATGGCGCAGCCGACGGCAATCTCTGCATCATCGACTCGTGGCCGGGCCAGATGCGCACTGTCTATGGCGACCATGAGCGCTTCATCCAGACATACTTCTCGACCTACAAGGGCAAGTATTTCACCGGTGACGGCTGCCGTCGCGACGGCGACGGCTATTACTGGATCACCGGCCGTGTCGATGACGTCATCAACGTGTCGGGCCACCGCATGGGCACAGCAGAAGTTGAATCCGCGCTGGTCGCCCATGACAAGGTGTCGGAAGCGGCGGTCGTCGGCTACCCGCACGACATCAAGGGACAGGGCATCTATTGCTACGTGACGCTGATGGCGGGCGTCGAGCCGACCGAGGAACTGCGCAAGGATCTCGTCGCCTTCGTGCGCAAGGAGATCGGCGCGATTGCCTCCCCTGACAAGATCCAGTTCGCACCCGGCCTTCCAAAGACCCGCTCCGGAAAAATCATGCGCCGCATCCTGCGCAAGATCGCCGAGGACGATTTCGGCGCGCTGGGCGACACCTCGACGCTGGCCGATCCCGCCGTCGTCGACGATCTGGTGAACAACCGCCAGAACAAGAAGAAGTAGGCCAGCGCAATTCGGCGGTTGCTTCGAGGTCTATGTTTTGCACAGATAGGGCGTGGCCGCTGGCCGCGCCCTTTTTGCATTGGAATACACGCATGCCCGCAAATGCGCCCGTGACCCAGCCGGTGACCGCCAAACTGACTGGCGCGGCGATCTTCATGGTGGTGACAGTTGCGTCCGGACGTCCGGCCGAAACAGCGGTTCGCGAGCTCTGCGCCAGCCTGTCGTCGCTGGTCCGCGCCATCGGCTTCCGGGCGTCTGAAGGTCAGCTCTCCTGCGTCATGGGCATTGGCTCTGATCTGTGGGACCGGCTGTTTGACGGGCCGCGCCCGGCGCACTTGCACCCGTTCAAGGAGATCAACGGCGTTCACCATGCGCCGTCGACGCCGGGTGATCTATTGTTTCACATCCGCGCCGCGACGATGGACCTGTGCTTCGAGCTGGCGTCGGTGATCATGTCCCGCATCGACGGCCAGGCCGAAGTCGCCGACGAGGTGCATGGCTTCAAATATTTCGACCAGCGCGACCTGCTCGGCTTTGTCGACGGGACGGAAAACCCCACAGCACAGGCCGCCTCAGACGCGGTTTTCATCGGCGAGGAAGACGAAGAGTTTGCCGGCGGCAGCTACGTCATTGTCCAGAAATATCTGCACGACCTGAAACGCTGGAACCGGGTTCCGGTGAATGAACAGGAAGACTTCATCGGCCGTGCAAAACTGTCAGATATCGAGCAGCGCGACGCCGACAAGAAACCCTATGCACACAATGTGCTGACAAACATCACCGACGAGGACGGAGAACAGTTGCAGATCCTGCGCGACAACATGCCGTTCGGCGAAGTCGGCAAGGCGGAGTTCGGCACCTACTTCATCGGCTATGCGAAAGACCCGGGGCGAACCGAGCGCATGCTCGACAACATGTTCATCGGTAACCCGCCTGGAACCTATGACCGGCTGCTCGATTTCAGCAAGGCGGTGACCGGTTGCCTGTTCTTTATCCCGACCGTCGATTTTCTCGACGATGTCTCAGACCAAGCGCCCGACGATGGCGCAGCGAAGGCCGACGGATCGCTTGGCGTCGGTTCACTCAGGAAGTGAGGTTTCCCATGAACAATCTGCATCGCGAACTTGCCCCGATCTCAGCCGCAGCATGGGAGCAGATCGAAGAGGAAGCGGCGCGCACGCTGAAGCGCTATCTCGGCGCGCGCAGGATCGTCGACATGGAGGGGCCGAAGGGGCTTGGCCATTCAAGCGTCGGCACCGGACACACCAGCGCGATCAAGGCGCCGGGCGACGGCGTGGCCGCCCGCCAGCGCATTGTGCTGCCGCTGGTCGAGCTGCGCGCGACGTTCGAACTGTCGCGTGAGCAGATCGACGATGTCGAGCGCGGCTCGGAGGATTCCGACTGGGATACGCTGAAGGCCGCAGCCAAGAAGATCGCTGCCGCCGAAGACAGCACAGTGTTCGACGGCTATGCCGCAGCAGGCATCAAGGGCATCCGCGAAATGGCGAGCAATGCCGCCGTCGAGCTGCCGTCCGATTTCGACGATCTGCCTGAAGCGGTTTCGCAGGCGGTGAACGAGTTGCGCCTGGCCGGCGTCAACGGACCCTATGCGCTGGTGTTGGGCGAGAGCGCCTACACCGCCGCGACCGGTGAGGATGACGAGGGCTACCCGCTGTTCGACCACGTCAAACGCCTCGTCGACGACGTGGTGTGGACGCCGGCGATCGAAGGCGGCGTGATCGTATCGACCCGGGGCGGTGATTTCGAACTGACCGTCGGGCAGGATTTTTCGATCGGCTATCTCAGCCACACTGCGACAACAGTCGAACTCTACATCCAGGAGACGATGACGTTCCGGGTGCTGACGACCGAGGCTGCGGTGGCGCTGACTGCGGCGAAAAAGAAGAACGGCTAGCTTTCAAGCTCTTCACGCAGCATTTCGAGCTCCAGCCATTCCTCTTCCATGGCTGTCAGCGCGCTGCGCTCCTTGTCGAGCTCGGCGGCGATCTTCTGGAAACCCGCCGGGTCTTTTGTGAACAGCGCCGGGTCGGCCAGTTTCGCTTCCAGCTTGCCGATCTTGCCCTGCGCCTCATCCATTCGTTTCGGCAACGATTCGAGCGCGAATTTCTGCTTGTAGGAGAGCTTTTTCGAAGCGGCTTTTGGAGTGGCGGCTGGGGCTGCTTCTGACGCAGACGTTTCTGACTTCTCGGCCTTGTCTCGTGGCCGCGCGGCAAACTTTGACGAACCGCGCTGCGCCAGCATGTCGGCATAGCCGCCGGCATATTCGAGCCACTTGCCATTGCCTTCGGGTGCAATGGTCGAGGTGACGGTGCGGTCGAGGAAATCGCGGTCGTGGCTGACCAGGATCACCGTTCCGGCAAAACCCGCGACCAGCTCCTGCAACAGGTCGAGCGTCTCCATGTCGAGATCGTTGGTTGGCTCGTCCAGCACCAGCAGATTGGCGGGCTGGGCAAGGATGCGCGCCAGCATCAGCCGCGCGCGCTCGCCGCCGGACAGTTCGCGCACCGGCGTGCGCATCTGCTCGGGCTTGAACAGAAAATCCTTCATGTAGGAGGCAACGTGTTTTTCCTGCCCGTTGACGGTGAGGCTGTCGCCGCGCCCGCGCGTCAGGAAATGCGCCAGCGTCTCGTCGGGATCGAGCTGCACCCGCTTCTGGTCGAGCACCGCGATTTCAAGATTGACGCCGAGGCGGATCGTGCCGCTGTCAGGCGCAAGCTCGCCGGTCAGCATGTTGAGCAGCGTGGTCTTGCCGACGCCGTTCGGCCCGACAAGACCGATCCGGTCGCCACGGCTGATGCGGGTGGAAAAATCCTTCACCACGACGAGATCGCCAAAGGCTTTCGAGATCGACTTGGCCTCGATCACCAGCTTGCCGCTTTCGGCAGCGTCGGACGCCGCCATCTTTGCCACGCCTTCTGCGGCGCGATGATTGCGATGCTGCTGCCGCATGGTCTGCAATTCGCCGAGGCGGCGCATGTTGCGCTTGCGCCGCGCCGAGACGCCGTAGCGCAGCCAGTGTTCTTCGCGCACGATCTGGCGGCCCAGCTTGTGCTGGTCGCGCTCCTCTTCTTCCAGCACCTGATCGCGCCAGGCCTCGAAATGGCCAAAGCCGCGATCAAGCCGTTTGGTCTGGCCGCGATCGAGCCAGACCGTGGCGCGCGAAATACGTTCGAGAAAACGCCGGTCGTGCGAGATCAGGACAATCGCTGACGGCGAGCGGATCAGCTCTTCCTCCAGCCACTCGATCGTTGCGAGGTCGAGATGGTTGGTCGGCTCGTCGAGCAAAAGGATGTCGGGCTCGGGCGCAAGCACACGGGCGAGCGCGGCGCGGCGCGCCTCGCCGCCGGAGATCGTCGCCGGGTCTTCCTCGCCGGTGAGGCCAAGCTGGTCGAGCAGATAGGTGACGCGATGCGGATCATCCGCCGGCCCCCTGCCCGCCTCGACATAGGCGCGCACCGTGTCGAACCCGTCGAAGTCGGGCGCCTGCGGCAGATAGCGGATGGTTGCGGACGGGTGGCGGAACAGTTCGCCATCCTGCGGCTCGACCATGCCGGCGGCGACCTTCAACAGCGTTGACTTGCCCGAGCCGTTGCGGCCGACCAGCGCGATGCGGTCGCCGGGCAGGACGGAGAGATCCGCACCGTCGAGCAGCGGCGTGCCACCGAAGGTCAGATGGATCTGGTCGAGTTTAAGAAGCGGCGGGGCCATCAATTCATTCCAATCTGCGCCACGATCAGCGCGCGGCCCGAGCTGAGGTGAGCCGTGAGATTGCTGGCGACGCGGTTTGATATGGTGAGCGACGAGCCGAAGGGAACGTCGACGCGATCAAGCGGCCAGTGCGCGCCTTGAAGGGTGAGCGCCTTGAGGCCGGAAAAGCCGAGCACGGAAAACAGCGTTTCCGGCGAGAGGTCAAAACTGGCTTCGCCCGGAAGCAGCGGAACGCCTTCCTGATTGCCGCTCGACAACAGAACATCGACGCCGCGTTCGGCAAGCGCAATCGCCAGCGTCAGATGCAGGAAGGCGTGATCGACGCGCGGACCGCCAAATGCGCCAACGAGAATGAGCCGCGTCGCACCGCGCGACAGGGCGATGTCGACCGCGAGCTCGCCATCGGTCTTGTCCTTAGCGGCGGGAAAGGTTTCGCGGGCCACGCCCGGGAAGGCGTCGAAATCGCCAGTCTCGGCAGAATCGAAATCGCCGACCCATAGTTCTGGAGTCAGGCCGAGCGCCATTGCATGCCGGATACCGGAATCAGCAGCGATGACCCGCGCACCTGCGACCTGGCGCGTCAGGCGCGGCGTCACGACAAGATCGCCGCCCAGAAGTATGACATAAAGGCTCATCGGCGGCGCTCTACCACGGGCGGTACCGATTGCGATAGCGGCGGATTGAACCGGGAGGACGGCAATGACGATCTATCTGCAAAGGGTCTATGGCCCACAATCACCGCCAATCGGCCTTCGCATTCTGGTGGACCGGCTGTGGCCGCGCGGCATTTCGAAGGAAGAGCTGCATTACGACGAGTGGGCAAAGGACCTCGCCCCAAGCACGGAACTGCGAAAGTGGTTTGCGCATGATCCGGCAAAATGGCCGGAATTTCGCAGGCGATATTTTGCCGAGCTTGATGCAAACACGAGCGCAGTCGATCGACTGCGGACCTTGATCGGCAATCGCGACGTGACGTTTCTCTATGGGGCCCGCGACGAACAGCACAACGAGGCCGTGGCACTGCGGGACTATCTGCAACAGAAGGCGTGACGCGGCCCGGCGCGGATGGCGCAGGACGTCCGCAAGACAGGGCGATGGCAGCCGCGTGATCGCGGACGGATCCGTTGGCGGCGTGGAGCATGCCGATCATGGCCCGCTTCTTCAATGTCCGTTGCAAAATAGCCGGCCCAGGCGGCAAGATCGCCGAGCAGGCAGCCAAGAATGCGGAAAGAGCGGGCGAGTTCAAACAGTTCGTCGATGGAATCTGTGTCCGGGCCGGGCTCGAAGACGGCCAGTTCGAGGCCAAGATCCTCGGCCATGCGTGAGACGAGCCGCTGGCCTGCGCCAAGTGCAACACGCAGGATGGCGAGCATCACAAACCGGACCGGCGCGGGAAGATGTGCAGTGCGCTCGGCTATTGTTGCGAAAGACAGCAGGAACCAGATGCTGCGCTTCAGCCGCTCTGCCTCCTGTCTGATCGCCTCGATGTCGTGCACGTGTGGGCTCCGTTGCTGGTGGAGCTATTGTGTGAGAAACCGGAAAGGCGGGGACAAAAATCTTGTCTGATGGGCGGTTGATTTTGCCTATCTATCTGAAACGGCACGTTTCTTTCTGTACCGACCCCCCTCTGTCCTGCCGGACACCTCCACCCTTGCGGGGGAGATGTCCGGCAGGACAGAGGGGGTCGGTCGAGACCAAAATGCGAGACCGGATGAGGGGCAGGGTCAAGCGCTCCACCTCACACCGGCTCAAACCGGAAATGCCCGACAAGATCAAAGGCAAACAGCCGGTCTTCGATGCGGGCGCCAGCGCCAATGTTGTGGACCACGAGCGGTGTGCCGCCCCAGGTGGTTTCGTCGGTGACAATGGCAATGTGTGGCAGATTGCCGGGCAGGCGCTGGCTGACCAGATCGCCGGGCCTGTAGTCCCCCGCAACGCTGGTGACAGGCAGTGCAAGGTTCTGGCGCTTGAACCAGGTTTCCAGATTTGGGACGCGGCGGTGGTCGATGTTGCGGTCGGGACGCGACAGGCCCCAGGTCTTTGGATATTTGCCGAACGCGGCCTTCATGTCCTGATGCACAAGCTGTTGCAGGTCGACATCAAAGGCGTCCCGATAGGCACGGATGATGACGTCGGTGCACACGCCGCGCTCGCGCGGCACGTCGCCGCCGGGATAGGCCAGTTTGGTATAGGCCGGATCGTAGTGCACGGTGACGCCGACCTGGGTCTTTGCCGCGTCAATCAGCTTGCGCGCCCAGGGATCGACGGTTTGAGCGCGTGCTGCGCCTGAGGTCACAATCGCTGGCAAAGCCAGACAGCCAGCCAGAAATCCGCGTCGACGCATCAAATATCCCTCCTCGTTCAACGCAGCATTTGGGAGGTCTATCAGGGCGGAAATGGGACGCCTCCGGGGCAATTGCCGGTTTGGCCGCCCGGTGTTATGTAACCGGCCATGGAAAGCATGTTCGGGAACCCGAGCTACACGCACTTTGTGCTGCAGGACAAGAAGCGCCTGCCGGCACGATTTTTTGCGCGTGTATCCGGCGCGATGACGGTACGACTTCCGCGCGCCGCCTGACCGGCCAACCGGTTCCCCAACCCATTTTTGCATTCAATCGACGGATTTACGCACATGAGCGCCCAATCGCAGACCAAACCGCGCACCCTCTACGACAAGATTTTTGACGACCACGTTGTCCAGCGTGACGAGGACGGCACCTGCCTGCTCTATATCGACCGGCATCTGGTGCACGAAGTGACCAGCCCGCAGGCATTTGAAGGGCTGCGCATGACCGGCAGAAAAGTGCGCCACCCGGAAAAGACGCTGGCTGTGGTCGATCACAATGTTCCGACCTCGAAAGACCGCGTCAACGGCATCAAGAACGAGGAAAGCCGCATCCAGGTGGAGGCGCTGGCCCAGAACGCCGCTGATTTCGGCGTCGAATATTATTCGGAAAAGGACCGCCGCCAGGGCATCGTGCACATTATCGGCCCCGAACAGGGCTTTACCCTGCCGGGCATGACGATTGTCTGCGGCGACTCGCATACGTCCACACATGGCGCATTCGGCGCGCTGGCCCATGGCATCGGCACGTCCGAGGTCGAGCATGTACTGGCGACCCAGACGCTGATCCAGAAGAAGGCCAAGAACATGCTGGTGCGTGTTGACGGCCAGCTGCCGGAGGGCGTGACCGCCAAGGACATCATCCTCGCCATCATCGGCGAGATCGGCACCGCAGGCGGCACCGGCTATGTCATCGAATATGCCGGTGAAGCGATCCGGGCGCTGTCGATGGAAGGCCGCATGACGATCTGCAACATGTCGATTGAAGGCGGCGCACGCGCTGGCCTGATCGCGCCGGACGAGACGACGTTTGCGTATGTGAAGGACAAGCCGCGCGCGCCAAAGGGCGCGGCCTGGGACATGGCGCTCGACTACTGGAAGACGCTGAGTTCCGACGAAGGCGCGCACTACGACAAGGTGGTGGTGCTGGATGCGGCGAAGCTGCCGCCGATCGTCACCTGGGGTTCGTCGCCGGAAGACGTGGCGTCAGTCACCGGCATCGTGCCGAATCCCGATGACATTGCCGATGAGAACAAGCGTAACTCCAAGAAGCGCGCGCTCGAATATATGGGTCTCGAGGCCGGCACGAAGATGACTGACATCAAGGTCGACCGCGTGTTCATCGGCTCGTGCACCAATGGCCGCATCGAAGACCTGCGCGCTGTCGCCAAGGTGGTTGAGGGCAAGAAGGTAGCCCCGACTGTCAATGCGATGATCGTGCCGGGCTCGGGCCTGGTGAAGGAACAGGCGGAAGCCGAAGGCCTCGACAAGATTTTTGTTGCGGCAGGGTTCGACTGGCGCGAGCCGGGCTGCTCGATGTGTCTGGCGATGAATGACGACCGTCTGGCCCCGCATGAACGCTGCGCCTCGACCTCGAACCGCAATTTTGAGGGCCGCCAGGGATTCAAGGGCCGCACCCATCTGGTGTCGCCGGCGATGGCGGGCGCGGCAGCAATTGCCGGCCACTTTGTCGACATCCGCGACTGGCAGTGACTGACCTGCAACGGGCGCGGCGAATAGCCCGCGCCCGCTGCACACAAGGCCTGATTGTTTGGCAGTGCATCTCGCATTATGTAAGACCGCGATGAGCGACGCGAACACCCTTGGCGCAAAACTGACAAGCCTTGCCAACCCGACACGGTTTCTCGACCTGTCGGGCCGCGTCCTGCCTTGGCTGACGGTTCTGGCGTTGCTGGTCACAGTGATTGGCCTGTGGATGGGATTTGCCGCGCCAGAGGACTACCAGCAGGGTTCGACAGTGCGGATCATGTATCTGCACGTGCCCTTCGCCTGGATTTCCATGATGGGTTACATGGTGATGGCGGCCGCCGCACTCGGCACGCTGGTCTGGCGGCACCCGCTTGCCGACGTATCGCTGAAAGCGGCAGCACCGATTGGCGCGGTGTTCACTGCGCTGGCGCTGGCGACCGGCTCGATCTGGGGCCGCCCGATGTGGGGCACATGGTGGGTTTGGGATGGCCGGCTGACCTCGGTCTTTGTGCTGTTCCTGATCTATCTCGGCATCATCGCTCTGACCCGCTCCATTGACGACCACAGCCGCGCAGCACGGATGGCGGCGATTGTCACGCTGGTCGGGCTGATCAACCTGCCGGTGATCAAGTTTTCGGTCGAGTGGTGGAACACGCTGCACCAGCCGGCCTCGGTCATGCGGCTGGACGGGCCGACCATTCACCCGTCGCTGCTCTGGCCACTGCTGGTGTCTGCACTCGGCTTTTCATTGCTGTTTTTTGCGTTGCACCTGGCGGCAATGCGTACCGAAATCCTGCGCCGCCGCGTCGAAGCGATGCGGCGCATTGCGGCACGCAGAGCGGATCGTACCATATGAACCACACGCTTTTTGTCACCGCCGCCTATCTGGTTTCGGCGCTTGGCCTGGGAGGGCTGGCGCTGTGGATCATGTTCGACGGTCGCGCCCGCAGGCGCGAACTGGCTGCGCTCGAGCAATCCGGCGTCAGCCGCAGGTCCGGAGCGGCGGGCAAGTGAGCGCAGCAGATCATGAGACCAAGCCGCGCCGCCGCTGGCTGGCGCTTTTGCCGGTGGCCGCGTTCATGGCGTTGGCGGCGCTGTTTTTGACGCAGCTGATGTCAGGCCGCGACAGTGCGGTCATCCCATCGGCGCTGATTGGCGCTGAGGCGCCCTTGACCAACCTGCCGCCGCTGGAGGGAAGCGGACTGCCCGGACTGTCGTCCGCAGACTTTGCCGGCAAGGTCACCGTGGTCAATGTCTTCGCCTCGTGGTGCGCGCCTTGCCGGCAGGAACATCCATTGTTGATGGAACTGGCGAAGGACAAGCGCATCACTGTGGCGGCGCTGAACTACAAGGACACACCCGACAACGCGCTGCGGTTTCTGGGTGGGCTGGGCAATCCGTTCGCCGCCATCGGCGTCGACCAGACAGGTGCTGCGGCGATCAACTGGGGCGTCTATGGCGTGCCGGAAACGTTTCTGGTCGGCAAGGACGGACGCATCCTGTTCAAGCAGGTCGGCCCGTTTACGCCCGACAGCATGCAAAAGCTGATGCTGCCCGAGATCGAAAAGGCGCTGGCGGCAGGCTGATCCGTCACCACATGGTCTTGGCATAGCCTTCGGCCAGCGCCTTGTCGGTGTCGTCAGCCCCTGCCGAGCCCTCGATCTGGTCGGCGAGAATTTTTCCGAGTGTCGGCATGGTTGACCGGTCCGGCCATGTGGCGGGTTGCCACAACTCCGAGCGCATGAACGCCTTGGCGCAGTGCATGTAGGCGGCTTCCACCGTCACGACCATGATCGACTGCGGCAGCTTGCCGTCGACCGCCAGCCGCTGGCGCAGGGGCTCATCGTCGGTGAGGAACGCCTTGCCATTGATGCGCAGCGTCTCGTTCATGCCGGGGATGACGAACAAAAGGCCGACCGCAGGATCGTCGATGATGTTTTCAAGCGAATCGAGCCGGTTGTTGCCGGGCCGGTCGGGGATAGCGATGGTGTTCTGATCGAGCACCGCGACAAATCCGGGTTTGTCGCCCTTGGGCGTGACGTCGGCATGACCCTTGCCGTCAGATGTGCCGATCAGCACAAAGGGGCTGCGGGCGATGAAGGACTGGCAATGCCCGTCCAGCGCTGCGAGTTGCTTGCGCAGCGCCCGCTCGCTGGCGGGTTTGTAGATGGCGCGAAGTTCGTCGCGGGACGTGATCTGCCGCATGCATGGCTCCTCATTCGGGAGCCGAATGTGTCAGATGAAAAAGCGGCGCGCCACCTGAAAGCAGATGACGCGCCGTGGAAGTAAAACGATCAGTCGCGTTCGAACAGTGCGTTGTGCACGATGGCGGCGAGTGCGGCGCCAACAATTGGCGCGACCCAGAACAGCCAGAGCTGCGACAGCGCCGGAGCGTCAGCAAACAGCGCAACGCCGGTCGAGCGGGCCGGATTGACCGAGGTATTGGTGACCGGGATCGAGATCAGGTGGATCAGGGTCAGGCCAAGACCAATCGGAATCGGCGCAAAGCCGGTCGGAACGCGCTTGTGGATGCAGCCCAGGATGATGATCAGGAACATGAAAGTCATGAGGACCTCCATGATGAGCGCCGACATCATCGAATATTTGCCGGGCGACGCGTCGCCATAGCCGTTGGAGGCGAACCCGCCAACGCCGGTAAACCCGGCCTTGCCGCTGACGATCATATAGAGCACGCCCGCCGCAACGATTGCTGCAACAACCTGCGTGATGATGTAAGGCACCAGATCAGACATCTTGAGTTTGCCGGCCATAGCCATGCCGACCGAAACGGCCGGATTAAAATGGCCGCCAGAGATACCACCGACCGCATAGGCCATGGTCAGGACGGTGAGGCCAAACGCCAGCGCGACGCCAAGCAAACCGATGCCCACTTCCGGAAAGGCGGCGGAAATAACTGCACTTCCGCACCCTCCAAACACGAGCCAGAACGTGCCGAAGAATTCGGCGAATAGACGCTTTTGCATGGACCCTTCTCCAGTTGGACGAGCTTCCAGGCCATGATTCCCCGGGCCAAAAAACTCGTGCTGCGGACATTGGGGAAGGTTTTATGAACCGAAGCTGAACAATAGAGCAGTTCAAAGCTGTCTCGTTTCAGAACAACTTAGTTAACATCACAATGGAACCCGCCGATCTCTGGCTTCAAGATATGGCTGCGCATACGCATGCTGCACTCGGCAGGTACAACATGTTGCGGTGAACGAAGCGGGAAACTTGCTGCAAAGCTGATTCGTCGATGATTCGTTCCGCCTTTGAGCTGGATGTTAACCGGAACGTCCCGCTCTGGCCGGGAGATCTTTAGAACCGGTAAGGTTTTGTAAACAAATTCATAACCTTGCTCTCTCCGCGTCTGGCAAGGTGGCGCCCGCGGCGGCGGCACGAGCGGAAAGGTTAACGCGGGCAGAAAATTTGTCCGGCGCGGTGATTTATCGATTCACGATCTGGTCTGCGAAAGCTGATTCAAATCAACATCTTGCGTGGAACATATCATGAATCACACAGAGTCAGTGATTCGTCGCTGATTCGTTCCAGACTCGTTCTGGTTGTTAATTGAGAACGCAATTTTGGCGGCTGCCGTTGTCCGGCCACGCTCTGGGCCTATATTGACTACACAAGCCCCGGCTGCCCCGTGAGCCGGTGGCCATCTGTTTCGGACGACCTGCACCGGATGAATGTTTCTCCCAGACCGAAAGACGCAATGATTCTGTCGGGACGCGGCGTGACTGCTGTGCTGGGTCCAACGAATACCGGCAAGACCCATCTGGCGATCGAGCGTATGGTCGCCCATTCCTCGGGCGTCATTGGTCTGCCGCTACGGCTGTTGGCGCGGGAAGTTTTCAACAGGGTGGTCGAAAAGGTCGGAGCGGCCAATGTCGCGCTGGTCACCGGCGAGGAAAAGATCCAGCCGCCCGGCGCGCGCTATTCAGTGTGCACAGTCGAGGCAATGCCTCGCGAGACCAAGGCGGCCTTTGTCGCCATTGACGAGGTGCAGCTGGCCAGCGATCTCGAGCGCGGCCACATCTTTACCGACCGCATTCTCAACCTGCGTGGCCGCGACGAGACATTGTTGCTGGGCGCAGGCACGATGCGCGGCATTCTGGAACATACGCTGCGCGGCATATCGGTGGTCAGCCGTCCCCGCATGTCGCACCTTGCCTATGCCGGGCAGAAGAAATTGACCCGCCTGCCGCGCCGCTCTGCGGTTGTGGCGTTCTCCGCTGACGAGGTCTACGCCATCGGCGAATTGATCCGCCGCCAGCGCGGCGGCGTGGCGGTGGTGCTGGGGGCTTTGAGCCCGCGCACCCGCAACAAGCAGGTGGAACTCTACCAGTCGGGCGATGTCGATTTTCTCGTTGCCACAGACGCTATCGGTATGGGTTTGAATCTCGACGTCGATCACGTCGCGTTTGCCCAGAACCGGAAATTTGACGGCTATCAGTATCGTGACCTCACCGCAGCCGAGCTTGGCCAGATCGCCGGCCGCGCCGGACGCCATTTGCGCGACGGAACCTTTGGCGTCACCGGTCAGGTGCCGCCGTTCGACGAAGAAATGGTCGAGAAGATCGAAGGCCACGTCTTTGATCCGGTAAAGGTGCTGCAATGGCGAACGCCAGACTTTGACTTCTCATCGCTCGCCGCACTGCGCCGCTCGATTGAAACCATTCCCGTGGTTGAGGGACTGACCAAGGCGCTGCCCGCTGTCGATCAGCGCGCGCTGGAACAGCTTGCGGGTGATCCGGCGATCCGGGCGCTGGCGGTCAACCGTGAGCGTGTGGCGCTTTTGTGGGACGCATGCGCCCTGCCCGACTACCGCCGCATTGCGCCCGCACAGCACGCAGACCTGATCGGTTCGATCTTCCAGGATCTGGCTGAACGGGGCCATGTCGACGAAGCCTACATGGCTGAACAGGTGCGCCGCGCCGATTCTGCCGATGGCGATATCGATACATTGTCACAGCGCATCGCCCAGATCAGAACCTGGACGTTTGTGTCCCACCGCCCCGGCTGGCTTGCCGATCCGACACACTGGCAGGGGAAAACGAGAGAGATTGAAGATCGGCTGTCAGATGCATTGCATGAACGGTTGACGAAACGCTTCGTTGATCGCAGGACATCCGTACTTATGAGGCGCTTGAGAGAGAACTCGATGCTCGAAGCCGAAATCAGCCCAGGCGGCAGTGTAACCGTTGAAGGCCATCATGTTGGGGAGCTGCAAGGCTTCCGCTTTACCGCTGACGCGAGCGCCGGCGGTGAAGATGGCAAGGCCGTGCGCACAGCCGCGCAGAAGGCATTGGCGACGGAGTTCGAAAACCGCGCCGAAAAGTTTGCCACGGCGGCCAATGGCGATTTCGCGCTTGCCCATGACGGCATTGTGCGCTGGCTTGGCCAACCGGTCGCCACATTGACCGACACCGATGACATCTTGAAGCCGCGCGCCATCCTGCTGGCCGACGAGCAATTGACCGGACCTGCCCGCGACAAGGTGGCCGAACGCCTCGAACGTTATGTGGGCTACCAGATCGAAAGCCAGCTGAAGCCACTGGTCGACCTGAAGAACGCCGAACAGCTGTCGGGCATTGCGCGCGGCGTGGCATTCCGGCTGATCGAAAATCTCGGTCTGATTGACCGTCGCGAGATTGCAGACGACATCAAGTCGCTCGACCAGGAATCCCGCGCGGCGCTGCGCCGTCTCGGCGTGCGCTTTGGCGCCTACCACATTTTCCTGCCGGCGCTGCTGAAACCTGCGCCCGCCAATCTGGTGACGCTGCTCTGGGCGCTGAAAAACGAAGGCAAGGACAAGCCGGGCTTTGGCGATGTTGTGCATGCGCTGGCGGCGGGCCGCACCTCGGTGGTTGTCGATCAATCATTTGACCGAACCTTCTACAAGCTGGCCGGATATCGCACGCTTGGCCGCCGCGCCGTGCGTGTCGACATTCTGGAGCGTCTCGCCGACCTGATCCGCCCTTCCCTGTCGTGGAAGCCAGGCACCGGCACACGTCCGGAGGGCGGCTATGATGGCAGCGCGTTCATGGTAACGCCGCAGATGATGTCGATCCTCGGCGCGTCCGCCGCCGACATGGAAGAGATCCTGAAAGGCCTCGGCTATCGCGGCGAACCAAAGCTGCCAGCCGAGATTGCCAAACGCATCGCCGATGTAGATGCTCGCGCCGAAGCACAGAAGGCGGCTCGGGCGGCAGCGGCAGCTCCCGCCGAAGAAACTGCATCTGAGACACAGCCGACATCGGACAACGCAACTGCCGAAGATCAGACCGGCGACAGCGAGACCGCCAGCGAAGCGCAGGTAGACGCGCAGACGCCGGTCGACGAGGTGGCGAGCACTGAAACGCCTGCGGCCGAAGACGTGACGCCTGTTGCCGCTGATGCAGATAAGCCGGTCGCGGTAGAGGCTGTCGCTGAGGCGCCGGAAGCAGATGCGCCCGCCGCGCCAGCGGCTGAGGCAGAAGAGCCGAAACCTGTGCTGATCTGGCGGCCGGGCCGCACCGACGGCAACCGCAGACATGGCCGTGACCAGCAGCGCGGCGGTCCACGCCGCCGTCAGCAAGGCGGCGAACAGGGCGAGCAGGCGGCAAAAGACGGCCAGCGCCCGGAAGGACAGCGGAAAGGCGGACAGCGCCGCGGCAACCGCAATGGCGACAAGAAGAACGAGACGCCCAAAGAGCCAAAGGTTCTGTGGCGCGCTAGTGACCCGCGTCCCGAACGCCCGCCGCGTCCAGAAGGGGAGCAGCAGCGGCGTGAGAACCGCGGCCCGCGCCGCGACGACAAGGGCCCGCGTAGAGACGACCGCGCGCCGCGCAATTTTGAGGCCGGCCCCAAGCGCGATACGAGCAAGGCTGATCCAGATTCGCCATTCGCCAAACTGGCCGCACTGCGCGACCAGTTGCGGAAGTAGCCATTGGCCGCCCCGGGCAGCCAGCGCATCGACAAATGGCTGTTTTTTGCGCGCGTGGTGAAATCGCGCTCGCTGGCGCAAAAGCTTGTCGCCTCTGGCGGCGTACGCATCAATTCGGTCAAGGTCGATCTGCCCGCTGCGACGGTGAAGCCGGGCGACGGCGTGACGATCTCACTTGAGCGCCGGGTCATCGTCTACCGGGTGCTTGACCCGGGCACCCGGCGCGGGCCGGCGGATGAAGCGCGAAAACTCTATGAAGACCTGACGCCGCCGCCACCCCCGCCGGAAACGAAGCATGCCGCGCGAGAACCGGGCGCAGGCCGCCCCACCAAACGCGACAGGCGGGCGATGGATCGCTGGATGGACCCCGGCGAGGACTGAGGCTCAGACCGGATCGGCTGGAATGGTTTTCTCCAGATGCGGCAAAACGCGGCAATGCGCCCCTTGCACCGGCAGCTCAATGAAGCTACCCCACTGGCGCTTTCGAGTGCCGGAGCCCGCCGATGACCTATGTCGTCACCGACAATTGCATCAAGTGCAAATATATGGACTGCATTGAAGTCTGCCCCGTGGATTGTTTCTACGAGGGCGAGAACATGCTTGTCATCCATCCGGATGAATGCATCGATTGCGGCGTGTGTGAACCGGAATGCCCGGCCGACGCGATCAAGCCCGACACTGAACCAAGTCTCGACAAATGGCTGAAGATCAATGCCGATTTTGCAGTGACCTGGCCCAACATCACCCAGAAGGGCACGCCACCGGAAGATGCCAAGGAATTTGACGGTGAGACCGGCAAGTTCGAGAAATATTTCTCTGCCGAACCGGGCAAGGGCGACTGACGCAACGTAACACCGGCGGCATTAACTGTCGTATCGATTCGTCTGCCACAATCCCTTCGCGGGTGCGGCAAAACCTTGATTTGCGTACGAAATTATGTTACGTCTTAGTTACATGCCGGTAACACTACGCTCTTGATGGCGCGAAGCCTCAATCACTGAAAGGTTTGCACTGCTTTCGAACCAGGTAACTCTGGGTCTTGCGCGGTTTTTTTGTTGCGCCTGACCAGCACTCGTTCGATGGCGGCACTTGTGTGACCGCATGGCGCCTGGCCCGCGACGAGGCCACAGCAAGCACCCCGATTCACAAGGGGAGCGATAAGGAGTTTGAAGCGTAATGGCAACCCCGCAGAAGAAGTCCGCAGCGCGTAACGGTTTCAAAACCGGCGAGTTTATCGTTTACCCGGCGCATGGCGTAGGACAGATCGTATCGATCGACGAGCAGGAGGTTGCAGGTCATAAACTCGAACTGTTTGTGATCGACTTCCAGAAAGACAAGATGCGCCTGAAGGTGCCGGTCGCAAAGGCGACAGCGATTGGCATGCGCAAGCTGTCAGAAACCGACTATGTCGAGCGCGCGTTGAAGGTCGTACAGGGCCGCGCCCGCGTCAAGCGCACCATGTGGTCGCGCCGCGCGCAGGAATATGACGCGAAGATCAATTCGGGTGATCTGATCTCGATCTCGGAGGTCGTGCGCGATCTGTATCGCGCCGAGAACCAGCCGGAGCAGTCCTATTCGGAACGCCAGCTGTATGAAGCCGCGCTCGACCGCATGGCTCGCGAGATCGCTGCCGTCAACAAGATGAGCGAGACAGAGGCGGTGCGCCTGATCGAGGCCAACCTGAACAAGGGCCCCAAGCGCGGCGCCAAGGCCGACAACGAAGCCGAGGCCGACAGCGAGCAGGACGAAGCCGCCTGATTTCAGGCAGCATCCGTCAGGAACAGAGGCCGCATCTTCGGATGCGGCCTTTTTCGTTTCCGAGGCAGGCAGTTCGGACAAAGCAATTTTCTGTTGACCCCCACCCGTAGCCTCCCCACAAGGGGGAGGGGTTTTGAGACGTTGGTGGCCCCCTCTCCCTTGTGGGGAGGCTACACCGTATCAACCAAGATCAACTGAAGCCGCATCAAGGACTGAGACATGCGTTTTGAAGGAACCGACGACTACGTCGCCGACAAGGATCTGATGGTTGCGGTCAATGCTGCGATCGCGCTGGAACGGCCGTTGCTGGTGAAAGGCGAGCCTGGCACCGGCAAGACCGAGCTGGCGCGCCAGGTGGCCGCCGCACTCGGCCTCGACCTGATCGAATGGCACGTCAAGTCGACCACCAAGGCGCAGCAGGGCCTCTATGAATATGACGCCGTGTCGCGCCTGCGCGACAGCCAGCTGGGCGACGCCCGCTTCAACGACATCCGCAACTACATCAAGAAGGGCAAGTTGTGGGAGGCGTTTGCCGCCGGCAAGAAGGTGGTGCTGCTGATTGACGAGATCGACAAGGCCGACATCGAGTTTCCGAACGATCTGCTGCAGGAACTCGACCGCATGGAGTTCTTTGTCTACGAGACCGGCGAGACGGTGAAGGCCGATGTTCGCCCCATCGTCATCATCACCTCGAACAATGAGAAGGAACTGCCGGACGCGTTTCTGCGCCGCTGCTTCTTCCACTACATCCGCTTCCCCGATGTCGACACGCTGCACCAGATCGTTGACGTGCACTATCCGGGCATCAAGCAGAACCTGGTGCGCGCCGCACTGACCCAGTTCTACGAAGTGCGCGAGATGCCCGGTCTGAAGAAGAAGCCGTCAACCTCGGAAGCGCTCGACTGGATCCGCCTGCTGGTGTCGGACGATGTCGACCCCGACACGCTGCGCAGCGATCCGAAGAACGCGCTGCCGAAGCTGCACGGCGCATTGCTGAAGAACGAGCAGGACGTGCACCTGTTCGAGCGCCTGGCGTTCATGGCGCGACGGCAGCAGGGGTAGGCGTCTACCCCACCACCACGCGCATCTCGTCGGCGTCGGGCGCTTCCCAGCGAAGGTCGTGGCGGCCGACCATGTAGTTCACATGCGCGTGTACTTCCGAGAAGGCGAAAGACATCTGGTGCGGGTCGAGCGGCCGGTGAAACAGCACCGGGACCAGATCGGCAACCGAATGCGGCGACTGACGGCAGGCGTCCGCAATCATGCCGCAACGCTCGTGGTGATGACCGATCAGCTCGGCGCAGCGGCGTTGCAGGCCGACAAACGGCAATTGATGGCCGGGTAGAACCAGTGCGTCGCGCGGGATCGTGTCGCTGAGCACATTCAGCGAACGCAGATAAAGCCCGAGCGGATCGCCCTCCGGCTCCACAGCCCAGACGCTGACATTGGGTGTGATCTTGGCCAGCACCTGATCGGACGCCAGGAAGACGTTTTCCTCGCGCAGATAGAGCATCAATTGCTCGGGCGCATGGCCGTCGCCGGACAGAATTTCAAAATCTCTCCCGCCGATGGTCAGCACGTCACCAGCCACCAGCCGCCGGAACGTGTCCGGCAACGGCGACACCATCTTGAGATAGCCATTGCCCTGCGTCGCTACGAGACTCGCCACGTCGTCGTCCATGCCGTGGCGGCGGTAGAATTCCATATATGTCTTGTCGGCCATGCGGCCGGGGCTGAGCGAAATGTTGATGCAGCCAAGATAGCCGGTCTGGCTGGTGAGCAGCGGCATGCCAAACTGCTCGCACATCCAGCCGGCCAGACCGATATGGTCAGGGTGGAAATGGCTGACGATCAGCCGCGTCAGCCGCCGGCCGGCCAGCGCGCCATTGGCCAGCGCCAGCCAAAGGTCGCGCGTCGCCTGATTGGAGACGCCCGTGTCGAGCACCGCCCACCCGTCGCCATCCTCGATCAGGTAGATGTTGACGTGATTGAGCCGGAACGGCAGCGGGATGCGTGTCCACAGGATGCCGGGCGCGACCTCGATCACAGCGCCGGTCTCCGGCGGCTCCGCAAACGGATAGGCCAGTTCAGCCTCAGTGAGGTGTTCGGGTTTCAGCAGCACAAGACGTCCTGGAACAATTGTTGATCGTTGAACAAATTTGCCATTCCGGCTTACCTGTCACCAGCCGCACTGGCAACCATGCCAATCGCATCAGGGAGAATTCGATGGCAAATCTGGAAATCCGCCCGCTGACGCAATCTGACCACACGGATTGGCGGCGGCTGTGGACCGATTATCTGACCTTCTACAAGACAACCGTGCCTGAAGAGGTCTACGCCACGACTTGGACGCGGCTGTTTGATCCAGGCGAATTTGAGCCAAAAGGGTTCATCGCACTGCTGGACGGCAAGCCGGTGGGGCTGGTGCACTATCTCTACCACCGCTCCGGCTGGTCGACGGTGAATAATTGCTACCTGCAGGACCTCTATTCAGACGCGGATGCACGCGGCTCGGGTGCAGGCACCGCGCTCATCAAGGCGGTGCAGGACGCGGCGGCAAAGCTCGGCGTGACCAATGTCTACTGGATGACGCACGAGACCAACGACACTGCACGCAGCCTCTACGACAAGGTGGCGCGGCGCACCGGCTTCATCGAATACGATCTGTTGTAGGAGCTGCACACTACCCCAGCTCTTCCATGATCGACGCCATCAGCGCGACGCGGCTGTCGAGCTCGCGCCACTGGATGTGCTCGTGCGGAGCATGCGCGCCGGTGCCAGCGCAGCCGAGCCCGTCAATGGTCGGGATGCCGAGCGCGGCGGTGAAGTTGCCGTCAGACCCGCCGCCGCGGTGCATTTTTGTGATCGACAGGCCGGCAGCTGAAGCCAGCGCCCTGACCTTGTCATAGAGCGCAAGGCTCTCCGGCGTTTCGGCCCATGGCGGCCGGTTCATGCCGCCAGTGACCGTGACCTTGCAGCGCGGCTCGAATGGGGTCAGGCCAAGAATGGCTTCGACGACGCGATCGCCAATGACCGCATCTGGAACCCGCAGGTCGATGCCGCCGCGCGCTTTGTCGGCAATGACATTGGTGGTGAAGCCGCCGGAGATCGGCGCGACATTGACGGTGACGCCAGCGTCGAGATCGACAAACTCGTTCAGCCGCACGATCTGACGAGCAAGTTCGAGCACCGCCGACGCGCCGTCGGCAAAGGCGCTGCCGGCATGCGAATTCACGCCCTGCACCTCGATGTCAAAGATGCCGACGCCCTTGCGCGCGGTGACGCAGCGCCCGTCATGCCAGGCGGGTTCGGGGATGATGGTTGCCTGCGCCAGCCGCGCTTCGGCTTCGATCAGCGCCTGGCTGGTCGGGCTGCCGACCTCCTCGTCAGGCGTCAGCAGCAGCACGATCGGCGCCCTGGTCCTGACCTTGCCGGTCAGGATCGACCGCAGCGCATAGAAGGCGGCAAAACTGCCAGCCTTCATGTCGAGAATGCCGGGACCATAGGCGAGATCGCCGTCGATCTTGAATGGCATCGTCTCGATCGTGCCGACTGGCCACACCGTGTCGAGATGGCCTGAAAACAGGATCGGCTTTGCGGATGGATCGAGAGCCTGCGCCGAGGCGCGCGCCACCAGATTGTCGCCAAAGCCGTCGCGCCCCGGAATGCGGGTGATCTCAGCCCCTGCCTGCGCCAGCTGCTGCCCGGCCAGATCAACCAGCAGATTGACCTGCCCCGCATCGCGCGTCGGCGTTTCGATTTTCACCCAGCCGGAGAGTTCGTCGAGCAGTGTCTTTGATGAGGCGATTGATGCTGAGGGCAATGGTCAGGTCCTTGTTTCGTCTCAAGCTATCATCACCCGGCTAGACAACCCAACGCTTGCGTTCCGGCCCGGCGCGATTGATAACTCAACCCATGTTCATACCCTTCTTCCTTGAGCTCAAGGCCGCAAAAATTCCGGTATCGCTGCGCGAATATCTCACGCTGCTGGAAGGCATGGAGGCCGATCTGGTGACTTGGGACGTCGAGGCGTTCTACTACCTCGCCCGCGCGGCGCTGGTTAAGGACGAGCGCTACATTGACCGTTTCGACCAGGTGTTCGGCCACGCCTTCAAAGGGCTTGAGGCGCTGTCCGGCGAAGGCGGCATCGATGCCGCCAACCTGCCGGAAGAATGGCTGCGTAAGCTCGCCGAAAAGCATCTGAGCGATGAAGAAAAGAAGCTGGTCGAATCGCTCGGCGGTTTCGAAAAACTGATGGAGACACTGAAGAAGCGGCTGGAGGAACAGCAGAAGCGCCACCAGGGTGGTTCGAAATGGATCGGCACGGCCGGCACGTCGCCCTTCGGCGCCTATGGCTACAATCCTGAAGGCGTGCGCATCGGCCAGGACAAGAGCCGCAACCGCCGCGCGGTGAAAGTGTGGGACAAACGCGAATTCAAGAACTTTGACGATTCCGTCGAACTCGGCACCCGCAACATCAAGGTGGCGCTGAAACGGCTACGCCGCTGGGTGCGCGAAGGCGCGGACGAGGAACTGGATATTCCCGGCACCATCCACGCCACAGCCGAACACGGCTATCTCGACGTGCAGACCCGGCCCGAGCGCCGCAACGCGGTGAAGCTGCTGATGTTCTTTGACGTGGGCGGCTCGATGGACGATCACATCAAGGTGGTGGAGGAGCTGTTTTCAGCGGCGCGGGCCGAGTTCCGCCAGCTTGAATTCTTCTATTTTCACAACTGCCTCTATGAAGGCGTGTGGAAGGACAATCGCCGCCGGCTGGCGGAGCAAACGCCAACCTATGATGTGCTGCACAAATACGGTCATGACTACAAGGTGATCTTTGTCGGCGACGCCTCAATGAGCCCTTATGAGATCGCCACTGCCGGCGGGTCAGTGGAACATTGGAACCCCGAGGCCGGGGCCGTGTGGCTGAACCGGGTGTTGCAGCAGTGGCCGAACTCGATCTGGATCAACCCGGTGCAGGAAAAGCACTGGGGCTATACGCACTCGATCCAGATGATCCGCGACCTTTTTGCTGACCGCATGTATCCGCTGACGCTGCAGGGGCTTGAGAAGGCGACGAAGGAACTGAGCCGCAAACACTGAATGGATGAAAACGACACCCGGCTCGATATCTTCGCAAGGGCGGCGCTGGTCAGTACCATCACTTTTTGGGGTGCATATGCCGTCGTCCAACTGATAGTCAACGCTAAGCTGCTTGGCGCTGGCCACCATCTTCAGTTGGTGCCAGCCACGATGGATTTGCTGCAAATTTCTGTGGTGTTTTGTGCGTTGCTGAATTCCGGCTTCGTGCGAAAAGCTCAAAAGCCGCTCACCTTTCTCGCATTGTTTGCGAGTATCGCCGGTGGATCGCTGGCGGTCTATCTCTCGACCTATCTGCTGGCGGCGATCAACGATATCTGGAGCAGGTTCGACTTTCTGATCAACAAGCAGGTATCGATCGCAATCTTCATGTCCCTCGCCTACGTTGGGATGGTCTTGCTGTTTTTGCTCGCCGAGATGATCGTCAAGTGGTTTGACAACAGGTGAGATCGGCCTCTTGCTAGAGCACCTGGCGCCACTGTGAATCGGTGCAGACAAACCCTTGACGCGTCAGACGGCGCAGCACTGCTCGCATATGTCGTGCGCCATAGACCACCGCGATGCGCTTTTCGGTGGCATGCTCGTCAGCAAGCTCTGCGCCGATGCATTCTAGAAGCCGCTCGTCTCGCGCATGATGGATGGCAACGCCGAGGCTGACATAGGCTGGATCCCAATTCAGGGTTTCTTCTCTGGATGCGAGATCTTCGAGCGCCAGCCTTCCGGCAATGTCTTCGCGCGTCGCCAACAGCCTCATGTAAAGCCCATAGAGTGGCGCCAGGACGAACAACATCGCGCGTTTCGCCAAAGGTATCGCGCGCCAGTGCTGTTCAAATTCGTCCTGCGGCAGGTCGGCCAGGACGATCCGGGCACCAACATCCGCTTGAGCCGGAAAATTGGGCTGGACGACAAGGGCGAGACGCTCGAAATCGATCCAGCGATACGATCGCGTCAGGTTTCGAACCACCGGGGACCGGACGCCTTCGACGAGTGCAACATCATGTGAAAATGCGTCCTGATAGGTATCGCGGTAGAACTTGCTCTCACCGACATGCACCATCGGAAACAGAGTGATCGAGACCGGACTACCGGCCTTACGGAAAACCAGCCTTGCCGAACGAAGTCCTAGCGGTGAGGTTTCAAGGAGTTGCAATGGCTGTCCGCGCGCCGCCCCCCGCTACCGCTGCACCAAAAGCAGATTAGCGCCAAGGCCGATCATCACGGTGCCGGCGACGCGCCGCATCCAGCGCCCCGCAGAGCGCGAGTTGCGCACAAACGACGCCACGCTGTCGGCAAAGATGACGCAACACACTTCGACCAGCGAAAAGATCAGGTTGGCGATGAAGCCAAGCGCCATGATCTGCGCCCAGAGCGGCCAGCCGGCATGCGGGTCGGCGAACTGCGGCAGGAAGGCGATGAAAAAGACCGCTGATTTCGGATTGGTCAGCTCGACAAAAAAGCTCTCCTTGAGCGCTTTGATATGAGAGCCTTGCTCATCTTCGGCCGGCGTTGCTTCAACTGGTTCGTCGCGCGTCAGGAAACGAAAGCCGAGCCAGAACAGGTAGAGCGCGCCAACGATTTTCAGCGCAAGATAGGCCGCAGGCACAACCTGAAGAAACAGACTCAGGCCGAATGCGGCGGCTGTGATGTGAATGTAGCTGGCGAAATGGGTGCCGACGGCGGCATGCCATCCAGCCTTGCGGCCACGCGCAATGGTTTGGGCGGCGATGTAGAGCATGCCAGGGCCAGGCACGATCGACAGCAGCAGTGAGGTGACAACAAAGGTCGCAAGGATTTCGAAACCGGGCACGGGCTGCCCTCCATGAGGTTGCGCCAACTTATTTCAATGCGGCAATCGGCGAAAGACCGGCTGCGCAGTCCATTGCCGAACGTTACGCCAAACCCCATATTTGGCCCTGACCGCCAGCAACCCGGAGGGCTCTCATGGATACCCACACATTCCCCGTCACCCGAACCGACGCCGAATGGCGCGAGCGGCTGACGCCGGAGCAATATTACATCATGCGCGAGCACGGCACCGAACGGCCGGGCAGCTGCGCCCTGCTCTATGAGAAGCGCGCCGGGACGTTTTCCTGTGTCGGCTGCGACCAGCCGCTGTTCACGTCGACGCTGAAGTTCGAGAGCGGCACCGGCTGGCCGAGCTTCAATGATCCGGTGCCGGGTTCGGTTGAGACCACCGTTGACCGCTCTCATGGCATGACCCGCACCGAGGTGCATTGCGCCACCTGCGGCAGCCATCTCGGCCATGTGTTCCCGGACGGCCCGCCGCCGACCTATCAGCGCTATTGCATCAACGGTGTGGCGCTGGAGTTCACCCCCGACGCCGCCTGACCGCCTCAAGACTTGAAATGCAAAACGCCGCCCGATGGGCGGCGTTTTCATGTGCTTTCCCGGTATCTGCTATTCCGCAGCCTTCGGGTATTCCAGGGCTGGTTCAAGATCAGGCTCCGGGTCCTTTGGCGGTTCGGGCTTGTCGGCCTTGCGGCCAAACAGGCGGTCTTTCAGACGGCCCAGCCGGCCGCGATAGCCTGCCGGCCGCTTGTCGCGCGTGAACACCATCAGCATGGACGGCGTGACGATCAGCGTCAGGATGGTGGCAAACGTCAGGCCGAACACGATGGCCGACGACAGCGCCACCCACCATTGCGTCGACGGCGCGTTGATCGTCGTCTCCTGATGGAAGATTTCGAGCCCGAGACCAAAGGCAATCGGCAACACGCCGAGGATAGCCGACAAAGCCGTCAGCACCACCGGGCGGGCGCGTTCGCGGCAGGTCTGCAGCACGGCGTCCATCTTGTTCCAGCCTTCGTCGCGCAGCCGGTCATAGGTGTCGATGAGCACGATGTTGTTGTTCACGACAACGCCGGCCAGCGCGATCATGCCGATGCCCGACATGACGATGACAAAGGCCTGGCCGGTGAGCAGCATGCCAAGCAACGCACCGATAACCGCCATGACCACAGTGACCAGAACCAGGAACACCGAGGTAAACTTGTTGAACTGGGCCAGCAGCACGATGAAGATCAGGAACAACGCCGCGCCAAAGGCATTGCCAAGGAAGGCCTGCGCCTCGTCCGAATCCTCATTGGAGCCGGCAAGCTTCCAGTCGATGCCCGGCTGTTCCATGCCCGCAACGGCCTTCTCAACCTCGGCCTGGACGGCGGCGACCTGATAACCATGCGCGACGTTGCCCTGCACCGTGACGGTGCGTTTGGCGTCGATGCGGTTCAGAATGCCGACTGTGTGCTCGGGTTTGCGAGTGACAAAGTTGGAGATCGGCACAGACCCTTGAGCGGTTTCGATGCGCAGTTCGTCCAGCGCCGACAGTGTGCGCCGGTCTTCAGGTAGTCTGAGGCGGATGTCCACGGCGTCGTCCGCACCTTCCGGCCGGTAGTCGGTAAGCTTCAGACCGCCGGTGACCAGCTGCACCACCACGCCGACCGACATCGGACTGACGCCATGTTGCGCGGCCTTGGCACGGTCGACTTCAAGCGCCCAGTCAATACCGGGCGGTGGCAGGCCATCTGAAATGTCGATGGCGCCGGGAACCTTGGCGACCACAGCCGCGACCTTTTTCGCGTAGTCGTTAAGCCCGGACGGATCGACCGCCGACAGCCGCACCTGGATCGCCTTGCCGGTTGGCGGACCGGCGTCCGGCACGCGCACCTCGACGTCGACGCCTGGAATGCCGGCCATTTCGACGCGCAGGTCGTCAAGGATCTGATTGGCGGGCTTACGTTCGCGCCAGTCGACAAATTCGTACTGAATGACGCCGACCACGTCTTCGGGAATGTCCTGACCTCCGCCGCGCGTCTTGCCGACGCGGGTATAGACCGACTTGACGCCCGGCCAGCCGAGCAGGCGGCTTTCAGCCTCGCGCGTCGCAAAATCCATTTCGTCGAGCGACAGGTTGCCCCGCGCATGGACATAAAGCAGGCCGTAGTCCGGCTCGACCGACGGGAAGAACTCGACGCCGTTGCCAAATTTGACATAGGAATAGAACCCGCCGCCAAGCAGCATCACCGTCAGCACCAGAGCAGTGATCGGGAAATGCACCGCCTTGTTGACGATCGCCATGTAGACGCCGTCCTTCTGATGGCCTTCCTCATGCACAGGCGCCTTGGCGAACAAGGCGCCAAGCGTCGGCGCAAAGATCAGCGCATAGGCCATCGATGCGGCCAGCGTCACGATCAGCGTGATCGGCAGATATTTCATGAAGTCGCCGATAATACCCGGCCAGAACAGCAGCGGCGAGAACGCCGCGATGCGGGTCATGGTGGCTGCGATGACGGGACCAGCCATACGCTTGGCGGCAAGTTCGAAAGCCGGCCCCTTGGCCATGCCTTCGGACATGCGCCGTTCGGCGAACTCGGTGACGATGATCGCGTCGTCTACCAGCATGCCAACCGCCAGGATCAGCGAGAACAGCACGATCATGTTGATCGTGTAGCCCATCAGCGCCAGCAGCAGGATGCCCATCAGGAACGACGATGGGATGGCCAGGCCGATCAGCAGCGAGGCGCGGCCCGACAGCGCGTAAAGAATAACGATGAACACCAGGATGACAGCGATCAGCACGTGGTTCTGCAGATCGCTCAACAGCTGATTGACGAAGACTGACTTGTCCTGGGTATAGGTTACCTCCATACCGGGCGGCGCGATCTTGACGAACTCGTCGGCGACTTTTTTTGCGCCCTCGATGGTTTCGACGATATTGGCGCCGACACGCTTCTTCACTTCGATGGCGATAGCCGATTTGCCGTCCAGCCGGGTGATCGTCTCGGCATCCTTGAAGGTGGCGCGCACGGTCGCGACATCCTGCACCCGCACAATGGCGTTGGGGCCAGCCACTACCGGCAAGGCGGCAACGTCTTCAGGCGTCTCGATCAACGCAGGAACCTTGATGGCGTATTTGCCTTCGGAACCTTCAATATTGCCAGCAGCGACAAGGCTGTTGGACGCGCCCATGGCCTGAACGATCTGTTCCAGATTGAGACCATAGGACGACAGTTTCATCGGATCGATGATCGCCTCGACAAGCTCGTCGCGCGAACCCTGGATCGTGCCTTCCAGCACACCGGGCACTTCCTCAATCTTGTCGCGCAGCTGCTTGGCGGCAGCCGTCAAGACGCGCTCGGGCACGTCGCCCGACAGCGTGACGACCAGAACCGGAAATTCCGACACGTTGACCTCGTTGACGGAAGGTTCTTCTGCGCCTTGCGGAATGTCGCGGCGTGCGTCCGACACCTTGTTGCGCACGTCGACCAACGCGTCTGACAAGTCGGTCGACGGGTCGAACTCGACCAGCACGTAGCCACCGCCCTGGAATGCGGCAGAGCGCATTTCTTTCAGGCCTTTGAGGCTTTTCAACTGGGTTTCGACGGGCCGCAGCAGCAACCGCTCGGAATCCTCAGGCGAAATGCCCTGATAGGCGAGGCTGACATAGATGATCGGAATGGCGACGTCGGGCTCCGCCTCTTTGGGGACCGACTGATAGGCAATCGCACCGGCGATGAGGAAAAAGACCAGCACTGACAGTGTCAGCCTGGCGTTGCGAATGGCAATACCGACGATATCCATGTTGTGGCCTCGTCAGTTCGTGCCCGTCGCTTCACCGACGAGTTTCTTGATCAACTCAGGATCGGCGGGGACAGGTTTGACTGTCTCGCCTTCCGACACCAGTTCCTGGCCGGCAACGATCACCTGTGCGTCGGTGGGAACGCCCCCGAGCACCAAGCCGTTCTCCATGTCGTCAACGATATCGATTGGCACGAACACGACCTTGTTGTCCTTGTCGACGGCGCGGATGCCGAGATCGCCCTTGTTGCTCAAGGTAACGACAGAGCGCGGCAGGATGACGGAATCGGTGGTCTCTCCGCGCAGCACAATTTCAGAGGTCATGCCCGACGGGATCTTGTCGTCCGGATTGGCGATGGCAATCTCTACACGGAAAGTGCGGGTCGCGGCAGTCGACTCGCGGCCGATATAGCGCACCGCGCCAGCCATCTTGTCGCCATTGACCATTGTTGCTTCGGCCTTGTCGCCGATACGCACAAAACGCAGGTCTCGCTCCGACACTTCACCCTTGACCAGAACGGGATCGAGGCTGAGCAAGATAGCAACCTGCGTACCCTGCGGTGCGGAACTGCCAATCTCCACGTTGACCTTGTCGATCAGACCGTCAAACGGTGCGACGACGGTCAACCGGTCGATCTCGGCCTGTGCCGCTTTGAGCTGCGACTGAGCCTGAGCGACCGCCGATACCGCATTGTCGAGCTGCAGCTTTGGCATGGTGCCGGTCTTGGCAAGACGCCGCGCGGCTTCAAGCTCGGCCTCGCGTTGCTTGACCATCTGCTGCGCAAGTTCAAGCGCCGCTTGATGACCCTCTTCGCCCAGCACCAGTATCGTCTGGCCGGCCTTCACTTGATCGCCTTCCTTGACTGGCAGCTCGGCGATGATGCCGCCGGCCCGCGTAGCGAGCACAGCACGTTTGTCGGCTTCGGTCAGACCGGAAATACGGATGGCGCGGGCGTGTTCGACACGCGGCGGCGAGACAACTGCGACCGTGCGCGGCGCCTTGGCGGCGTTTTCGGCGGCTGGCTTGGCTGCCGGTTGCGTCTGCTGGGCGGCGGGTTGCCCGTTTTCACCTTCTGCGGCGGCGCTGCCGACCGACGAGAACTTGCCCGTTCCCATCCAGGCTGCGAAGCCGATGAGCACCGCAATCGCGGCAACCTGATTAAATCTGAAATTGGCCATCTTGATCTGTCCGGTGGACGTTTGTTGCCCGATGTTCCGTGCGCGATTTGGGGACGGAAAGGGCGGACGCAATGCACGTTATGCGATTGATTGAGGCCAGAGCCTCTTATCCGAAGTTTGTGGTGTGAGAAAGTCACAAACTTTGACCATCTGGTAAATTGACCTCTACTCCTGACAAAGCCGGCTTGCCGGCCCGGCCTATTGCGCCGGGCAAGGCGCTCCTGCCGCAGCCCATTTTTCAATTGCAGCGTATGTCTCATCAGCAGAGCCAGGCGCTGGCTCACGGCCGGGGCCCGGCGCCCAGCCCCAGTGGACCAGCTTGTCGGTTCGAATATGCTGCGCCACCTCTTCAAGTGTGCGGTCGCCATTGCGCGCCGGGTCCTTGATCTGTGCGCAAATCTGCGCGGATGTCTGATCGAACCATGCCATCTCGATCGGCGCCAGATGCCAATTATCCGCGCCTGGCGGCCCGTGCATGACGGGGGAGTTTGTTTCGAAATGGCAGGCGGTGCAGCGCATGCCGGTATTGCCAAAACCTGAGCCATCAATACCGCGCTGCACGTTGAAGGCGTGCACGCGTGTTGCGCCATAATGTGGGCCAGACCAGCGCGGCTGATCATCAGGGCTGTGGCAGTTGGCGCAGCGCGGGTGCGAAAATACCTTGTAGATGTCGTCCCAGGCGGCAAGGCCCGCCACCATGTCCACTGCCGGAGCAGCAGTTGGTGCGGCAGACGCAGGCGGCGTTGAAGGCGCGGCCGGGGGTGTATTTTGGGCGAATGCTGGAACAGCAATGGCAAACAGGGCCGCGAGCGCCAGCGATGAGCGCAACATGAATGTGCTGGCGGTCATGCGAATGTCACTTCCTTGTTCAGTGGCAACGAACGGATACGCTTGCCGGTCAATGCAAAGATGGCATTCGCCAGAGCAGGCGCCGCCGGCGGCGTGCCGACTTCACCAGCGCCGCCCATCTTGTGGAAGTTCTCCAGAATGGCGACCTCGAATTCAGGCGCCTGCCACAGGCGCATGCTGTCATAATCGTTGAAGTTCGACTGCTCGACCATCCCGTCCTTGAAGGTGATTTCCTGAAACATCGCTGCCGAGAGCCCAAAAACGGCTCCGCCGGTCAGCTGCGTTTCAAGAATGCCCTTGTCGATCGCCTGGCCGACATCGGCTGCGATCCACATCTTCTCGATCTTGATGCCTTGCGGCGTGTCGGCGACCTGAACGACCTCTGCGACCCAGCTGCCGAATGACAGCGTAAAGGCAAAGCCTTTTGCCTTGCCGGCTGGAAGCTTCTCAGTCCAGTTCGACATTTCCGCAACCTTGTCGACGACCGCTACCGCAGCCGGAAAATCAGCCATCAGCTTGCGCCGCATCTCGACAGGATCGACTTTTCCGGCATGTGCGATCTCGTCCATGAAACCTTCGTGGAAGAAGCCGTTGACCGAATTCCCGACTGAACGCCAGAAGCTGACGGGGATAGACGGCACTGGCGCAGCAATTGACGACACCCTGTAGTTGGGAATCGTGTAGGGCTGGTTGCGCGAACCATCTGTGGTGGCCGAATCTGCGCCGCCGGGCCGCCTCGCCGGGAAGATGCGCCCCAAGAGCGATTGAATCATGTTCTGCGCCGCAACGCGCATGTCGACTGCCACAGGCATGCCGTCATCGCCAATGCGGGCGCGGAACTTGCCGACCGAGCCTGGACGATAAGTGCTGCGGTGCATGTCTTCTTCGCGCGACCACGTCACCTGAACCGGGCGGCCATCGGTCTCCTTGGCCAGCAACGTTGCAAACATCGCGTAGTCTACCTCGCCACGCCGGCCAAAACCGCCACCAAGCGCAGTCGTGTGAACCAGGCACTTGTCGACCGTCAGGCCGATCAGGTCGGCGCATAGCCAGCGAACCATGACAGGCGACTGGTTTGGCGACCAGACATGCAACATGCCGTCCTTGAATTGGGCCGTCGTATTCATCGGCTCCATCGGTGCATGCGCCAGATATGGCACCGAATACTGGGCTTCGATCACCTTGTCTGCAGGCGCATCGGCAAACGCGGCGTCAACATCCCCATCGTTGCGGTCATGGATGGCCTCACCGGTCAGGGCCGCGTCGGTAATGATCTTCATGATCCCGGCATGGTCCGCCGGATAGAGCGGCTTACCCCACTCAACTTCGATTGCCTTCGCGGCCTGGAAGGCGGCCCACGTATTTTGCGCGACAACGCCAAAGCCGGCGCCGTAGCTGGCCGTGTCGATCTGCACGATCTTGACCACGCCCGGCATCTTCTCCGCCTTTGACAGGTCGAACTTGACAGGCTTCTGACCAAATACAGGGCTCATCCTTACTGTGCCGAAGAGCATGTCGGGCAGGCGCACGTCGATGCCGAAGATCGGGGCGCCAGTGACCTTGTCCAGCATGTCAACGCGCATCTGCGGTTTGCCGAGCACTTTCCACTCGGACTTGTCCTTGAGCTTGACTTCAGACGGCGGATCGAGCTTCGCCGCATCGGCAGCGACCTCGCCATAGGTTACCCGCCGGCTGGAGGCAGCATGCACGATCGTGCCGTTGTCGGTGGTCAGTTCAGACGCCGGAACGCCAAATCGTGCGGCAGCCGCTGCAACCAGCATGTGACGCGCCGCGGCGCCGGCCTGACGCATCCGGTCAAAGCCGTCGACAGTGGAGGTTGAGCCGCCTGTAGCTTGCAGGCCAACCAGCTTGCCAACAGCTCCCATGACATTGCGAACCGTCTCGGCGGTTACGCCATCGTCCCAGAAATTGAAGCCGCCGCCATCCTCGAGCATTGCAGCATTGTAATAGGCGTAAGAAGCCGGGCCGTATTCGACCGTGACCTTGTCGAGCATCACGTCGAGTTCTTCAGCGACAAAGGCCGCCAGTGTCGTGGAAATGCCCTGCCCCATCTCGGCGCGCGGTGCGATTGCGGTGATCTTGTTGTCCGAGCTGATCTTTACCCACGGATTGAAGGTGACTTCGCCTTCGTCAAGTTCAGCCTCAAGCGGATTTTCATATGGCTGCCTGTATTTGTAGTAGCCAAACGCCGCGCCACCCGCGACGGCGGCGGCGCCAAAAAGAAAGGTTCTGCGCGCAATCTTGCCCCAGCTTGCCACGATCAGGCCCTCGCCAACTTGAGTTGCGCAGCCTTGTGAACCGCGGCGCGGATGCGCGGATAGGTGCCGCATCGGCAAAGATTGCCGCCCATGGCCTGGTCAATCTCTTCGTCACTCGGATCGTCAATCTCGTCGAGCAGCGCGACTGCGCTCATGATCTGGCCAGCCTGACAATAACCGCATTGCGCGACCTGCTCGTCGAGCCAGGCCTGCTGGACCGGATGCAGCTTGTCGCGCGTGCCAATGCCTTCGATCGTTGTCACCGCGCCAGACACCTGACCAACCGGCAGCGAGCATGAGCGCACTGGCGTTCCGTCAACCAGCACCGTGCAAGCGCCGCATGCGGCGACGCCGCAGCCGAATTTCGGGCCCGTGATACCGGCGACGTCGCGCAGGGCCCACAGCAGAGGCATGTCTGGTTCAGCTTCGATATCGACCGGTTTTCCATCAACGATAAGGCGCATGAGCTCTCCACTAGCTGGTCATCCGGTTGCCCGGATCATCTGGCTGTCGGCAATATGAACAAGTTGACATTTTCTGTCAATCTGTCAAGACAGGTGGATTGCGGTTTGGATCAATGCTGGACAAGACGGCCAACCAGACGACTGACGACCTGAAGCGCCAAGCCGTGCTGGATGGCGCGAAGGAACTGTTTCTTGCGCATGGATTCCGCCGTGTGACGATGGAAGACATCGCCAGCGCCGCGAACATGTCCCGCCCGGCGCTCTATCTGGTTTTCCGCAACAAGACCGACATCTATCGCGCATTGGCAAAGCATCTGTTCGAAACCTGCTATGCGGCGATTGATGCAGAACTGAACCGCGACATACCGCTGACCGGCAGGCTTGGCGGCGCGATTGAAAGCGTCATATACGGAGTGCTGGCCGAGATTGAGAACAAGCCGCACGGGACGGAACTGATCGACCTGAAAACGAGTCTGGCCGCCGACCTGATCAGCGAATGGATGGGCCGGATCGCTGAGCGCTATGCGGTCGCTATCGAAGAGGACGCCAAGGCGCGCGGGATTGATCTTGAGGCACGCGGCTTCACCGCCGTCGGTCTTGCCAACACGATGATCTGCGCCATAGACGGCGCCAAGCACCGCTTCAACTCGCTTGACGCCCAGCGCGGCGTTATCGTCGACTCTGTGCGGTTGATCGAACTGGCGATGGCTTAGGTCGTAGTGACGAATTAACGTTTGTCTGCGCCGCAGCGAAAATCCGTCAGTCCCAGGAGCGAGGAGGACGGACATGCAGCGCATATTCGACGACGAGCGACGCCGGAATGATGGATTTGCGCGCGGCCCCTTCGGGGTTGGACCAAAATCGTCCGTGAATGCGTTGAAAATGCTCGACGGTGGTCAACACCGCCTTGCGCTTTTCTCCTGTTCACGACCAATTTTGGTCGCCAACGCAGCCAAGCGTTAATTTGTCACTACGACCTAGACCCTTTCAGGTCCAAATGGAATCGTTCTGCCGGAGGGGATTTGGGCCAAGGTCGAGGGCTTTGGCGAAGGACGGGCTGGTGGCCCGGGCAAGTCCGAAGCGCGATGGATTTGACCCAATTCCACCCGGCCCACCGGTCGCCCCCGCGTCTGCGACGCGGGAAAGGCCGACCGGCAGACTATTCTGGCTGGGTTTGCCGAAGGCAACCCAACTGGGTTTCCCGCTGGCGGGCACCCGCTGCGTCAGCCGGACTTGGCCGGGCCACCAGCCCGTCCTTCGCCGCCTTCCTTGCGGTTCGCCTCGCCATCGAGGAAACAGAACCGTTTCCATTTGAACCTGAAAGGGTCTAAGCCGCGGTCCAGCCACCGTCGATCGAGATGGTTGTACCGGTAACCGACGCTGCAGCATCCGAAATCAGATACATCGCCGCCGCTGCAATCTCGGCTACCGTCGCAAACTGCTTGGACGGCTGCTTGGCGAGGATGATGTCTCGCACGACAGCATCGCGGTCCAGGCCGGGATGTTCCTTCATCCGGTCCTGAACCTGCTGTTCGACCAAGGGCGTCAGCACGAAACCGGGGCAGACCGCATTGCAGGTGACACCCTGCCCGGCAGATTCGAGCGCCACCGTCTTGGTTAGCCCGACAACGCCATGCTTGGCCGCGACATAGGCCGACTTGTTGGGCGATGCGCGCAACCCATGTGCCGAGGCGATGTTGACGATGCGGCCCCACTTGGCCTTGCGCATCAAAGGCAGAGCTTCAGCGATTGTGTGAAAATTGGAGTTGAGGTTGACCGCGATGATGCGGTTCCATTCGTCGACCGGAAATTCGTCAACCGGCGCGACATGCTGGATGCCGGCATTGTTGACCAGTATGTCGACCGAGCCGAATTGCTTGGCGGCCCAGGTCACCAGCTCGCGGCATTGGACGCCGTCCGCCATGTCAGCCTTGCGGTAAACGACCTGAGCGCCGGTATCGCGCGCAAGCTTTGCCGCCAGGTCGTGGTCTTCCTTGCGATCAGTGAAGGAATTGAGCACGACATTGTCGCCGCGCGCCGCAAGATTGGTCGCGATCTCAAGTCCGATGCCTGAATTCGATCCGGTAACGACTGCGGTGCGGGCCATGGTAATTTCCTCGTGACAGAAGCCGCTTTTAGCCGCCAGGAAGGCCGGTGGCCAAGACCGCAAAAATACAGCGCCTTGACATCGCCGGAATGCTTCGCCACGTCTGCCGGCATCAGGTCAGGAGACCGCATGCCCGCGCAATTGCAACAAATGCCGCCCGTGTTTGATCCGCGCCCGCAGCCGCGCCGCGCCAGCGTTGGCGTATCCGTCGGCGGCGTGGTGGTGGGCGGCGACGCGCCTGTCGTCGTGCAGTCGATGACCAATACCGACACCGCCGACATTGACGCGACGGTTGCGCAAGTCGCGGCGCTGCATCGCGCCGGATCGGAACTGGTGCGCATTACGGTGGACCGCGACGAGAGCGCAGCCGCTGTGCCGCGCATCCGCGAGCGGCTGGAACGTGTCGGTGTATTTGTGCCGCTGATCGGCGATTTTCACTATATCGGACACAAATTGCTGGCCGATCATCCCGCCTGCGCCGAGGCGCTGGAAAAATATCGCATCAATCCGGGCAATGTCGGCTTCAAGGAAAAGAAGGACCGGCAGTTCTCGGCGATCATCGAGACCGCGATCCGCTACAACAAGCCGGTGCGTATCGGCGTTAACTGGGGTTCGCTTGACCAGGAACTGCTGACCAGCCTGATGGACGGCAATCAGGCCAACGGTTTTCCGATGACAGCAGACGAAGTGACGCGCGAGGCGATCATCCAGTCGGCGCTGCTTTCGGCCGATCTGGCGGAAGAGATCGGCCTGCCACGCGAAAAAATCATCCTGTCGGCCAAGGTCAGCCGGGTGCAGGACCTGATTGCTGTCTATGCCGAACTGTCCCGCCGCTCCAACCACGCGCTGCATCTTGGCCTGACCGAAGCCGGCATGGGCTCAAAGGGTATTGTCGCCTCGTCGGCGGCGATGGGCATCCTGCTGCAGCAGGGCATCGGCGACACGATCCGCATCTCGCTGACGCCGGAGCCTAATGGCGACCGCACCCGCGAGGTGCAGGTGGCGCAGGAACTGTTGCAGACGATGGGGTTCAGGCAGTTTGTGCCAATCGTCGCCGCGTGCCCGGGCTGCGGCCGCACCACGTCGACCGTGTTCCAGGAATTGGCGGAAAAGATCCAGGCGGATCTGCGCAAGAACATGCCGGTGTGGAAGACAAAATACCCCGGGGTCGAGGAACTGAAGGTGGCCGTGATGGGCTGCATCGTCAACGGACCGGGCGAGTCGAAGCATGCCGACATCGGCATTTCGCTGCCCGGCACCGGGGAAACGCCAGCCGCGCCGGTGTTCATCGACGGCAAGAAGGCGGCGACGCTGCGCGGAACCAACATTGCCGCCGAGTTCGAGACCATGGTGTCCGACTATATCGAGCAGCGCTTCGGCCACAGCGCAGCAGCGCAATAATGCGAGCACGCCATCGCCTTGCCGCGCTTCTGACGGCGGCGCTTGGCATGACGACGCAAGGCCTGGCACAGGATTTTGTGCCGCCGCCCATCATGCCGCTGCCGCCGCTGACGTCGCTGCCTGGCGAGGCCAAGCCGAAACAGATTTCGGTGGCGCGCATCTGCGATCTGATCGAGACAAATGCAAAACTGAACGGCCTGCCGCCGGACTGGTTTGCCCGTCTGATCTGGAAGGAAAGCCGCTTTGACGCCGGCGCCGTGTCGCCGGTGGGCGCGCAGGGCATTGCGCAGTTCATGCCGGGAACCGCAAAGATGCGTGGGCTGACCGATCCGTTCGATCCCGAACTCGCCATTCCCGCCAGCGCCAGATATCTCGGCGAACTGAAGACCGGTTTTGGCAATCTCGGGCTCGCGGCGGCCGCCTATAATTCAGGCGAGACCCGGACATCCAACTGGCTGCGCACCGGCGGTTTTCTGCCGCTGGAGACCGAAGGTTATGTGCTCGACATCATGGGCGAGGCGGCGGAAAGATTTGCCGACCGGACCTATCAGGGCACCGTCAAGCCGCTTGATCCCAAGCGCGATTTTCCGGCGGCCTGCCGCGACCTGCGCGTCATCATGAGCCGCACCGTGCCAATGGCGCGCGTGCATGTCAAACCCTGGGGTGTGCAGGTGGCTGGCAACTTCCGCCAGTCAGCCGCAGTGCGCCAGTTCGAGCGGGCGCGGGCGCGCGTGCCGGCCCTGCGCAAATATGATCCGGTGGTGGGGCGGGTACGCTCGCCGATGGGGCGTCGCGGGATCTACGCCGTCAGGATCGGTGTCGAAAGCCGTGCGTCGGCAGACGACATCTGCCGCCGCCTGCGCGCCAATGGCGGGGCCTGTGTGGTGGTGAGAAACCGGTAGCCGCCCACCTATTCAGGCATCGGCGTCCAGATGACGTCGTCGATGCGGTGCGCGCCGGTGGCGAGCATCACCAGCCGGTCAAAGCCAAGCGCGATGCCGCTGGATTGCGGCATGATGGCAAGTGCAGCGAGGAAATCCTCGTCAAGCGGATAACGCTCGCCATAGATGCGCTCTTTCTCGTCCATCTCGGCGACAAAGCGGCGGCGCTGTTCGACCGGATCAGTGAGTTCGCCGAAAGCGTTGGCGAGTTCGACGCCGCAACAATAGAGCTCGAACCGCTCGGCAACGCGGCGATCATGGGCGGCGGGACGGGCAAGTGCGGCTTCGCTGACTGGGTATTCCTTCAAAATTGTCGCCTTGCCGCGGCCAAGCTCCGGCTCGACCTTTTCAACCATGATTCGACTGTAAATGTCGGCCCAGCTATCGTCATCGGCGATCCGGATGCCCGCGTGAACTGCCTGAGCGCGCAGGCCCTCTACATCGGTTTCTCCCGCTACCGACACGGTTGACAGCAAGTCGATACCCGCAAGGCGGCGGAATGCGTCGCTAACCGTCAGCTGTTCGGGTAGCGCAAACGGATCGGCGGTGACGCCGCGATAACGGAAAACATCTGCCCCCGCCGTTTCGGCGGCAAGCCGCAGAAATGCCGCGCAATCGGCCATCAGCACGTCATAAGCCTCGCCAGCACGATACCATTCGAGCATTGTGAACTCGGGATGGTGCAGCGGCCCGCGTTCGCGATTGCGATAGACCGGGCCAAACGAAAACAGCCGCTGCTCGCCGGCCGCCAGCAGCTTTTTGCAGGCAAACTCCGGCGAGGTGGCGAGATGAAACGGGCGGCGGGAACCGTCGGGATGCAGGAACTCGGTCGAGAAGGCGGACAGATGCGCCTCATTGCCGGGCGACACCTGCAACGTGTTGGCAGTGACCTCGACAAAGTCCCGTTCGGCGAACCAGGCGCGGATAGCGGCAGCGATGCGATTGCGCGCCATCAGGCGTGGCCGGCGGTCGGTATGGACGTCAGGCGTCCAGAAGGGCGAGGCGTCTGTCATCGGAACGTCATTCGTGGGCTGGCGATGCTTCCTAAGATGCGCTAAGGGCGGGCGCAACGAACAATAGTTGGATAAATCATGGTCAAGGTCATCGCCAGTTCGCTGCGCAAAGGCAATGTCGTCGACAAGGACGGCAAACTCTACGTCATTCTCGCTGCCGAAAACATTCATCCCGGCAAGGGCACTCCGGTGACCCAGCTCGACATGCGCCGCATTTCAGACGGCGTAAAGGTGTCGGAACGCTATCGCACCACCGAGCAGGTGGAGCGCGCCCATGTCGAGGACCGCGAGCACACGTTCCTTTATGCGGACGGCGAAGGCTTCCACTTCATGAACCCCGAAAGCTACGACCAGATCGCCGTGTCAGAAGATGTGGTAGGCGACGCTGCGCCCTACCTCCTGGAAGGTATGAGTGTGCAGGTGTCGGTGCATGAAGGCGTCGGCATCGCCATCGTACTACCGCAGCGCGCGGTGTTTGAAGTGGTGGAGACCGAACCGACGACCAAGGGCCAGACGGCCTCCTCGTCCTACAAGCCGGCAATCCTGTCGAACGGCGTGCGTTCCGCCGTGCCGCCGCACATTCAGGTCGGCACCCGTATCGTGGTGATGACGGCAGACGGTTCTTACGTCGAACGCGCCAAGGACTGAGACGCGGGGACTGCGTGAGCAGACCGGAAGATCCGGCAGAGCTACCGAAAGCTTCGAAAGGGCGGGAGCTGACGAAGGCAGCAGGGTCTCGCCTGAATACAATGGTCCTGTTGCAATTTTTCAGTCAGCCGCAATGCACCCCTTTCGCTGACGGATTTCAGGCTGCGATTGTCCCGAACTGTTCCTTGAGCGATGAAGCGGGATTGAAGGCGAAACGGCCCTTCTGCTTTCGCATCATGTGAATCATCTCGATGCCGGCCAGCGTGACGGCTGCCGGCAAGAATGCCTTGGAATCCGGCATTGGCCGCACTCACCCCTTGATGCGGCGATCGGCGAGAAATGCTCGACCCGGCGGTGGATCGCCGAATGGTCGATGTTATCCCGCGCCCGGCCATCATCTCCTTCAGGTTTCGCAGGCTTAGATGTCATTGCTACGGAGGTTGTCCGTCCGAGGCTTGGATGAGAGGTTGTTGTTGCGACACACACAGCCCGGTTCCAGGAGCCTCGGATGGACAACCTCCGTAGCAATGACATCTAGGCCAAAGCCAGTGACCACCGCACGCACGGCAAAATATCGACCGATTGAAATCGGCGGCCCTTAAAGCGTGTCGCGTCTAAACATCTGGAAATGCGCTTCAAATATGAAGCTACCTCGTGACTTTCCCGGACTACCGGAAAGCTTGCAGCCAACAACCATTCATGTATGTGGGTAAGCCTCACATTCGTGAATTGGTGCGACTGATTGGGGGGATGTGCAATGACGACGCTACAGGTCAAATCGGCAACGCGGGCCATCGAAATCCTGGAGCATCTGAAAGATGCAAGGCAGCCGCGCGCGATGTCGGAAATTGCAACAGACCTTGGTTATCCGCAATCCAGCGCCACAGTTCTTCTCAAGACGCTTGTAACGCTCGGCTATCTGAATTTCGATCGGCTTGAGCGCGTCTATTTCCCGACTCTCAAGGTCACGGCTCTTGGCGACTGGATTCCAGAAACTCTCTTCGGGCAAAGGGGCATGCTGGAAGCCATGCGCGATGTTCATGCCGCCACCGGCGAGACAGTTTCGATCAACAGCCGAAACGACATCTATCTGCAATATGTGAAGATCATTCAGTCTACCCATGCTCTGCGCTTCCATGTCGATGAAGGCACTTTGCGGCCGCTGACCCGAACGGTTTCTGGATGGGTGCTCTTGTCCATCATGCCGGATGACAAGATCGACAACATCGTCCGGCGTGGAAATATTGCAATTTCCAAGCCCGCAGATCGCATCACCACGTCCGAAATGATGGCCCATATTCGCGAAATCCGCGTCAAAGGCTACGGATATGTCGAGAACGTCCCCTTTCTCGGCGGCGGAACTATCAGCGTACTGCTGCCGACGAAAATTCAGAATCAGCCGGTTACACTTGCACTCGGCGGCGCCGCCGAAAGAATCCGTCAGAATTTTAGACGCTACCTCACTGTGCTGCAACGCGCAGCCAAAAGCGTTTCCGTGGAGGATTCAGACGACATCTGAGCCGGTCGGCCGGCAGCGCATCCCGCAAATCTTCGTGACAGGCCGCTCAGGGCAATCGCCTCAAGTTAACGTGGGTAGCCGATGATGGTTGATATTGTGATTTATGGATCGGTTCGTTGATCGAAGCCGCCAATGAACTGTCTCGTCCTTACGTCCAGCGCTATTCTTGATCATTTGAAGACACTGTCGGACCCGCCCAAAGGGGTTCTGCCGCGAATATTCTCCGGCATGCAAGACGCGGCCATTCACTTGACAGATTTCATGCTGCGGTTGCCCCGGCTTGTGTCTTGAGCGAAGGGTAAGGGCTGAAGGCAAATCGACCCTGCCGCTTGCGCATCACATGGACCCTCTCGATACTGGCCAATGTGGCGGCTGCCGAGGAGGATGCCTTGAAGCGTGTTGTGACATAGATTGTCCGTCAACGCGCTACAGACTTCTTCAAATGCCCTCCGGCAGAGCGATGCAATGTTCGCCGGATTTACTCTACAATGATCGCGGTGCGAGCCATTCGACGAGGTGGGGCCACGTGCGCGTGACAGCGCCTGAGCCGGTGACCAGGCTGACATGGCCGCCCTTGATGATCCATTCGTCCTTGTCAGTGCTTCCAATCAGGCGGATCAGATCGGCGGACGATTCGTAAGGAACGACATGATCGTGTTCGGCCAGCACATGCACGACGGGAATCTTGATGTCACCGAGACTGAGCCGGCGTCCCCTCATCTCGAATTCGTCTTTGACGATCTTGTTGCCCAGGAAGAAGTCGCGGGCAAATTCGCGAAAGGCCGCACCCGCAAAGGGCAATGCATCCGCGCCCCAAAGGGTGATGCGAAGATGCGCCTTCACGAACTCGCGGTCATCCAGATTGTTAAGCAGCATGAGCTGCCCGGAGGTCTTCTGCAAAGGCCGCAGAACCTGGAATCCGCCTTCCACCATTGAAGGCGGAACATTACCGAACGTGTCGACAACCAGGTCGACATCGAGTTTGCCATCGACCAGCAAACTGCGCTGCGACGACATGCCTTCGCCATTGATGGGGGTGGCGAGCAACATCATGTTCCTGACCGGCCCTTCGGGCTCCAGCGCCGCATACAGCGATGTGAGAACACCGCCGAGGCAATAGCCCAGGAGATTGACGTCGTTTTCGCCGCTATGCATCTGGACCTGTTCGATACAGGCCGGAATCCAGTCGGCCACGTAGTTGGCCAGGTCGATATCCTTGTGCTCGCGCCGGGGCGTGCCCCAGTCGATCAGATAGACATCGAACCCCTCCTGGACGAGATGCTCGATCAGGCTCTGCCCGCTTGTCAGATCGAAAATGTAGGGTTTGCTGACGAGCGACATGACCAGCAAAAGCGGAATGCGGTAGACGTCGTCCGTCTGTGGCAGATAGTGGAAAAGGCGCAATGTGCCGTCTGCGTAGATCAACTCCTTGGGGGTGGTTGCGGTTTCCCGCTCCATCTCCTCAAGCAGCGTTGCGTATTCCTCTCCCTTTTCGGCGAACAGTTCCTGCAGGATGCTCATTTAGATGATCCGGAAGGTTTGGTCTGCGGCTTGCGTGTCCGAGACGTGGTAGAGCCGCCCTGTCCCCGCACAAGCAGGGCCTCAATCCGGGCAGCGGCATCTTCCAGGCGGCCAATCCGGTCCGACAGGGCAATCAGATCGTCGCGCGTCGGCATGTTCATGGCGGTCAGAGGGGCAGACATCGCCTGGGACATCATCTGCCCGCGATAAACTGCCTCGTTGAGTTCCTTGCCCATGAAGCCGGCAACGCTCTTTTCCTGCATCGTGTTGGCGATGGTCTCGCTCCATTGCCGTTCATTCTGCACCACCCAGTCGCGCCAGGCCCTGATCGGATCGAAAGCCGGCTTCGCCTCTTCGTCGCTCATGCTGCTTGCTCCTGTTGCGAACCCGCTTCGGCCCATTGGGCTTCATAGCGCAGCGTGAGCGTATCAAGCTTGGCCTTTGCCTGCTGCATTGTCCGCTCACGCACCTCCTCTGGACCGCTGATCTTCACCGTCATGAATGTGCCGTGCTGGGGATGTGCGCCCACTTCAATCTCTGCAGTTGCACCCTCAGCCTTCATGATCGGCTCAAGCAGCCGGGTGACCGCCCGCTGCGCCGCGTCGTAGCGCAAGGCCGGTTTGAACACCTTGCCAACGGCAGTGAGGGGAATGTTGTCGACGACATATGTATGGACCGGAATTGCGGCCCGCTCGGGTGTCCTGGCCGCCGCCCATTTCTGCAGCTCGGCAGGCGCGACTTTGGCGTCCGGCTTCAATTGCACATAAGCGACAGGCAATTCGCCTGCATAGCCATCCGGCTCGCCAATGAGGGCCGCATACAGAACGTCAGGATGCTCGTAGAGAACCTCCTCGATGCCCAGCGGATCGATATTGTGACCGCCGCGGATAATCAGGTCCTTTGCGCGGCCGGTAATCCAGAGATAGCCGTTGGCGTCGATGCGCCCAAGATCGCCGCTGTTGACCCAGCCCGGTTCGACAAACGGTGCGTCGGGCGCGCCGGTCGCATAGCCTGAGAAGACGCCGGGGCCGCTCATTGTGACGACGCCGATCTTGCCGGGCTGACATTCCCGCACCGTCTTGCCATCAGCTCCGACTTCGACAACCTTGATCCGGCTGTAAGGCAGCGCGTGGCCGACGGCGCCGAGATAGATCGGCCGGTCCATGTATGAAATCGTGTGACAGCTCGATACTTCGGTCATGCCGTAGGTCTCGAGAATTTCGAGGCCGAACCGGCGTTTGTAGGCGTCGGCGACCGGCACAGGGATCGCTGAGCCACCACCGGTGACAACGCGGATGCTCGACACATCGGCGTCATTCATCGGGCTGTTCAGCACCGCGCCGATGATGGTTGGAACGGCCGCGAACACCTCAGGCTTGTAGCGGTCGACAAGTTTCCAGAAGCCGGGCATGGCGCTCTTGTTGCGCCAGCCGGCCGCGGACAGGACCACAAGCGTGCCGCCAGCGCTGAGCTGCTGCAGACAATGCGTCAGCGCACCACCGACATGAAACAGCGGCAGGGCCATGAACAGTGTCGAAGCCGGGCGCGTGCGCCACATCAATGCGATGCCCCAGGCCTGATAGACCAGATTTCCATGTGTGAGCGGCACGAGTTGCGGCAGGCCGGTTGTGCCGCCGGTATGGAAATAGGCGGCAATATCGTTCGACTTGATGTCGCGGCCGCTGATGAGCCGGTCGCCAGGCTGCGCCTCGACGGCGCGATCAAATGCAATTGCTCCTTCCGGCGGCGGACCCCATGGCTGGACGACAAGGATCGCTTTGAGATCAGGCAGCTGATCCCGGATCTGGGCGATCTTTTCCCAGGTGTCGGAACCCTCCGCCGGCCCCATCGTGATGATGACCTTTGTGTTGGCGGCGCGCAGAATGTGGGCGATCTGGTCCGGTTCAAGGAACGGGTTGACAGGATTGGCGATGCCGGCCGCCTGCACGCCATACAGCGCATAGAAGGATTGCGGGATCAGCGGCAGCAGGATGCTGACCACATCGTCCTTGCCGACGCCGAGCTCGTGGAGAACGTTAGCGACCTGAGTAACCCGCTGAATGAAGTCGCCATGCGAATAGCGCACCGGTTCATGATCCGGATTGGCGTTCGGCAGGAACAGCAGCGCCGGAGCATCCGGGTCGACCGCGGCCCCAAGCTTGAGAGCCTCGTAAGTGCTCGACGCCTTGATGCGCTCTTCATAGGGTATTTGTTCGAAGGCCCTGACATCGGCCTCCGTCGCAAAGCGGGGCCATTCGGCCGTGATGAATCGGTCCAGTACGTGGACTCCGGGCATGGGTGCCTCCTCCGGTATTTCGGTCGGAACATTCGCGTTTGCGAAGGCCGACGAAACAGACACATGCTATTGAGCGACCGGGAGTGCACCAGACGCTCCCCCTTTGCGTCAATCTTTTCGCGGCTACATTCATGTATGTGTATGTCACGTATGTGTTGTTGATCTTCAAGGAGAAGGGGGTATGCCTGAAGCATGAACGTAGCTGTCCAAGCAATCCGGCGCACACCCGAGAGTTCGGCGGACGTAAACGGCCTCCACATATGCTGGGACAGCTTCGGTAATCCCGCTGACGCTCCCATGATCCTGATCATGGGCATGGGGTCGCAGATGATCGGCTGGGATGACGAATTCTGTCTGCAACTGGCAGGCAAAGGCTTTTACGTGATCCGCTTCGACAATCGTGATGTCGGGCGCTCAAGCCGGCTCCATCATCTGGGCGTTCCTGACGTACGGCGAGCCATGACGCGCGCCTGGCTGGGGCTGCCGGTTGATGCGCCCTACAAACTCCAGGACATGACCGGCGATCTGTTTGGCCTTATGGACGCCCTGAATATTCAGAAGGCGCATATCGTCGGCGCGTCAATGGGTGGCGGAATTGCGCAGTATGCCGCGATTTACCGCCCGGACCGGGTGCTTTCGATGACGTCGATCATGTCCACAACCGGTGATCCCGATCTGCCACGCCCGGATTCGTCGGCCGTCGCTGCGGTCGGCCGTCCGGCTCCCAGCACGCTCGAAGACTATGTCGACTATTATGTGTCGAACTGGAAGAAACTTCGGGTGGACCGGTTTCCTGAAGAGGTCGAACGCGACCGGAAGCGCGCCATCCACAATTTTGAACGAGGATTGAGCCCGGAAGGCGGCGGTCGCCATCTGATGGCCATCCTTGCATCAGGAAGCAGGCGCAACGCATTGCGCAATGTCACCGTGCCGACGCTTGTCATCCACGGCGACATCGATCCGCTGGTGCCTTTGGCAGCTGGCGTTGACACAGCGAAGTGCATTCTGGAAGCACAGCTTCTGGTGCTGGAAGGCATGGGGCACTCGATGCCCGAAAGATTGTGGCCAACCATGATCAAGGCCATTGCGGGACTTGCTTCGCGCGTCTGAGCCGCGACCTGAACACGCTATCTCTTCACATGTCAGCTTGGTGGCAAGCCATACCGTGCTGGCATTGCCGCGCGCCGGGCGAGGCGTGACAGGCGCGCGTTTCCTGCACGCGCCCGTCCTTGCGGCTATTCCTGAGTTAAGCAGTTTCCAATGGCGTGACGACATTGAACATCGGATCAAAGTCGTCGAGCGCAGCAAACAATGTCTCCACCTTGTCGCGGTCACCTTCGATCCTGACCTGCTCGCCGTCCAGTGTGCTGGCGCCGACCGCAATGTTGGCGATTGCCTGGTGGGACAATGTCAAGGTCGCAACAGCTGCCGGGTCAGCCTTGTTCGGCAGATGCGTCAGACAGCCGCGCGACAGCGTCAGTGCGAGCTTTTCGCCGCGATCGCTGATGTTCAGATTGATGACATAGGACAGGCCGGCCACCCGCTCGGGGATAAGGCGAACACCCAGGAAGTCGAGCATTGTCGAGACTGTCATCGCCAGCATCAGATCCGGGCCCAGCGTCTTGGAGATCTTCATCTCCATCACACCGTCGCGAAGCTCCTGGGCGCCATAAAGATAGGCATTGCGCCATGTGGCAGACTCGGCCTGATAGCCTAGCTGCTCGAAGGCATCGGCCAGCAAATGGCGGGCTTTTGCGTTTGCAGGGTTTGCGAAAACCAGCTTGCTCAGCACCTCTGCCGCCCAGCGGAATTCGCCCGCATCGTAGTCTGCGGCCGCCCGCTCGAGCACTGCGTCTGCGCCACCCATATAATCGATAGTCTTCCGTGCGGATTCGACAGGCGGCAATGCATGAAGATTGGCCGGATTGGCGTCGTACCAGCTCAGATAGCGCTGGTACACGGCCTTGGCGTTGTGGTTCACGGTTCCATAGTAGCCGCGGCATGACCATTCGGTGCGCAATTCAGGTGGCAGTTCGAGCGTTTCGGCCACTTCGGCAGGCTTTTGCCCCCGATTGACCCCGCGCAGCGTCTGGTCATGGATAAACTTGTAAAGATCACGGTGGATCGACAGCAGTTCCAGCACCCGATCACGGCCCCAAGTCGGCCAATGGTGCTGGGCAATGAGCACGTCAACGTCATGCCCGTATAGCTCGATGGCGTCGCCGATATATTTCGACCACAGCAGCGGATCGCGCACGATCGCGCCCCTGATCGGGCAGAAATTGTGAAGGTTGTGCGTGACGTTTTCCGCCATGTTCAGGACTTTGAACCTGGGTAGATACATGTGCATCTCGGCAGGCGCTTCTGAATCCGGCGCCATGTAGAAATCGATCTCCACGCCGTCGATCGTGTGCCTTTCGGTCTTGTCTGAAATCAACTGGGTCGGCGCGATCAGCGAGCGGGCGCCCCTGGTGACGGATTTGCCGAGTCCTGCGTCAACGCATCCGCAAACACCTGGCTTGAGCAATGTTCCGAACTGGTACTGCGAGCGCCGGTAGGTCGCGTTTCCGCTCAGAACATTTTCGCCTTCGATGGCTTCAATGAACCCTTCGGGCGCGATGACGCTGACCTTGCCTGCCGCCACGTCTTCAGCCGAAATGACGCCCTTTACACCACCATAGTGGTCCGGATGGCTGTGGCTGTAGATCACCGAAACGACCGGACGTTTTGGCCTGTGCTCGAAATAGAGGTCGATACAGGCCTTTGCCGTCTCGATCGAGGTCACCGGATCGATGATGATCAGGCCGGTATCGCCTTCGATGATGGTCATGTTGGACAGGTCGAGGCCACGAACCTGATAGACGCCGTCGGTCACCTTGAACAGGCCGCCGATCATGTTGAGCTGGGTCTGACGCCAGAGGCTGGGGTTGACCGTGTCGGGCGCGTCTTTCCAGTCGTCGACAAACGCAAACTCTGCGGTGTCCCAGACAATTCTGCCATTGTCATTCGAAAGCTGTCTAGGCGCCTTGGCGACAAGGCCGCGCAACGCATCGTCGAAATCACGCCGGTCGGCGAAGGGCAGTTCACTCGCCATCGCCGCATTGGCTGCAATCGTGGCTTTGTGGGCCGGCTTGGAGGTTGTCTTGCTTTGGTCGGTGTCTGACGCCATGTCTTGTTCCCTCGTTATTGTGCCTGTCGACGGGGCGTTCCCGCACCGCCCGCGGCATGCAACCAGCGTCATGGGGCTGGTTGTTCAATCCGGCCCCGGGGCCTGTTTCAATCAGCTGATCGAATGATCTGCGGCAGCTTGGCGGTTCCGTCTTTCAGTTCATCGCGTGGCAAATAGGTGCGCAACGCAATCTGGAATGGACCGGCTGCCGGGGTTGGCAGCCAGTTCGCCACCAGCTCCGGTTCGGCCGGAGTCCTGCTTTGCAACGCAATGTCCAGCGAGCCGTCTGGATTGGGAGCTATGCCGGGGGTGCGATTGCCGACGGAGAACCGCGAGATCGGATTTTCAACCAGAACCCGCCGGCCGTCTTCGGTTGCGGCATACATGGTGAACGACCAGAAGGAGTTTGTCGGGATACCGGTCGCGGGAACTTTGAGGACATAGTTTCGGCCGCCATCAAGCATCTCGCCGTTCTCGTCCTGATATTTGACGAAATACATGGCCTCGTCCGGCTCAAGTGCGCCAAGACCGCCCAGCGCGACAGAGGCCCGCAGCATGTAATTGTCTCCGAAATTGCCGATATCGGAGGCCGCGCCGATCCAGCCGGCAACTTCCCTGCGGCCTTGCTTGCCTGCTGTCTTCAGACTGGCATGAGTCTCACTGATCGTGCTTTCCCACGCGGCACGCATGTCCGGCGCGAGGTCATGCCATACGCCGCGGACACCCGGCCGAAGACCGATCCGCTGCCAGCTTTCCAGAAGCGCCTGCTCGGCTGCCGGAACAGGATTGCGCGCCAGAAACTCATTCACGACGTCGAGAAAGTTCTGTGCCGAAATCGGGCTGACAGGCTGCACGCGGTCTGATGAATTGTCGGGTGCGCTGGACGAGACACGGATGGTGTCCTGCATGGCGTGTGATTGCGGCAGATCGTCAGGGCCATCCACGATACAGCGGCAGAAAAGCCAGGCGTCATTTCCTGGCGCATGGATGACGCGGCCCGCCTCAGCCGCGGAAGCGTGGTCTGGACCTGCAACAATGAAGTCGACAGGACCGGTGCCCTCACGGCGCTGTCCGACGACCGCAAAATGGTTTGTGAACGCATCCATGAACGCCAGCGACCAGTAACGCCCGGCGGGCATCTCTCCGGCCTGTATGCGAACAGGCCCGAAGGACAGGTCGAGCCAGGCATTGGAGTAGAGCGTGTCATTGTTCGGCGCCGTTATCCAGATGGATCGATGGTCGCTGAGCTGCCGGTTGTGCCGTATTGTGTTTGGCGCATGACGCTCCGGATTGGCTTCATTCGCCACGGCGTTGTGCCGGGTCTGTGCGAACACAAACAGCGGATAGGCATAGATGAATGCGGATGTGACTTCATCAGCCAGCATGTGCGTCTCCTGTGATGGACCCGGCGCCATGCTGTGGCGCCGGCCGGAATAGCGGGTTGGCTCTGTTGGCCTACGCTTCGCCCGTCGCCCTTGCTCTTTTCGTCGCATATCCCTTCCAGACGGAGATGATGACGGCCCAGATGATGATCCCGAATGTGATGGTCATGATTGTCGCCGAGATCGGGCGGTCGAAGAATGTGCCAAGATCACCGCCTGAAACGACAAGCGCCCGCCTGAAGTAGACCTCGATCATCGGCCCCAGAACGAACCCGAGCAGCAAAGGCGCGACCTCGAAATTGAGCGCCCGCATGCCGACGCCGAGGAAGCCGAAGCCGAGCAGCACATAGATGTCCATCACCTGGTAATTGACGCTGTAGATGCCGATGCAGGAGAACGCGACAATGACCGGAAACAGGAGATTGTAGGGAATCTTGAGCAGTTTCACCCACATGCCGACAAGCGGCAGGTTGAGGACGAGGAGAATGAAGTTGCCGATGATGAAGCTGACGATCAGCCCCCAGAACAGATCCGGCTTGGACTGGATCACGTCTGGCCCTGGCAGAATGCCGTGGACCATCATCACGCCCAGCATGATCGCCATCACGGGATCGCCGGGAATTCCGAGGCTGAGTGTGGGAATGAAGGCAGCCTGCACGGCGGAATTGTTGGCCGCTTCAGGCGCGGCGACGCCTTCGATAGCGCCTTTTCCAAATTCTTCCGGGTGCTTGCTCACCTTGCGCTCGACTGCATAGGACACAAAAGTGGCAACCAGGCCGCCCGTGCCGGGAAGTGCGCCGAAGAATCCGCCAATTACGGACCCGCGCGCCATCGGCATTGCCGACCGACGCCAGTCTTCGCGTGTCGGCAGCATGTCCTTCATCTTGATGCTGTCCTGATTGACGGTTGGCATGTCTGTGCGGCCGGCATTGGCAATGATCTCGGGCAGACCGAACAGACCGATCGCGACGGCGACCAATGGAAGGCCGTCAAAGAAGACAGTCTGTCCGAAGGTGAAACGGGCGACGCCGCTGTTCAGGTCGAGCCCGATCAAGCCGATGGCAAGTCCGAGGGACACTGAAGCGAGGGAGCGGATGGCCCGGCCGGAGCCGATCACTGATGCGGCAATGAGACCAAGCGCCATCAGCGCGACATATTCCTGCGGCCCGAACCGGAGTGCGATCTGGGCCAGCGGGACGGCAAAACCGGCCAGAAGGATGACGCCGAAAATACAGCCGACGAACGACGCGATTGCGGTCATGAACAGCGCCTGTCCAGCCCGGCCCTGCTGAGCCATGGGGTAGCCGTCGAGACCGGTCACCGCGCTCGTCGCCGTTCCCGGCAGGTTCATGAGGATGGAGGCGGTTGAGCCGCCAAAAGCTGCGCCATAGTAAATGCCGGCCAGCATGATGAGCGCAAAATTCGGATCGATGTGATAGGTGATCGGCATCAGCATCGCCATGGTCGCCATGATGCCGATGCCAGGGAGGACGCCGACGACCGTCCCGAGGAACACGCCGAGGAAACAGTAGAAGAGCCCGGCCGGCGAGGCCGCGACCGACATGCCAAGTGCGATGTTGGAGAATAGCTCGCTCATATCAGTATGCCTTGATCTGCAGGCCAAGGCCGATGCGGAAGATCAACACAGAAACCACAGCAGTGGCTGCGCCGAGGATCGCTGCGGTGACCAGTGAATTGTTGCGGCTCGCCATCGCCGACAGGAAAACCGCCAGAAAAACGGAAACAAGCATGCCTGCCCGTTCGACCGTCAGCCCGAAGCCAATGAAGGCGGCGGCCACGAAGACCGTTCCGCGCAGCTGATCCTTGTCGACGGAGATCGGCGCGCTGTCGGGCTGCGCGGTAATCGCCATCAATAGCGCCAGGAGGACCATCAAGCCTCCCAGGATCATCGGAAAATAGCCCGGACCCATGTCGCGCAAGGTGCCGACGGAGTAGTTCGAAGCTTCAAAGATGATGAACGCACCGATAGCTGCGGTGACGAATGCTGCAATGAAATCTTCCAGCCGTTTGGATATGTAGTTCATCGGCTCCTCCGGTCTGTCGGTCACTGTTCGACGGATTGCGCACGGCGCGTTTGAGTTTTCCAATCCGGCAGCCATCTGAACGCGCGCGCACGCAGGCGCGCCGGGGCGGCAAGCCGGACAATGTATTCAAAGCGTGGGTGAAATCAGCCTGTGCCGCCTATGCGAGCGGCAAAGACAACTGCAAGAATTTTTCGCTGCTTTGGCAACAAACCGCCACGAAACTGCGGGCGTCCAAGTCATCTAATCCCTCGCCGCCGTGCATATTCCCTCCCGCATGGCAAAGCTGATCAAGCGATCAACAGTGGCTAACGTTAGTCAGTCATATCCCGGGCGGCAATGCGATGCGCGGCAAACAGGAAATATTCACCATTGTGAAAATCGACCGGCAGTCTGCTGCTTGCGGTTGACGCACTCCGATCAGCGTACGCCGCTTGTCATTTATCGGTTCTGACCAACACGGAACCGGGCGAGCGTAGCAGGACCCTGCACATTCAGGGCTTCAGAGAGCTTTCGCGCCCGTGTCCGACACGTTCGAATTGAGCCAGCCTTGCGAGGCAAAGTTCACAATCGTGAATGATGGCTGCATACCCTTGACCGGCCAAACGGCCTCCCAATAGCCTTTGTCGAGTTTGCGGTTAACACGCATGCGAGTTTTTCGGGAGGAAATTAGGACATGACGCTTTTTAGTCGAAGGAAGTTTCTTGCGGCGCTGAGCCTGACGGCCAGCATCGCATTGGCTCCGGTCAGCGCGTCGGCGGCAGACGATCCGATCCGCCTTGTGGTGCCATATGGCGCCGGCGGCTTTGTTGAAGGTCTGGTCCGGCAAATGGCCGATACGATGTCAAAGGAACTTGGCCGGCCTGTGCTGGTTGAAAACAAGCCGGGATCAAACGGCATCATCGGCGCCGCCTATGTCGCCGCTGCAAAGCCGGACGGGCTGACATATCTGGTCGGCGCAACAGGACCGATCTCACTCAACGTTCTGACGCGCAAGAACCTGCCTTTCAAGATGGAGTCCTTCGAGCCCGTAGGGACGATGTTTGGCGGCCCGCTGACCGTCACGGTTCCATCGTCAATGGGCGTCAACAATCTTGAAGAGCTCCAGGCCTGGGCGCAAAAGTCCGGTAAACCGCTACGTTACGCGATGCTTGGCCCAGGCAGCGTGACGCATCTGTTCGGCATGGTGCTGAAGGATTCGCTCGGCGTCGATCTTGTACCAGTGGCCTACAAGGCCAATCCCGAAATGATTGTTGACCAGATTGGCGGTCTCGTGGAGCTGAACTTTTCGACGCCGATCTCGCTGGTCAAACACGTCGAGTCCGGGGATCTCAAGATTCTTGCAATCTCGACCAAGGAGCGGATGGGCAAGTTCCCGGACCTGCCAACCGTGACGGAACTCGGACATCCGGAACTGGTCTCGTCTTTCTGGTTTGGCCTGCTCGCGCCGGCTGGCACGCCACAGGATCAGAAGGATCTCGTGAGTGCTGCGCTTCAGAAGGCCGCATCCGTTCCTGAATTGCAGGAACAGATGATCAATGCCGGCATGACGCCTGAAGTCGGCGGTGTTGATGCAATGCAGGCCCAGCTCGATTGGGACGTCAAGTTCTGGGGTGACGTCATCAAGAAGAACAATATTTCGATCGACTAACCGTAACAGGGTTGCAATCGATGGCCCATCGGATCGCGAGGCCATCTGTTCGCTGATAACTCCGGCCCTCGCAACCTTTGGCAGGGGCGCAAAGATCGAATTGGACGGCCACTTCGGAAACGCGGTGGCCGTTTTCATGCGGTCTGCTTCCAGTTGCTTTGCAGGCCGTCTATCTGCCGTGGATGACGGGGCGTTGTCCCATTGTTTTGCGAGCCGCGGCGGGAAGGTTCTGTTGCAATTTTCAGTCAGGCGCAATGCGCCCTTTCGCTGACGGATTTCAGGCTGCGATTGTCCCAAACTGTTCCTTGAGCGATGGAGCGGGATTGAAGGCGAAACGGCCCTGCTGCTTTCGCATCATGTGAATCATCTCGATGCCGGCCAGCGTGACGGCTGCCGGCAAGAATGCCTTGGAATCCGGCATTGGCCGCACTCACCCCTTGATGCGGCGATCGGCGAGAAATGCTCGACCCGGCGGTGGATCGCCGAATGGTCGATGTTATCCCGCGCCCGGCCATCATCTCCTTCAGGTTTCGCAGGCTCAGGTCAAAGCCAGTGGCCACCGCAAGTCCGGCGACCAGCGTTCACGCCAACAAAAAACCCGCCATCTCGGCGGGTTTTTCAGTCTCGAATTCCAGTCCGGCTTAGATGCCGAGATTGGCGAACTTGTTCTTGAACTTGGTCAGGCGGCCGCCGCGATCGAGCAGCGCCTGATTACCGCCGGTCCAGGCCGGGTGCGTGGTCGGGTCGATGTCGAGGTTCATCGTGTCGCCTTCCTTGCCCCAGGTCGAGCGGGTCATGTATTCGGTCCCATCAGTCATGACGATCTTGATGGTGTGGTAGTCGGGGTGGATCTTCTCTTTCATCTCGGTCGTCCTGATCTGGGCGCGGGCGGCGCGCCCGTCATTAAAACACGAAGCCGCGGCCATGGCAGGCTACGGCTCCTCAAATTCTCGGGGGTGGCTATACAGCACAGGCCTTGCCAGCACAAGCCTGCGCAAGTGCTTAGAAATGCCGTCGCTGCGGCGATGCGCCCTCACCCGCGCCATTGAAGCCGCAACGGCAACGGAATAGCTAGGCACTATGTCATCTATCGACGAACAGTCTGAAACTGATCGCCGGCGCTCCTTGCGCCCGCTGGCGCGGCTGATGCCCTATCTTGGCCGCTACAAGGGCAAAGTCGCTGCTGCAATCATCTTTCTGCTGCTGGCCGCCGCGACGACGCTGGTTCTGCCATTGGCGGTGCGCCGGATGATCGACAACGGCTTTGTCGACGGCGACAGCGGCTTTGTCGCCAACTATTTCACCATGCTGGTGGCAATTGCCGGCGTTCTGGCGCTTGCCTCGGCAGGCCGGTACTATTTTGTCATCACGCTTGGCGAACGTGTCGTCGCAGACATACGCAATGACGTGTTTGCCCAGCTGACGCGGCTGTCGCCATCGTTTTTTGATCGCACGCAATCAGGCGAGCTGATTTCGCGTCTGTCGGCAGACACGACCCAGATCAAGTCCGCGGTGGGCGCAACGGCATCAGTTGCGCTCCGCAATCTGATGATGGGGCTGGGCGCGTTGGCGATGATGGTGATCACCAGCCCCAAACTGTCCGGCCTGGTGATCGCCGCAATTCCGCTGATTGTGCTGCCGCTGGTAGCGTTTGGCCGCTCGGTGCGCCGCCGGTCTCGCGCCGCGCAGGATACGCTGGCCGAGGCGACGGCCTATGCGTCCGAACAGATCGGCGCCCCCCGCGCCATGCAGTCGTTCACTGCCGAAGCCTCGGTGAGAAGCCGCTTCTCCGCCGCTGTCGACAAGGCCTACGCAGCGGCGCAGTCGTCGGTGCTGGCCCGTGCGGTTCTGACTTTCTTTGCCATTTTCACGATCTTTTCCTCGGTGGTCGCCGTTCTGTGGTTCGGCTCGCGCGACGTGCTGTCGGGGGCGATGACGCCGGGCACGCTCGGCCAGTTCCTGCTCTATTCGGTGTTCGCCGCCGGCGCCCTCGGCGCATTGTCGGAGGTGTGGGGCGAGTTGAGCCAGGCATCGGGTGCAGCAGAACGTTTGACCGAGATTCTGGCCGAACAGCCGGCGATTGCAGCACCCGTCAATCCAAAAGCGCTACCTGAGCCGCCGCAGGGGCGCATCGCCTTTGACAGAGTGTCGTTTGCCTATCCGGCCCGGCCGGACCTGCCGGCGCTGGAAAACCTGAGCTTTGCGATTGAACCCGGAGAGACCGTGGCGATTGTTGGCCCCTCGGGCGCGGGCAAGAGCACGGTATTCCAGCTGATCGAACGGTTCTATGACCCGAAATCGGGCACAATCTCGGTTGATGGCGTCGACATCCGCGATGTTGATCCAGTGAGCTTGCGCAAGCGCATCGCCATGGTGCCGCAGGACGTGACCATCTTTGCCGCAACGGTTGCCGAGAACATCGCATTCGGCCAGACGGGCGGCGCGAACCGGCAGCAGATCGAGCAAGCAGCCCATGACGCGCAGGCAGCCGAGTTCATCGACAAGATGGCGAAGGGCTATGACACCCAGGTCGGCGAACGGGGCGTGACGCTTTCGGGCGGGCAACGCCAGCGGATCGCCATCGCCCGCGCCATTCTGCGCAATGCTCCGATCCTGTTGTTGGACGAGGCGACCTCGGCGCTCGACGCCGAGAGCGAGACGCTGGTGCAGACGGCGCTGGAGCGGCTTATGGCGGGCCGCACCACGCTGGTGATCGCGCACCGGCTGGCGACCGTGCTGAAAGCCGACCGTATTCTGGTGATGGAGGCCGGCCGCATCGTCGAGCAAGGCACGCATCGCACGCTGGTCGACCGTGGCGGTGTCTACGCGCGGCTGGCAAGGCTTCAGTTTGAAAGCGGGGCGGAGGCCCTGCGCACCCCTGTCTGAACAAGGCGTCTTGCGCTGAACACTCCGCAGTGGTTCAAGGGTTGAACAAACCCGGGGACCGACATGATCGCCAATATCCTGATCGCGCTTGTCGCGCTGCTGCACATCTACTTCATGTATCTGGAAATGGTGGCATGGGACACGCCGGCTGGCCGCAAGGCGTTTGGCCTGACGCCGGAGTTTTCGGCCGCGTCAAAGGCGATGGCCGCCAATCAGGGCCTTTACAATGGCTTTCTGGTTGCCGGGCTCCTCTGGGGCCTCTGGCTTGGTGACGCGGGCTACGCGATCAAGGTCTTCTTTCTCGGTTGCGTCATCGTTGCCGGCCTGTTTGGCTGGGTGACCGTGAGCAAGAAGATCCTGTTCGTCCAGGCCGTGCCGGCGGCGCTGGCGCTGGGCACACTGCTGGCGGGAATTTGAACAAGCTCCGAATTTGATCGGGATCGGAACCAGCGAGCTGACTACACGTTGAAGATCAAACGCAACTCATGAGGTTTCCTATGTCTACCGGCTTTTGGGGTTCGCGCGCCAACGCAGAGGCGGCTTTGGCTGAGCAGCTTGCCGCTCTGCAGAAAGAAGTGAAAACGCTGCGCAAGCTGGCGCAGACTGAAGGGCGCAAGTCCTATAACGAGGCCCGCGATCAGGCGTCCGAATTTGTGGACGACCTTCGGGTGCACCTGTCGGACGCCAGCGCCAAGGTTGGCCGCGGCGCGCGGCAGGCTGGCGATACCGTGCGCGAAAACCCGGCGACCGCCGCAGCTGTTGGCCTGGTCGTTATCGGACTGATGGCCCTGCTGATTGGCCGGTCTCGCCGCTAGCAGCCACTAGTCAAAGATACCGCCGACACCGGTTTCGTTGCGCAGCCAGATGGCGGCGACAACAAACAGAAGAGCGAGCCCGACGCCCTGCCAGTCCCACTGGCCGGCGCGGGCCGCTCTGACGATGCGCATCAGGGCGTAAGCCCCGAGCACCACGCAGACGATTATGAGCAGCAATCTGAGCATCATGGCCTCCCGTAATCCCGTTGCGGGACTCTAGGCACACAAATGCGGCAATACGAGATGCGGCGTTGGCCGCACATTCGATTGGTCCAATGCAGGGTTTTTGCGCGCGCCGGTGCAGCAACTCGTCTACAGCGTGTTCCACTCTGGACACGCCTTTATGACACCTGATCCCTCAGCCGACGAACTCCCCCGTTTCATCGCCTTCAGCCATTCGGCCTTTGCGCGGTATTGGGCGGCGCGCTTTCTCACGACATTTGCAACCCAGATCGTCTCGGTTGCGGTTGGCTGGCAGATCTATGACCTGACCCGCGACCCGTTTGATCTCGGTCTTGTCGGCATCATTCAGTTTGCCCCGTCTCTCCTGCTGGTGCTGGTGACGGGATCGGTCGCTGACCGCTTCGGGCGCAGGTTTGTCATGGCGATTGCCGTGCTGCTGGAAGCGCTGTGTGCGCTCGCTTTGCTGTATTTCACCTGGCGTGGCCTGACTGGCGTCGGCGAAGTGTTTGCTGTCCTGTTCATGTTTGGCATCGCGCGCGCCTTCTTTGGCCCGGCCTCGGCCTCGCTGGTCGCCAATCTGGTGCCGCCGGAACATTTCGCCAATGCGGTGGCGTGGAACTCATCCGCCTGGCAGACGGCAACGATTGTCGGCCCGGTGGCTGGCGGCCTTCTCTATGGTGTGTCGGCGCTGGCCGCCTATTCGGTCGCGGCCGTGTTCATGCTCACCGCCGGCCTGCTAGTGCTGTCGATCCCCAAACCGTCCCAGAAGACCGAGACCGAACAGGCCTCGATCCAGACGATCTTTGCCGGCTTCCGCTACATCTGGTCGGAAAAGATCGTGCTCGGCGCGATCTCGCTCGACCTGTTTGCGGTATTGCTGTCAGGCGCTGTGGCGCTGTTGCCGGTCTATGCCCGCGACATTCTCGAACTCGGCCCCTGGGGGCTGGGCCTGCTGCGTGCCGCACCCGGCATCGGCGCAATCGCCGTGGCGTTGTGGCTGACCAGCCATCCGATCAAGGACCATGCCGGCATCATCATGCTGTTCTTTGTCGCCATGTTTGGTGCGTTCACGATCGTATTTGGCGCGTCGACCATTCCATGGCTGTCGATTGTTGCGCTGGCGCTGATGGGCGCGTTCGACATGGTGTCGGTCTATATCCGTGAGACGCTGATCCAGCTGTGGACGCCCGACAGGGTGCGCGGGCGAGTGAACGCGGTCAACATGGTGTTTGTCGGCGCATCGAACGAACTGGGTGAGTTCCGTGCCGGCACAATGGCGGCGCTGATCGGCACAGTGCCGGCGGTCGTCATCGGCGGCGTTGGCGCAATCGGCGTGGCCGGTATCTGGGCGTTCCTGTTCCCGGCTCTGAGAAAGGTGCGGCGGCTGGACGGGCGGGCATAACGAAAACGCCTCCCCGGTTGCCCGGAGAGGCGTTTGCAATTCAGACAATGGCTCAGCTCAGGCGGCCTTGGCCTTGGGCTTCAACAGGCCGCGCTCGATCATCAGTTCGGCGATCTGCACGGCGTTGAGGGCTGCGCCCTTGCGCAGATTATCAGAGACGATCCACATGTTGAGACCATTCTCGACCGTCGCGTCTTCACGGATGCGCGACACATAGGTCGCGTCTTCGCCGGCGCTTTCGACCGGGGTGATGTAGCCGCCGTTCTCGCGCTTGTCGATCACGAGCACACCCGGCGCTTCACGCAGGATATCGCGCGCTTCGTCAGCGGTGATTTCCTTTTCGAACTCGAGATTGACGGCTTCGGAATGGCCAATGAACACTGGCACACGCACGGCGGTTGCCGTCACCTTGATCTTCGGATCGAGCATCTTCTTGGTCTCGGCGACCATCTTCCACTCTTCCTTGGTATAGCCGTCTTCCATGAACACATCGATATGCGGGATGACGTTGAAGGCTATGCGCTTGGTGAACTTCTTCGCTTCAACGGGATCGGCGACAAACACCGCACGCGTCTGCTGGAACAGTTCGTCCATGCCTTCCTTGCCGGCGCCCGACACCGACTGATAGGTCGAGACAACAACGCGCTTGATCTTGGCGGCATCATGCAGCGGCTTTAGCGCCACCACCATCTGCGCCGTCGAGCAGTTTGGGTTGGCGATGATGTTCTTCTTCGTATAGCCGTCGATGGCGTCAGGGTTCACTTCCGGAACGATCAGCGGCACTTCAGCGTCGTACCGCCAGGCGCTCGAATTATCGATGACAACGCAGCCCTGCTTGCCGATCTTCGGCGACCATTCCTTCGACACCGAGCCGCCGGCCGACATCAGGCAGATGTCGGTGTCGGAAAAGTCGTAATTGTCGAGCGCCTTCACCTTCAGCGTCTTGTCGCCGTAGGACACTTCGGTGCCCGCCGAGCGGCGCGAAGCCAGCGGCACGATCTCATCGGCGGGAAAACCGCGCTCTTCGAGAATGTTCAACATTTCACGGCCCACATTTCCCGTGGCGCCGACGATTGCTACCTTGAAACCCATTTCATCATCTCCTGTCCCCTCCGCCTTTCAGGTGAAGCTCAGTCATGCAGCTTCGCCCTGTCCGCCCCTGGGCCGGACCCGGGAGGGGATGAGCTGGCCAAGGGAATTTACACCGTGGTGGTGGTTTTTTTGGCCGTAGTTTTGGTGGAACGGGCGCGCATGGCGATGCGGCCGGCCGAAAGGCCGGCGAAGTCAACTGCCAGAAATGCGAGCAGCAGGCCGCGCATGGGAAACTCCGTAATGCAGCGGCATATGACGGAGAACGCCAGTCGAGTCAATGAGGCGCATGATTTGCACCATACCGGGGGTTCACTGTCGGGAGCCATTATGCACGCACCGCGACAAATTCGCCCTCATTGCAACCATCGCGGCAATATCACCGTTTTCGCCGCAATTGGCCCAATTTTTCGCGTGACTCTCGTTGCGACTCGAGGAGCCCCGACATGAAATCGACCACGGTATTCTCAATCGCTACGGCCGCCGGGTTGACTTTTGCCGCTGCGATAACCGCCTTTGCCCACTATGGCTGGTTTTCAGCGCCCGAACGGGCCGCAATAGCCCGCGCTGTGTCAGAATAGGTGGAGCAGCAAGTTCAACCCGATCCACCACCTTGCCATCTGTGGCCAGCCATCGCAGGTTGCGCGCCAATCAAAGCATGAGGCGCGCGTGAAAATTCTGGTCATCAATTGCGGCAGTTCCAGCCTGAAACTAGGCGTCTTCGACGTTTCGGACAATTCGCGCGAGGTGCTCAAGGCAACCTTCGACAAGTTTGCCAATGGTGAGTGCAATGTGAAGATTTCCGGCGACAAGCCTGTCGACGGGACAGCGCCATATGGCGACATCGATGCGGTGATTGCTGCGTTGCCGGGACTGCTGGCCGAACGCGGGCTGGACGGTTTTGGCGCGATTGGCCACCGGGTGGTGCATGGCGGCGAAAAATTCCGCACCACGACCCTGATCGACGACGAGGTGATTGCCGGAATCGAGACGCTCACGCCGCTCGCACCGCTGCACAACCCCGCCAACCTGAATGCCATCAAGGCTGCACGAAAAGTCTGGCCCGATGTGCCGCAGGCCGCCGTATTTGACACGGCGTTCCACATGACCAACCCGGCCCGCGCCACGACCTATGCGGTGCCAAAAAACTGGCGTGACGCAGGGCTGCGCCGGTTCGGTTTTCACGGCACCAGCCACAAATATGTCGCGCAGCGGATCGCAGACGAAATCGGCCAGCCGGTGACGGCGCTCAAGATCGTATCGCTGCATCTGGGCAACGGCGCGAGCGCCTGCGCAATCAATCTCGGCCAGAGCATGGACTCTTCCATGGGCCTGACGCCGCTGGAAGGGCTGGTGATGGGCACGCGTTCCGGCGACGTCGATCCCGGCCTGTTCGGCTTTCTCGCGCGCCAGCTTGGCCTGTCGATCGAGCAGATCGAAAACACGCTCAACAATGACAGCGGGCTGGAAGGGCTGACCGGCACATCCGACATGCGCGACGTCGAGGCGCGCGCCGCAGCAGGAGACGCGGACGCGCAACTGGCGATCAACATCTTTGCATACCGTGCGCGGAAATATCTTGGCGCCTATGCGGCGGCGATGGGCGGGCTGGATGCGGTCGTGTTCACTGGCGGCATCGGCGAAAATTCGCCGTCGATGCGGCGGCGCATCTGCGACGGGCTCGACTTCATGGGCCTGGTGCTGGACCTCGATCTGAACCAGGCGGTCAGTCTGGAGAACCACGCCGCGCCACAGATCCAGGCCTATGGATCAAAGGTGCGGGTGTTTGTGACAGAGACGGCCGAAGCTTTGATGATCGCCCGCGAGACGGCGGAACTGGCTGGCAAGCAGGCAAAACCGTTGCGGTCTGTGCCGGTGGCCGTGTCGGCGCGCCATGTGCATCTGTCGCGCGAATCCTGCGATGCGCTGTTTGGCAAGGATTATGAGCTGAAGCCGAAAAAGCCGCTGCGCCAACCCGGCCAGTGGGCTGCAGAGGAGCGTGTGACGCTTGAAGGGCCGAAAGGCAAGATCGAGCGCGTCGCTATCCTCGGACCCTTGCGCAAGCGCACCCAGATCGAGGTGTCACGCACGGACTCGTTCACGCTCGGCATTGACGCTCCGGTGCGCGATTCAGGCAAACTCGATGGCACGCCGACCGTGCGCATGATCGGCCCGGCTGGCACGCTCGACACCGACGGACTGATCATCGCCGCGCGCCACATCCACACCAACCCGACAGATGCAAAAGCTCTCGGCCTGGAAGACGGCGAGATCGTCGATGTGCACATCGGCGATCCCGAGCGGGGGCTGGTGTTTGGCAAGACGCTGATCCGGGTCGGCGCGGATTCATTCACCGAAATGCATATCGACACCGACGAAGCCAATGCCGCTGACATCCGCGCCGATGTCGAGGGCGACATTGTCGCCGAGGATCAGGAGACGGCGCATATCGGGTAACGCATCGGTCCGAAAATCGGAATCGATTTTCGGAAACACGATGCAGCAGATTCAAAGTGTTAGAGCCTCCTTTGCGCGTCCACTTGGACGCGCGGCGCTCTAATGCGTCAGCGTTTGATGAAGGTCTCGATGGCGTCGAGCACGCCAGGGCCAAGCGGCAGGTCGGGATCGCCATAGGTCGCAAAGTTGGCGGCCATATCGTTCTTCGGCGCCTGTTTCAGCACGTGGTTGACCCCGGGCAGCAGCACGATGTCGGCGTCGGGTTTCGCCGCCACCAGCAATTGCGCATCTTCAAGCGTCACCTGCAGATCGCTCTCGCCCTGCAGGATCAGCGTGGGCACTGTCACATCGGCCATCAAGGCTGAAGGGTCGATGCGGAACAGGTCGCGCAAGAAGGGCTGGATCTCGGTAGCGAACAACGCGGCAAGCGCAGGGTGCAGGTCAGACGGATCGACCGCGCCGCCCTTCTCCAGCATGTTGATGGCATAGAGCGCCTGCGGCAGCATCGGCGCATTGGCGGGGTTTGCCTGTAGCTGGGCGCGCAGCAGGTCACCCGCCTTGCGGCCCGGGCTGGCGACAAGCACCAGCCCGCAAATGTCTTCGGGTTGCTGCGCCGCCGTCAGCGCCACCAACGCGCCCTCTGAATGGCCGAGCACCCAGACGCAGGAGACGTCAGTCTTCTCGCGGATCGCGCTGATCCAGTTCTGAATATCTGTCGCATAGTCGGCGATGGTGACGGCGTTGGCGTCCGGAACCGCTGCCTGGCTCTGAAACATGCCGCGCTTGTCGATGCGCACCGACGAAATACCACGCTGCGCCAGACCATCGGCAAGCAGAAGATAGGGGCGCGCAGTTATGCCCATCGGGCTATTGCCGTCCCGGTCGGTGGGACCGGAGCCGGGCACGATCAGCACGACCGGCGCACCGTCACCTGCTGAAAGAAGCGTGCCATGCAGGTCGCCTTCGGGGCCCGGCGCCGTGATGTCGCCCTCAGCGAAGGAGGGAGCGACGGCCGCAAACGCGACGAATGCCGAGAGCAGAATCGGAATGGTCGGTCGGCCCATGGTCTGCCCCTATCCCAGCAGGTTGCGCACAACGCGCACAAAAATGCGCGCGCCGGGCTCAATGAGTTCGTCGGGGAAATCGTAGTCCGGATTGTGAAGCTGTGGGGCAGCTTCGCCTGAGCCGAATAGGAACATGGCGGCTCGCGCGTTGCGGCCAAACAGGCCGAAATCTTCCGACGCGCGCATCACTTCGCCCGGTCCGTGCGGGATCGTCTCTGCCTCGAATGCCGCGCGCAGCAGATCGACCGCCTCCGGGTCATTGTCGCAGTGATGGAACACATCATGATAGCCGATCTCGACGCCGAGGCCCGACGCCAGCGCCGCCGACCGGACAAGCTGTTCGGCCGCCGCAACCAGCGCGTCCATGCCGCCGTCGGTCAACGTGCGCAACGTCGCCCAAACCTCGGCTCGGCCTGGCGCGATGCCGAAGGCGGGTTCGCCCATCGCGGCATGAGTGACGGTGACCAGCGCATAGCCTTCCTGCAACACGCCGTCGCCGCCAAGTGCAGTGAGCCCTGGCATGAGTTGCGCCACAGCCGCCATTGGCGAGATGCCGGTTTCGGGCATGGACGCATGCGCAGTGCGGCCAGACAGGACAATGCGCATGCCGCGCGAGGCGCAATTAGCGGGCCCTGCGGAAAGGCGCGCATGGCCGAGCGGCAGTCCCGGCATATTGTGCAGGGCAAAGGCGTAGTCCGGTGCAATTACCGAAAATTTCGGGTCGGCGATGACAGCGGCCGCGCCGGCACCGGTTTCTTCCGCCGGCTGGAACAACAACACCACGCTCCCGCGCTTCGGGCGCTCGACGCCAAGTTCGCAGGCGACAGTTGCAATGATGGTCATGTGACCGTCATGGCCGCACAGATGAGCTTTTCCGGGCACGGTGGAGCGATGCGCGACCTCGCCCGTTTCTAAGATCGGCAACGCGTCGAGTTCGCAGCGCAGCATCACTGTCGGGCCCGGTTGACCGCTCTCATAGATCGCTGCGACGCCGTGGCCGCCAAGACCCGTCACCAGTTGATCAGGTCGAGTCCGTCTGACGAAGGCAACGACCCGCCCGGCGGTCTCGCGCTCCTCGCCGGAAATTTCGGGATGGCGATGCATGTCGCGCCGCCAGTCGACGAGTCCGGCCAGATCGGCATTGGCAAGGCGCATCCGCGCTCTCCGGTGTTTCCCGTCTTCGAAACTATCAGGATTTCTTGCGGCGCGCTTCCGCTGTCTTGCGGATCAGTTCATAGACCTGACGCACGTTTTCGATGCGGAAGAATTCGGCTGGTGTGGCGACGCCCGGCCAGCCACGCGCCTGCATGCCCATCTGAGCCGTCATCGACTGCTGGCCGAAAAGGATCGATCCCTGACCGCCTGCTGTCTCCACCATTTCGAGAGCCGGCAGTGCCTCAATCGGGAATGAGCGGATATTCGCGCCATTGCCTTCGGAGATCAACACGCGCTGGTCGGTCACCGCGTAGTGCGTGCGCGCGCGCCTGCGCGAGTCAACAATGAAGCGCCCGAAGATCATGTAGATGCCGACCACCAGGAACGGCAAGCCAAACAGCTTGAACAGGAGCGGGGCGCCCATCGCCCAGACCGTTGCATTCCAGAAGAAGGCAAACCCGCCCCAGAGCAGGCTGAACGGTAGCAGGAATTTCTCGGCTGAACCGAAAACAAGACCCTGCAGCGGCTGCCCCGACCACAGCAGGGTTTCGCCGGGCAGAAGTGGACCGCCCGACGCCGGCTGAGGCGTTGCCGGGTTTGGGCCGGTCAACCGGCCAGGGCCTTGTACTGCGCGACGATCAGGTCGCCCATCTCGCCGGTGTTCACCTGGTTCATGCCGTCCGACATGATGTCGCCGGTGCGGTAGCCCGCGTCGAGCACAGCCGAGATCGCCTTCTCAAGACGGTCGGCTTCCGCCACCATGTTGAACGAATAGCGCAGGCACATGGCGAACGACGCGATCATTGCGATCGGGTTGGCGATGCCCTTGCCGGCAATGTCCGGGGCCGAGCCATGCACCGGCTCGTAGAGCGCCTTGCGCGAGCCGGTCAGCGGATCAGGCGCACCGAGCGACGCCGACGGCAACATGCCGAGCGAACCGGTCAGCATGGCAGCAACGTCCGACAGCATGTCGCCGAACAGATTGTCGGTGACAATGACGTCGAACTGCTTTGGCCAGCGCACCAGCTGCATGCCACCGGCGTCCGCCAGCATGTGGGAGAGTTCAACGTCGGAATATCTTGCCTTGTGGGTGGCGGTCACGACCTCGTTCCACAACACGCCCGACTTCATGACGTTGCGCTTTTCCATCGAGCACACCTTGTTGGAGCGGGTTCGGGCGAGTTCAAAGGCGACGCCGGAAATGCGCTCGATCTCGAACGTGTCATAGACCTGGGTGTCGATGCCGCGCTTCTGGCCGTTGCCGAGATCAATGATTTCCTTCGGCTCGCCGAAATAGACACCGCCGGTCAACTCGCGCACGATCAGGATGTCGAGGCCCTCGACCACCTCCGGCTTGAGCGACGACGACGAGGCGAGCGCCGGATAACAGATCGCCGGGCGCAGATTGGCAAACAGCTGCATGTCCTTGCGCAGGCGCAGCAGACCAGCTTCCGGGCGCACATCATAAGGCACAGCATCCCATTTCGGTCCGCCGACCGCGCCGAACAGTACAGCGTCTGCCGCCATGGCCTTGGCCATGTCCTCTTCCGAGATCGCCTTGCCGTGCGCGTCATAGGCAGAACCGCCGACCAGACCCTCTTCGGTGACGAAGCCAGCGCCTGCCTCGTTCATCAGGGCGATGAGCTTGCGCACCTCCGCCATGGCCTCCGGGCCGATGCCGTCGCCGGGAAGAAGGAGGAGCTTGCGCGGTGCCATGTCGGATATCCTGAAATTTGTGACCGCCCGTTCTCAAATGCGTTGCGAGGTCGAAGTCAAGACGAGAGCCGTATCAAGCGCAAGATTGGCCACTTTTTGCCGTTCTCGAGTGATCTTGTGGCAAGAGCCGCACTGCATCACTATCTGTGGCAGGCAACGAGCGCACAGCGAGAGGGAGACCCGCACATGAGTGGACGAACCGAGACTGCAATTCTGGCTGGCGGCTGCTTTTGGGGTGTTCAGCAACTTGTCCGGCGGCTGCCAGGCGTCATTTCGACCCGCGTCGGCTATTCGGGCGGCGATGTGCCGAACGCCACCTATCGCAATCACGGGACGCATGCCGAGGCGATCGAAATCGTGTTTGATCCGGACAAGACCAGCTATCGCGACATTCTGGAATTCTTCTTCCAGATCCATGACCCGTCGACGAAAAACCGTCAGGGCAACGATGTCGGCATGAGCTATCGCTCGGCGATCTATTTCACCTCAGACGAGCAGAGGCTGACAGCGCTCGACACGATTGCCGACGTCGACGCGTCAGGTCTGTGGCCGGGCAAGGTCGTGACAGAGGTCGAGCCGGCCAGCGATTTCTGGCAGGCAGAGCCCGAACATCAGGACTATCTGGAAAGATATCCAAACGGCTATACATGCCACTTCGTGCGGCCCAACTGGAAGCTGCCGCGCCGTGCGGCATAAGACGGCTGCATTGCTTCGTCAGCGTTAGACGCAAACGCCGCGCCCCGCATGTCGGGCGCGGCAGATGGCTCACCGGGACATGCCGGCCAGCCGCTCGCCCGCGACATTGACAATTTCGGTGGCGAGCCCGCGCACGGTCAGGCCATTCAGCCCCGACAGGTCCGGCTTGTCGGCAGCCAATGACGCCAGTTCCACCCTCAGCATTGCGATGTCAGCGCCGGAACATTGTCCGATCTTGCCTTCGACGGATTGCACGGCGGCGGTCAATTGACCCAGCCGCTCCACCTGCGGCGCCAGCATGGCGACTGTTGTGTCGCGCAGGTCAGACACACGCCCGACCAGCACAACGAGACTGATGACAAGCACGATCGCCAGGATCAGGGTCGCATTGACCATTGCCAGCAGAATATCGCGAACAGTCTTCATGTTGCCTCCAGTGCTTCCGGAGACTCACAATGTCAGATTGAAAGCGGCACGTCAGTTTTTCTTGAGCGCCTTTATCATCGTGCCGCGCACATCCGCGGGCCACGTCCTGGCGTCAGGCCAGGACGTGGGTTCGCCGCTCTCTGACTGTTGCGCCAGGTAGAGCTCTTTCGATGCCGGATCAATGGCCATGAACCCATCCGACATGCCGCAGGCATGCGGCACGCAACCGGTGGACCAGTAAACACCGGTAGGCAATTCCTCTGGCTTGCTGCCCACCGACAGTGAGGTCGCGAATTCCATCAGATTGGAACCAAGCAAGGCGCTCGCGGCCCTGTAGACGTCTTCATTCTTGAACGCGTCAAGCATGTGGCCGATCGCCGGGGGCGTGATGTCAGCCCAGGTGACGTTCTTGTCTGTCGCATAGGCCAGCCGTCCGGCAATCGTGACAAGCTCATCCGGCGACCATGACACAACATCAGCCGTCTCGCCCGGCAGCAGATAGGGCACGAACACGATGCGGTCGCTGGAAACCGCAGGAGACGGTGCGCCACAATCGTCGCCGACAAAGTCAGAAGTGACCTCACTGCCATTGTTGAAGACAATCAGCGTTCCAGGTGAGCACGCATTGCCGCCCTCGCCGATGGAAATCAGCGCGACCGGCTGGCCGCCCACATCGGCGATCTGCTCTAAGCTGACGAAATAGTTCTTGCCGAGCACCTTGCCGTCGAACGCGACTTCCCTCTGGCCATCTTCCTTGTCGGTGATGGTGATCTTGCCGCCTTCGAAATCATGGCTCTCGACACGGCCATCCTGCGCAAGTGCGCCGCTGGCGGCTGCCAGCAAGGCGCAGGCGGCGATGGTGCACGCAAAGGGTTTCATCCGCGGCCTCCAGTCTGTTTCTGACGAACTCGTGCTTGGTCAGCAAGATTGAAAAGCCAGCTGTCGCCTACGCCCAGGGGCGGGCGGCAGCGTTCTGCTTTTCGAACGTGTCGATGGCGGCAGCCTTTTCCATCGTCAGGCCGATATCGTCGAGCCCGTTCAACAGGCAGTGGCGGCGGAAGGCGTCGAGGTCGAACTTGATCACGCCGCCGTCAGGCCCGCGGATTTCCTGCGCTTCCAGATCAACCGTCAGCGTGGCGTTTGAACCGCGCGAGGCGTCATCGAGCAGCTTGTCCAGATCTTCAGGGCTGACCGTGATCGGCAAGATGCCGTTCTTGAAGCAATTATTGTAGAAAATGTCAGCAAACGAGGTCGAGATCACGCAACGGATGCCGAAGTCCAGCAACGCCCACGGCGCGTGCTCGCGCGATGAACCGCAGCCGAAATTGTCGCCCGCCACCAGGATCTGCGCATTGCGGTAGGCCGGCTTGTTCAGCACGAAATCCGGGTTTTCCGACCCATCCTCGTTGAAGCGCATCTCGGCGAACAGGCCTTTCGACAGGCCGGTGCGCTTGATGGTCTTGAGGTAGTCCTTCGGGATGATCATGTCGGTGTCGATATTGACGATCGGCAGAGGAGCCGCGACGCCGGTGAGCTTTGTGAACTTGTCCATGATCGGTGTCCCTGAATTGTGGGAAGATTGCTTGCCCGGTGATTTACACAAGAATGCCGGGAAATCAAAGCAGGCACAGGCAGTCTAGATAACGTTCAACTCCCGATACGGCCTGCCCGCAGCGATGCGCTCATAGCCGAAGGCAGAGCAGTCAATCGTCTGGTAGCCGCCGGACACGATCAGCTCGGCGACAGCCCGGCCAACCGCCGGGGCCTGTTGCAGCCCGTGGCCGGAAAAGCCGTTGGCGAAGATGAAATTGCCAACCTCCGGATGCGGGCCGATCACCGCGTTCTGGTCGAGCGTGTTGTAGTCGTAGTGTCCGGCCCAGGCCCGGGTCATCTTGATCGCCTCGAACGGCGGAATGCGCGTCGCCAGCACAGGCCAGATGGTTTCCTCAAACAGATTCCAGCTTGGCTCGAAATCGTTCACGTCAGCAGGCCCGTCACCCTCGTGCGGCTCGGCCCCGCCGGTGAGATAGACAGAGCCTTCCGGGCGGACATAGACGCCGGACGGATCGACCAGCAGCGGCATGTCGGCATATTTCTCGTTCGCCTCGAAGACAAACACCGTGCGCTTGCGTGGCTCGACCGGCAACGCAATGCCGGCAAGGCCCGCGACGACGCCGGCGTTTGGCCCGGCGGCATTAACGATGGTTCCGGCCTGGATCTCCGTCCCGTCAGACAGCGTGACGCTGGTGACCTTGTTGCCGTCCCGGCTGATCGCAGCGGCTTCGCCAGAAATCATGTCGACAGAGCGGGTCTTCAGCGCCCGGCGCAGCAGCGCCAGCAGGGCATGGGCGTCGAACCAGCCCTCGCCCGAGCGGCCATAGGCGCCGCCCGCAATGCCCTCAGCCGACAGCCAGCCAAAGCGGCGTTCCAGCGCAGCCGCATCTTCGAGCACGATGTCGCCGCCCTCGGCGATCTGCGTCCGGTGATTGGCTTCAAGCACCGGCAGACCATCAGGCGTCGCCAGGATCAGGTATCCGCCTTCGCGGAACGAAATGTCGGCGTCTGCGCCGAACTCGTCTTTCAGCCGCCGGAACAGGCCGAGCGTGTAGCGCGACAGGCGAATGTTCTCGGCGATTGAAAACTGCTGGCGGATCGACGCCATCGACAGCGTCGTTGCGGAATGGGTGAAGCTGGCGTCCCGCTCGATCAGTGCGATCGAACCGCCGAACCCCTGCTCGTGCAAGGCCCAGGCAACCGACGCGCCGACAATCGCGCCGCCAATGATGACGATATCGTAGCGGCGCGCAGTGCTCATGGCTGACGCCTGACGATTATTGGTCGTCGTCTTCTTCAGGCTCGGCGCGCTTGAGCGTCGACAGCTTGGCGAACACAGCGTCCGCATCCAGCTCGTCGTCTTCGTTGCGGCTCTTCGCTTTGGGATCCATCGTCTCGGTCAGAGCGGCCGGCAGCAACGTGTCGCCGACGGGTGCGGCTGGCGCACGGCCCGACGAAGCGCGCTGCACTTCCAGATCAAGATCGATCTGCGAAGTCAGCCCAAGTGTAACCGGATCCATCGGCGTCAGGTTGGCCGAATTCCAGTGGCCGCGGCTGCGGATCTGCTCGATGGTCGCCTTGGTGGTGCCGACGAGGCGCGAAATCTGGGCGTCCTTCAATTCGGGATGGTTACGCACCAGCCACAGGATCGCATTGGGGCGGTCCTGACGCTTTGACAGCGGCGTGTAGCGGCCACCGCGGCGCTTGGGCTCGGGCACGCGCACCTTCGATTCATTCAGCTTGAGGCGATAGTTTGGATCAGCCTCGCCGCGGGCGATTTCGTCGCGTGTCAGCTGGCCATTCGTCACCGGGTCCATGCCCTTGATGCCCTGTGCTGCCTCGCCGTCGGCGATAGCGCGCACTTCCAGCGGGTGCAGATGGGCAAAATAGGCAATCTGGTCAAAGGTCAGGGCTGTATTGTCGACCAGCCAGACTGCTGTTGCCTTTGGCATGAGGAGCTGGGTTGCCATTGGGTAAATCCTCTCGTTCGCCCGCGTCCCGGCGCGGGCGGTGGGCATAGCCACCAAATTTAGGGAAATCGGCTTGGATATAGCCTTAGATCGGCTTTCTTGCAACCGCATTCGCCCGTCCGGCTACTCCACGTCGAGCACGATCTTGCCGATATGCTCCCCCTCCTGCATGCGCTCATGCGCCCGCCACGCCTCCTTCAGCGGAAAGATCATGTCCATCACCGGCGCGATCCGGCCCTCGGCCAGCAGCGGCCAGACTTTTTGCTCAAGTTCAGCCGCAATCCCTGCCTTGAACTCAACCGGGCGTGGCCTCAGCGTCGAGCCGGTATGGGTCAAGCGCTTGACCATCAGCTTGCCGAAATCTGCCTCAGCGCGCGCGCCGTTCATCGTTGCAATCTGCACGATTGTGCCATCGACGGCCGCAGCGTCGTAATTGCGCGAAACATAGTCGCCGCCAACCATGTCGAGAATGACATTGGCGCCCTTGCCATTGGTCGCCTCCTTCACCACCCGCACAAAGTCTTCTTCGCGGTAATTGACCACCCGGTCAGCGCCCAGCTTCTGGCAGGCTTCGGCTTTGGCCTGCGATCCGACGGTTGTAATGACATAGGCGCCGAACGCAGCCGCCAGCTGGATCGCCGTGGTGCCGATGCCCGATGTGCCGCCATGCACCAGCAGTGTATCGCTGGGTTTCAGGCCGCCGCGCTGGAAAACATTGTGCCAGACGGTGAAATAGGTTTCAGGCAGCGCCGCTGCCTGGGTGAATGTGAAGCCGTGGGGCACCGGCAAGGCATTGCTCTCGTGCACGAGGCAGTATTCAGCATAGCCGCCGCCGGGCGTCAGCGCCGTCACCGCGTCGCCCACGCGCCAGCGATGTACGTCCTCACCGACCGCCGCTACAATGCCTGCAGCCTCCAACCCCGGCAGATCCGACGCACCGGGAGGCGCAGGATAAGCGCCCATGCGCTGCAAAACATCTGGCCGGTTAACGCCTGCGGCGCGCACCTTGATGAGAATTTGTCCAGGACCCGGCTCGGGCACCGGACGCCGCTCGGGCTTCAGCACTTTTGGGCCACCAGGCTCAGAAATCGCAATGGCTGTCATTGATTCCGGTCGTTTTTCCGCCGCCATAAAATCCTCCAGGCCGTTTTTCGCCATCGCCGCTTTGCGATTTTTGGCCAAGTCAATGTATCCTGCATAGCATTCTGATGGAACGCTGCAGGCAAAGGAACCTGAACATGGCGCTATTCGACGAAGAGCCAGGAAAGAAGAAACTGCCGCACGAAATCGGCCAGGATCTCTCGGCCCTGTCGGCGGGAGAGCTGAGCGAGCGGATCAGCCAGCTGAAGGACGAAATTGTCCGGCTGGAGCAGGAGTTGTCGGCGAAAAGCGCAACACGAACCGCGGCAGACGCGCTGTTCAAGCGCTGATTTTGTTAGCAGAAAGTCCGGCTTGTCGACGCCCAATGTCGCCTGCCTGCCTCCAAAGGGTCAAAATGCCCCTATGTTGGAACCCTGTCTTCAGCACCCGGTGATTCTTTGATGTTTGCCTCTTTTGGCCCGATCGTTGCCTTGCTTCGCGGCACCGCCTTTCTTCTCGCAGGTTCCGGCCTGCACGGCCTGCTGCTGCCCCTGCGTGGACAGGAGGAGGGTTTCTCGACCGCCGCTCTCGGTCTGCTCGGCACGGCCTGGGCGGCAGGCTTTGTCGCCGGCTGCCTGTTTGCACCTCGCCTGGTGCGCCGCGTCGGTCATGTGAGAGCCTTCGGCGCCTTTGCGGCGTCGGGCGCGATCATCGCCCTGATGACCGGGCTGCTGATTGAACCGACGGTATGGATCGTCCTGCGCGCGGCGACCGGCTTTGTCATGGCCGGTGCGTTCATGGTTATCGAGAGCTGGCTGAACGAACGCGCCACCAATGAAAACCGCGGCACGGTATTCGGCCTCTACATGATGGTGACCTATGCCTCCATCATGGGCGGCCAGATGGTCGTGGCGTTTGGCGATGTAAGAGCCGACCAGCTGTTCATGGTCGCTGGCATCTTCTTCTGCCTGTCGCTGATTCCGACCGCAGTTTCGACCGCCGATTCGCCAAAACCGCTGCAGGAAGTTTCGCTCGATGTGCGTGGCCTCTTCGCCAACTCGCCGGTTTCGGTGGTGGGCTGCCTGCTGGTCGGCGTCGCCAATGGCGCCTGGGGAACGCTCGGCGCGGTCTATGGCGCGCGTATCGGCATCTCGACGGCTTCAATCGCGCTGATGATGAGCTTGACCGTAGTCGCGGGCGCAGCGATGCAGATGCCAATCGGCAAACTGTCCGACATGACCGACCGGCGCAACGTACTGGCCGCTGCCGCAGTCGGTTCGGCGCTGGTAGCGTTGCTGATCGTGTTTATCCAGCCACGCGGCGCGGTGCTGGTCATCTCACTGACCGCAGCCTATGGCGCACTGGCCTATACGCTCTACTCGATCGCGGTCGCACACGCCAATGACCACGCCGACCCCAGCAATTTCGTCAAGGTTTCCGGCGGGCTGCTTCTGCTCTACGGGTTTGGCACGATGATCGGTCCGGTTGTCGGCGCAGTCCTGATGGACCAGATCAGTCCGGACGCGCTGTTCCTCGCCACCGCAATCGCCCATATCCTGCTGGCTGGATATACAGTTGTTCGCATGCGCGCCCGTGCGCCTGTCCCCGCGGACGAACGCAGCGCCTTCAAGACAATGCCGTCGGAACGGGCCGCAACGCCAGAGCTGTCGCGACTTGATCCGCGCAGCGAACAGCCGTCTGATCCCCGTTGATGTGGAACTGACAATACCCTACGATGGCTAATGTCCCTCGAACTCGTCTTCCTTGCGATCGCAGATTCAAATCGCCGAACGATTCTTGAAGAGCTTAGACGCCGCCCGCAAACTGTCGGTGAACTGGCAAACGGAATGCCTGTCACCCGGCCCGCCGTGTCGCAACACCTCAAGGTTCTTCTGGACGCCGGGTTGGTTAGCGTGACGGCCAAGGGCACGCACCGCATCTACGCCATCGACAATGACGGCTTCATGCGGGTCAATATCTGGTTCGACCAGTTCTGGTCAGAATGACCTGCTGCCGGACCCGATAGCGTTTCGGACCCGGCAGGACCAGCAAGCTGCTTACCAGCCCGAGATAGCCTTGGCCTCGAGAAACTCCTCGATGCCCCAGACGCCGCCTTCGCGCGCCCGGCCCGAAGCCTTGACCCCGCCAAACGGCGAACCGGCCCCGCGGCTTTGGCCGTTCATCTCCAGCATGCCGGAGCGCAAGGCGAGCGCCATGCGGTGGCGGCGGTCGGCGTCGGGCGTCTGCACGTAGTTCGTCAAGCCATAGGGCGTATCATTGGCGATCCGGATTGCGTCTTCTTCCGTATCGAATGGCATCATCGACAGAACCGGCCCAAAAATTTCCTCGCGCTCGATGGTCATGCCCGGCACAACATCGGCGAACACGGTCGGCTTGACGAAGAACCCTCCATTGCGGCCTTCCGGCAGGCCTGTTCCGCCGGCAACCAGCCGTGCGCCTTCATCGATGCCGATCTGGATGTAGCGCTGGATCTGCTTCCACTGGCGCTCATTCACAACCGGACCGATATGGTCGCCAGCTTCGGCGGCCGGCGCGACGCGAGTGTTCTCGGCCACTTCACGGGCAATTTCGACGGCCTCGTTGTAGAAAGACCGCTCAACCAGCATGCGGGTCGGCGCATTGCAGGACTGACCGCTATTGTTGAAGCAGTGCTCGACGCCGCGCACCACGGCATCGCGGCCAGCATCGGCAAACACGACATTCGCGCCCTTGCCGCCCAGTTCGAGCGTCACGCGCTTCATCGTTTCCGCCGCCGCAACCGAAATTGCGCGGCCAGCCCGGGTGGAGCCGGTGAATGAAATCATTTCCACATCGGGATGCGATGACAGCCGCGAACCGACGCCTGCGCCATCGCCATTGACCAGATTAAACACGCCCGCCGGCAGACCCGCGTCATGCACAAACTCGGCAAACAGCAGCGACGACAACGGCGATTCTTCCGACGGCTTGAGCACACAGGTGCAACCGGCGAGCAATGCGGGGATGACCTTCAGCGTCACCTGGTTCATCGGCCAGTTCCATGGCGTGATCAACCCGACGACACCAATGGGCTCCATCGAAATGCGGTCGTTGGGTGCATGAGGGCCGAGCGGGCGCAGCCATTCGATCTGGTCAAACGCGGTGAGAAAGTTCTTCAGATGCCAGGGCAGGCAGGGCGCCTGTTCGGCGCGCGACATGTCAATCGGCGCACCCATTTCGCGGCTGATCGCCTGCGCCATTTCTTCCTTGCGCTTCTTGTACTGCTCGAGAATGCCCTCGACATAGCGGCGGCGTTCAGCAGGAGGCGTTGCACGCCAGGACGGGAACGCCGCCTTGGCGGCCTCGACTGCACGGTCGCAGTCGTCAGCCGCACCGAGGCTGATCGTGGCGATGGCGAGTTCTGTCGACGGGTCAATCACGTCATAGTCGTGCGGTTTGAGCGGCGCGACCCATTTTCCGTTGATGTAGAAATCGCGGGTGTCCGGCATGATGTTTCCTCTTGGAATTCCATTCTTCGTCTAAGCTTATCTGGCCGTCCGGCGAAGCGCGGTCAACCCCGCGACGTATGGCGGGTCAGGATGCGTCAGCATCGCACATTGTCCGCAGGTCACGCTGGCGATAAAGCCATGCCATGCCAAGCCTCAAGAAGCGCCTTCCCCTTCGCATCGGCACCCGCGGCTCGCCTCTGGCGATCACGCAGGCGATCGAAGTGCGCGAACTGCTGATGGCCCGCTACGGCCTCGCAGAAGAAGAAGTCTCGATCATCGTCATCAAGACAACGGCCGACCGCGTCCTCGATCGTGCCCTGAAGGATATTGGCGGCAAAGGTCTGTTCACCAAGGAAATCGAGAACAGCCTGCTGGCCAGTGACATCGATATCGCGGTGCACTGCGTCAAGGACATGGCCTCGGTATCGCCGGAGGGCCTGATTGCCGACTGCATCCTGCCGCGCGAAGACCCGCGCGACGTGTTTATCTCCGGCAATTATCGTACTGTGGCAGACCTGCCGCTGGGCGCAGTGGTAGGAACCGCGAGTCTAAGGCGCAAGGCGCAGGTGCTGCACCGGCGTCCAGACCTGAAAACCGTGATTTTCCGCGGCAATGTCCAGGCCCGGCTCAACAAGCTGCAGCGTGGCGAGGCCACCGCGACCTTCCTGGCCATGGCGGGTCTGAAGCGGCTTGGCATTCACTCGCACAATTGGCTGGCGATTGATCCGTCGGAAATGCTGCCGGCGATCGGCCAGGGCGCACTGGCGATCCAGCGCCGGGTCAATGACGGCGTGGTTGCGGAATTGCTGTCGCCACTGAACGACATCCACACCGAACGGGCGATAGCCTGCGAACGCGCCTTCCTCGCAACGCTCGAGGGTTCATGCGAGACGCCGATTGCCGGTCTGGCGGAGTGGAAAGACGGCCAGATTGCCATGCGTGGAGAAATCCTGCGCACCGACGGCTCGGAAGTTCTGGTAACATCGGGACAGTGCGCCCCGGCCGATGCCGAGGCGCTGGGGGCCGAATTGGCCCGGGAACTGCTGTCGCGCGCTCCCGATGATTTCTTCGACTGGAAAATTCAGGCCTAGCAGGCTGTTGAAGAAGATCTTGCCTTAGTGCTGCGTCTCCTTCGGCGAGGTTTTCAACCGGACGATCTCATCCTTGAGGGCCAGTTTGCGTCGTTTCAACACCACGATCTCGGCATCGTCGACGGATGGACTTGCCATTGCCTGATCGATTTTGTCTTCGAGTTCGCTGTGACGCTTCTGCAGCTCTGCAAGATGGGATTGTAGAGACATATGCCGTTTTCCCTTCGTTGTTCGGTCAACGGTCGCCGGGCTGGCAGTCACTTTCAAGGACCGCCTATGTGACGAACCAGAGACAGTTTGACATGCTCCCCCTGTCATGTCGAACCCTGCTTAGTAGGATTTTGTTCGCGGTTAATATGTGGTAATGCGAGTCGCCGGTCGCGATACGCGGCCAGTTCCCCTATCCATGTGCTTCCCGCACCGTTTCTCCAGCAGGCGGATTTTTCATGTCCGATCAGGACCAGGCCGAACTTCGACTTCAATACGCCCGCCTCAAACAGGACCATGCCGACTTCGACGCCGCGATCAACGCGATGATTGCCACTGGCTGCGATCCGATCCAGATCCAGCGCATGAAAAAGAAGAAGCTGGCGCTGAAAGACAAGCTGCTTGAGCTTGAAGACAAGGTGATCCCCGACATCATCGCCTGAGCGCCTTGCGCCTCAATCCCATTTCCTTTAGGTCGCCCGCTTTCAGAGCTTGTTGAAGCCGAGTTGCATCATCGAGCTTTTGCGAGGATCACGCATGGCCGGCAAAGACGTCGCAATCATCATGGGTAGCCAGTCTGACTGGACAACCATGCGCAATGCGGCCGAAACGCTTGCCGCACTCGACATTTCGCATGAGAGCCTGATCGTCTCGGCCCACCGCACGCCGGAACGGCTGTTTGATTTTGCCCGCTCGGCCAAGGCCAACGGGTTCAAGATCATCATTGCAGGCGCTGGCGGCGCAGCGCATCTGCCGGGCATGGCGGCCTCGATGACGCCGCTGCCGGTTTTTGGCGTGCCGGTGGAATCAAAGGCGCTGTCCGGTCAGGATTCGCTGCTGTCTATTGTCCAGATGCCGGCGGGCATCCCGGTCGGCACGCTGGCGATTGGCAAGGCTGGCGCGGTCAACGCCGCATTGCTGGCCGCAGCAGTGCTGGCACTGGGCGACGATGCACTTGCGGCCCGCCTTGACGCATGGCGCAAGGCGCAGACCGACAAGGTGGCGCTGTCGCCATCGGACGACGCCTGATGGCCAATCCGCTGCCGCCCGGCTCAACCATCGGCATTATTGGTGGCGGGCAGCTCGGCCGCATGTTGGCGATGGCCGCAGCGAGACTGAGCTATCGCACGATCATTCTTGAGCCGCAGGCCGACTGCCCGGCGTCCCAGGTCGCCAACCGCCAGATCGTTGCAGCCTATGATGACGCCGGGGCGCTGGCCGAACTGGCGGACGCTTGCGACGTGGTCACCTATGAGTTCGAGAACGTGCCGGTTGATGCCGCAGAGCGCCTCGACGAAGCGGTCAGCGTCTTTCCGCCGCCTTATGCTCTGGAAGTGTCGCAGGACCGGCTGGTCGAGAAGACCTTTCTGAACGACATCGGCGTGCCGACGGCGCGGTTTGCAGCAATTGACGATGACGCGGCACTGGCCCGCGAACTGGCGGCGATGGGCGGCAAGGGTGTGCTGAAAACCCGCCGCATGGGTTATGATGGCAAGGGCCAGCTTGTGCTGGACAATCCCGCAAATCTCGCCGGCACATTTGCGGCCATGGGCGGCGTGCCGCTGATCCTGGAGCAGTTTGTGCCGTTTGAGCGCGAGATTTCAGTGATCGCCATACGCGACCAGGACACGAACCTCGCGTGCTACGAACCGGCGGTGAACGTGCATCGCAATGGCATCTTGCACACATCGACCGTGCCCGGCGGCGTCTCGCTGGAGGAGGCCGATGCAGCCTACATAAACGCAGGCATGATCCTCGAAAGCCTCGACTATGTCGGCGTCATCGGTGTCGAGTTCTTTGTTCTGGCCGATGGCAGCCTGCTGGTGAACGAAATCGCGCCGCGGGTTCACAATTCAGGCCACTGGACCGAAGCCGCCTGCGCCGTTTCGCAATTTGACAATCACATCCGGGCTGTTGCCGGCCTGCCGGTCGGCTCAACGGGCCGCCATTCGGATGCAGTGATGGAAAACCTGATCGGCGACGATATCGACCGGGTGCCGGCACTGGCAGCCGAAAACGATATGATGATCCATCTCTATGGCAAGGCCGAAGCCAGGCCCGGCCGCAAGATGGGCCATTTCACCCGGATCGCACCGCGTCAAACTTGACACATCGCAGCTCGCCCGGTAATGAGCCCCCATTCTTTCGGCGCGCCGGTTCTGGCGCGCTTTCATTTTGGCCCTCTGGGCCTGACTGACGGACTAAGACAATGAAGATCAAGAACTCGCTCAAGGCGCTGAAGGCCCGTCACCGCGACAACCGTCTGGTGCGCCGCAAGGGCCGCATCTACATCATCAACAAGACGGCTCCGCGCTACAAGGCGCGCCAGGGCTGATAAGCCCGCTCACGTTGAATTCAGTTTGACGCTGTGCAAATCGGGAATAGACTCCCGGTATGCGCAGCGTTTTCCTATGCCTGACAGCCGCCCTCATTGCCGCCGCCCCCGTGGCTGCGTCCGCACAGGCGATTGGACCCGCAAGCTCGAAACCGGTCGCAGTTGAGCAGAAAACGCCGCTCGACGAGCTGTTTGCCGACTTGAAGCGCGAACGCAAGGAACACGCCGCCAAACGCATTGCCGACCGCATCTGGGCTGAATGGCGCGATTCGGGCAGCGCTTCGATTGACGTGATGATGCAATGGGCCGACACGGCCACAAAGGCCGAGCAATGGGGCGTCGCGCTCGACTTTCTCGACCGCATCACGGTGCTGGCGCCGGAGTTCGCCGAAGGCTGGAACCGCCGCGCCACCGTGCATTTCATGATGAAGAACTACGCCAAGTCGATGGCCGACATCGACAAGACGTTGCGGCTGGAGCCTCGCCATTTCGGCGCGCTGGCCGGAATGGCGCAGATCCTCAAGGATACCGGCAAGAAACAGCTTGCGCTCAACGCATATGAGCGCGTCTTGCAGGTCTATCCGATGATGCGCAGCGCCCAGGCCGAAGTCGTAACGCTTAGCGACGAACTGGCCGGCCAGGGCATCTGACGAAATATCTTGTTACGCGTTGATGAAACCGTTCATTGACGTTTCGCGTTGCTTGCGGGCAACGTGACCTGTCAAAAAACCTGCCCGCCATGAATCTGATCGCCGCCTTTCTTCTGTTTACCCTTGCTGCCGTGTTGTCACTGGCAGGCGTATCGCGCATCGGCGCGTGGGCGATTGAACGCCGCAACCCGCCCATTGGCGCATTCGAGCAGGTCGGCGACGCCAGCATCCACCATGTCTATCTTCCTGCATCGAACCCGGACCTGCCGCCGGTCGTGTTCATTCACGGGGCCAGCGCCAACCTGAAAGACCAGCTGATCCCCTTCGCCAAACTGCTTTCGGGACGGGCAGACCTGCTGTTTTTCGACCGCCCCGGTCATGGCTGGTCAACGCGGGGCACGACAAATGAAGACCCACACGGGCAGGCGGCCACGCTCGCTGCGCTGATGGACCAGCTTGGCATCGGCAAGGCGATTATCGTCGGCCATTCCTTTGGCAGCGCCATTGCCGCCACCTTTGCGGTGGATTTTCCGGACCGCACCAGCGGGCTTGTATTCATGGCAGCCGCCAGCCACCCGTGGCCGGGCGGCAAGACATCCTGGTATTACAATCTGGCCCGGACACCGTTGCTGGGCCGCCTGTTTGCCGAAACGCTGGCCTGGCCCGGAGGCAAGCTGCAGATGCGCGCCGCCACCGAATGTGTCTTTGCGCCGAACCAGACACCGGCTGACTATCTGCGCGACGCGTCGATAGAGCTGGTGCTGCGGCCCCGGGCGTTCCGGTCGAACTCGCTCGACGTCGAGGGCCTTTACCGTCACGCACTGGAAATTGCGCCGCGCTATCGCGAGATCAGCGTGCCAACGGTTGTCATTTCCGGCGACCGCGACACGGTCGTCTACGAAGAGATCCACTCGGTCGGGCTGGGGCGTGACATCCCCGGCGCGGAACTGGTCTGGGTGCACAATCTCGGCCACAAGCCGGACTGGATCGCCACCGGCCTCGCGATCGCGGCAATTGAAAAGGTTGCCGGCATGGATCGCGATCTGGCGGCGGCAGCCCGCACAGTCGAGCAGCGCATTGCCGCCGACAATTCTGGCGCTGGCATCTGCGTCGATGAAAAGCCGGCCGGCCGCGAACAGCTCAATCCGGCAGGCTGAAAGACTATAGTCCTTCGCGGCCTTCGGCGCCGATATACGCGATACGCAGCATGTTGGTTGCGCCCGGCGTTCCCAGCGGCACGCCCGCGGTAATGATGACCCGGTCGCCAAGCTTGGCGAACCCTTCATCATGCGCGATGCGGCATGCGCGGCCGACCATGTCGTCAAGGTCAGTTGCGTCTTCCGTCACAACGCAATGCTGACCCCAGACCAGCGACAACCGTCTGGCAGTGGCCAGCACCGGCGACAGAGCGATGATCGGCACCTGGGGCCGTTCGCGTGCCGTACGCAAACCGGTGGTGCCAGACGAGGTGTAATTGACGATGGCCGAGAGCTTCAGAGTTTCGCCAATCTGGCGGGCAGCCGCTGAAATCGCATCCGCACCGGTTGCTTCCGGCTCGCTGCGCTGGGCATTGATGATACCTGGATAAAGTGGATCGCGCTCGACCTTTTCGGCGATTCGGCTCATCGTCGACACCGCCTCGATCGGATATTGGCCGGCAGCCGATTCTGCCGACAGCATGATCGCGTCAGCACCTTCAAACACCGCTATCGACACGTCCGACACTTCGGCGCGGGTCGGCACCGGCGCAGAGATCATCGATTCCAGCATCTGCGTCGCGACCACCACCGGCTTGCCGGCGCGGCGAGCGGCACGAGTGATCTGTTTCTGGATGCCGGGAACCGCCTCCAGCGGCATCTCGACGCCAAGGTCGCCGCGCGCCACCATCAGTGCATCCGACAGCTCGATGATTTCGGCCAGCCGGGCAACCGCCTGCGGCTTTTCGATCTTGGACATCAGCGCGGCGCGGCCACGCGCAATCTTGCGCACTTCCGCAAGATCGTCGGGCCGCTGGATAAAGGAGAGTGCAATCCAGTCAACGCCGGTCGCCAGCACCGCATCCAGGTCCTTGCGGTCTTTCTCGGTCAGCGCCCCAACCGGTAATTCCGTATCGGGCAGGCTGACGCCCTTCTTGTTAGAAATCGACGTGCCGGAGATGACACGCGTCACGATCGACTTTCCATCGACCTTTTCGGCCAGCAGCGTCAGCCGGCCATCGTCAATCAGCAGCCGGTCGCCAAGCTGCACTGCCGAGAGAATCTCCGGATGTGGCAAGTGAACCCGCGTCGCATCACCCGGCGCTGGACTATCGTCAAGCGTAAACAACTGGCCGGGCGTCAGCTCTTCCTTGCCATTGGCAAACAGGCCGACGCGCAGCTTTGGCCCTTGCAGGTCGGCCAAAATGCCAATTGGGCGGCCAACCTTGGCTTCGACTGCACGGATGCGGGCGGCCAGCGTTCGCATCAAGTCGTGGTCGGTGTGACTCATATTGATGCGGAACACGTCAGCGCCCGCTTCAAACAGTTTCTGAATCATCGCTTCGTCGGACGAAACCGGCCCAAGCGTTGCGAGGATCTTGACCTTGCGGCTGCGTCTCATTGTGTTCCTTGCGGGGTCGGAGGCACTGGAGGCACCGGTGGAGTCGGGCCACCGCCTGCCGGCGGGGCGCCATCGGTCAGCTCGACCATCCAGCTCGACTGGCCGCCCGTATCATATTCCTGGAAGCCAGCGCGCTGGAAGCCACGGCGAAGGCAATCGTTGACACCGGAAATCTTAAATTCTTTCTCGGCCACGCACATATTGACCGGACCATCCCACCGGCCGCCTCGTTCGGCGTCTTCGGCATAGAGATAGTAATAGCGCGAGGCCAGCGCCCCTTCGATCAATGTCTTGCAGGTAGAGGCTTCAACATGCCACCAGCCTTCAGTGACCCATCCGGCAGTGGCCCGGTAACCGATCGACACGCCAACCAGGCTTTGTGTCGCGTTGCAGACACGGAAGTCAGCATGCGCCAACGACGGCGCAGCCAGCAAACCTCCAAGGATTGCCAACCCAAACAGGGATATCGGGCGCAATGCCGCGGCGGCCTTGTCGACCAGCATCTGGAGGCCTTTCAACCCTGAAGTCATATGCGTTGTTTTGTGCAAACTGTCCGCCTGTGTCAACGCGTGTCGCAGCATCGAGGCGATGTTCCCTGTGCAGATGATGGTTGCTCACCCGATCCGGTTCCGGTTATTGCCGGAAATGTCTTCTGGAACGCTCGCATGACCGCCGCCTCATTGTTCGAACCATTCGAGATCATCGACGGCAACCGCGCCGGTGGAATGTTATTTGTCGCCGACCACGCCAAGCGCGCCATGCCCTGCGAATATGGCCGGCTTGGCCTGCCGGCAAGTGAGTTCGACCGTCACATCGCCTATGACATCGGCGTCGAGATGGTGACGCGCAGACTGTGCGAGCTGACTGGCGCTCCTGCAGTGCTGGGCGGCTTTTCGCGGCTGCTGATCGATCCCAATCGCGGAGAAGACGATCCGACGCTGATTCGCCAGATTTATGACGGCGCGGTGGTGCCCGGCAACTATCCGATGCCGGACGCCGAGCGTGAGCGGCGGCTGGACAATTATTTCCGGCCCTATCATGACGCCGTCGCCGCGATGACGGCTTCCGTTGCCGAAAAGTCCGGCGGCGCGCCATTCATCGTCTCGGTGCATTCCTTCACGCCTGTGATGCAGGGCCGCCCGCGCCCCTGGCAGGTCGGCATCCTGTGGGACTCAGACGACCGCGCCGTGCGCCCGATGATCGAAATGCTCTCAGCAGACCCGGCGCTGACGGTCGGCGACAACGAACCCTATGATGGCGCATTACGCGGCGACACCATGTTCCGGCACGCTATCGTCAACGGTTTTGCCCATGTGCTGATCGAGATCCGCCAGGACCTGATTGTCGGCCAGCAAGGCGCGGATGCATGGGCGAAACGTCTGGCCCCGATGCTTGACGCGATCAACGCCAAACCCGATATCCATGTGGTCAGGCAATATGGCTCCCGCACAGGAGCAATTTGAGGAGGCAAAAATGGCCGAACTCACCCCCGAACAGCAGCGCGACTATGAGGCAGCGGCATTTCGCCAGCTGGTCGAACACCTGCGCCAGCGAAACGACGTGCAGAACATCGACCTGATGAACCTGGCCGGATTCTGCCGCAACTGCCTGTCCAACTGGTATCGCGACGCGGCCAAGGCCGGCGGCGTCGACCTGAGCAAGGAGCAGTCGCGGGAGATCGTCTACGGCATGCCTTATGCCGAATGGCGGGCGAAATACCAAACCGAGGCTTCCGGCGCGCAGAAAGCCGCGTTTGCGGCGAACAAGCCGCACGGCCACTGACACGCTCCGGCTTGACCCGACGCCTCCCGTCGGGCATCGCAGACCCCGGTCTCGCGCTGCGAGTCGTATCCATCAACGTTGCAGGAGCTCATCATGGCTGACAACGATTCACCTACCTCTGATACCGTCGCCGCCGGCCAGCTCCGCGCCATCATCGAGCGTATCGAGCGGCTGGAAGAAGACAAGCAGGCGATTGCCGACGACATCAAGGATGTCTACGCCGAAGCCAAGGGCACCGGTTTCGATACCAAGGCGATCAAGACGATCGTTCGGCTGCGCAAGAAGGATCAGGCCGAGCGCGAGGAAGAGGAAACCGTGCTCGACCTCTACATGTCGGCTCTGGGCATGACCTGACCCCCGGCTTCGGGTCTGCTCATTGCGATAAAGGACAATAGGCCGGGACCGTCCGGTCAATAGTGCGGCTCCGGTCGCTCTAACACTTTGAATCTGCTGCATCGCGCCGGCATTCTGGTTCAATCTGAAGGAAATTTCGCCTGTAACTGACGTGTCAGTTCGGCGATCACATCCGCGTCGCGGTCGGCGTGGGGAACGGTTACCGCAAATTCTCCGCGCACATGGCCGGGCCGCGGGCTGAGTACGATGATCCGGTCGGCAAGTTCGACCGCTTCATGGACATTGTGCGTCACCATCAATGCGCAGGTCTGGCGGCTGCGCCACACATTCATCAGCAGCCGCCTCATGCGCGCGGCGGTCGCATCATCAAGCGACACGAACGGCTCGTCTAAAACCAGCAGGGACGGCTTCACCGCAAAGGCGCGCGCGATAGCTACGCGCCGCGCCATGCCGAGCGACAGTTCGGTCGGGAACATCGCCTCCATGCCGGCAAGGCCGAGGTCTGCCAGCAGCGCCGCGATTTCCGCGCCGCCCTCGTCGCCAAGCGCGAGACGGATATTGTCGCCGACGCTGCGCCAGGGCAGCAGGCGCGGCTCTTGGAACACGGCCGCCATGCGGCCAGCCGGGCGCGTCACGCTGCCCTGAAAATCAGTATCGAGGCCAAGCACGATGCGCAGCGCCGTCGTCTTGCCGCAACCTGACGGGCCGACGAGGCAGACAAACTCGGCCGCTCCCGCGTCAAAGCTGATGCCATCAATCGCTTGCAAAGCGCCGCCATCAGCGGTGCGAAATACCTTTCGGGAAATGTCGACCAATAGGGCGCGCGGATCAGCCATTGGACTTGCGCCATCTTGTCGCCGCCCGTTCATAGGGCTGCACCGCAAGCGTCTCGACCGCCAGCATCACCATCACAAACGCCAGCGACCACGCGATGATGGCGCGCACGTCAAAGAACTGGAACGACGTGTAGATCTGGAAGCCGACGCCGTTGGAGCGGCCAAGCAGTTCCACCACCAGCACAATTTTCCAGATGAGCGACACACCTGACCGGCTGGCGGCAGCAAAATAGGGTTGCAGCTGCGGAGCGATGACATGGCGCAGCACCTTCCAGCGATCGAAGCTGAACACTCTTGCCATTTCGGCATAGGCCGGGTCGAGGGCGCGCGCCCCTTCGCGCAATGTCACCACCACATTAGGGATCTTGGTGAAGGCGACCGCGCCAATGGCCGCCGCCTCAGACAGGCCGAACCAGATATAGGCGAGCACGATGACGACCAGCGCTGGCAGGTTGAGGAACAGAACGACCCATGGGCCGAACAGCCGGTCAGCCGCGCTGTTCATGCCGAGTGCGACGCCAATGACGGACCCGGCCAGCATGGCGATGACAAAGGCCGCGAAGACCCTCGCCAGCGTGGCGAAAAGGTCACCCCACAACTCACCCGACGCGGCGAGCTGCCAGAGATAGGAAAAGACCGGGACCGGACCCGGAAAGATGCGCGGGTCACCAAATTGCGCGCCGATGTGCCAGGCTGCCAGCAACAGGCCGGCAGACAGAGCGAAATACGCGAATTCCCGCGATCTGCCGGAACGGTCAATTGCCATCTGTTACAGCAGACCAATAGGTTCCCGGCGGCAGCGATGTTGCCTTGCCGACAAGCTTTTCGCCCCCAAGACCCGCGAGCACGCCGAACAGGATTGCGGCGTCCGCCTCTTCTTGCCTCGGCGTACGCGCCGGGATGCCGTCGCGATAACGGTCGCGCAAGGTTGCGAGCGCCTTGCCTTCGTCCTTGATTGCGCCGTCGGCATGCAGCCTGTCCCATTCCGCGTCGGATGTCTTGAGCAGTTGCTTGGCCTCCTTCGAGGCCGCAATCAAACCGAGCACCGCCTGGCGATGTTCATTCGCCCAGGATTCGCGGAAGACGTAACCCAGCATTGACACCGGACCGGATGCGCCAAGCGCAATCGCCGCATCGCCACCGCCGATCAGCTTGCGGAATCCATCTGCTTCGAGCCGGGCGTTGAAATGCCAGAAATTGACTGCCGCATCGAACTCGCCCTGGCGGAGTTTTTCCGCCAGCAGCGGCGGCGCGCCGTAGGAAATCTCGTTTTCCGCGACGAGATCGAGCCCTGCCTCTTTCCTGGCAAGGCCCTGCAGCAGCAGCCAGCTCTTGTCGAGCGGGCCGCCAGCAACGGCGAGCTTGACGCCCTTCAGGCCGGCGATCGTCACGATTGGCGAATCCGCCTTCACCATGATACCGCCGGTTGACGAGGAATAGGGCACAAAGGTCACGTCATCACCTTCGGCGCGCAGCCGCGCGACCTCAATCCAGTCAGTGACAATGACGTCGACATCACCGGAGCGGAACGCAACGCCGGAGGCGTCCTCGCCGGCAAATTGCAGCACCTCAAGCGTCACGCCATGCTTGGTATCGAACTGATTGCTGACGATTGTGCCGAGCTCCCAGTTGACAGTGCCGAATTTCAGGGACCCGACGCGGATTGTCTCGGCTGCATTCGCAGACAGTGCAACGCCCAGCGCCATCGACAGCCCGACCATCAGGCGAAAAAATAGTCCGCGCATGGCCGGTCTCCTCCCATCCAGACTGCGGTTTGTCACGAGCTATCCTGTGGCATGTTGCACGGGGTTCTTGGACACTAAGACCTGGTCCAGATGCAGCCCCATCACATTGGACCTATAGCCGCATTGGTGGAGCAGCGCCAAATGATAACGATGCGGCCAAGTTCGTATTCGGACTTCTGAGTTTCGCCAGCTGAGCATTTGCCGCCGGCGAGGGTCCGGCGTCTGAGCTGAGGCGACGGCTCGTTTCGTGATGTCAGCGCCAGGAAACGGGGCATACATCTAAGGGTGGCCGGACGCTATCGGCGATCTGCCGCCGATGCAAAGCCGGCAAACGAGGCGACGATTGCGAGCAGCACCGCCATGCCGATAAAGACCGGCGAGAAGCCGGTGCGTTCGCCGATATAGCCCATGGCTGACGGGGCGACGAGAATGCCGGAATAACCCATCGAAGTGACGACGCTCATGCCGACGCCAGACGCCATGCCAGGCTGATTGCCGGCGGCGGAAAAGATGACAGGCACAACATTGGCGATGCCGAGCCCCGCCACAGCGAAGAGCCCGGTAGCGACCGCAGCGTTTGGCGCAAGCGCCGCGCCAAGCATCGCCATCGAGGCAATAATCGCCGAGACCCGCAAGGTGCGCACGCCGCCAAACTGGTCGCGGATGCTGTCGCCTGCAAACCGCATCAGCGCCATGGCTCCGGCGAACGCCGCGTAACCGAAACCGGCGGTGGCCAGCGACGCGCCAAGTTCACGGGTCAGATAGATCGCGCCCCAGTCGACGACGGACCCTTCCGGGATCATCGCAAACAGCGCGGCAACGCCGAGCAGGTAGATGGTGAAGCTGCGCGGCAGGCCCGACGACACCTTGTGCTCCGGCGCGGGCGGATCGTCAGCGACGATGTGCGGCAGCGCCCAGAGGACGAGCAGCAGCGCGATGACACTGACAATGGCCGCGTGGCCGAGTGGGCCAACCTGCTCGATGACATAGCCGCCGGTCAGGCCGCCGGCAAAGCCGCCGAGGCTCCAGAAACCATGCGAGGACGACATGATGGCGCGGCCAAGGTGGCGTTCAACCACCACGGCATTGGCGTTCATCGTCACATCCATACCTCCAAACACCGCACCAAAGGCGACAAAGGCGAAGGCGGCGGTCATCAGGTTCGGCGTGGCAATAACCATCAGCAGTGCAGGCGCACAGGCAATGGACACGACCTTGAGTGTCTCGCGCGATCCGTATCGCGAGATGAACCAGCCCGCCGTGGGCATGGCGACCAGAGCGCCGAGACCGAAACCGACCAGCAGCAGGCCAAGCGTGGTCTCGGTGATGCCGAGCCGGGTCAGGAACAGCGGAATGTGCGGCGCCCAGGCGCCAAGGATAAAACCGTTGGCGAAGAACATCGCAGCTGCGGCCCAGCGCGGACGGTTGGAGACGGGTGTATGGATAACATCATGCATTTCGGCGTCTTAAATCGATTGAATTGACGAAATCACTAGGGCAGTGCAGACCGGCGCTTGGGCCAGACAAGGCAGAAAGCGACGGGACTACACCTTGGAGGCCAGCCAGATCACGTGTTTTGCGCCGCGCTTGCCACGCGCCCGGGTAAACACCTCGTCGACGGCAAATCCACTGGATTTGAGCCGCCGGGTGAAGCCCGCATCTGGCCCAGACGACCAGACCGCCAGAACGCCGTGTGGCGCAAGGGCGGTGCGGGCGCGTTCCAGCCCGGCAAACGAATAGAGCGCGTCATTGGTGTCGACGGTGAGCCCGTCCGGCCCGTTGTCGACGTCAAGCAGGATCGCGTCATAGGTCGACCTAGCCGGTGTGATAAGCGCCGCGACATCCGCCTCGCGCACGGTGACGCGCGGATCTTCCAGACAGCCGGCAAATACCTCCGCCATTGGACCCCGCGCCCAGGCAATCACCTGCGGGATCAGTTCCGCCACGGTGATCTTTGCGTCAGACCCAAGCGCAGCAAGAGCGGCGCGCAGGGTAAAGCCCATGCCGAGTCCGCCGATGAGAATGTGCGGTTTGGGCGCGTGGCTGAGCCGTTCAATCGACAGCTGCGCCAGCGCCTCCTCCGAACCGCTTAGCCGGCTGTTCATCAGCTCGTTAGCGCCGAGCATGATCGAAAATTCAGCGCCACGGCGCTTCAGCCGCAGCGTCTGGCCATCAGGTGTCGCAGCGCGGTCGAGTTCTTCCCAGGGGATCATGGGTCAGGATGCCGGTTTGGCGCCGGGCACAAGCTTGATGATCGTCTGCTGCGCCATCGTGCCATTGGCGATGATGATCTCGTGGCCGTCGTCGGCACGCAGCACGGTGAAGCCGAGGGTAATGTCCTCAACTGTGCCGATGTCGAACTCGGCCTGGGTCGGAGCCAGCACCTGCAATCGGTCGCCGCGCCGAAACGGCTTGTAGAGTACCAGGCTGATACCGGCGACAAGGTTGCCGAGCGTTGTCTGGGCGGCAAAGCCGACAATGACCGAAACGAGGCCGACGCCTGCCAGCATGGTGGAGCCCAGCCGGTTCAGCGCCGGCACGACATGGGCATAAGCCGTCAGCAGCAGGATCCACAGCACCAGCACGCCGAGATGGCTGAGGAATGACAGCGTGATCGGGTCGACATGGTCGGTGCGGTCATGCTGCAGGATAGTTCGCAGCGCGCGCCTGACGCCAGCCGACAGAACCAGCCCGGCCAGGATCATCACCGCGGCCAGCACCAGTGCGCCAAGCCAGGTGCCGGGGTCAAAGATCTTCAATGCGTTCTCGAGCGCGTTCATACTGGCTCCGGTCAGCCGTAGACGATCAGCAGGTCTTTTGCGTCGATCTGCTCGCCCTTGGAGACCAGCAGTTCGGCGATCGTCCCGTCGCGTTCGGCGTGAAGGGCGGTTTCCATCTTCATCGCTTCAATCGACAGCAGGATATCTCCGGCCTTGACCGCTTGGCCGACCGACACCGCAACCGACGAGACAACGCCCGGCATCGGCGCGCCGAGATGCGCCTCATTACCGGCGTCGGCCTTGCGGCGCGCCTTGCTGCCGGCTGCGCCATGCGCCCGGTCTGGCACCTTGATGCGGCGCGGCTGGCCGTTCAGCTCGAAGAACACGGTGACCATGCCCTTTTCGTCGACATCGCCGATGGCGAGGCAGCGCACGACCAGCGTCTTGCCCTTCTCGATGTCGACGAACACCTCGTCCTCGGCCTTCATGCCGTAGAAATAGGTCGGCGTCGGCAGCACCGTGACCGGGCCATAGGTCTCGATGGCCGCGGCAAAGTCGGAGAAGACTTTTGGATACATCAGGTAGGACGCGAACTCATATTCGCTGAGCTTGCGGCCGACCTTGGTCTCGGCCTCCTTGCGGGCGGCGGCAAGATCGGCCGCCTTGAGCAGCGAGCCGGGGCGCACGGTGAACGGCTTGTCGCCCTTGAGCGCCTTGGCTTGCAGGCCAGCTGGCCAGCCGCCCGGAGGCTGGCCGAGATCGCCGCGCAGCATCGAAACGACCGAATCCGGGAAGGCAATGTCCTTGGCCGGGTTCTCGACATCGGCCACGGTCAGGTCCTGGCTGACCATCATCAGCGCCATGTCGCCGACGACCTTGGACGAGGGCGTGACCTTGACGATGTCGCCAAACATCAGGTTGGCGTCGTGATAGGTGCGCGCCACCTCGTGCCAGCGGGTCTCGAGACCGAGCGACCGCGCCTGTTCCTTGAGATTGGTGAACTGCCCGCCCGGCATTTCATGCAGGTAGACTTCGGACGCCGGTCCCTTCAGGTCGCTCTCAAACGCCGCATACTGATTGCGCACCGCTTCCCAGTAGAACGAGATGCGGCGGATCCATTCCGGGTCAAGGCCGGGGTCGCGCTCCGAGCCGCGCAGCGCCTCGACGATCGAGCCCAGGCAAGGCTGGGACGTATTGCCCGAGAACGAATCCATAGCCGCATCAATGGCGTCTACGCCACTGTCGATAGCGGCAAGAACGGTCGCCGCCGACAGACCCGACGTATCGTGCGTGTGGAAATGGATCGGCAGGTCGGTCGCCTCGCGCAGGGCCTTGAACAGCACGCGTGCGGCGTTCGGCTTGAGTAGCCCGGCCATGTCCTTGACGGCGATGATATGCGCGCCGGCTTGCTCCAGGTCCCTGGCCAGTCCGGCATAATATTTCAGGTCATATTTTGACCTGTCGGGATCAAGCAAATCGCCGGTGTAGCACATGGCGGCTTCGATGAGCTTGCCTTCGGCTCCGACAGCGTCCATCGCCACGCGCATGTTCTCGACCCAGTTCAGGCAGTCGAAGACGCGGAAGAGGTCGACACCGCCGGCGGCAGCCTGTTTGACGAAATGCTGCACGACATTGTCGGGATAGTTGGTGTAGCCGACACCGTTTGCGCCGCGCAGCAACATCTGCAGCAACAGATTGGGCGCGGCGTTGCGCACCTTGTCGAGCCGCTCCCACGGATCTTCGGTGAGAAAGCGCATCGACACGTCAAAGGTCGCGCCACCCCAGCATTCGAGCGACAGCAGCTGCGGCAGGGCGCGCGCGTAAGTGCCGGCAATCTTGGCGATGTCGTAGGTGCGCATGCGGGTGGCGAGCAGCGACTGGTGCCCGTCGCGCATGGTCGTGTCGGTCATCAGCACCTGCGGCTGCGTCCGCATCCACTTGGCAAAGCCTTCCGGGCCAAGCGCGTCGAGCTTCTGGCGGGTGCCGTCAGGGATTTTTCCTGTGAACCAAGGCACCACTGGTGCTGCAGCGTCATCCTTTGGCGTCGGACGGCCCCGTGCTTCCGGATGGCCATTGACCGACACGTCGGCGAGATAGTTCAACAGTTTGGTCGCGCGGTCCTGGCGCTTCACCTGCGCAAACAGTTCCGGCGTCGTATCGATGAAGCGCGTCGTGTAGGAACTATCCTTGAAGGACGGGTGGCTGATGATCGCCTCAAGGAAGGTCAGGTTGGTGGCGACGCCGCGAATGCGGAACTCGCGCAGGGCGCGGTCCATGCGGGCAATTGCCTCCTGCGGGCTGGGCGCCCAGGCAGTGACCTTTTCCAAGAGCGGATCGTAAAAGCGGGTAATAACCGCGCCCGAATAGGCGGTGCCGCCGTCAAGCCGGATGCCAAAGCCGGTCGCGCCGCGATATGCGGTGATGCGGCCATAGTCAGGGATGAAATTCTGCTCCGGATCTTCGGTGGTGACGCGGCATTGCAGGGCATGGCCGTTGAGCCGGATATCCTTTTGCGCCGGAACGCCCGATTCAGACGTTCCGATGGCGAAGCCGTCAAGAATGTGGATCTGCGCCTTGACGATGTCGATGCCGGTCACCTCCTCGGTGACAGTATGTTCGACCTGGATACGAGGATTGACCTCAATGAAGTAAAATTTGCCGGTGTCTGCGTCCTGCAGGAATTCGACCGTGCCTGCCCCGATATAGCTGGTGTCGCGCGCCAGCTTCAGCGCATAGCCGCACAGTTCATCGCGCAGATCAGGTGAGAGATAAGGCGCAGGCGCGCGCTCGACGACCTTCTGGTTGCGGCGCTGGATCGAACAGTCGCGCTCGAACAGATGCACAGCATTGCCATGCGTGTCGCCAAGCACCTGCACCTCGACGTGTCGGGCGCGCTCGATCAGCTTTTCCAGATAGACCTCGTCCTTGCCGAATGCCGCCTTGGCCTCGCGCTTGCCTTCCAGCACCTCGCGCAACAGGTCGGATTCAGAGCGTATTGCGCGCATGCCGCGCCCGCCTCCGCCCCACGACGCCTTCAGCATGACGGGATAGCCAATTTCGGCGGCGAGTTTCTTGATCGTCTCAGGATCGTCCGGCAGCGGATCGGTGGCGGGGACCACCGGCACGCCGACCTCGATGGCAAGATTGCGTGCTGCGACCTTGTTGCCCAGCCGGCGCATCGTCTCTGGCTTGGGACCTATGAAGGTGATGCCGTTCTCGGCGCAGGCCTCGGCAAACTCCGGGCTCTCCGACAGGAGGCCGTAGCCGGGATGGATCGCGTCTGCGCCCGACAGTTTCGCAACGCGGATGATTTCGTCAATCGACAGATAGGCCTCGATCGGCCCCATATCCTTGGCCAGCCACGGGCCACGGCCAACCTGATAACTTTCGTCGGCCTTGAACCGGTGCAGCGAATATTTGTCTTCCTCGGCCCAGATCGCGACAGTGGTAATGCCCAGTTCGTTGGCCGCCCGGAACACCCGGATGGCGATTTCTGAACGGTTTGCGACCAGGATCTTCTTGATGGGCACGCGGCAACCTCACGCTTCAGAACAACCGATCAGGCTGTGTAGCGTGTTTCTTGTGCAGTGCAATCAATTTGGGCGCAGTAGTGCGATCAGAATCGCAAAACGCCCGGCGGTTTCCCGCCGGGCGTTCTTAAATCCAGAGAACTGATCTTAGTTCTCGATGTAGGTGTACTTGCCGTCGTCACCCTTCTTCCACGTGTACATCACGTAGTCCGGACGGGTGATGTCGCCCTTGGCGTCAAAGCCGAGTTCACCGATTGCAGTTGCAAACGGGCCCTGTGCCTTGGCAGCTTCAGCAACCTTCATCGGGTCGTTGTTGCCGGCCTTTGCAGCAGCGCCAGCGATGACCTGCACGGCTGCATAGGAATACAGCGTATAGGCTTCTGGCTCGAAGCCCGCGTCGCGGAACTTCTTGACGATGTCAGCAGCAGCCGCGTTCTTGCGTGGATCTGGAGCAAACGTCATCAGGGTGCCGTTGACTGCGTCGCCTGCGATCGAGGCCAGCTCGTTCGAGACAATGCCGTCACCCGACATGAAGGTTGCAGTCAGGCCCTGGTCGGCCAACTGGCGCATCATCAGACCAGCTTCAGTGTGCAGGCCGCCATAATACACAACGCCAACGCCAGCTTCCTTCATCTTTGCGATGAGGGCTGCGAAATCCTTGTCGCCGATGTTGATGCCTTCATACATGACTTCCGTCACGCCGGCAGCGTTCATCGCCTTCTTGGTTTCGTCAGCGAGGCCCTGGCCGTAAGGCGTCTTGTCATGGATGACAGCAACCTTGCCGTCCTTGAAGTTGTCGGCGATGTATTTGCCGGCAACTGCGCCCTGCTGGTCGTCGCGACCGCAGGTGCGGAACGTGTTCCACAGGCCGCGCTCGGTGAACTGCGGGTTGGTCGATGCAGGGGTGATCTGCATGATGCCGTTTTCGGCGTAGACTTCCGAAGCCGGGATCGAAACGCCCGAGTTGAAGTGACCGACGACAAACTTGACGCCGTCAGCAACAAACTTGTTGGCGACCGAAACGCCCTGCGTAGGGTCGGACACGTCGTCGCCGATCACAACCTTGATCTGCTCGCCATTAATGCCGCCAGCGGCATTGATATCGGCAGCGGCCTGCTCGGCGCCCTTCTGCAGCTGAGCGCCAAATGCAGCGTTCGGGCCGGTGATCGGACCGGCAACGCCGATCAGGATGTCTGCCCATGCGCTGCCGGAGAACGCGAGAACCGCGGTCATGGCAACGGCGGACAACAGAGATTTCTTCATTGAGATGCTCCCATTATACAAAGGCAGGCAGTGGAAACTGCTTCTTCTTGCGATGCCCGCCTATATCGCAGAATGCGCACTTTGCCGATTTTGAAGCAGTTGTCACGCCGATTCGTATGAATCAGACGCAATGGTGAATGTGTCGGGCCGGCTTTTACTTCGCCCTCCAGCCGAGCGGCGATGTTTGCTCGTAGAGCCAACTATATTGTGTCACCATTTGCTTGGTGCGGGTGTAGCGGTAGCCCAGGAAGCCGAGCGCCATCAGGATTACGGTATCTACAACATAATACTGTAGCGAGAACATGGTTCCATCAAACAGCGCATGATGGATGAACCGCACGGCAATGCCGAGAAGCAGAAGGAAACCCACCAGCGAAGCGACCGGTCGCCACGTCTGGGCGCAGGCCCTGCCAGTCATCCACGCGGCCCAGCCGCCGAGAATGACGGTGACAAAGGCGAACTGCAAGACGTTCGCTTCTTCATAGAGAATACCGTGCATCGAAAGTTCCTCCCGAACCTGTCCGTCAGTGCCTGCCGCCTTCGAGGTAGGCCGCGCGCACTTCCGGATTGGCGAGCAAATCTGCACCCGATCCGGACATGGTGATGTTGCCGTTGACCATGACATAGCCGCGAGTGGCCAGCCGCAGTGCACCAAAGGCGTTCTGCTCGACCAGGAACACCGTCAGCCCTTGCTCCTTGTTGAGCAGCTTGATGGCCTCAAAAATCTGCTTGACGATCAGCGGCGCCAGACCCAGCGATGGCTCGTCGAGCAGCAGCAGTTTTGGCCGCGCCATCAGCGCGCGCCCGATCGACAGCATCTGCTGCTCGCCGCCCGACAACGTGCCGGCGCGCTGCGAGATGCGTTCCTTCAGACGCGGGAAAAGAGCAAAGACCTTCTCCACGTCCTCGTCGAAATATTTCAGATTGTCGAGGCTGGCCCCCATCTGGAGATTTTCATTGACGCTCATGCGCGGGAAAATCCGGCGGCCTTCAGGTGATTGCGCAACGCGAAGCCGCGCAATCTCGTGGCTCGGCAATTCCGTGATGTCGGCGCCGTCAAGGATGATCTTGCCTGCCCTGGCGCGTGGGGCGCCAAAAATCGTCATCATCAAGGTTGACTTGCCGGCGCCATTGGCGCCGATCAGCGCGACGATCTCGCCGCGATTGACCTGCATCGTCACGCCGTTCAAAGCGCGGATATTGCCGTAATAGGTTTCAACGCCCTCGATGGAGAGCAACGGTTGCGCTTGCATCAGCGGCGCCCTCCCTTCTTGGCAGCCGCGCCCTTGCTGGCTGCGAGCTGTTTGGCCTGACCCTTCCAGTCCTCGCGGTCGATGCGACCGTCGAACTCAAGGTATTTTTCCACCGCAACGATATCAGCGCGCTTCCACGCGGCGATCTGCGCAAAGGTGGTAATGCCGTGCTGATGGAGCTTGCGCTCGTTCACCGGCCCGATGCCCTTGATAAGCTTGAGATCATCAGGCTTTGCGGCAACTGCCGGAGCAGCCTTGGCCTTTGCTGCCGGCTTGGCCGCAGGCGCATCGGCAAGTTTTGCCGCTTTCGGTGTTGCCTTGGCGGCTGCAGGTTTCGCAGCAGTCTTTGCCTTCGGCGCGGCCTTGGCCTTGGGCGCAGGAGCGGCAGCTGGCCGCTCCTTGACGCGGTCAGCCTTGGACGCTCCGTCGGACACCGACACCAGCCCCTCATCCGGGTGCTCGATCGTGTCTTTGACCGAACCGGCCATCAGCGACGACATCGGTGCAGGGCCGTGTTCGGGGTCAGGCGTTCCATCAAACTGCTCGATGACATGGGCGTCGCCAACCTCGACCAGAACATTGTCGACGTCCTCGTCATCGACGCCGAGATAGGCGGCGATGACCTTCGGGTCGTTCTTCACATGCGCCGGGTCGCCATCGGAGATCTTGCGGCCATATTCGAGAACCACGACGTGGTCCGAGATCTGCATGACCACAGACATGTCATGCTCAATCAGCAGGATCGAGGTGCCAGTGCCCTTGATGTAATTGAGCAGATTGTTGAGGGCGAGCGACTCCTTGGGGTTGAGACCGGCCGCCGGCTCGTCAAGACACAGCAGTTCTGGCTTGGTGCACATGGCGCGGGCAATTTCCAGCCGCCGCTGCGCGCCATAGGAAAGGTCGCCGGCGGGATCGTCGGCGCGGTCCATCAGATCCGCCTTGTCCAGCCAGTGCACGGCGAGATCGCGCGCCGCCTTGTTGGCCTTCTTGTAGCTGCCGACGCCGAGCAGGCCAAGCACGGTGAAGCCGGACGCCTGCTGCAGAACATTGTGCTGGGCGACAAGCAGGTTTTCAAAAACCGTCATGCCCGAGAACAGCCGGATGTTCTGGAACGTGCGCGCCACACGCGCCTTGGCCGGGATCTGGAAGTCTGGCAGGCGCTCGAGCAGGTGCTTCGAGCCGTCTTTCGACGCCATTGTGATCATGCCTTCAGACGGTTTGTAGAAACCGGTGATGCAGTTGAAGACGGTGGTCTTGCCGGCGCCGTTGGGGCCGATCAGCGCGGTGATTTCGCCGCGCTGCGCCTCGAACGACAGATCGCCGACTGCAACCAGCCCACCAAACTTCATCGACAGGTGTTCGACCTTGAGGATCGGATCTTTGACTGCGGTATTCATCAGCCGTGTCCTTCCTTGGTGAAGTCGCCTGAGACAGATTTCCGTTCCTTGAGGAACGCAGTGGGTTCGCGGCTGCCGACGAAACCTCGCGGCTTCCAGACCATGACAACAACCATGGCCAGACCGAACAGCAGCATGCGGTAAAGTTCAGGGGTAAAGTCCTGTCCAAAAACCTGTTTGAGGAACGTCATCTCGCGCAACGCTTCCATGCCGCCGATCATCACGAAGGCCGCCACAGCAATGCCCACCAGCGAGCCCATGCCGCCCAGAACCACGATCGCCAGGATGATGGCCGATTGCAGGAACACAAAGCTTTCCGGGTTGATGAAGCCCTGACGCGCGGCGAAGAACGAACCGGCGAAACCGCCGAACATCGCGCCGATGGCAAACGCCGTGAGCTTGGTGTTGGTGGTGTTGATGCCGAGCGACCGGCAGGCGATCTCATCCTCTCTCAGAGCTTCCCAGGCCCTGCCGATCGGCATGCGCCGCAGACGGATCGTCACAAACGCGGTGAACAGCGCCATGAGCAGGATCAGGTAGTAGAGGAATATCTTGTAGTAAACGCCCGAGGTCGGCAGGTCGAACACCTTGCCGATGTAGAAGGGAGACGACACATCGAAATCGAAAAGACCGAAGAAGGTGATCTTCGGAATGCCCGAGATGCCGGCAGCGCCGTTGGTGACCTCGCGCCAGTTAATCAGCACGAGCCGGATGATTTCACCAAAGGCCAGCGTCACGATGGCGAGATAGTCGCCCCTGAGGCGCAGCACCGGGAATCCGAGCAACACGCCCCACATGGCCGCCATCACGCCCGCCGTCGGCAGCAGCAGCCAGAACGACCAGCCAAGCTCGGTGCCGAGCAGCGCGTAGGTGTAAGCACCCACCGCATAGAACGCGACATAGCCCAGATCGAGCAGGCCGGCGAGGCCAACAACGATGTTCAGGCCCCAGGCCAGCATCACATAGATCAGCACCTGGATGCCGAAATTGTCGACCCATTTGAGCGAGCCCTGCAGACCGACAAAATAGACCGACAGCGCAGGAAACAGGAACAGCAGTGCGATCGCGATCTTGGTGAAGTTGCGGCGCAGGAAGGACGGCTCCGCAGCCACCGCGCTCTTGGTCGTTGCCTTGGCCGCGCGGCTGCGTTCAACCGCAGGCCAGATGAAGGCCGAAAACACAAACCGGCCGAGCGCCACAAGGATAACGACAGTGGCCAGCAGCCCCCAGCGCGGCACCAGAATGAGCTCGTTGCGGATGTTCTGGTCGGTGCGAAGGCCGATGATGAGGCAGAACATGCCGAATGCGACTAGGCCGGCATAGAATGCCTCTTTCAATGCATCACCGATGACATTGGCCTGCTGCTTGCCAGCAGTGGAAACGGGTGTCGTCATGATCTTACACCTTTTCCACTTCTGGGCGGCCCATCAGGCCCGACGGCAGGAAGATCAGCACAATCGCCAGGATCGAGAAAGCCGCGACGTCCTTGTAGTCGATCGAGAAATAGGCGGACCACAACGACTCGATGGTGCCGATGAGCAGCCCCCCAAGCACAGCGCCCGGCAGAGAACCGATACCGCCGAGAACAGCCGCCGTGAATGCCTTCACCCCGGGCACAAAACCGTCAGAGAAGGAAACGACACCGTAATACATCAGGAACAGCGTGCCGGCGACCGCAGCCAGCGATGCGCCCATGATGAAGGTAATCGAGATCGTTTTGTCGACGTCGATGCCGAGCAGCGACGCCATCTTGCGGTCCTGCTCGCAAGCGCGCTGAGCGCGGCCAAGCGGCGTCTTGTTGACGATATACCAGAAGATCGCCAGCAGCACTGCGGTGACCGCGAAGATCACAAGCTGCTTCAGCGAAATCGTGATGCCGCCGATCTGGTAGATCTCCGAGATCATCGGCGGAATCGGCTTGTTGCGCGGGCCCTGTGTGACCTGCACGAAGTTGGAGATGAAGATCGACATGCCAATGGCGGTGATCAGGGGCGCCAGGCGGAACGACCCTCGAAGCGGTTTGTAAGCAACCCGCTCGATTGTCCAATTCCACAGGCTCGTCATGAACATTGCGACGATCATCATCACCAATAGAAACAGGACGACGTGTATAGTCGCGAAGATGCTCATAAGGATAAGGAATACGATCATGGCGATGAAGGCGCCGAGCATGAAGATATCGCCATGGGCGAAGTTGATCATGCCGATGATGCCGTAGACCATCGTATAGCCAATTGCGATCAGGCCATAGATCGCACCAAGGGTCAGCCCATTAATGAGCTGCTGGATAAAATATTCCATTGTAGCCGGCTCCCCAAGGACGTCGCCACGTGGACGCATCCCTTTTGCTTTATGGGCCAGTCCTAGCGAATCGCTGCACCAAAGCAAAGTCCAAAAATTGACTGCCAATGTTCTGGACGCGACCCAGAGGAGGCCAAACGCAGAATCAGGCGACAACAAAGCCGTGGGCGTAGGGGTCGCGCTCGTCGATGAAGATCGTGTTGTAGCCGGTGGTGCGGGCCCAGCCGCCTATGGAAGGAACAATCGCCGGCTTGTTTCCGGCCGACACTTCCGCCTCGACCTTGCCTTTGAAAAGTGAGCCGATAATCGATTCGTGCACAAAGCTGTCGCCAACCTGCAACAGACCCTTGGCGTAGCGCTGGGCCATGCGCGCCGACGTGCCCGTGCCGCAAGGACTGCGATCAATCGCCTTGTCGCCATAGAACACCGCATTGCGGGCGTCAGCTTCCGGATGCGTCGGCTCACCGGTCCACAGGATGTGCGAAAGACGGTTTATCCCGGGGTTTTCGGGGTGCTGGAACTGATATTTCTCGTTGAGCAGCCGCCGCAGCACCGGGCTCCAGCCAATCAGCTGGCCCGCAGAATAATCGGCAATGTCGCGAAAATTCTTCTGCGGGTCGACAATGGCGTAAAAATTGCCGCCATAGGCGACATCAACGACGATCTCGCCTAGCCCCGGCACATCGGCAGTCAGACCTTCGGCGTAGAGGAAAGACGGCACATTGGTGATGCGAACCTCTTCGACATATTCGCCTTCCTTGCGGTATTCGGCCACCACCAGTCCAGCCGGGGTATCGAGACGCAGCAACCCTTCCGTCTTTGGCCGCACCAGCCCGTGCTCGATCGCCATCGTCACGGTGCCGATTGTGCCATGCCCGCACATTGGCAGGCAGCCCGACGTCTCGATGAACAGGATGGCGACATCGCAGTCGGGCCGCGTCGGCGGATAGAGGATCGAACCCGACATCATGTCGTGTCCGCGCGGCTCAAACATCAACCCGGTGCGGATCCAGTCATATTCGGCGAGAAAATGGGCCCGGCGCTCCATCATCGTCGCGCCATCGAGCAATGGGCCACCGCCGGCGACCAGCCGCACAGGATTGCCGCAGGTGTGACCGTCGATAATGTGAAAGGAATGGCGGGCCATCGTCAGGACTCAAAAACGGTTGGGTGCGAACGGCGACAGATCTAGCGCAGGCTCTGCCCCGCCGACAAGCTGCGCCACCAGCCTGCCAGTCGCCGCCGCCTGGGTCAGACCAAGATGGCCGTGGCCAAAGGCATAGATCAGGTTCGGCGCGCTCCCTCTGCCAATCACCGGCAGCGAATCCGGTAGCGAAGGACGGAACCCCATCCATTCGCGCCCGCCTTCGACCTTCAGGCCCGGCAGGAAACGCCGCGCCTTTTCCAGCATGGCTTTCGAGCGGGCAAAGTTCGGCGGCAGCCTGAGCCCGGCAAACTCCACCGCCCCGCCGACGCGTAAGCCCGTCTCAAGCGGCGTGATGACAAACCCGTGGCCGGAAAAAATCAGCTGGCGTTTGACGCCAAATGCGCCTTCGGGCAGCGTCGTGTTGTAACCGCGCTCGGTGTCGAGCGGAATCTTGTCGCCGAAGCGGGCGGCAAGCAGATGCGACCAGGCACCGGCGGCAATCACCAATGTCCGGCCACGCACGGACGGCTGGCCCAGCATCGACACCAGCGCACCGTCTGTGCTGGAAGACAGTGCAATCGCCTCGCCCTTGATGAAGCGCGCGCCGAGGCTTTCGGCATATTGCCAGATCGCTTTGCCCAGCAGTTTCGGGTCTGCGACTGTCTTCCAGCCGGGCACAAATGTGCCTTTGACAAATTGCTTTGACAGGCCGGGCTGCAGCGCCGCCAGCTCATCGCCCTCGACATGACGATAACCAATGCCGAAACGGTCGCGCTCGGCCCAGCCCGGCAGCGAAGAGCGGAACTCGCGATCGCTTTCATAGAGTTCGAGTGAGCCGTCTTCACGCAACGCGGGCCGCGTGCCGGACCGGTCGAGCAGACCCATCCATTCGGCCTCCGCCAGCTTCATCATGTTAGCTTGAGCGGCAATCGCGGGACCGGGATCGGCCATGCCTGCGCGCCAGAACCGCCAAAGCCAGGGCAGCAGCGCTGGCAGATAACGCGGCGAGATGGTCAGCGGCCCGAGCGGGTCCGACAGCCAGCGCGGCAGGTTCTTCATCATGCCCTTGTGGGCGAGCGGCAGCACGTCAGAGAAGGCGAACGCGGCGGCGTTGCCGGAGCTCGTTTCCTCACAGACGCCAGTTCGGTCAATCACCGTCACCGAACGGCCCTGATCGGCCAGCAACGCTGCGGCACAGATGCCGATAATGCCTGCGCCGATGATGACGACATCGCTGTCAGGGGTCTTTCCGGTGCTGCTGCTCATCGCGCTCAAAAGAAAAGGGGGCCGAGACGACCCCCTTCGCATATTTCACCATCAGCTGGCGATTGAAATCAGCTGGCGCGCGAGGCCTCAAAAATGCTGTCGATAGCAGCGCCCAGCGCCTTGTTGAAGTCCGCGTCGCTCTGCTTGGCCGACAGGCCTTCGGTCAAGGCACGCGAGAACGAGGCGATCATACCGTCATTCTGCTTCAGCTTGGCATTGGCGTCATCGCGCGAATAGCCGCCCGACAGCGCCACGACGCGCATCACCTTGGGATGATCCACCAGCGGCTTGTAGTGGTTCGCCTTGGCAGGCAGCGTCAGCTTGAGCATGACCTGCTGGCCAACAGGCAGCTTGTCGAGATGCTTGAGGATCTCGGCCAGGAGAATGTCTTCGGCTTCCGCCTTGTCGGCGATCGAGATCGTCACTTCCGGCTCCAGGATCGGCATGAGGCCATGCGACAGCACCTGCTTGCCGACTTCGAACTGCTGCTCAACGATGGCCGCAATGCCTTTCGGATTTGCCGCATCGACGACCGAACGCTCCTTGGTGCCAAAAATGCCCTTGGCAACCGCGCGCTTGAGCAGCGTATCAAGGTCTGGCATCGGCTTCATCAGCTGTACGCCGTCAGCGGCAGGCGCGAGGCCCTTGTCGATCTTGAGGAATGGCACGACGCCGCGCTTATCCCAGAGATATTCCGCCGTCGGCGTGCCGTCGATGTCGCGATCCATCGTCTGCTCGAACAGGATGGCGCCCATAACCTTGTCGCCGGTGAAGGCAGGCGACTTGATGATCCGCGCGCGCATCTGGTGGATGAGATCGAACATCTCTGCGTCGTTCGACCATGCGCCTTCCTCGACGCCATAGAGCTTGAGCGCCTTTGGCGTCGAGCCGCCCGACTGGTCGAGCGCTGCGATAAAGCCGTCCTTGTTTGCAGCCTGCGCGGCCATCTTTGCGTTCATGATTGTCTCCAATTTTCCCTGACGGCGCGCCTAGCAGGAATTCTTGCAAGACGAAATGCCGCGCCCGTCCGCTTAACCGATTGAAATTCATTGAATCGGTTTAGTATTACCGTCACGGTTAATGCGACCGCGTCCAGGAGCAAGATGTGACAGGCCATAATATTGTTCTGCTGGATTCTTTAACATCATCGGGCGCGCGCAATGGCCTTGTCGATCTCCTGATTGACGCGGTTGAGAGTGGCGCGGGTGTCGGCTTTGTGCTGCCGGTTGAGCGTGCGCGCATCGAGGCGTTCTGGGACGGTGTCTTCGCCAGCCAGGCGCGCGGCGAAAGGCTGGTCTTTATCGCCGAGCGCGACGGCCAGATTGACGGCACGGTGCAACTCATTCCGGCTGGCCAGCAAAACCAGCCATTTCGAGCTGACATCGCAAAAATGCTGGTGCATCGCCGGGCGCGCCGTCAGGGGCTCGGAGCGGCGCTGCTGGCCGCAGCCGAACATGAGGCCTTGCGGCTAGGCCGCGACCTGCTGACGCTCGACACGGTAAGCGGCAGCGCCGGCGACAAACTGTACAAGCGCTGCGGCTGGACAGCGGTCGGTGTTGTGCCGGGCTATGCGCTGCAAGCCGACGGCAAGGCGCGCGAAGACGCGACATTCTTCTACAAGCGGCTGACTACGCCTTGAGCGCCTCGACGCCCGGCAACGCCTTGCCTTCCATCCATTCAAGGAATGCGCCACCTGCGGTCGAGACATAGGTGAAATCGCCGGCGACGCCGGCATGGTTGAGAGCAGCAACCGTGTCGCCACCGCCGGCAACCGACACCAGCTTGCCAGCCTTGGTCTGTTCGGCGGCGTGACGGGCTGCCGCAACGGTCGCCTTGTCAAATGGCTCGATCTCGAACGCGCCGAGCGGGCCGTTCCACACCAGCGTTGCGGCGCGGTCGATCCATTCGTTGACGGTCTTGATGGTCTTCGGGCCGACATCGAGGATCATGCCGTCAGCCGGCACCTTGTCAATGTCGACGACCTCATTGGCCGCGCCCGCCTTGAACTCACGCGCAACGACGCCGTCGGACGGCAGGATGATGGCGCACCCCGCGGTGGCCGCCTCGATCATGATCTGCTTCGCCGTCTCGGCCAGGTCATGTTCACACAGCGACTTGCCGACATCGGTTCCACGCGCGGCAAGGAAAGTGTTGGCCATGCCGCCACCGATTACCAGCGCCTGCACCTTTTGCACCAGGTTCATCAGAAGGTCGATCTTGGTCGACACCTTTGCGCCGCCGACAATCGCCACGACAGGACGGGCTGGATTGCCGAGACCCTTTTCCAGCGCGTCGAGCTCAGCCTGCATCGTGCGGCCGGCATAAGACGGCAGCAGGTGCGCCAGCCCCTCGGTCGAGGCATGCGCCCGGTGAGCCGCAGAAAACGCGTCATTGACGTAGAGATCACCGAGTTCGGCGAGCGATTTCGCAAAGGCTGGATCGTTCTCTTCCTCGCCCTTGTGGAACCGAGTATTTTCAAGCAGCAGGATGTCGCCATCCTTCATCCCCGCGACAGCCTTTTCTGCGATTGCGCCAACACAGTCGGCGGCAAACGCAACGGAACGGCCAAGCACCTTGGCAGTCGCGTCGGCGATAGGCTTGAGCGATTGCTCAGGATCAGGCTTGCCCTTGGGACGGCCGAAATGCGCCAAAAGGACAACCTTGGCGCCCTTGTCTGCCAGTTCGCGGATTGTCGGCAATACGCGCTCAATCCGGGTGTCATCGGTCACCTTGCCGTCTTTGACAGGAACATTGAGATCGACACGCACGAGGATGCGTTTGCCTGCTACCTGAGCCTGGTCGAGCGTTCGGAAAGACGCCATCGAAAATCTCCAAAAATGTCCCCCTCAGACGCGGCGGACCATACATGCCATCGCGCGCCAATCAAGGGCGGATCGCAGGTTCTGCCCCGATCAGGCCGCGTCTTTACTCTTTCGCCGCACCCGGCGGCGCACGGCGCCAGCCGCATCGACAAACCGGTCGCGCAATTCGCGCGGCGACAGCACCACCGGCGACACCGGTTCGACCGTCTGCGGCTCAAGCGCCAGGCCAACAGATTCGATGCGTCCGTCCTCGTCGGTGTCGCGCACAATCAGCTCAATCGGCCCGAGCGGAACGCGGTCGGCATATTCCGGCTGTCCGCCAAGCCGCATCGCCATCATGTCAGCAATGGTCATCTCAGCCTCACCATCGCGCAGAACCGCGCCGTAGGCTTCCTTGATCTCACCGGCCATATGCCAAGGATCAACTTCGAAAGAACCGAAAAATTCTTCGTCGTCGGCCGCAAGTTCGGCTCGGCTGGCAAACAGCCGGTCAAGCAGATGCGGATAGCGGTCGGAGACAAAGATGTAGACCAGGTCGTCTGCCTGCAGACGCCCCGCGTCCAGTGGCTTTAACGAAAAACCGTCGCGGATAATCAGCGATGGCCGCGCCCAGCGCGGCAGGCGGGTGCCATGAGCCACGGGACTGTCGGGCGCTATGCGGTATGACAGCAATTCGTGATGCGCAGAACCAGGCAGTTCAAGCTCAACCTTGTCGACCGCGCCCTCCTTGTTGGGCAACACCAGCCCGAGCCGCTTTGCCACCGGTCCCAGCGTCCAGCCTTGAACAACCAGCGACACCAGAACAACGATGAAAGCGATGTTGAACAGCGCCGGGCCGACCGACAACCCGCCAATGATCGGCGTCAGCGCCAGCAGAATCGACACCGCGCCGCGCAGACCAACCCAGGATATGAACGCTGTTTCATTCAGGCTGAAGCGGAACGGCAGCAGGCAGATCGCCACCGCCAGCGGACGCGCAACCAGGATCAGCCCGGCCGACAGGGCAAGCGCGACAGGCAGGATGTCGAGGAACTGCGATGGCGTTGCATAGAGCCCGAGCACCAGGAACATGATGATCTGCGCCAGCCAGGAAATCCCGTCCTGGAAACGCTGCAGCAGCGCGGTCGATCGCATGCCGGAATTGCCGGCAACGATCCCCGCCACATAGACGGCGACAAAGCCGGACCCGTGCACCAGGCCGGTGAGGCCAAACAGCATCAGGGCCAGCGTCAGCACAAAGATCGGCATCAGGCCCGCATCGAGCTTCAGCCGCTCGACCGCGGCAACCATCAGCCGCCCGCCCGCGTAGCCGGCGATGACCCCGATGCCCATTTCCTTGATGAAACCAAGCACCAGATCGGCAGAGAGGCTGCCCAGACCCGGACTCTCTCCCATCGACAGGAACGATACGAAACTCAACGTCAGGAAGATCGCGATCGGGTCGTTGGAACCCGATTCAACTTCCAGCGTCGTGCGCACCCGCCCTTTGATGTTGAGATTTCCGGCGCGCAGCAGGAAGAACACGGCCGCCGCATCGGTGGAGGCCACAATCGCGCCGAGCAGCAAGCTCTCATACCAGGAAAAATCGGTGAACAGATGGACAATGACGCCAAAAATGCCTGTTGTCAGCACAACGCCGAGCGTCGCCAGCGTGATCGCCGGCCAGGCCGCCTGCCGCAGCACTTTGAGCGAGGTGCCAAAACCGGAATCAAACAGGATGACGGCGAGCGCAATCGAGGCGATGAAATAGGCTGCGTTCGGGCTGGCGAAGGGAATGCCGAGCCCGTCTTCGCCAGCTGCAAGGCCAATCCCCAGGAACAACAACAGCAAGGGCGCGCCGAAGCGGAACGCAAGCAGGCTCGAAAACGCGGCGGCCAGGACCATGCCGGTCACAATCAGCGTCAGCAGATAGAAGCCGTCGAACATGCAGGTCTTTCACAATTCGGGTTCTTCCCCACCTCACGGCAGAGTGAGGCGAAGACAAGGCGTGCTGCAATGTTCGCAAAAAGAAAATGCCCGGCGCAAGGCCGGGCATCCAAGTTTTCGAAATCAGCCTGACGTTCAGCCGATGACCTTGCCAAGCGCCACAGCTGTGTCGGCCATGCGGTTGGAGAAGCCCCACTCATTGTCATACCAGCTCATGACACGGATCAGGTCGCCGTCGATGACCTTGGTCTGATCGAGCGCAAAGGTCGACGAAGCCGGGTTGTGGTTCATGTCGATCGAGACCAGCGGCTCGTCGGTGTAGGCCAGAATGCCCTTGAGCGGGCCCTTGTCAGCGGCAGCCTTCAGTGCGGCGTTGACTTCCTCGACCGTGACCTTGCGGCTCACAACAGCCTTGAGGTCGACGACCGAGACGTTCGGGGTCGGCACGCGGATCGACACGCCGTCGAGCTTGCCCTTCAGTTCCGGCAGCACCAGGCCGACGGCCTTGGCAGCGCCCGTCGAGGTCGGGATCATCGACATGGCCGCAGCGCGCGCCCGGTAGAGATCCTTGTGCATCGTGTCGAGCGTCGGCTGGTCGCCTGTGTAGGCGTGAACCGTGGTCATGAAACCTTTCACGATGCCGAACTCTTCGTGCAGCACCTTGGCCACCGGAGCGAGACAGTTGGTGGTGCAGGACGCGTTGGAGATGACCATGTGTTCCTTGGTCAGCTTGTCCTGGTTGACGCCGTAGACGACCGTCAGGTCAGCGCCGTCGGCAGGCGCCGAGACGATGACGCGCTTTGCGCCGGCGGCCAGATGCGCCGAGGCTTTTTCCTTCGAGGTGAAGATGCCGGTGCATTCGAGCACGATGTCGACGCCGAGCTCGCCCCATGGCAGCTTCGACGGGTCGCGCTCGGCAAACACCTTAAAACTGTCCTTGCCGACCTGGATCGTGTCGCCCTTCACCTTCACTTCCGACGGGAAGCGGCCATGCACGCTGTCATAGCGCAGCAGGTGCGCATTGGTCTCGACCGGGCCGAGATCGTTGATGGCAACGATGTCGATGTCCTTGCGGCCCGATTCATAAATCGCACGCACGATGTTGCGGCCAATGCGGCCAAATCCGTTGATGGCAACCTTGACGGTCATATGTCGGTCTCCAGTGTCGTTGCAGGGACCGGGCGGACGCCCGGCGGATGTTACTTCTTGTGCAGGCGCGTCTCGACGGCCTTGGCGGCGGCTTCGGCGGTAATGCCGAAGTGCTCATAGAGCTTTTCGTACGGGCCGCTGGCGCCAAAGCTCGACATGCCGATGAAGATGCCATCACTGCCGATGAAGCGGTCCCATCCCATGCGGATGCCGGCCTCGATTGCGACGTTCACCTTTGACGTGCCGATGATCGCCGCCTTGTATTTGGCGCTCTGCCGCTCGAACAATTCAAAGCACGGCACCGAAACAACGCGCGTCGGGTGCCCATGCGCTTCCAGCGCCGCGCGCGCATTCAGTGCAATTTCGACCTCCGAGCCCGTTGCGAAAATCGTCACCTCAGCCTCGTCCGACGCCTGCGCCAGTTCATATGCGCCCTGTGCCGACAGATTTTCTTCCGAATATTCGGTGCGCACGGCCGGCAGGTTCTGGCGGGTCAGCGCAATCGTCGACGGCGCATCCTGCGATTCAAGCGCCGCCTGCCAGCATTCGGCAGTTTCCATCGCGTCCGCCGGGCGGAACACCAGATGGTTCGGAATAGCGCGCAGCGCAGCCAGCTGTTCCACCGGCTGGTGGGTCGGGCCGTCTTCGCCCAGACCGATCGAATCGTGGGTCATCACGAAGATCGAACGCTGATGCATCAGCGAGGCCAGCCGCATCGACGGGCGGGCATAGTCGGAGAACACCAGGAACGTGCCCGAATACGGGATGACGCCGCCATGCAGAGCCATGCCGTTCAGGGCCGCTGCCATGCCATGCTCGCGAATGCCGTAATAGACATAACGACCGGCATAATCGCCCGGCGTCAGCGGTTTGGTCTGGCTTGTCTTGGTATTGTTGGAACCCGTCAGGTCGGCCGAGCCGCCGACAGTCTCGGGCAGCACGCCATTGATGACTTCCAGCGCCATTTCCGACGATTTGCGGGTGGCGACCTTTGGTTTGTCTTCGGCAAGCTTCTTCTTGTAGGTAGCCAGCGCCGCCTCAAAGCCGCCTGCGAGGGTGCCGCGCTGACGGCGCTCGAACTCGGCCTTCATTTCAGATTCGGTTGCACCCAGGCGCTGTTCCCATGCCTTGCGGTCCTTCACGGAGCGCAGTCCGGCCAGACGCCAGGCGTCAAGCACTTCAGACGGCACTTCGAATGCAGGGTATGGCCAGTTGAGCGCCTTGCGTGCAGCAGCGATTTCTTCTGCGCCCAGCGGCGAACCGTGCACCTTGTTGGTGCCGGCCTTGTTTGGCGCGCCAAAGCCGATGGTCGTCTTGCAGGCGATCAGGCTTGGCTTGTCGGAAGCCTTGGACTTTTCAATTGCCTGCGCAATCGCGTCCGGGTCATGGCCGTCGCAGGCGATGGTGTGCCAGCCGGACGCCGCAAAGCGCGCCAGCTGATCGGTATTGTCTGACAGGTTTGCCGGTCCGTCGATGGTGATGTTGTTATTGTCCCAGAACACGATCAGCTTGTTCAGCTTCAGGTGACCGGCCAGCGAGATCGCCTCCTGGCTGATGCCTTCCATCAGGCAGCCGTCGCCGGCCAGCACATAGGTCCAGTGGTCGACCAGATCATTGCCGAACTGTGCATTGAGGTGACGTTCGGCAATCGCCATGCCGACGGAATTGCCCAGACCCTGGCCGAGCGGGCCGGTTGTCGTCTCGATGCCGGTTGCGTGACCATATTCGGGGTGACCAGCGGTGCGCGAACCGATCTGGCGGAAATTCTTGATCTCCTCGATCGTCATGTCCTCATAGCCGGTCAGATAGAGCAGCGAGTAGAGCAACATCGAGCCGTGGCCAGCCGAGAGGATAAAACGGTCGCGGTCCGGCCATTTTGGATTGGCGGGATCGAACTTGAGGAACCGGGTGAACAGCACGGTCGCGATATCTGCCGCGCCCATTGGAAGCCCAGGATGGCCTGAGTTTGCCTTCTCGACCGCATCCATCGACAGGAAGCGGATCGCATTTGCCATCCGGTCGTGTTTTTCGCGTGAAGTCATCGTCACTCTCTGTTTGGGACGAAAGGCAGGCCAAAGTTCAGCGACCCGGCCCGGAAAATTGCGAGGGACACATATCAGGTGGCCCCGACCTGTCAACGCCAGCCGGCGGGGCCAATCGTCGCCTTTGCAGGGGATTGCGGCCGCGCTTTGTTGACGCCCCCTTCGTCCGCTGCCTAAACTTCGTCACGCAAACATCTCGAATCCTGTGCGATTCGGTGGATTGCACCAGCTGGATTGGTTCTCATGACCGGCGACGTCACGTTGAAGGAAGTCATAAACCGCCTTGGCAAGGCGATGGCCGCGCTCGAAAATGCGGTCTCGGCCCGCCATGAACATGACGAAAATTACGCCGAAGCAGAGGCCGAAGTTCAACGAATGAACGCTGATCGCGCAAAGCTGGCCCAGGAGCTGGACGCCTCCGAGGCTCGCGCCGAGCGTCTGGAAGGCGCCAACAAGGAAGTTTCGCGCCGGCTCGTGACCGCCATGGAAACGATCCGCGCCGTTCTGGACAGGTAATATGGCCCAAGTCACCGTCACCATCGACAGCAAGCAATATCGCATGGCCTGCGACGAGGGTCAGGAAGAACACCTGCTCGACCTGGCGCGCCGCTTCGACAAATATATCTCCCACCTCAAGGGATCGTTCGGCGAGATCGGCGACCACCGGCTGGCGGTCATGGCCGGCATCATGGTGATGGACGAGTTTTCCGAGCTGCAGAAGCGGGTCAAGGGCATGGAGAGCGAGATCTCTACCCTGCGCAAGACCCGCGACGATGCTCTGGTGAAGGCCGACAAGAACGACGCGGCGCTGACCGGCGCGCTGTCGCAGCTGGCCGAGCGCATGGAAACGCTGGCCGGCCGCATCTCCGTCAAGGGCGAAGCTTAGCTGTCATTTCCACGGTTGTGTCCGTCGAAATGACCTTTAGTCGTACTCGAAATTGTTGATTTTGGTGATCCAGTCAGCGTCCAGGTTCAGCAAAGCCTCTGCGACATCGATATGGCCCTTGGCCACAGCTAAAGCGGCAGCTGCCGACAGCAGCATCGGCTGGTCCCATGCCTGGTTCCGGTGAAGGCTGACATTCTCGACCAATTGCGTGATCGCACGGAGGTAGTCGTCAACATAGGCGTCCGGGATGTCGGGGCCGCGCCCCTTCTGCCGCGCCACCTCAATCGCGGCTGGCAGTTGGAAAAACGCGAAGTCGATGGGACCCTTGGCTTGGCTCGCGATCTGCACGATTTGTGGAACAGCCGCATAAGATGCAGTGTAAACGTCACCTTGATGGCAGAGGCTCGACCAGAGACTGGACCAAGGCTCGTCCTGATAGCTTGCCTTCCGGCCAGTGGATGACGCCAGACTCCGAAGCAGGTCCGGTATGTCGGCTGCATCGCCGTAGGCATGACGCAGGTCGCGCCAACGAGGATCATCAAGAGAAAGCATCACACTCACTCTATCGGTCGCCATGAAGCCATCAACGCGAAACAGCCGTCCGCGACTGAGAAATTGACGGCCTACTGCTTCAGCACGTCGTCCCAGTCCGGCGCGTGACGGGCAAACTCTTCAGCGACAAACCAGCATGACGGCGTGATCGACCAGCCGCGCGAGCGCGCGTCGGAGATCAGCCGCTCGACCATCTCTTCGGCGATGTTCTGGCCGCGCCAAGGCTCCGGCACAAAGGTTGAGCTGGCGACGACATGGCCAGGCGACAGCTTGACCAGTTTCAGAAAGGCTTCGCTTCCATCAGGCATGGCAACGGAGTATCGGGCCTGCGTGTCGCCCTCGTCATACCGGATTGTCCTGTCTGCTGCGGGTTCCATCGCACTGCCTCAGGTTTTCAATACGTCGGCCCATTCGGGATGCCGCCGGAACTGCGCAGCAGCGAACGGGCAGAGCGGCATCACCTTCTTGCCGGCAGCACGAAAATCGGCGATCGCCCGCGACACCAGCGCCAGTCCGGCGCCCTTGCCGCGAAATGCATCCGGCACGCCGGTATGGTCGATAATGACAAGATCGCTGCCTGCCTTGGAATAGGTCATCTCGGCTTCATGCCCGCTGTCGAGGCGCATGAAATAGCGCCCCTTGGTGTCGCTTTCGCTGTGCTGGATATTTGGCAGGTCACTCATGCATTTGCTCCCGCAGCGGCGAGAAATTCGCGTGCTGCATCAATTTCGCCGGGGCGCACTTCATGTCCGCCATCATGCCAGAACAAGGTGACATCAGCGCCCTTGGCGCGCAACCACTCGTCCAGCCTAGATGTCATCTCTGGCGGACAGATCGGATCGCGCCGTCCGGCTGTGATGAGCACACGCTTGCCGCCGAGGCCGCCATTGATGACCGGCTCGAACGGGATCAACGGGTGCATCAGCACCACAGCGTCAAACAGGACCGGCCGTGCAAACAGCGTTGTCGCCAGAATGTTTGCGCCGTTCGAATAGCCCAGCCCGTTAACCTGACCAGACTTGCCCGGCTTCACCTGCGCCTCGACAAATCCCGCCATCTTGGCAGTCGCCCGGGCAAGGTCGTCCATGTCGTAGATGCCCTCGCCGGTACGCCGGAAAAACCGCGCAGCGCCCTGCTCCGACACATCGCCGCGCGGCGAGACCAGCGTGGCGCCCGGCATCAATTGCTGGCCAAGACCAAGCAGCTGGTTCTCGTCGCCGCCGGTCCCATGAAACAGGAACAACAGCGGCGCACCTGCATCGCCGTCGATGCGTTTGAAAATGTATTCGGTCGCGCTCATATCAGGCTCCGATCAGTTCTAGGTTCTGTTCCGGCATGCTTGGTTCTGCTGCCACTTTGGCAGGCACGTGCTGGCCAGTGTGGATATCGGTCATCCGGGCCCGTCAGGACAGACCGCGAATGAAGAATGGACCGTTCTGTATTTGCGAACAGGCCTGCCTCACAGTTGATGATCTGGTCGCGGCAGTTTGTTCCCGTTGGTCTGCACGCTTGCATCGAAATGCACCGTCGCGCAAACATCGCCATAGCGCAGGAGAAATGCAGCATGGCCTCCCGTCCCAACGTCCTGATAATCACCTGCGATCAATGGCGCGGCGACAGCCTTTCAGCAGTTGGCCACCCGGTTGTCAAAACGCCGAATGTTGACCGGCTGGCTACCGAGGGGACGCTGTTTGTAAACCATTTTGCCGGTGCAGCTCCCTGTTCGCCGGCGCGCGCCTGCATCTATACAGGCCTCTACCAGATGAACAACCGCGTCTGCCGCAATGGCACGCCGCTTGATGCGCGGTTTGACAATATCGCGCTTGCGGCGCGCCGTGGCGGCTATTCGCCCACCCTGTTTGGCTATACCGACACCTCGCCTGATCCACGCGGGCTCGATCCGTCCGATCCGGCGCTGCGCACCTATGAAGGCGTCTTGCCGGGGCTTGTCGCGCGGCAATTGCTGCCCGAACATCAAAAGCCCTGGCTGTCCTGGCTGGCCGCAAGGGGCATCGATTCCAGCGCCGGCTTTCCCGGCATTCATCGCCCTGCGTCAGGCGCGAGCGCGGTTTCGACTGATCCGCCTGTCTACAATCGCGATCAAACACCGTCCGCCTTTCTGGCCGGTGAGTTCATCCGCTGGCTGGGCGAGCAGGACAAGCGCGACGCGTGGTTTGCCCATGTCTCGTTCCTGTCGCCGCACCCACCCTTCATCGTGCCAGAACCCTACAACCGCATTTATGATCCCGCTGACGGCCCGGCCTTCCGCCGCGCGGCAGATCTGGAGAGGGAAGCCGCGATCCATCCCTATGCGGCCTGGACACTGGCAAACCGGAAACGGAAGGGCTTCATTCCCGGCGCAAAGGGCAAGGTGAAGGACTGGTCGGACAACGATTTCCGTACCATCCGCGCCATCTACTGGGGCATGATCTCCGAGGTCGACGCACAGCTCGGCCGCATCTGGTCGGCGCTTCAAGCCAGCGGCGACTGGTCAAACACCATCATCGTCCTGATGAGCGATCACGCCGAGCAACTCGGCGACCATTGGTCCCTCGGCAAGGGTGGTTTCTTCGACCAGAGCTACCATGTGCCACTGGTGATCCGCGACCCGCGCCACACAGGCGCGCATGGGCGTAAGGTGAAGGCTTTCACCGAAGCCGTCGACATCATGCCGACCGTGCTCGACCTGATCGGGGTAGCGCCCGCCCAGCCTGTCGACGGCCGGGCGCTGACAGCGTTTCTCGATGGCCGCAAGCCCGGCGGCTGGCGCAGCGAGGCACATTGGGAATTTGACTTCCGCTCCATTTCAGGCGGCGAAGCCGAGGCGCAATTTGGGCTGAAATCGACCCAGTGCAACCTGTCGGTGCTCCGCGGCGAGCGGTTCAAATATGTTCACTTCAACGGCGGCCTGCCGCCACTGCTGTTCGACCTTGAGAACGATCCCGGCGAAACCCGCAACTTGGCCAATGACAAGAACCATCTCAAAGTCCGGCTCGAATGTGCCGAGAAGCTGCTGGCCTGGCGCGCCGAGCATCTCGACCAGACTTTGGCTTTACTGGAACTGACAGAGGACGGCCTTCGCTTCTCACCGGCCTGACAAGAACAAACCTGCGCCGTCACCGGCGCGAATCCATCTGTTCCGGATAGATGCAGTGTAAGTCCAACGATCAATCGTCCTGATCGCCGGGTTGGTCCGTATTTTCCTTGTAGATCGCGTAGGCAGCCATTGCAGCCAGCGGCCCGAACAAGCCGATAATGCCGGCACGTCCTTTGAAAAGCGTTGGAAGCGTCGCCAAACTTGCAGCGATCGCGGCTGATTTCATCTGCGCCTCTCGCTCTTCCTGGGCCCGCCGCACGTCGATGCCGGACATGATCCGGTTCACCACAACGGCAATGACGGCCAACAAAACGAACCCGCCACCGAACGAAAGCGCGACATAGAGCGGATCGAAATGGCGCGCCGCAAAGATGTAGGCCGCGGCGATGAAGAAACCGACGCCGATGGCCAAAAAGACACCTGCGATCGTGTAGTCGACGATCTTCCTCGTCACTCTGCGCGCGGCTCCTTGGGCCTCGCTCACGGCAAGAGACTGAATCAGCGAAGCAAGCATGCGAGCCATTTGCAGCCTCTAGCGGCGTGCAATCAAGGCAAAGAGAAAGCCGATCCCTGCGGCAACAGCAAGCGACGTAACCGGCTTCTCGCGGACCGTCGCAACGATCTGCGCCTCAATATCATCGGCGTTGTTGCGGAGATTCTGCATTGCCGCCTGACCTTGCGACTTTACCTGCTCCACGCCTTCCTGAGCCATAAGTTTCAGTGCTTCGCCCGACAACACAGCATGTCCCCGCAGCTTTTCGATTTCTGCCTTAAGCATGGCGATCTGCGCTTCCATTTCGGAGACGCTGGCTTTTGCAGCAGCAGCCTTTGCTTCGTTGACAGACTTTGCCGGTTTTGCACTCGACGCCATGAGACTCTCCTTTTGCCTTCGCACGCCAACACAAGATGCGCTGCGATGTTCCGGCCTTTGTTCATATGAAAGAGCGTTTCGGCTCCAGAGTAAAGAGAACAGCGCAGCTGCGGGTCTTCAGCAATGACACCCAGGCGGCGCACAGACCTTCCTTGTCAGTATTTCGAAACGGCGCAGCCCGATGGACCAGTTTCGCCATTTTGTTGGTGCATACAGCTTTGAAAAAGTACACCAAAACGCCTCTCCATCAAAGCGCCACTTCCCTGCCATCTAATGCATCGGCGTTAGATGCGGCAACGCGCAACCACCTTGATACCTGTCTTTCCGCAATCAGGAGACGGCCATTTGATGCAACAGCCATTCGCTGGCCTTACAGTGCTCGTTCTCGAAGACGAATATCTGATCGCCATGGAGATAGAACAGATTTGCAAGGAAGCGGGTGCCGCAGATGTCCGTCTCGCGGGATCTCTCGACGAGGCTGTCATGCTGTCCGGGACGACTGAGCCTGATGTTGTCGTGATTGACCTCAATCTGCGCGGCGAATCGACGCTGGATTTTGCACGGTCGCTGAGGGAACAGGCCGTGCCTTTCTTGTTTGCTACCGGAATGGCCGATCTGTCTGGTATCAAGGCTGAATTTTCCGCCGTTACCGTCGTCAAAAAGCCGTACGACTCATCAACTTTGGTCAACGCGATTGCGGCAACTGCAAGAGGCTCGCCGGCAGCACTGATTGAACGCCGTCAGTGATTGGAGCTAAGAACTTGTGTCGAGACCGAATCCGGTCCGAAGTCGGCCTCACCAGACACGCCAAGCATTTCCTGCAACCTTGATCGCGCGCGGCTGACACGGCTCTTGATCGTGCCAACAGCACACCCGCAAATTTCCGCAGCCTCCTCGTAGGAGAAGCCGGATGCACCGACAAGGATAATTGCTTCGCGCTGGTCTTCCGGGAGCTCCTTGAGCGCAGTCCGAAAATCGTCGAGATCGAGCTTGCCCTGCTGGCTCGGATGTACGGCCAGCCTGGCTGTCATGATGCCATCGCTGTCCTGCACTTCACGGCCATGCTTACGCATTTGCGAGTAGAACTCGTTGCGCAGAATGGTAAACAGCCACGCCTTAAGATTAGTGCCCGGCTCAAAACTGGCGTGCTTGTCCCACGCCTTCATCAATGTCTCCTGCACCAGATCGTCAGCACGATCTGTATTGTGCGTGAGCGACACCGCAAACGCGCGCAAGTTTGGAATTGCGGCCAGCAGGCCGGATTTGAATTCACCCGTAGCGCCCATCAGTTATTTGCTGTCCCGGGCGGTTTCGGCCTTGTCCAGTTGATCCAGCAGCTGGGCAAAACGGTCTGGAACTTCTTCTGATGCGATCTCGTCGTAGAACTGGCGCAGCTTGCGGCCAATCTCAGAATTTGCACCGATAATGTCACGGCTTGCCGCATTCTGGGGATTCGACGGCCGCGACGGCTGCTGCTTGTCCGACATACTAAACCTATACCCTTGCTCCCAGATACGGCACATATTGCCTTGGGGAGCGGCTGCACTCAACCCAACCCATCGTGGGCGCAGCTCAAACATCAACTGTCTTCAACGCCGCAAAATTACTAAAGTTCCATGTGACGGAACTAATTCTGAACGCGGGCGTTTTGCTAGAGCGTCGCCGCCCCGGGGGCGGACTTCGTCGTTAAGGGAGACGACATTTTATGAGCCTTTCCACCAGTATTGCACCGCACTTGCCATATCTGCGCCGGTTTGCCCGCGCCGTTTCCGGCTCCCAGACCAGCGGCGATGCACACGTAGCAGCCGTCCTTGAGGCTCTGATTGCCGATGTCAGCATATTTCCCTCCGCGTCGAGCGACCGCGTTTCTCTGTTCAAGCTGTTTGCCGGAATGTTCACGACAACAGCTGTAAAACAGCCATCTGACCAGCAGGCCGCTTCCTGGGAAAGGAAGGCTGCCGCCAATCTCGCCTCGATTGCGCCACAAGCGAGGCAGGCCTTCATCCTTGTTTCGGTTGAGGGATTTTCAGATGCTGAAGCTGCCGAAATTCTGGATGTGTCCGACGACGAATTTGGTGCGCTGTTGACGGAAGCCTCCAACGAGATATCGCGTCAGGTTGCCACTGACATCCTCATTATCGAGGACGAACCGCTGATCGCGATGGACATTGAAGAAATGGTGGAGAGCCTGGGTCACCGCGTCGTTGCAACTGCCCGCACCCACAAGGAAGCGGTTGCGATGTTTGCCAAGACCCAGCCCAAGATGGTGTTGGCTGATATCCATCTCGCCGATGGCTCGTCCGGGCTGGAAGCGGTCAACGAGATTCTGAAGACGACAGCCGTGCCTGTGATTTTTATTACAGCGTTCCCGGAGCGGCTTCTGACCGGCGAGCGGCCAGAACCGGCATTCCTTGTGACCAAACCTTTCAACCCCGACATGGTGAAGGCGCTCATCAGCCAGGCGCTGTTCTTTGACCGTCAGGCGCGAGCTGCGGCCTGAGTTTCCGGTCGTGCCGCAAATTCCGCTTGACGCATCTTACTGAATGACGTTTCGCGATTACGGTTGCATTACGCCGCAAGGCAAAGACTGGTGGCTGTACGCTGCAACCTGACGGAACAAAACCCGCCTGTTGCACGTTGTTCATTTTGACCACGCATGGAGGCTTGACATGCTTTATTGGGCGCTTGTTTTTCTGGTCGTCGCCATCATCGCTGGTGCGCTTGGCTTTGGTGGCCTCGCCGGAGCTTCTGCCGGAGTCGCGCAGATCCTGTTTTTTGTATTCCTGGCGTTTCTGGCCATTTCCTTGATTGCCAGCCTGCTTCGCAGGACTGGCTGACGCCACCATCATTGTTCCGGGAACCCCGCACTTCCTCAGGCATTCCTGGAACCTGCCCGAGCCATGACTCTTTGGGTTGGTAGTCTGGTGCGACTACGCTGCTCACGGCAGCCGATTGAAGCGTGTCTTATCTTATCGAACTCATCAATTGGCATGCATGGTTAATCCCGCCTTAACCATGATCGGAGAGCATGTGGCATGAACAGCATTTTGGAGACTACCGTGCGCACGCCACAGGCCTCGCCGGGCAAAAAGCCTATGCCAAACCTGCGCCTCATCGGCGCCGAGGACGCAGCCAGGCTTGCAATGGGTAACGCCGATGATACCGATCAGGGCCCTGACCGCACTCCTGGTTCCTGGTGGACACTGGCAATGCAGATATGTGCCCGGCGATGGCCCGAAGCCGCTGTCATCAGCATCAGCGCGTCACTTGCCTGGCTGATTGGCTGACCACCGCACGCGGTGGAACTTTTCGAAAGACCGGACGTTCCTGGCTGGAGAGGACCCCAGCCATGCAATATGGTGCTGTACCGTTTCTGATCGTTGGCCGTTCGGCCGGCGGCACCGCCTTCCGTCCGCTTCTATTCCCTGAAACTGTCTGCGAGGCCACAAGCGTGTGGAGCACTGAACTGGTCCGGAACGCAATACACCCAGGGGCCAGCTTGAGATGCCGGTCGAAGCCGGAAATGTGCACATTGTCGCCATCAACGGACGATAATTTGTAGCATGTTGGATTTGATGCAGACGTAATTCGCACACCTGCCAAATATGCTATTGCAAACTCGAGACGGGCAAAAAACGGAGAGACCAACATGAACATGAAGAAGACAATCATTGCCTTGGCGGCGACAATGGCGATTGCCGGCTGCACGACCGCAGAACGCGACACGGCAGTCGGCGCCGGAATCGGCGCGGCCGTTGGCGGCATCGCTACGGGTCGCGTTGAAGGCGCAGTTGCAGGCGCAGTCGTTGGCGGCGCCGCTGGCTACTTTATCGGCCGTGCAGAACGTCGCGGATATTGCACCTATCGCAACAGCCGTGGCCGCCTCTACGAGGCTCGCTGTCCGCGAGACTATCGCTGGTAGCAGCGCGAAATACCTGAATCTGAAAGGCCGGCGGATCGCTCCGCCGGCCTTTTCAACCTGTTGGCGCTGCCCGGCTCAGGCTGCGGCTTCGTTGAGCGCTCCGGGACCTGGGATTGCGCCTGGCGGGCATTTTCCGAGAATGATCATGCCGAGCACTTCGTCTTCGGTCACATCCTTGGTGCGCGCTGTGCCGACCACCTGACCGTTTTTCATCACGCAGACGCGATCAGCCAGGTCGAATACGTCATGGATGTCATGGCTGATAAGGAAAATGCCGATACCTTCGGCCTTCAATTGCTTGACCAGTTCGCCGACCTGCGCCGTTTCCTGAGGCCCGAGCGCCGCTGTCGGTTCGTCCATGATAAGGATCTTCGCGTCAAACAGGATCGCACGTGCGATGGCCACCGACTGGCGCTGACCACCTGAAAGCTTCATCACCGGCTCTTTGAAACGCTGGAAACGCGGATTAAGCCTGCCCATCACTTTTCGGGCTTCAGCCTCCATCGCAACGTCATCCAGCGTGCCAATGGATGTCAGCAGCTCGCGGCCAAGAAAGAGGTTGGCCGCCGCATCGACATTGTCGGCCAGAGCCAATGTCTGGTAGATTGTCTCGATACCATACTTCTTGGCGTCGCGCGGATTGTTGATGTGCGCTTCCTGGCCCCGGACGAAAATCTTTCCGCCATCACGCTTGTAGGCGCCGGACAATATCTTGATCAGCGTCGACTTGCCGGCGCCATTGTGGCCGAGCAGCGCCATGACTTCGCCTGGAAAAAGATCGACTGAAGCGCTATCGACGGCGCGAATGCCGCCGAAAGCGATGGAGATGTCGCGCATGTCGACGAGAGGTGTGCGGGTTTCAGCCATTGGTTATCCTCCCTACAGACGCTTGCGATAGACAGTATCGAGCCAGACAGCGACAACAAGCACCGCACCGACAACAATGTTTTGCAGCGGCGTATCGATGCCGAGCAAAACCATCCCGGACTGTAGCGACTGCATCAGCAGCGCTCCAAGCATTGCGCCGACAATTGTACCTGAGCCGCCGGCCAGAGACGTACCGCCGATCACGGCAGCTGCAATGGTGAGCAACTCGTCGAGTGTGCCCTGAGCATTGGTTGCAGCATTAAGGCGGGCCGTTGAAATGGCGGCGGCGATTGCCGCCAACGCGCCCATCAGCATGAAAATCTTCAGCGTCACCCATTTGGTGTTGATGCCGGCGAGGTCGGCAGCTTCGGGATTTCCGCCGATCGCAAAGACATAGCGGCCAAAACGCGTGCGGGTTGTGATGAAGGTCATAACGATGCCGACAACAACAGCGATCAGCACCGGAATGGCGATGCCGTGCGCAATAAACAGGCCACCTTCAGGAACCGGAATATTGTTTGCTTGTGCGTATTGATTGACGATGCCGATCGGCCACGGATAGGAATTGGCAATCCAGGCAGCGCCCAGAATGATGGCGCAGGCGACAGCACCAAGAAACACTTCCGCCCAGACAGGCCGAAGCGGGAAACCGAACCGCTGCCGTTGCGATCGACCGGTGACAAACATGGCGACGATGGCAATACAGGCGAGCACCGCAACAACCCAGCTCCAGAAGGCTCCAATTGAACCTGCAGGCCCACCGCCCATCAGCCGGAATGTTGCGTCCATCGGCGCAATTGTCTGCCCGCTTGTGACCCACCAGGCCGCCCCACGCCAGACCAGAAGGCCACCTAGCGTGACGATGAAGGCTGGCACACCGAGATAGGCGATGATGTAGCCCTGAAAGGCGCCAATTGCTGCACCGGTAATGACGCCGGCAAGCAGGGCAATAATCCAGATAGCTGGATGTCCCAAAGGCAGACCTACAACCTGAATCAGATAGACTGCCTGCACATAGCCCATCACCATCCCGACGAAGCCAAGGATCGAACCGACAGACAGATCAATATTTCGGGTGACGATGACCAGAACCATGCCGGTAGCCATCACAGCGACCGACGCCGACTGGACCGATAGATTCCATAAATTGCGCGGGGTCAAAAACAGACCGCCCGACATGATGTGCAGGCCGATCCAGATGATCGCCAGCGCCGCAAGCATGCCCAACATGCGGGTGTCGATCTCTGTTGCCTTCAGGAAGCGCCCGATGACACTCAGCTCGCTTGCGCGCGCCACATCAGTGGGCGACTTTTGCGTCGCGTCAGACATATGGCCCTCCCTCCATATACGGCGTCCGATCAAGCTTCGGCGTCGACCGTAAGTCAGCTTATAGAAACGCCGCGGATTTCGTCAAACCGCGGCGTTCCTGTTTTTTCAGGTTGAATTGGCGTCAGTTGCAGGCTGCGACCGAACCGGCCGCAACGCCCTGGCAGGCCGCTTCCTTGGAGATCCAGCCGGCATCAATGACAACGTTGAGATTGTCCTTGGTGATTGGCACCGGAGTCAGGAAGACTGAATTCATGTCGTTGCCGCCAGGCGTCTTGAACGACGTTACGTTGGCGATTTCAGTCATCTTCTTGCCGTCTGCGAGCTGCGAGGCAATTTCAGCAGCGTTCTTGCCGAGATCACGCGAATCTTTCCAGACCGACACCGTCTGCGTGCCCATTGCGACGCGGTTCAGCGCAGCGTGGTCCGCGTCCTGTCCGGAAACCGGAACCGTGCCAGCAAGGCCCTGCGCCTGAAGCGCAGCAATCGCGCCACCTGCCGTGCCGTCGTTCGATGCGACAACTGCATCAATCTTATTGCCGTTGGTGGTCAGGATCTGCTCCATGTTCTTCTGGGCGTTGGCCGGCAGCCAGCCATCGGTATAGGCCTCGCCAACATTCTTCACCTTGCCGGCGTCGATAGCTTCCTTGAGCACTTCCATCTGACCCGAGAACAGGAAGTCGGCGTTCGGGTCCGACGATGAGCCCTTGATGAAGGCGTAGTTGCCTTCCGGCTTCACCTTGAACACTTCCCGAGCCTGCATGCGGCCGACTTCTTTGTTGTCGAAGGTGAGGTAGAATGCTGCCGGGTTCTCGATCAGGCGGTCATAGGCGACGACCGGAATGCCTTCCGCGACAGCCTTTTCAACCGCGGGGCCAATCGCTGACGAATCCTGTGCCAGAATGATCAGCGCATTGGCGCCCTGTGCGATCAGGCTTTCAACGTCGGTGAGCTGCTTGGAAGCCGACGACTGGGCGTCAGCGGATATGTATTTGTCGCCAGCTGCCTCAATGGCGGCCTTCATGGCGGCTTCATCAGTTTTCCAGCGCTCTTCCTGGAAATTCGACCAGGAAACGCCGATCACCTTGTCCTTGGCTTCCGCGACGGCGGCGAGCGATATCGACATGGCGACACCCGCCAGCATGGCGGTTGCAAATTTCTTCATGAGTTCCTCCCTATGCGCCCGTTGGGCGCTGGTGATTACCGGCCTTCAGGTTGCATGAAGCTTTTTTTCGAGCCTCGAAAAAAAGAATGACTCAGGGCTGCCCGTCTGTCAATATGCCTTTGTCGGGTCTCGCAAATCAGAGAGAGGCCTGGCAGACCGCACCGCCTCCGACGGTGCTGAGGGAGGTCTCAAACGGATGAACGTCGGCATCAGACACGACGATTTGCGCAGGCGCAACCGGGCCATGGTGGTTGCCGCCGTGCGGCGGGCTGTTCATCCGTCACGCACCGACCTCACGACCGTCACCGGCCTCAGCCATTCGACCATTTCGGCAATCACCGCTGATCTGATTGCCGAAGGCGTACTCGTCGAGAACCGGATGCCCGACGCCACCGCCGCGAAGCGTGGACGTCCGCAGATTGCGGTGAAGCTCAATCCTCAGGCTGCAACAATCGTCGCCGTCGTTTTGTCGATGAACAGCCTGACCGCCAATCTGATCGACTATTCCGGCACATCGATTGCGCAGGAGCAGCGTCACATTCCGACGCTCGAACTTGGCCGCGATCAGCTTGTCAGCGAAGTGACCCGTATCGTGGGGAGGTCCATCGAAGCGGCCCCGGCCAGCCCGCAGCGCATCATCGTGGCAATTCAGGGCGTCACCGACGCCGCCGAACGCAAGCTGTTGTGGTCGCCGATCGTGCAGCATCTTGACGTCGAGTTCAGCGATCTCCTGGAGCGCCAGTTCGGCATCGACGTCGCAATCGAAAACGACTGCAACATGATCGCCGAGGGGCTGCGCTGGCATGACCCGCAGCACTATGGCCGCGATTTCATTGCAGTGCTCCTGTCACACGGCATCGGCATGGGCATGATGTTCCGCGGTCATCTGTTCAGCGGCACGCGCTCGTCGGCCGGCGAGTTCGGTCACATGGTTCATCGCCCCAATGGCGCTCTGTGCCGCTGCGGGCGGCATGGCTGCATCGAGGCCTACGCAGGCAACTACGCCATCTGGCGCAATGCCCACGCGATCCCCGACAGTACGATGATCGACACCGACATCAGCGAATCGGACATGCGCCAACTGGCGGAGAAGGCGCGGGCAGGTGACATGCAGGCGCGCGATGCGTTCCGCATCGCAGGCGAGGCCATCGGCTTCGGGCTTGGCAGCCTTTTTGCCTTGATCGATCCGGCGCCGGTCGCCTTTGTCGGTCAGGGGGCCCATGCGTTCGACCTGATGGAGCGTCCGATCCGCGATGCGGTGGCGGCGACGGCTGGTGGCCGGCTGGTCGATTCAATCGTATTCGACATTCTGCCTGACGAGGCGCCAATCATTCTCGAAGGCTGCGCGATGCGTGCGCTTGCCGCTGTCGACCGGCAAATTTCTGCTGGCAGCGCGCCCGAGCGGCTGTTTGCCTGAACAGCAGTCAGCTGTCCTTCTTGTCGACATGGCCGAGCGCCTTTTCTGGCCATGCCAGATCGCGGACGCGGCGCTTCAGTTCAGCAGCGTCCGGAAAGCCACCATCGCGCTTGCGTTCCCAGATGATCTCGCCGTCGCAAGTGACCTCGAACACGCCACCGGTGCCGGGCACAAGCGTCACTTCGGCGAGATCAGCGCCGAATGAGGACAGCAGCTCCTGTGCCATCCAACCGGCTCGCAGCAACCAGTTGCACTGGGTGCAATAGGTGATGCGGATGGTTGGCCTTGTCATGGAACCCGAACAACCGCTGCTTTTGCGAGTCGATCATGGATGGGATCGCGCTTGCGAGCCATCGCCACCACAATCCAGATCAGCCACCCAAATCCGACGAGGACGCAGCCATACATGCCCGCCTGATAGAGCGGTGACATCATAACCTTCTGGAGATCATCAGGAGACGGACCGGCAAAGAGCCGGAAGCCCAAGGCAGCCAAGACTACCGGAATGAAGCCGAACATCGGAGCGGCTCGCCGCAACAGTGCTCGCCCCAATGAAAGTCTGGCGCTGTCATCCGATGTGTTGTCCCGAACTAATGTCTTCAACAATTTGCCGCCAATAGTGGCGCCGCGTCGCGAATCCATCAGCACAAGATACGCGACCAGCAAGGCAATAAACGCCAGATCGATGTTGATGCCCGAACGGTCAGTCAGCTGTCCGTTTGAATCGAGCCAGAAGCCCTCAGAAACGGTCGTCGTGTAAGCTTCGCTAACTTTTTCACTCCGGGAAACGATCAAAAGCCTCGCCGTATCGAGACCAAAGAACGTCTTGCGGCAATCATTCACGGCATTGGGATTTTCGATCTGAGTCACCAGACCGGGCGGCATTTCTTTCAAAGCCACACAAACGTTGGTGAGAACACCCGAACTGGACTGTATCATGCCGCCGCTCAACGAGAACAGCGCAGCTACAATCAATTGAAACGGAATGGCCAACAAGAGGAAATCGAAGACAAACGCCCCAAACCGTCGCCAAAACCCGGCACGCGGTTCAGTTCGTCCAAATTCGGTCATGCAACTTGCCCTGTTTTGTTAGGACATTTCAGAGCACAAGCGGGGGTGTCAAGTAGACATGAATTCCAGGTTAAAGAAAATCTGAGAAAGAGCTGTTGGTTTGCGCACCAACTACCGTGCCCCCCTGCGCTTGTGCGGCGGAATGGTCTTCAAGTTGCAGATCTCGGTCCGCTCTCGGATGCGTTTGCCTTGATAGACCGAGCCCGGCTTGAAGATGCGGCAGCCATACCAGGGTGGACGCTTTCCAGTCCGCTCTATGTGAACGCCGTTGTAGCGGCGGTTCGAGAAATCATGCCCGCCAATACGGACATTGTTGCCGAACCGCACTTCGGCCCGCGCATCAGATAGCTGGGCCAGAGGCGCAGATATGAGAAGGCCCAGCGCCAAGAACGCCGCGCTGATATATGGGCGGCAGCGCGTCACGCGGCACTGAGCTTGGCGAGCGTCTCTTCGTCGACCTCGAAATTGGCGTAGACGTTTTGGACGTCGTCATCGTCTTCGAGCACCGCCACCAGCTTCATCAAGGACTGGGCACGTTCCTCGTCGACCGGCACATTGTTCTGCGGCTTCCAGATGAGCTTCACGCTTTCGGCTTCGCCGAGCGCCGTTTCCATCGCCTTCGACACGTCGTTCAGGTCTTCAAAGCCGCAATAGATCGTGTGCCCTTCGTCGTCGGACTCAACGTCCTCTGCGCCAGCTTCGATAGCGGCTTCCATCACCTTGTCAGCTGATCCTGCCGCTGCCGGATAGAAGATCTCGCCGACGCGATCCCACATGAACGAGACGGAGCCGGTTTCGCCGAGCGCCCCGCCAGCCTTGGTGAAGGCTGCGCGCACATTCGACGCAGAGCGATTGCGGTTGTCGGTGAGGGCTTCAACGATCACGGCAACGCCGCCTGGACCATAGCCCTCGTAGCGGACCTCTTCATAATTATCGGCGTCGCCGCCCGTCGCCTTGTTGATGGCGCGCTGGATATTGTCCTTGGGCATCGACTCGGCCTTGGCGTTCTGGATCGCCAGACGCAGACGCGGGTTCATATTCGGGTCGGGCATGCCCGACTTCGCGGCGACAGTGATTTCGCGCGCCAGTTTGGAAAAGATTTTCGACCGGATGGCGTCCTGGCGGCCCTTCCGGTGCATGATGTTCTTGAACTGACTATGGCCGGCCATCGAAGCCCTCTGTATTGCCAGATTGATCTGAGATGAGCGGCTTATAGTGAAAGAGCCGCAAAACGTCCAGAAGGGGCGAAAGTGAAGGTTTTTGGCTGATGCGATTCCTCAGAACGGGCGGCAGACAGCGCGACTTGAGGTGAGGATGGCGACCGAAAACCACTGCAGCCGGCGCGCCGCAGATCGGCGCGCCTGCCGGAGAAAGGCAACCGGGAAACCTGTGCTGCTCAACCAAGTGCGGCAAACAGCCCCCGGCCCTGCGTCACTTGCAACTGGTGCGCGCTTCTTCCAACGCAGCAAGAAAACCTTTCGGATCTCCTCGCGTCTCGTTGATGACCTGATCCCAGACCGAACGGCCGACATCGACCCATTGGGCCTTTTCCTCAGGAGTCAGAACAATCTCGACTGTACCCGAAGCTTTGGCTTTCTCCAGCATAGTCCTTTCGAATGCCTCTACTTCATCCCAGTTCGCCCCAAAGTCGATTTTCTCGGCAGCAGCCTGTACCGCCGCCTTCTGCGCATCGTCCAACCTGGCCCATGTGCGCGGTGACATGATATAGGCGCCAAAATTATGGTTGTGATCAGTCTGCGTCATATAGGCAGCGCCTCTGTTAACGCCGGCGAGCAGATAGTAGATGATATCGAACTCCAATACCTTGACGAGACCTGTCGAGACCGCCGAAGCGCTTTCGAAAGCTGGCAGCGACTGCGGCGCAGCGCCCATCGCGGAAAAGAAGGCTACCGACGCCGGGATCGGCGCGATGCGTGTCTTCTCGCCTTTCAGGTCACTCGGCAGCCGGATAGGCTTTGTGCCGAAGACATCCTGTCCCGCGATCGCGGAGAATGCGAGAAAGGTAAATTTCTCGCCGGCAACCTGGCGGCCCATCCCGTACATTTTCGGAATGACACATTTCGCCTGATCGGCGCTGTCAAAGAGATAGGGCAGGTTAAACAACGCCAATTCCGGCGCTACTGCAGACAGCACAACCGAAGCGCCAGTCCAGATGTCAATCCGGCCCGCCAAAGTGCTTTTCAGCGTGTCCGGCATATTGCCAAGTTGACCACTGGCAAAGACGTCAACCTCCAGCCCGGAGGCTCGCAGCGCGTCAACGAATTTCATCATCTGGGAATGCCAGACCGATCCTTCTGGCGCCATCGTTGCAAGTTTCAGTGGTTCAGCAGAGGCAATTCCGGCAAAAGCCACCGCAGCGCTGATCGTAGACATTCGTAACCATTTGACGAAGCTCATGAATTCTCCTCCCTGTCCATGACTTGGCAGATCATAGGACAGCCCGCACCCGGCGACAGTCACGTAAATGACAATCGGCGACACTGGCGGGAATGAACGAAGAGGGTTGACGGGGCGGCAGGGTCCGCGGCCTGGACGACATTGCCAAAAAGCAGAAGGTGTCGCGTGCTGCTGTCATCCACCGCGTGGTGACAGACTATCTCGAAAGCCAGCAGCTTGACGATCCAGCTAACGCATTCGGTTTGCAGGGCGACCGTGACGAAGACGGTCTCGCCAATAAAGAGTCTTCCTATGACATGCCTGGCTCGCATCCCCTGCCGGTTCTGAAGCCTCGCAACATCGTGATGCGCTCCAACAGCCACCCGGAGGCATAGTGGTGGTGAAGGAGGCCGTCATGCGCCGATCGTTGATTGTTTTCTATGCCACCCTGTACGCCGCGACATCTGCACTGGCACAGTCGCCGCGCCCTCCAATCACGCAGACAGAAGACCCGGCCCCCTCACAATGCATCGCCATGGCTCAGGCTATTCCCGGTGCAACCTACGCCAATTTGACGCCAGCCGGCTCAACGGCCGCCAAGGGCGAGGTGACAATTACCTATGCCGGACACTCGACCTATCTGATCGATACGCCCGGCGGCGTGCGCATCGCAACGGACTTTTCCGGACGTTACGGGGCAAATCCCCTGCCTGACATCATCACCATGAACCGGGCCCATTCGACACATTTCACCATGACGCCGGATCCCGGCATCGCGCATGTGCTGCCTGGCTGGAGCGAGGAAGGTCCCGCGAAACACAGGCTCGTGGTCGACGATGTCTACATCCGCAACGTGCCGACCGATATCCGCCGCTGGGATGGCGGCATGGTACGCGATGGCAATTCGATCTTCGTCTTCGAGGTTGCGGGCCTGTGCATCGGCCATCTTGGCCATCTGCATCACGATCTGACGGACGAGCACTATGCCGCTATCGGCCGTCTCGATGTGCTGATGACGCCGGTCGATGGGGGCATGACGCAGTCACTCACCAACATGAGCACCATTGCCAGACGGCTCTATTCGTCGGTGATCCTGCCGATGCACCGGCATTCCACCCCGATGAGCGAGTTCATTTCACTGATGGGGCCGGGCTTTGCCACGGACTACCGCCCGGAACGGTCAATAACCCTGTCGCTCGGCACTCTGCCCCGGCAACCGACTATCGTGGTGCTGGACGGAGTTTGATCAAGGTCAAGGATCAAAGCCTGCGAAACTGTCATGACATGGCGCAAAGCCGAGGCGCCGATGAACATCACCGTACGAGAGCAGATCGAGGCCAAGGTGCCTCGTTACACCAGCTATCCGACCGCTCCGCATTTTCACGCAGGTATCGGCGAGGCAGATGTTGTCCGCTGGATGGACGCCTTGCTGCCCGGCGACCGCGTCTCGCTTTATGTCCACGTGCCGTTCTGCGACAAGCTGTGCTGGTTCTGCGCCTGTCACACCAAACATACGCTGCGCTATGAGCCAGTTGCGCGCTTTCTGGACGTGTTGCATGCAGAAATCCGGCTTGTAGCCGCACGACTTCCAAAGGGCGTCACTGTCGATGCCATTCATTTCGGCGGCGGATCGCCGACAATGCTCACTCCGCTCGATTTCACCAGGCTTGTCGCAGCTATCCGGTCAATGCTTCCGGTCAGCCCGCTGGCCGAGCTGAGCGTGGAGATCGACCCGAACGACATGACCCCCGACAGGCTCGATGCACTCGCACAGGCCGGGTTGACGCGCGCCAGCCTCGGTGTTCAGGATTTCGACCCGCGCGTTCAACAGGCGATTAACCGGACGCAGAGTTTTGACCTGACGAAATCTGTCGTCGACGGCGTACGTCAGCGGGGAGCAACATCCGTCAATCTCGACCTGCTCTACGGCCTGCCGCACCAGACAACCAGCAGTCTGTCGCAAACGGTCAGCCGCGCCCTCGAGCTCCGGCCCGACCGCATCGCCCTTTTCGGCTACGCGCATGTGCCATGGTTCAAGAAGCACCAGACGATGATCGAGGAGACCTCACTGCCGGGGCCCTCCGAACGGCTCGATCAGTTCCAGACCGCGGCAAAACTCATCGGTCAAGCCGGCTACGCCGCTATTGGCATCGACCATTTCGCTCTGCCGGGCGACGGCCTGGCGCTTGCCGCCGCCAATGGCCGTCTGCGGCGGAACTTCCAGGGCTATACGGACGACCAGTGCGACACACTGATCGGCCTCGGCCCGTCATCAGTCAGCAGGTTCCGGCAGGGCTACGCCCAGAACATCACTGCGACCGGCGACTACGAAACCAAGGTCCACGCAGGCCAGCTTCCAGTCGCGCGCGGTATTGTGCTGACGGCCGACGACATCGCCACCGCATGGATCATCGAACGGCTGATGTGCGACTTCGCTTTTGACAAGAACACCCTGTCAGAGCTCCACGGCGACGCCGGCAAACGCCTGCTGGCGCGCGCCAGCGCCATTGCGGCGGACGATGTCTCCGGCCTTCTGGACGAAGGCAACCGCTTTGTCATCGCGCCAACGCACCACGCAATCACACGAACGGTTGCGGCCCGCTTTGACGACTACCTGACGCGCGGCAACGCCCGGCACTCCGCGGCCGTCTGAACAGCCTGCCTCAAATGAAGGCGTGGCTGCTTCCGGTCCGGGGAGCGATTCACAGGGTCATGTTGAAGCGACCCCTCCCTGAACGCCGGGCAAAAACGGACATCAGCCAGCGGAAGCGAACTGACGCTTGAGAGCGACCTTGTCGATCTTGCCAACCGGCAGCAAAGGCAGCTCGTCTCTGACGTTGATCTGCTTCGGGCGCTTGTAGTTGGCCAGCCGTTCGCGGCACCATTCGTCCAGCTGGATGGCGAGGCTTGCCTTGTCGACGCCAGGTTTGGCGATCACATAGGCGCGTCCGACTTCCTGGTAGAGCTCGTCTGGAACCCCGATCACGGCTGCAAGCGCCACGTCCGGATGTTGCTCCAGGGTTAATTCGATCTCGCGCGGATAGACATTATATCCACCTGACTTGAACATCTCCTTCTTGCGGCCGACCAGATGCAGATTGCCTGACGCATCGAGCACGCCGACGTCGCCGGTCCGGAAGAATCCTTCCTCGTCGAACGCTTCTTCTGTTGCATCGGGCCGATTGTAGTAAGAGGCAAGGACACTGCGGTGACGCACGCGCACCTCGCCTTGTTCGCCGGGTTTCAGCACGCTTCCATCGTCGGCGACAATGCGAAAGTCCAGTCCCTTGGCCGGCCGGCCGACGGTCGTCGTCAGCTCCTCGTCACTCGCTCCTGGAACTGACATCGTAATGGAGCCCGGCACTTCGGACATGCCATAGGTGATGCCCATCGGACAGTTCCTTGCCCGGAATTCACGCAGCACGTTGACGGGAAGCGCCGCGCCGCCCCAGCAGACCAGCCGGATACGGGAAAAATCGGTTGTCGCGAACGCCGGCTGCTGGGTCATGATCTGCAGCATGGTCGGAACACCGAGAATGCAATGCACATCGCCGCTGTCAATCGCGGCAAGAATACCCTGCGGGTCGAACCGCTCCATGAAAGTGATGGCGGCTCCGCCGACGAGCGGAGCGCAGCACAGATCTCCGAGGCAGCCGATGTGGTTGATCGGAAGGTTGCAGACAATGCCCGCGCCCTCGATCCCAAAATTGGCAGATTGGGTTGTATATGCGTGGCAAAGTCCGAAATGCGTCAGCAACGCGCCCTTTGGAACTCCGGTTGACCCGGACGTGTAGACGATCAAGGCAGGATCGTCGGGATCCACATCCGCGCGTCTATCCGCGAGGCGTCGTGCATCGACCGCATCGCCGGCGGCAAGAAACGCATCCACGTTCTCAAACCGGTCATCGCTACCCTCGAAGATAACGCGCTTTCCTTCGAACCCGGCAATCGACGCGGCCTCGAGAAAACGTTTCCCGAGGTTCTCTTTCTCAAATGCCGCAAGCACGAAGACAACTGAAGGGCTGGAGTCAGACAGCGTCCGTGCAAGTTCGCCTGGCGTGTAACGTGGATTGAGGCCCAGCCAGATTCCGCCAATCGACACCGTCGCCAGGAACGCTATGAACATTTCTGGCCGCGGCGTTGACAGAACAGATACGCGATCGCCTTTGCCGACACCCGCTGCAATCAGCGCCCGCGCGTATCGGTCAACGGCTTCGTTCAATTGCCGGTATGTCCGCCGCTCGTCTCCGAAAATGGTGGCGACGCTTTCTGGCGCCAGCCCCGCCCAGTGAGACGGGTAGTCAGATATGCGACGGAGCAAAGGCAAGCTTTCGACCGAGGCAGTTTTTTCAAGCATTGCCGCCATCCAGGAACAGCACAACCCAGTCGGCCGTCATGGCAGGGCGTTCGGCGCCTTCCTTTTCAACTGTCACCGAAAGCACGCCGAGCCAACCGTCGCCCTTCTTCTTGATGCTGCTGATCTTGCAGATCGCACGAACGCGATCGCCGACCATGACAGGCGTCACGAAACGCACTTTTTCAAAGCCGTAGTTCAGACCCCAGAGCTTTTCTCCCTTGAGCGGAAAATAGCGGAAATTCCAGTAGACCAGCATCGACAGGAGCAGGAAGCCGTCAATCAGATCCTCACCAAACTCGTTGTTACGGCTGAACGACAGATCGACATGTGCCGGATCGAGGTAGGTGGCGGCGGCAAACATCTTCAGGTGGGCCCGGTCGATCGCAATCCAGTCGGACGTATAGGCCGTCTGACCGACAAAATCCGGCAACTGCGAGAAGCTAATCGTCTGGCCTAAATTGGACATCTTGGTATCCTTTGTTGTTGCAATGGAAGGTTCAGTTGCCAACCATCAAGGTTGGCAACCATGTTGAAATCGCCGGAAACGCGATGAGGATCGCCAGCACGATAGCTTCAGTCACGATGAAAGGGAGTATCCCTCGATAGATCTCGCCGGCGGAGATTTTCGTTTCGGATGCTGCCATGACGGCAAAGAGATTCAGTCCGACCGGCGGTGTCACCGCCGCAATCTCCACCATCTTGACCACAATGACTGCGAACCAGATGCCGTTGATGCCAAGCGCCTGCGAGATCGGATAGAGGACGGGCAGCGTCACCACCACCATCGAGAGCGGATCGACGAACATGCCAAGGATCAGGTAGAGGACGACGATCAAGGCCATAAATCCGTAGACGCCGAGTTCGAGCCCAACCAGCAACCCGGTAATCTCGCGGATAAACCCGCTGATTACGAAGAAGCGGCCGAGCAGCAAACCACCCGCAACGACGAGAAACAGCGTCGCAGTCAGGATCATGGTTTCCTGCAGTGAATCCGCCAGGCCCCGCGCATTGAGTGACCGCCGCACGAAGGCAAGAGCAACCGCACCCGCGGCCCCGACCGCACCAGCAGCCGATGGCGGCATTGCGCCAGAATAAATGCCGCCAAGCACCAGCGCCGCCAGCACGACGATCGGCCAGACAGATTTCAGCGAGCGGATTTTTTCGGAGAGTGGATAGCGATCAATCGTCTTCGGCGCAAAGCTGGGCACAAAACGCACCATCAGCAAGATGGTCACGATGTAACCGGCCATCGTCACCAAGCCGGGGAAAACGCCCGCCATGAAGAGCTGACCGATCGACTGGCCTGTGAGAATGCCGAACACAACGAAGCTGAGGGAAGGCGGAATCAGTCCCGCAAGCGTGCCGGCCGCGGCAATCGACGCCGCGCTGAAACCTTTGTGGCAGCCGTGGCGAAGCATTTCGGGCAGCGCGACTTTGCCGAACACCGCAGAGTTGACAACAGTCGAACCCGAGATTGCCGAAAAGCCGGCTGATGCAAGAACGGTCGAGACATAGAGACCGCTTCGTGTGCCGCCCATCCATTTCGCAGCCGCATGATAGAGGTCTTGAATGATATTGGCCCTGGCTGCGACGACACCCATCAGCACGAACATCGGCACGACGACAAAGGTGTAGGAGGATGCGAAGTCAAAGGGCAGCGTTTTCAGGGTCACCCACATGAAACGGTCGCCGACGGTGAACAGCATTCCACCGCACGCAGCCAGGATCATCGCCGGGCCGACCGGGATGCCTATCATCGCCATTGCAAGGGTGGCGGCAATAGCGGCAAGGCCGAGTTCCAGAGGGCTCATGCCGCATCTCCCTTGCCTGGTGCGAACAATCGTTTGAGTGACTGCAGGAATTGGGCGGCGGCAACGGCTGTCGCGGTTGTTGCGCCAAGACACACAAGGGTTTTCACCGGATAAATCGGGAACCCGAAACTACCGCTGGCGACTTCCCTGATCCGCCAGCTGTCCAGCATCAAGGGCCACGTCTGGCGCGTGATCAGGTAGAGCGCCACCAATGTGCCCAGAAGCGCCAGACTGTCTGCGGCGCGTGACAGCCCGCCATGAAGACGCGCTGTCACAAGATCAACGACAATGTGGCCCCGACTGGCCTGGACGTGAACCAGGCCAACGAACATGACCACTGCCAAGGCAGATTCAGCCATTTCAAAGGCGCCGATGATGGCGCGTCCGAAAAAGAACGTGCCAATCACGTCGGCTGTACCGAGGACCATCATCAACGTGAGTGAGGCCCACCCGATCCACGAACTCAATCGCAGCGCCCAAGCGAGCACGGCATCCAAGATACGAACTGGCATTGGCCTCCCCTCCACGCCGCCTGATTTGATCGAAAGCAGCCCTATTTCTGATAGGCTTTCAGACGCTCGCGAACGAAATCAGCATGCTTCTTTGCCGCGTCCCCCTGGCCTTCCTTGGTCAGATGGTCGACCCACAGGTCGAGGAAGTCGGGAAGCTGCTCGATCATTTTCTGCTGGTCTTCGAAATGCACCAGTTCGACACCCTTGGACTTCAGGGTCTCAAGCCCCTGGTCCTCTTCAGCATTGATCTCATCAGCAGCCTTCTTCTCGGCATCTGCCACGACCTCGTCGAACAGCTTGCGGAAATCCGGCGTCCAGCCATCCCAAACCTGTTTGTTGACATAGGTCAGGAAGAGAGGCGTTGCGCCGAACTCAGCGTCGCTCGTGAATTTCGCCACCTCATAGAGCTTGAAAAGTGCAGCGGTCTGATAGTTCAAATAGGCGCAATCAACTGTGCCGCGCTGGAGACCTTCATACATTTCGCCCAGCTCGATATTGACCGGAACCGCCTTGAAGGTCGTAAAGACAATCGGGTGGAAGGTGCCGTATGTGCGAACTTTCAGGCCATTGAAATCGGCGAGCGACTTGACCGGCTTGGTGCACAGCAGCCTGTATTGCGGCAGGCCGCGGAACAGGAACGGATGCAGGTTAGCCTTATCGAATTCGGCCTTGACCTCAGGAAGTTCTGCGTAGGCCTCTTTCTGGATCTCGGCGGACGCCTCTGCGGTCGGGAAGATCAGCGGCAGCGAGTCAGCGAGACCGGAAACCGGAAACTGGCTGAAGAAATAGCCGATCGGGAAATTGCCGATGTCGACGGCGCCCGACCCGACAAGCTCCACCATTTCAGCAGGGCCGCCCAGCGTCCCGCCATGGAAGAGTTCAAATTTGACCTTGCCGCCGGTGCGTTTGCCGATTTCGTCGGCGACGTATTTGTCAATCGCCGATGTCGGGAACCCTTCGGGCATGAAGTTCGCATAGCGAACCGTCATGTCCGGGTAGTCCTGGGCAAAAGCGCTGCCTGCCAGCGCAAATGCAAGCGGCACGGCCGCAATAATCGTTCTCATGGCTTTCCTCCCAGCTGAACTGGCGCACACGATTAGGCCAGCGCCTGTAAGAATGCAACTAAATAGTAGTATTAAATTCGTGGTATTTTGCCGGAAGCACACTAAGTGATCTGTTGGTGGGAATGTGGGGGCACCTCAACGCATGCAGGATCGGGACGACAACCAGCGAGGACGCGCCGTTGCCGATGAAAATTCGGCTGGACGGACGGACCCGCTCGCTGCGCCGAAGCGCCGCAAACCCAAGCAGCTGAGGTCAAAAACGACCGTCGACAAGATGCTTGCAGCGACAGTCGAGATCCTTGAGCACGGCAGCTTCGAGGCCATCACCATGCTGACGATCGCCAATGGCGCCGGCATCAGCATTGCAACCGCATACAGCTACTTCCCCAACAAGCATCAGGTGCTGGCGCATCTGGCGCAGTCCCATCTCGACGACCGGCTGACCCTGCTGGATACCGAGTTTGCCGGGGTGCGCAAAAGCGGCGACTGGATTGAGGCCTATTGCGAAACGCTGGTGAAGCTTCTGCGGCTTCGCGAGCGCCAGCCAGGGTCGGTAGCACTACGACAGGCAATGCACGCATCGCCATTTCTTTGGCAGATCGATCAGGAAGGCAATCGCCGCGCCGGCGTGCTTGTTGCCAGTGTGCTGCGCGACATGATTGGCGACGACGAACAACGGGAAATCCAGGGACGGGTGATCGCCGAATACACCACTGTGATGCTGGACTATCTGCAGCGGGCAAATCCTGATGATCAGCCCCTGCTGCTCGATGAGCTGGTTTCGCTCACTCGCGTGTATCTTCGCCATCTGTCTGGGCTCGACCCCACACCATGACCTGTTGATCCGCCGCTGACCGTGCACGGTTTGCCGGCCGATCATCCACGCAAAACCTCGAAGCCTGCGCGCACTCCGGACAATTCGTCAGCAAACAGCGCGATGAGCATCTGTCCCATGCCGACCGGGGACCGCCGATTGTCGACACAATAGAACGGGGCCGGAATCAAAAACCCCGCGATTTCGGCTGCTGCCAAAAATCGCGGGGTTCGCAATCAATCTGACAGGGCCGGAAACGGCCCCGCTCTGTTTCAGTGTTTTGTCGTATCGACAGGGGTCGCGTCCGGCTTCTTGCGCCGCCGCGCCAGCATATTGAGCCCCTCGACCAGCGCCGAGAAACCCATCGCGGCGTAAATATAGCCCTTGGGCACATGATAACCCATACCGTCGGCGATCAACGTCATGCCGATCATCAGCAGGAAGCCCAGCGCCAGCATGACAATAGTCGGGTTCTTGGCGATGAACTTCGACAGCGGATCGGCTGCAAGCATCATCACGGTAACCGCAACAATCACCGCGATATACATGATCGCAATATGGTCGGTCATGCCGACAGCTGTAATGATCGAGTCGATCGAGAACACCAGGTCCAGCAGCAGGATCTGGAAGATCGCTGCGCCCATCGTCATGCTGACGGCGTCGCTGACCATCGTGTCCTTGTGATCCACCGGATCAACTGTGTGGTGGATTTCCTTGGTTGCTTTCCAGACCAGGAACAAACCGCCGGCGATCAGGATCAGGTCACGCCAGGAGAAGCCATGCCCGAACGCAGTGAATACCGGCGCGGTCAGCTGAACGATGAACGAGATAGTCGCCAGCAGCACAAGCCGCATGAGCAGTGCCGCGGTAATGCCGATACGTCGCGCACGCGACTGCAGATGCTCGGGCAGCTTGTTGGTCAGAATTGAAATGAAAATCAGGTTGTCGATACCGAGAACGACTTCCAAAATGACAAGTGTGGCAAGAGCCACCCAGGCCGTCGGGTCCGACGTCCAGGCGAAAAAGGGGAGTATCCAATCCATTGGGAGCGATCCGTGTTGGCCGTAGCGCGCGGGTCTGAAGGCGCCGCATTGCGCAGCGCCGGTTAGATGCGGCAATTAGGGACGGCAATGTCGATCGTCAATGTCAGCCTGCCAAATACACGTCGATTTTGTGCTATTTGGCTCGAACTAGACCCAGAATTTCGGAACCGTCTCTTCAAGGCGCGGCCCGAGCCTGAGCGGAGCCACCCTTTCCGCCAGTCCGGTGCGGTCCGAAATCTCGACGCCAACGCCGCAGATCGTCGCCGGACCTGACGCCGCCTCGAACCTGCCTTTCGGCACTTTGGAGAGAAACCGGTTCAGCGGCTCTTCCTTGTCCATGCCTAGCGACGAATCGTAGTCGCCGCACATGCCGGCATCGCCCATAAAGGCCGTGCCGCCATTGAGGATCTGGTGATCGGCAGTGGGATGGTGGGTATGAGTGCCGACAACAAGGCTGGCTCGCCCGTCGACAAAATGGCCGAAACACATCTTTTCCGATGTCGCCTCTGCATGAAAATCAATCACCACCGCGTCGGCTTGTTCGCCCAGCGGGCAGGCGGCAAGGGCATTTTCAGCCGCGACGAACGGATCATCGAGTTCAGGATGCATGAAGACCCGGCCCATGATGTTGGACACCATCACCCGCGCGCCATTCTTTGCGATGTAGAGGCCCGAACCGTGGCCGGGCGTGCCGACGGGAAAGTTTGCCGGGCGCAGAAACCGCTCTTCACGTGAGGCAAAATCCAGCGCCTCCCGCTGGTCCCAGACGTGATTGCCGGTCGTGACCACATCTGCGCCAGCGTTGAGTGTGTTGACAAAAATCTCGTGGGTGATGCCAAAGCCGCCAGCAGCGTTCTCGCCATTGACGATGACAAAGTCGAGATTGAAATCAGACCTGAGGCCCGGCAACCGGTCCCAGACCGCGTTGCGGCCAGTACGGCCAACCATATCGCCCAGAAAGAGTAGTCTCATGGGGCGATCTACGGCGTCAGGACAATCGAGCGCAAGCCCCGCTCGGTCAGGAATTCGGGTATCGGCACGTCATGCGGCTGGTCAGGAACGGTTTCCACGCGCTGGCACTCAAACGCTATACCGATCAGACGCGGCTTGAGGCCGCGCGCGTGCAGCCTGGCAATGGCCCGGTCATAGTGCCCGGCTCCGTATCCGATACGTTGTCCACGATCATCAAAGGCGGCGAGCGGCACCAGCATCAGGGTCGGGTCCAGCACCTCGGCTTCAGGGCCAGGGCCAGACGTGCCAAACCCCATGTCGATCAGCTCGGCACCGCGCACAAGCTCGCGAAACACAATCGTGGTCTTGTCGAGAATGGCGGGCAAGGTGAGCCGCGCGCCTTGCGCACGCAGGGCAAACATCAACGGCCTTATATCGGCCTCGGACTGGATCGGCCAGAAACCGGACACGATCTCGTTTGGTCCGATCTGAAGCGCGCCGGCCTGTTCGGCCATCGACAGCGACGCCTCGACGCGCCACGCCGGGTCAAGTGCGTCACGCCGGGACAATGCCTCTTGGCGCAGTTCTTTCTTGAGTGCCTTGATGTCCATCGAAAATCTCCCGGCCGAACCATAACCAGCCCGGGATCGTGCGATTGTTCAACCAGCGACGTCTTTGCCGAAACCAGCAAGATGGAAAGCGGCGAACCACCCAACCGATGGAATGGTTGATCCCGGGAGCCTACAAAGTAGGTGGGCGCCGTGTGAAAGGACCCACGGGTCCTTTCAGGGACAGCTCCCTAGGGATCAATAAGGCCCCGGGGAAATGTTATTCCTGTCGGGGAGAGCAGAACGCCATCCCCAATATAGGACAGTCGCGAGCGTCGCGCCAGACGGGGTCAGGCAAGACGCGCGTCCAATGTGACATTGATGGCTCCAAGCGCCTTGGAGACCGGACAGCCTTCCTTGGCCTTGTTGGCAAGTTCCTTGAATTTGGCCTCATCAATGCCCGGAACCGTGCCGACCAGCGTCAATGCAGACCCGGTAATGCCGGTGCCCGGAACCAGCGTTACAACTGCCTTTGCATCCAGTCTGTCAGCTGGCGTACCGTTCTCGGCCAGAAAATGCGACAGCTGCATGGCGAAGCAGCCGGCGTGAGCCGCCGCAATCAGCTCTTCAGGATTGGTGCCCGATTTGCCGCTTTCGTCCTCGAACCGGGCTTTGAACGAATATGGCTGCGCCTTGAACGCCCCACTCTGCAGGTCGATCGTGCCCTTGCCTTCCTTCAGATTGCCTTGCCAGACGGCGTTTGCATGACGGTCCATCGATCTCTCCCTTCATGGATGTTGGGAAAAGCATAGGGCGCTTGCTCTGGCTGCGCCACCAACCGGACTGCAAAATCAGATCACTTCTCCGCGCAGCAGCCGTGGCGTCGATTCGCTCATGCCCGACGCCTGGCGGATGAAAAAGTCTTTCATCCGCGGCATCCGGTCGACAATGCCCAACCCCAGATCGCGGATGGCGCGCAACGGGCCGATATCATTGGAGAACAGACGATTGAGCACATCGGTGGTTATGCCCATCTGCAGCGTATCGAAGCGACGCCAGCGTTCATATTGCTCCAGCACATCAAGCGCGCCGATGTCCTGGCCCAGCCGATCCGCCTCGACGACGACTTCAGCCAGCGCTGCCGCATCCTTGAAGCCGAGATTGAGCCCCTGACCCGCGATCGGGTGAATGCCGTGCGCAGCGTCGCCCGCCAGCGCAAAGCGCGGCGCAACAAAGGAACGCGCCAGCGTCAGGCCGAGCGGCCAGGCCCGGCGCCCTCCCTCGACGCGGATTTCGCCAAATTGCAGGCCAAACCGCTGCTCCAGTTCCGTCTCGAAGACAAAATCGTCTTCAGCAACGATGCGATTGGCGTCGTCAGTGCGCTCGGTCCACACAATCGACGAGCGGTGCTCGCCGTTGGGGCCAGGCGGCAGCGGCAAGGTGGCAAACGGCCCGGCTGGCAGAAAATGCTCGTCGGCGCGGCCATTGTGCGGCCGCTCATGGATAACCGTGCAGACAATGCCCGATTGGCCATAATCCCAGGACACCGTCTTGATGCCCGCCATATCGCGCAGCCGGGATTTGACGCCATCGGCGGCCACAAGCAGCGATGCGACAAGCGTTCGCCCGTCCGCCAGATCGGCAGTCACATTGCCCTGCCCTACCTTGAACGAATTGACGGCGACACCTTCGGCAAACACCACGCCAAGCTGTTCGGCCCGGCGGCGCAGCGCCCCGTTCAAGTCCACATTGGCGACCATGCGCGCAAACGGTTCGCCCGGTCCAATTTCACCGCCAAAGGTCAGGAACACTGGGCGCGTCGGATCAGAGGTGCGTGAATCGGTGACGATCATTTCGGTGATCGGCTGCGATTTCGGCTCGATCTCGTCCCAGCAGCCGAGTTGCGACAACATGCGGCACGCGGCTGCCGCGATCGCTGACGCGCGTCCATCCTTGCGCCAGGCGCCGGCGGGAGCAGCGTCGACCACCGCAATACGCATGGATGGCCGCGACGCGGCAATCGCCACCGCGCAGGCCGTGCCGACATAGCCGGCGCCAGCTATCACGATATCGAATCGTTCTGCGCCAATGGCCGGTTCTTCGCCACTGATTGGGGAACGTTTTGTTGCCATTGATCTCTCCACGGGGCTCAAAGCGGCACAGACAGCTTGACATCCGAACAATGCCCGGTCGAATGCCTGTCATTCACATCAAGGGGTCCGGACCGGAAACATGAGTGCCGAAATCCAAACGATCCAATCCATTCTCGACATTGAGACGCTTGAGCACAACCTGTTTCGTGGTCGCAGCCCTGTGACCAGTTGGCAGCGAGTCTTCGGCGGCCAGGTGATCGCTCAGGCGCTGGTCGCGGCGCAGCGCACCGTCACAGATGACCGCTTCGTTCATTCGCTGCATTGCTATTTTATGCTGGGGGGCGATCCGTCGATCCCGATCATCTACGATGTCGAACGTCTGCGCGACGGCGGCTCATTTACGACGCGCCGGGTTACAGCCATTCAACACGGCAAGGCGATTTTCTCGCTGGAAGCGTCATTCCAGATCGATGAGCCGGGGCTCGAGCACCAGTCTCAGATGCCCTCAATTCCGATGCCCGAGACCCTCCTTGGGCAGGCGGAACTGATCGAGCGCTACAGCGACGTGATGCCGGAGGGCATTGCCCGCTATTGGCGGCGCGAGCGGCCGATCATGATCAAGCCGGTTGCGCTGGAGCACTATACCAGCCGGGAAAAACTCGATCCGGTGCAGAACAACTGGGTGAAGTTCCGCGAAGCAGCGCCCGCAGACCGGCATGTGCGCGCTGCGCTGCTCGCATACCTGTCGGACATGACATTGCTCGACACATCCACTTTTCCGCACGGCCGCGCCGTCTTCGATAGCGATCTGCAGGTCGCCAGCCTTGATCACGCCATGTGGTTCCATCGCGACGACCCGCTGGACGACTGGCTGCTCTATAGCCAGGACAGTCCCTGGTCAGGCGGCGCGCGCGGTTTCACCCGTGGAGCGATCTACCGCCGCGACGGCACGCTGATCGCATCAGTCGCCCAGGAAGGCCTGGTCCGGGTGCGTGAGACGCAAAAAATATAGTCACTTGCCCAGATATGCCTAAACATTAGGCATAATTGCCTGCTTATTTTTGCAGCATACCACTCATCGACAGATTTTCTATCGTTAATTCAATAACTTGCCGCATGTGCGAGCAACTGGCACGGACCTTGTATCCGGTATTGCCAGTCGCTGGCGCAAGCCGTGAGCGATTGGGTCAAAACGCGGGGACCTCCGCATAGTAGAGGGTGCAACCTAATGAAAATCGTGATGGCGATCATAAAGCCGTTCAAACTCGACGAGGTGCGCGAAGCACTCACCGGCATGGGCATCCAGGGCCTGACAGTCACCGAAGTCAAAGGTTACGGGCGGCAAAAGGGACACACGGAAATTTATCGCGGCGCGGAATACGCTGTCAGCTTCCTTCCCAAGGTGAAAGTCGAAATCGCAGTGCCGGCCGACATGGCCGACAAGGCCGTCGAGGCAATCGCAGGCGCGGCCAAGACCGGCCAGATCGGCGACGGCAAGGTCTTTGTCTTTTCCATTGAACAGGCCGTGCGCATCCGCACTGGCGAAACCGACAACGACGCGCTCTGAGCCGCGATTCGCATTCCAAGGAGAGTTTTATGACATTTTCCGATCTTCTCGCACGCAGCGCACGCCTGCCCCTGACAGGTTCACTGGCGCTCGGCGCGTCGTCCATTGCCGCCCTCGCCCAGGAGACCACAACCCCGGTCACTGACGCGGCAGCGGTTGCCGCTCCCGTCATGGACAAGGGCGACGTCGCCTGGATGCTCGTGTCGACCATCCTTGTTCTGTTCATGATCCTGCCGGGCCTGGCACTGTTCTATGGCGGCCTGGTGCGCGCCAAAAACATGCTGTCGGTCTTGATGCAGTGCACGATGATCACCGCTGTCGTCATCATCATCTGGGTTGTCTACGGCTATTCGTTCGCCTTTGGCGGTTCCACCAGCGCCTTCTTCGGCGGCTTCGCCAAACTGTTCCTGGCCGGGGTAACGCCCGACTCGACGGCAGCGACATTCTCCGACGGTTTCGTGCTGCCTGAATATGTCTTCATTGCCTTCCAGATGACCTTCGCATGCATCACCCCGGCACTGATCGTAGGCGCATTTGCTGAGCGCATCAAATTCTCGGCCGTCATCCTGTTTGTCATCCTGTGGGTCTCGATCGTCTACTTCCCGGTCGCTCATATGGTGTGGGACGCCAATGGCTTTATCTTCACCGGCGCACATGCTGGCGGCATCGCTGCCCTTGATTTCGCTGGCGGCACGGTCGTCCACATCAATGCAGGCATTGCCGGTCTCGTTGGCGCAATGATGGTTGGCCAGCGCGCCGGCTACCGCAAGGACAACATGGCGCCGCACTCGATGACCCTGACCATGGTCGGTGCGTCGATCCTGTTCGTCGGCTGGTTCGGCTTCAACGCCGGCTCCAACCTTGAGGCCAATGGCGGCGCTGCTCTCGCCATGATCAACACCTTCACCGCAACGGCCGGCGCAATCATTGCCTGGGTCGGCGTTGAAGCACTTGCTCGCCGCAAGGCTTCAATGCTGGGAGCTGCATCCGGCGTGGTCGCAGGCCTTGTTGCCGTGACACCCGCTGCCGGCCTGGTCGGTCCGATCGGAGCCATCGTACTTGGCGCAATTGCCTCCATCGTCTGCTACTACTTCGTGGCGGTCATAAAGCTGCGCCTTGGCTATGACGACTCGCTAGACGTATTCGGCATTCATGGCGTTGGCGGCATCGTCGGAGCTATCGGCACCGGCATCTTCACCTCATCGTCGCTCGGCGGCATCGGTTACGCCGACGGCGTCACCATGGGCGGTCAGGTCTATTCGCAGATCGTAGCCGTGCTGATCACGATTGTCTGGTGCGGCGTGATGTCGGCGATCCTCTACAAGGTTGTCGACGCCATTGTTGGGCTGCGCCCGGCGCCGGAAGCCGAGCGCGAGGGTCTCGACCTCTCCTCGCACGGCGAAGTGGCCTACCACTCCTGACACCCACCCGGCGCGGCTCCGGTCGCGCCGCCGTCCTCCCGGAAGAAGGCGTCCCCGCCTTCCCCGACTTGGGCCTGGATCCGTCCAGGCCCATTTTTTGTTTGAAAACTTGAAGCACCGCAGGCCGATCAGACGGCCATGGTTAATGCCCCCTTAACCAGCGGTGACTAGGCTCAGGTTCGAATCCGCGAGCTGCATCCCGTGCCCGCGGCCTATCTTCGTGGGGATCAAATGCGTTCTGGCCTGTCGACATCCTCGACCCTCCTGGACAGCGGAAGCGGGCTTGCGGCCTTTGCCCGCCGGCAAGCGGAACGGCTTGGCGGCGTCGCCATGCTGGGATCAGCGATTGCTGCAATCGGCGCGCTGGCAACCTGGAATGTTGCAGATCCAAGCTTCAGCCATGCGACTGACAACCCGGTCACCAATGCACTCGGTTATCCAGGCGCAGTCTATGCCGATATTGCGACGCAGTTCTTCGGTCTTGCCGCGCTGATCTCGCTGCTCCCACTCATCGCATGGGGTCTGTTGTTTGCAATGGGCCGCCGCCCTGACAGGCTGATTGCGCGTGGCGGGGCGTGGTTCGGCGCGTCGGTTCTGGCCGCTGGCATTGCCGGCTGCGTGCCACCCTCTACGGGCTGGCCGCTGCCCACCGGCATGGGCGGCGTCGCAGGCGACGTCGTACTCAAATTGCCAGCACTGGCGCTTGGTGGTTATCCCACAGGCCTGGCAGCCACGCTAATCATGGCTACCCTGTTCCTGCCGGCGCTCTACGCGCTCGCTTTTGCATCCGGCCTGTTTGGCCGCCGCGTCGCCGAACAAGATGTGGTGACCGCCGATGGTGCTGACATGGACGACCGCGACGACGAACCCGGCGCAATCACCGTCGCGCTTGGCGCAATGACCCATTGGTGGTTGTCGGCTCGTGCCTTCATGCGCCGCACCTTGGGCGAACGCACACCCTCAGAACGCACCGCACGCACAGAACGTCTGGAGCCAACCGCACGCTCGACGGCAGCAGCGGTGCTCGCCGCACGCCGCATTGACCCGGACTTTGATGAATATGCAACCCGCGCCGAGCCGTCATTTGCAGTCGATGCAGCACCTTTTGACGACGATGTCGATTTCCTCGACGAAGACGAGCCCCCTGTTGCCAGCCCGCGCGCTGCACCGCGAGCCCCGGTGCTGGTCGAGCCTCAGGCAGATGCCCCTCCAACGCCCCGCCCGGCAGCCGCCCGCGTCGAAGCGCCGGCTCCACGGCCGGCGCCCGGCGCTCGCGTCAAGCGCGAAGCCCAGACCACACTGCTGAAAGCCGACGAATTCGAAATGCCGCCGCTGCATTTCCTTGCCGAACCCAAAAATGTGGCCAAGGACCCCAGTCTGTCCAAGGACTCGCTGGAGCAGAATGCGCGCATGCTGGAAAGCGTGCTGGAAGACTTTGGCGTCAAGGGTGAGATCATCGCCGTCCGGCCCGGCCCGGTTGTCACCATGTATGAGCTGGAGCCAGCGCCAGGTATCAAGTCATCGCGCGTCATCGGGCTTGCCGACGATATTGCCCGTTCGATGAGCGCGATTGCCTGCCGTGTCGCCGTAGTTCCCGGCCGCAACGCCATTGGCATTGAACTGCCGAACATCAAACGCGAAACCGTATACCTGCGCGAATTGATCGCCTCGAAGGATTTTGAGGATTCCAAGGCCAAGCTTGCGCTGTCGCTGGGCAAAACGATCAATGGCGAACCCGTCATCGTAGACATTGCCAAGATGCCGCACGTTCTGGTCGCCGGCACAACCGGTTCGGGTAAGTCGGTCGCGATCAACACGATGATCCTGTCGCTGGTCTACCGCATGACGCCTGAAAAATGCCGCCTGATCATGATCGATCCGAAGATGGTCGAACTGTCGGTCTATGACGGCATCCCGCATCTTCTCACCCCGGTTGTCACAGAGCCGAAGAAGGCGGTTGTCGCGCTGAAATGGACTGTGCGCGAGATGGAAGACCGCTATCGCAAGATGGCCAAGCTCGGCGTGCGCAACCAGGAGGGCTTTAACGCCCGTGTTCTTGAAGCCCAGGCAAAAGGCGAACGCATTTCGCGCACTGTGCAGACAGGTTTCGACAAACAGACCGGCCAGGCAATCTACGAGACCGAGGAGTTCGATCTCGAGCCAATGCCGTTCATTGTCGTCATCATCGACGAGGTCGCCGACCTGATGATGGTTGCAGGCAAGGACATTGAAGGCGCGGTGCAACGTCTCGGTCAGATGGCGCGTGCGGCCGGCATCCACGTTATCATGGCGACGCAGCGTCCGTCGGTCGACGTCATCACCGGCACGATCAAGGCCAACTTCCCGACCCGTATGTCGTTTGCGGTAACGTCCAAGATCGACAGCCGCACCATTCTGGGCGAGCAGGGCGCAGAACAGCTGCTCGGCATGGGCGACATGCTCTACATGGGCGGCGGCGGCCGCATCATGCGCGTGCACGGGCCGTTTGTGTCCGACGATGAGGTTGAAAAGGTCGTTTCGCACCTCAAGATGCAAGGCGTGCCCGAATATCTCGACGCCATTACCCAGGACGACGAAGACGAGGACGGCGAAGACGGCGGCGGCAAGGGCGGCGGCGGCGTTGCCGGCGTGTTCGAGGATTCCGACGATCCTTACGATCAGGCAGTCGCCATCGTCTTGCGCGACGGCAAGGCGTCGACGTCCTATATCCAGAGGCGTCTCGGCATTGGTTACAACAAGGCCGCCTCAATCATCGAAAAGATGGAGAAGGAGGGCGTTATCGGCCCGGCCAACCACGCCGGAAAACGCGAAATTCTCGTGCCGACGGAAGAAGACAAGATGTGATTTGGCGCACAGCGCTGGAAAAGCGCCGCGCCAGCGCCAAATAAATGTCCAAGTAAGGTCCTACCTGCATTGGCAAGACAGGAGTGCGGCGAATGAGCATGACGGTATTGAAATCTGCGGCGAAGCGCGTTGCAAAATGGGCAGGCATGCTTGGCCTTGCCGCCGGTATCGGCGCGTTTGCGGGCATGCATCCGCAGATGGCCACAGTTTCGACCGCGCACGCTGCGTCTGAAGCGGCGCAAAAGATCGCCGACCATTTTTCAAGCGTCCGCTCGATGTCGGGGGAGTTTGTTCAGTTCGGCCCCAAGGGCGAACAGACCGGCGGCAAATTCTACATCCAGCGTCCGGGAAAGATCCTGTTCAACTATGAGAAACCGGCGACATTCAAAGTCGTGTCGGACGGCAAGTCGGTGGCAATCACCAATACCAAGCTGAAGACAGCCGACATATATCCACTGTCCAAGACACCTTTGAAGCTGCTGCTCGATGACCGCATCGACCTGTCGGACCAGAAGGTCCAGAAGGTGACCGAAGACGCTGACCTGACAACCATCGTGCTGGCCGACAAATCGGTCTTCGGCAATTCGCGCATCACCATGATGTTCGATCCGAAGAACTTTGAACTGCGCCAGTGGACAGTCACCGACGCGCAAGGCAAGGACACGACCGTGATGATCTTTAATGTCACGGAAGGCGCAAAGGTCGACCCAAAGGCATTCACGATCGACTACAGGAATCTCAACAAGGGCAATAACTTGAACCAGCGGTAATATCTGCTGTGCTGTGGACGCGGCTGACCGTTCAGCCGCGTCAGCTTGCTCTCGCGGACATGTGCTGGCATTGACCACCCATGTCCCTGACCATTGCCACCTGGAACATCAATTCCGTCCGCTTGCGGATTCAGCTCGTGCTCGATTTCTTGCGCGACTATACACCTGACATCCTGTGCCTGCAGGAAATCAAATGCCCGGAAGAGCACTTTCCCTACCAGGCGTTCCACGACGCCGGTTATCCGCATGTGACGATCAATGGTCAGAAGGGCTATCACGGCGTCGCCACGATTTCGAAGCTGCCGATTGAGCTGGTTGAGCGCCGCGAATTCTGCGCCAAGGGTGATACGCGGCACCTGTCAGTGAATTTTGAGGCTGGCGGCCTGACGGTACTCCTGCATAATTTCTACGTGCCAGCAGGCGGTGACGAACCGGACCCGGAGATCAACGACAAATTTCGTCACAAGCTCGACTTTGTCGAGGAAATGCGCGGCGTTCCAGCGGCGACAGGTGAGAAGACTGCATCGATCCTGGTCGGCGATCTCAACATCGCGCCACTGGAAAACGACGTGTGGTCACACAAACAGCTGCTGAAGGTCGTCAGCCACACGCCTGTCGAGACCGAGGCATTCGAGGCCATGCGAAAGGCTGGCGGTTGGGTCGACCTGATGCGGCAGGCGATTCCGGAGCCGGAAAAGATCTACACCTGGTGGAGCTATCGCGCTGCCGACTGGGCTGCTTCCGATCGCGGCCGCCGGCTCGACCATGTCTGGTCGTCTCCGAACATCGCGGGCAAGCTGACGGCAATCGAGGTGCTGCGCGACGCCCGCGGCTGGGACCGTCCGTCAGACCATGTGCCGGTGATTGCCCGGTTCGATTTGTGAGCCCTCCCGCGCTTTGCGCGGAAGGGCATGCGCAACCTCAGGAGTGCGCCACCATCACGTGGCGCACAGCAGTGTAGTCTTCCAGCGCATAGACCGACATGTCCTTGCCGTAGCCGGACTGCTTGACGCCGCCATGCGGCATTTCGTTCGTCAGCATGAAGTGGGTGTTGATCCAGGTGCAGCCATATTGCAGCCGCGCAGCCGTCGCCATGGCGCGGCCGACGTCCTTGGTCCACACCGACGAGGCCAAACCGTAGTCGCTGTCATTGGCCCAGCCCACTGCTTCATCGACATCGGAGAAGCGGGTGATCGACACAACCGGGCCAAACACCTCGCGGCGCACGATCTCGTCTTCCTGCAGCGCGCCTGCGACGACCGTCGGCTCGAAATAGAAGCCGCCGCCCTTGGGCGCATGGCCGCCGGTGGTGATCTCGATGTGCTTCACTTCCGACGCACGTTCGACAAACGATGCGACCCGGTCGCGCTGGCGCTTCGAGATCAGCGGCCCGATCTCGTTTTCGGAATCGTCCGCCTGATCGTATTTGATGGTCGACACGGCTGACGACAGATCGGCGACCAGCTTGTCGTAGATCTTCTTGCCGGCATAGATGCGGCAGGCAGCGGTGCAGTCCTGGCCTGCATTGTAGTAGCCAAATGCCCGCAGACCGCCGACGACGGCGTCGAGGTCGGCGTCGTCAAACACGATGACCGGGGCCTTGCCGCCGAGCTCCAGATGCGTACGCTTCACCGACTTTGACGCCGCCTGCATGATCTTCTTGCCGGTCGCGATGTCGCCGGTGATCGAGATCATATTGATCTTCGGATGGTTGATGAGGCCATTGCCGACGCTTTCGCCGCGCCCGAGCACGATGTTGACCACGCCTTCCGGCAGGATGCCGGCCAGCACCTTCGCCATTTTCAGCGCCGTCAGCGGTGTCTGTTCGGACGGCTTGAACACCACCGTGTTGCCACCGGCAATCGCTGGCGCCAGCTTCCAGGCCATCATCATCAGCGGGTAGTTCCACGGCGCAATCGACGCGACGAGCCCGATCGGATCGCGGCGCACCATGGACGTGAAACCGGGTATATATTCGCCAGCTATTGCGCCAGGCATGGTGCGCACTGCACCGGCAAAGAAGCGGTAGCAATCAACAATCGCCGGGATTTCATCATTGCGCACCGCGTTGATCGGCTTGCCACAGTTCAGCGCCTCAAGCGCCGCAAAGGCATCCGCGTCCTTTTCGATGGAGTCGGCAATCTGCAGCAGATAGCCGGACCGCTGCGCTGGCGTCGTGCGCGACCAGCCTGGATAAGCTGCCTCCGCCGCGGCCACAGCCGCTTCGACTTGTGCCTGCGAAGCTTCCGGCATGTTGAGGATCAGTGCGCCAGTCCGCGGATTGAGGATCGGTTCCTCCGTCTCGGTGCCCTTTACCAGCTTTGCGCCGATCAGCATTTCGGTATCCATCACAATGCTCCCTGGAGTGATTTCATTTGCCGCCGCCGGCAACCTGGTCGCCGTCGCGGGTGAGATAGAAGGCAAGCAGGATCGGCACGAGCGTGACGAGCACAACGACCATGGCCACCACGTTGGTGACCGGGCGCTGGCGCGGCCGCACCAGTTCTTCAAGCATCCAGATCGGCAGCGTCTGCTGCTGACCGGCGGTAAACGTTGTCACGATAACTTCGTCAAATGACAGCGCGAAAGCGAGCATGCCGCCTGCCAGAAGCGCCGTGCCGATATTGGGCAGAACCACATAGCGGAAGGTCTGGAAACCATTGGCGCCAAGGTCCATCGACGCCTCGATCATCGAGCCGGACGTGCGGCGGAAACGGGCAACTGCGTTGTTGTAGACCACGACCACGCAGAACGTGGCGTGGCCAAGCACGATCGTCCAGAACGAGAACGGGATTTCCGCCAGCGAAAATGCCGAGCGCAGTGCGATGCCGGTGATGATGCCAGGCAGCGCGATTGGCAGGATGACCAGCAGCGAGATCACCTCGCGCCCAAAGAACTTTGTTCCCGACACAGCGGCGGCGCAGAGCGTGCCGAGCACCAGCGCGATGACGGTGGAGATCGCAGCAACCTGCACCGACAGCGTCAGCGCCTGCCACACGTCTGGGCGGTTCCAGGTAACCGCAAACCATTGCAGCGTCAGCCCTGGAGGCGGCCATTGATAGCTGCGCTCTTCGGTGGTGAAGGCGTAGACGAAGATCAGCAGCAGCGGCATATGCAGAAACAGCAGACCAATGGCGGCGGCAATCTTGACGCCCCAGGGTGCGGATTGTTCACGGTCAGAGCGCATCGAAAGCCCCCATGCGCTTGGCAAACCGGAGATAGAGCCCCATCACCACAATCGGCACAACCGTGAAGGCGGCAGCCAGCGGGATGTTGCCGGCCGTGCCTTGATGGGCATAGACGGCCTGGCCGATGAACAGCCGCGACGTGCCGATGATCTGCGGGATGATGTAGTCGCCCAGCGTCAGCGAGAATGTGAAGATCGAGCCGGCGACGATGCCCGGCAAGGCGAGCGGAAACAGCACATTGCGGAACGTCTGCGACGGCGACGCGCCGAGATCGGCCGATGCTTCGACAAGCGTTCCCGGCACACGTTCCAGCGCCGCCTGGATCGGCAGGATCATGAACGGCAGCCAGACATAGAGGAACACGATGAAAGTGCCGGTATAGCTGATCGACAGTGACGACCCGCCGATGATTGGCAGCGCGAGCCAGGCGTCGAGCAGCCAGGTCAGGTGCAGCTTGCCGAACAGCCAGTTGAGGATGCCTTCCTTGGCCAGGATCAGCTTCCACGCATAGACCTTGACCAGATAGCTCGACCAGAGCGGCAGCATGATGCCAAGGTAGAACAGCGCCTTCCAGCCGCCACGTGCATAGCGCGCAGCGTAGTAGGCGATCGGGAACGCAATGATCGCCGCACCGACGGTGACCACAGCGGCCATGACCACCGTGCGCACAATGATGTCGACATTGGCCTGCTGGAACAGTTCGCCATAGGTCTTCAGCGTGAACTCCCGGTTGATCATGCCGGAAAATTCGTCGATCGAGAAAAAACTCTGCAGCAGAAGGGCAAACAGCGAACCGAGATAGATGACGCCGAGCCACAGCACCGGCGGCAACAGCATCAGGAACAGGAACATGCCCGGATTGCGCCACAGCCAGTCCGAGATAGCGCCGAGCATGCCGCCGCGGCTGGCGAGGATCGCCGGAGCTGAATTTTGCGTGACGGCCGACATCAGGCTTCGCCCTGCATGATGTGTACTGCATCGCGATTGAATGTCAGCACAACCTCTTCGCCGGCCGCTGGCAGCTTGCCGCCTGACGCCACCATTGCATTGAGACGCTCGCCGTCTGCCTCCACGGTGATGCGGGTCGCCGCACCAAGATAGCTCAGCGCAACCACACGGCCGCGGACGCCGTCCCCCCTGGCGTCAACAGCGACGCGAATGGCTTCAGGGCGCAGGCTGCCCCAGCGTTTCTGGCCGGCATAACGCTGCACAAACTCTGGCGGCAGCACGTTTGACGAGCCGACAAAATCGGCGACAAACCGCGTCGCTGGACGCGAGTAGATGTCTTCGGGCGAACCCACCTGCATGATCTTGCCGTCGTTGAACACGGCGACCCGGTCAGCCATCGACAGGGCCTCGCCCTGATCATGCGTCACAAAAACGAAAGTGATGCCGAGTTCCTTCTGCAACGAGCGCAGCTCTTCCTGCATCTGCTCGCGCAACTTGAGATCAAGCGCGCCAAGCGGTTCGTCCAGCAGCAGCACTTTGGGCCGGTTGACCAGCGCCCGCGCCAGCGCCACGCGCTGACGTTGACCGCCAGAGAGCTGACCAGGCTTGCGCGCGCCGTAACCTGGCAGCTTGACCAGTTCCAGCGCCTCCTCGGCGGCGCGGCTGCGCTCCTCGCGGCCAACACCCTTGACCATCAGCCCGTAGGCAACATTGTCGGCAACGTTCAGGTGCGGGAACAACGCATAGTCCTGGAAGACAGTGTTGACGTTGCGCCGATAGGGCGGGATGCCTTCGGCCGTCTCGCCGAAGATTTCGATATGTCCGGCCGTCGGCTGTTCAAACCCCGCGATCAGGCGCAGGCAGGTCGTCTTGCCGGAACCCGATGGTCCAAGCATCGCAAAGAACTCGCCGGGCGCGATCTCGAGATCGACCGCATCGACGGCGCGCACGCTGCCGAAATGGCGGGATACCTTCTGGAAAGAAACAGCAGGGGTCATCGGTTCCGCAAATCGCTCATCTGTGAAATCGCGCCGCTATCCCATGCTTACGCACGCGCGGGCAATACCTGGGCGGCCAGCGTCATGCAATCAGGAATGCAGCAGGCGAGCAGGGCGCGGCGGCAAGGCCGCGCCCTGAATTTGGATCAGCGTCCGCCGATCACGCCGATATAGTCGGAGACCCAGCGATAGTACGGCACGCATTTGTCACCCTGCGTGGCGCATTTCGAGGTCGGTGTGGTCCAGAACTGGACCTTCTCGAAATTGTCCATGCCGTTCGTGGTGCAGAGTTCCTTGGTCAGCATGCCGCGGCCATCGGTGCAGGCGGCAGGAACGGACGGGTTGGCGCCAAACCACACACCTAGATCGCTCTGCAGATTCGACGACAGCGAATGCTCCATCCACATGTAGGCGCAGTTCGGATTTGCCGCGTCGACATGCAGCATGGTCGTGTCGGCCCAGCCTGTCACGCCTTCTTCCGGGAACACCGATGCGACAGTCTGATTTTCGCCCTTGAGAATGTTGACCATGAACGGCCAGGAACCGGAGGCGACAACACCTTCGTTCTTGAAGTCGTCCATCTGGATAAAGGCATCGTGCCAGTAGCGGCCGACCAGCGTGCGCTGCTGGCGTAGCAGGTCGAGCGCAGCCTTGTACTGGTCTTCGGTCAGCTCATAGGGGCTCTTGATGCCGAGTTCCGGCTTGTGTTTCATCAGATAGAGCGCTGCGTCTGCAACGTAGATCGGGCCGTCATAGGCCTGGACACGGCCCTTGTTCGACTTCCCGTCGGCCAGTGTCGTTTCTTCAAAGACCACATTCCAGCTTGTCGGCGGCTTGTCGCCAAAAGCCTTGGTGTTGTACATCAGGACGTTCGGACCCCACATATAGGGAACGCCGTAATGCACGCCATCGACCGTGTGCCAGGGCGCATTTTTCAGGCGGTCATCGACAGTCGACCAGCTCTTGACGAGGTCGATATTGATCGGCTGCACGCGCTTGCCGGCGATCAGGCGCAGCGATGCGTCGCCCGATGCGGTGACGAGGTCGAAGCCGCCTTCGTTCATCAGCGCGACCATTTCGTCAGACGTGTTGGCGGTCTTGACGTTGACCTTGCAGCTCGTCGCTTCTTCGAATTTGGTCACCCAATCAAACTTCTTGTCGGTCTCGCCGCGCTCGATATAGCCGGCCCAGGCAACAATGTTCACTTGACCTTCGCCGGCGCCAATTTCCTTAAGCTGCGCAAAGGACGGCGTCGTAACAGCGAGCGCCAGCACCATCGCGGTACATGTTTTCAAAATCGCCTTCATACTATCTCTCTCCCATTCCAGAGGGGCCGCAACTAGATGGCGGCTGGAACCCTGAAGCAAAGAGTGACAGGAATCTTAACTATCGCAAATTCATTAAACAGAAAGATGATATCGGTTTTTCCGATAACTCATGGTGTCTGTTTGGAAACTGTCAGGCTGAGGCGAAAATGGTGGTTTTCGAGCATCGGAGCGGATCGTAGATCAACTACGTGAGCACCGAAGCGCAGAAAAGAGCCATTTGCAGGCCAGCCTCACAGGAGTCAAAACTGACTCTCAGCCCCGGTTGCGCGCAGTCCGCTGGCCTTGGGCGACAGCGATGAAATCGCGCGCAGTCTGGGAGAGGCCCGACCCGCGCCGCCACGCCATACCAACCTGCACCACTGGCAAACTACCCGAGACGTCGCGCGAGTCGATCCGGTCGCCTTCCAGCGACCATGGCCGGTAGACCAGATCGGGCAGCAGCGCCACGCCAGCGCCGGTGGCGACAAGGCTGCGCACGGCTTCTACCGAACGCGTGCGGAACGCGACATTGGGCCGGGCGCCAAGCGCCATTAGCAACCGGCCGGTATTTTCCTCGATTTCGTCAATCGTCAGCATGATCAGCGGCTCGGTCGCCACGTCGCCCAGCGTGATCACCTCGTTAGCGGACAATTTGTGGCCGAGCGGCATCCAGAGCCTGTACGGAGAGACTTCCAGAATTTCCGCCTGCAGCGCCATTCGGTCGCGCAGGTTGGAGATGACCATCACCGCAACGTCCAACTCTCCGCCAATCAGCAGATGTTCGAGGTAGTCGCCATTATCCTCAATGGCGGTGACATCAACATTGGGATAGGCCCGGCGATAGCGGGCAAGCAGGTCCGAGAGAACATAACCAGCGACCATCGACGTGACGCCGAGCTGCAACCTGCCGGATGCTGCCTCCGGCGAGTCGGCAAAGGCGCGCCGCGCATCCGACACGCTGGACAGGATGTTGGTGGCGTGGCGCAGGAACTGATGCCCCTTGTGGGTAATGTTCAGCCCACGCGCATGCCGCTCGAACAATTCGACGCCAAGGTCCGCCTCAAGCTCCTTGATTGCCTCGGTGACGGCTGATTGCGAGATCGCCAGCGTATGCGCCGCGCGCGACACTGAACCCTGATCGGCAACCGCAACGAAGTAGTGGAGCTGACGGATGGTAAAAGCCACTGTTTCAGGTCACCTTGAACACAAAGGCCTTCACCAGCACGTCGGGTTCGCCCACCGCAAAGGCGCGGAACAGCGGGCTCTCTTCAACGAGCGTCCAGCGGCCAGCCGCTTGCAGTTCCTGAAACACGGTGCGAAAACCCTTTGCGTCAAGCACGACATCACGCACAGTCAGAACAGCGTAGCCGCCAGGTTTGGTGATGCGCACCAGTTCGTGCATGGCGCTCGCCGGAGCATGGCCCTCCGTAAAGACGCCCGTCGAAAAGATCGCGGCAAAGTGACCGTTCGGCCAGGGCAGTGTGTCGCCAAGCACCGCCTGTTTCAGCTCGCCATAGACGCCGCGGCTTGACGCCAGCGCCAGCATTTCAGCCGACATGTCGAGCCCGTCGATCCGCCCGTATCCCAGCGCCGCGAGATAGGGGCCGCTCAGGCCCGTGCCGCAGCCCGCATCGAGCAAGGGCTCGGCCGATGCCGGAACGTATCGCGCCACCCAGGCGGCGATGTAGAACGGCAACGCATAGCCGGCAGCGGCGGTCTCCACGTCGTACTGGCTCGACCAGGCTGCATAGGCTCTGGTCAATTCGGCCTCGTCGCGGGCTGCAAAGACCTGTTCAAGCGCATCACTCTGGCGGTGCGTCATCGTTCATGATCCTTGCGCATACGCCGCTCCAGTCCACGCAGGACCAGCGACAGCGAAATCGTCAGCAGAAGATAGATATAGGCGACGATCGAATAGGTCTCGAAAAAGCGGAACGAGCCAGCCGCATAGATCTTGCCCATCTGGGTAATGTCGGCGACGCCAAGTACGGAGACAAGCGAACTGTCCTTCACCATGGCGATGAAATCATTCGAATAGGGCGGCAGGATCGTGCGGAACGCCTGCGGCCAGACCACATAGCGAAACCGCGCCCAGCGGTGCATGCCCAGTGACTTGGCGGCGTCGATCTGGCCGTCGCCGACCGACTGGATGCCGGCGCGAAAGATCTCTGCGATGAACGACGAATAGGCGATGACCAGCGCGATGATCGCCCGCCAGAGCAGCGACACGTCACGCACCTGCAGTGGATCAATCAAGCCTGCCGATTGCAGCGGCAGGGTCAGCGCATTCCACCCCGACACAAAAACCGGCACCCCGGCAAATGCGATCCAGAACAGCAGCACCAGCACCGGCACGCCACGAATGATCTCGACATAGAAACGGGCCGTTTGGCTGAGCCATTTCGACTTCGACAAAGACATCAACGCGAGGAGCAGACCAAGCGCCGAGGCGAGCGCAAACGCAATCACCGTGACAAAGATGGTGACACCAATGCCTTTGGCGACGGTGGAGAAGACCTGGGAATAAAGTTCGCTGGAGACGATGGCGATAGTCGCCGCGCCCATGACGCAGGCAAACGCTGCCAGCCACCAGGGAAATTCCCTTTCCGTCTGTCTCGGCTGTATTGCCATTAGCTGAACTCGCGCAAGAATAATTGCTCGCGCACCCCGCCGCTCCACTGGTCGACGTCGCTCTCTCGCGCCAGCACGAAACCGTGTCGCTCATAAAGCGACCGCGCCGCGCCAAGCCCGGCGAAGGTGGTGAGCCAGATCCGGTCAATGCCGAGCAGGTTGCAATGCTCCATCGCCTGCCCCATCAAAAGCTTGCCGAGGCCTGTTCCGCGCGCATCATCCGACACGATGAACCAGCGCAGATGTGCGCCCTGCTCTCCCCCGCCCGACACGTCGACGGTGATCGAGCCGTCGAGCCGGCCGCCAGCCCATACGGTGGCAAACAGATCGCGTCCGGTGTCCATGCGGGTGAGGAACTCTGAAAGTTCCGACGCCACCTTCGCCTCGAACGGCAGCCCGAAATTCCAGTGCCGGGAATAGTAGGCAGCATGAAGCGCGATCACCGACGCGATCGCGCCAGGCCGGTAGCCCTCAAGCGTATGGGTATTCACAGCAGGCGGCGTTCAGGGCTTGTAGTCGACAAACCACTTCTGGGTGATCGCTGCAAAAGTGCCGTCGGCTTCAAACGCCTTGATGCCGGCATTCATCGCGGCAACCAGATCCGACCCCTTCGGGAAGATCAGGCCAAACTGCTCCGACTGGATCGGCGGGCCAACCATTTTCAGCTTGCCGCCAGATGCGGCGATCAATGCGTTGCCGCCTGCGGAATCGGTCAGCACCAGATCAACATCGCCAGTCTGAAGCGCGGCGACCGAGGTGGCAAAGGTCTCGAACAGCTTGATGCGCGGATTCTGCTCATCACCATCGAGTAATTCGTAAACCGAAGCGTAGAAGGTCGAGGTGCCTGCCTGCGCGCCGATCAACAGCTTGTCGTCATCCTTGAAGCTGTCCCCATCATCGAACCGCGCCTCGTCGCCACGCACCAGCATGTAGATTTCCGACAGCATGTAAGGCGCCGAGAAATCGACCTTTTCCATACGGTCCTGCTTGATGGTGATTCCGGTCATGCCCATGTCGTACTGCTTGTCGGACACGGCCTGGATCATCGCGTCCCAAGAGACGTTCTGATATTCGACAGCGAAGTTCAGCTTCTTCGACAGTGCCTCCATCATGTCATATTCCCAGCCGACTGCCTGGCCAGTCTTGGGGTCGTTGAACTGCAGCGGGAAATAGGCATTCTCGACGGCTACGACGACCTTGCGCCCTGCGAGGTCAGGTAAAGCCTGCGCGGAAGCGAACACTGGTAGCGCCAGAAGCGCGGTAAAGGCGAGGACGATGCGCCGCGTGAACATGGTTTGGGCTCCGGGTCGGTCAGCGATGAAGTCGGTGCAACTGTAGCGCGTCGAGCCCGCCTTGCAAGGCATGACATTGGCAAACCGGCGCTCCGCGGCGAACTGCGGCCAATAGAAAAAGGCGCGGATCGCTCCGCGCCTTTGACATGTTTTGTTGGATCGGCGTTGCCGGACCGGATCTTATTCGCTGGCTGCTGCTGCTTCAGCTGCCTGCTTTTCAGCGGCTGCCTTGGCTGCATCCTCGGCGGCCTTTTCCTTGGCCAGAGCCTCGGCGGCGGCAACCTTCTCGGCTTCGAGACGGGCGCGTTCGGCATTGGCCGCATCACGCTCTGCGTCGTTCAGCTTGCGGGCGCGGACGCCGGTGTTTTCCGAAATACGGGCCGACTTGCCGCGGCGATCGCGCAGGTAATACAGCTTGGCGCGACGCACCTTGCCGCGGCGGACGATTTCAACAGCCTCGACCAGCGGCGAGTAGACCGGGAACACGCGTTCCACGCCTTCGCCGTAGGAAATCTTGCGCACGGTGAAGCTTTCCTGGAAGCCGGCGCCCTTGCGGGAAATCACAACGCCTTCATAAGCCTGCAAACGGGTGCGGCTGCCTTCCGTGACGCGCACCTGGACGCGCACGGTGTCACCCGGCTGGAATTCAGGGAACTTGCGCTTTTCTTCGATCTTTGCGGCCTGCTCGGCCTCAAGCTGACGGATGATGTCCATCGTCGGAACCTTTCTTGCTTGTTCTGCCAGCCAGAGCGCCCGACGATTGCCGGTCAGTTCATTGACCGTCCGGCTATGCCTCACATTTGCGAAAGGCAGGGGCGAATTCACTTTGCGTGTTAACGGAACCGGACTTTTGCCGATTTCAGGGGCGCGAATACAGCATTGCAGGGACTTTGTCACCACCGGGACCCAAGAATCCCGCCGATGCGGCGAATCGGCTCAAATTAGGCCGCAGCCCGGCAAGCTAACGGGTTGCGATTGGCCGGATCGGCCTCTACACGCGTCAGCGACCGGAGCCAATTGCATGTCCATCACCATCATCGTCCTCCTCTTCCTGTCCGGCGTCCTCACCGGCATGATAAACGCTGTCGCAGGCGGAGGGACATTTCTGTCGTTTGGTGCGCTGACAATGATCGGCATTCCGCCAGTGGTGGCCAATGCAACCTCGTCGATCACCCAGTTTCCGGGCTACATCACCTCGACGCTCGCCTATTGGGACGACTTCAAGACGTTCTGGCGCGGCGCGCTGGCGCTGTGCATCGCGTCGCTGGTCGGTTCTCTGCTGGGCGCATGGATCCTGCTGCAACTCGACAATCCGCAGTTCCGGGCGCTGGTGCCATGGCTGCTGGTAGCGGCCACTGCGCTGTTTGCTGCCGGCCCCTATCTGAAGCCGAAGCCAAAGCCCGGCAACGAGACCGCTGTCGGCGGCGTTTTCGGGTTCATCCTGCAATTTGTCACTGCGATTTATGGCGGCTTCTTTGGCGCCGGCATGGGTGTGATGATGCTGGCGACGCTCGGTCTGTCACAGTCCGGCGACTATCACCGCCTGAACGCGCTGAAGAACATGCTGGCCGTTGTCATCGCCGCAGTCGCCATCGTCGTCTTCGTCGCCGGCGGCGTTGTCGCCTGGCCGCAGGCGCTGGTGATGATCCCCGGCGTCGCAATCGGCGGCTGGTCGGGCGTCTGGGTGGCCAAGCGCGTGCCTCAGGCCGTCATGCGCGCCATCGTCATCGCGGTCGGCCTGTTCCTGGCCGCCTACTATTTCATGACGGGCTGATCGGGTTCGCCAAAATAGACGTCCAGCTCAAGCGGAATGCCACGGTGTGCAAGCGCCGCGAGCACGCCCGGTTCCAGCCGCAGCCCTTCGCCCGGCTCATCGAGCCAGACTCCGCAGAACATGTCGACCTTGTGATTGGCGCAAATATCGTTCCAGACTTGCCGGTCGTCCGACGTTGAGCCGAGCAGTGCCATGATCTGATCACCAAGACAGTCACCGGGTTGTCTGTCAGCCGACAAATGCCATGCACCGTGACGAGCCCGCACCTGTTTTCGAGGTCCAAACATCTCGCCCATATTATGCGCGGTTGTCGGTTGAACCCCCAACGCCAGCGTAATCTCAGCCGGATCGAGGCCTTCACTCCAGATGCGCAGGCTGGCGCTGGTCGCCTTCACCTCTGCCAAGCAGCCACCCCTATTCCAGCAAATCAGGCCGCCGCACGCGCGTCAGCTTCTCGGCCTCATCGCGACGCCATTGCGCGATTTTTGCGTGATTGCCCGACATCAGAACATCGGGGATGGCGCGGCCTTCCCATTCGGGCGGCCGCGTGTAGTGCGGATGTTCGAGCAGGCCGTTTTCAAAGCTCTCCTCGCCGCCGGACAAGTCATTGCCCATGACGCCGGGCAGCAGACGCACCACAGCGTCGAGCAGCACCAGCGCCGCCGGTTCGCCGCCGGACAGAATGTAGTCGCCGATCGACACTTCTTCGAGATTGCGTGCATCGATCACCCGCTGGTCGACGCCCTCGAATCGGCCACAGACAATAATGGCACCCGGCCCGTCAGCCAGCTCGCGGACGCGTGCCTGTGTCAGCGGCTTGCCGCGCGGGCTCATCAACAGGCGTGGCCGCGCATCGTCCGCTAGCGCTGCCCCATCAATCGCCGCCGCCAGCACATCCGCCCGCAACACCATGCCCGCACCGCCGCCAGCCGGCGTGTCGTCAACGGCGCGATGGCGGCCAAGTCCGTGTTCGCGGATCTGCTGCGCCTCGAGCGACCAGTCGCCACGCTCCAGCGCCTTGCCGGCGAGCGACAGGCCCAGCGCGCCGGGAAACATTTCAGGATAGAGCGTCAGGACGGTAGCGCGGAAGGTCAACGGTTGCCACCGGCTTCCTTGGGACCACGCGGGCGGTCACGTCCCTGACGTGGCGCTTCGTTCGGATTGTCGCTGGGTTCCTCGTCCTCATCGTCCACCAGTCCGGCGGAGATCACATCAATGCGCATGGTGCGCATGGCGACATCTATCGACGGCACCGACGCCTTGGTGAACGGGATCAGCACAGTCGATTTGCCGCCGCGCTTGATCTCGACAATATCGCCGCCGCCAAAATTCTGCACGGCAATGACCTTGCCAATGGGATTGCCGTCGAGGTCGACCGCATCCATGCCGATCAGGTCCGCATGGTAAAACTCCTCATCGTCCAGATCGTCCGGCAAGGTCGAGCGGTCGACAAACAGTTCAGTGCCAGTCAGCGCCTCGGCGGCGCTGCGATCATTAACGCCTTCAAGGCGAACCACCGCCATGTCCTTGTGCAGGCGGATGTCGGCGATTTCGAACTTACGGCCGTCGCGGGCGTAGAGCGTGCCATAGTCGGCAATCGCCAGCGGGTCGCCGGTAAACGTTTTCAGCCGCACTTCGCCCTTGATGCCCTGGGCCGCGCCGATGGTCGCCATCTGGATGGGGTTCTTCAATGCGTTCATGGCCCTGTCGTATCGCTGGCGCGAAGCAGATACAATATCGGCGGCTTCACGCTCCGATAACCAGCACCGGGCATGATGACGCCAAACTGGCCGGAGCAGCCATGACCGACGAAATCCTCATCCCCGCCAAGGACGATCTGCACGCCGCGCGCGGGCAATGGCTGAAGTCGCTGGCGCAAGAACGCCGGCTGGCAGGCCTGACGGTTGAAGCCTATGAGCGCGACACGCGGCAATTCCTGATCTTTTTGACCCAGCATCTCGGTGGGCCGCCCGGCCTGAAAGACATTTCCGGCCTGCGCACCGCAGACCTGCGCGCCTTTCTGGCGCGGCGGCGCAATGATGGCGCGGGCGCACGGACGCTGGGACGCGGATTGGCCGGCGTGCGCTCACTGCTGCGTTTTCTGGAAAAGCGCGGCATGGCTTCGGCTGCGGGCGCCGCTGCCATGCGCGCGCCAAAACAGCCAAAATCGCTGCCAAAACCGCTGACGGCGAGCGACGCGAGAAGGGTGGTCTCCGCCGGCGAACAATTGAACGAAGAGCCGTGGATCGCCGCGCGCAATGCTGCCGTGCTGACGCTGCTCTATGGCTGCGGCCTGCGCATCTCTGAGGCTCTTGGACTGGTGGCGGGCGAGATCGGCCCCGGCGTCACGGCGCTCCGGGTGACGGGCAAGGGCGGCAAGACACGGCTCGCGCCGCTGCTGCCAGTGGTGACTGAGGCTGTCGCCGAATACCGGCGGCTGTGCCCCTACGTCCTTGATCCGGACAAGGTGTTGTTTCGCGGCGCAAAGGGCGGGCCATTGCAACCGGCGATCATCCAGCGCGAGATGCAGAAGATGCGCGCCGCGCTCAACCTGCCCGGCACGGCGACGCCGCACGCGCTGCGCCATTCCTTCGCCACGCATCTGCTGGGACGCGGCGGCGACCTGCGTACCATTCAGGAACTGCTCGGCCATGCCAGCCTGTCGACCACGCAGGTCTATACCGGCGTCGACACCGCGCGCCTGCTCGACATTTACGACAAGGCCCATCCGCGCGCCTGATAGATCGCAGTTGCGCCCGCCGGTTAACGAAATAGCCGGATTTCGGCGATAGCCTGCCGCCCCATGAAGAAGACGATCACACTTGCCGACCGTTCGAGCGCCGCTGCCATGTGGGCGCTGGCCCTGGTCAACCTGCTGTTCGTGCTGGCGGTTGCCGCGACATTGATGTTTCTCGCCGGCAAATCGGAAGCGGCCGATTCCGGCCCCGCCTGTTCGGGCGTCAACATGCTGGCCGACATCAAGGCTGAGCGGCCCGAGGCCTATGCAAAGATCGAAACGGACGCCGCCGCGACAAAGAATGGCGCTGGCCTCCTTTGGAAAATTGAGAAGGGTGGACTGGAACCGTCCTACCTGTTCGGCACGATGCATATGACCGACCCTCGCGTCGTCAAGCTGACGCCACCGGCGCAGGTGGCGTTTGACGCAGCACGCGCAGTGGTCATCGAGACCACCGACGTGCTTGACCAGGCCAAACTGATGGCATCGCTGATGACGTCGCCTGAATTGCTGATGTTCACTGACGACAAGACGCTGACCTCGCTGCTGTCGCCCGAAGATCAGGCGATTGTCGAAAAGGGCCTGGCTGACCGCGGCATACCGCTGGCCAGCGTCACCAAGATGAAGCCGTGGATGCTGGCTTCGATGGTATCGCTGCCGGCGTGCGAAATGGCGCGCAAGGCCAATGGCGAACCGATGCTCGACGTGAAACTGGCGCAACAGGCGCAGGCGGCCGGCAAGGAACTTGGCGGGCTGGAAACAGCCAAGTCGCAGCTTGAGGCCATGGCGTCGCTGCCGGTCGAGTTTCACGTCGAAGGCCTGGTCGATACGCTCAGGCTGGGCGCAAAAGCTGAAGACATCAGCGAGACCATGATTGCAATCTATCAGGCAGGCGACACTGGAAAATTCATCCCGTTCATGCGGGCTGCGGTGCCGACAGAAAAGACCGGCGACGAAGGCTATGCCGCGTTTGAAGAGAAGATGATCACCACCCGCAACGTCACGATGGCGGCCAATGCCGAACCCTATTTGAGCAAAGGCAAAGCGTTCATCGCGGTTGGAGCCCTGCATCTGCCAGGCGACGAAGGCGTGATCGAAAAACTGCGCCGCGCTGGCTACACGGTCACCCGCGCGGACTGACCTGTCAGTCACGCCACGGATCTTCACGAAAAGCGTGATTTGGTGCGGCCGGATCCCGGTGCTAGCGTACCTTTGTCTGTTTCCTGACAGGAGGTGACGATGAGAACCTTGCTTGCGGTGACTGCAGTGCTTGGACTGGGCGTTTCCAGCGCATTTGCCGGATGTGGCCACGACACGAGCGCGGCCAAACAATCGACCCAGACCACAGCCAGCCTCGACATGTCGACAACCGCCAGCACTGCGGCAGACGAAGCGGTGCCGGACAAGGTCGAAGACGTAAAGAAAGACTAGCCGCGACCGCCTCTCCCGACTTGCATTTTCCCCGCTCCAGCCGGAGCGGGGCCGGCAAGATTGAGCTACGCGCGCGACACCGGTTTCCGCAAAGTGAACCTTATCCGCCTGTCTGCGTTGACAGACATCGACACTGCGGCGGAGCAAGCATATGCCAGACCCGTTGAAGTTTGAGCCGGGCCGGCGGCCCGCCGCCAAGACGCCGCGTTTTGTCCATCGCGTGGCCCCTTCACGCAACGGCGGCACGGTTGTCATGATCGCCGCTGCAGTGCTGATCGCGCTGGCCCTTTTGTATCTTGTTGTCAGCAATTTACCGTAGTGCAGGTCATCGCTTGGCAAGACCCGCCGGTTCAGCGACTATGGCTGCAACAGATCGGGGAGCAGGGCCGTGAAAGTCACCGTCAATATTGATTGCACGCCAGAAGAAGCGCGCACCTTCATGGGGCTGCCAGATGTGCAGCCGATGCAGAAGGCCATGCTGGCCGAAATGGAAAAGCGAATGATGGCCGAGATGGAGCGATTCTCGCCCGAAGGGCTGATGAAGACCTGGTTCTCCGCCGGCAATCAGGGCGCAGACATGGTGCGCGATGTTATTGGCGGCATTTTCAGCGGCACGGTTCCCGGCGCCGGCAAGAAGTAACATTTCATCATTCGTCGGCGTCTTCATGGCTGCATGATAAATGCAGCAGGAAGGCAGGTGGAAGATTGTGCTACGGCAAAGCGCCGAGAGCGCTTCTGAGCATTGCCGGAACGATGACCCGGTGGAACGGCTTGATCGCCGTCAGATAGAGCCGTCCGCCCGTGTTGTGCGTGCGCACCAGTGTCGTCGCCGTGATCGACATTTGCTCGCCCGGACCTTTGCTGCGATCAATCACAATCCTGAAATCGAGGTGTTTGTCATCCAGACCCATCACCACGCGGTCGGGCTCAGATGACAGGACCGGAAACACGATACGGCCATCGCGCATCGTTCCTGCCTGATCTTCCGTGACCAGGCCAAATGGCCTGACCAGAATGTTTCGCAGCTTGAGCAATATGCGAACCCAGGCCGGCGTATTGGACCCGAGCCCGGCAGCCACACCCTCGAGATCGATATCCTGCCCGGCAGGCGTCGCCCGAAAGGCGTCAGCGAAATCTGCGCCGGGCAGAACAGACGGAGGAACCGCCGGCTTGACTTCAACTATATCCATGCCGCCAGCTTACAGCAGACATGACGGCGGAGGATGTGACGCGCTGCCTCACATATGGATCGGCTTGGCGAAGGTGGCCAGAGCCGCCTCCCGCACCGCTTCCGACATCGTCGGATGGGCATGCGTGGTGCGGCCGAGATCTTCGGACGAGCCGCCAAACTCCATCAGCACGGTGATCTCGTGGATCATCTCGCCGGCGCCATGGCCGAGAATGGTAGCGCCCAGCACCTGATCGGTGTTGGCGTCGGCCAGGATCTTCACCAGACCGTCGGTGTGCAGCATGGCGCGCGCCCGGCCGTTGGCGGTGAAAGGGAACTTTCCAACCTTGTAGGCGACGCCGGCCTTTTTCAGCTCATCCTCGGTCTTGCCGACCGAGGCGATTTCCGGGCTGGTGTAGACGACGCTCGGGATCGCGTCATAGTTCACATGACCGTGCTGGCCGGCGAGGATTTCGGCGACCGCAATGCCTTCGTCTTCTGCCTTATGGGCGAGCATCGGCCCGGCGATGACGTCGCCGATGGCGTAGACGCCTTTCAGATTGGTTTCGTAGCGGTTGTCGACGACGACCTTGCCGCGATCCATCTTGATGTCGTCGCGCTCAAGGCCAGCGCCGTCCGTGTAGGGCCGGCGGCCGGTCGAGATCAGCACGACATCGGCGTCCAGCGTCTCGGCGTCGCCGCCCTTCACCGGCTCAAACGTGACGGAAGCGCCCTTCTTGGCCTTGGCAACGCCGGTGACCTTCGAGCCAAGCTTGAACTCAAAGCCCTGCTTGCCCAGCATGCGCTGGAACTGTTTCGCGATCTCGGAATCCATGCCGCCAAGGATCGTGTCGAGATATTCGACAACGGTCACCTTTGCGCCGAGACGCGCCCAGACCGAGCCAAGCTCAAGTCCGATGACGCCACCGCCAACGACGACCAGATGACCGGGAACCTTTTCCAGCGACAGAGCACCCGTCGACGAAACAATCACCTTCTCGTCAATATCGACCTCGACGCCGGGAATGCCTGCGACGTCCGACCCGGTAGCGATTACGATGTTCTTGGTCTGAACCTCTTCAATCTTGCCGTCTTCGCCGGTAACGGCCACCAGACCCGTATCCATCACCCGGCCAACGCCGCGGAACGTATCGATCTTGTTCTTCTTGAACAGGAAGGCGACGCCGGAGACGTTGGCATCAACCGTCTTGTCCTTGTGCTCCATCATCTTCTTGATGTTCATCTTCGGCTTGCCGGTCTCGATGCCAAGCGCCGGGAATGCATGTTCGGCTTCGGCAAGCATTTCCGACGCATGCAGCAGAGCCTTTGAAGGAATACAGCCGATGTTGAGGCAAGTGCCGCCAAAAGTGGCGCGCTTCTCAACGACAGCGACCTTCATGCCGAGCTGGGCCGCCTTGATAGCGCAGACATATCCGCCGGGGCCGGAACCGATAACAACCACATCGTAAGCCATGATAAGCCTTCTGTTCTCAGGGCGCGGATCAGCGTCCGCCTGTCACATTGAGGATTGCGCCCGTGGTATAGGAGGCGGCGTCTGACAGCAAATGAAGAATTGCAGAAGCGATCTCGTCCGCCGTGCCGGGGCGCTGCATCGGCACAAATCCCTTAAGCCGTTCGGCCCGGTCTGGCTGGCCGCCGGACGCATGGATCTCCGTATCGGTAATGCCGGGGCGGACAGCGTTGACACGGACGCCCTCGGCGGCAACTTCGCGGGCCAGCCCAACGGTAAACGTGTCGATCGCGCCCTTGGCGGCGGCATAGTCGACATATTCGCCCGCGCTGCCGAGAACTGCAGCAACCGACGAGACATTGACGATGGCGCCGCCCTTGCCACCATGTCTGGTCGACATGCGCCGGACCGCCTCGCGGGCGCACAGGATCGACCCGATGACATTGACCCGGAACATGCGTTCCAGCCGGGCAAGCTCCATCTCGTCGATGCGGGCTTTCGCGTCGACCACGCCGGCATTGTTGACCAGCGCGTCGAGCGGGCCAAACTGGTGGTCGATCAGATCGAACATCGCCAGCACGTCGGGTTCCGACCCGACATCGCCGCGGATGGCCAGCGCATCGCCGCCGTCGTTGCGGATGGCCGCGACGATCTTGTCGGCGGCCTCGACATTGGCGGCGTAGTTGACCGCGACCCGGTAACCGGCCTTTGCCGCCTGCAGGCAGACAGCCGCGCCAATGCCGCGCGAGCCACCGGTGACCAGAACGCTCTTTTGCGGTTTTGAACTCATTCCTGGCACCCCGACATGGAAAAGATGTCGCCCGGCAATTTGGACAGACCATTGTCGCCAAAGATGCGGGAATTGCGGATATAGGACGCGAGGTCGGGAAATATCAGATGTTTTGCCGACGGCTGACCTTCAGCCGGCAGCAGGCCAGCGTCTCCACTGTCGCTGACGGCGTAGATCGTGCCTTCCCAGATCGTGCACACGGCAAGCTCTTCGCCCGTCACATCACCGCTAGGGCAATTGTGCATGATAACGCCGTGCGGGCGCGTCACCTCTTCGGTCGTCATGACGATGCCCTGCAGAATGATCGAATTTTCCGGAAAATGCATCTTGAACGTATGGGTCGTCACGGCGTCGCCGCCAGCTGGTGTGAAATCGATTCCCGCGTCCGCTTCCTTTTCGGCATAGACCGACAATTCCTGCGGGCATGCCGCGTGTGCGGCATCCGGCAGCAGGAGCATTGCCGCAATAATTGTGACGGCCGGGCAGAAGTGAAACCGAAACATGCCGGTCAGAACATCAGCCGCACAAGCATCAGCACAAGGCCGACGACAGAGACGATCCACACAAGACTGCGCCATCGAAAGACGCCAAAGGCAAAAAGCGGCAGATAGATGATACGGCTGACCAGCCAGACCCATGCACCGATTTCGCCGATACCGCCGGTCTTGCCGGTGACGTGCAGCGCCAGCGCCAGCCCGACAAAAGCAGCGTAAGTTTCAAGGAAATTTCGCAGGGCGCGCGACAGCCTGCTGGAAACAACCGACACGGGCTTTTCCACGTCGCGGGCGCTCAAATTGTAGCCCATGCTGGTGTCTGCGGTCGCCGAGCTGGACTGCCACACGATGTGGACCAGCAGAAGCACGACGGACAGACCGAAGATGAACAACTCGGTCGACAATGCAGATTCCATGGGCGCATTCCTCAGGGTGATTGAAAAAGCTGAGAAAACTTGTCGCAAAGGAAAATGCGCCGGGCAAGACCGAATGAGCGGTCAGGATCGTGGGATGTCAGTCTGGCGATGCGTCGTTATTGTCGCCGCAGCGGCTGAACTCAAAGACATGCCAGGGCGGAGATTCGAACATCAGGCTGGAGTAGCGCAACGCCCGGCCAAAGTCGGGCAGGAGAATACGCGCTGCCGGAGCCGCAGTTCGAATTTGGTCTCGGGCTGGCTGTTGATCGCGGTTGCAAACGTGCAGTCCGCAGCGCGGGCAGGCAGAGCGCCGATGAGCAGGGACGAAACGATCAGGCTGACGGTTCCGGCTTTCTGCTTCATCTGGCGCTTCCTACGCTGGCAAAAATTGTCCTACAGATCGAGAACCAGACGTTCCGGATCTTCCAGCGTTTCCTTGACCCGGACGAGGAAGGTGACCGCTTCCTTGCCGTCGACGATACGGTGATCGTAGGACAGCGCCAGATACATCATCGGGCGGATGACGATCTGGCCGCCAATGACAACAGGGCGCTCCTGGATCTTGTGCATGCCCAGAATGCCGGACTGCGGCGCATTGAGGATCGGCGTTGACATCAGCGAACCATAGACGCCGCCGTTCGAGATGGTGAAGGTGCCGCCCTGCATGTCGCTCATCGCCAGCTTGCCGTCGCGCGCAGCGACGCCGAGGCGGCCGATTTCCTTTTCGATCTCGGCAATCGACATTTCGTGCGCATCGCGTACCACCGGCACGACGAGGCCCTTGTCGGTGCCGACCGCCACGCCGATATGGGCGAAGTTCTTGTAAATGATGTCGGTGCCGTCAATCTCGGCATTGACCGCCGGGATTTCGGCCAGCGCGTGCACGACAGCCTTGGTGAAGAAGCCCATGAAGCCGAGCTTCACGCCGTGCTTCTTCTCGAACAGGTCCTTGTATTTGGTGCGCAGGTCCATCACCGGCTTCATGTCGACCTCGTTGAACGTGGTCAGCATGGCGGCGGTGTTCTGCGCATCCTTCAGACGGCGCGCAATCGTCTGGCGCAGGCGTGTCATCTTCACACGCTCTTCACGGCCGGCATCGCCTTCTGACGACGGCGCACGCGCAACGGCCGGCGTCTCAGCCGGCTGCGACGGAGCGCCCTTGGCAATAGCGTCAAGCACGTCGCCCTTCAGCACCTGGCCGCGCTTCCCGGAACCCGACACCTGGTCGGCCGAGACATTGTTGTCGGCCATGATTTTTGCAGCCGCAGGCGCCGGCTTTGCGGCGTCGGCCGCTGGTTTTGCCGGAGCAGGCGCTGCGGCAGCAGGTTCAGCCTTCGGGGCTTCATTCTTGGGGGCTTCGGCTGCCGCCTTGCCGGACCCTTCACCGAGCGACCCGAGCAGAGCGCCCAGCCCCACGGTATCGCCTTCATTGGCGGCGATCTCGCTCAGCACGCCGGATGCTGGCGCGGGAACTTCAACGGTGACCTTGTCGGTCTCGAGTTCTACCAGCGGCTCGTCCGCCTTGACGGCGTCGCCGACCTTCTTGAACCATTTGCCGACGGTTGCCTCGGAGACGGATTCGCCAAGGGTTGGAACGCGGATTTCAGTGGCCATTTTCGTGTCCTGCCTGAGCTTTTCTATATTGTCTGTTGAAATGTCGTAGTGAGCAATCGGTTCAGCCGCCGCCCAGCGCATCTTCGAGGAAGGCCTCGAGCTGCGCCAGATGCTTTGACATCAAGCCGGTGGCGGGCGATGCGGCGGCCGGGCGGCCGGTGTAGCGCACGCGCTGATGCTTGGCGTCGATATGCGCCAGCACCCATTCCAGATACGGATCGATGAACGACCACGCACCCATGTTCTTGGGTTCTTCCTGACACCAGACCATTTCGGCGTTGCGGAAGCGCGACAGCTCGTTGATGAGCGCCTTTGCCGGGAACGGGTAGAGCTGTTCAAGGCGCAGCAGGTAAACGTCGTTGACGCCGCGCTTCTGCCGCTCTTCCAGCAGGTCGTAATAGACTTTGCCCGAGCACAGAACGACACGGCGGATTTTCGAGTCCTTCACCAGCCGCACCAGATCGCTGTCGGCGCCGCCCGACTGGGCGTCGTCCCACAGCAGCCGGTGGAAGGCGCTTTCCCCGGACATTTCCGCCAGCGTCGACACGGCGCGCTTGTGGCGCAACAGCGACTTCGGCGTCATCAGGATCAGCGGCTTGCGGAAGTCGCGCTTCAGCTGCCGGCGCAGGATATGGTAATAATTCGACGGCGTCGTGACATTCGCCACCTGCATATTGTCTTCGGCGCAGAGCTGCAGGAAACGTTCAAGACGCGCCGAGGAATGTTCCGGCCCCTGGCCCTCATAGCCATGCGGCAGCAGGCAGACGAGACCGGACATTCTGAGCCATTTGCGCTCGCCAGACGAGATGAACTGGTCAAACACCACCTGCGCGCCGTTGGCAAAGTCGCCGAACTGCGCTTCCCACATGGTCAGCGCCTTGGGCTCTGCCAGCGAGAAGCCATATTCGAAGCCAAGCACGGCTTCTTCGGAGAGCATCGAATTGATGACCTCATAGTTTGCCTGCTGCGGCCCGAGATTGTTCAGGGGGATGTAGCGGGCTTCGTCCTTCTGGTCGTAGAGCACCGAATGGCGCTGCGAGAAGGTGCCGCGCTCGGAATCCTGACCCGACAGGCGGATCGGATTGCCGTCCATCAGAATGGCGCCGAAGGCCAAAGCCTCGGCGGTGGCCCAGTCGATGCCTTCGCCGGTGTCGATCATCTTGCGGCGCGTGTCGAGGAAGCGGCCGATAGTCTTGTGGACCTCAAAGTCTTTCGGCACCTCGGTCAGCTTCTTGCCAATTTCCTTGAGCGTCTTGACAGGCGCCGCCGTCTTGCCGCGGCGCATTTCGTCCTGGCTGTCGGCGGTACGCAGGCCCGACCAAGCGCCATCCAGCCAGTCTGCCTTGTTGGGCTTGTAGGCCTGGCCGACCTCGTATTCGTTTTCGAGATGCGCGCGCCAGTCGGCCCGCATCTTGTCGACCTCTTCCTGGCTGACGACGCCTTCGCCGACCAGCTTCTTCGAATAGAGCTGCAACGTCGTCTCGCGCCCCCGGATGTTCTTGTACATCATCGGCTGGGTGAAGGCCGGCTCGTCGCCTTCATTATGGCCGAAGCGGCGGTAGCAGAACATGTCGACGACCACCGGCTTGTGGAACTTCATCCGGAATTCGGTGGCGACCTTGGCAGCGTAGACCACCGCTTCGGGGTCGTCGCCATTGACGTGGAAGATCGGCGCTTCAATCATCTTCGCCACGTCCGACGGATAAGGCGACGAGCGCGAGAACCGCGGATTGGTGGTGAAGCCGATCTGGTTGTTGATGATGAAATGCACGGTGCCGCCAACGCGGTGGCCGCGCAGCGCCGACAGGCCGAGGATTTCGGCGATGACACCCTGGCCGGCAAAGGCCGCATCGCCATGCAGCAGCAGCGGCATGACCTTGGCGCGCTCTTCCTGCGGCACCATTTCCTCACGCGTGCGGCCAAACAGCTGGTCTTGCTTGGCGCGCGCCTTTCCCATGACGACCGGGTCGACGATCTCGAGGTGTGACGGATTGGCGGTCAGCGACAGGTGAACCTTGTTGGAGTCGAACTCGCGGTCTGACGACGCGCCAAGGTGATACTTGACGTCGCCCGAACCTTCGACGTCGTCGGGCGCGTAGGAGCCACCCTTGAATTCATGGAATACGGCGCGATGGGGCTTCATCATCACATTGGTCAGCACGTTGAGGCGGCCGCGGTGAGCCATGCCGAGCACAACTTCCTTCAGGCCGAGCGCGCCGCCGCGCTTGATGATCTGCTCCAGTGCGGGAATCAGCGACTCGCCACCATCAAGGCCGAACCGTTTGGTGCCCTTGTATTTCACATCGATGAACTGCTCGAACCCTTCGGCCTCGATCAGCTTCTGCAGGATCGCCTTCTTGCCGTTGGGCGTAAATTCGATCGCCTTGTCGGGACCCTCGATACGCTCCTGTATCCAGGACTTTTCCGCCGGGTCCGAGATATGCATGAACTCCACGCCGAGCGTCGAGCAATAGGTGCGCTTGAGGATGTCGAGCATCTCGCGCACGGTGGCGTAGTCGCCGAGACCCAGCACCTTGTCGATAAAGATCGGCCGGTCGAGATCAGCTTCGGTAAACCCGTAATTTTCAGCCGACAGCTCGTTGTAGTCTTCCAGCTTGGAGGCGATGCCGAGCGGATCCAGATTGGCGTGCAGATGGCCGCGCATGCGGTAGGCGCGGATCATCATGATGGCCCGCACAGAATCGCGCGCGGCGCGTTCAATCGCCTCGCCGGACACAGGCTGGCCAGCAGCGGCGGCCTTGTCCTTCAGCTTCTTGTCGATGACTTTCTCGACCTGGCCCCAATTGCCGTCAAGCGCCGAGACCAGTTCGCCATTGGCCTGCTGCGGCCAGTTCTTGGACTGCCAGGAAGCACCGGCAGCATTCTTGGCGACGTCGCCGGCGTTATCCTTCAGCCCGGCGAAAAAGTCGCGCCATTCCTCGTTGACCGAGTTCGGATCCTTCTGCCAGTCGGCATAGATCTGCTCGATATAGTCGGCATTGCCGCCATAGAGGAACGAGGTGAGTTCGAACGTATCGTTGGCCTGGTCGTTGCGTGCCATCTTCGATGCCGGAGCGCCTGCCCCGTCTCCTTCAAAAACTCTATTGTTGCGTCACGCGGCTCAAGCGCCACATGCCGAACGGGTTCACGTAAGTTGCGACGTCCCCGTAGGGTTGAACGTCTTCAAGACTGAGCCGGAAACGCGGCGCGTCAGCATCGAGGCTGAACGTCTGGCCGTCCAGCAATTCCGGATCTTCAAACACCTGGTAGCGGTTGAACTCGCGCAGCAGATGCACCGCCGGCTGGAACTCTTCGCCGGACACGATGGCATCCGGCAGGCCGAGATTGCGCATACCGCAGGAATAGGTTGCGTCTCCGTCGGCAAGCACGTCGAGCACGAACAGGCGGTGAAGGTCGACCTGATCGCCGCCGGTCTTCCATTGCTCGCCTGCGAAGGCGTGCCCGGTCGTCTCGACCTTGACGCCGAAACCGCCGGCCTTGACCAAATGCGCGGCTGCGCGGGCGATGGCGAGCGCCGTCTCCCGTGATTGCGGTTCCTCGATGGTCGACAGGTAGCAGACGCTGCGATGCGTAGCGATCCTGGTGACAAACGCGTCGAGCTCGTCGGGGCGCATGTTGGACCGGGCAGCTGACGCGAATGCCCGCGCCATGTCGTCATCTTGTTCCTGAAAATCGAAACCGAAACCGATGCCGTTGACGCGGTCGAGCAGGATCATGCCGCCCGGCATGTAGTCAGGATCGTCCTCGTCTGCCGTCAGCAGAGCTCTTATCAGAGCGCTGCGATCAGGCCAGGGACCGGGAATGCAGAGGATGATCTGGTCCTCCTCCGGCAGCCCGGCTACAGGTTCATTCTGCGCAGCATCAGCCGTGCGCCCGGGCTCGGTCTGCCCGGACGTCTGACCGAAAAGCTTACGCAGAAAACTCATCCCTTGATCGCCTCGACCAGCGTTTTGCCAAGACGCGCCGGCGACGGCGAAACGCGGATGCCCGCTGCTTCCATCGCTGCAATCTTGTCTTCCGCGCCGCCCTTGCCGCCCGAGATGACAGCGCCCGCATGACCCATGGTGCGGCCGGGAGGTGCTGTGCGGCCTGCGATGAAACCGGCCATCGGCTTCTTGCGGCCACGCTTGGCCTCGTCGCGCAGGAACTGTGCGGCTTCTTCTTCAGCCGAACCGCCGATTTCGCCGATCATGATGATCGATTTGGTTTCGTCGTCGGCGAGGAACATTTCGAGCATGTCGATGAACTCTGTGCCCTTGACCGGATCGCCGCCGATGCCGACGGCGGTGGACTGGCCAAGACCTTCATTGGTGGTCTGGAACACCGCTTCATATGTAAGCGTGCCGGAGCGCGAGACAACGCCGACCGACCCCTTCTTGAAGATGTTGGCCGGCATGATGCCGATCTTGCACTGGTCCGGCGTAACGATGCCCGGGCAGTTTGGCCCGACAAGGCGCGACTTCGACCGGTCGAGCACCGCCTTGACCTTGACCATGTCCATGACCGGGATGCCTTCGGTGATGCAGACGATCAGCGGGATCTCGGCTTCGATCGCTTCGATGATGGCTGCGCCCGCGCCTGCCGGCGGCACGTAGACGACCGAGGCGTTGGCGCCGGTCGCCTGCTTGGCTTCGCCGACCGTGGCGTAGATCGGCAGCTTTTCGCCCTTCGATCCTTCCCACATCTCGCCACCCTTCTTCGGGTTGATGCCGGCGACCATCTGGGTGCCGTGATAGGCCAGCGCCTGCTCGGTGTGGAACGTGCCGGTCTTGCCGGTCAGGCCCTGCACGATGACTTTGGTGTTCTTGTCGATGAGAATGGACATGCAGCCCGGCTCCTAACGCTCAGAGAAATGGATTGATGGCTCGGACCGAGCCATAGACCTGGTTGTGGTTGAGGTCTTCCGTATAGAAGACCGGTGCGCCGAGACGCTCGGCAGCCGCGAGAAGTGCGGCGTCGTAGTAATTGATCTGGTAGCGGCGGGCGACGTCGAGACCTGCCCGGACATAGGCTTCGTCGACTGATACGAGCGGGCAGGTCCCCAGAAAGATGAGCCATCGGTCGAGCGCAGCATCGGAGAGCAACCCTTTTCGACGGCTGACCGAAGCGAATTCGGCCATGACCTGCCCGGAAATTCCGAACAATGAACCGAGGACAATGCGTTCCGCGATTGGAGATTTTCGCTGATCACGTTTCGTCCTCGTTGAAGCCGCGTAGATCAGGACGTTCGAGTCGAGAAAGAATTCGATTTTCTCGCTCTTCATAGGCATCCATCCTGTTCCACACATAGGGTTCGGCGGCGCCATCGCCCTTTGCGGCTTTGGCCTCTTCGATCAGCTGCTTCATGCCGGCCTTGGCCCAAGCAATGCGGTCCTCCTGCTCGACCTCATGCTCGAGCAGCGAACGCACCATGGCGTTAAGCGTCGTCTTGCGGCGCTCGGCCAGGCCGCGCGCACGCTCCAGAAGGGTCTCGTCAATGGCCAGAGTGATGTTCTTCATCCTTGCCTCCACATAATCACACAGGAACAATATGTGTGATTATGTGTAATTTTTCAACGACATTGAGCACCTCATCATTTCCTCACACCTCCAGCGACGCGCGAATTTCGTCTAAACCGTTGACGTAACTTTCAACGAAGTCGGCATACTTAATGTCCGACATGATCGGTGGCAGTTTGCAGTCCTCGATGCGCGCGGGGATGATCCTGACCTGCTCTTTTGAAAGCATTCGGCTCATTACCGATTGCCATTCACGCCGGACCCAATCTGATTGGTTTGAATTGGCAGAGACAAAGAGAATCAATGCATCTGCTCGAGCAGTGCCGAGCGATATCTTTTCCACAATCGATTCACCCGCTTTGATCTCAAATTCGTCGAGCCAAACTCGATGCCCAGCTTTCTTCAAGTCTGCTGCAACCCGACGGACAAATGGCTTGTCAGGGCTCGCATGGCACAAGAAGACATTTTTGGCTTCGCCGCTGTTTGCTCTCAATTTCACTTCACCTGCCCAAAGTTCGCCGAGAATAAAGTTCTGTTCATTCGAAAGAAGGAATGCCTCTTCCCACTCGAGTTCGCTTTCCGTGAGATTTGCGCCAACATTTGCAAATATTTCTTGATGAATTTCAGACATTCGCTGCACAAAATCGTTGGTATTTGCTGGTCGAAGCGCATAATTCGGGATTAATGCTCCGCCGGATTTCAATGTGATTGTTGGGAACGCGCTTCCAAAGTATACATACTGGCAAGGTATACCGAAGTATTCGACACCATCTTCATCTACTCCGTACCTCAAAGCTTTACTAATCTCGTATTCCAACACTAAATCAGCAAATCTGGGATCATCTGGGTCTAGAAAATCGTCGTCGTCATTCTCACAGACTCTCCCCGCATAGGGTCCAACTTCAACAATTAGTGGCTGAACTTGGTAGATGTGCTCAAAGCCGTGCGACGTTCCAGTCCTCACACCGTGGCGCCTAGCAGCTTCCTTCATCGCCTTGGTCAGCTTCACGGCTTGGCCTCTTACCCCTGCACCGCCTTGACGATCTTCTTGGCGGCGTCGTCGAGGTCGTCGGCGGGCTGCACGTTGAGACCGCTTTCGCGGATGATCTTCTTGCCGAGTTCGGCATTGGTGCCTTCCAGACGCACGACCAGCGGGACCTTGAGGCCAACTTCCTTGACCGCTGCGACCACGCCTTCAGCGATGATGTCGCACTTCATGATGCCGCCAAAGATGTTGACCAGAATGCCCTTCACAGCCGGATCAGCGGTGATGATCTTGAACGCCGCCGTGACCTTCTCCTTCGAAGCGCCGCCGCCAACGTCAAGGAAGTTTGCCGGCTCGGCGCCGTAAAGCTTGATGATGTCCATCGTCGCCATGGCGAGACCCGCGCCATTGACCATGCAGCCGATATTGCCGTCGAGCGCCACATAGGCGAGGTCATATTTCGACGCCTGGATTTCCTTCTCGTCTTCCTCGGTCGTGTCGCGCAGTTCCATCAGGTCGGGGTGGCGGAACAGCGCGTTGTTGTCGAACGACACCTTTGCGTCGAGCACGCGCAGGCGGCCATTCTTCATCACGATCAGCGGGTTGACCTCGAGCAGGCTCATGTCCTTCTCGACAAAGGCCTTGTAGAGGATCGGGAACAGCTTCTCGCCGTCCTTGGCCGCATCGCCCGACAGGCCGTAGGCGGCGTTGATCTGCTTCACGTCAGCGGCAGTGACGCCCTTGTCCGGGTCGATCGCCAGCGTGACGATCTTTTCCGGCGTGTCATGGGCGACGGCTTCAATGTCCATGCCGCCTTCGGTCGAGACGACAAAGGCAACGCGGCCGACCGAACGGTCGACCAGCAGCGACAGATAGAGCTCGCGGTCAATGTCCGCGCCGTCTTCGATGTAGAGGCGATTGACCTGCTTGCCGGCCGGACCGGTCTGCTTGGTGACCAGCGTGTTGCCGAGCATCTCCTTGACGTTGTGCACGACCTCATCGATCGACTTGGCCAGCCGCACGCCACCCTTGGCGTCAGCGGCGAGTTCCTTGAACTTGCCCTTGCCGCGGCCGCCCGCATGGATCTGGCTCTTCACAACGTAGAGCGGACCCGGCAGCGAGCGCGCCGCGTTCTGCGCCTCGTCGGCCTTCAGGATGGCGACACCATCGGCGACGGGCGCGCCAAAGCTCTTGAGCAACTGCTTGGCCTGGTATTCGTGGATGTTCATCGGGTCAGGTCCTTTCCGGCTACGCCGCAGGGCGTTGAGGGTCCCCAGGGAGCGGTTTGGGGGAAACGGGTTTGGGTGAATAGTAGCGGGCAAGAAGCCGGTAGTCGGCCTCAAAATGCTGGTTCAGTTTTTCGGCTGCCGCTGGCGACAGGTCAGAGAACCTGACCTTCGGCCCGCCGGTCTGGTGACGGCCGAATGTAACCGGCTTGCCAAGCCGCGCCGAGAGGTCGGCGGCCAGACGATCCAGTTCGTCGATCCGGTAGACGTCGTGAAAGAAGGACAGGTCGTCGCCGAGATAGGCCGCCTGCGGCAGCAGGTGCCGGCGCACGCGGTCATTGACGGCCATATAGGTCCCGAGATTGAGAAAGAACGTATCGGCGTCGGGAAACGGCCCGAGGCCAAACGGCTTGAGAGCCGCCTTGCTGAGCGCGGAACGATCAACGTCGCGCTCATGAATGACGCGATTGGCCCATCCCGACAGACCGCGCTCCACCGGCTCGCGCACCACCGCGATGCGGTGGAGCCCCTCCGTCATGGCGCGCAGCTTTGGCGACATGCGCTTGTTGCCGGTGTCGATGATGTCTGACTCTGGCACGATCTCCCGAATAGCGGCCTTCACCGAAGTGTTGGCCACTTTGGGGATCGGGAAATAAGCCAGGCCATAAGGCTTCAGGATCATCACCATGCTGGCGTCCCGGCTGCGCCGGCTCCGGCGTATCAGACCAGGTTCGGCGAGATCTTGACGCAGGCTTCGCACAGAACGCGAACCGCGTCGACCGACTTGTCGAACATCTTCTGTTCCGCCTTGTTGAACGACAGTTCGATGATGCGCTCGACGCCGTTGCCGCCAATCACCACCGGCACCCCGACATACATGTCCTTGACGCCATACTGGCCCGACAGGTGGGCGGCGCATGGCAGCACGCGGCGCTTGTCCTTCAGATAGCTTTCAGCCATCGCGACTGCCGAAGCTGCAGGCGCATAGAAGGCGGAGCCGGTCTTGAGCAGGCCGACGATCTCGCCGCCGCCCTTGCGGGTGCGCTCAACGATGGCGTCAAGCTTTTCCTGGCTGGTCCAGCCCATTTTGACGAGGTCGGGCAGCGGAATGCCGCCAACCGTCGAGTAGCGGATCATCGGCACCATGTCGTCGCCGTGGCCGCCCAGCGTCATCGCCGAAACGTCCTGCACCGAAACCTTGAACTCGTCAGCGAGGAAATGGCGGAAGCGGGCCGAGTCCAGAACGCCGGCCATGCCGACGACGTGGCTCTTGGGCAGGCCGGAAAACTTCTGCAGCGCCCAGACCATCGCGTCGAGCGGGTTGGTGATGCAGATGACGAAGGCCTTGGGGGCGTATTTCTTGATGCCGGCGCCCACCTGCTCCATCACCTTGAGGTTGATGCCGATCAGATCATCACGGCTCATGCCAGGCTTGCGCGGCACGCCGGCGGTGACGATGCAGACATCCGCGCCCTTGATGGCCGAATAGTCGTTGGCGCCGAGATAGTTCGCGTCAAACCCCTCGACCGGCGCTGACTGGGCGATATCGAGGCTCTTGCCCTGCGGCGTGCCTTCGGCAATGTCGAACATGACGACGTCGCCGAGTTCTTTCAGGCCGATCAGGTGAGCGAGGGTGCCACCGATCATGCCCGAGCCGATCAGCGCGATTTTGTTGCGAGCCATAGGAAACGTCCTTACGCGAGGCCGGATCAGGCGCCGGCCTGGATGGTTGATTCAAACGGCCCTGGCACGCCCCCAGATGGCGATGTAACAAAGCCAACCCCTTCCCCCGCGATATGGGGCGAAGACGCGCGCTAACTAGGCCGATGCTCAGAAAAATTCAACTGATTCTTTCGGACCTAACACTTTCAATCGTTTAGTTTTGTTTTGACTTACGTAAACGTCAATATTTCGGGTCGCCTTTATGACTTGCCTATGCGTTCGCAGCCGTTGCCGCCGCATGGGCGCGCGCAATCAGCATCTTGTATGTAGCAACAACAGCCACCCCAGAAAGGGCGGCAGCAAGAGTGAACAGCGCTCCGTAACCCATCATGTCCGCCAGACGTCCGGCCAGCATGGAACCGGCCATGTAGACGATAAGTTGCGCGCACGACAGGATGGTGAAGTCGGTGCCAGGCTGATCCGAAGAACTAACCGACATGAACAGCGAATACAGCGCGACAAGCTCCATATAGCGGATGAAAGTCTGAAAGAACGACGCACCGAAAATCGGCCAGGAGCCACTGACCACGCCAAGCGCATGCATCGCAAAGACCACGAAGCAAATGGTGCGCAAAGCGCCGAGCAGACCCAGAACCGACGCCGCACCACGCTTGTTGAGCAGCCATGCTGCAAGAGCTGACCCACCAAGTCCAACTGTTACAGCCCCGGCTCCCGACAGATAGCCGATGACGTCAAGCGGCACACCGGCGTCAACCAGATACGGGCCTTCCATGGCTTTCACCAGCCCTTCGCTGGCCCTGTAGATCAGCGCAATCCAGAGAATCTGGCGCGCCTCCGGCCGGCGCAGAAAATTCATGATCGAAGGGCGCGGTGACGGCAATTCGCCTCCTGGACTGACGCTGCTTTCGCGCATCGCCAGCGTCGCCAGCAACGGCACGACCGACACAAGCGCGACCATCGTCAACATGGAGTCCCAGCCATAGCTTTCATAGACGATCAGTCCGAGCGTACCGCCAATAACAACGCCAAGCGCGACCGACCCACCCTGGATCGCGTTGCCGGTTGGCCTGTCAGCTGGCGCAAGTTGTTTGACAGCGTAGCCGTCTGTCGCGATGTCCTGCGTCGAGATCAGCACACTGGCTGCAAGACCGATCACCAGAATGCCGGCGACATCTGTCGGCTTGATCCACATCATGGCGCAGATGCAGCCGATGACGCCCAGCTGGGTGATGAAGATCCAGCTGGCCCGATGGGCGCGTGCAACAGGACGTAACCGGTCGACATACGGCGCCCAGAGAAATTTCAGAACCAGCGGCAGCAAGATCAGCGACAACATGCCGATAGCGCTGCGCGACACGCCTTGCTCGCGCAGGATCGGCGGGATGGCGGCAGCAAACAGATAGCTTGGAATGGCCTGCGCCATATAGAGACAGGCGAGTATGCCAAAGAGCCGGTAGCGGCCGGCGCGGACCGGAATCGGAGTTTCAGCGCGCCGTTCCATCCACCCGGCTTTCGATTGAATGCCTTGCAAGGAATGCATCCGCCTCGCTGCGCGACGCGGTGACGTAAACGGGAAACGCAAACAGCGATTGCCAGACGCGCTGCATCTCGCCGCTGGCTGACGGGCGAACCATCGCCATTGCCCTGCATTGGGCCTCGATAAGCGGACGCGACGCCTTGTACCAGAGATTCTGCGCCTTGCGCTGCCCGGACGTCAGGTCAATCGCAATGCCGATATCCACCAGCAGCAGGAAAGGCTCCTGCTGTGCTGAAATTATGCCAAGCGCATTGATATAGTCATCTCCGTCGCCCGGAAGCGGCGGGCTTTCACCGACAAGCGAAAGCCGCGCGCCTTCTCTGCGCAGCGAAACAGCCATCGATCGGCTCCCTTCGCCGCGGCGGTTCAGAACGTGACCTGATAAGACAGCGCCACGGTTCGTCCCAGTCCGGGCACATTTGCGCCTCGCGTCGCCGATGCCGATGGATTGAGATAGTCCGTGTCGAAGACGTTGCGCACGGCAAAGCTCAGGACGCTTTCATTCTCGAACATCTTGGACACGCCAACATTGAAAAGCGCTGCACCGTCCAGCTTTTGGGTGGCGATCCGGTCGCGGCCCGAGAACCATTCAAGCTCGGTGCGCAAGGTCAGCTGGTTTTCGAAACGCGTCACCAGATAGGCCAGGCCCTTATAGGTAGACGGGATACGGTTGTTGGGCAGATATTCGTTTGCACCAATTGTCCCGTCGCCATCGGCGTCATACTTGCCTTCAACATATCCAAGGGTAGCGCCGAGCGTGAACCTGTTGCCCAGATCGGCTTCTGCATTGGCCTCGACGCCCCAGATCAGCTCTTTTTGCTGGGAGACACGATTGGCGGTGACATCGTAGGCGACGCCATTATCGGAAGTCGAAACATAGGCGCTGACGCCACCACGATACAAACCCCAGTCGCCGCGCAAGCCGGTCTCATAGGTGTTGACCAGCTGAGGTTCCGGAGCGATGTCGGCATAGCTGATGGCATAGTCTGCAATGTTGGTGCAGGGCAGGCCGAGGGCCGCAACAGACCTGCCATAGGCATCGCAGATCTCGCCATTGGAATTGAGACCCGCCCGGCGGGTGAAGCCGCCAATATCGGTCAGACTATAGCCTTGCGAAAAATTGCCGAACAGTTGCATCCGGTCGGTCAGGTCGAACACGGCGCCCGCATTGAAGCTGAGCGCATTGTAGTCGAACTGTCCGCCCGTGACGCTGATTGCCGGCAGACCGACAATATTGCGGCCGAACAGAACCGCAGCAGCCGGGCGGGTAAAGTCGTCGACATCGAGGAAGAACTGGTCGAACCGCGCACCGCCGCTGAGCCGGAATCTGTCGGTAACCGGAATTTCTGCCTGCGCAAACACGGCGAACGAATGCTGCGAGGTCGGGGCGATTGCGTCCCACCCGTTGGTCAGTTGCTGCTTGGTTGAATCGAAAACATAGTCGGAGCCCCAGGTCAGCGTGCTGCCTTCAGTCAGGAAATCCATTGGCGTGTTGACAGTGAGGTTGAGCCCTGCACGCTGCGACGAAAGCGCTGTCTGGTTGAAGCTGGCGGTTGGATCAATCGTCCCCGGCAACAGGATCGGCCTGGTCGGATTGAACGGAAGATAGACCTGGCTGTTGACGGCGGAGAACTTGGTAAAGGGAGAGCGCTTGTAGATGTCGTTGTAGAACGTCTTGACCTCCAGATCGCCGAGCGCAAAGGCGCTGTCGGTGTATTTGGCGGTCAGATATTTCGAATCTTCCTCCAGTGACCTGCCAACGTAGGGGTCGCCCGGATCCGGTGAGACCGGGTCGGTTGTGTAGTCGGTGAACCAGTCGGGCCGCTGGTTTGCATAGGTCCAGTCAGCGCTGGCCTCAAACCGCCGCGAATCGACCTCGTAACCAACAACGCCGAAGAAATTGCCGGATCCGGTGCGGTCACCGCCGCCCTGGCCGAGCATTGCATCGGAAGCCATTTCATTGCCGCGGCCATCATAGGTTCGCCGTGTCAGATCGCCCGACGCCGAGAAGAAATAGTCGAAATTGCCGTTCTTGCCCTCGACGGCCACGCTTGCGTTGGGCGCAGCCGATCTGCCGACATCGGCGGTATAGGCTTCAACGCCGGTCCGGACCGTGATCCTCGGCTTGTCAGTTTCACCCCTCTTGGTGATGAAGTTAATGGTGCCGCCGGTTGCGCCAGCGCCGTACAGGCTGGATGCACCATTGACCACTTCAATACGCTCCACCGTGTTCAGGTCGATCATCGACAGAATTCTGGACACGTCGCGCAGCGGCGTGTTGCGCGGTACGCCGTCGACCATGATCAGCACGCTGCGCCCGCGAAACGATTCCGAAGCGCCAGAGATCGTCTGGTTCCTCGGCGCGTATCCGGGAACAATCCGGGCCACAAGGGTGGCGGCATCGACATTGTCGCGCGCAGCCTCTTCGATCTGTTCCCGCTCCACGACCTGCACCGACTGCGCCACGCTGGAGATGGAGCGCTCGTCTCTGCCTGTGACCACAATACGATCAAGTTTGTCGGCCGCAGCGCCACTATTTGCCGCCGGTTCCTGCGCAAATGCAGCGCCGGCCAGCGAGGATGTTGAAATGATTGCCAGAAGATAACGACGCATGGCCCCTCACGATGCTTCGGGCGCAACCGCGCCCCCCATGTGTCGACCAGCTACATTTCATGACTCGATGAGTCAAGATTTAACGTAAGGTAAATCGTCCCGGAGATTTCGGGGCTCATATCGGCAACAGTTTCTCTCGATTGGCGCAACCCGGTTGTCTTCGGTTTGGCCGCGCTGTCATATAGCCGGAGCTGACAAGGGCATAACGATGACGACATCCATGACCATCTTGCATTTTGCCCTGACGCTGTTGTTTGGCCTGCGGGTGCTGGCGCGGCCACAGCTCAACCCGTCAACGCGGGTGGTGTGGATCCTGATCCTGCTGCTGATCCCCTATGGCGGGGCGCTGATCTATCTGCTCGTCGGCGAGGTGCATTTTGGCGGCACAGCCGCTGGTATGCTGAAAAAGTCAAAATCAGCGACGCGCGATCTGGTGGCGGCCAGTGGCGCACCCGCCGACATTGAACGCTGGGGCAGCGCCAGCGCCTATGCGTCAACGATCAACGGCTTTGGCGTGACTGAGGGCAACCAGGGCGAGCTGCTGGACAGTCCAGCCGGCGCACGCGCGCGGCTGATTGAAGACATCGACGCTGCCAAGGTCAGTGTCGACGTGCTTTATTACATCTGGCTGGACGACAACACCGGCCGGGCTGTGGCCGATGCGCTGAAGCGCGCCGTGGCGCGTGGCGTCAAGTGCCGAGCCATGGTCGACGCCATCGGTTCGCACGCGATGCTCAAGACCGAGACCTGGGCAAGTCTCGCCAAAGCAGGCGTCGAGACCGCGGTGGCGCTGCCGCTTGGCAACCCGTTCCGCACCATGCTGACGCGCCGCGTCGACCTGCGCAACCACCGCAAGATCAGCCTGATTGACGGGACTATTTGCCATTGCGGCAGTCAGAATTGCGCTGATCCGGAATTTCGGGTGAAGCCGAAATTTGCGCCCTGGATCGATATCATGGTGCGGTTTGAAGGCCCCGTGGCGCGGCAGATGCAATTGCTGTTCCTGCAGGACTGGATGACTGTGGACGAGGCTGACCTTGGCGATATCGCTGGTCCGGCAGCGCCTGTATCAGGCGGCTTCGATGCGCAGGTTGTGGGCACCGGTCCGGCGACCAGCCGCGACGTGACTTCGCAACTGTTTGCGCGGCTGATTTTTGACGCACGGCGCGAACTGGTAATCTCGACGCCGTATTTTGTGGCCGGCGAAATTGTCAGCCAGGCGATCATCGGCGCGGCGCGCTCCGGCGTTAAAGTGACGTTGATTGTGCCGGCGCGCAACGATTCCGGTTTTGTGGCCCGCGCCAGCCGGTCGTATTATCCCTCGCTCATCGACGCCGGCGTGAAGATCGTCGAGTTCAATGGCGGACTGCTGCACTCCAAGACCCTGACCATCGACGGCGAGCTGACCTTCATGGGCTCGTCCAATCTCGACATCCGCTCATTCGACCTGAATTTCGAGAACGACATATTGCTGCGTGACCAGACGTTGACCGAAGCCGTGCGGGCGCGGCAGATGCAATATTTGGCGTCGTCAACACCAGTCGACCCAGCAACCGTTCGCGCCTGGCCGCTGACCCGGCGCATCTGGCTCAACATCTTTGCGATTGTCGGCCCGGTTCTATGAGTTCTTGGAGGCCACAGCCTCGGCCCAGTCCTTTGACTGCATCTCCACCAGCCGCGAGGCGGTGCGGATGAATTCGAACGCCTCCGTGACGCCTTCGCGGCCCTGATACAGATCGTCAGGCAGAGCCTCGGCGCTGAGGATGACGCGCTTGCGGCGGTCGTAGAGCGTATCGATCAGCAGGATGAAACGCTTGGCCGGATTGCGCCTTGTCTGGTCCATCACCGGCACATGGTCGATAACAAATGTGTCGAACCGGTCGGTCAGGGCGAGATAGTCACGCGCGCCGAGTGGCGCGTCACATAGATCGGCAAAGGTGAAGCGCGCTGCGTCGCCGCAGGCCGCTGGCACATGCAGGGTGCGGCCCATCAGCTCGATGTCCAGAGCTTCCGCGTCGCGCCCGTCGCAGATCGCCGCCCAGGCCTCGTCCATGCTCCGGTCAGTCTCTGGTCCGAGCGGTACCAGATAGACCGGCAGCGCATTCAGCTTGAGCATGCGGTAGTCGGTATCAGTGTCCAGCGTGACGATCTCGACATGTTTTTGCAACACATCGAGAAACGGCAGGAACAGCGCCCGGTTCAGTCCGTCCTTGTAGAGATTGGATGGCGCGACGTTGGAGGTTGCGACCAAAACGACGCCCTCGGCGAACAGGGCCGTAAAAAGGCGCGCCAGAATCATCGCATCGGCAATGTCGGTGACCGTGAATTCATCAAAACACAGCAGCCGCGATTCTGCGGCGATCGAGGCAGCCACCGGCGGTATCGGATCGTCGCCCTTGGCCTTACCCTCTTTGACCGCGCGCCGGTGAGCTGCGATGCGGTCATGCACATCGGTCATGAATTCATTGAAATGGGCGCGGCGCTTCTTGCGCAACGGCACGACACGGAAAAACATGTCCATCAGCATGGTCTTGCCGCGGCCAACGCCACCATGAACGTAGAGCCCGCGTACCGGCTCAGGAGCTTTGCGCCGCGCAAACATCCAGCCGATCACATTGGTCTTGGTAGCGACGCCTGATGTGGCGAGATCACTGACCAACCGGTCAAACCGGTGCGCGACCTCTTCCTGGCGAGGATCGCGCGTTACCTCGCCGCGTTCGACGAGGTGCAGATATTCATCAGTGACGCTGCCATGCGCCTTGAGGCCGGCATGCGGCATTGGGGGTGAACTCTAGCGGCTGAACGAGATCGTCTGGCCGCCGGTCGTCTGGCCATCATAACGCTGTGCGCCTGATGCGTAGAGCCGGGCAACCGTGTTGCCCGTATTGTCCTTCAGCACGACCTGGCTGCCGGCAACGTTCCAGGCGCGCACATTCGCGGCGTCGCCCGGGCAGCGCAGCGAGGCGGCGCGGAAATCCGAGCTCTGCTTGGTGAGCGACAGCATCATCTGACAGCCGGAACCAGCCGTATTAACCTTCCACGCGCCGACCATGGCCTCCTTGGTGACCGGGGCAGCGTTGGCTGGCGGCGTAACCGGGGTCTGCGTTCCTGGCGGAGGCGTCACGGCGGCGACATCCGTGCCCGGCGCCTGGCCAGGCGCTGGCGGAAAAGCCGATGGATCGGTTGGGCCCGATGCAATGGGCGGCGGCAGCTGGCCGGACGTCACCTGGCCGGACGGTGCGGGCGTCAGCGGCTCGGGCCGCGTGTTGACGGAATCGAACCGTGACGACTGACAGCCTGCTGCGGCAAGCGCAACAAGCGCAAACATCGCGCTTCGCTTCATCAGCGAATGAGAACTGGTCGAAATCGTCGTCATAAATCTCTCCGCAGGGCCGGCCATGTCCCGTCGCAACCGCTTGAACCACACGAACGTGGCAACGTTACGTTCAGTTGCACGCGAAGATGGTTAATATTGTCTTTGCAAAGAGCGCAAGATGCTCAAATTGCCTTGGAAGGCACAAAAATATAGCCGTCCGGGCCGATAATATGGGTTTCGCGCAGCCCATGTGGCTTGTCGGCAGAGCCCGACAGGATCGTATGGCCCGCCTCACGCGCCCGCAGCTCTATGGCGTCAGGGTCGGCGCCGTAAAGCCTGATCTCGGCGCCAAGCCCCCTGATCCCGGCTCCGCCAACAACACCCGACATCGGATGGTCGCGATAAGTATGATCGGCGTGCAGCACCAGGATCGAGCCGGCAAGGTCGGCGACGCAGAAATCAGGATCGGCATAAATTATGCCGCCACCGAGCACGTCCTGACAGAAAACCCGCATCGGCTCGATCTCCGGCACCAGCAGGTTGAGGCCGAGCCCGCGCGGCAGCGAGCGGGAAAATTCGTCCGCCGGCATCCAGGGATTCCCAATCCGTTTCTTGACCATCTCATGTTCCCTCTTGCCTTCTTAGCAATCGAGGCTTTTCACGCCGCATGCAATGGGCCAAACACAAGGGATGAAACGACGCACACTGTTGACGCTGGCGACCCTTGGCGGCGCTGCATTGCTGACGGGAGGATTTGCCGTGAGACGCGCCACCGCCGCTAACCCCTATTATCAGGGGCCGGTCAGCGACCATTTTGACGGAAAACTGTTCTTTAATCCCGACGGCATTGAACCACTGGGTTTTGTTGACCTGCTGCGCTGGCAGTTTGGCGGAGGCCGCGCCAAATGGCCTGCCGAATGGCCAAGCCCTCACAAGCAGGCAAAACCGGAAGCGCGCGTTGACGGCGATCGCATCGTGGTGACGATGGTTGGCCATGCCTCGTTGCTGATACAGGTTGCCGGGCTGAATATTGTCACGGATCCGGTCTGGTCGGACCGCGCATCACCGTTCAGCTTTACCGGGCCAAAAAGGGTCAATGCGCCCGGCATCACATTTGAGGACTTGCCGCCGGTCGACATGGTGCTGCTCAGCCACAATCACTATGACCACATGGACACGGCGACGCTGGCGCAGCTGAAACAGGCGCATGACCCGCTGGTTGTCACGCCGCTCGGCAATGATGTGATCCTGGCAGGGGCGATTCCCGGCATCAAGACACAGGCGCTGGATTGGGGTGGCACTTTGACCCACGCAAGCGCAACCATCCATGCCGAGCCGGCGCATCACTGGTCGGCGCGCGGCACGGGCGACCGGCGTATGGCGCTGTGGTGCGCCTTTGTCGTCGAGACGCCGGCTGGAAAGATCTACTTTGCCGGTGACACAGGATTTCATCAGGGCCGCAATTTCCGCGCCGCAAGCGAAAAGCACGGCCGCTTCCGCTTTGCGATGATCCCGATCGGGGCCTACGAGCCGCGCTGGTTCATGGACGGACAACACCAGAACCCGGACCAGGCGGTCGAAGCGTTCAAGCTGATTGACGCAGATTTTGCCGCAGGCATGCACTGGGGCACGTTTCAGCTGACCAACGAGCCCGTCGAAGAGCCGCGCGACCTGCTGCTCGCGGCGCTCGACCGGCAGGGCATTGACCGGGACCGGTTCCGGCCGATGCTGCCGGGCGAAGTATGGGACGTGGACCAGGCAACACCTGCGGCTTAGGAAGCAACTCTTGATTGCCTTTGCGGCCGCAAATTCCGGAGCGTGATCATATGGCCGTATGGCTTGTGCTTTTTCTTGTCCTCGCATTTGCCGCCGCCGCATTTTTATTCGGCAATGGCGGACTGGCGCGCGCCAGTCTTGTGGTGGCCGCCGCGATCTTTCTCATCATCGCGCTTTCGGTCGCCGCCTTCCTGTTTGTTGACTTCGAGGCTGGATAAGACAATTGCCCGCCACCGCTTGGTAATCTGCAGGGAATTGCCATATAAGCGCGACAATCAGACAGAAGATGCAGGGACATGGCGCAACTGGCGCAATTTGCGAAGATGAACGGCGCCGGCAACCAGATCATCGTTGCCGACATGCGTGGCGGCAAGGCGCGCGTGTCGCCGGCGGCTGCCGTCGCGCTGAATGCCGGCGCGGCCACAAAGTTCGATCAGATCATGGCGATCCACGATCCAAAGACGCCCGGCACGGACTATTTCATCGAAATCCTCAATTCCGACGGTTCGTCGGCGCAGGCCTGCGGCAACGGCACGCGCTGCGTGGTGCAGGCGCTGGCCTCCGAAACCGGCCGCAAGCTGTTCACCTTTGAAACGGTCGCCGGCATTTTGAATGCCCAGGAACATGCCGACGGAACCATCTCGGTCGACATGGGCAAGCCGCGCTTCGGCTGGGAAGACATTCCGCTGGCGGAAGAGTTTGCCGACACCCGCGCCATCGAACTACAGATCGGGCCGATCGACGCTCCGGTGCTGCATTCACCGTCGGCCGCCTCGATGGGCAATCCGCACGCCATCTTCTGGGTCGATCAGGACGTCTGGAGCTATGACCTCGATCGCTTCGGTCCTCTGCTTGAAAATCACCCGATCTTTCCCGAGCGCGCCAACATCTCGATTGCGCAGGTGATCTCGGACAACGAAATCATCATGCGCACCTGGGAACGCGGCGCTGGACTGACGCTCGCCTGCGGGTCCGCCGCCTGCGCCACTGCCGTGTCGGCAGCGCGCACCGGCCGAACCATGCGCACCGTGTCGATCCAGCAGCCCGGCGGCAAGCTCACTGTCGAATGGCGCGGCGACGACCATGTCATCCTGACAGGCCCGGCCGAATGGGAGTTTTCCGGCGTCTTTGATCCAGCCACCGGCGCGTGGACCCGCGACGCGGAAAGCGCCGCCTGATGGCTGTCGACATCGTCACATTCGGCTGCCGGCTGAACACCTACGAATCCGAGGTGATGCGCCGCGAGGCCAATGCATCCGGTCTGGGCGACCTGGCCGGTGGCGCGGTTGTGTTCAACACCTGCGCGGTGACGGCGGAAGCCGTGCGCCAGGCAAAGCAGTCGATCCGCAAGGCGCGGCGCGAAAACCCCAACGCCCGCATCATTGTCACCGGCTGCGCGGCCCAGACCGAGCCTGACACCTTTGCCGATATGGCCGAAGTGGATCTGGTGCTCGGCAATGAGGAAAAGCTCAAAGCCCAGTCCTATCGCGCGCTGCCCGATTTTGGCGTCAACAATTACGAGAAGGCGCGCGTCAACGACATCATGAGCGTGCGCGAAACCGCCTCGCACATGGTCGACGCCATCGAGGGCCGCGCCCGCGCTTTTGTCCAGGTGCAGAACGGCTGCGACCACCGCTGCACCTTCTGCATCATCCCCTATGGCCGGGGCAATTCGCGCTCAGTGCCGATGGGCGCGGTGGTGGAGCAGATCAAGCGGTTAGCTGGCAATGGTTACAACGAGGTCGTGCTGTCGGGCGTCGACTTGACCAGCTATGGCCCGGACCTGCCCGGCAGCCCGAAGCTCGGCCGGCTGGTGAAGACGATCCTGCGCCAGGTCCCCGATGTGAAGCGGCTGCGTCTGTCATCGATTGATTCGATTGAGGCCGATGACGAACTGATGGAAGTGATCGCCACCGAAAAGCGGCTGATGCCGCATCTGCACCTGTCGCTTCAGTCAGGTGACGACATGATCCTGAAGCGCATGAAGCGCCGCCATCTGCGCGACGATTCGATCCGCTTCTGCGAAGATGTGCGCAAGCTGCGGCCAGACATCGTGTTCGGGGCAGACATCATTGCGGGCTTCCCGACCGAGACGGACGAGATGTTCGAAAACTCGCTGAAGATCGTCGAGGAATGCGGTCTGACCAACCTGCACGTCTTCCCCTACTCGCCACGCAAGGGAACACCCGCAGCACGCATGCCGCAGGTGGACCGCAATCTGGTGAAGCAACGCGCTGCTGCACTGCGTGCTGCAGGCGAAAAGGCCTACCGTGCGCATCTCGCGGCGCTCGCCGGCACACGCCAGTCGATCCTCATCGAGCGCAATGGTCTCGGCCGCACCGAAGGCTTTACGCTGGCGGCGATCAATGCTGGCCAGCCCGGCGAGATCGTCGAGGCAGTGATTTCCGGCGATGACGGCGCGCGCCTCGTCGCCGAACCGATAAGACAGGCGGCCTGATGGCGTTCAATTTCATCAAGAAGGTGTTTTCCTTCGGCTCGAATCAGGTCGAGGAAACAAAGGACGGAGCAGCGGTCGAAACGCCCGCGCCCACCGAACAGGCCGCTCTGCCCGCGCCGGAAGACATGCCCGTTGCCGAGCCGGTCGCGGAACTGCCGCCGGAGCCGCAGCCAGTGGAAATTCCGGCGGAGCCGGTCGTTGCACCACCGCAGCCTGAACCTGTTCCGCCTGAAGATGTTCCAGAACCATCGCCACAGCCGCCAGCCGCTGTCGAGGCCCGGCCCGCCGAGCCTGCACTCGTCGCCGTTGCGCCGGTGCACCCGGTGCCGCCGCCTGCCGAAGCGGCCGCCGCCAAACCTGCGCCCAAGGGCGGCATCCGAAAGATGTTCGACCGCTTGCTGGGCAAGGATGAGGTCGAACATAAACCCGCTGTCGAGCCTGCGCCCGATACGAAGGCTCCGCTGCAGCCTGAACCCGCCGCACCGGAATCTGCTGCACCAGAGCCCGTTCGTCCGGAAGTAAAGCCGGAGCCGGTTGTCGAGGCAAAACCCGAACCCGAGATCAAGCCGGAGCCGGTTGCCGAGGCATCGCCGCCGTTCAGCCAGCCCGAACCGGAAATCGTTACGCGACCTGAGCCGCAGGCTCCGCCCGCTCCTGTTGAAGCTGAGACTGCGCGTATCACGCCGCTAGATCCCCCACCGGCCGATCCCGAACCTGCGCCCGAACCGGTAGTCGAACCCTCACCTGCCGTTCCGCTTGAGGCTGAGATCGCGCCAGAGCCGCCTGTCGTCGAGCCGCCGCCACTTCCGCCTGTAGCCGAAGCCCCCATTGCGCCACCCGCACCGCAACCACCAAGGCCAGCCGCCGGAAAAGTCACCGTCACAAAATCAGTCGAGGCGAAGGCAGAACCCGTCGCGGCTGCGGCTGCGCCAAAACTGTCCTGGTTCCAGCGCATGCGGGCCGGCCTGTCGCGCTCGTCGCAACAGCTGTCGGCCTCGATCACCGGCGTCTTCACCAAGAAGAAGCTGGACGAAGACACGCTGCAGGATCTGGAAGACGTGCTGATCCGCGCCGACCTCGGCGTCGAGACTGCTCTGCGCGTCACTGACACGCTGGCCGCCACCCGGCTTGGCCGCGACATTTCCGACGCCGAGGTTCGCGGCGTGATGGCGACTGAGATCGAAAAGGTGCTGAAGCCCGTCGCCATGCCGCTGGAGCTCGACCTGTCGCACAAGCCGCACGTCATTCTGGTCGTCGGCGTCAACGGTACCGGCAAGACCACCACCATCGGCAAGCTGGCCGCCAAACTCAGCCAGGGTGGCCTGAACGTCATGCTGGCGGCAGGCGACACATTCCGCGCCGCTGCCATCGAGCAGCTGAAAATCTGGGGCGAGCGGACGACGTCGCCGGTCGTCTCGTCAAAGCTTGGGGCAGATGCGGCCGGCCTCGCCTATGATGCGTTTGAACAGGCGAAAGAGGCTGGTTCCGACGTGCTCATCATCGACACCGCCGGCCGATTGCAGAACAAGGCTGAGCTGATGGCCGAACTTGAAAAGATTGTCCGTGTGCTTGGAAAACTTGACCCCGAAGCGCCGCACACCGTGTTGCAGACGGTTGACGCCACCACAGGCCAGAACGCACTCAACCAGGTCGAGATTTTCCGCAATGTCGCAGGCGTCAACGGGCTGGTGATGACCAAGCTCGACGGCACGGCGCGCGGCGGCATCCTTGTGGCGATTGCCGCCAAGCACAAGCTGCCGGTCTATTTCATCGGCGTCGGCGAACAGGTCGACGATCTCGAACCGTTCTCGGCCAACGAGTTTGCCCGCGCGATTGCGGGGGTTGCGTGATGGGCACACATCTTAAGATCGCCCCCTCCACCATGCTTCGCATGGTCCCCCTCCCCCGCTTTGCAGGGGAGGACAAGGCGGCATCGCAGATCCTCCCCCGTTTACGGGGGGTCCGAAGGACGGGCGAGACCCGTGGCTCGCCCCGGCAACGGACCGCCGAAGGCGGTAGAGGGGGCAAGAATTTTCGAGGACACACCACATGAACCCTCCCATCCTCGAACGCGATCCGGCTGATCCGAAAAAGGCTGAAATCAATCCGCTGCTGAAATTTGCGCTCGAACTCGGGCCGCTGCTGGTGTTTTTCTTCGCCAATGCGCGCGGCGAGTGGCTGGCCGGCCATTTTCCGGCGCTGGCTGAGCTTGGCGGCCCGCTATTCATCGCCACCGGCCTGTTCATGGCGGCCACCGCGATTGCACTCGCCACATCATGGATCCTGACGCGCACCTTGCCGATCATGCCGCTGGTCTCAGGCATTGTCGTCTTTGTCTTCGGCGGCTTGACGCTGTGGTTGCAGGACGCAACCTTCATCAAGATGAAGCCGACCATCGTCAACACGCTGTTTGGCGTGATCTTGCTTGGCGGCCTTTTGTTCGGCAAATCGCTGCTGGGCTACGTTTTCGAGTCCGCCTTCAAGCTCGACGCCGAAGGATGGCGCAAGCTGACCCTGCGCTGGGGTTTGTTCTTCCTGTTCCTCGCCGTGCTCAACGAAGTGGTGTGGCGCAATTTTTCGGAAGACACCTGGGTTGCGTTCAAGGTGTGGGGCGTGATGCCCATCACCATCGCTTTCACCATGCTGCAAATGCCGCTCATCATGCGGCACTCGCAGGAGGAGAAGTAGCTCCTCTCCCTTCTCCCCTTGTGGGAGAAGGTGCCTGAACGAAGTGAAGGCGGATGAGGGGTGTTGGAAGGAAAACAACTGGCCCATTAGAGCGCCGCGCGTCCAATTGGACGCGCAAAGGACGCTCTAACACTTTGAATCTGCTGCATCCTGCTTTCGAAAATCGATTCCGATTTTCGAGCCGATGCAGTATTGATGCTTTTCGGCATTCAGGCTTGAGGAGGTGCGCTTCTCGCAGCACCCCTCATCCGTCTCGGCGCAAGCGCCGATCCACCTTCTCCCACAAGGGGAGAAGGCAAGAGAGGCGGCAAATCAGCTGAAATACTGACCGCCGTTTGCCGAGATCGTCGAGCCGGTGATGAAGCCGGCCTCGTCAGACGCCAGGAACACGACGCAGCGGCCAATTTCAGCCGGGGTGCCGAGGCGGCCGACCGGGATCTGCGGGATGATGCGTTCATTCAGCACCTTCTCGTCAATCGCCATCACCATTTCGGTGCCGATATAGCCCGGCGCAATGACGTTGACGGTGATGCCAGCGCGCGCGCCTTCCTGCGCCAGCGCCTTGGTGAAGCCGATATCGCCGGCCTTGGCCGCCGAGTAGTTGGCCTGTCCGGCCTGACCCTTCTGGCCGTTGATCGACGAGATGGTGATGATGCGGCCAAACTTGCGGTCGCGCATGCCAACCCACAGGGGATGTGTCATGTTGAACACGCCCGTCAGATTGGTGTCGATCACCTCTTTCCAGAGCTGCGGCGTCATCTTGTGGAACATCGCGTCGCGGGTGATGCCGGCATTGTTGACCAGCACATCGATCGGGCCGAGATCAGCCTCTACCTGCTTGATGCCTGCGGCGCAGGCCTCATAGTCGGCGACCGACCATTTATAGGTCTTGATGCCGGTTTCGGCGGTGAATTTTGCGGCGGCCTCGTCATTGCCCGCATAATTGGCGGCAACCTGATAGCCAGCGTTCTTCAACGCGATTGAAATTGCTGCGCCAATGCCGCGCGAGCCGCCGGTGACGAGTGCAGTACGTGCCATTTATGTAGTCCTCCCTGGGTACTAGAAGATTTGTGGGAGTAGGGCAGCAAGGCAATAGGGCAGTAGGGAATTGAACTGGCGGAGCATTCCGCCTGAACCCGACTGCCTTACTCCCCTACTGCCTTACTGCCCTAGTTCATTGCTTCAACGCACATGGCCACACCCATGCCGCCACCGATGCAAAGCGTCGCAAGGCCCTTCTTGGCGCCGCGGCGCTTCATTTCGTGCACCAGCGTGTTGAAGATACGCGCGCCCGACGCGCCGATCGGATGGCCGATGGCGATCGCGCCGCCATTGACGTTGACGATGGACGGATCCCAGCCCATGCCCTTGTTGACGGCCAGCGCCTGCGCAGCGAATGCTTCATTGGCCTCGACCAGATCGAGATCCTTCACCGTCCAGCCGGCCTTTTCCAGCGCCTTCTTCGAGGCCGGGATCGGGCCGGTGCCCATGACCGACGGATCGACGCCCGCAGTCGCCCAGGAGACGATGCGCGCCAGTGGCTTGATGCCTCGCTTGTTGGCTTCTTCTTCGGTCATCAGCAGCACGGCGGCTGCGCCGTCATTGATGCCGGACGCGTTGGCGGCTGTAACCGTGCCTTCCTTGTCGAAGGCCGGGCGCAGCTTCTGCATCGCCTCAATGTTTGCGCCATGGCGGATATATTCGTCAGCGTCGACAACCGTATCGCCCTTCTTGCCCTTGATGGTGACGGCGACGATCTCGTCCTTGAATTTTCCCGCCTTCTGCGCCGCTTCAGCCTTGTTCTGCGAGGCAACTGCAAACTCGTCCTGCGCCTCCCGGGTGATCTGGAACTGGCGCGCCACGTTCTCGGCGGTGTTGCCCATGTGGTAACCGTTGAACGCGTCCCACAGACCGTCCTTGATCATGGTGTCAACCAGCTTGACGTCGCCCATCTTGGCGCCGGCACGCAGGTGCTGTGCATGCGCTGACAGCGACATCGACTCCTGGCCGCCCGCCACAATGATCTTGGCGTCGCCGTTGGCGATCTGCTGCAGGCCGATGGCAATGGTGCGCAAGCCCGATCCGCAGACTTGATTGAGACCCCAGGCCGATGCCTCGACAGGAACGCCGGCAGCGACTGCCGCCTGGCGCGCCGGGTTCTGGCCCTGGCCGGCGGTCAACACCTGCCCAAGAATGACTTCATCCACGTCGGCGGCGTCGACACCGGCGCGCGACAGCACTTCCTTGATGACGATTGCGCCAAGTTCATGCGCCGGCAACGCGGCGAACGAGCCGTTGAAGGAACCGACCGGGGTGCGGGCGGCAGAGGCAATGACGATGGAGGGTTCTGCGGACATGAGGTTCTCCCGGGATGTTTGCCGTTTCAGGCAGGTTGGATGTTTCTTGCCCGTCCACAAGCGCGAGTCAAACCGGAAATGAGGCTTAGGTCGGCGAGTTTGAACGGTCAGTGCGATCTGAAAATGCAGCCAGCGGCGCATTTTTGCAGCGCCAACGGGGTCTTGCAGTGCACAAACCGCTTTCATTTAGCGCCGGTTTGGGCATATCCTTATATTAGTTAGTCAATTTAACAGCTGCCCTGCGATCGAGCCGGGCATTGGCAGGGGCATCACGATGGCCGCAAAAGACGATACAGTCGTGATCAAGAAATACGCGAACCGGCGTCTCTACAACACCGGCACATCAACCTATGTGACGCTCGAAGATCTTGCCGAAATGGTGAAGCGCGACGAGGAATTCACCGTTCAGGATGCCAAGACCGGGGAAGATATTACCCATCCGGTTCTGACCCAGATCATCTTCGAACTGGAGAACAAGGACGGGCAGAACATGCTGCCGATCCCGTTCCTGCGTCAGTTAATCGCATTTTACGGCGACCAGATGCAGATGGTTGTGCCCGGCTTCCTCGAACAGTCGATGAGTGCATTTGCCAAGGAGCAGGAGCGCTTTCGCGAGCAGATGAAGACAACGCTGGGGTCATCGCCGATTGACGTCATGAATGTGCCAACCTCGCTCAAAGGATTGGAGGAGCAGGCGCGGCGCAATGTCGAACTGTTCCAGAACGCCATGCGCATGTTCACGCCCTTTCCCGGCGCAGCTCCTTCCACAAAGCAGGCCGAGCCCGAGAAGAAGACGGACAAGACCGAAAAGCCGGCCCGCGCCGACGACATCTCGGATCTGAAGGACCAGATCGCTGCCATGCAGCGCAAGCTGGATTCACTCAGCTGAAGTTCACGTCCCGCCCGGCTGACCGGATCGACACCGAGAAGCCGGCCAGCACGTCGACCAGCGCAATCATCGTCAGCACAAAGAACAGCGACGTCGCCGCACCGGGAACCAGCAGGAACTCGACCAGGAAGGCGACGAAGACAAACGTCGACAGAAGATGGTCGATCACCGACGCATTCGACGTGCGCGTCGACTTGATGATTTCGACAAACAGGAAAAACAGGCCGATCAGCACCATCAGGTCGGCCAGCGTCATCGACCATGTGCCGCCCGACATCATGGTCAGCTGGAACAGCGTCTGTGCCCAGGGATTGGCGCCGCTACCGCCGAACAGCCCGGCAAGCCCGAGATTGTAGAGAATAAACGGGATGATGAGGAGCGGGATACTGGCGAGCAAGAGCGTTCTCCGTAGAGGTGCGGCTTGCTGGCTCTTCTAGAGGCTTTCAGGACCAGATGGAATCCCCAAAGCAAAAAGGCCGGCGCGAGGCCGGCCTTGAAGCAATCAGCAGCGAAAGGCGATCAGCCTTCCTTCTGCTCCAGAACCTGGCGGCCACGATACATGCCGGTCTTCAGGTCGATGTGGTGCGGGCGGCGCATTTCGCCGGAATTCTTGTCCTCGACATAGGTCGGGTTCTTCAGCGCATCGGCCGAACGGCGCATGCCGCGCTTGGAAGGCGAAGTCTTTCGTTTAGGTACTGCCATTGTCCTGCTCCGGGCGTTCGTCAACCGCCGGGAATGCCCCACATTCAGGCATCGCGCATGGCGGATTGTTGAGAAAGTCGGGGTGCCTATACACGCAAGACCGGCATTTGGCCAGTGTGTCACGCAAAAAATGAGTCGCGGCTGCTTTGGTCTCTATTTGACGCAGGTGACATAGTCGCCCGCCGCCATCGCGCGGCGCTCGACGCGGTTGGCGATGCGCCGCAGCCCCGCCGACGGTTTTCCAGGATTGCGCAGAATCGGATTAGGCAAGGCCGCCGTCAGCAGCGCGGCCTGGCGGCGGGTCAGGCTTTTGGCAGGCACTCCGAAATAATGCCGGGCGGCGGCCTCAACGCCGTAAATATTGGGGCCAAGTTCGGCGATGTTGATGTAGATTTCCATGATCCGGCGTTTTGACATCACCAGATCAACATAAAAGGCGTAGGGGATTTCGATCGCCTTGCGCAGCGCGCCAAGCGGGCGGCTCCACAGAAACAGGTTCTTCACTGTCTGCATGGTGATCGTCGACGCGCCACGGCTGACCTCGCCCTCCATCGCATCGTCCAGAACCGCGCTCAACTCACGCCAGTCGATTCCGCGGTGCGAGCAGAACTGGCCGTCTTCAGACATGATGATCGAATGCAGCATGACAGGCGCGACGTCTTCGATCTCGACCCATTGCCGGTCATAGCCCTGAAGGGTCGCGATGTCCTTGATCATCAGCGTCGAAACCGGATGCACAAAGGGCACGATATAGATCAGCGTCAGCACGATCGGCGCTAGCGCAAGCCCTGCTCCAAACAGGACAAGGCGGCGCAACCAGCTGCGCCGCCGCTTTTGTCCCCGGTATCGTCCTGCCATGTCGGGCTCCGGATCGACGGTGGGCGCGCTGTTCTTGGCTGCCTTGCGTGCCATACCACTCCGCATATCGGCGCGCCGCGCCGCTGGCAACCGCATGCGCGCGCCTTCGCCTTGACCGGCGCGATTATTGCGGGCATCGCTGACCGGAATGAACACGCCTGATACCCCTACTTTTGATGATCGCCTCGCCGCACGCGCCGCCCAGGTGGAGAAATTGCTGCGCGCACTGCTCGACACACGGCCCGAAAGTGGCGAAATCAGCCGGCCGGAACGGCTGATCGCGGCCATGCGCCACGGCGTGCTGAACGGCGGCAAGCGGTTGCGCCCGTTCCTGGTGCTTGAATGCGCCGCGCTGTTTGACGCCGGCGAGGCGCAGGCATTGCATGTCGCAGCCGCACTGGAGGCGATCCATTGCTACTCGCTGATCCATGACGATCTGCCGGCGATGGACGACGACGATTTGCGCCGTGGCCAGCCAACCGTGCACCGCGCTTATGATGAAGCGACTGCGATCCTGGCCGGGGACGCCCTGCTGACTTTTGCGTTCGATATTGTCACCTCGCCCGCTGCCGATATCGAGCCGCGCACTGCCGTTGAGCTGGTGCGGGCGCTGTCACGCGCCGCCGGTATGGGCGGCATGGTGGGCGGGCAGGCGCTCGATTTGCAGGCCGAACGCATCAAGCCGGACGAAGCGGGCATCATTACCTTGCAGGCGATGAAGACCGGCGCGCTCATCCGCTTTGCCTGCGAGGCTGGCGCAATTCTTGGCAAGGCCCAGCCAGAAGATCGGGAGCGCATTGCCGAGTTTGGCTCGGCTGTTGGTCTGGCCTTCCAGCTGGCCGACGATCTGCTCGACATTACTTCCAACGCCAAGGCGATGGGCAAGGCAACCGGCAAGGATGCTGCCGCTGGCAAGGCAACACTGCCCGCCATGCACGGCGCAGACTGGACAAGGCAGCAGCTCAAGGGGCTCGTTGCCCGGTCGCACGAATTGCTCGAACCTTATGGCGAAGCCGCTGAAACGCTGAAGCAGGCGGCGACCTTCATCGCCGAGCGCAAAAACTAAGGCCGGGTCCACGCCTCTGGCTTCTTGCCCTGTTCGAGCAGATAGAACCCGTTGCCGGCGACTGGCTGCCATTCGCTGGTTTCGCCCGACGGCCAGATCACCCGGACCTCGGCGGTCTTTTCGGCGCCGAGACCAAAATGCACCCAGCCGGCGCTGCCGCCAGCGTGGCCACCGCCAGATGTGATCTCGCGCCGGTCGACATGACCACCGCAGCGAACCTCGATCCAGCCATTGATCGCGTTGACGTTTGGCGCGGGCTGGCGAAGCGCAAACTGCACCCAGTTGCCGGCATCCGCCGTAACATTGCGCCAGATCTCGGTCTTGTCGTTGCGGTTGACGACGACGAGGTCGACCAACCCGTCGAGATTGAAATCAGCCAGTGCCGCCCCGCGCGCCTGCCGCATGCTGGCGACGCCAGCAGTCTCGCCGGCTTCGACAAACTTTCCGTCTGGCTGCTGCATCAACAGATTGTTCGGGTCTTTCATCGCAAAGTCCGGCATCTCCCAGACATTGCCCTTGGCGACGAACAGATCGGCCAGGCTGTCATTGTCGACATCTTCAAACTGCGCATGCCAAGCGGTCGATGGCTTGATCTCGCCGCCGGTATAGGGCCGGTGCGCGGTGACGCCGCGGGCAAAGGCGACATCGGCATAGACAGGCGGCGCGCCGGGCTCAGGCGTCGCCAGCGTCTGCAATTTGTTGTCGGCCATCGAAGTCAAAAAATATTCGGGAAAGCCGTCGCGATCCAAATCATGACCGGCGATGCCCATGCCCCAGATCTTCAGCACCTTCCAGCCTTCTTCCAGACCGTAGAGTTTTGGCGGTTGGCCAGCCTCGACGTGCCAGAGCTGCTCCTGCCCGCCCTTGTAATATTCGCGGTCGTTCGACACGCGCAGCGATGGCGTGCCCGAACGGTTCCAGTCGGTGAACAGCATCGACAACGAGCAGTAGCTCGGCTTCAGCGCCAAAGGCGGTGCAAACTTCCCGGCCTCGCCCGGACGATGCAGCCAGTTGTCGGTGCACGAACCCCACGGAAACGCTTCTTCCTTGCGGTCGATATAGTTGCCGATGGCGATCGTTGGCCAGGCAGCACCCTTTTCCCATGTCGCCGCATAGGCGCTCGACCAGGCGTCTCCGCCGTCAAAACCCCAGGCCTCGTTCACCCGTTCGAAGCGGCACGCCCCCTTGCCGCGCATCACGACATTTTCGCCGACCCGCAGCAGCACGATGTCCATCAATCCGTCGCTGTCGATGTCGAGCGGATAAGCGCCCGACACCATCTCGAGTTCGAGACCACTATCGAAAGGCTCAAAGCGCAACTGCCCGCCGACTGCAGACCTGTTGCGCAGCAGTTTGGCCTTGGCGGTTCCGCCAGCCAGAACCAGATCTGGCATCCGGTCTCCGTCACAGTCAAAACTTGCCGCGCCGCCGCCGACCATGAATTCCCAGCCGCCGGAAAATGTGTGATCGATGCCGGCGGTTGCGGTTTCATCCGCAAATTTCGGGGTTACGGCATTCGCGCTCGCGGTCATGGCTACTAGTGCGGCGGCGGCGAGAACGCGCCTCATGGCTGAACCGTCTTCAACTTGACCGAATAGGCCCCGATGCAACGGCCTTGTTCCAGCCCGAGCTCGATCGCCGCGCGATAGTGAATGCCGCCATAGAGACGCGAAATACCGGCTTCTTCGGCGGCGGCGCGAAAGCTCGCATACATGCGTGGGGCCAATCCGTCATCTTCGTGGGTTCGGTCTTCAAAGGCAAAATCGTCGCCGAAGAACGCTGCGAGGACGACTTCGGCAGCGCCCGACTGGGTTGAGTGGCCGGACGGGTATTCCGGAAAGGGCGGCGTGATGAGCAAGGTTTCCCACTTTGGATCGATCACCCGGCGGATATAGGTGACAGGCCGCACCAGATCGTAGCGGAACTTCTCGTGCCAGCAGCCGATAAAGGCGTCCGCGACCGAGACGCCGAGACGCGCCAGAATGTCGGCGCTGCGCGCAGCATCTGCCTGCTCGCCATCAAGGATATGCATCGCAATCGAAATCCAGTGGCCGGGCGGCGTCGGCGACAGCATCGGATCATCCGACCAGAAGCGCGCAATGATCCGCTGCTCCGGCGTCAGATTGTTGACCGCCTCGTAGACTTCAAGCGCCTCCGTGTAGAACTCCGATCCCTTGTCCTCACTGTAAGCGGGCGGCGGAGGCAGGCCGCAATCCTTTCCGCTCGGTGTGGCAAAGGTGCGGTTCTCTCCCCAGCCGGGCAGCAGCGGCATTTGCTGCTGGCGGATCAGGTTGGTTGGAACCCAATGCGCGGGGCCTTCAGTGATTTTGTATTCCAGCGGAAAGCCCATGTTCTCGACCACCGCGCCCCCGTCGGTTTTCGACCATGCCAGAATATGCTGGCCAAGCACCTGACCATAGGCTTCGCTGCGCGCCACCACATCCGGCGCGACTCCCTGCGCAACATCCGCCTTCAGCTTGCGCTCCATCGCAGCCAGCGCCCGCTGGCCGGTTGGGCCGGTATTGGCGAAGTAGTTCTGTGCGCCAAACGCAACCGCCGCCTGCAGCACGACGCCTTCGTCATAGGCTTGCCCGGCTTCGCGCTGCGGCAAGGGTTTCATATCGTTGAGTTGACCGGCCAGCGTCACGAGTTTCGGATCGCCCGACGCAGCGGCTTCATAAGCGGAAACGCCAAGGTAGGCGAAGGCCCGCGACGCAACCGGCGGTGAATAGGTTGGCGTGTGACGCACCAGTTCCAGCACCAGACGATACCAGGTGCGCAGCATCTGGCCGTTGGCCACACCGTCATTGGAGGCGGACGCCGGAAGGGCGGCAAAGATGAAGGCGGCGGCGAGAGCCGCCGGGATCAGACGTTTGAGAAACAAGCCGGTCCTCCCTGACCAGATGTGCGAGGGAGGTAAACACGCGGGCGGGCGCGGCGGCAAGTGGGCGCGCCAACCTTTATCCTCCCCCGTTTACGGGGGGTCCGAAGGACGGGCGAGACCCGCGGCTCGCCCCGGCAAGGGACCATGCGCAGCATGGTGGAGGGGGCAAGCGGCGCCTCGCTCCTCACTCCTCCTGGATCGCATACCCCGCACCCCGAATGGTGCGGATGACATCGGTCTGGCGGCCAGTGTTCACCGCCTTGCGCAGCCGGCCGACATGCACATCGACCGTGCGTTCGTCGATATAATTGGTGTCGCCCCAGACATTGTCGAGCAACTGCCCACGCGAATAGACCCGTCCCGGATGGCGCATCAGAAATTCAAGCAGGCGGAACTCTGTCGGCCCGAGTTTCACTTCTCCCTTGCCGCGATGCACCCGGTGCGATTCGCGGTCGAGCACGATATCGCCCACCTTCAAGACCGACGACAGGACTTCGGGTTTCGCCCGGCGCAGCAGCGCCTTGACCCGCGCCAGCAATTCAGGCGTCGAAAACGGCTTGACGAGATAATCATCAGCGCCGGTCGACAGTCCGCGCACCCGGTCGCTTTCCTCTCCCCGCGCGGTCAGCATGATGATCGGCAGGCGCTCGGTCTCCGGCCGCATACGCAACCGGCGGCAGAGCTCAATGCCGGACACCGCAGGCACCATCCAGTCGAGCACCAGAAGGTCAGGCACGTTTTCCTGCAAACGCAATTCGGCCTCGTCACCGCGCGCGATAACCTCGACCTGATAGCCTTCGGCCTCGAGATTGTAGCGAAGCAGGACGCAAAGCGGCTCCTCGTCTTCCACCACCATGACCTTGGGAGCGATCATCCGATTCTCTCCTTACGCGGCGGGCACAGACACCGCGCCGGTCTCATCGATTTTTGGCCGGTGCACGGGCAGCTGATCGCCGGTCATCACATAATAGGCGTTTTCGGCGATGTTCGTCACATGGTCGCCGATGCGCTCCAGGTTCTTGGCGCAGAACAACAGATGCGTGCAGGGCGTGATATTGCGCGGATCTTCCATCATATAGGTGAGAAGTTCACGGAAGATCGACGTGTATTGAATGTCGATCTGCTCGTCTTCGGCGCGCAGGTCCACCAGCGCCTGCGGATTGCGCCCGACATAGTGGTCGATGACGCCGTTCACCTGCGCCAGCACCATGCCGGACATGGCTTCCATCGAATGCGACAGTTTTCGCGGCGTCGGCGTCTGGCCAACAGCATTGACGCGTTTGGCGATGTTCTTGGCCATGTCGCCGATCCGCTCGAGATCATTCGCCATACGAATGGCCCCGACCACGGCACGCAGGTCCTGCGCCATCGGCTGGCGTTTGGCGATCAGCGTGATGGCGCGTTCGTCCAGTTCGCGCTGCTTGGCGTCGAGCACAACGTCTTCGGAGACGACCCGCTGCGCCAGCGCATTGTCGGAGGCGACGAGCGCGGCGGTCGAATTGCGCACCATGTCCGCCGCCCGGTCGCCCATGTCGCGAATGAGCTTGTCGATTTGTTCGAGTTCCAGGTCGAACGACCTGACTGTGTGCTCACCCATGGGTGTTCTCCGAAATTCTGTTCCTGGCGCAGTCCTGAAATCGCATCAGGACGTGGCGAAAATGGTGGTCGGTGAGGACCGGAGCGGAGCGTGCTTTGCGCACGTGAGCACCGGAAGCCGAACCGAACGCCATTTGCAGACCGTCCTCATGTGATTTCACCCGAAGCGGCCGGTGATATAGTCTTGTGTCCGCTTGTCATCCGGCGACGTGAACATCTTTTCCGTCGCGCCTTCCTCGACCAGATAGCCAAGATGGAACATCGCCGTGCGCTGCGACACGCGCGCGGCCTGCTGCATCGAGTGGGTGACGATGACGATGGTGAAATTCTGCCTGAGCTCGTCGATCAGTTCCTCGATCTTGGCAGTCGCAATCGGGTCAAGCGCCGAGCAGGGTTCGTCCATGAGAATGACTTCCGGCGACACAGCGATGGCGCGGGCGATACACAGGCGCTGCTGCTGGCCGCCGGACAATCCGGTGCCCGGCTCATGCAGCCGGTCCTTGACCTCGTTCCACAGCGCGGCGCGCTTCAGGCTCTCCTCGATGACCTGATCCATCTCGGCCTTGGTCCTGGTCAGGCCGTGAATACGCGGCCCGTAAGCGACGTTTTCATAGATCGACTTCGGGAACGGGTTCGGTTTCTGGAACACCATGCCGACGCGGGCGCGCAGCTCCACAACGTCGATCGCCTTGTCATAGATGTCTTCGCCGTCGAGCGTGATGAGACCGCCGACACGCGCCGAAGGGATCGTATCGTTCATCCGGTTCAGGCAGCGCAGAAAGGTCGACTTGCCGCAACCCGACGGGCCGATCAGCGCCGTCACCTGCTTCTCGCGCACGTCGAGATCGACGCCGAACAGCGCCTGCTTCTCGCCGTAGTGAACGGTGACCTTGTCACCCTTCATCTTGATCGTTTCATTGGGTTTGGCATTCATGGCGCCGGCCACCGCTTCTTCGAGTTTCTTCTCGGACATGATGTTCATAACGTATTCCACTACCAGCGGCGTTCGAATTTGCGGCGCAGGATGATCGCCGTGATGTTCATGGTCATCAGGAAGGCGAGCAGGATCATGATCGCGCCCGACATGCGCTCGACAAAGGCGCGCTCGGCCTCGTTGGACCACATGTAGATCTGCACCGGCAGCGCGGTCGATGGATCAAGCGGTGTCGACGGATAGTCGGCGACAAACGCCACCATACCGATCAGCAGCAAGGGCGCTGTCTCGCCAAGCGCACGCGCCAGTCCGATGATCGTGCCGGTGAGGATGCCCGGCATCGCCAGCGGCAGCACATGGTGAAAAACCATCTGCATGCGCGATGCGCCAAGCGCCAGCGCAGCCGAGCGGATCGACGGCGGCACGGCGGCCAGCGCTGCCCGCGTCGCGATGATGATCGTTGGCAGCGTCATCAGCGACAGCGTGATGCCGCCGACCAAGGCCGCCGAGCGCGGCATGCCGAGGAAGTTGATGAACACTGCCAGCCCCAGCAGGCCGAAGACAATGGACGGCACGGCGGCGAGATTGTTGATGTTGACCTCGATCAGATCGGTCAGCCGGTTTTTTGCGGCAAACTCTTCCAGATAGATCGAGGCCGCAACGCCAATCGCCAGCGCCAGCACCAACACGATGCCCATCATGTAGAGCGAACCGACAATCGCCACGCCGATGCCTGACGTTTCGGGACGGCTCGACGCGCCGAACGTAAACAGGCCGGTGTTGAATTTCTGCGCCAACACGCCCTCTTCGGCCAGCTGGTTCATCCAGACGATCTGCTGGTCCTTCACCTTGCGCCGCGCCTCGGGAACCGAGAGGTCAACCTGGCCCTTGAAGGCGGAATCGATATTCGCCGAAGCCAGCATCGACACATCAACCGTCTTGCCCATCAGCGCCGGATCGGCGACCAGCATGTCGCGCAGCTGGATACGGGCACTGTCGGAGATGAAGCCCTTCAGCTCACGTGTCCTGGCCTTGTCGGCGGCGGCAATGCCGAGCTTTGTCGCCAGCGCCTGCTGCGCCAGTCTGTCGTAATTGGCCTTGACCAGCACCATCGGGTCGCTGTCGCGCTTGTTCTGCGGATCAAGCACTGTCGCGTCAAACGTCACCGGCAGCGTCACATTGGTCTGCCAGAAGGCAGTGTAACCCTTGCTGACGATCGAACCCAGCATGATCGCCAGGAAAGACAGGCCAAACACGATGGCAATGACGCCATAGGCCTTGAAGCGGGCTTCCGCCGCATAGCGCTTCTTGATGCCGATATCGCGGCGCGCCGGGCGGGCAGAGACGGGCAGCGCCGTATCGGGGGTGATGACACTCATTCGTACTGCTCCCGATATTTGCGCACGATGGCCAGCGCCACGACATTCATCGCCAGCGTGACGAAGAACAGAGTGAGGCCAAGCGCAAACGCCACCAGCGTCTGCGGTGAATTGAACTCGAGGTCGCCGGTCAGCTGGTTGACGATCTTGACGGTGATCGTTGTCATCGCCTCGAACGGATTGGCCGTGAGGTTCGCGGCAACACCAGCAGCCAGCACCACGATCATCGTCTCGCCAATCGCCCGCGAAGCCGTCAGCAGCACCGCGCCGACAATGCCCGGAAGCGCCGCAGGCAGGATGACACGTTTGATCGTTTCCGAGCGGGTTGCGCCCAGCCCCAGCGAGCCGTCACGCATCGCCTGCGGCACGGCGCTGATAATGTCGTCCGACAGTGACGACACGACAGGGATCAGCATCACACCCATGACCAGACCGGCGGTAAAGATTGACTGCGCCTGGATGAATGGCTGGCCGCCCCACAGCGCCGCCGACAGGTCACGCATCCAGGGTCCGAGCGTAATGAGCGCAAAGATGCCGTAGACGATGGTCGGAATACCGGCGAGCAGTTCAAGCGCCGGCTTCACCACCGTGCGCACCGGGCGCGACGCATATTCCGACATGTAGACCGCCGACATCAGCCCGACGGGCACGGCGACGAGCAGCGCGACGAAGGCGATGTAGAGCGTGCCGGACAGCAGCGGGATCAGCCCGAACTGGCCCTGCGCACCGTCGGAGCCTGCAGCGGCAAAGCGCGGGTCCCACACGGTGCCAAAGAAGAACGACAGCGGCGACACTTCGCGGAAGAAGGCAAGCGTCTGGAACAGCATCGACAGGACAATGCCAATCGTCGTCAGGATGGCGATGGTTGATGCGCCAAACAGCGTCCACAACATCACCTTCTCGACCTTGTCGCGGGCGCGCGACCGGGTGGCAATCTGGCTCAAGCCCAGCAGAGCGCCTGCAACCGCCAGCGCGATGGCGATCAGGCTGCCGGTCAGCGAAAGCGTTGCGGCAGTCTGGTTGGCGGCGGCAGCGATCGGCAGCATGTAGTCGGCGGTATCAGCTGCCAGCGTCACGCCCTTGGCGGCGAGCAGCGGCGACAACTCATTGATCGTTGTTGGCAGATTGGCCTGATCGTTCGCATCGAGCAGGTTGATGCTCGACGCCAGCCGCTTCACCAGCGAGGTCGCAGTGGCGGCAGTCTCGGCAGAAGCCGCATGGACGGCGGCCGAAATGCTGCGGTCGACATAGTTGGCCGAGCCGACCGACCAGGCGATGAAGAACAGAAGCGCCGGCAAGGTCGCCAGCAGCATGGCCCATGCGCCGTGATATTGCGGCCGCGAATGGACCTTTGTCTTGCCCGTGTCGAGGGCGGCAGCGCGCGCGCGGCCAATGGCCAGGGCAGCAAGGCCAATACCGACGATCAGCAGCAGGGTAATCAGACCGGACATCTTTCAGCCTTCGCGGGAAGGTTGTTCGGCAGGCGAGAGAGCCTGCCGCTGCTACCCTTCCGTTGCCGGAAGAGTAGCGTTTGCGGTGCGCCGGGGGAATGGCATCCCCCGGCCCGGATTACATCGTCTTGCCGCCCGAGAAGGCGTCACGCTGTTCCTGACGCTCGGCGTCGGGCGCAGGCACCAGGCCATATTCGGCAAGCGGGCCGTCAGGGCCGACCATTTGGTCGTCGAGGAAAAACTCGACATAGTCCTTGAGGCCGGGCACGACACCCAGATGCGCCTTCTTGACGTAGAAGTAGAGTGGACGCGACACCGGATAGGAACCGTCTGCGACCGTGTCGACCGACGGCGTCACACCGCCAACGGTGGCGACCTTCAGTCTGTCGGCATTGTTTTCGTAGAAGGACAGGCCAAACACGCCGACGCCCTGCTTGTTGCTATCGATACGCGCCAGCGTCTCGGTGTAGTCGCCGTCAATGTCGACTGCCTTGCCGTCCTTGCGCACCTGCTTGCAGGACGCATCGGCAGCCTTTTCGTCCATGCCTGCAGCCTTGGCGGCTTCAACGCCACCGAGCGCCTTGCATCCGGCGATCAGCAGTTTTTCTTCAAACACTTCGCGGGTGCCGTGCTTTTCGCCGGGGATGAAGGCGGCGATGTCCCAGTCCGGCAGCGCCGCATTGACCTGGTTCCACTTGGTGTTCGGATTGTCCACCAGCTTGCCGTCGACGGCCACCTTGGCGGCCAGCGCCTTGTAGATATCTTCAGGCGTCAGTGCCCAGTCCGGGCCGGCTGCGTCTGTGGCAAACACGATGCCGTCATAGCCGAACTTCACTTCCTGAATGTCGGTGACGCCGTTGGCCTTGCAGCTTTCAACTTCGCTGTCCTTCATGGCGCGCGACGAATTGGCGATGTCGATGGTGTTGTCGCCTGCGCCCTTGCAGAATTCCTTGATGCCTGCGCCCGAACCACCTGATTCAACGACCGGCGTCTTGAAGTTGGAAAATGTTTCGCCGAACCGCTCGGCGACGATCTTTGCGTAGGGCAGCACGGTCGAGGAACCGGCAATTTGAACCTGATCGCGGGCGGCGGCGTATGTAGCAGATGCGGCGAGCGCGAGTGCAGCTGCCGACGCGGTGAGAATGAACTTGTTCATGGCCTGCTCCTGTCCGGAATACGATTGGGAGCATCGCGCCCCCGTCTGGCAGGGGTGCCAATAGAGGCTGCATGTAACAGCCATGTGACAGTCAATGCCGGGTAGAAAATTCCGGGCCGGAGCCGCCCGAAATCACTCGGCCATCTGCGCGCTCAGGTCGACGCCAATCCACAATTCGATCTTGGCCAGCAACGCATTGGGGCTGATCGGTTTGGGCAGATAGTCGTCCATACCAGCGCTGATGCAGCGTTCGCGGTCGTCTTTCAGCGCGTGCGCGGTAACACCGACAATCGGAACGTGGCCGCCTGCTTTCTGCTCGATCGAACGGATCGCCTGAGTAGCCTCCATGCCGTTCATGCCTGGCATCGACACGTCCATCAGGATCATGCGTGGATGAAGCCGCCGAAATGCCTCGACTGCCTTCTCACCATCGCCGGCGATCTCGAACGTCAGATCGGTTTCCCCGAGGATCTGCCGGAAGACGAGCTGGTTCACCTCATTATCTTCGGCCACAAGGACATCGACCTCACCATCTGGCAAAGGTTCGGCCGAAGCGCCGCCCTGCACCAGCGTCAGCCGCGGTTTGAGGTTTGCAGTCTCTTCGCTTCGTGCGGCGCGTTTACCGATGCACGAGACGACAGTGTCAAACAATGCCGATGAACGGGCCGGCTTGACCAGATGGGCGTCAATATCGATGTCCCGATAGGCTGACAGCGGCTCATCGACAGACGACAGCAGGATGATCGGAGTCTTGTCGAAATAGGGGTTGGCGCGAATTTGCCGTGCTAGCTCATCTCCGCTCATGCCCGGCATCTGGAAATCGATAACGGCGCAATCTACCCGGCTGCCGATCGCTTCAATGGCGGCGAGCACTTTCAACGCTTCCTCGGCATCTGTCGCCGCGCAGGCATTGAATGTCCAGCTTTGCATCTGCTCCATCAGGATGGTGCGGTTGATTGCGTTGTCGTCGACGACCAGAACGCGCGCGCCGGCGGCGTTGAGTGGAGCCTGAATTGCCTCTGCTTCGCCAGACGCGGCAGGAAGCGGCAGTCTGACAGAGAATCTGGAGCCGCTGCCGGGCTCGCTCGTCACGCCGATGACCCCATCCATCAACTCGACCAGCCGGGACGTTATGGCGAGGCCAAGGCCTGTTCCCTCATGGCGGCGCGTTGAGGATGTGTCCACCTGGCTGAATTTTTCGAACAGAAGACCAAGCTTGTCGGCAGGTATCCCGATACCAGTATCAGAGATTGCAATTTCGAGGCTCCAGCCGTTCTCCGCGCGCTCCCCTCCAACGTCGATCATGACATGGCCGGTGTCGGTGAACTTGACAGCATTGCCGACCAGATTGGTGACGATCTGCCGGATGCGGCCCGCATCGCCGACAAAGCGGCGTGGCAGCGAAGGATCGACCCGGACGATCAGCTCCAGGTCCTTTTCCTTGGCTTTGGTGGAAAGCAGCGCGCCGACATCTTCCACCGTTTCTGCCAGATTGAACGGCGCGGGATCGAGTAGAACCTGTCCGGCGTCGATCTTCGAGAAATCGAGAATATCGTTGATGATGGTCAGCAGCGCATTGCCGGATTTGACGATGATGTCGGCGAAAGTGCGTTGCTTGCAATCGAGTTCTGTACGCGACAGAAGTTCCGCCATGCCGAGCACACCGTTCATTGGCGTACGGATTTCATGGCTCATATTGGCGAGAAAGTCCGACTTCGCCCTGTCGGCCAGCACTGCGCGATGTTCGGCCTCTTTCAGATCACGTTCGCGCTCGGCAAGTTCCGTCACATCAAAATAGGCCGCGAGCCGCTTGCCATTGGCAAGCGATTTGACCGTAAAGATGACCGAGCGGCCATCCGAAAGCTGCAATTCGCGTGGCGCAGACTGGTTTGAGCGGATTTCGTCCAGGATTCGTTCAACTTGCGCGTCCCACTCGCCCTGCTGCAATTCCTGCAGACCCATGCGCCGGGTTACGTCGATGAAGGTGCGATAGTGCGCTCTGACTGGAGCGTCGTCAGCATCGACCTTCCACATGTCGTAATAGGCGCGGTTTACGAACTGCGTGACGAGGTCTTCGTCGAGCAGCACGACCCCCATTGGCATGGCGTCCAGCGCCAGTTGCAGATCGTTAGACGGCGGCTGCACGGTTGCTGGTCCTTCGCCCGTCAGCAAACTCGAAACATCTCTGCCCTGGCCGCTATAGCCGAGAAACGCACCGGTCTTGTCGAAGCGCGGTTCGCCCGAAACGCTGATCCATCTGATTGCCAGGCCAGGCGTCTCGATCCGGCAGACAAGGTCGTGGAACCGGTCGAATGTGTCGAGGGCCGCCAGAAACGGCTGGCGCTGCGCCGGGTCCGCAATCTGGCCAGCGAGTTGGCGGACACCCGACCGGCCAATCAGATCGCCGGGCAGAAATCCCGTTGCAGCATACAGGCTGTCGGAAATCCAGAGATAGCGCAGGTCTGGTCCGGTCTCCCACAGCCAGTCTCGCGCTGCCGTGAGCCGTTCACGTAATCGAATGATATCTATGAGGCGCTCTGACTGGCCCACCTGTGCTCCGCTGGACATGCACGTATGATCGCGCGCGGCAATTGCGCAACAAACGCCGAGGATGGCGGACAAGGCTTAACGTATTGACAACCACCAGGCGGACCTAACGTAAGCGATCAGCATGTTCAATGGTTTGGCTGATGACGGTCATAGCGCCGTCGGCAAGCTGCGGCCTCGTCAGGGTGAACAGGCCTGATCTCTGGTCCGGCGGCAACGCGCCAATCTGGTCGTCGAGATAAGGCAGGTGGATGAACCCCGCGTAGCGCGGGCGGTACCCGTCAATACTATCCGACCGTGACAGGTAGAACAGGTGATTGCACAGATAGGCCCCCGCATGGGCAGAGCGCGTCACTGGCAAACCCTGCGCTTTCAAGGCGGCGGCGATTTCGCTGAGCGGCAGGGTCGAGCGCAATGATTTTGGTCCCTTCCTGATCAGGGTTCCTTCCGGCATCGCCGCCCCTGCATCAGCGCGCTGCATTGAGGAATGATTGCGCGCGGTTGATTCCAGCCGGAAGCCGCGCGCATTTGCGGCCAAACCAAAGTGGATGGCGATGTCTGGCTGAATCTCCCGGCCAAACTGCTCAAGCAAGCCGCCGACCTTGCCATATTCAACCGGCAAAACGCGCAAATGCAGCCGCGCACCGTCAAACACATCTTCGCGGCCAGCCAGCATGCCGATCAGTTCTTCGGTCGGATTGACAGGCGCCCCCGGAAACGCCCCGAAGCCGGTCACCAGAACGCTCAGCGTCATGGCGCGGCCCAGCGGGCCAGGATGACGGAATTGGCCTTGTCGATCACCCGCCATTCGACCGGCACAAGCCCGGTCGCTGCCAGCACCGTGCGCGGATGACCATCCGAAAAACAGGGTGTGCCGCCGGGAAGCACGAAGTCTGCGACTTCGGCCAGCAGAAACTCGTCATATTGGCGTAAGAAGTGGTCGAACACCCGCGTGCCGCCAGTGACGGCAATCGCGCCCGGACCAAGGACCATTGCAGCGAGTGCATCCGATACCGCAAGACCTTCCGGGTTGTAGCGCACCGCCTGTGCATCGGTTCCGTCTGGCCCGATGGTCAGAACCGAACTGGTGAACACCAGACGGCGGCGGCCGGTATTGGGATGGCGGCGATGAGCAGCCGAGCCGAGCACAACGACCGCCGCATCGTCGAGCGCCGCCTGAAACAGCGCCCAGTCGGCCTCGTTGACCAGTTTTGGCGGCATCTGCCCCCGCGCATCCGCAATCATCCCGTCAGTCGAGACAATGGCGTGACCGACCACGGGGTGAGTTTTGCCGTGAAGCGTAAGCATGATGACAGGCGTACAGAACCGGCGCACGAAAGCAAGCCTGCACGGAGTGTTCGGATGCTCGACAAAGGAGAGTTTGGTACGCCCAAGGGGAATCGAACCCCTGTTTGCGCCGTGAGAGGGCGCCGTCCTAACCGCTAGACGATGGGCGCAAGCCGGAACGGCGCCGATATAGGCCCGGATGGGCGCAAATGCAACAACGTCCTGCAGGATTGCGCCTTTCCATCGCCACGCATGACGCTGGAATCCGCCCGGCATTCACACAATTGTCGAATTCCTTGCCGATAGGCACGCTCAGAACACAAAAGGAACCGCCATGCAGACCGTCAAGGCCCGCATAATTCTCGCCGCTGCTACACTTGCCTGCGTTGTGCCTGCCGCACACGCGGAATCATTTCGCGTCGACTATTCGGTGTCGCTCTACGGGCTGAACATCGCGCGCAGCTCGTTTAGCAGCAAGATCGAGAATGGCAGGTTCCAGATTAACGGCCAGCTGTCGTCGGCAGGCGTCGCCAGGATTTTCGATTCCACCAAGGGCACCGCCTCTGTCACCGGTGGTTTTGGCGGCGATACGGCGCGCGCCAACCGCTATCTGGTCAACTACACCAGCGGCGACAAGAAGAAGAAGACCGAGGTCGCCTTTTCCAATGGCCGCGTAACGTCGACCGAAAACGTGCCGCCGCCACGCCCCAACCGAAAGAACTGGATCGGCGTCAACGAAAGCGATCTGACCTCCGTCACCGATCCGCTGTCGGCGACGATGGTTCGCGCCTCGAGCCTGGAAGACGTCTGCAACAAGACGATGGCGTTTTATGACGGCGAACTGCGCGCCGATCTGAGGTTGTCGTTCGTCAAGACTGAAGCTGTGGAAGCGCAGGGTTTCAGCGGTCAGGGCGTCACCTGCAGCGCGCGCTTTGTGCCACTGGGCGGCTATCGAAACAATAAGTCGATGAGATTCCTGAAGAACCAGTCGAAGATCTCGATCACCTTCGCGCCGCTCGGTTCGACCGGCATCTATGCGCCGATCAAGGCTTCCGCTACAACGGAAATCGGAACTGTCGTCGTCACTGCGGGGCGGTTCGAAACCGTTCAGTAGCGGCTGGCGACCAAGCCTGCCCAAAGCAAAAGAGAGGCGCTGTTGGGCAAGGCTACCCTGACCGGGTTCTGTGCGGTTGCAATGTGGGCGCTGCTTGCATTGTTGACCGACGCGTCGGGTGCAGTGCCGCCGTTCCTTCTTTCTGCGATGAGTTTTGCCATCGGCGCGGCAATTGGCTTTGCTGCCCGTGCTGCAGGTTTTTCCGCGCCGGCCACTGAACCCGTGCCGCCAATTGTCTGGCTGACCGGCATAGCCGGACTGTTCGGCTATCATTTTCTCTACTTCACCGCCCTGCGCAACGCTCCGGCCGTCGAGGCCAGCCTGATCGCCTATCTGTGGCCGTTATTCATCGTTGTTGGCTCGGCCCTGATGCCGGGGGAAAAGCTGCGCTGGTATCACGTCGCCGGCGCGCTGCTTGGTCTCGCGGGAACGGTGCTGATTGTCACCAAGGGCGGTCAGATCAGCTTTGATGCGCGCTACGGCTTTGGTTATGCGATGGCGCTCGCAGCCGCCTTTGTCTGGGCCGCCTATTCGCTGCTCTCACGGCGCTTTGCGTCAGTGCCGACATCGATTGTCACCTGGTTTTGCCTCGCCACCGCGATCCTGTCGCTCGTCTGCCATCTGCTGCTCGAACAGACGGTCCTGCCGCAGACGGCCAGCCAGTGGCTGGCTGTGCTGGGCCTTGGCCTCATGCCGGTCGGCGCGGCGTTCTACGCCTGGGATTTTGGCGTCAAGCACGGCAATATCCAGGTGCTGGGCGCAGCCAGCTACGCCGCGCCACTTCTGTCAACCTTGGTGCTGATCGCCTCCGGGTTTGCCTCGGCTGACCCGGCAATCATCGCAGCTTGCGTGCTGATCACCGGCGGCGCAGTGCTGGCTGCAAGCAACATGTTGTTTGGCCGGAAATCTCAAGCGGCGCCGGTGGCGGAAGGACAAAAACCATGATGCCCTTTCCCGGCGGTATTTCAAACGTCTCCAACGGCACACTGATCTTCTCGGCGCTGTTTGCGGCCTTCTATGCCGTCATAATTTTCCGCCGGCCATCGCGCCGCCGCACCATCGCCAAGACCGGCGCGGTCCTGCTGCTGGCCATGCTGGCAGCGCTCGAAGGCGGGCCCTGGCTGCTGATCGCAGCACTTCTGCTCAGCGCTGCGGGCGACGCCTTTCTCGCCTATGACGGTGACCGCGCCTTCATGGCCGGGCTCGGCAGTTTTCTTGCCGCCCACATCGCCTATATCGCGCTGTTCCTGGTGATCGGCGGCGAGCCGCTTGCCGGCTGGCGCATCGCCGCTGCGCTTCTGCTCGCACTGTTTGCCGCCGGGTTTCTCGCCTGGCTGTGGAACAAGGTTCCGGCCGAACTGCGCATCCCGGTCGCAGTCTACGCCACTGCCATTCTTGGCATGGGGCTGGCGTCGCTGACAGTGTCGAACCCGATGGTGACGTTAGGAGCAGTCATGTTCATCGCATCCGACGCGTTTCTCGCCAGCGGCAAATTTGCGCTGGCCGAAAACTCGCCCAAACGCGGGCTATTTGCCTATGCGGTCTGGGGTCTCTACTACGCCGCGCAGGTTCTGCTGACCCTCTCCGTTCTGGCGAGCGTTATCCGGTCCTAGAGCCTTTCAGGTCCAAATGGAATCGTTCTGCCGGAGTGGATTTGGGCCAAGGTCGAGGGCTTTGGCGAAGGACGGGCTGGTGGCCCGGCCAAGTCCGAAGCCCGAAGGATTTGACCCAAATCCGCCAGGCCCGAAGGGTTTCCCGCTGGCGGGCACCCGCCGCGTCAGCCGGACTTGGCCGGGCCACCAGCCCGTCCTTCGCCGTCTTCCTTGCGGATCGCCTCGCCATCGAGGAAACAGAACTGTTTCCATTTGGACCTGAAAGGCTCTAGTCGAATTCAGCGTAGGCCGAAGCGACCGAATCATAGCTCTGCTGGGTCGAATCGCGCTGCGTCAGCGCAATCACCTGTGCCGCATCTGCGCGGGTAATGTTGGAGACAAAGGCGATCAGTTGCGCCTGATCGTCGGTCTGCGCCGCCGCAGCCTGCTTCACAGGCTCCGGCTTGCTTTCAGCCGCACTCGTTGACTGGACCGGAGTCCAGTTCGCGTTGTTGATAGAGCCAATCATTGGTAGCCCCGAAAAAAGTCCCTTGCAGAGAGCTTTTACAGGGAAGACGTAACGATCAGCTTCCAGTGATTGTTACAATTTGAAGGATCGCGAATATTTTGCAAACTTATCTTACGGCGCGAGCGCCGCATCGATCAGTTTTTCGGCGTCGGCGCTGTGCCATTCAGCGGGGCCATTCATGTTGGCGATCACACAGCCGTCACGGTCGATCAGCAGTGTCACCGGCAAGCCAAGCGCCAGATTGCGCTTCTTCAGATCGTTGAAAAGCGCCAGCGTGTTCTCGCGATAATATCCAAGGTTCTGGATGCCCGCGTCAGCGAGAAACTTTTTCGGCTTCACGTCATCGCCGGTGTCGACATTGACTGCCACCACCTGGAACTGATCGCTGCCGCGCTTGCCCTGAAGCGCGTCGAGCGCCGGCATTTCGGCGCGGCATGGCGCACACCAGGTCGCCCACAGATTGACCAGCAGTATCTTGCCCGACATCGCGCCAAACGTGGTCGGCTTGCCATCCGGTCCATTCAGCGCCAGCGAGGAGAGCGATTGCGACGGATCGGTTGCCAGCATGGCGGCAACCTGGCCGGTCGCTGCAGCGGCCACCGTACGCGCCCGCTCCTGCTTGGCCGGGCAGACATCTGCCGGTGCTGGCGTCGCCTGAACCACAGGCTCTGCGCCCGTGTTGCCAGACCCGCCGCCATTCACGTATACCGCCACCGCTCCTGCGGCCAGTCCGGCGGCCGTGGCATAGATGATCGGGCGCAGGCCCGGAAATGATTTCTTCTGTTCGGACATTCAACTTCTCCGAAGGGCGGTAAACACTATGACCGACAAAAAGGCCAGTAACGAGATGTGGGGCGGACGTTTTGCCTCGGGCCCGGCTGCCATCATGGAAGCGATCAACGCCTCGATCAGTTTTGACCAGAAACTCTACGCCCAGGACATTGCCGGCTCGATCGCCCATTCTGAAATGCTTGCAAAACAGGGCATTATTACGGAAGCGGACCAGAAGACGATTGTCGATGGCCTGAACAAGATCCTTGCCGAAATCGAGGCTGGAAAGTTCGAGTTCGCGGCCCGGCTCGAAGACATTCACATGAATGTTGAATCCCGTCTCGCAGAATTGATCGGCCCCGCCGCTGGCCGGCTGCACACGGCGCGCTCGCGCAATGATCAGGTGGCGGTCGACTTCCGGCTCTGGACCAAGGCCGAGCTGTTACGTATCGCAGAAGCTCTCAAGGGCCTGATTACCGTGTTCCTCACTCGCGCCGAAGAAAACGCCGCGACCGTCATGCCCGGCTTCACCCATTTGCAGGCCGCACAGCCCGTGACATTTGGCCACCACCTGATGGCTTATGTCGAAATGTTCGGCCGGGATCTGTCGCGGGTGCGCGACGCCATTGAGCGCATGGATGAGAGCCCGCTGGGCGCAGCAGCCCTTGCCGGCACGCCCTACCCGATCGACCGCCACATGACGGCCGCAGCGCTCGGCTTCCGCGAACCGACACGCAACTCGATCGATTCGGTTTCAGACCGTGATTCAGCGCTGGAGTTCCTGTCGATTGCCGCGATCTGCGCCACACACCTGTCGCGGCTTGCCGAAGAAATCGTCATCTGGTCGACGCCGCAGTTCAACTTCGTCCGCCTGTCGGATTCGTTTTCGACCGGCTCGTCGATCATGCCGCAGAAGAAGAACCCGGACGCCGCCGAACTGGTGCGCGCCAAGACAGGCCGCATCAACGGCCATCTGATCGGCCTGCTCACCGTGATGAAGGGCCTGCCGCTCGCCTATTCAAAAGACATGCAGGAGGACAAGGAAGCCGTTTTTGACGCCGCCGAGACGCTTGATCTGGCGCTCGCAGCCATGACCGGCATGGTCGGCGACATGACCGTCAATGTCGCCGCCATGAAAAAGGCCGCGGGCAACGGTTTTTCGACCGCAACCGACCTGGCCGACTGGCTGGTGCGTGCCCTGAACCTGCCCTTCCGCGAGGCGCACCACGTCACCGGTCGCGCCGTGGCCATGGCGGAAGCCAAAAAGAAGAGCCTCGAACAATTGTCGCTCGCCGACCTGCAGTCGATCAATCCGGCAATCACCGACGACGTGTTTTCGGTCCTGTCGACATCCGCCTCGGTCAAGAGCCGCACATCGTTCGGTGGCACTGCACCCGCCGAAGTGAAGAAGCAGATCCGCTACTGGAAGAAGCGGCTGGTCAAGGCGTAGCGCCTGCCGGGACGTTTACTTTTTCCCGGGAGTCCTCATTCGAGCTGCGGGGCTGGAACAGGTAGACTGTCCCCCAATCGTCCATTCTGCACCGACCCCCCTCTGTCCTGCCGGACATCTCCCCCGCAAGGGTGGAGATTGGCTGCCATCACGACTTTCGCCAATCGCGAGCCTCTCAGAACTGGCGGCGTCGCCGATGCTGCCGATCTCCACCCTTGCGGGGGAGATGTCCGGCAGGACAGAGGGGGGTCAGTGAAGAAAGAAACGCGCCCTTTCAACCACATAACCAAAATCTGCCAACAAATTCCGACCAATTCTATTCACCCCCTTCGCGCCTCCACTATCCTTCCTCTCGCAGTCTGCTTCGGGAACGGGTGTGCACACCGAGCATCCAGGCAGATGCGGCGCTGGGGTAGAGCGGGTCGGTTCCGCAAAGCTCCAGCCTCGCCAGGCGGGATCCGTGAGCTGACAGGCGCTAATGCCTGCTGGCCGGCAAACGCCGGAGGTCAAACGCCAGCCGGGCGCGGGGCACCGCGCTACAGTATCACTTAGGAAACCACCCGCACGGTCACCGCGCCCGGCTTCCTTCTCCCCCGAAAGGGAGCGTTCTTTGAGGTGACTGGATTATGCGCTGCCCAGCGACTGGGCCTCGTGGCATGTACCCAACAATCTTAAGGTCCGCCCATGTACACACCGCCCGCCTTTAAGGAAAACGACCCGGCCATGCTTGCGGAAATCATCCGCAGCGCCCGGCTCGCGACATTGGTCACCGCGACCGCCGACGGACTGGTCGCCACACCGCTTCCGATGCTGTTCAACCCGGACGAAGGCCCGTTCGGCACGCTCTATGGCCATGTCGCCAAGGCAAACACGCAATGGAAGCTGGAACCGCAGGGCGAGGCGCTGGTCGTCTTTCAGGGACCGGACGCCTACATTACTCCCTCCTGGTATGAGACCAAGAAGGAGCATGGCAAGGTCGTGCCGACCTGGAACTATGCCGCCGTCCACGCCTATGGCCCGGTTGAGTTTTTCGAGGACGCGGACCGGCTGCTCGACATTGTCACCCGGTTGACCGACCTCTATGAAAAGCCACGCGCCGAAGCCTGGGCCGTCACCGACGCACCGCCACAATTCATCCAGGCGCAGCTGCGCGGAATTATTGGCGTTCGTATCCCCCTCACCCGCGTCGACGGCAAACGCAAGATGAGCCAGAACCGCCCCGAAGCTGACCGCATTGGAGTCGCCAACGGCCTCGCAACAAGTGATCGCCCTGACGAGCAGCTGGTGGCCGGCATGATCCCGGTGCCGGATTGATCTGGAGCCGCGACTACGTTCAGGGGTGCATTCTCTGCCGATCTCGGCTAAGAGCGTTCGATCTCGCGTTTGGACCCGTTTGATGACCGCTTCGCGCCTTTTCATTTCGATTGCCCTGATCGCCGCGCTGGGCACGTTGTCGGCCTGTGGCAAGCGCGCTGACAATGAGCGTCCGATTGACGCCCAGTGGGAAGCCGACCGCGAGGCAGCGCGCAAGGCAGGACAACCTGCCCCGCCAAAACCGTCGCGTGAAACGCCGGACCGCCCCTTCATCCTCGACAGCCTGATCGACTGAACCGGGACCACACGTGAATCATTTTGATTATCGCGACGGCGTGCTTTTCGCCGAAGACGTGTCGGTACCAGCAATTGCTGCGGCAGTCGGCACGCCCTTCTATGTCTACTCCACCGCCACGTTGACCCGCCATTATCAGGTGTTCTCGCGCGCTTTTGCCGATCTCGACACGCTGGTCTGTTATGCGATGAAGGCTAATTCCAATCAGGCTGTGCTGACCACGCTGGCCAGACTTGGGTCCGGCGCCGATGTCGTGTCAGAGGGTGAACTGCGCCGCGCGCTTGCCGCCGGCATTCCCCCCTCAAAGATCATGTTCTCAGGCGTCGGCAAGACGGTGCGGGAAATGGATTTTGCGCTTGCCGCCGGCATTCACTGCTTCAATGTGGAATCAGAGCCCGAACTGGAATTGCTTTCGGCCCGTGCTGTCGCCGCCGGAACCGTCGCGCCGGTTTCCATCCGCATCAATCCCGACGTCGACGCCAAAACCCATAAGAAGATTGCAACCGGCAAGGCCGAGAACAAGTTTGGCATTCCCTGGCAGAGGGCGCGAGCCGTTTATGCCCGTGTCGCCGAACTGCCGGGCGTGAAAGCCGTCGGTATCGACATGCATATCGGCTCGCAGATCACCGAGCTGCAGCCGTTTGACGACGCCTTCGCGCTGCTGGCCGAGCTGGTGGGCACGCTGCGCGACGACGGCCACGACATCGCCCATGTCGATCTCGGTGGTGGGCTCGGCATCCCTTACAAGACCGACAACAATCCGCCGCCCTTGCCCGACGCCTATGCTGCGATTGTGCACAAGCGGGTGAAGAAACTCGGTGTGAAGGTCATTTTTGAGCCCGGGCGTCTGATCGCCGGCAATGCCGGCATCCTGGTGTCCGAAGTCATCTTCCTCAAGGAGGGCGATGCGAAGAACTTCCTGATCGTCGACGCAGCGATGAACGACCTGATCCGGCCGACGCTCTACGACGCATTTCACGACATCAGACCTGTGGTGGTTGGTAACAATGCGCCACGAATTATGGCGGACATCGTTGGTCCTGTCTGCGAAACCGGCGATTTTCTCGGCCAGGACCGCGATCTGCCACGCATGACGTCGGGCGACCTGATCGCTGTGTCGACAGCCGGGGCCTATGGCGCCGTCCAGTCGGGCACTTACAACACCAGGCTGTTGATTCCTGAAGTGCTGGTCAATGGCGACCAATTTCACGTGGTGCGCCCCCGTCCGACCTATGACGAGCTGATCGGGCTGGATTCTGTTCCCGGCTGGCTGAAATAGCAGTCGCCTTATCCTCCTTGCTCCGCTGGCGTGATAGATTCGAATCATGGCGCAACGAAAAGCACATGAAGTCGATTCCTGGCTGGCCAAACCGGACCCGTCGGCGGTCTGTGTTCTGATCTACGGGCCGGATCGCGGACTGGTGTCTGAACGGGGCGCTGCCTTTGCCAAGTCAACCGGTATGCCACTTGACGACCCTTTTGCGGTGATCCGCTATGACGGTTCTTCGTTGGACAGTGATCCGGCCCGGCTGATCGACGAAGCGCATATGGTGCCGATGTTTGGTGGCCGGCGGTTGCTGTGGATCCGCAATGCCGGCACGTCAAAAGGCTTTGTCGAAGCGGTCAAACAGATTTTGGCGACCCCGCCGGCCGATGCAGTCCTGCTCGTCGAGGCTGGCGACCTGAAAAAGGGTGCAGCGCTACGCGATGCATTCGAAAGCGCCTTCGCCGGCATGGCATTGCCCTGCTTTCAGGACGAGGACCGCACTGTGGAACAGGTGCTCGATCAGGAACTCACCAAGGCGAACAAGACGATTGCGCCCGATGCCCGCCGGATGCTTCGGCCCCGCTTGGGGGGCGACCGGCTTGCAACTCGTGGCGAGATCGAAAAACTGATTCTTTATGTCGGCGACCAGCGTGAAATTACGCTCTCTGATGTCGAGGCGTCGTCGGGTGATACATCGTCAGTGTCTGCTGATGACGCAATCGACGCCGCAATTGCCGGCAACATGCCGGAGCTCGACCGACACCTTCAACGAGCCTTTTTGGCCGGTACACACGCACAGGTTTTGCTGGGCGGTGCCATGCGTCAGTTTCAGGCGCTGCACCAGATGCGCCGCCAGGTTGATTTAGCCGGCGTAACTCCGGGTTCGGCTGTCGCTTCCGCACGGCCTCCGGTCTTTTTTGCGCGCCGCAAATCTGTTGAGTCGGCGCTGGGTCGATGGCAGATGGGTTCCATAGCTCACGTGTTAAGCCGGCTAAACGATGCGCTGTTGCAGACGCGCCGTAGCCCCGACCTGTCACAGCCGATCATCCGGCAGACCTTGATGGCGATTGCCGCAGAAGGCGCGCGCAGTGCGCGCCGGTCGCGCTAGAACTTATGCGTTTATCCGGCGGCTACTGCTGCAAACGGCGGCACAGATCGTCAAGCTGTTCAAGCGACTTATAAGAAATCCGCAATTCACCGCCGTTTTCACGGTGGGCAATCGCCACCTTCATACCGGTGACATCGGTAAGCATTTGCTCTAGGGCGCGTGTGTCCGCGTCCTTTTCGCTGGCCGCATGCTGCGGCGGTTTGGCGGCTTTCGGCTGGGACACTGCCTGCGCCAGTGCCTCAGCCTGACGAACCGACAGTCCCTCGCGAATGATTTTTTGCGCCAGACCTGCCGGATCATTGGCTGTAACAAGCGTCCGGGCATGGCCAGCCGACAGCGAGCCCTCGGCCACAAACATGCGAACCTCGTCCGGCAGCTTCAACAACCGCAAGGTGTTGGCAACATGGCTGCGGCTCTTGCCGATGATCTGCGCCAGATCGTTCTGCACATAGTCGTGCTCGTCGATCAGCTGTTGATAGCCAAGCGCTTCTTCCAGCGGATTGAGATCAGCGCGCTGCACGTTTTCGACAATCGCGATCTCAAGCGATGTGCGGTCATCCACATCACGGATAATGACTGGAACGTCGGTAACACCTGCACGCTGCGCCGCCCGCCAGCGGCGTTCACCGGCGATGATTTCAAACCGGCCGGCTTTGGCAGGCGAGGGGCGCACGACAATCGGCTGCACGATGCCGTGCTGACGGATCGAGTTGGACAGATCTTCGAGATCAGTCTCTGCAAAAGTGCGGCGTGGGTTGCGTGGATTCGGGCCAACATGCTCGACCGGCACAGTGCGATCCGGCGCTGGTGTTGCTGCCTGCTGCTTTGCATCGGCGCGCTGCGGCGTGTCCATATCGCCGATCAGCGCTGCGAGGCCGCGGCCGAGTCGTTTGCGGGAAGATTCGTCACTCATGAAACTGGTCCGTATGTTCGGTTACGCAGGCAATCTGTCATGCTGCCTGAAGGCGGCGTTCACGGCGGATGACTTCAGACGCCAGTGACAAGTATGCTTGGCTTCCGGAGCACTTAAGATCGTAGAGTATGGCCGGCTTGCCGTAGGACGGCGCTTCCGAAATGCGCACATTGCGCGGAATGATCGTCTCATAGACCTTGTCGGCCATATGCGCGCGCACGTCGGCGACCACCTGATTGGCCAGATTGTTGCGGCCGTCATACATGGTCAGCACGATGCCCTGGATTTCGAGATCAGGATTGATCGAGCCCCGCACCTGTTCGACTGTTTCGAGCAATTGGCTGAGCCCTTCAAGCGCAAAGAACTCGCACTGCAATGGCACGAGCACCGAATCTGCCGCAGCCATCGAATTCAGCGTCAACAGATTGAGCGACGGCGGACAATCGATCAGCACATAGGAAAAACCGTTGCGGTCTTCGCCAGAGCTCCGCAGTGCATTGCGCAAGCGCAGGACACGATCCGGCGCTGCGGCGATTTCCATCTCGATGCCGAGCAGATCAAGCGTCGACGCAATGATAGACAGGCCTGGCACAGCAGTCGGAACAGCCGCCTGAGCTATCGTCGCCTCGCCGGTGAGCACGTCATAGGATGATATATCACGATCCTTGCGGTCAATTCCGAGGCCGGTAGAGGCATTGCCCTGCGGATCAAGATCAACCACCAGCACCTTTTCGCCGATTGCGGCAAGCGCGGTCGCCAGATTTATCGCGGTTGTCGTCTTGCCGACGCCACCCTTCTGATTGGCTACAGTGATGATTCTCATGGTTTTTTCCGGCACTTTCAGTGGGCGTTAACGTCGCTTCAGCCCTGATATATCAAGAATGACGCTCTCTGCGTCGATCTCGCTACGATGTTCTACCAAATCGAATTGCCACCCGTCATGACATTTCTCCACTTCAGAGGCGTAATCCCGCCCTTTGTGGAAGAGCGCCCGTGCTCCGGCAGACAACCAAGGCTCAGCAAGGGTCAAAAGCAGGCCTAGTGGCGCCAGTGCTCGCGCCGTCACAATATCAGGCGCAGGAACCTTGCCTGCTGCATCTTCAATTCGGATCGGAAAAATAGTTGCCGGGGTCTTGGCCGACGCCAGGGTTGTCTGAAGAAACGCCGCCTTCTTGCGATTACTCTCTACCAGTGAAATCGCGGATCCGGAGCGATCTTTAAGAAGAATCGCAACAACTGCACCTGGAAAACCGCCGCCAGATCCGATGTCGAGCCAGGCTTTTGCATTTGGCGCCAGTGGCATCAGCTGTGCGCTGTCGAGAATGTGACGGGACCAGATATGGGGCAGGGTGGATGGTGCTGCGAGATTGATGCGTGCAGACCATCGCCTGAACTCCGATTCAAACCATTCCAGACACGAGAACGTTTCACGTGAAACATTTCCGGCCACATCGCAGAGTTGTACGTATCGATCCATCACGCTGCACCGCGCAATTGCGCGTCTGCCTGCCGCACATGGGCCAGGATAATCGCCAAAGCCGCCGGCGTCATGCCATCAATTCGTTGCGCTTCGGCAAGTGAACGCGGTCTGCGCATCGCAATCTTGTGGCGCAATTCATTGGACAGGCCCGGCACCGCAGAGAAATCAAGATCATCGGGGATAGCTCGCGCCTCTTCGCGCCTGACGACATCGGCTTCAGCCTTCTGGCGGTCGAGATAGACCGCGTATTTCGCATCAGTTTCAACCGCCTCACGAGCGATGGGCGAAATCCGATCCAACTCTGGCCAAATCGACTTCAAAGTATCAATCGTGACGCCCTCCATCGCAAGGATCTCAAACGCGCTCCGCCGAACGCCATCCAGGTTCATTGCAATTCCATGCTTGCGCGCTTCATTCGGCGTCAATGATCGCTCATTCAACAAGCCGCGCGCGCTGACAATATCTGATTCACGGGCGGCAAAGCGTTGCATCCGCGTTCCAGACACCACACCAAGCCCACCGCCCAACGGGGTCAAGCGCCGATCAGCATTGTCGGCGCGAAGCGACAGCCGGAACTCGGCCCGGGACGTAAACATGCGGTATGGTTCCGAAACGCCTCGATTGGTCAAGTCGTCCGCCATGACGCCAATATAGGCTTCGCTTCTGCTCAGCCGCACTGGCTCGGTCCCCCCGGCACGCCTCGCCGCATTGATCCCGGCGAGGATCCCTTGCGCGCCGGCTTCCTCGTAACCGGTCGTTCCATTAATCTGGCCTGCGAGGAAAAGACCTCTGATCTTTCGAGTCTCAAACGTCGCTTCCAGTTCGCGCGGATCCACGTGGTCGTATTCAATTGCATATCCCGGCTGCAAGATAACCGCCCGCTCGAGCCCCGCGATCGAATGAACAAAATCGTGCTGGACGTCTTCCGGCAAAGAGGTCGAAATGCCATTCGGATAGACGGTATCGTCATCCAGACCTTCCGGCTCTAGAAAGATCTGATGTCCGTCACGGTCTCCAAACTTGACGATCTTGTCCTCAATTGACGGACAATAGCGCGGCCCGACGCCCTCAATAGAGCCGGAATACATCGCCGAACGATGCAGATTATCGCGAATGATCTGGTGGCCAGCTTCAGTTGTCCGGGTAATGCCACATGCGATTTGCGGGGTGGTAATGCGATCCGTCATCAACGAGAACGGCATCGGGTTTTCATCAGCGTGCTGCATCTCCACCATTGACCAGTCGATAGTTTTGCCGTCGAGCCGCGGCGGGGTGCCGGTCTTCAATCGCCCGAGCCGGAAACCTGCGGCCAGCAACGTCGATGACAATTGATCAGCCCCCTTTTCGTTCATCCGGCCGGCTGGAAATCGCTTTTCGCCGATATGAATTAGTCCTTTGAGAAAGGTTCCTGTGGTCAGCACGACGGCGCCAGCAATCAGCTCTCGTCCCCCAGCCAAAGTCAAACCTTTGAATTGACCGCCATCGACGTCAAGTGAAACAACTTCGCCTTCAACAATCTCCAACCCAGCCTGCGCAGACAGCAAGTTCTGGACCGCTTGACGATAAAGTTTCCGGTCTGCCTGAGTCCTTGGTCCTCTGACAGCAGGTCCCTTGCTGCGATTAAGAAGCCGGAACTGGATGCCGGCCAGATCCGCAGCCCGACCCATAATGCCGTCGAGTGCATCTATCTCGCGAACAAGATGGCCTTTGCCGAGACCGCCAATCGCAGGGTTACACGACATAACACCAATTTTGTCAGCCTGGAGCGTGACCAGTGCGGTCTTGGCGCCAGCCCGTGCGGCAGCCGCAGCTGCCTCGCAACCGGCATGGCCACCACCAACAACGATAACATCAAATCTGTTCATCTGCTTCTTACTCTGGAAGTGGTGAGCCATCAGCGCGCGAGGCACAAAAGTCAAGCGAACTCATGTTTCACGTGAAACATAACAAGTACGGATTGGCCCAATCCCCCTCCTGTGTTTCACGTGAATCATTTTCCTATGCAAAAACGGGAAAAAATCTCTCCGAGCAGTTCTTCGGTATCTGTCAGTCCCGTGATTCTGCCAATCTCAACCGAAGCAAATCTCAATTCCTCGGCGATGATCTCAGGCTTGTCGGACATCGCCGATTGACGCAATGAACCTGCGGCCGACAAAAGATGTTTCACATGACGCTCCCGCGTCGGCAACACATCCGACCGGCCAACACCGGCAACATCGGACACACGAGAGGCGATCAGTCTCACCACAGACCCGACATCCGGCTCACCAATACTCGACACCGACAACGCATCTTCCGGCGCAGCCAAGAGATCTGACTTGGTCCAGACATCAACGGACACCGCGTCACTCTCGACCTCAACAAACACCGGCGCGACCGGATCAATCAGACGAAGGATCAAGTCTGCACGTCTCGCTGCGTGTCTTGCACGCTCCATTCCAATCTTTTCGAGCGCTCCGCCGCCCGACCGCAGTCCGGCCGTATCGGTAAGAACGACCTTAAAACCATCAATGTCCAACGAAACAGATATCGGATCACGGGTAGTTCCGGCCTCATCCGAAACAATAGCAACATCGTTCATGGCCAGCGCATTGAGAAGACTCGATTTCCCCGCGTTTGGCGATCCAACAATCGCCACCGAATAGCCGGAGCGAACAATCTCCGCCGCACGAAACCTCGCAGCATGCGCCTCAATCGAAGACGCAAGCCGGTTTATCGAACCATGCAGCGCTCGCAGGTCGAGGCCCGATACATCTTCCTGATCCGAAAAATCCAGGTCCGACTCAACGCCGGCGCGAATCTCGACGATTGAACGCCGCCACGACTCATACAGAGCCCTCTGCTTCGAACCAGACGCTTCCGCCAGCTGTCTTTGCTGCTCAGTTTCGGAAGCAATCAGGTCCGAAAGCGCCTCAGCGCCGGTCAAATCCATCTTGCCGTTAAGAAAGGCGCGGCGGGTAAACTCTCCCGCTTCGGCTGGTCTGAGACCCGGCAATCCGGCCAACATGGTTAACACCGCCTTAACGACAGCGACGCCGCCATGGAGATGAAATTCGCCGCAATCCTCGCCGGTCACACTGGCCGGGCCGGGGAAGAAGAGCGCCAATCCGTGATCCAGCGTCTCGGTCCCGCCAACCCGCCCGTATGTCGCCACACGCGGCGCCGGAACGGCACCGAACATTGTTTCGAATGCGAATCGAACGTGCGGGCCACTCAGCCGCACAATCGCGATCCCCGACGGAAGCCGGCCTGTCGACAAAGCAAAGATTGTATCAGACGACGACATCAGGGACGGCCGGTTTCAGGAATCCAGCGGCCAGCCTATAGTCTCTCACGCGCCAAAGGGAAACAGCTACGAATGAACCTGCTCGCCAATGAAACAAGCCCGTATTTGCGTCAACACGCAAACAACCCGGTCCATTGGCGGCCCTGGTCCGCAGAAACACTGTCCGTCGCACGACAAACTGACAAGCCGATCCTGCTCTCCATAGGATATGCCGCATGTCACTGGTGCCATGTCATGGCCCACGAAAGCTTTGAGGATCCGGCGACTGCTGCTCTGATGAACGAGCTCTACATCAATATCAAGGTGGACCGGGAAGAGCGGCCAGACATCGACCAGATCTACATGGCCGCCCTGAACGCGACCGGAGAGCAAGGCGGCTGGCCGCTGACCATGTTTCTGACCCCAGATGGACGCCCCTTCTGGGGTGGCACCTACTTTCCGCCAAAGCCGGCACATGGCAGGCCATCGTTCCAAGATATCCTCAGGGCAGTGAACAAGGCTTGGCAGGAAAAGCGGCCACAGATCATCAATAGTGCTGACACACTGACCCAGCACGTCTCGACGCGTCTTGCACCAGACGCCACCGCCGCCAGTCCATCAAGTCTTCCACTCAACGAACTTGCGGCCCAATTGTCAAAACTGATCGATGCCGACCTTGGCGGCCTTCGCGGCGCACCAAAATTTCCGAATGCCCCATTCATGCAGGCATTATGGATCGCCGGCCTTGGATCAAACCAACCCCTCTACAATGACCAGGTGACGCATAGCCTCGCCAAGATGCTCCATGGCGGTATCTATGACCACATCGGCGGAGGCCTTTGCCGCTACTCGACCGACGCACAATGGCTCGTGCCTCATTTCGAGAAGATGCTCTACGACAATGCCCAGCTGGTAACACTCGCCAGCCTCGCCCACGCACGCACCGGCAATCCGCTATTCAAACAGGCAATTGATGGCACATTGGCCTGGATTGACAGGGAACTGTCAGTCCCAAGCGGAGGCTTTGCGTCAAGTCTCGATGCCGACAGCGATGGGGAAGAGGGCCTGTTCTACACATGGACCAAAGACCAGATTGTTGATGCTCTTGGTGAGGCCAGCGCTCGGGTCTTCTTTCAACACTATCAGCTCGCAGAGCCGATTGGCTGGGAAGGTCAACCTATTATCGTCCGCCAGAATCATTCCGTATCTGAATCGAGTCCTGAGATTGCAGATCTTCTCGCCCGGCTCTTGAAAGAGCGTGAACACCGCATCCGCCCCGCGCGCGACGGCAAGGTCTTGACTGACTGGAACGGCCTGGCAATTCGCGCATTCGCTGAAGCAGGTCGTTTGTTTGAACGAGCAGACTGGATCAAGCGTGCAGAAACCGCATTTCATTCCATAACCGAATCGGAATCCCCTGACGGCCGATTGCCCCATTCCACACTCGGTCCAAACAGGCTCTATCCCGCGCTGTCGAGCGACTACGCTTCTGCAACCAATGCCGCGGTCGCATTGTTCGAAGCAACTGGCGACAGTCGATATCTCCAGACAGCGCGAGGCTATGTCGAACAACTCGAGAAATGGCACACAGACGGGCAGGGCAGCTACTATCTTACTGCCTCAGACGCCAGTGACGTACCAATGCGCATCAGAGGTGACACTGATGATCCGGTGCCCTCGGCGACTGCCCAGATCATCGATGCCTTGACCCGGCTGTCGACTGCAACTTCGGATACAGCAATGTATCTGCAAGCGCGACAGGCAGCAGAACAAGGACTTGGGCGGGCTCTGACCCAGGTCCACGGCCAGGCCGGTATCTACACAGTAGCAGCCCTGGTCGAAAATCCGATGAAACTGGTCATAGCCGACGCTCATACCGGTCTCGGCGCAACTGCGACAAGCAATCCCGATCCCCGCCGCGTCGACATTATCGCTACGCAACCGAATCAATTGCCGGAAGGATTTGACTTTGCTGCCGCACCTGCAGCCTGGCTGTGCACCGGAGCCGTATGCCTGGCGCCTGTGCACGACGCAGAGGCGCTGACGCGCCTCCTGCGTCCGACCTGAACAATCAGGTATTCATTGAATCGAAGAAGTCCGAATTGGTCTTCGTCTGCTTCAGCTTGTCGATGAGGAACTCGATCGCATCGGTAGTACCCATCGGAGCAAGAATACGACGCAGAACAAAGATCTTCTGCAGATCCGCGCGCGGAACAAGCAGGTCTTCCTTGCGCGTTCCCGACTTGAGAATATCGATCGCCGGATAAATGCGTTTATCGGCGACCTTGCGGTCAAGCTGAATTTCGCAGTTGCCGGTGCCTTTGAACTCTTCAAAGATGACTTCGTCCATGCGGCTGCCGGTGTCGATCAGCGCCGTCGCAATAATCGTCAGCGACCCGCCTTCCTCGATGTTGCGCGCCGCACCAAAGAAGCGTTTTGGCCGCTGCAGTGCATTGGCATCAACACCACCGGTCAGAACCTTGCCTGATGACGGCACGACCGTGTTGTAGGCGCGGCCAAGACGGGTGATCGAATCGAGCAGAATGACAACGTCGCGGCCATGCTCAACCAGGCGCTTGGCCTTTTCGATCACCATCTCGGCGACCTGAACGTGGCGTACCGCCGGCTCGTCAAATGTCGACGACACAACCTCGCCCTTCACCGAACGCTGCATATCGGTCACTTCTTCCGGGCGCTCGTCGATCAGCAGCACGATCAGATAGCATTCCGGGTGATTGGCCGAAATCGAATGGGCGATGTTTTGCAGCAGCACGGTCTTACCCGTGCGTGGTTGAGCGTTGATCAAGGCGCGCTGACCTTTGCCGATCGGCGCAACCAGATCGATCACACGCGGCGAGATGTCTTTTGTGGTCGGGTTTTCCAGCTCCATCTTCAGACGCTCGGTCGGATAGAGCGGCGTCAGGTTGTCGAAGTGGATCTTGTGGCGGATCTTTTCAGGATCGTCGAAATTGATCGTGTTGACCTTGAGCAGGGCGAAATAGCGTTCGCCTTCTTTCGGGCTGCGGATCGGGCCTTCCACAGTGTCGCCAGTCTTCAGCGAGAAGCGGCGGATCTGCGAAGGCGAGATGTAGATATCATCGGGACCCGGTAGATAGTTTGCATTCGCTGAGCGCAGAAAGCCAAAGCCGTCTGGCAAGACTTCAACCACACCATCACCGATGATCTCGACGTCCTGGGCAGCGAGCTTCTTCAGGATCGCAAACATCAATTCCTGCTTGCGCATGACGCTGGCGTTTTCGACCTCGAGCGATTCGGCATAAGCGATCAGCTCTGGCGGCTTCTTGTTCTTGAACTCTGCGAGTTTCATTTCCTGCATGGCGGGACTCTGAAAGTGGGATTGTAAGCGGGGAGACCGGTAAACGGCGGGTCTGCGTCAGATGACAAGGCACTGCGCGCAAAAGGAGGGAAGAGCCGCCTTTTACGCGTGGTCAGGCCAAAGCGCAAGATCGGATCAGAAGCGAATATCGAGTTGCAGAACCTAAAAGGGTTTCACGACAACCAGCACGACAATCGCAATCATCAATAATGTAGGAACTTCATTGACGATCCGCCAGTGGCGCGCTGGCTTCTCGTTACGATCCGCGGCGAATCGGCGGACAGAAGCTGACAGGTAGCCATGCATGGCAGACATCAAGACAACCAACGCGATCTTGGCATGCAACCATCCACCTTTGAAGGCAAAGCCATGCCACGCCAGCCAGATGCCAAACCCCCAGGTCGCAATCATCGCCGGATTGATGATGCCGCGCAGCAGCCTGCGCTCCATTAACTTGAAGGTCTCCGATTGCACCGACCCCGGCTCTGAATCCGAATGATAAACAAACAGCCGCGGCAGATAGAGCATGCCGGCCATCCAGGCGATGACCGAGATCACGTGACCGGCCTTCATCCAGAGATACAATCCCTCGGGCGCGAACCACAGTAGCAAGGCTGTAATCACAGCAAACACTGCCAGCGATATCGCCGCTCTGCGCGCCGCAGCCTTGCCGCTCTGCTCCTGTACAGCCGTCATCGCGCGTCTCTGATCTGGGTCAGCATGGCCTCAACATGAGTAATCGGCGTTTCTGGCGTAATGCCATGGCCGAGATTGAACACCAGCGGACCTTTGCCAAGACCCTCGAGAATATGATCGACACCTTCCGACAGCGCCTTACCCCCGGCGACCAGCCGCATCGGGTCGAGATTGCCCTGAACGGCCGACTTCTCCTGCACCAACCGCGCCAGATCCATTGGCACGGTCCAATCCAGCCCGACAGCATCAACGCCAGTCCGGTCCTTGTAGGTCCGATAACGCAAACCTGCTCCACGCGGAAAACCGATGATGAGCGCGTCCGGCACTGCAGCGCGAACGGCAGCAACCATCCGCGCCACAGGTTCCACACAAAACGCATCAAACGAGGCCTGGTCCAACACGCCCGACCAGCTGTCGAAAATCTGCACCGCATCCGCCCCGGCCTGAAGCTGCCGGATCAGATATTCCGCTGACACATCCGCCAGCCGGTTCAACAGCGCCTTGAACGCCTGCGGATGGCGATAGGCAAACAATCTCGTGGCGGCCTGATCGGGCGAACCCTTGCCCGCAACCATATAGGTCGCGACCGTCCACGGAGCGCCACAGAAGCCCAGCAACGTGGTCTCGGCTGGCAATTCGGCACGCAATCTCTTCACCGTCTCATAGACCGGTTGCAGATTCACGTGAAACATTCCGGGATCGAGACGGTCGATCTCCTCGACCTTGATCGGCGTCATCACAGGACCATGGCCTTCTTCAAAGCGAAGGTCCCGCCCAAGCGCATGCGGCACAACCAGGATGTCGGAGAACAGGATCGATGCATCAAAGCCGAAACGCCTGATCGGCTGAAGCGTCACTTCAACCGCAAAGTCGGGATTGTAGCAGAGATCGAGGAAGCCACCCGCTGTCGCCCTGGTCGCCTTGTATTCAGGCAGATAGCGCCCTGCCTGTCTCATCAGCCAAACAGGTGGGGGAAACACGGTCTCACCCTTCAGCACGTCTACGACTTTGCGTTTCACATCTGGCACCGGCTTTTCCCGTCCTGCCTAAAACAAAGATTCAAGATTCTTTTGAATCTTCTGATTCTATGAGTCTGTTGGTTGTGGGGATCGCTCCGGACCCCCAACTTGTCCAGCACTAGGCGTTTCATCCCGCAAATGTCCAGCACAGAGCAGTTGTGGATCATTTCGTGGAACGTATCGATTCACTGAATGATTCCAGCAAGATGCTACCCAGTCGCCAAACACTGGCCTGTGGATCGTGGCGACGATGCGTCGCAACTCCCCACAATCCACAATCTGTCTCCCGGACACATCGCTCGGGTTACAATTGTGGACAAATCGGCATTTCTCTACAGTCGCGCTGTGACCTACCGTTTCATCCCTCCGCTTTTCCACATCTCCTAACAGGCTCGCCGGACCTCCTGTGAACAAACCTCAAAGCTTCTTCCACCTGCACCTGATTTCAGACGCCACCGGCGAGACCCTGCTCGCTGCCGGACGCGCGGCCTCGGCTCAATACAAGGACGCGCGCGCGATCGAGCATATCTACCCTCTCATCCGAACCGGAAAGCAGCTGCAGAAGGTGATGGACGAGATCGACGCCGAACCCGGCATCGTGCTCTACACCGTCGTTGACAAGGAGTTGGCGCAGATCATCGACAGCCGCTGTGCGGCAATGGGTCTACCCTGCGTCTCGGTTCTGGAACCCGTTCTGAGCGTTTTCCAGTCTTACCTCGGAGCTCCGGCTGGCCGCCGCGTTGGTGCACAGCACGTGCTCGATGCTGAATATTTCCGCCGGATCGACGCGCTCAATTTCACGATGGAGCACGATGATGGACAATTGCCCGCCGACATTGAGGAAGCGGATATCGTGCTGATCGGCATATCGCGGACATCGAAGACGCCCACGTCGATCTATCTGGCCAATCGCGGCATCAAGACCGCCAACATTCCTATTGTCCTCGGCGTGCCTTTGCCCGAAAGCCTGCTCTATGCAAAGAAGCCGCTGATCGTCGGCCTGATTGCAACAGCAGAACGTATTTCACATGTCAGGCAAAACCGTATCCTGGGCGCGACTACAGGCTACCAGTCTGAAACCTATGCAGACCGCAGCATCATTTCCGAAGAACTGACCTACGCAAGACAACTCTGCTCGCGGCACAATTGGCCGATGATCGACGTGTCGCGCCGCTCGATCGAAGAAACTGCCGCGGCAATCGTTGCCCTGCGCGGGCGTTCGCGATAACGGCAACACCATGAGCGACAAGATCATTCTGGCATCCACCAGCCCGTTTCGCCGCGACATGCTCGCCAGCGCCGGTGTGAAGGCCGAGGGCATTGCGCCCGACATTGACGAACGCGCTGTCGAACAGGCAACCGGCGGCGAACTCGCCCCTGACGATCTGGCGCTTGTGCTGGCCGAGGCCAAGGCTGTCGAGGTCAGCGAACGCCATCCCGGCGACTGGGTCATCGGCTCGGACCAGACCCTGTCGCTTGGCGATGAGGTGCTGCATAAATCAGCAGACATGGAAGAGGCACGGCGCAAGCTGCTTCATTTGTCCGGGAAGACCCATCACCTGAACTCTGCAGTTGTTCTGGCCAAAGGCGGCCAGGCCGTCTGGCGGCACGTCTCTGTCGCCCGAATGACCATGCGTCCGCTGTCGCCGGAATTCATCGGCCGCTATCTGTCACATGTCGGACAGCCGGCGCTGCGCAGCGTTGGCGCCTATCAGATTGAAGGCGAGGGCGTTCAGCTGTTTGCCGAAATCGAAGGCGATCACTTTACCATTGTTGGCCTGCCACTTCTGCCGCTGCTGGCCGAACTGCGTCGCGTCGGGGCCATCGATGGCTGACGTGCACACAAAGGCCTTTGTCTGCGGCCAGCCGATCGCACATTCCCGCTCACCGATGATCCATGGCCATTGGCTCCGGCAATACGGCGTCGACGGTTCCTACGAACGTATCGAAGTTGCCCCCGCGGATTTTTCCGCCTTCATATCTAGCCTCGCGGCAAACGGCTTTGCCGGTGGCAATGTCACCATCCCGAACAAGGAAGCCGCATTTGGCGCCGTCGACCAGCGCGACGGCGAGGCCGAGGCCGTCGGCGCAGTCAACACATTGTGGTTCGAGAACGGCAAGCTTGTCGGTGGCAATACCGACGCCATCGGCTTTGCAGCCAATCTCGATGAACATGCGCCGCAATGGCGAAGCCAGGGCCGGGCGCTCATTGTCGGAGCGGGCGGGGCGTCGCGCGCCGTTGTCCATGCAATCATTCAGGCAGGCTTTGACCGTATCGACATTGTCAACCGCACCGCCAGCCGCGGCCAGGAGCTGGCGGATCGTTTTGGCGCAAGAGTATTCGCGCATGGGCTCGACGCCATGCCGGCGCTCACGCCAACCGCCGGACTTGTCGTCAACACAACTTCGCTCGGCATGGATGGCGACGGCATCGTGCCGCTCGATGTGGCTCACCTGCCTGACGGTTCGGTGGTCACTGACATCGTCTATGTGCCGTTGATGACGCCATTGCTGAATGCCGCTGCAGCGCGGGGTCTGGCAACCGTCGACGGCCTCGGCATGCTGCTGCATCAGGCAGTACCGGGCTTTGCGCGCTGGTTTGGCGTCGTGCCGGAAGTCTCCGGCGAGTTGCGCAATCTGGTGATTGCCGATCTGGAGCGCCACTGATGATCGTGCTTGGACTGACCGGATCAATTGGCATGGGCAAGTCGACCACTGCAAAGATGTTCGTCGACGAAGGCGTGCCGGTCCATGATTCGGACCTGACGGTACACAAGCTCTATTCGGGCGCTGCCGCGCCGCTGATTGAGGCGGCGTTTCCCGGCACGGTGAAGGACGGCACGGTTGATCGGACCATCCTGGCGTCAAAGGTTCTGGGCCACAGCGCGGCGATCAAACGCCTTGAAGCGATCATCCACCCGCTGGTGCGCGCCGAGGCAGACGCGTTCCTGAATCGCAATCGCGATGCCGGTACGCCGGTTGTCGTTCTCGATATTCCCCTCCTGTTTGAAACCGGCGGACGCGAACGTGTCGACAAGGTTGTGGTTGTTACAGCTCCGGCCGGCGTTCAGCGCGAACGGGTGCTGGCCCGGCCCGGCATGACGTCCGAAAAGTTCGAGGCGATCCTGGCCCGGCAGGTTCCCGATGCCGAAAAACGCCAGATGGCGGATTTTGTTGTCGACACCGGCAATGGACTTGAACCGGCCCGGCATGCGGTGCGCCAGATCATCGCTGAACTCACAGGCAAGACCTGACGGCAGCTTGCCTGCCGCCATTTGCACCAGCAGCATTGTCATTGGTTCTGGAGTGATTCGATGCGCGAGATCATTTTCGATACGGAAACGACCGGGCTCGATTCCCGCGTTGAGCGGGTGATCGAAATCGGTGCCGTCGAAATGGTGAACCGGTTCCCGACCGGCCGCACCTTCCATGTCTATATCAATCCCGATGGCCGCGACATTCATCCCGACGCTCAAGCGGTGCACGGCATCTCGATGGCTGATCTGGCGGACAAGCCGAAGTTCAGCGGCATCGCCCAGGAGTTCGCAGATTTCATCGATGGCGCTATCCTGATCGCCCACAACGCCAATTTCGACATGGGCTTCATCAATGCCGAATTTGCCCGGCTCGGGCGGCCGGCTGTTGATCCCGGTTTTGTCATCGACACGCTGGCGATTGCCAAGCGCAAACACCCGATGGGCCCGAACTCGCTTGACGCGCTGTGCAAACGCTACGGAATCGACAACAGCCACCGCACCCGTCACGGCGCATTGCTCGATGCCGGTCTGCTGGCCGAAGTCTATATCGAGCTGATCGGCGGCAAGCAGGCTGCGTTCGGGCTCGAATCGTCAAATGCAGGCGCAGCTGGTTCTGAGCAAACCCGAACCGAAGTTGTCATCCTAGCGCGGGCTGAGCCTTTGCCGTCCCGCCTCACAGATGCAGAAAGGGCGGCTCACGCCGCCCTTGTCAAAAAGCTTGGAGAGAAGGCGCTGTGGCTGAAGCCCGCATATGGCCTCGAAAAACCAGCGCCCGAATAATCAGCTCGCCATGACCTTTGAACGCGCCTGTTCTTCGGCCATACGGGCCTGGAACATCTGAGCGAAATCGATCGGGTCGATCATCAGCGGCGGGAAGCCGCCATTGCGGGTGCACTCGGCGATGATCTGACGCGCAAACGGGAACAGCAAACGCGGGCATTCGATGAACAGAAGCGGCAACGTGTGCTCCTGCGGGAAACCAGCGAGACGGAACACGCCGCCATAGACGAGCTCGACGTTGAACAGAACGTCCTTGTCGCCGCCGGCTTTCGCCGCGATCGTCAGGTTGACGTCGAACTCGGTGTCCGACAGCGGATTGGCGTTGACATTGACGTTGATGTTGATGCCGGGGCTGGTTTCGCGGGCGCGCAGCGAGTTTGGCGCACCGGGGCTCTCAAACGACAGGTCCTTGACGTATTGCGCCAGGATATTGAGCGAGGGCTGGGTTCCGTTGCCTGCCTGAGCTGCTGCTTCGCCGGCTTTTTCTTTCTTGTCCGCCATTGTCGTTCCTTGAGATCGGGCCAGATCAGACCCCGGATGGGAGAAAATTCGCGGTTTGGCTAGCATGCCGGGCAGGTCATATCAAGTTTGGCCGGGGTCTGCCCGCAGTCCTGTCACTGTTCGGGATCATTGCGCCGCCACGGTGAATTCGGATCAACCTGCTGATAGTCGCCAGTATCGAGGTCAATCACCTTCTCGTTCCGCTGTGCGCCGCGATTCCATGCGGCTCCTGTTGTGGTGGTGATGATGGTCATTCGCGACCGCACGAACTGCCAGGCAATGTCTCGCACCGCCGGAATGAACAGCAGCAGGCCAAAAACGTCGGTAATGAAGCCCGGAATGATCAGCAGGATGCCGGCAATCAGGATCATCGCGCCATGCGCAATCTCGCGATCGGGTTCGCCCCCCGTCGCGGCAGCGGCTTGGGCCCGGCGCAGTGCGCCAAAACCTTGATAGCGCAACAGCATTGCGCCAAGCACCGTCGAAGCGATCACCAGGGCGATCGTCGCCAGTGCGCCGATCTCGCTGCCCACGACGACAAACCCTGCGATTTCCAGCAAGGGAAGCAGAAGAATGAAAAGTGCGACGAATGTTCTACCCACTGACAATGCCCGTTTGCTGAACCGTGACCCTATAGATAGGTAGCGTTGTCGTCATTTGAATGATCGGCGTTGTCGCTCTATATGAATAGTCAGCCATTGTATCGCGGCGTCAGGCGTCCGATAATGGCAAATTGGCGCTTTGGCGTCTTTGAAGCGTTATATCTGGCGGACAGTGATGGAATTCCTTGATTTGGGAACATTGATTTTTATGGTCGCGGCTGTGGTGATCTTCATCCAGCTCCGCAATGTTCTTGGCCGCCGCACTGGCAATGAGCGTCCGCCGTTTGATCCTTACACGGCTGGCCGCCGCAATGAACAGGACCCCAAAGCGGCTCAGGACAATGTTGTGTCGTTGCCGCGGCGCAAGGCAGGCGAAGCCGGCGAAGAGACGTATGCGGCAATCGACAAGGCTGCCGCTGTCGGCACGGACCTGAACAAGGGCATGCGCGCCATCCGCGACGCCGATGCAAGCTTTGAGCCGAAAACATTCGTCGATGGCGCCAAGATGGCCTACGAGATGATCGTCATGGCCTATGCCGATGGCGACCGCAAAACGCTGAAAAACCTGTTGTCGCGCGAAGTCTATGACGGCTTTGTCCAGGCAATCGGCGAGCGCGAGAAACGCAGCGAAAAGATCCAGTCGTCCTTTGTCGGCATCGACAAGGCCGAGATTGTCGGCGCGGAGATGAAGGGTGGTGAAGCACACGTCACCATGCGGATTGTTTCCGAGCTGATTTCCGCGACCCGTGACAAGGCTGGAGCCGTGATCGACGGCGATCCTGAAACCGTTGCCGAGGTCAAGGATGTTTGGACCTTTGCGCGTGATACGCGTTCCAAGGATCCGAACTGGAAGCTGGTCGCGACCGAAGCTGAAGACTGATCAGGATTGCGGCGATGTCGCCTTCGTCGCATTTTGTCCCTGTCACATTCGATGACCTGCCCGGTTGGACGGCTGACGATCATTCGGCTGCCTATGCTGCGTTCAGGCGTTCCGCATTACGGGTTGCCGAAAAACCCTATCGATCCGGCTCGCTCGGCATAGCCCTCGAAGCTTTTGCTGCCGCGTATGACGAAGCGCGCCGTGTCGAAAGTCTCAACGCCACAGCCGCCTGCGATTTTTTTGAGCGCCACTTTTCGCCCTGGCGCGTCGTTCCGGGCGGCGATGCCGCGCATGGATTTGTCACTGGCTTTTATGAGCCGGAAGCAGAAGCCTCGCCGCGGCAAGGCGGTCATTTTCAATATCCGATACTGTCGCGTCCCGCCGATCTCGTCGACATCGATGAAACCAATCGCCCTGCTGGCTTGGACCCCTATCTGGCGTTTGGCCGTCAGACCAGGGACGGCATTGTTGAATATTACGACCGCGAGGCAATCGAGAGTGGCGTGCTCAATGGGCAGGGCCTCGAAATGGCCTGGCTGGCCGATCCTGTGGATGTGTTCTTTATCCATGTCCAGGGTGCTGCCCGCCTGAAAATGACTGACGGCTCGGTCAAGCCGGTCACCTATGCCGCCAAGAGCGGTCAACGCTTTACCGGCGTTGGCAAGATCCTGGCCGAAATGGGCGAAATCCCGCTGAAGCATGTCACCATGCAATCGATCCGCGCCTGGTTTGTCCGTCATCCTGAGCGCGTCGAGGAAATTCTCTGGCAAAACCGCTCTTTCATCTTCTTCCGCGACGCGCCGGTTCCCGATCCATCGCTGGGCCCTGTTGCCGCCGCAAAAGTTCAGTTGGCGGCTGGCCGATCCATTGCGGTTGATCGCCTGCTGCACACGTTCGGCACGCCATTCTATGTCCACGCCGAAACATTGACGGCGTTCGCGCAGAAGCCGTTTCGCCGATTGATGATTGCGCAGGACACCGGCTCGGCAATCCTTGGACCAGCGCGTGGAGATTTGTTTGCCGGATCAGGCCCACAAGCGGGCGAAATCGCAGGTGGTATCAAACACCCGGCGGACTTTTATGCGCTGGTTCCGCGGCAGCTTTCCAAGAGCTGGGCATCATGAGCCGCAAGCGCGAGCTGAGCGACGAAGAGCGCATTCTTTGGAACGTTGTGGCCAAAACGGCAAAGCCGCTGCCAGGCCGCAAACTGGACCCGGTCGATATTGCGCCCGAGCCAAAACCTGCCGCCGCACCGGTTGACACATCGGCATTCCTGGCCCGGCCGGTAACGCCTGCCTCGCCTGCGAAGCTGCAGGTGCAGCACATCGACAGGCACACGCAGAAAAAGATCGCCCGCGGCAAGCTGGTGCTTGAGGCGCGCATCGACCTGCACGGCCTTCGCCAGGATGCTGCCTACGGCATGTTGTTGTCGTTTCTCTCAAGCGCCTATGTGCGCGGCGTTCGATATGTGCTCGTCATCACCGGCAAGGGTTCGTCGTCAGCAAGTGACGGCGTGTTGAAACGCTCAGTGCCGGGTTGGTTGTCCACTCAGCCTTTTCGCCAGTTTGTCAGCGGTTACGAAGACGCAGCTCTCACCCATGGCGGTCAGGGCGCGCTGTATGTCCGGTTGCGGCGCCTACCGCGCGAGACCGGCCAATGACGCCGTTTGGCGCGCGTTTGCGGGCGATGCGCACCGAGCGCGGCGTCTCGCAAAAGGATATGGCTGCGGCCATCGGCGTCAGCCCAGCCTATCTCTCGGCGCTCGAGCATGGCAGACGCGGCACGCCAACCTGGGCGATGGTGCAGAAGATCATCGGCTATTTTAATGTCATCTGGGACGAAGCCGAAGAATTGCAAACCCTTGCGCAGGCCTCCGACCCTCGCGTGGTGATCGATACCGCTGGTCTCAGTCCTCGCGCGACCGCGCTGGCCAACCTTCTGGCAATCCGGATTTCAACCTTGTCTGACGATGATATGGATGCCGCGATAAACGTGATCAGCGGCAGTCAGCGCTCAAAATAGCGCTTCGATCTCGGCGATGCGATCATTCACCAGCCAGCCATAGTAGTTCTCTTCAGGAAATTTTGGCTTTTCGCCAGCCGCAATGCGCCGTGCATTTTCTGCTTTCAGCACCCGTGCCCGGGCTTCGGGATTGCCGACATTGTAGAGCGTGGCCGTCAGGCCCGGATTGCCGGAAATGTCGAACCCCGCAATCGAGGCATAGGCGTCGATCGACTTCTTCAGCGTCGCGGCGACATAGGGTAAAGTCTGGTCGGGATCCATGATCGTCGCATAGACGTCGGCCGGCTTGCGGTAGTCGAGTTTTGGCAGACCGGACACGCGTGAGACCATATCGCTCATCATCAGGGCGGTCAGCGGATTGAGCTGGCCGATGCCAAATGTCTGGCCGGCATAGAACGGCTGGAAGAAGACGGCGGAGAACCGGTTGTTCTCAAAACGTTTCCCCTCAACGGTCTTGCCGCGAAACGACGCATTCCAGACATCTTCGCGGCAGGTCCATAGGGCGTAGCTGCCCTTGGCGTCTTCACAGGCAGCAAACTGCGGCCGTGCGATGAAATCGCCGACATCTTCGCCGTCATATTCAAAGCGAAAGCTCGAACCGAGATAGGATGCGGCTTTGACGTAATATTGCTGCAGCCGGTCATAGGCGTCGACATTGTAGGTGTGTTCGCCAACAATTGCGCCGGCAACATGCAGCGGACTGATGCCATATTGCGACGCCGTCTGGGTGATCTTGGAGCGCAGCGCCTTGTCGTTGCGCAACAGCGCAATCACCTTGCGGTATTTTGCGTCATAGCTGGTTTTCATAGCCTTGGTGCGGGCGGCCGAGCCGCCTGGAACGCCAGGTTGCTCGGCGTTGCGATTGCCTGCCGGCACAGGCGTCGCGGCAAAGCTTGCGGTCGCAAGCGCCATCGTCACGCTGAACACCGATGCTAGAAGCTGTCTCATCCCGTCGCCCGATCTGCGGCCCCAAAACGAGCCTTTTGAGCTCGACTAATCACAAAAGACTTTGACGAGTCGAGCCGACAACGGCCGGGCAGCTGATTCGCGGCCCGGTCGTTGCAGTTTCGTTACAGGATGAACCGGGACAAATCTGTGTTCTTGGCAATGTCGCCGATCTGTTTGCCGACATAGTCGGCATCAACGGTCATTTTCGAGCCATCGCGATCCGGCGCATCGTAGGAAATTTCATCCAGAACCCGCTCCATCACCGTCTGCAACCGCCGCGCACCGATATTCTCAACACTGGTGTTGAGGTCGACCGCGATGCCGGCCAGCCGGTCAATCGCGTCGTCGGTGAAGTCGAGCTCGATGCCTTCGGTCGCCATCAGTGCGATATACTGCTTTACAAGCGATGCCTCCGGCTCAAGCAGGATGCGCTTGAAGTCGTCCTTTTCTAGAGCGCGAAGTTCGACGCGGATCGGCAAGCGGCCCTGCAACTCCGGCAGCAGGTCCGATGGCTTCGCCACATGGAAAGCGCCCGACGCAATGAACAGGATATGGTCCGTCTTGATCGGACCATACTTCGTCGCGACCGTCGTGCCTTCCACCAACGGCAGCAGGTCGCGCTGCACGCCTTCACGCGATGGACCACCCGAAACGCCATCCTGCCTGTGCGCAACCTTGTCGATCTCGTCGATGAAGACGATGCCGTCATTCTCCGCCGATTCGAGCGCCCGGCGGGTCACCTCATCCTGGTCGAGCAGCTTGTCCGACTCATCATTGATCAGCAGGTCGTAGGATTCCTTGACTGTGGTCTTGCGCGTCTTGGTGCGCTTGCCGCCCATCGCCTTTGACAGCATGTCATTGATGTTCATCACATTGGCGCCGGGCATGCCGGGGATCTCGAAGCTTGGCATGCCGCCAGAGCCGCTGTCGGAGACCTCGACCTCGATTTCCTTGTTGTCGAGTTCGCCATCGCGCAGCTTCTTGCGGAAACTGTCGCGTGTCGCCGGGCTTGCGGTTTTGCCCACCAGCGCTTCGAGCACGCGCTCCTCGGCATTGAGATGCGCACGTGCTTTCACGTCTTCGCGCATCTTTTCGCGCTGCAGGCCGATCGATACCTCGACCAGATCACGGATAATCTGCTCGACATCACGGCCGACATAGCCGACCTCGGTGAACTTTGTCGCCTCGACCTTGATGAAGGGTGCGTTCGCCAGCTTGGCCAGGCGGCGGGCGATCTCGGTCTTGCCGACGCCGGTCGGTCCGATCATCAGGATGTTTTTCGGCATCACCTCTTCGCGCATCTGGCCGGTCAGTTGCTGACGCCGCCAGCGGTTGCGCAGTGCAATCGCCACGGCGCGCTTGGCGTCCTTCTGGCCGATAATGTAGCGGTCGAGTTCCGAAACGGTCTCGCGTGGGGAAAGATTGGTCATGGTTCTATCTCTTCCGGGGCGTCCAGCGCCATCATGTGGGCTGAGCCATAAATTGAGTGTCTTGTGTCGAAATGGCGGAAACCCGCCTTTTCATAGGCTTTGATCGCGCGAACATTGTCCGGGTGCGGATCGGTGATCAGGCGCGGCGCGCCTTCATCGAACAAAGTCGCCGCGAACTGCCGGAGAATTGCAGCGCCGTGGCCTTTGCCGACGAGATCCGCCGGACCGATCGACAGATCGAGCACGAGTGTTCCGAAGGGCTGGTCCTGATATGGATGGCCGTCATCCATATGTGGATCAAAGCTCCGGAGATAAGCGACCGGCCGGCCGGCCAGCTCGACGATCAGCGGTTCTGACGCGTCATCGCCCATGGCGGCGTAGACCCGCCCAATGGCTATGCCGGCGTCTCCCCATGCCTCGCGCCAATGACTCTGCTGAATCCATGAGTCGATCAGCGGCACGTCATCTTCGTCGACTTCGCGAAAGGCGTAGACCTCACGCGGCATCGAGCGATTCAATCGTCACTGACGAATTGGTGTAGATGCAGATGTCGGCTGCAATCTCCATCGCCTTGCGGGCAATCGTTTCCGCGTCCTGATCGGTGTCGACCAGTGCGCGTGCTGCGGCCAGCGCAAAATTGCCGCCTGAGCCGATCGCCATAACACCGTGTTCGGGTTCGAGTACGTCGCCGGTTCCGGTCAGCGCCAGCGTCACGTTCTTGTCGGCCACCAGCATCATCGCTTCGAGCCGGCGCAGATAGCGGTCGGTGCGCCAGTCCTTGGCAAGTTCGACGGCGGCGCGCGTCAGCTGGTCGGGATATTGTTCGAGTTTGGCTTCCAGCCGCTCAAGCAGCGTGAAGGCGTCGGCGGTCGCGCCGGCAAAACCGGCAATGACATTGCCCTTGCCCAGGCGGCGCACTTTTCTGGCATTGCCCTTCATCACCGTGTTGCCCAGGCTGACCTGGCCGTCGCCGGCGATCACGACTTTTCCGCCCTTGCGCACAGTCACGATGGTCGTGCCGTGCATGATAATCTCGTTTGACATGAAATACTCCGTTCGCAAGACGGCCCGGCCTGTCCATAAGCACCGTCCACCGTCTCCGTGAACGACAATGTAGGCATGGTAACTGCAAATTCAAATCGGCAACCGCCTAAGGCCGCAAAGGCTACACGCAACTGGCGTTTGGCCTGGCGCGCTGTTATGAGGCGGACGACGAATACGGCCAAGGATCAACAATATGCCTGCCAGCCCGTCCACCCGGACCGCGCAGATCGCGCGCAAGACAAAGGAGACCGAGATCGAGGTCGCTGTCGACATTGACGGGTCCGGATCGTTCGACGTCTCAACCGGGGTCGGTTTCTTCGACCATATGCTGGAACAACTGTCGCGCCATTCGCTCATTGACATGAAGGTTCGCGCCAAGGGCGACCTGCACATTGACGACCACCACACGGTGGAAGACGTTGGCATTGCGCTTGGCCAGGCCATTTCGAAGGCGCTGGGCGAGCGGCGTGGCATCACCCGTTATGCCTCGCTAGATCTGGCGATGGACGAGACGCTGACCCGTGCCGCTGTCGACGTGTCCGGCCGTCCGTTTCTCGTCTGGAACGTCGCCTTCACCAGCCAGAAGATTGGCACGTTCGACACCGAACTGGTGCGCGAGTTCTTCCAGGCCTTGTCGCAGCAGGCCGGCATCACGCTGCATGTCGCCAATCTCTATGGCGCAAACAGCCACCACATCGCCGAGACTTGTTTCAAGGCGGTAGCGAGGGTGCTGCGCACGGCCGCCGAAATCGATCCGCGGCAGGCCGGTGCAATCCCGTCAACCAAGGGCACGCTCAAGGGCTGACCAATGGCAAGCTATGTTGTGATGGAAAGCCCGGACCGGGCAGACGCCGCCTATGTCCGTGACGGTTTTCATGTCTGGGCATTCCTGTTCGGCCCTCTCTGGCTGTTGTGGAACCGGCTCTGGATCGAGGCGCTGCTGGTCTTTGCCGCGATGTCGCTGATTGGCGTGCTGACAACCCTCTCCGGCGCACCGCAGGTCGCACCCTGGCTATCGCTGCTGTTGTCGGTATTTGTCGGTCTTGAAGGCCCGGCGCTGTGGCTCGCCGCCTACCGGCGGCGCGGCTGGAAAGACGCCGGTGTGGTGATCGCCGACAATGCGGGTGACGCCGAAATCCGCCATGTCTATGCAATGGCGGATGCACCGGCAGCGTCCGCTCCCGCTCCGGCTTCCACACCTGCCCCTATTGCCCCGATCCGCTCGGCTCAATCCGGTCCGGTTCTTGGCCTGCTGTCCTATCCGGGGTCGCGCTGACCATGCGTGTTGCAATCATCGACTACGGCTCCGGCAATCTGCGCTCGGCGACCAAGGCGTTTGAACGCGCGGCGCGTGAAGCCGGCATTGCAGCGGAAATTGACCTGACGGCGGATGCTGATCGTGTCCGCACCGCCGACCGCATCGTGCTGCCAGGCGTCGGCGCTTATGCCGACTGCCGCGCAGGGCTTGATGCTGTGCCCGGCATGACGCAGGCGATTGACGAGGTTGTCATTGGCAAGGGCCGCCCTTTTCTCGGCATCTGCGTTGGCATGCAGTTGATGTCGGAACGCGGACTGGAAAAGACCGTCACCAGCGGATTTGGCTGGATCGCGGGCGACGTGAAGGAAATCGTGCCATCCGATCCCGCGCTGAAAATCCCGCAAATTGGCTGGAACACGATTTCTCTGAAGAGTGCCCACCCTCTGTTTGACGGCATCAAGACCGGACCGGACGGCCTGCACGCCTACTTTGTCCATTCCTATCACCTTGCCGCGACCAAGCCCGGTCAGGTTCTGGCCGAAACGGAGTATGGTGGACCGGTTACGGCTGCAGTTGTCCGCGGCAACATGGCGGGAACGCAATTTCACCCCGAAAAGAGCCAGACGCTGGGTCTGGCTCTGATTGGCAATTTCCTGCGCTGGAAGCCCTGACCGGCTGAGGCATCACCGAAGGAAGACGCTCCATGAAAAAGGGCTACTGGATGGCCATGGTCGACATCACCGACCCTGAGGGCTATCCGCAATATATCGCTGCCAACAAGGCGGCTTTCGACAAATATGACGCCCGCCCTCTCGTGCGCGGCGGCGAGGGTCAGGTGGTTGAAGGGCCGGCCGCCACACGTCTGGTTGTCCTTGAGTTTGACAGCTACCAGAAAGCGCTCGACTGCTTCAATTCGCCGGAATATCAGGCGGCGCTGACGCTGCGCAGGAAGTTCTCCACTGCGCATTTTGCAATCGTGGAAGGCGTCTGACGTATGATTCTTTTTCCCGCCATTGACCTCAAGGATGGCCAGTGTGTTCGCCTCAAGCTTGGCGATATGGCAACCGCCACGATCTACAACGAGGATCCCGGCGCACAGGCAAAAGCCTTCGAGGATCAGGGGTTCGACTGGCTTCACGTCGTTGACCTCAACGGCGCGTTCAAGGGCGAAAGCGTCAACACCGCGGCAGTCGGCTCGATCCTGAAAGCGACGAAGAATCCCGTCCAGCTGGGTGGCGGCATTCGCACCTTGCCGCAGATCGAAGACTGGCTGGCGCGTGGTCTCGCCCGCGTCATCCTCGGCACGGTCGCGGTGCGCGATCCTGATCTGGTCAAGGAAGCCTGCCGCCTGTTTCCAGGGAAAGTCGCTGTCGGCATCGACGCCAAGGGCGGCAAGGTCGCCGTCGAGGGCTGGGCAGAAGCATCAGAACTCGGCGTCATCGAACTGGCTAAGAAGTTCGAGGGTGCAGGCGTCGCGGCAATCATCTACACCGACATCGACCGCGATGGCGTTCTGGCCGGCATCAACTGGGAATCGACCATTGCGCTCGCCGACGCTGTCACCATTCCGGTCATCGCCTCTGGCGGACTGGCGTCGGTCGCCGACATTGTGCGCATGACCATGCCGGACGCGAAAAAGCTTGAAGGCGCAATCTCCGGCCGCGCACTCTATGACGGCCGCATCGACCCGGCCGAGGCGCTGGCGATTTTGCGCGGAAAGATCAAGCCGCCGGTAGCCATGTTTGAAGACGCTGACGTCAGGATGAAGTCTGAGTCATGACACTCAAAGCCCGCGTCATTCCATGTCTGGACGTTAAAGACGGCTCGCGTCGCCCGCAGCCGCAAAGCGGCGAGGACGCGCAAACAGGAAAAGGGGCCGTCCTGTGACACTCAAAGCCCGCGTTATCCCCTGTCTGGACGTTAAAGACGGCTCGCGTCGCCCGCAGCCGCAAAGCGGCGAGGACGCGCAAACAGGAAAAGGGGCCGTCCTGTGACCCTCAAAGCTCGCGTTATCCCCTGTCTGGACGTTAAAGACGGCCGCGTCGTCAAGGGCGTCAACTTTGTTGACCTGATCGACGCTGGAGATCCGGTCGAGGCGGCAAAGGCCTATGATGCGGCAGGCGCTGATGAGCTGGTGTTCCTCGACATCACCGCGTCATCGGACAATCGCGAAACGATTTTCGACGTTGTCGCGCGAACGGCCGAGCAGTGCTTTATGCCGCTGACCGTTGGCGGCGGCGTGCGCGAGGTTGGGGACATCAGAAAGCTGCTTCTGGCCGGCGCCGACAAAGTGTCGATCAACAGCGCCGCAGTCGCCAATCCACATTTTGTGGCGGAGGCGGCAGACAAGTATGGCAACCAGTGCATTGTCGTCGCCATCGACGCCAAGAAAGTGTCTGGACCAGACGAGATCGACCGCTGGGAGATTTTTACCCATGGCGGGCGGCGCGAAACCGGCATCGACGCCATCGAGTTTGCGCGCAGGGTCGTTGATCTGGGCGCAGGCGAAATCCTGCTGACTTCGATGGATCGGGATGGCACCAAGTCCGGCTACGACATTGCGCTGACCCGGGCCGTCGCCGATGCGGTTCGGGCGCCGGTCATCGCATCCGGTGGCGTCGGCAGCCTCGACAATTTTGTCGAGGGCATTCGCGACGGTCACGCAACAGCGGTTTTGGCAGCCTCTGTCTTCCACTTTGGTGTGTTCTCGATCGGCCAGGTGAAACGCCATATGGCGGCGGCTGGCCTGCCAATGCGACTCGACACTCTGGCCGTGTCGTCTTAAACCCCTGTTCATGAGCAACTTTTCGCTTTCTGACCTGGAAAAGATTGTCGCCGAACGGGCGCGTTCCGGCGCGGCCGATTCCTGGACGGCGAAGCTCTATCGCAAGGGCATGGACAAGGCCGCCCAGAAGATGGGTGAGGAAGCGGTTGAGACCGTCATTGCCGCCGTCAAGGGCGACGACAATGGTTTGGTCAGCGAGAGCGCAGACCTTCTTTATCACTGGCTTGTGGTGCTGACGATCGCAGGCATTCCGCTGTCCGACGTGATGGCCGAACTTGAACGCCGTACGGCGCAAACAGGACTGGCCGAAAAGGCTGCCCGTCCGGCGGGCTGACAACTAGGAGGGGATGGTGGACCAGACGTCACGCGGCGAAAAATACTCCCCCTACCGATTCTTTTCTGCCGAAGACTGGGCGCAGTTTAGAGCCGACACGCCGCTAACGCTCACCGAAGACGATCTGAAGCGGCTGTCGTCGCTGAACGACCCGATCAATCTGGACGAGGTCCGGCGCATCTACCTGTCAATGTCCCGGCTCTTGTCGGCTCATGTCGAGGCGACGCAGGCGCTGTTCAAGCAGCGCGCCCGCTTTCTTAACGTCCCCGATGCGGTGAAGACGCCCTTTATCATCGGCGTCGCCGGGTCGGTGTCAGTCGGCAAGTCGACCACGGCGCGCATTCTGAAGGAATTGCTGCGCCGCTGGCCGTCGAGCCCCAAGGTTGATCTGGTGACCACCGACGGCTTCCTGTTTCCCAACGAGATCCTGCGCGAGCGCAATCTGATGGATCGCAAGGGTTTTCCCGAATCCTATGACGTCGGCGGACTGTTGCGTTTTCTCTCGGCGGTGAAATCAGGCCTTATGGATGTGCGAGCACCGCTCTATTCGCACCTGACCTACGACGTCCTGCCCGACGATTTCATCGAGATCGACCGCCCGGACATCCTGATTTTTGAAGGCATCAACGTGTTGCAGCCCGGCGACTTGCCCAAGGACGGCAAGATCGTGCCCTTCCTGTCGGACTTCTTCGACTTCTCGATCTATGTCGACGCCGACGAGGACATTCTGCAGCGCTGGTATGTCTCCCGCTTCATGAAACTGCGAGAAACAGCATTCCGCGACAAGGAATCCTTCTTCCATCGGTTTTCTGAATTGACGGAGGACGCGGCCAGGGCGGTCGCCATCGATATCTGGGAAAATATCAATCTGAAAAACCTGCGCGAAAACATCCTGCCGACCCGCCCGCGGGCTGACCTGATCCTCAAGAAGGGTGAGGATCATCTGGTCAAGGAAGTAGCGCTCAGAAAGCTGTGACTGTCGCAGGTTCCGCCTGGGTCGAGCCTGCAGGCCTGGACTTCGAAGGAAGCATCCATCTTGCGGCCCGACTGACCAGCGCGATCGATGCGGCGGCTATCGCCAATCCGGCGAAGACATCAACCAGATAGTGGTTGGCGTGCGACACTGCGGAAATTGCCATCATCGCATTCCAAGCGGCGAACAGATAGCCGAAAGGTTTGACCGGCCACATCGCCCAGGCGCAAAGCAGGGCCGCCGCAGCGTGCACCGACGGAAAGGTAATAATGCCGGACGCGCTCTTCACCGAGAGCGTAAACGCCTGCTCGCTGCGCACCGCGTAAAAATCGTTGAGGAAGGCGAACCCGTATTTCGGATTGATGGAGGCAAGGTCGCTTTCCGCCACGCCGTAGACGACATAGGTGCCAAGGGCCGGAAACCAGACCGATACGAGCGCTGAGACGTAACAGAGTAGTCCATAGGCGATGATCATCTGATAGCTACGCTTGTACAGTCCCGCAATTCCCAGTAGCAGCGGAATACCCAGCATCTGGTAGCCCATCGAAGTGTAGGCTTTGTACAAGGTCGCGGCCAGCTTGGGATTGCCATCAACAAAGGCGATGAATGAGCGCCAATCGAAGCCCAGCGCCTGATCTGCGGCGATCAGTTGCGCATCGGCGAGCGGAAAGTTGAATGACGCCGCGAGATAGGTCGAAATCAGGATCGGCACGGTCATGATCAAACCCAGCATCATGACTTCAAGCGTGCTGCTCAGCCGATAGAGACGCCTGAAGGAACAATAAGTGGCAAAAATCGCGAATATCAAAACGACATAGGCGAGATCTCCGAGGTCGGAAGGGTCGAAACGCATGTTGCCGATCGGAAGCAACATGAATATTGCGACAGTTGAAAATAGAGTGAATACGTAGGCGAGACCGCGGTATATTTTTGTTTCGGCGTCCATCATGCTCACCCCTATTGCAATACCGCTAATACTGGATTGGGGTTTATTAAAATTCGTCTAAAAAGTTGTAAGTTCTGGCTGATGCATCTACAGGTTGCGTGTGGAGCGGCGCTTAAGTGTTCACCCGCCTGGCCCCTGGCGGCCTTACGCAGTTAATCGCCCCTTAACGTCACCCGCCTAATCTGCCGCTCGCATTCCATCAGCGTCGGCGTCAGGATGACGGCACCAAACCAAAGCATTGAAAATGAACAAACTCCGTCCGGCGTTGAACGCCCGGCGGCGGCCTTGCTGTCTTTGATTGTTCCTGTTCACAATGAGGAAGAAGCGATCGGCAGCTTTCTCGCCGAACTCGCGGTGCATGAACAAGCCATCTCCCGACGCGGCGTCACACTCGAGATTGTCTTCGTCAATGATGGCAGCACTGATGGCACTCTTGGACGTTTGATCGACGCATCGCGGCGCGACAATCGTATCCAGATTATCGACCTGTCACGCAATTTTGGCAAGGAATCAGCGATCACCGCCGGGCTCGACAATTGCCACGGCGGCGCGGCGATACCGATCGATGTCGATCTTCAGGACCCGCCCAAAATCATACCCTTGCTGATCGACAAATGGCGCGACGGCTTTGATGTGGTGCTGGCCAAGCGCGCCGACCGGTCGAGCGACACGCTGCTGAAGCAGCGCTCCGCGTCAATGTTCTATCGCGTCCACAACTGGATGGCCGCCCAGAAAATCCCGCCCAATGTCGGCGATTTCCGGCTGATCGATCGCGAAGTGATCGAGGCGCTGAAGACGCTGCCGGAGCGCCGCCGGTTCATGAAAGGCCTGTTCGCCTGGGTCGGTTTTCCGACGGCGACGGTGGAATATGTCCGCGACCAGCGTGTCGCTGGACAGACCAAGTTTTCCGGCTGGAAGCTCTGGAATTTTGCGCTTGAGGGCATCACCAGCTTCTCCACCGTGCCGCTGGAAATCTGGTCCTATGTCGGCGCCGCGATTTCGTTCGGCTCCTTTGTCTACGGCATGTTCATCGCAGCCAAGACCTTGATTTTTGGCGTAGATGTCCCGGGCTACGCGTCGCTGCTTGTATCGGTCCTGTTTCTTGGCGGTGTCCAGATCCTCGGCATCGGAATCCTTGGACAGTACCTCGGCCGTGTCTATTCCGAGATCAAACAACGGCCGATCTACATCGTCCGCCGCAACTACGGGAGCAAATGATGGAACTCGCCGAATATTGGAAGATGGCTGAGACCGAAAACGAACATTGGTGGTTTTGCGGCCGCCGCGCCATTGTTGATGCGGTTCTGTCGACGCTTGATCTTCCGCCGCGCGCCGCAATTGTCGAGATCGGAGCGGGGACCGGCGGCAATCTCGACATGCTCGAAAAATATGGCGACGTCACCGCTGTCGAGATGAGCGAGGTTGCGCGCCAGATCGTTCGCGAGCGTACCGGCCGCGAGGTGCTCGATGGGTACTTGCCGCATGCAATACCGCTTCAACACGCGTCGGCGGACCTCGTCTGTCTGTTCGATGTCCTGGAACATGTCGAACAGGATGAGCAATCCCTTTCGGCTATCCATAAGATGCTGCAACCGGGCGGGCGGCTTTTGCTTACAGTGCCGGCGCATCAGTGGATGTGGAGCGCGCACGACGAGAGTCTGCATCATTTCCGCCGATACTCGCGCAATGGACTGCGCGGCCGCCTCGAGGCGGCGGGCTTTGTCGTCGAGCGGCTGACATACACGAATGCTGCGCTTTTCCCAGTGGCTGCGCTAGCGCGTTTGGCTGACAGATTGCGCGGTTCCCGGAAGCCATCGGGACACGATACGCCGCCCCCGGCGCTGAACGCAGCAATGAAGGCAGTGTTTTCGTCTGAACGTCTGATATTGCCGCATTTCGATCTGCCGGCGGGTGTTTCGCTTCTGGCCGTCTGTAGAAGAGCGGACGAGGCTGCAGCGTCAGCGGCTGCATGAGGCGGCCATGACAGGTACTGGCGCGCGCATTTCGAAGTTCGCGGCGGTTGGACTGATCGCCACGGGCCTCTATGCTACGGTTGCGTTCCTGCTGTCCTTCAGCCTGCCTGCGACCCAGGCTTCGGTCTGCGCCTATGGCGTTGCCGCTATCTTTTCCTATTGCGGGCACAAATCACTGACATTTGAATCCAGCGAAGCGCACAGCATCGAGGCTCCAAGGTTCGTTGCCCTGACTGTCGCCGGCATAACTATTTCCTGGGTTCTGCCGTTCATTCTGACAGACGGGCTTCACCTGCCGGCCTTTGTGCCGATCATTGCGGCCTGCCTGCTCATTCCTGTCTTCAACTACGTTGTTCTTGATCGCTGGGTTTTCCGTGGCGCTCGTTGAATCGTCGTCGCGACCGGCTGCAGGCGTGGCCATCCGCTCGTTTTCATGGGCTCTGTTGGTCTCGATACTGCTCGCCGTCCTGACAGGCTGGTTGTCTCTTCACGTCATGGCGCCCAATGTCGACGTGTCCTGGCTGCTCGTCGCCGGCGAACGGATCATCGGCGGGGCCGAGCTTCATCGCGATATTGTTGAGGTCAATCCGCCGTTTTCGGTCTGGCTCTACATGCCGTTGCTGTACGGCGAACTTGCCACTGGCTTTCGTGCCGAAACCCTGCTGGCCTACCTGCTGCCATTCCTGGCGCTGTCCAGCGTGTTGTTGTCGGGCTCGATCCTGCGCAAGGCGGGCTGGCTTGCCAATCCCGGTGATGTCTGGCTGCTGCCAGTCGCAAGCTTCGGCTTGTCCTGGCTGTTCCCCGGTGATTTCGGCCAGCGCGAACAGATTGCGGCGATCGCGCTGCTGCCTTGGCTGGCTCTCTTTGCAGCGCGAAGCCGAAGCGACACGTTTGAAGCCGGAAACTGGCCGCAGATCGTTGTCGCCGGGTTGGGCGCTGCGGTCTTCGTCATGATAAAGCCGCCGATGGCGGCGCTTTCGGTGATTTTTCCGGCAATCTGGTTTGCCGTTGCGCGCCGCTCCATACGGCCGCTGTTTGCCCCTGAAACGATCATTGCCGCTGCGATCACGCTTGCCTATGTCGTGTGGATCGTCGTCTTCCACTGGGCTTATCTGACCGATGTGATCCCGCTGCTGGACGCCTACTACATCCCGCTGCGCTTGCCGTTTGCCCAGATCATCAGCCACTGGCCGCTGCTTGTATCGGCGATGATCGCATTCTCAACCTGGCTTTGCGCTCGCCCGGCGCGGATGGATCGGGCGGCGCTCATATTGTTGCTTGCCGCCGCTGGTTACCTGCCCGGCGTCATTCTCATGGGTAAGGTATGGACCTACCAGACCATTCCGATCCTGCTGTTTTCGCTGCTTGCTTTCGCGGTTCAGTTTGTGGCGTCTGGCCAGGCGACCGCACTGCGCCGGATGTTTGCAATTGGCGTTGTCGTCCAGGCCACGCTCGTCTGGTTTGAATCGCTCAACTCCCAGTCGCCTCCCGCCGCCACCGATATTGTCGAAATCGAGCGGGTTGCCGGCGATAGCCCAACACTTGTGTCCATTGCATCGCGCCTCCAGCCGGCACACCCCCTTTCGAGGATCATCAGGGCCAGATATCTGTCGCCTGATCCTGCCTTGTGGCTAGCGCACAATGCCGAGCTTCTTGCCAATCAGGAATCGGGCGAGGCGCGGAGAACAGATTACCTCGCGCGGCGAGACTTAGAGATCGTCAAAGCAGCCCGGCTCATCAAGAAACTCTCGCCAGATTTGGTCGTTGCTGGTGGTGACAATCCGGCGCCAGCTGAAGCCGCAATGATGGCGTCGCCGGAAATGATCGACGCCCTCGCTCCATATCGTCTGCTTTATCGCGACACCGGCACTGCGGTCTTTGTCCGCAAAGACATTTCTTCAGCCCGCTGAGCGGTCATTGCTGTGCGCAACAGCCATCCGGCAATCGCGATTGGCGCGAGGATACCGATGCCGATGCCTTTGAAATTCAACATGTGCACGGAATAGGGGAAAAGCCAAAGCAGCCCCAGAAAGCCAAGCCGCGGATTTGGCGAGATGACGTAGATCCAGGCAAGTGCAATCGCCATAGGGATCGTGTCATAGGTATAGCCGTAGGGTGTTGCCACGATTGCAAGTGTCGCTGTGATGGCGACCCGGCTGCGATGATCGATTGGGCTGGACGGCTTCCACATCCACATTGCGAGCGCGATGGCTGAAACAGCTGCAACCGCCTGAACGGCGTAGGCAATTGCGAGGGTTGCGCCCGCTGCGCGCGCCAGAACGAACACCGTCATCGCATTGGCATGGTAGAGTTGCGGGTAGGGAGCCTCCATGATCCGTGTCATCAGCGGACCGGTTTGATTGACAAAGTCCGGCCAGACCTGAAAGCCGAAGATCAGTCCGGTCGCAGCGGCAAATGCGATCGTCGTGACGCTGGCAGACAGGATCGCCCGCCAGTTCCAGCTGGCAAGCAGGCAGAACGGCACGAGGATCCCCAGATGCGGCTTGATCGTCAGCAGGCCAAACAGAATGCCGGCGGCAATCGGGCGCTTTGGCGCAAGCAGCAGCCCGCCGATCAACAATGCTGCCGTCAGTGCGCCGTTCTGTCCAAACAGCGCGTTCATGAACACCGGTGGCGAGAAGATTGCGGCGAGGTGAACCGGCAGGGGCATGCCCATCGGCTTGATCGCGAAATGCAGCAGCGCGATGGAACCGGCTGTCCAGAAGACATAGGCTGCGAAGATCGGCAAGGCGGAGAGCGGTGCGCCGATCAACAGGATGTTCGGCGGGTAACTCCACTCCTGATTCGGCAGCAGAGGTGAGAACATCGCCCGCAGGGCCGCGCGATAGGCGTCAACGTCAAACAGCGTATTGACGTTGCCCTCGACAGCCATTTTTGAACCGGCCCACAGATTGGTGAAATCCCAATAGGGCAGGCGGTCGGACATCACCGAAAAACCGGTTTCGTCAAAGGTCCATAGCTGGATGTGATAGATCAGTCCGACGGCCAGCCCGCTGAGAAAGACGAACATGGCGAATCGGGCCTGTTCGGGCGTCTTTGCCGGAAATTCTGTCTGCGTCATGAAAACTGCCGGAAGGTGACTGATCACGCCACACTATCCGGCAGTGCTTGACTGAGCCTTGCGGGGCAGGGTTGGCGGCAATGACGCTGGCCGCCAACCGGTCGCAGGAAAATCAGGCCGAAGCTTCAAGTTCCGGAATGCGCAGGACCTGGCCAGGATAGATCTTGTCCGGGTGCTTCAGCATTGGCTTGTTGGCCTCGAAGATGACGGTGTATTTCGACGCCTTGCCCTTGCCGTACTGTTTCTCGGCAATCTTCGACAGGTTGTCGCCCTTCTTCACCGTGTAGAACACCGGCTCCTTGGCAGGGATCGCAGCCATCACCAGATCGGTGATCGAGACATTGGGATCAAGCTTTAGGCCTGAATCGGGCGGCACGATCTTCAGCTCGCCCGCTTCCACCTTCGAAACGCCGAGTGTGTTACCGATTGCGATAACCGCCTTCTCGAAAATGGACTGGTCAGCGACCACGCCCTTGAGGATTGCCTTGTCGCCCTGGACTTCGACTTCCACCTTGTCGGTGCCAAGCTTGTGCGAATCGAGCTCCTTCTTGAGCTTGTCTGCTGATGGCTCCTCATCGTCGCCAATGCCGAGTTTTGCGCCGACTGATTTGACGAAATCGAAAATACCCATGGATACCTCTCCTGTAATTTTGGATCCGTGCGGAAAATGATCTTGTGTCAGGCGATGTCAATGCTTGACGTCAATCGTCGCCGACCCGCCCGCGCATCTTCTTCACTGTCGCCCGGCCTGATTTGGCTTTCAGCCTGCGCTCGACAGCGCCTTTTGAAGGTCTTGTCTTGCGGCGTGGCTTGGGCGGCGGCTCGGCCGCTTTCGAAACGAGCTCTGCAAGCCGCTGCCGGGCATCCTCGCGATTGCGCTCCTGAGTACGGAAGCGCGCGGCTTCAATGACGATCTCGCCGTCCTTGGTGGCGCGCTGGCCGGCGAGCCGTATGAGGTTGTCGCGCACACGTTCTGGCAGGCCCCGCGCCTTCATCGCGTCAAACCGCAACTGCACTGCAGTCGCGACTTTGTTGACGTTCTGGCCGCCGGGGCCGGAAGCGCGGATAAAGCTCTCGGAGAGTTCGTCAGCGTGAATGACGACCCCCGGCGCGATCTCTATGTCATCGTCTAGCGGCATACACCTATGTCGCCTGTCAGCGCGCAAAAGAAAAGCCCGGCGCGAGGCCGGGCTGATTGAAGTCTTGAAACGCAGACTACTCTGCGGCTTCCCGCAGCTGTGGTGCAGCGCCCCGCACCGATGCGTCGACATGGTCTTCGAACTTGCCAAAGTTGTCGATGAACATGCTGACCAGCTTTTTGGCCTGTTTGTCATAGGCAGCCATGTCGGCCCATGTCGAACGCGGATTTAGGATCGAACCCTCGACGCCTGCAACCGCGACCGGAACGTCAAAGCCGAAATTCGGGTCGGTGCGGAATTCAACATCTTTCAGCGAACCGTCGAGCGCCGCCGTCAGAAGCGCACGTGTCGCCTTGATCGGCATACGCTTGCCAACGCCATAGGCGCCGCCGGTCCAGCCAGTGTTAACCAGCCAGCAATCGACCTTGTGCCCGGCGATCAGCTCGCGCAGCAGATTGCCATATTCAGATGGATGACGCGGCATGAAAGGCGCGCCGAAGCAGGTGGAGAAGGTCGCTTCAGGCTCGGTCACGCCCCGTTCGGTGCCGGCCACCTTGGCGGTGTAGCCCGACAGGAAGTGGTACATCGCCTGCGCCGGCGTCAGCTTTGCGATCGGCGGCATCACGCCGAACGCATCGGCGGTCAGCATGATGATGTTTTTCGGATGGCCGGCGCGGCCAGTGGCGCTGGCGTTCGGGATGAAGTCGAGCGGATAGGCGCAACGGGTGTTTTCGGTCAGCGATCCATTGTCGAAATCCGGACGGCGGCGGTCATCGAGCACGACGTTCTCCAGCACAGTGCCGAACCTCTGCGTCGTTGCATAAATTTCTGGCTCGGCTTCCGCCGACAGCCGGATGGTCTTGGCGTAGCAGCCGCCTTCAAAGTTGAAGATGCCGTCCTGGCCCCAGCCGTGCTCGTCGTCGCCGATCAGGGTGCGCGACGGATCAGCAGACAATGTCGTCTTGCCGGTGCCTGACAGGCCGAAGAACACCGCAGAATCCCCTGCCGGGCCAACATTGGCTGAGCAGTGCATCGGCATGACGTGGTTTTCCGGCAACAGATAGTTAAGCGCGGTGAACACCGACTTCTTCATCTCGCCGGCATAGGCCGTGCCGCCGATCAGCACGATCATGCGGGTCAGGTCGACCGCGATCACAGTGTCAGTGCGGGTGCCGTGGCGGGAGGGATCGGCCTTGAAGGATGGCAGATCAATGATCGTCATCTTTGGCGCAAATGTTTCCAGCTCCGAGCGGTCGGGCCGGATCAGCAGATTGCGGATGAACAGTGAGTGCCAGGCAAATTCGGTGATCACACGCACCGGCAGCGTGTTGGCCGGGTCAGCGCCGCCGCGCAGGTCCTGCACGAACAGGTTCTTGTCCTTGGCGTGCGCGATGAAATCGGCATGCAGCGCCTCGAACTGGGCAGGAGAAATAGACTTGTTATTGTCCCACCATACCGTGTTTTCGGTGTTGGCGTCGCGGACAACAAATTTGTCCTTGGGTGAACGGCCGGTGTGCTGGCCGGTATAGGCGAGCAACGCACCGTTTGCCGTCAGCTTGGCTTCGCCGCCCGACAGCGCCAGTTCATAGAGGTCTGCCGCCTCCAGATTGTAGCGCACCGTGCCGAGGCCCGAGAGGCCGCTGGAGCTGATTCCGTTCGATTTGTTGAACGTACCGGTTTCCGTTTTAGGCATTTCAGTCCTCCTGTCCGTAACCAGGTCCTGATGTAAAAAATCGGCCCGCCAACTTGTCTGTCAGGGGCCAATACCATCTCCGTTTCGGTGGAAAACAGAAAAGATCAGCGATTTCAAATCATTAATCGATTTAAAGATTTTGAGTTCTGGTTAAATCGTTTATATTCTTTGAAGAACGTCAATGTGTCGCGCGGGATTGCAGTTGTCGGGGCGCGCTGCCACATTTTGTACCCAGTTTGTCCGCAACACCCTTCACAAGAAGAAGGGACATTTCCTCATGAAGGAGCCGTTCGATATGGCAACGATCGCCCTGGTTGACGACGATCGCAATATTCTGACCTCGGTGTCGATAGCGCTGGAGTCGGAAGGCTACCGCGTGGAAACATATACCGATGGCGCGTCCGCGCTGGAGGGATTGTCCGCCCGGCCGCCAAACCTTGCGATTCTCGACATCAAGATGCCGCGCATGGACGGCATGGAACTGCTGCGGCGGCTGCGTCAGAAGACCGACCTTCCCGTCATCTTCCTGACGTCTAAGGATGACGAGATCGACGAATTGTTCGGCCTCAAGATGGGTGCTGACGACTTTATCAAGAAGCCGTTCTCGCAGCGTCTGCTTGTGGAGCGCGTGCGGGCAGTGTTGAGGCGCGGCGCCGCCAAGGATGCGGCTGTAAAGGCCCCTGGCCAGCAGGCGCGTTCGCTGGAGCGCGGCCAGCTTGTCATGGACCAGGAGCGCCACACCTGCACCTGGAAAGGCGAGCCGGTAACGCTCACTGTCACCGAATTCCTGATCCTGCACTCGCTCGCTCAGCGCCCCGGTGTGGTCAAGAGCCGTGACGCGCTGATGGATTCAGCCTATGATGAACAGGTATACGTGGATGACCGGACGATCGACAGCCACATCAAGCGGCTGCGCAAGAAGTTCAAGTCGGTGGACGACGACTTCGACATGATCGAGACGCTCTACGGTGTCGGTTACCGGTTCCGCGAGATGTAAGAAGCAGGCTGCACCCGCCAGAGCGGTTGGGGGCTGGCCGGAACAGGTGGCAAACGAAGCTGAATGACGGCTGAAACCGACATCGGGATGCCTGCGGAGATGCGGCCCGCAGCGCGGCGCGGCAGGCTGTCGTCGCGGCTCGCCATGTCGATGCGACGGTTTCTGGGCCATCACATCTTTTCCAGTCTCACCCGGCGCATTCTGATCCTGAACCTGGCGGGTCTCGCGGTGCTCGTGTCTGGCGTGCTCTATCTCAGCCAGTTCCGCGAGGGTTTGATCGAGGCGCGCGTCGAAAGTCTGATGACGCAAAGCGAGATTATCGCTGCGGCAATTGCAGCCTCGGCCAGCGTCGAAACTGACGCCATCACAATCGACCCGCAAAAGCTGCTCGAACTGCAGGCAGGCGAAAGCGTCGGCCCCTCGACCGAAGGGCTGGACAGCCTTGATTTTCCAATTAACCCGGAAGTTGTTGCACCGGTGCTGCGCCGCCTGATCTCGCCGACCCGCACCCGGGCGCGCATTTTTGACCGCGATGCCAACTTGCTGCTGGATTCCAAGCACCTCTATTCGCGCGGCCAGATCCTGCGCTACCAGCTGCCGCCGCTCGAAAAGGAAGAGCGCAATTTCTACGATCGCGCGCTGAAATCGATCACCGACTTCTTTACGCCCAACAACCTGCCCGTCTACCGCGAGCAGCCCGGTGGCAGCGGCGCCATCTATCCGGAAGTTATCAAGGCGCTGACCGGCAATCGCGCAACGGTCGTGCGTGTCAATGAGTCAGGCGAGCAGGTGGTTTCGGTTGCAGTGCCAGTGCAACGCTTTCGGGGGGTGCTCGGCGTCTTGATGCTGTCGACCGAAGGTGGCGACATCGACAATATTCTTGCGGCCGAACGGCAGGCAATCCTGCGGGTCTTTGGCGTGGCCGCCTTTGTCATGGCGATCCTGTCGCTGTTGCTGGCGTCGACCATCGCCAATCCGTTGCGCCGCCTGGCGGCAGCGGCCGTGCGTGTCCGCCGCGGCGTCAAGAACCGCGAGGAAATCCCCGACTTCTCCTACCGCCAGGACGAGATCGGCAATCTGTCCATTGCTCTACGCAATATGACCAACGCGCTCTATGCCCGCATCGAGGCGATCGAGAGCTTTGCCGCCGACGTCAGTCATGAGTTGAAGAACCCGCTGACCTCGCTGCGCAGCGCGGTCGAGACCTTGCCGCTGGCAAGGAATGATGAGTCGCGCAAGCGGCTGATGGATGTCATCCAGCACGATGTGCGCCGCCTTGACCGGCTGATCACCGATATTTCCGACGCGTCCAGGCTTGATGCTGAACTGGCGCGCGAAGACTCGCTGCGTGTTGACCTCATGCAGCTTGTCAATGAACTGGTGTCGATCGCCCGCGACGGCGGCCGCCACAAGAAGCACGTCAATATCGAGATCAAGGCCGGCAAACTTCCCGCTGGCGTCACCGGCTGGACCGTGCTCGGCCATGACCTGCGCCTGGGACAGGTTGTCACCAACCTGATCGAAAACGCCCGCTCCTTTGTGCCGGATGAAAACGGCCGCATCGTCGTATCGCTGTCGCGCACCAACAGGCGTATCGTTGTGACGGTCGAAGATAACGGCCCCGGCATCCGGGCCGAAAACATCGACCGTATCTTTGAGCGTTTCTATACCGACCGCCCCGGCAGCGAGGCGTTTGGCCAGAACTCGGGCCTTGGCCTGTCGATCAGCCGCCAGATTGTCGAGGCGCATAACGGCACGTTGACCGCCGAAAATGTTACCGGCGGCAAGCCTGGTGACATTCGCGGTGCTCGTTTTGTCATTTCGTTGCCGACCGAATGACGTCTTCGGCCCGCCAGGGCATGCCGCCGGACGCGATCAACATTCATGCAACCATTGTCGTTCTGGGCGACCGGGGCGTAGCGATCACTGGAGTTTCCGGTTCGGGCAAGACGAGCCTTGCGCTCTCACTGGTCAGTCATTGGCGCATATCTGGCCGCTTTGCCCGGCTGGTGAGCGATGATCAGGCATTTGTCGCCGCGCGCTCCGGCCGGCTGGTTGCTCATGCGCCGCATGCAATTGCTAGCCTTGCGGAAGTGAGAGGCATCGGGCCGATGCCGGCTCCGTTCGAGCCGGTGGCGGTGGTTGATCTTGTGCTCGAGTTGATCGATCAGGGAGACAACGACGCGATTGCGCCAGACCGGACTGTTGAACTGGCCGGTGTTGTTTTGCCGGTTTACCGGCTGCCCGGACGCAAGGTGGCGGCTGCAAGCCTCATCGTCGATGCAATAGTTGCATCAATGCTGCGGCCAAACGACCAAGAACCGGCTCACGGGTGAAATCGCGTCGATTTGGGCTTGCCAAGCTTCCTTTCGCAGACAACATAGCCAACTCCGCGTATCGGCGAGAGCCAATACGCCAGTGAATGGCGTTCCGTCCGGGGGCGCAGCGGGAGCCAATAGTCGATGATAGGTCTCGTGCTTGTGACGCACGGTCGCCTCGCAGACGAGTTTCGAAAAGCCGTCGAGCATGTGGTTGGACCGCAGGCTAGGCTTGAAACTGTATGCATCGGACCCGACGATGATATGGAAGTGCGGCGCCGCGACATCATGGCTGCCGTGGAACAGGTCGATTCTGGAACTGGCGTCATTGTCCTGACGGATATGTTCGGCGGCACGCCGTCCAATCTGGCAATTTCAGTGATGAAGCCCGGCCGGGTCGAGGTCATCGCAGGCATGAACCTGCCGATGCTAATCAAACTGTCGAGCGTTCGCCTGCAGGACGATATCCAGTCGGCCATCGAGACTGCCCAGGAGGCCGGACGCAAATATATCAATGTTGCGAGCCAGGTGCTGACGGGAAAATGACAATGGACGCAGGCGAGGCCGGGGTTTCCAGATCGGTCATGATCATCAACCAGCGTGGTCTGCATGCGCGCGCCTCGGCCAAGTTTGTCCAGACTGTCAGCCGCTTCAATGCTCAGGTCGAGGTGAGCAAGGATGGCGTCACCGTCGGCGGCACCTCGATCATGGGTTTGATGATGCTTGCCGCCAGCCCCGGTTGCTCGATCGACATATCCGCCAGCGGAACCGATGCCGCTGCTGTTGTCGACGCATTGGTCGAGCTGATCGGCAATCGTTTTGGCGAAGAGATCTGACAGCTCGCACATGCAGAGATAAAGATTTCCTTATATCCTATTGCCGGATTTGGCCGGCTCTGCTAGATCACCGCCACTTTCCGGCCCCGCTGCACGAGCGAAATCTGGGCCGCAAACTCAGGAGTTCAGCAGTATGGCCAAGAACGACTACGTCGTCGCCGACATCAAGCTTGCGGACTGGGGCCGCAAGGAAATCGACATCGCAGAAACTGAAATGCCGGGCCTGATGGCCACGCGCGAGGAGTTCGGCCCGTCGCAACCGCTCAAGGGCGCGCGCATCACCGGTTCGCTGCACATGACCATCCAGACGGCAGTGTTGATTGAAACACTGAAGGCGCTTGGCGCCGACGTCCGCTGGGCATCGTGCAACATCTTCTCGACCCAGGACCAGGCCGCAGCCGCAATTGCAGCTGCCGGCATCCCGGTCTTTGCCGTCAAGGGCGAGTCGCTTGAGGAATATTGGGAATATACCGACCAGATCTTCCAGTGGGCAGATGGCGGCCTGTCGAACATGATCCTCGACGATGGTGGCGACGCCACGATGTACATCCTGATCGGCGCGCGCGCCGAAGCTGGAGAAGACGTGCTGTCGAAGCCCGGCTCGGAAGAAGAAGAAATCCTGTTTGCCCAGATCAAGAAGCGCATGAAGGCGTCGCCTGGCTTCTTCACCAAGCAGCGCGACGCCATCAAGGGCGTGACCGAAGAAACCACCACAGGCGTCAATCGTCTGTATCAGCTGCAGAAGAAGGGCCTGCTTCCTTTCCCGGCGATCAACGTCAACGACTCGGTCACCAAGTCGAAGTTCGACAACAAGTATGGCTGCAAGGAATCCCTGGTCGACGGCATCCGCCGCGGCACTGACGTGATGATGGCCGGCAAGGTCGCGGTCGTCTGCGGTTACGGCGACGTGGGCAAGGGCTCGGCGGCGTCGCTCGCTGGCGCTGGCGCGCGCGTCAAGGTAACCGAAGTCGACCCGATCTGCGCGCTGCAGGCTGCGATGGACGGCTTCGAAGTCGTGACGCTCGAAGATGCAGCACCGACCGCAGACATCGTCATCACCACGACCGGCAACAAGGACGTCATCACGCTCGATCATATGCGTGCGATGAAGGACATGGTTATTGTTGGCAACATTGGCCACTTCGACAATGAGATTCAGGTCACCGCGCTGCGCAATCTCAAGTGGACCAATGTCAAGCCGCAGGTCGATATGATCACCTTCCCCGACAACAAGCGCATGCTGCTTCTGTCGGAAGGCCGTCTGCTCAACCTGGGCAACGCCACGGGCCATCCGAGCTTTGTGATGTCGGCGTCGTTCACCAACCAGACGCTGGCCCAGATTGAGCTGTTCACCAAAGGTGGTCAGTACAAGAACGAAGTCTACGTTTTGCCCAAGCACCTGGATGAAAAGGTCGCTCGCCTGCACCTCGACAAGCTCGGCGCGAAGCTGACCAAGCTTTCGGATGAACAGGCGTCCTATATTGGCGTGACCCCGCAAGGTCCGTTCAAGGCTGAACACTACCGGTACTAATTTTCTATAGGACAACCACAAGATTTTGATGCCGGGCATTTGACAAATGCCCGGCATCTTCTTTTTCGCCAGAACCGGCTTCTCAGCGATTCGGCGAGCGGTTATGGTGTTTCGAATCGCGGCGTTGGTTGTCCGCATTTGTTCTCCGGCAAAAGTTTCGGGTAGTCCGGTCTTGGTTTGGTTTCGCGCCATAAGGTGCGGGACCCGTAATGGATTCCGGGCGTGGCGGCGCCCGAACGAGGGCGTACGCGACAGTCGGAGATGGCCGGCAGGCGCGGAATCGGAGAGGTGGGAACATGCTCGGGGAATTCCCGACAATCGCCACGCCGGGGGGCGTGGGCGGCGGCATGCAGCGCGGTCTGGCGCGATTGACCAGATGCGGGCGGCTGTTCAGACAGGCAATGTCGTCATGCGCAGCAGTTGCATTGATGGCTCCGGTCACCGCGCATGCAGAGGCGATCATTGAACTTGCTCCGCCGCCTGGCATGTCGGTCGGCACGTTTGAAGTCATTCAGGTCGCCGTGTTTGCAGGCGTCATTGGCGCCGCGCTCCTGTCTGCATTCTGGCTGATCCGTGAGCGGGCGCGCATTGCCAACTCCAATCTGGAATTGAGCGGCCGTATCGCGGTGCTCAATGCCTCGCTGCAGCGCGCCGAAGCCCTGCTGAACCTGAAGGATCAGCGTCTGATCATCTGGATGAAGGACTCCGTAAGACCCGACATTCAGGGCACCCTTGGATTGACGGCAGGCGTTCCCGACGACCGGGCGACATTTATGGCCTTTGGCCGCTGGCTGACGCCGAGATCCGCGTCGGGCGTCGAGCGCGCTATCAGCGGTCTGCGGGAAAAGGCTGCCGGCTTTGAAATGATCGCCGAGACACAAGGCGGCGAACTGGTCGAAGTTCATGGCCGCACATCCGGGCCAAACGCAGTCGTGCGGTTTCTGTCCTTGTCGCATGCGCAGAGTGACCACGCCCGGCTGAAGGCGGACTATGCGACGCTGCATTCCGAGAATGATGCCATCAGAGGCTTGATCGAGGCGTTGCCGATGCCGTTCTGGCTGCGTGGCGAGAATGGCAACCTGCGCTGGGTCAACGCTTCCTACGCGGCGGCGGTCGAAGCGAAAGACGGTAGCGCAGTTGTGGCAGACGCCAGGGAATTCCTGCCAAGCGCCGTCCGCGATCAGATAGCCAACGAACTGGCGGCGGGCAATGATTACAGGCAGACTGTTTCGGCTGTGATCGGTGGCGCGCGTCATATGTTTGCTGTCACCAGCCATCGTGGCGACGGCGTGTCAGCCAGCATTGCAAGTGACAAGACAGAAATCGAAACGGTGCGCGAGGACATGCGCCGTGTCTTGCGCAGTCACGCTGAGACGCTTGATCAGCTTACCACTGCGGTCGCCACATTTGACGCCGGCGAAAAGCTGCGCTTCTACAATCAGGCCTTCCGCAAGCTGTGGGATTTCGAACCCTCCTTTCTCGAAAGCGCCCCATCGAATGCAACGGTGCTCGACCGGTTGCGCGCTGACGGCAAGCTGGCCGAGCAACCGGAGTGGCGGCGGTGGAAGGAAAACGTTCTTGCGTCCTACCGCTCGGTTCAGACCGAAGAAGACTGGTGGCACCTGCCTGATGGCCGCACCTTGCGTGTTTTGGCAAACCCCAATCCCGCCGGCGGCGTGACCTGGGTCTTCGAGAATCTGACAGAGCGTATGGATCTCGAAAGCAGATACAACGCTGCGGTCCGTGTCCAGCGTGAGACGCTCGACAATCTTGCGGAGGGCGTTGCGGTGTTTGGCCCCGATGGCCGGCTGCGGCTGTCGAATCCTGCCTTTGCATCGCTGTGGAGCCTCGACGCCGAACTGGCAAAACCCGATACCCATATCAAGGCGATCTCTGCTGCGTGCGATCTGACATCGCGCGCTAACCCCTGGCCGGCCTTTGTTGCAGATGTCACCGGTTTTGCCGACGAGCGCGTCGACCGGCATGGCGAGATTGAGCTGAATGACGGCTCCGTACTGCGTTATGCGCTCATTCAGCTGCCCAACGGACAGGTGATGGTGACATTTGTCGACGTGACCGACACAGCCAATGTGCAGCGCGCTCTGAAAGACAAGAACGAGGCGCTACAGGCAGCTGACCAGCTCAAGAACGATTTCGTCAAGCACGTTTCCTACGAGCTGCGCTCGCCGCTGACCAACATCATTGGTTTCACAGAGCTGATGAGCCAGCCGGGCACCGGGTCGCTGACAGGCAAGCAGAAGGAATATCTCGATCACATCAGTTCGTCGTCGACAGTCCTGCTGACCATCGTCAACGACATCCTCGATCTGGCGACTGTTGACGCCGGCATCATGGAGCTCGACATTGGCGACGTTGACGTCGACCGGCTGGTCAAGGAGTCGGTCGAACTGGTCGGCGAACGGCTGCGCAAGCACCAGATCGCCATTGATGTCGACGTGTCTTCCGCTCCGACTCGCGTGCGTGCCGACGAAAACCGGTTGCGGCAGATCTTGTTCAATCTGCTGTCCAACGCGGTGAACTATGCGCCAGACGGCAGTACGGTATCTGTGACCAGCCGTGGTGTTCCCGGCGGATATGAATTCTCTGTCAGCGACCAGGGTCCTGGCATCGCGCCTGAGGTCCTCGACACAGTCTATCGCCGCTTCGAATCGCGCGCCAATGGCGGGCGCAAGCGCGGCGCTGGTCTGGGCCTGTCGGTTGTGAAGAGCTTTGTCGAGCTGCATGGCGGCTCGGTTCACATTGACACAGCGCCCGATCGCGGCACGACTGTAATCTGCCGCTTCCCGTCAGATCCGCTTGCGATCGAACCCGCTGCGGAGTGACATGACGGGGCCGGTTCTGACATTTGATCTGGCCGGTGAGGCCGCGACCGCCCGGCTGGGTGCTGACCTTGCCGCCGCCGCCCGGGCCGGCGATGTATTTCTGCTGCAAGGTGATCTCGGAGCGGGCAAGACAACGCTGGCGCGCGGCTTCATCCGCGCAATGTCGGCCAATCGCGAACTTGATGTGCCGAGCCCGACATTTACGCTGGTCCAGACCTATGAGGCGCGCATTCCCATCGCCCATCTTGATCTCTATCGCATCGGCAGCCCGGGCGAAGTCGAGGAGCTGGGCCTGTTCGACGATGCGAACACGAGCGTCATATTGATCGAATGGCCGGACCGTGCTGCCGGCTTTCTGCCAGACCATCCCGTGACTATTGAACTGTCGCACCATCGTGAAGGACGGCAGGCAACGATCTCCGGTCCGCCGCCACTCCTGGCGCGCATCAGCCGCAGTCTTTGCATCCGGACCTTTCTGGTTGATGCTGGCTATGCCGATGCGCAGCGCACATTCCTGCTCGGCGACGCATCGACGCGCGCCTATGAAACCGTCGACACCGAGCCTGTTCGCATTCTGATGAATGCGCCCCGCCTCCCCGACGGCCCTCCGATCCGCGACGGCAAGCCATACAGCCAGATCGCACATCTGGCGGAATCGGTTGTCCCCTTTGTCGCCGTCGACAAGGCGCTGCTGGCGAACGGCTTTTGCGCCCCGAGCATTGACGCCCAGGACCTCGACCAGGGTCTGCTGCTGATCGAGCATCTGGGAACTGACACGGTGTTGAACGCCGACGGCTCGCCGATTGCCGAACGCTATATGGCGGCCGCCGAAACGCTGGCGGCGATGCACAGCGCAAACTGGTCACGTGACATGGAGGCGGCGCCCGGCGTCATCCATCATCTGCCGGCCTACGACCGCGAGGCGCTTGGTATCGAGACCGAACTGGTGCTCGACTGGTACATGCCCGCAATCGCGGGACGCCCCGCCAGCGACCAGGATCGCGCTGACTATCGGGCGGCGTGGGCAGGCGCGTTCGACCGGCTGGAGCAGGCGGAAAAATCACTGGTGTTGCGCGACTATCATTCGCCCAACATCATCTGGCGAGGTGACCGCACTGGCAATGACCGTATAGGCATCATCGACTTTCAGGACGGGCTCTGGGGTCCTTCTGCCTATGATGTTGCTTCGCTGGCGATGGACGCGCGGGTCACCATCTCGCGGGAGCTCGAAGCACAGATCGTTGACGCATATCGCGCTGCCCGTCGGGCCGAGGGCGGCTTTGACGAGGCGGCCTTTGACGAGGCCTATGCGATCATGGCGGCGCAGCGGAACTCAAAAATCCTCGGCATCTTTGTCCGGCTGAACGTGCGTGACGGCAAGCCGCAATATCTGAAACATCTGCCCCGCATCCGCGACTATGTGGAGCGCGCCCTGGCGCATCCGGCACTTGCCGGCGTGCGCGCTTTCTATTTCGGGCGCGGTCTGATCGGCGGTGGCCAGTGAGCGGGCCAACCACGGCGATGGTGCTGGCTGCGGGTCTGGGTAAGCGCATGCGTCCCATCACCGAGACCATGCCGAAGCCGCTGGTGCCGGTGTCGGGCAAGCCGCTGATTGACTGGGGTCTGGACGCGTTGGTGCGCGCCGGCGTCACCGATGCTGTCGCCAATGTCCACTACCTGCCTGACCAGCTGATCGCCCATCTCAAGGATCGAATGTCGCCGCGCACCGTCATTTCAGACGAGCGGGACCTGCTGCTCGATTCTGGCGGCGGCATCGTCCGGGCCTTGCCGCAACTTGGCGGCGCACCGTTCTACATACTCAACGCCGACACATTCTGGATTGATACGGGCGATGACAATCTGCGCCGTCTGGCGCTTGAATGGTCGGACGAGAGCATGGATATTCTCCTCATGCTGGCGCGATTGGATCAGGCGACGGGACACACGGGCGGAGGCGATTTTTTCATGTCTCCGGATGGCCGGCTTGCGCGCGCGGCAGGCTCGCCTGACGGGCTGATCTATGCGGGCGCAGGCATCGTGCATCCGCGCGTCTTTGCCGACGCGCCACTAGGTCCCCACTCACTCAACCGGCAGTTTGATCGCGCGCTTGCGCAGGGCCGCCTCTACGGCATGGTCATCGACGGGGCCTGGATTACGGTGGGCACCCCCGACGCCATCGCGCCGGCCGAAGCCGCGGTCAGACGCGCAACAGGGCAAGGCGGATGACGGTATCCGCGCCGCGGGTCTATTCCATCCCGCCGGGCGTTCCCTTCCTCAAGGAACTGGCCCGCGCCCTGATTGACGGGCGGCTCATCCCCGGACACAGCTACGGCGCAGATCCGATTGCGCTGGCGCAGGCCACCATCTACGTGCCGACGCGGCGCGCGGCGCGCGAACTGCGCACCATCTTCGCCGGCGAACTTGGTGGCCGCGCCGTGCTGCTGCCGGTCATCAGGCCGCTCGGCGATTTTGATGAGGACGCCAGCTGGTTCGAGGAAGCTGTGCCGCCGTTTGATGACATGGTTCCGCCCATCGACGGACGCGAACGCCTGCTGATGCTTGCGCCGCTGGTGCACGCATGGAAGCGGCGTTTGCCTGCGCACATCGCCGGCATGTTTTCTGAGCCGGTTGTGGTGCCGTCTTCGCCCGCCGAAGCCGTCTGGCTGGCGCGTGATCTGGCCGGACTTATGGACGAGATCGAGACCCGTGAGGCCGACTGGACAAAACTCGCCGGGCTGGTTGACGCCGACCTTGCCAGCTGGTGGCAGGTGACACTCGACTTCTTGCAGATTGTAACTGAGAGTTGGCCCGATGTGCTGACTGAACTCGGCCGTTCCAATCCGGCCTTCCACCGCAGCCGGTTGATCGACGCGGAAACGGCGCGGCTCAAGAGCCATCCGCCGCAGGGGCCGGTCATAGCCGCCGGCTCAACCGGCTCGATCCCCGCGACAGCGCGCCTGCTCGCGGCCATTGCGCGCCTGCCGTCGGGTGCAGTCGTCTTGCCCGGCCTCGACAAGCGTCTGGACAAGCCGTCATGGGCCAGGCTTGGCGATGTGAAGAAGTCGCCGTCAATCGTCGGGCACCCACAATACGGTCTGCACGGCCTGTTGTTGACCATCGGTATCGAACGTGAGGCAGTTGACGAACTGGGCATCGAGCCACCCGCATTGGCGCTGCGCTCCGCCATCGTGTCGGAGGCCTTGCGCCCGGCTGAGACAACCGACCTCTGGTCGGGCGAGCAAGACCTGGCGATATCTGCGCAAGCGGCAGGCGCGTTCGATGCCGTGACCTTGCTGGAAGCGCCCAATGAACGCGACGAGGCGCTGGCGATTGCGCTGGCGTTGCGGCAGGCCGCAGCCGCAGGACAGCGCAGCGCGCTGGTGACGCCCGACCGCACTCTGGCCCGGCGTGTGTCGAGCGAGTTGCATCGTTTCGGCGTTGCAGTTGATGATTCCGGCGGCACGCCGCTCGAAACGTCCCTGCCGGCAACTCTCATGAGCGCGCTGGTCGAGACAGCACTTCACCCCGGCGACCCGCTGCCAATCATGTCGCTGGTCAAGCACCCGCTGCTTGGCCTCGGACTGGAGCGGGGGGTGGTGCGTCATGCGGCCGAACTGATTGATCTCGGCGCGTTGCGTGGAGGCGTTGGCCGCCCGGACGCCGCACAGCTCGTGCAGTTGCTTGACGATGGATTGTCCGGTGAACGCAAGGACAGGAAACCGTTCTGGTTTGACCGGTTCAAGGACGATCAGGTTGTTGCGATCCGCAGCGTCTGCACGCGCATCGAGCAGGCGCTTGCGCCGTTGACCGCTTTGCGCGGCAAGAACTCGATTGCGGTGCCCGATCTGGCGCGCGCCACGGCTGAGGCTCTCGAAGCCGCCGGCCGTGACGCAGATGGCAGTCTCGGCGATCTCTACAAGGGCGATGCCGGGGCAAAGCTGGCGGACGTGCTGCGCAGCCTTGTCGGGGCCAATTCCGGCCTGATGATTGACGCCGCCGATTGGCCAGATGTGCTCGCCGCACTGATCGCAACGGAAACAGTCAAGCCGCGCCATGCACCCGAAGGCGCAGTGTCGATCTGGGGCGCGCTCGAAGCTCGCTTGCAACATGTCGGCTTGATCGTCTGTGGCGGCCTCAACGAAGGAACCTGGCCTGGACGCACCGACCCCGGCGGGTTCATGTCGCGGCTGATGAAGACTGATCTCGAGCTTGATCCGCCGGAGCGGCGTATTGGGCAGGCCGCGCACGACGTCGTCATGGCGCTTGGCGGCGAACGCGTCATCCTGTCACGCGCGTTGCGCAGCGCCGATGCGCCGTCTGTGCCGTCGCGATGGCTGCAACGGCTGACGGCCTTTGCCGGTGCGGATATCGCCGGCGCGATGCGTCAGCGCGGCGCAACGCTTATGGCCGCCGCGCGCCACTATGCCGGCGACAACCCCGTTGATGTGCCGACGGTGAAGAAGCCAAACCCTGCGCCGCCGCTTGAAGCCCGTCCGAAACACTTTTCGGTTACCCAGATCGAGACCCTGCGGCGCGACCCCTACGCTATCTATGCTCAAAAAGTTCTGGGACTGCAGGCAGTGGATGACCTGCTGCGCGATCCCGGCGCGTCGGAGCGCGGCACCTTGTTCCACGACATCCTGCACCGCTTTACGCAAGCCGGCATTGATCCTGCGTCAAGTGATGCCGAAGACCGGCTGCTTGAGATCGCGCGGCAACGTTTTGACGAAGAGGCGCTACCGCCAGATGTCGATGCCGTCTGGTGGCCGCGTTTCAAGCTGATGGCCCCCAATCTGCTGATCTGGGAAATCGAAAAACGCGCCGGCAAGCTCAAGTCGCTGTCCGAGGCCGAAATGGCCAGGACCGAAATAGGCGAGACAGGGGTCACGCTCGGCGGGCGCGCTGACAGGCTTGACCTGCGGCCATCGGGGCTGGTCGATATTCTTGACTACAAGACCGGCACCAGCCCGTCCAAGGGTCAGGCGCACACGCTGATCGCGCCGCAGCTCCCGCTCACCGGCGCTCTGCTGGCGCGCGAGGCAATTCCCGATCTCGGTAAGCTGACACCCGCCGAACTCGCCTATGTGCGGCTCAGGGCATCAGGCGATGTTGACGAGGAATCGATCCTTGAGTTCAAACGGCAGGCAAAGTCCGGCACTCAACTGTCGGAAGAAGCATGGGACCGGCTGGAGAAGCTGCTGACACTCTACAATGACCCGTCACGTGGCTATCCCTCGCGCTCGCTGCCGTTCCGCGAGGGCGACACGGATGGCGATTACGATCATCTGGCGCGCGTGCTTGAATGGTCGGCAGGACCGGAAGGCGATGGCGAGGGTGGCGAATGAGCGACCGCATCATCCCGCCAGAAACGCGCGAAAAGCAGGCCACGGCGTCTGATCCGAAAAACTCGGCCTGGGTGTCGGCCAATGCCGGCTCGGGCAAGACCCATGTGTTGGCCCAGCGCGTCATCCGGCTGCTGCTCGACGATGTCGATCCGTCCCGCATCCTGTGCCTGACCTATACCAAGGCCGCCGCCGCCAACATGTCCAACCGCATCTTCAAGAACCTTGCGGGATGGGCGGTCATGAGTGACGAAAAACTGTCGTCCGAAATCGCAGAGATTGACGGCCAGCCGCCGAAACCTGCCCGTCTTGCGCGCGCCCGGCGGCTGTTTGCCCGCGCGCTCGAAACGCCCGGTGGTCTGAAGATCCAGACCATTCACGCTTTCTGCGAAGCAGTGCTGCATCAGTTCCCGCTCGAAGCAAACATTGCCGGCCATTTCGACATGCTCGATGGCCAGAAGGAACAGGCTCTCGTCGCCGAAGCGCGCCGCGATGTTTTGACCGGCGTGGCCGCTGGAGACAATCCTGAGCTGACCGCCGCACTTGAGCATATCATAGCGCTGGCAGGCGAGAGCGGCCTCGACAATCTGCTCAACGAAATCGTCGGCAAGCGCGATGCACTGAAGAATTTCATCAGTGAGGCTGGCGTCGACTACGTCCCGCTCTATGCCGAGTTCGGCTTTGACCCATCAGACGACGCAGTCGATCTGGCGCAGTCGATCTGGCCTGACAGCTATTTCACCGCTGGCCTGGCGAAACAGATGAGTGACCGCGCCGCATCGGCCGGCAAACTGACAGCCGGAAAATTTGCCGACAGTCTGGCCCATGCCGCAAAGCTGAAAGACCCGCTGGCGCGCCTGAAAGTTCTCGACGGTCTGTTTGTCAAACTCGACGAAGACAAGAACCCGATCGCCCGGCCAACCAAGTCGATCATGGCCAAGGGTGTGGCCGAACACTTCCCGGATTTTGAGGACGAGTTTGTGCGCTATGCCGGCGAGCTGGCCGGCATCGCCGACCGTGTCGCCTTGCTTGGCATGCTGCATGCGACACGCGCCGCGCTGACGCTGGCAGATGTCCTGATCGGCCGCTACGAGCACATGAAGGCGGCGCGCGGTCTGCTCGACTTCAACGACCTGATTACGCGCACCGTGCGCCTGCTGGCCCGGCCCGATGTCGGCCCATGGGTCGCCTTCAAGCTCGACCGCGGCATCGATCATATTCTGGTCGACGAGGCGCAGGACACCAGCCCGGTGCAATGGGACGTGGTCGGCAAACTCGCCGCCGAGTTCTTTGTTGGCGCAGGCGCGCGCGGTGACATCAACCGCACCATCTTTGCCGTCGGTGACGAAAAGCAGTCGATCTACTCGTTTCAGGGCGCAGACCCGCGCTCGTTCCGCATGAGCGGCGACGGGTTCAGGAAACAGGTAACCGCAGCCGGCGGCAATTTTACTGACGTCAGCCTGCAGCACTCGTTCCGCTCGACGCTCGATGTCCTGTCCGCCGTCGATCTGGTGTTCGGTTCGCAAGCCGCAGCCAAGGGCCTGACCGGCGATCCTGAACCAATCATGCACCCGACGGTTCGAACCGTCTCGGCCGGCCATGTCGAACTCTGGCCGCTGGAGGAGCCAACGCAAGTCGATGAACCGGATGATTGGGCCGAGGCAATTGACCATGCCGCTGCGCCTGCCGTCGTACTCGCGGAGCGCATCGCCGACACCATCGACGGCTGGTTGAAATCAGGCAGCACAATTGGCCAGAAGGAAGGCGCGCCGCGCCGCATCCGGCCGGGCGACGTTTTGGTGCTGGTGCGCAAGCGAGACCGTTTCATCCATGCGCTGACCCGCGCCTTGAAAGACAGGCTGATCGCGGTCGCCGGTGCCGACAGGCTGAGCCTCACCGGACACATTGCCGTAAAAGATCTCATCGCCATTGGCCGTGTCGCGATGCAGCCAAATGACGACCTGTCGCTGGCCGCGCTGTTGCGCAGCCCGGTCTTTGCCGTCAGCGAAGACCGGCTGTTTGAGCTGGCGTGGAAGCGCAAGGGTTCCCTGCTGGACGAATTGCGCAAGCGTGCAGACGAAGACGTTGAAACGGCAAAGATCGTCGCGACGCTCGACCGCTGGACCAATGAAGCGGCGTGGCGGCCGGTGTTTGAATTTTATGGCGGCGTGCTGGCGCGCGACGGCGTGCGCAGCCTGATGGTTGCGCGGCTCGGAGCATCCGCCGGGGAAATCCTCGACGAGTTCCAGAACTTTACGCTTGCAGTCGAGCAGACTGGTTCGGCTGGGCTGGAGGCGTTTCTCGCCACGCTCGAAAGCGCCTCACCGGATGTGAAGCGCGAAGTCGACCAGACACGCGACGAGGTGCGCATCATGACGGTGCACGCCGCCAAGGGCCTCGAAGCGCCAGTGGTCTTTCTGGTCGACAGCGCGGGTGCGCCCTCCAACGAAATGCATGTGCCAAGGCTGATGCCTGTCACCTCATCGGCCGGCCAATGGCATGGCCCGGGGTTTCTGTGGCGGCCATCGAGCGACCTCGCCAATAAGCTCACGCGCGGCATCAGCCGCAAATTGCGCGATGCCGCCGAGGACGAATATCGGCGCCTGCTCTATGTCGGCATGACGCGCGCTGAAGAGCGGCTGGTCGTCTGCGGCTATCGTGGCAAGCTGACGCCAAAGCCGGACATCTGGCACAGCCTTGTCGAAGCTGGTCTGGCCCCGTCCCAATATACAAGCTTTGACGCCGGAACCGGGGTTTTGACTTACCGGGTCAATCCTCCCCATGCCGCTGCCGAAATTGCCGTTTCAAGCGCACAGCCTGAATCGCCCGGCTACCCGCCTTTGCCGCCTCTCCCCGAGGCAGCCCAAGCCAAGGCCTCGCTCTCGCCATCGGCGGCGTCGGCGCTGCTCGACCCGCCAGCCGAACTCGTGGTTACCGCCCGTTCACCCGTGTTTGATCCCGGCGAAGAGCCGTCGTTTGCGATTGCGCGCGGCTCGGCGATCCACCGGCTGTTGCAGGTCCTGCCCGGCCTCGACGCGCCGGAGCGCGAAGCCGCAGGTCTTCGCTACCTCGCCACCGCCGGCAGCGGATGGTCTGAAGCCGAACGCGATCGCGCCTGGCAATCGGTCGATGCGGTTCTGTCGGACCCGCAATTTGCCCCGGTGTTTGCCGCAGGTTCCCGCGCTGAAGTCACCATTGCTGGCACGCTGCCGATTGGCGGGCAGGAACGCACTGTGTCAGGCATGATCGACCGGCTGGCGGTGACGCCAGCGCAGGTGCTGTGCATCGACTACAAGACCAATGCGGTGCCGCCGCAATCGCCTGCCGAGGTTCCCCAGGCCTATGTCGTCCAGATGGCGCTCTACCGGGCGCTGCTCGCAGGTATCTATCCCGGTCGCGAGATCCGGTCGGCGTTGCTGTTTACCGAAACGCCGCAGCTGATCGAATTGCCGGTCGCAATGCTGGATGACGCGCTTGAACGACTCAGCCGCGCGTGACACAACATCTCTTGAACCAGTCCTTCACCGATCCCACATATTGATTTGATGACGGGCGTCTTTTTGCGCCTGCAACCCATTCAAGGAGAGCTCCGATGGCCACCGTCAAGGTTGACAAGAACAACTTCCAGACAGACGTGCTTCAGTCGAAGGAGCCGGTCGTGGTTGATTTCTGGGCTGAGTGGTGCGGACCGTGCAAGATGATCGCCCCGGCACTCGACGAGATTTCTGCTGAGCTCGGCGGCAAGGTGAAGATCGCCAAGGTCAATATCGACGAGAACCCGGAACTCGCCACCCAGTTTGGTGTCCGCTCGATCCCGACCCTGATGCTGTTCAAGGGCGGCGAAGTCGCCGACATGAAGGTTGGCGCTGCACCAAAGACCGCGTTGTCGCACTGGATCAACGGCGCCGTCGCCTGATTTCAAGATCCGTTGAAGTTTGAAAAGCCCGGCCTCGCGCCGGGCTTTTTCATGCCGGCGGCGTACCGTTGGTCTTCAGCGCCTCGCCAGCCAGATAGAGCGAGCCGGCGATCAGGATGCGCGGCGGCTGGTTGTCCGCCCCCCATCCGTCGCGCAGCAGCATCAGTGCATTTTCCACCGACGCGACCGGCTCAGCCGACAGTCCGGCATTGATGGCATGCGCAGCGAGAATATCGTTGGGCACACTGGCTTCGCTCATCGACACCGGCACGGTGTAGACGTGCCGCACCATGCCGACAAATGCCCGGAAGAAGTTGGTCTGGTCTTTGGTGTTGATCATGCCGCAGATCATCACCAGCGGCCGCGGGTTGCGCTCTTCCTGCTCGGCCATGGCTTCGGCGATCACGGCGCCGGCGCCTGGATTATGACCGCCGTCGATCCATAGTTCCGAGCCGGGTGGGGCGAGGTCGACGAGCTTGCCCTTCATCAGGCGCTGCATGCGGCCGGGCCATTCCACGCTCAGCATCGCCTTTTCAGCTTCCGCCTCACCTATGTCGAAGCCCGCGGCCTTGACGGCGGCGATCGAGGCTGCGGCATTGGCAAACTGGTGGCGGCCCGGCAGGCGCGGCTGGGGCAGATCCATCAAGCCGTCCTCGTCCTGATAGATCAGCCGGCCGTTTTCCTCGAAGGCGATGAAATCTTGACCATAGACGGCATAGGGCGCACGCACCCGTTCGGCCGTGTCGATGATGACTTCACGCGCTGCGTCGCTTTCCTGCGCGCCGACAACAACAGGAACGCCGCGTTTGATGATGCCGGCCTTCTCGGCGGCGATCAGCTCCACCCTGTCGCCGAGATAGGCTTCATGATCGAGCGACACCGGCATGATCACTGTCGCCGCCGGTTCCGGGATGACATTGGTCGCGTCATACCGTCCGCCAAGCCCCACCTCGATGATCGCCGCATCAGCCGGATGTTCGGAGAACAGCAGAAAGCCGACTGCCGTCAGGATCTCGAACACGGTGATCGCCTCGCCCCGGTTGGCCTCGCCCACGCGGCGGATGGCATCGGCAAAGACTGCGTCGTCGACAAAACGTCCGCCACCCGGCGCGCCGATACGATAGCGTTCGTTCCAGTGCACCAGATGCGGCGACGTGTGCACATGCACCGTCAGACCAGCAGCCTCAATCAGGGCGCGCGAAAATGCGGCGGTCGATCCCTTGCCATTGGTGCCAGCGATATGGATCACCGGCGGCAGCCGCAGTTCGGGATTGCCGAGCCGGTCGAGCAGCCGGCGGATACGGTCGAGCGACAGATCGTAACCCTTCGGGTGAAGGGTCATCAGGCGCTCGATCTCGCGCTCGGCTTCGCTTGCTGTCATCGCGGTCGGGCTACTCTGGCGCGGCGGCGCTGACGCCGCCAGGTTCATTCTAGCGATGCACCCTAGGTGCTGCTCAGGTCTGGGGTGCGGCTGCCAGCGGCACGGGCGTAACTGATTGCGTCACAGTTGCCGGCGCATGCATCCAGATTTTCAGAAGCCGGGCGACCGTCTCCTTCATCTCAAGCCGCGACACCACCATGTCGACCATGCCGTGATCCATCAGATATTCGGCGCGCTGGAACCCTTCCGGCAGCTTTTCGCGGATGGTCTGCTCGATGACGCGTGGTCCGGCAAAGCCGATCAGTGCGCCGGGCTCGGCAATGTGCACATCGCCAAGCATCGCATAGGACGCGGTCACGCCGCCGGTGGTCGGATTTGTCAGCACGACCACATAGGGCAGGCCCGCCTCGCGCAGCCGCTCCACGCCCACTGTGGTGCGCGGCAGCTGCATCAACGACAGGATGCCTTCCTGCATCCGCGCGCCGCCTGAGGCTGCAAACAGAACCAGCGGCCGCTTTTCAGCCAGCGCGGTCTCAAACGCCTTGATGATCGCTTCGCCCGCCGCCATGCCAAGCGACCCGCCCATGAACGCAAAGTCCTGCACGCAGGCGATGATCGGCAAGCCTTCGATCGTGCCGCGCGCCGAGACAATGGCGTCTTCCAGCCCGGTCTTCGACTTGGCGTCCTTCAGGCGGTCGGTATAGCGCTTCTCGTCGCGGAACCGCAGCGGATCGACTGCAGCCTTTGGCGATTCCAGCTGGGTGTATTCGCCATTGTCCATAAAATTCTTCAGCCGTTCCTTGGCCGAAATCTTCATGTGATAGCCCGACGACGGGATCACCCACTGATTGTTCTTCAGCTCCTCATGGAACACCATTTCCCCGGTCTCGGGGTCCTTGATCCAGAGGTTTTCCGGCATTTCGCGCCGGCCGAGCATCGAGTTGATCCGCGGGCGGACGTAGTTGGTGATCCAGTTCATGGAATTGACTCCAGTGGCCGGGTGAGTGTGTGAAAATTATTCGGCGGGAGCAAGGCGGGCGGCACGCACGCCAGCCGCCAGGCCCGACACCAGCGTCGCCACTGCCTCGGCAGGGTCGGCGGTCTTTTCGCCTTTTGGCCCCAGCACATTTGCAATGGCGTTTACAATCGCCGTGCCCACCACCACGCCGTCAGCCGAGCCGCCGATCTGGCGTGCCTGTTCAGCTGTCTTGACGCCAAAGCCGACGCAGACCGGCAAATCGGTATGGCCCTTGATGCGGCCCACCGCCTCGGCCACCTTGCCGGTGTCCGCCAGCGCCGACCCGGTAATGCCGGTCATCGACACGTAGTAGACAAAGCCCGACGTGTTTTGCAGCACTTTTGGCAGGCGCTTGTCGTCGGTCGTCGGCGTCGCCAGACGGATGAAGTTGATGCCTGCTTTCAGCGCCGGAATGCACAGTTCCTCGTCCATTTCCGGCGGCAGGTCCACCACAATCAGCCCGTCAATGCCGGACTGTTTGGCGTCCGCCAGAAAGCGCTCGACGCCATAGATGTAGATCGGGTTGTAATAGCCCATCAGCACAATGGGGGTATCGTCATCAGACTTGCGGAAATCCGCCGCCAGCTGCAGCGTCTTCGCCAGTGTCTGACCCCTTTTCAGCGCGCGCAGGCCAGCCGCCTGGATCGCCGGGCCATCGGCCATCGGGTCGGAGAAGGGCATGCCGAGTTCGATCACGTCGGAACCGGCTTTCGGCAGCGCCTTCATGATCGACAGCGACGTGTCATAGTCCGGGTCGCCGCCCATAAAATAGGTGACCAGCGCCGGGCGGCCCTCGTCCTTCAGTTTCGCCATACGGCGGTCGATGCGGGTATTGGTCATGTTGAATACTCGGCAAAGCGGACGGTCTCGCCGTCTTCCTTGGTGAACGTTTCAGGCAGGCTGCCGGGTGGCAGGAGGCGGGCGACTTCTTCCGACGGGCGGCACAGATCAGCACCCAGCGGCGTGACCACGATCGGCCGGTTCATCAGGATCGGATGCTGGACAACGAAGTCGATCAGCGCCTCGTCGCTCCACATTGCGTCCCCAAGTCCAAGCGCCTCAAACGGCGTGTCCTTGCGGCGCAACAGATCGCGCACCGGACGGCCTGTCTTTACAAACAACTCGCCGATTTCCGCACGCGACAAGGGCGTCGCCAGATACTCGACAACTGTCGGCTCAATCCCCGCAGCGCGGATCATCGCCAGCGTGTTGCGCGACGTCCCACAGGCCGGGTTGTGGTAGATCGTGACCTCCAAGTCAGATCTCCATGCCCGCGACAACGAAAAGAGAAATGCAGATACGACTACTTTTCATCTGACTGTTTGCCGAGATTTCCGGTAAGAGGTCTCATTGATCCCAGTACATATCCGATCAGAGATCCGATGATTCCGATCAGGCCGTCTTCACCCAATTTATCGTTGGCACCAAGATAGACCAATATCGCGAGTACACCCGCGATCAACACGATTGCAGAAAATTGTGCCTGAATATGAAGGTAGTTTCGCGCCCCTCGAATTAGCGAGTATGCCAACATAAGAATGGCCAAGCCGATCACTATCGGAAGAAAATCGGATGCCTGAATATCCCAAAACGGCATTTGATTGACTTCGGGCATGGGTCAGATCTCCATGCCCATCATCTTGGCCACCGTATGCACGTCCTTGTCGCCGCGGCCAGACAGGTTGACGATGATGATTTCGTCCTTCTTCATCGCCGGCGCAATCTTCACCGCGTGGGCAATCGCATGCGCCGATTCCAGCGCCGGGATGATGCCTTCCGCCTTGGTGCACAGCTGGAAGGCTTCGAGCGCCTCGTCGTCGAGGATCGGCACATAGTCGACGCGGCCGGTATCGCGCAGCCAGGAATGTTCGGGGCCAACACCCGGATAATCGAGACCAGCCGAGATCGAATGGCCGTCGAGGATCTGTCCGTCGTCATTCTGCAGCAGATAGGTGCGGTTGCCATGCAAGACGCCCGGACGGCCGGCATTCATCGAGGCGCAGTGTTCGATGCCTTCCAGCCCGCGTCCGCCGGCTTCGATGCCGATGATGCGAACATCCTTGTCATCAAGGAACGGATGGAACAGGCCGATCGCGTTCGACCCGCCGCCGACAGCGGCGATGATCACGTCCGGCAGGCGGCCTTCCTGCTCCAGCATCTGCGAACGCGCTTCGGTTCCAATTACCGACTGGAATTCACGCACCAGTTCCGGATAGGGGTGCGGACCGGCAGCGGTGCCGATCAGGTAATAGGTGTCCTCGACATTGGTCACCCAGTCGCGCAGCGCCTCGTTCATCGCGTCTTTCAGCGTGCCGTGGCCGGCAGTCACCGGCACCACTTCCGCGCCCAGCAGCTTCATCCGGAACACGTTCGGCTTCTGCCGCTCGACATCGGTTGCGCCCATATAGACAACGCAAGGGTAGCCGAAGCGGGCCGACACGGTGGCCGATGCCACGCCGTGCTGGCCAGCGCCTGTCTCGGCGATGATGCGCTTCTTGCCCATACGCTTGGCGAGCAGGATCTGCCCGAGGCAGTTGTTGATCTTGTGCGAGCCGGTGTGGTTCAGGTCCTCGCGCTTGAAATAGATCTTTGCGCCACCGAGATGTTTTGTCAGGCCTTCGGCGAAATAGAGTTTTGACGGGCGGCCGGCGTAATAAGTCGACAGCGCCTTCAACTCCGCCTGAAACTCCGGATCGGTCTTGGCGTGGTTCCACTGCTCCTCAAGGTCGAGGATCAGCGGCATCAGCGTTTCGGCGACAAAGCGCCCGCCGAAAATACCGAACATGCCCTGCTCATCAGGTCCGGTGCGGAAAGAGTTCGGTTCGATCAGCTTGTTCATGAAGATCCCTGACGAAAGGCGCATACGGCTTTTCGCTTAGCCTGTTGCGGTGCCGGACGCAAACGCATCCGCGTTGGCAAATGCCATCCTATTTTTGCGCCGATCTCACGGCGGCGAAGAAGTTTGCGATCAGGCTGGTGTCCTTGACGCCCGGCGCGCGCTCCACGCCTGACGAAATGTCGAGCCCGGGCGGTTGCGCGACACGGATCGCCTCGCCAACATTGCCGGGGTTCAGCCCGCCCGACAGCATGTAGTCGAGGCCGGGTTCAAGCTTTGACAACAGCGTCCAGTCAAAGGTCACCCCATTGCCGCCCGGCAGTTCCGAACCTTTTGGGGCCTTGGCGTCGAGCAGCATCTTGTCGGCCACGCCGCGATAAACAGCGATTGCCTCCAGATCATCTGCCGTTGAGACAGACAGCGCCTTGATCACCGGCAAGCCGAACCTGACCTTCACCTCGGCGACGCGTTCCGGCGTTTCCTTGCCATGCAGTTGCAGCATGTCGGGACGCATCGTCTCGACGATTTCGGCCAAAAGCTCGTCGCTGGCGTCGACCGTCACGCCCACGGCCTTGGCGCGCCCAATCGCCGCCTGGCGCAGCTCGCTCGCCAGTTCAGGCGTCACATTGCGCGGGCTCTTTGGAAAAAAGATGAAACCGATATGGCTCGCACCACCGTCAAGCGCGGCGGTCACCGTCTCGGGCGTCGACAACCCGCAAATCTTGATGTCCAGAGGCATGGGGCTCAGATAGTGCGAAGCAGGCTTTGAGTCGAGTACTACCCGAACTGGATCGCCTGCAGCGCCGAACCGTTGCGCTTCAACCAGGCTTTGGCCTCATCGGTGCGGGGGCACAAATCCCCGCACAGTTTCCAGAATTTTGGTCCGTGGTTCATCTCCTTCAGATGCGCCACTTCATGCGCCACCAGATAGTCGATGATCAGCGGCGGCGCCATCATGATGCGCCAGGAAAACGACAGGTTGCCGTCCGAGGTGCACGAGCCCCAGCGGCTCGACGTGTCGCGAAACTTCACAGTCTTGGCCTTGCGCCCGACCGTTGCCGTGTGACGCGCCACCAGCAGTTCGATATCTTTCTTGGCTTCGCGCTTGAGAAAATCTGCCAGCCGCCGTGGCAGGTGCGTGCGGTCGCCATGCACGATCAGCGCGGGCTGGCCGTCGACCTCGCCAATGCTGACGGAACCGCGCGACCCCGGTTCGTGCACGATCAGATGCGGCACGCCGCGCAGCGGCAGTTTTGTGCCGGGGCGCACCTGTGGTTTCACTGGCACTTTTGCCAGCCGCTGTTCCAGCCAGCCATGATGCCGTTCGACAAAGCGGTCGACCTCGCGCGCCGGCACACCCGCCGGCACCGTCACGCGCAGCGCCTGCCCGCCGGTCTCAATGCGCAGGATCAGGCGTTTGGCGCGGTCGCTTTCAACAATGCGCAGCGGCAGGGTGCGGCCCGCAATCTCCAGCATCCGCTCGCGCGGGGCGGCCGAAGCAGGCCCAAGGGCAGTTCTTAGAAGACTGAGGATCATCGGCAGCGACAATATCCGATTCGTCGGCCTCGCGAACAAAAGAAAAACGTCATCCGCATTGACCTGCGGGCATGGCAGGACGAGCCCTTGCCTCAGCCCGTCATTTTTTTCATCAGCCGGCGCAATTCGTTCGCTTCATCGGTTGTCAGGGCCGCCAGCAGCGACCGCTCCACTTCCAGCATCAGCGGCACCAGCACATCATAGGCGTCGCGCCCAGCCTTTGACAGCCGCAAGGTGCGGCTGCGCCGGTCCGTCTGGCTGTCGCGAAACAGGATCCAGCCGCGCTTGTCGAGCGCCGCAATGGCCCGGCTCACCGACACCTTGTCCATGCTTGACCGGGCGACGATTTCAAGTGCCGTGTATGCATTGGCCGGACCCAGGATCGCCAGTGTGCGCCACTCATAGGGTTTCATACCGTATCGGTCGCCATAGACCTGTTCGACAGCGGTCGCGATGCGCCGATAGAAAACGCGGGTCTGGTAGGGAAAGAACCCGGAAAGCTCGAAATCGTCCGCCGGTGATCGCTGGCCGGCATCTCCCGGATCTTCATCTTGATGCATGCGCGGGGCTCGCTCTCTTCAGATTACAACCGTCATACACGAATCCTGAACACGGGCGCAAAGCGTACGAAGTAGTTTCATTTGAAATTTATTATTGACATAGTTTCAGACGAAATTATCGTGCAGCGGTCGAGGCGCCAATTTTGAAGCCTCGTCAGGCGCGCTTTTCGCGCATTTCAGTCGATATTTTTGGGGAGGACAATTTGACTACGCAATCGCCAATTGCCGGCGGCACGGCCAGCCGTGCGCATGATTTGGAAACATCCATATTTGAGGCTGCAAAGCCTTGGGCCTGGCTGTCGTTGCGGGCGGCAACAGGTCTGCTTCTTGTCCCGCACGGCATGCAGAAACTCTTCGGCATGTTCGGAGGCGGCGGGCTATCCGGTACGGCCAAATTTCTGGAATCGGTCGGATACCCGTCGCCGGAACTTCTGGCGCTGTTGATCGGGCTCGTCGAAGTGTTCTGCGGTCTGCTGCTGGCCGTTGGTCTGTTCACAAGATTGGCTGCACTGCCGGTCGTCGTGTTCATGATTTTTGCGGCCAGCTTTCACCTTGCAAACGGGCTCTTCTGGACTGCCAAGGGTTTTGAATACCCCGTTCTGTGGGGTCTGTGCGCCCTCTTCTTTTTGGTCAATGGTGGCGGCGCCTGGTCCGTCGACGCAAAGCTGCGCCGCGCTTCATAGCGGCGCAACGGTCATCCGGTGAAGAAGTCGAACAGCAGCTTGATGTTCAATCCGGCAATGACCACCGCGATCAGCACCGCAATGGCGGTGAGCCAGGCTGGGGCCACCATCGGCCCCATCTTGGCCCGGCTGGCGGTAAACAGCACCAGCGGAAACACCGCAAAGGACAGCTGCAGCGACAGGATCACCTGAGTCAGGATCAGCAGGCTGGTGGTGCCTGCGTCGCCATACCAGATGGTGACGGCCGCTGCCGGCACGATGGCGATGGCGCGGGTAATCAGCCGCCGCAGCCAGGGCGCGAGCCGGATCTGCAAGAACCCTTCCATGACGATCTGACCAGCCAGCGTCGCGGTGACGGTCGAGTTCAAGCCGCAGCACAGAAGTGCGATGCCGAACAGGGTGGGCGCAATTGCCGAGCCAAGCAGCGGGGCAAGCAGGTCCGACGCCTGCTGCAACTCGGCGACATCGGTCATGCCCTTGTAGTGAAAGGCCGACGCAGCAAGGATCAGGATCGAGGCATTGATGGTCAGCGCAAACATCAGCGCCACGGTGGAATCGATCGTCGCATAGGTCAGCGCCTGGCGCTTCTCGGCCAGCGTCGAGCCATAGTCGCGCGTCTGCACGATGCCTGAATGCAGGTAGAGATTATGCGGCATCACGGTCGCGCCCAGAATGCCGAGCGCCAGATAAAGCATTTCAGGATTGGTGACGATCTCGGTGGTCGGCGCAAAGCCGCGGATGACATCGCCCCATACCGGATCAGCCATCCAGATCTGGATCGCGAAACAGATCGCAATCACTGCCAGCAGCACGATCACCAGTGCTTCCACCCAGCGGAAGCCGAGCTTTTGCAGGTAGAGGATGATGAACACGTCCATCGCGGTGATGACGACGCCGATTTCGAGCGGAATGCCAAACAGCAGGTTGAGGCCGATCGCAGTGCCGATCACCTCGGCAATGTCAGTCGCGATGATGGCGATCTCTGCCAGTGCCCACAGCACATAGGCGACCGGGCGGGGATAGGCGTCGCGGCAGGCCTGCGCCAGGTCGCGGCCAGACGCAATCGCCAGCCGCGCGCACAGCGCCTGCAGAATGATCGCCATGATGTTGGAAACCAGCGCGACGACCAGCAGCGTGTAGCCAAACTTGGAACCGCCAGCGAGCGACGTCGCCCAGTTGCCCGGGTCCATATACCCCACGGCCACCAGATAGCCGGGGCCGAAAAAGGCAAAGAACCGCTTCCAGCCGGTGCGGCTCTTGACCGGAATGGTCCGGTGCACGTCGGCCATCGACGGATCGAGGCGCTGGTAACGCCAGCCTTGTGGTTCAACATTCTGCTGGGCGTCCATGCGGAGCAATAATCCTTGGGCGGCAATAGACCAGCCTCTACCTGGAATCCCACAAGTCGTCAATGCAAATGCAAATCGTTTGCAACAAGGGGTGTGCCAATTCGCCGGACCAGAGCCAGTTGCAAATCTTTGCAAATCAAAACGCCCTGACGGATAATCGGCCCATGACGGAAGCATCGGAAAAGCTCGGGCAGTATGAGGCGCGTTTGCGTGACGCCGGCGTGCGCATCACCCGGCCCCGCAAAGTCATTCTGAAAATTCTCGCTGAAACTGCCGATCATCCCGACGCGATGGAAATCTTTCGCCGCGCGGTGGCGCTCGACGCGACGATTTCGCTGTCGACCGTCTACAGAACGATGAAGCTGCTGGAGGACAAGGGCGAGATCCAGCGTCACGCCTTTGCCGGCGGCCCGGCGCGTTTCGAGCAGGCGGACGGCGAGCACCACGACCACCTGATCGATCTCGACACCGGCGACGTGATCGAGTTCCACTCCGACAAGATCGAGCAGTTGCAGGACGAGATCGCCCGCTCACTCGGCTACGACATCATCCATCACCGGCTGGAGCTCTACGGCCGCAAGCGGCGCAAGAAGTCATAGAACATCGACCTGGCGCGCGCCGCCAAGGTTGGTTCCGGCATGGCCTCGATCCGTTCGGCGACCAGTTCCTGCAGCCGCCACAACTGCGCGTCATGCACACCGATGTCTTCGAGACTGACAATCGTATTGCGCAGATATTCCGCCATCGACCCGCCGGTCCCCGATGCGGCGCTGAGCACATCGGCAACCTGTTCGAGCGTCAGGCCCCTGGCGTAATTTCCAGAGTTGCGGTCAATCACGAAGGTGATTGCCGGAACATGGACGTCATCAATCATTATGCTTGTCCATTGCGCCGGAAACGGATGCGGCAGCGCCAGCACCTCACGCGCCATCACAGCGGCGAGGTTTGTCTCGACCGCATCGGGCGGCAGCCGGAAGGCGACCCCATCGGCTTCGCCGCCTCGATCAAGCGCCAGCATCAGACCGGGGTGGTCGAGCGATCCGCGGAACCAGGTGTCGCCCTTGAGGCAAAACGCGCGGTGCCAGCCATGGATGGTGGCGACGCGCTTTTCGGCAAACTCAAATCCGGGCCGCCAGATCAGCGAGCCATAGGCAAACACCCAGACATTCTCCGGGTCGGGCGCGTCCTTCAGCAAGTCCCGCGCCATAGTGTGGTAGTCGGCCTCGGTCGCCTCACGGCGTCCCTGCATGAAGGTTGCCGTCGACGTCCGGCCGCGCACACGGCCTGCCTTCGCCACAAGCTCGGGCGTCAGGCGCATTGCACGTGGCGGCATCAGGCGTGCGCCGCCTTGATGAAGTCGGCGGCGCGTTCGGCGATCATGATCGTCGGCGCATTTGTGTTGCCGCTCACCACAGAAGGCATCACCGAGGCGTCGACGACACGCAGCCCGTCGATCCCGTGCACCCGCAACTGCGGGTCAACCACCGCCATCTCGTCGACGCCCATCTTGCAGGTGCCAACCGGGTGATAGATCGTGTCGGCTCGCTCGCGAATATGCTTGAGCAGCGTTGCGTCATCCGGCTCGCCGTCGAGATAGAGTTCCTTGACGCGATAAGGCGCAAGCGCCGGTGAGGCGAGAATCTGCCGCATCTTTCGCGCCCCCTTGATCAGCGCCTGCACATCGCGTTCGTCTTGCAGGAACGCCGGATCAATGCGCGGCGGCGACAGTGGGCTCGCGTCGCGCAATGTCACTTCGCCGCGCGAATGTGGCCTCAGCACACAGACATGGCAGGAAAAGCCGTAGCCCATATGCAGTTTTCGCGCGTGGTCGTCGATGATCGCGGTAACGAAATGCAATTGCAGGTCAGGCCGCTCGACATCCGGGCTCGACTTGAAGAAGGCCCCGGCCTCTGCGCCAGGCGACGAGATTGGTCCTGTTCCGTCGCGCCGCCAGCGAAAGATGCTGCGCAGCAGCTTGTAGCCGCCAACCGGCCCGATACCGACCAGATCAGTATCGCTTGATTTCCACGAAGCGATGAAATCGAGATGGTCATGCAGGTTCTTGCCGACGCCGGGCAGCTCGTGCCGCACCACGATTCCGTGCCGCGCCAGCTCAACAGCAGGGCCGATGCCTGACAGCATCAAGAGTTGCGGCGAGCCGAACGCGCCACCGCAGACAATCACTTCGCGGCGCGCGGTCACGGTGGCGTTGCGCCCGACATGCAGATAGCGCACGCCAGTGGCGCGTTTGCCCTCAAACTCAACAGCCGCCGCCGTCGCCCCGGTGATCACGGTCAGGTTTTTTCTATCCATCACCGGGTGCAGATAGGCGGCTGCCGCCGAGCAACGCTCGCCATTTTTTGTGCCGCCAAAAAACTGCGTCACCTGATAGAGCCCCGCGCCCTCCTGGCTTGGCCCGTTGAAGTCTGTGTTGGGGCGGATCTGGTTCTCCGCGCAGGCGTCGATGAACGCATTCGTGATCGGATGCGGGCTGCGCTGTTCGGCAACGCTCAGCGGCCCGTCGCCGCCATGCAAGGCATCCGTCCCGCGCTCATTGCCTTCCGACTTGCGAAACCAGGGCAGCACATCGTTCCAGGCCCAGCCGTCAGCGCCGCCTGCTGCCCAGCCGTCATAGTCCTCAGGCTGGCCGCGCACATAGAGCATGGCGTTGATGGCGCTTGAGCCGCCCAGCGCTTTGCCGCGCGGCTGATAGCCCTTGCGGCCATTGAGGCCCGGCTGCGGTTCGGTCTCAAACGCCCAATTGTTGATTTTTGGCCGCCCCGGCAGCATCGCCGCCACGCCCATCGGCGCGCGGATCAGCACGTCCTTGCCATCGCCGCCAGCTTCCAGCAGGCACACCGTCACATCAGGATCTTCGGACAGGCGGGCAGCGAGTGTGGAGCCAGCCGACCCACCACCGGCAATCACATAGTCGAATTCCATGATGTTCCGCCCCCCAGATATGACAGCGAGCAGATCAAATTTGGCCGGGTGTGTAAATGTGGGGTACTACGGCTTCCTGCGCCGCCACGAATAGCCCTGGCCAGCTTCGGCCGGTTTGGCAGTCGGCTGGTAGTAGAGCGGGATGCCGCCGGTATCGCCCTTTTCCAGCCGCTCGATCAGCACCGGATTGGACACTTCGAATTCGGTGAAGCCGAGCCGCAACATATGCGGCAACTGGTCGACCAGAACCTGACCGGTCGCGCGCACCAGGCCTTCATAGCCGAAGCGGCTACGCAGCAGTTCCGCCTTTGAGAACGAGCGCCCGTCGCTGAAGCTCGGGAAGGACAACGCCACCAGCGCCAGCTGGTCGAGGCAGCCGACAATCTGTTCAAGCTGGTCGCCCGGCGCCAGCTCGACGCCGATGCGCTCGCGGTCACGCAGCCGCTCGTCAGCCGGAATCTCGAGAAATGCTCTGAGCGGCAGGATCACGCGGCCATTGGTTCCCGCCGCGGCAAATTCCCCGGCATGCACCCAGTCGTCTTGCCGGAAACCGTCCGGGGTCCACAGCCGGGTGTCCGGCGCGCTCGCTACATCGGTCATGAACATTCTTCTAAAGCGACGAGTCCGTCAGGGACTGTTCGAGGTTCGACAGGTGAATGCCGCATTCTGTCTTGGCTTGTCCAGCCCACCGGCCCGATCTTGCATCTTCGCCCGGCTTTACCGGCTGGGTGCAGGGGAAGCAGCCGATTGACAGATAGCCATAGGCAACCAGCGGATTCTCGCGCAGCTGGTGCTCGCGCATGTAGTTGGCGAGGTCAGATGTCGTCCACTTCGCAAGCGGGTTGATGCGGATGCGTGGGCCAACGGCCTCGAACACCGGCAACCCGTTGCGCGTCGCCGCCTGAAACCGCTTGCGCCCGGTAAACCACGCCGCCATCGGTTCGACAGCCCGCGCCATCGGCTCCACCTTGCGGATGTCGCAGCAGGCGTCGGTGCTCGAGCGGTGCAGGTCGCCGGCAGGGTCATGCTCGCCCAGAGCTTCCGGTTTCGGCTCATAGACGCGCACATTTGTCAGGCCGAAATCGGCGCGCAGCGCGTCACGATATTTCAGCGTCTCTTCAAAGTGTTTTCCGGTGTCGAGAAAGATCACCTCAAGCGCCGGATCGACGCGTGCGATCATGTGCAGCAGCACCGCCGAGTCTGATCCAAACGACGACACCGCGCCAAGCCCCAGGTCACCAAAGCGCCCGATCGACAGCGCGATAATGTCTTGTGGCGCAAGCTGGCCATAGCGTGCTTCGAGCGCCGCCGCCTCGCGGGCGGCGGCTTCTTCGGCGGTTTCGGTCAGCTCAAGCGGCTTTAGCTTCGCCAGCATAGAGTGCTTCCTTGAATGGAGCGGGGCCAAGGCGGCGGTAGGCGTCGAGGAATTTTTCTGAACTGTTCGAGCGGTTGGCCAGATAGGTTTCAACGATCGTCTCGATCGCGCCGCCAATCTCGTCCGGACCAAAACCACGGCCGATGATCTCGCCAATCGAGGCGTTCTCGTCGCCCGAACCGCCCAGCGTCACCTGATAGAGTTCCGCGCCCTTCTTCTCGACGCCCAGAATGCCGATATGGCCGACATGGTGATGCCCGCAGGCATTGATGCAGCCGGAAATCTTCAGCTTCAGTTCGCCGATGTCGCGCTGGCGTTCCAGCGAGGCAAAGCGGTTGGAAATGTCCTGCGCCACCGAGATGGAGCGGGCATTGGCCAGCGCGCAGTAGTCTAGGCCGGGGCAGGCAATGATATCGGTGATCAGGTTGGAATTGGCGGTCGCCAGCCCGTGCTCGGCCAGCTTGTCATAGACCGTCTTCAGGTCAGCCCGCGCCACCTGCGGCAGGATCAGGTTCTGCTCGTGGCTGACACGGATTTCATTGAACCCGTAGGCGTCGGCCAGGTCGGCCACCACCTCCATCTGTTCGGCGGTCGCGTCGCCTGGCGTCTCGCCGATGCCTTTCAGCGAAATCGTCACCGCGGCATAGTCCGGGTTGCGATGGGTGGTCACGTTCTGGTCGAGCCATTCGCCAAATGAACGCGAGTCGAGCCGCGCCAGCTTGATCACCTCGTCGCCTTCCGGCCGGGCCGGAAGCGCCGGTGGTGCAAAATAGGCTTCGATGGCGCGGATGTCGCTGTCAGGCAAAGTCAGTTCGCCATCCTTCAGCGCCGCCCACTCGGCCTCCACCTGACGGGTGAACTCTTCAACGCCGGTCTCGTGCACCAGGATCTTGATGCGCGCCTTGTATTTGTTGTCGCGGCGGCCATGCAGATTGTAGACGCGCACAATCGCCGTCACATAGGACAGCAGATGCTGCTCGGGCAGGAAGTCACGGATCTTCTTGGCAAGGATCGGCGTGCGGCCCTGACCGCCGCCCACCCAGACCGCAAAGCCCAGCTCGCCCTTGTCGTTCTTCTTCAGATGCAGGCCAATGTCATGCGTCTGGATCGCCGCGCGGTCACGTTCAGCACCCGTCACCGCGATCTTGAACTTGCGTGGCAGGTAGGAAAATTCCGGATGCACTGACGACCATTGCCGCAGGATTTCCGACGCCGGGCGCGGATCGGCAACTTCGTCGGCGGCAACGCCGGCAAAATGGTCTGCGGTGACATTGCGGATGCAATTGCCGCTGGTCTGGATCGCGTGCATCTCCACAGATGCGAGGTCCGACAGGATCGCCGGAATGTCCGACAGCGCCGGCCAGTTGAACTGCAGGTTCTGGCGGGTGGTGAAGTGGCCATAACCCTTGTCATAGGTGCGCGCGATATGCGCCAGCATGCGCATCTGCTTCGGCGACAGCGTGCCGTAGGGGATCGCGATCCGCAGCATGTAGGCATGCAGCTGCAGATAGACGCCGTTCATCAGCCTGAGCGGCCGGAACTGGTCTTCGGTGATTTCGCCAGCCAGCCTGCGGTCCACCTGATCGGTGAACTGCGTCACCCGGTCCCTGACGAAAGTATGATCGAACTCGTCGTAGCGATACATGGTCTGTTCCCTGTCAGGACGCGGCAACGGCTTGCTTGCCGTGATCGAGATGGTTGGTCGGGCCATTGGCCCGGATGCGTTCACGCATGCGGATCGGGCGAATGCCGGCAGAGGTCACCTCGACATCGATCAGGTTGACGTCGAGCACTTCGTTGCGGGCAAACGATTCCTTGCCCAGCCGGTCGAGCACGTCTTCGGCGAGCTGGTCGCGCGCGACCTCTGCACCTTGCAGATGCTCCTGCCATTGATGATCAGGCGCCATCCAGACAGCCTCGCCATCGGTCAGCCGGTTTGCGGTGAGAACTTTCATATCGGTATCCTCACGCTGCAACCGCTACGCGCTGACGCGCGGCGAGCGGTTGCGAACGGTCAAAATTTGCGCCGGCGACTGCATCGCCAATGATCGTCATCACCGGGCCGCCAAGATCGTCGCGCTTTACCAGCGACGGCAGGTCGGCCAGCGTGCCGTGGAACATCCGCTTGCTGGCAAGGCTTGCGTTCTCCACCACAGCCACCGCCGTATCTGGCGACAGGCCGGCCTCGACCAGCCGCGCTGCGACATCGGCGGCAACCGTGCGGCCCATATAGACGGCGACCGTCGAGCCGCCGACAGCGAGCTTCGCCCAGTCCGGCAGCGGGCCGCCATGCAGGTCATGGCCCGTGGTGAACACCATCGACGACGACACGCCGCGCAGCGTCAGCGGCAGTTCGAAATCAGCAGCTGCTGCAAAGGCTGAGGTCACGCCGGGCACCACTTCGTAGGAAATATCCGCGTCACGCAGCGCCGCCATCTCTTCGCCAGCCCGGCCAAACACCAGCGGATCGCCTGATTTCAGGCGCACCACACGCTTGCCCTGACGGCCGAGTTCCACCAGCAGATCATTGATCTCGGACTGGCTCTTGGAGTGGCAGCCCTTGCGCTTGCCAACGCCAATGCGTTCCGCATCGCGGCGGCCCATGGCAATCACCGCTTCTGGCACCAGCGCGTCGTGCACGATCACGTCGGCGTCCATCATCAGCCGGTGCGCGCGCAGCGTCAGCAGGTCTTCCGCGCCGGGGCCTGCGCCAACCAGCGCGACATGGCCACTCTTCTGTTCCTGGCGCGCCAGCAATTCATCCGCCGATGCAACCGCATCTTCAAACGTGCCGATCTCCATGGCGCGCGCAGGCTCGCCATTGAAGAACTCGTTCCAGAAACCGCGACGTGCCGCGCCCCTGGGCAGCAGACGCTCCACCGCCGCGCGATAGGTCGCGGCCAGTTGCGCCAGTCTGCCCAGCGACGGAGCCAGCAGTGTGTCGATCTTGGCGCGGATCATCTGCGCCAGCACCGGGCCAGCGCCCTCAGTGCCAATCGCCACGACGACAGGCGCGCGGTTGACGATGGCCGGTGTGTTGAAATCGCAAAGTTCGGGCCGGTCGACCGCATTGGCGCAGACGCCAAGCGATTTCGCATCCTTGCAAACCGTCCGGTCGGTCGCCTCGTCGCCGGTGGCGGCAAATACCAGTGCTGCGCCGTCGAGCAGATCACGCGTGTAAGCCGAACGCACCAGTTCCGCGCTGTTCGCGGCCGCCCAGTCGGCCAGCGCCTTCTCCGGCTCAGCGGCTACAATGCGGATGCGCGCGCTCGACTGGCTAATCAACCGCGCCTTGGCCAAGGCTTCTTCGCCTCCGCCAACGATCACGACGAGGCGATTCTCCACCTTCATGAAGACCGGGAATGCGTTGAATTTTTCGGGCGCAGTCGACATTGCGGCAGACTCTTCAGAAATCGTGCCGGATTGTCGTGGATATGTCGCGCGATATGAAGAAACCAAGTCGCGCCGCGATTTCGCAAGAGCGAACGGTTTTCCGCGCACTGCACCTTTCGCAGAAAAGCGTTTTCACAACGCCGCTATCAGCCCGGCCGCGCGGAATCCTGTTCCGCCGCTTCATGGCCGCGCGACTGTTTCGTTTCAGCTTGCGAGGAAGGCCCGCAGATCGGCGATTTCGCGCTCGCTGGCCAGCGTTGGCGCGTGGCCAACCCCGGCATATTCGATCAGTCTTGGTTTCGGCCCACGCGTCGTCATCTCCTGCGCCACGGCGGGTGACAGCACGTCAGACGTCTCGCCGCGCAGCAGCAGCGTCTTCGCCGTCAGCGTATCATAGCGGTCCCACACATCGAGATCGGCCTTGTGGTGGGTGAACTGGCCGACAATCGCCGGGTCGTAATGTACCGAGATGCGGCCATCGTCGGTGCGCCGCCAGGACGTATCCGCCATGCGCCGCCAGAATGCCGGCGTGTTTTCCCCAAACGGGGCATAGTTCTTGCGCAGCCAGGCCTCGACCTCGCTGATCGTGTCATAGACCGGGGGATTGCCGACATAGGTCGAGATACGCGACACGCCAGCAGCCGGAATGTCCGGGCCGATATCATTGATCACCAGATGGGTGATCCGGTCTTTCAGCCGGTCAGCCGCCAGCGTAGCGCCAATCAACCCGCCCATCGACGTGCCGACCCAGCGCACCTTGTCGATGCCGTAGTGAGCGAACATGTCGACCACCGTGTCGCCATACACCTTGTAGGAATAGTCGGCCTTTGGGTCTTTCGCCCAGCTCGACTGGCCGCGGCCAATCGTGTCGGGGCAGATGACAAAGTAGCTGTCGGTCAGCGCAGCGGCGACCTCGTCAAAGTCGCGGCCGGTGCGCGCCAGCCCGTGCCACATCACCAGCGGCGGCTTCGACGCATCACCCCATTCGGTCACATGCAGCTCGAAGCCGGCGGCGTTGACATAGGTCGAGCGCGGCTGGGTCATCGGCTTTTATCCTTGTTCATCAGTGTGCCTGCTATGCCCGCCGGGAAGAAATAGACGAGCAGAATGAAGATCACGCCCAGCCACAGCAGCCAGCGATCCGGCTCAAGCAGCTGATGCACACCGGGAATATTTGCGGTCGCCTGCGCGCCGATCTCCATCAGGTCTTTCAGATAGAACTGCGCCAGCGTCATCAGCACCACGCCGATCACCGCGCCGACCATCGTGCCCATGCCGCCGATCACCACCATCAGCAGGATGTCGATCATGATGCCAAACGACAGCGCCACGTCCGGCCCGGTATATTTCAGCCACACGGCGCGCAGGATACCGGCCAGCGCAGCAATCAGCGCCGCCAGGCAGAACACAGCCGTGCGATAGGCGACGACCTTGTAGCCAATCGCCTCCGCCCGCATCTCGTTTTCGCGGATTGCCTTCAGCACCGATCCAAGCGGCGAGGCGACGACGCGCATCATGAAAAGAAAAAGCGCCAGGCTGGTGAGAAAGACAAAATAATATGCGGCAATGCGCCCGTTCAGCGCCACGCCAAACAGGCGCATTGTCTTGCCTTCGCTATCGACCAGCAGCTTGGTCGCAGGCGCAAACAATTTTGGCACGGAATAGGTGATGCCGTCTTCCCCGCCGGTAAATTCCGACAGCTGGCTGGCCAGCACCAGCATCACCGACGCAGCTGCCAGTGTCACCATGGCGAAGAAGATCGCTTTCACGCGCAGCGACAGCAGGCCGATCAGCAGCGCCAGCACAAAGGTGGCGATCAGTGCCGCGCTGCCGCCAACGGCAATCGCCGTCCAGCTTGGCCCCATGGCTTTCAGCGCAATCGCTGTTCCATAGGCGCCGAGGCCAAAGAACATTGTATGCGCAAACGAAACGATGCCGGTGTAGCCGATCAGCAGATCGTAACTCGCCACCAGGACGATGAAGATGCAGATACGCGCCGCGACTTCCTGCGCCCGCACATCGGGAAACAGGAATGGCGCAAAGGCCAGTGCCAGTCCGATGGCGAGCACGGTTCCATAGACGATCAGCCTGCCGGCCGGCAGGCGGCGCGGGGGTGGTGAAGAAAGGTCGGTGACGCTTGTCATGTCGCTCTCATTTCACAGCCGGCTTCAGGCCAAACGGCCGCCACAGCAGGATGGCCATCATCAGCAGCATGTTTGACGCCAGCGCCATCTTTGGCATCAGGAAGGCGACGTAGTTCGCCATCAGCCCAACGAGGATTGCGCCGAGCAGCGAACCCTGGATCGAGCCGAGCCCGCCGATGATGACCACGATGAACACCAGGATCATCAGCTCGCCGCCGATGGCCGGCGTAATCAGCCCCTGGTAGCCGGCCCACATCGCGCCACCCATGGCGGCAAGAGCAGAACCTGCCATGAACACGCCGATGAACAGCCGGTCGATGCGGAAGCCGAGCGATTCCACCATCTCGCGATTCTCGACGCCTGCCCGGATCAGAAGGCCAAGCCTTGTGCGGTTCAGCACCAGATAAAGCGCCGCATAGACGGCCAGCCCGAGCACGAAGGCAAAGATCCGATAGATCTCGATCGACACGTCGCCGATGATGATCGAGCCCGACAGGATCGCCGGCCGCGGCACCGGGATCGGAATGCCGCCCCAGATCGCAAGGATCAGCTGTTCCGATACGATCAGCGCGCCCATGGTGATCAGGATCTGGCGCAAATGGTCGGCATAGACCGGCTTGATGATGATGCGCTCAAACGCCCAGCCGGCAATCGCGCCGAATGCGGTCGCAGCCCCAATGGCCGCGACCAGCGCGAGGATGTTCAAACCGGCATGTCCGCCGGTCAGCCAGCCGCCAAGTGCTGCCAGCACCGATGCGGCAATGAACGCGCCAAACGACACGAACGCCGAATGGCCGAAATTCAGCACGTCCATCAGGCCGAACACCAGCGACAGGCCGGACGCCATCAGGAAGATCATCATGCCCATCGCCAGCCCCGCCACCGTCAGCGTGATCCATGACGAGGGCTGGCCGATCAGCACGAAGGCGATGGCCGCGAGCATGAACGGCAGCAGATAGACGCCGCCGAAGCGTTCGAGGGAGTTCATTGGCTGAGTTCTCCCCAGGTAAAGCTAATGCCCCCTCCACCACGACGTGGTCCCCCTCCCCCGTAAATGGGGGAGGATCTGCGTTGCGGACGGCCTCGACCCTTATCCTCCCCTGCGAAGCGGGCGAGGGGGACCATGCGAAGCATGGTGGAGGGGGCGTCGTTGTTCCCAACCTCCATCAATGCGCCTCCGCGCTGAGGCTGAGCAGCCGCGTCTGCAAATCGGCATCTGCCGCGAGATCCGCCATCGTGCCGGTGTGGACGATCCGTCCGTCGTCGATCACGCCGACATCGCGGCCCAGAGCCTTGGCGAAGTGGAAATTCTGTTCGACCAGCAGAATGGTCGTTTCCTTGCCGATCTCGCGGAACGCGTCGATCATGTTGCGGATGATGGAAGGCGCCAGCCCCTTGGTCGGCTCGTCGATCAGGATCAGGTCGCGCTTCTCGATAATAGCGCGCGAGATCGCCAGCATCTGCTTTTGCCCACCCGACAGCGAATAGGCGGCGTTGCCCCAGAATTTTTCGATCGCCGGAAACAGCGCAAAGATGCGGTCGAGCCGCTGTTTGTCAAACTCGCCGGTGGCGCTTGCCAGCCGCATGTTCTCCTCGACCGTCAGCCCGCCAAAGATGCCCATGTTCTCGGGCACATAGGCAATGCCCAGCCGCGCAATGTCGGGCGTCTTCATCGCGGTGATGTCGTGGTGGCGATAGATGATCGCGCCCGAGCGCGCGCGCCACAGGCCCATGATCGTGCGCAGCGTCGTCGTCTTGCCCGCGCCGTTGCGGCCCAGCAGCACATGCACGCCGCCTTCCGGCACGTCGAACGAAACGCCGTGCAACACCTGATATTGAGCAATATCGGTGTGCACGCCGTCGAGGCGAAGGATCGCGTTCATGCCACGTCCTCCGCACCTTGGCCGAGATAGATTTCGCGGACGATCGGCAAGGCCATCACCTCGTCAGGCTTGCCGTCGGCCACCAGTTCCCCGTTGTGCAGAACAACGATCCGGTCCGCCAGCTTGCGCACCACATCCATCTTGTGTTCGACAAGCAGGATCGTCTTCGACGGGTCTTTTTTGATCTCGGCGACAAGATCAAGAATTTCGGGAGCCTCTGCCGCCGACATGCCGGCGGTTGGCTCGTCAAACATGAAGATATCGGGCTTCATCGCCATCAGCATCGCCACTTCCAGCTTGCGCTGGTCGCCATGCGGCAGGGCCGACGCCGGCAGGTCCGCGACACTGGCCAGGCGGCCTGCCGCCAGATGCAGTTCGGTCTCGTCCGCCACATCGCGCAGCGACGACGCCCGGCGCAGAATGACCGGCCCCTTGCCTTCGCGCGCCTGCACCACAAGGCGCACATTTTCGCGCACGGTCAGTCGGGGGAACAGATTGGTGAGCTGGAAAGCGCGGCCGACGCCGATCTTGGCCCGCGCCGAGGGCGACAGGGCGGAGATGTCATCATTGCCTTTGAAAATGCGTCCTTCGGTCGGCTTCAGCTGGCCGGACACGAGGTTGAACCATGTCGTCTTGCCCGCGCCATTGGGGCCGACAATCACGGTCAGTTCGCCCGGCTGGAACGCTGCGGTGACATTGTTCACTGCCGCGTGGCCGCCAAAGCGGATCGTCAGGTTTTCGGTGCGCAGGGAGGGGGTCGGCATGAGCAAACAGGGGAGTAGGGGAATAGGGCAGTAAGGCAGTAGGGCAAGCAAGGGAGAGGCTTGGGGTTGATCCGCCATGTCGCGGACGACAAAACCCTACTGCCCTATTCCCCTACTGCCCTACCGCCTCTCTCAATTACTGCTGGTTGTTCCGGCCGACCGGGATCTTCATCTCTTCCGGCTTGATCTCACGCACCAGTTCCGGGATCGCCCAGGCCACAGCCGGATCGACCTTGATCTTGAAGTGATACATCGACTGCATCGCCTGATGGTCTTCCGGGCGGAAGGTCATCGTGCCCTTCGGCGTGTCGAAGCTCATGCCTTCCATGGTCTTGATCAGCGTTTCGGTTTCCCAGTCGGAAGCGGTTTCCAGCGCCTTGGCAATCGCCATCGCAGCCGAGAAGCCACCCGCGGTGAAGAAGTCCGGCGGCGAGTTGAAGCGCTTCTGGTGTTCCGCGACGAACCAGTCGTTCACCGGGTTCTTTGGCGCATCGTAATAATAGTAGATCGCGCCTTCCATGCCCGGCACCTGCTTGTAGGCGGCCATGGCGGGCAGGATGTTGCCGCCGGTCGACAGTTCGATGCCGTAGCGGCCCGGATTTGCGTTCACCAGCGGCGTCATGCCGTCGATGCCTGCAACATAGATCACGATCACCTTGCGGCCTGGCTGATCCTTCAGTGCATTGAACAGACGCTCCACAGGCGCGGTGAAGTCGGTTGTCTGCTGCGGCACATATTCTTCATGCACCAGATGCGCGCCGGTGCCTTCCAGCGCTGCCTTGAATGCGCCAACGCCGTCGCGGCCAAACGCATAGTCCTGCGCCAGTGTTGCGACATAGAGCTTGTCATCCGGCTTCAGCGCCAGCGCCTGCGCCTGCATGTCCATCGACGAGTTGCGCGAGGTCTTGAACACGAAGCGGTTGGAGTCCTTTCCGGTCAGGCCGTCGGCAACCGCCGGCTCCACCACCAGGATCTTTTCGTTTTCAGCCGCCACCGGCAGCAGCGACATGGTCACGCCCGACGAGGTGTCGCCGACCGCCAGCACGACGTCTTCATCGGCATAGGCTTCGGCCAGCAGCGCGCGCGCCACATCCGGCTTGAACTGCGAGTCCTTCTTCACCAGCTCGATCTTGCGGCCCTTGATCGTGTTGGTGCCCTTGGTGGCGTATTCCAGGCCCATCTCGAAACCGGTATGGGTCTGCTTGGAATAGGCTTCGAGCGGCGAGCCCGACAGGCCGTGGATCAGCGCGATCTTGGCCGGAGAATCCTGCGCCATTGCTGGCGCTGCAATCAGCGCCGAGGCCATGGCCAGCGCAGCGAATAGTTTCTTCATGGTTGGTCCTCCACAGGTCGACCGTGATATCCGTCGGCCAGATCGTCCCGTCGTCGGACGCGCTGGACGAATTATCCGGGAGCAGGGCGCGGCGAATCGCGGTACAAGACCGCGCAACAGACCGGACTTCCTCCCAAACCGGCAAACAGCGCGCCGGTTCTTTGGCCAGCGCTTGAGATGTATTGCCAGATTGTGGTTAGTATTCGTACAGCCGTTCTGGCAGCAAGATCGTATAAATACGCGAGTTCACGGACCTGGAAGACTACGAGAAAATCATGTTCGAACACGCGCCGGTTGGCCTTGTGCTGACCGAGAGCCGCGTCATTCGTATGTGCAATCCGGCCTTTGCCCAGATGTTCGGCTACGAGGTTTCAGAACTGCTCGACCAGTCCTTCGTCATCCTCTACCCAAGTCTCGAGGAATTTGTCGCTATCCGCGAGCTCGGTGTCGAACCGCTGAAGAAGCACAACCGCTACACCGACGAGCGCATCATGGCGCGCAAGGATGGCTCGCTGTTCTGGTGCCGGGTGCGCGGCCATTCCTTGACCCGCGATGACGACCCTCTGCGCCGCGCAGTCTGGAGCTTTGCCGATCTGTCGGAGTTCAAGCCGGTCTCCGGCCTGACAACGCGCGAGCGCCAGATCGTGATGCATCTTGGCGAGGGCCGGACCTCGAAGGAAATTGCCCGCAAGCTGTCCATCTCGCCGCGCACGGTCGAGGCTTACCGCGCCCGCCTGATGAAAAAGCACAGCGCCGGCAATGTTGCGGAACTGCTGTCGCGCCTCAGCGGCATGCCCCACTGAGCGGTCGCGCGCCGCCAGTCTGTGTCAGTTACCCATAATGACGTCGAGAATTGTCTTCTCGCGAACGGCCTTGCCACCGACATCGCCCTTGGGCCGCGGGATCGACGACACCTGACCATCATCGGTCCCGGGTTTGAACCCGCCGGCCATTTCGGGCATCGCCTGCCTTTTCGAGCCAACTTCGACCGATGGCCGCACTGCTGGAACAGGGTCGGCTCCCTTTGGCTGGGTTGGCGTGTAGTCGTTTATGCCTGGCAGGGCCGCCACCGGCACACCCTCATGTGCGGCGGTCATGAATTCCTTCCACGCCTCGGACGGCAGCGAGCCTCCGGTGACGTTCTTCATCGGGTCGCCATTGTCATTGCCAAACCATACGCCGGTCGTCAGGTTGGACGTGTAGCCGACAAACCACGCGTCGCGTGATTCCTGGCTTGTGCCGGTCTTTCCAGCAGCCGGCCAGCCAAATGCCGCCTTGCGCGCCGTGCCGGCCGCAAGCGTCTGGGTCATCATCTGGTTCATCATGCCGACAATCGCCGGCTTGATGACACGCTCCGGGTCGCCGCCCCTGAACCGGTAGAGCGGCTTGCCGTCAATGTCAGTGACGCGAGTGACAAAATGCACCTCGGGCCGGTAACCGCCATTGGCAAAGGGCACAAAGGCTGCGGTCAGTTCCAGCGGTGTCACTTCCGACGTGCCAAGCGCAATGGATGTATTGGCCTGCAGCTTTGATTCGATGCCCAGCCGCTGCGCCGTCGAAACAACTGTCTTTGGCCCCACTTCCATCACCAGCTGTGCCGACACGGAGTTGAGAGACTTTGCCAGCGCCTCGGTCAGGGTCACCGGGCCGAGATATTTGCCCTTGTAGTTCGACGGCGTCCATTTGCCGATTTTTACCGGCGCATCATTACGTACGCTGTCGGGCGTGCGCCCGGCATCCAGTGCGGCCAGATAGACAAACGGCTTGAAGGCCGAGCCCGGCTGACGCCGCGCTTCCGACGCCCGGTCAAACTGGCTCGACGCATAGTCCGAGCCGCCAACCATGGCGCGCACAGCGCCCGAACTGTCGATCGACACCAGCGCGCCCTGGCTGACATTCAGCTTCTTGCCCTGTTCGGCGATCAGCCGCCGGATCGAGCTTTCGGCCAGATGCTGCAAGGTCAGGTCGACGGTTGTCTCGACAATGATGTCGCCCTGCACCTCGCCCAGCAGTTCCGGCAATTCTTCCATCACCCGGTCGGCGACGTAGTTTTCGGAGCCCGTCCAGTACGAAGCAGCCCGCGTCGCTGGCGCACTGATCGCAGACGTCAATTCCTGGCGGCCGATCATACCCTGCTCGCGCATTGCGCCGAGCACCACCTGGGCGCGTTCTTCCGCAGCCTTCGGGTCACGCGCAGGCGACAGCCGCGACGGCGCTTTTAAGAGGCCCGCCAGAAGTGCGGCTTCCGCCAGCGTCACATTGCGCGCCGACTTGCCAAAATAGCGCCGCGACGCTGCTTCCACACCATACGAACCGGAACCGAAATAAACCCGGTTCAGATACATTTCGAGGATCTGGTCCTTCGAATATTTATGCTCCAGCCAGAAGGCGAGCAGCACTTCCTGCACCTTGCGCTCCAGCGTGCGCTCGGGCTTCAGGAACAGGTTCTTGGCCAGCTGCTGGGTCAGCGTCGAGCCGCCCTGCACCAGCCGCCCGGTGGTAATATTGGTCACCATGGCGCGCGCCAGGCCCAGCGGATCAACACCGAAATGCGAATGGAAACGCCGGTCCTCGATGGCGATGACCGCCTGTGGAATATAGGGCGACATGCCCGACAGCGACAGCGCCTCGCCGCCAGTCATGCCGCGATTGGCGATCAGCTTCTTGTCCGCCGACATGATCTTGACGTTTGGCGGCCGCTCGGGAACGGTCCAGGTAATGACGCTCGGCATTCGTGCGCCATACCAGGCGACGATGCCCACCAGCGCAATGCCTCCCCACAGCGCCAGCACCAGCGACCAGTAGACAAGCCCGCCAAACAGGCCGAAGCCGCGCCGCGCCCGCCGCCGCTTTGGCGCCGGAGCCTTGGCGGCCCTCGCCGATTTCGCAGATTTGGCGGATGTCGCCTTGCGTTTTTGCTTGCGGCCAGACGGCTGAACGACGCGGTCGTCCTCACTCACGGAAAATCCGTCATCTTTGGCGGCCCGTCCGGGCTCGTCAAATGTCGGTTCGATGCGAGGTTTCTTGCCGCGTGCCATCCTGCCGGCGCGTCTCCAGTGATTCTGCGCGGGATGGTAGAAGCGTGGCCTTTAAGGCAGCGTTAAGGCGCGAACCGCCTTACACCTCTTCCCAGCCGTCATGTTCGCTGGCGCGGAATACCGCATCGATCAGTTTCTGGTTGCGGATTGAATCTTCCAGCTCAAACACCCGTACATTTTCGCCCTCGGCCGCCCGCACAAAGGCTTCCGCCTGCAGTTTGTACTGCCGCGTGTCAGGAAAACGGAACGTGGTCGATTGCGAATGCGTCTGGTTCCACAGGGTCACGGTGTCGTCGCCATAGATGCGGCTGTTGAACGGCGTCGCCACCTCGATCCAGCCTTCGTCGCCATGGAAAACCATTTGCTGGCGCGCCGCCATCTGGGTCGAGAGGTAGAACGTCAGTTCAAACACGCCGAAATCGGCCTTGGTCGAGGAATAGACATCGGTGCCAAAGGCCGCATCGCGCGCCACCCGCGCCTGCACCCGCAGCGGCTCTTTGCCGGTCACTAGCCGCGTTACAACTGTCGGATAGACGCCGATATCGGGCAATGCCCCGCCGCCGAGTTCCACCCGGTTGCGCATGTTGTTCGGGTCCTTGTTGAAATAGCTGAATACGCCCTGCACATGGCGCAGCCGGCCGATTGCGCCACTGTCGATCAGCTCGCGCACCTTGGCCCATTGCGGATGGTAGAACACCATGAAGGCCTCCGAGACCACCACCCGGTTGCGGTCCCGCGCCTCGATCACCTTGGCGATGTCTGCTGCATCGAGCGCCAGCGGTTTTTCCACCAGCACATGTTTGCCTGCATCTGCCGCCTTCACCGCCCATTCGACATGTTGCGAGGTCGGCAGAGGGATATAGACGCCGTCGACTTCAGGCGAGGCCAGCATGTCTTCGTAAGACCCGAACGCCAGCCGCGCGCCAAACCGGTCGGCGAGGTCACGCGCACGGCCCTCATCGCGGCTGGCAATCGCTGCGACTACTCCGTTGGAGGAATCGGCGATCGCCGGCAGCACATGCTCGCGGCCGATCTTTGCGGTGGACAAAACTCCCCAGCGGAACATGCTGAACTCCAGAAAAAATGCAACTGCCCGACCCTCGCCTGAAACCAATGTCGGCGCAAGTTCACGGGCCTGCCAATTTTGGGGCGCTGCCAATCCTCCCGTTCTTGTCCCGAGGGTCTGCTGTGCCTCATTTGATTCTCATCCGACCCCCCTCTGTCCTGCCGGACATCTCCCCCTCAAGGGTGGAGATTGGCAGCATCGGCTTCACCGCCAGTTCTGAAACGTCTCTGATTGGCGAAAGCAGCAATGACAGCCAATCTCCACCCTTGAGGGGGAGATGTCCGGCAGGACAGAGGGGGGTCAGTGAAGAAAGAAACGCGCCCTTTCAACCACATAACCAAAATCTGCCAACAAATTCCGACCAATTCTATTCACCCCCTTCGCGCCTCCACTATCCTTCCCCTCGCAGTCTGCTTCGGGATCGGGTGCGCACACCGAGCATCCAGGCAGATGCGGCGCTGGGGTAGAGCGGGTCGGTACCGCAAAGCTCCAGCCTCGCCAGGCGGGATCCGTGAGCTGACAGGCGTTAATGCCTGCTGGCCGGCAAACGCCGGAGGTCAAACGCCAGCCGGGCGCGGGAAACCGCGCTACAGTATCAATCAGGAAACCACCCGCACGGTCACCGCGCCCGGCTTCCTTCTCCCCCGAAAGGGAGCGTTCTTTGAAAAGCCGATGCCGTTGCCCGAAAGGGTTTTTTGCCGTGGCCTCAAGGTCCGTGCTCTAAATCGCCGAAATCGAATCGCAGCTCAGGAACCACCCATGCAAACCCGCCAACTTGGTCCAGCCCTTTCTGTCTCGTCCGTCGGCCTCGGCTGCATGGGCATGAGCCACGCCTATGGCGGGCAGGAGGAGAGCGAAGCGATCACCACGATTCGCCGCGCGGTCGAGCTTGGCGTCACGCTGTTTGACACGGCGGAAGTCTACGGCCCGTTCACCAATGAAGTCCTGGTCGGCAAGGCGCTGAAACCGTTCCGCGACCAGGTGACCATCGCGACAAAATTCGGCTTCAACGTCGTCGAGACCGATAAGGGGCCGGTGCAACAACCCGGCCTCAATGGCCGCCCCGAACATGCCCGCGCCGTCTGTGATGCCTCGCTGAAACGTCTCGGTGCCGAGATCATCGACCTCTTCTATCTGCATCGCGCCGATCCCGAAGTGCCGATTGAAGAGACGGTCGGCGCAATGGGCGATCTGGTTCGTGCTGGAAAGGTCCGCGCCATCGGCCTGTCCGAGACCGGCCCCGAAACCATCACCCGCGCCCATCGCGAATATCCAATCGCCGCCGTCCAGAGCGAATATTCGTTGTGGACGCGTGATCCGGAATCGGAAGTCCTGCCACTGTGCCGCGAACTCGGCATCGGCTTTGTTCCGTTCAGTCCGCTCGGGCGCGGTTTTTTGACCGGCCAGATCACCTCTGCCGATCAGCTGGCCGACGGCGATTTCCGCAAAACGCTGCCGCGCTTCGAGGCTGAAAACATCCACCGCAATCTGGCGGCGGTCGAAGAGCTGAAACTGTTCGCCAAACGCAAGCACGCGTCTGCCGCGCAGGTCGCGCTCGCCTGGGTTCTGGCGCAGGGTGATTTCATCGTGCCGATCCCCGGCTCACGCAAGATCAGCAATCTTGAGCAGAACATCGAGGCGGCAGACCTTGTCCTGTCTGCCGAAGACCTCGCCGAAATCGCCGGGATCGTGTCGCCGCAGGCCATCGCCGGGGCGCGATACCCCGAGGCGATGGCGAAGCAGACGAGCCGTTAGGCTTCCTGAATGGCGGAGAGTTTCCACTCTTCGCCGGGACGGCGGACAAAGGTCCACAGCTCCACCGTAGCGGTCGGCGTGTCGTCGCCTTCGACGATTTCGCCCGTCGAGCGATCACGCATCACGTCGACCGACTCATATTCAAACGCCGCGGTCGCATAGTCCGTGTCGCCTTCGCTCCAGGCCTCCGAAATGTCGGCCTGCACCAGACGAACGTCAGACACGTCATTGCGCAAGCCACGCTTGGCGTTATCGGCCAGCTCTTCGGAGAAATAGGACACCATCTCTGGCGTCGACAACCGGCGCAGCGCCGCGTGGTCTTCGTCAGCGAACGCGCGTTGCACGTCGCCAAGGCGGCGCTCGAATGTGTCGAGGTCGTCCTGGCCCATCTGGATATCAACCGTCTCAACCGGAGCAGCCTGCGTGTTGCCTCCAGCGGGAATCGTGAAACCGCCGGCGCGTCCTGCCTGCTGGTTGCCAGACTGCTGATTGTTGTCGCGGGCCATGCTGTCGCGGCCAAAGCCGTTGCCGGCGGCCGGCTGCGGTCCGCCAGCGGTTGCCGTCTGGTTGCGCGAGCGCAGCCAGCCCATGAACAGGGAGGCGAGGAAGCCAAGCAGCAGCAGCTGCAGCACGAAGCCGAGCGCGCCGGCGAGACCACCGAACCCGGTGCCAAGCAGCAGGCCGAACAGTCCGCCGATCAGGATGCCGCGCATCAAATTGCCGCCCAGACCGTTGAACAGGCCGGGCCGCTGCTGGCCGACATTCTGCTGCTGCCGCGTCGCCTGGTTTGTTCCCGGCTGGTTCGGCGTCATTGAGCGCTCCACCGGCGCGGTCTGGTTCGGCGCTGTGCGTGTCGGCGCAGGAGCCTGCCAGGTGCGGGAGCCGCGGCTGCCAAACGAGCCGCCGCGCCGCGCATCGGCATAGTCAACCGATACAAGCGTGAACGCGACCAGCAAGGTCGACAGCATTGCGATGAAACGTGTGCGGCCAGCGCGCATCATGGAATTCGTCCTCCAATTGCCCGCATATCTTGAATAGTCGCGGGCCCAATGTCCAAACAGTCCGACATCGCGATCATCAGAAACGATCGCCAGAGGGGCCCGGCCTGCCGTGAGACAATGTGGGTATGGCGCGTTTAATATCAAGCACTAAGGTTGATGCAATCGAATGTTCTGTTGCCGCTCCGCCATGCCGGATTGCCCAGTCCAGCTGATTGACGCAGCCGGGACGGGAAGATCTATCCGTTTCTGGGACATCATCAACCGGCTGGCGCCGCGGCCAGCCCTGTCTTGAATTGCCGCTTCAGAAATGCAGCTACAGCCGGCGAAGGCGCATTTCGATCAGCATAGATGATCCCGAGCGGCTCGCTCGACATTCCCCCGGGTACAGCAAATTTCTGCAGCCCCAGGCTGCGCCGCCAGATGTCGGCCATCGGCGCGGGACAAAGCGCCAGTCTGTCGCTGATGCGCACGACCTCGGCGATCAGCTGGGGATTGTTGTTCTCCATGCAGTCGGGCGGCAGATCATGACCGGCCTGCATCACCAGCCGGTCGAACTCGTCCCGCATCGGCGTGCCGCTGACCGGCAGCACCCAAGGCCGCCGCATCAGTTCAGCAAGATCGTCCGGCGGCGGGGCGGTGCCTGGCCCCGCAACAATCGCGACCTCCACCGGAGCAAGAACTTTCGCAATCAGCCCCTTGCCTGGCAAGGTCTCGCTGATACGGCCATAGACAATGTCAACCCGCCCATATTGCAGGTCTTCCAGCAGATCCGGCAAAATGCCGTCGCGCAGGCGGATATGCACATTGGGATAGTCTGACTTGAATCCGACAACGATTGCAGCGATCTGATCGATCAGCGAATAGGCCTGCATTCCGATCAGGAGCTGCCCCCGGCTCAGCGAGTTGAACTGACCGGCAAGCCCTTCCAGCGCCGAGATTTCCGAAATGATCTTGCGCAGCGCCCGGATCACGTCGCGGCCCTGTGCCGTGCGGCGCAGGCCACGCGCATGACGTTCAAAAAGCGTAAAGCCAAATCCGGCCTCGACCTCCGCAAGTGTTCGGGAGACCGCCGCCTGGGTGACATTCAGCCGCTCTGCGGCCCGGCTGACGCTCAGCGTCTCATCCAGCATGATAATGACATGCAGGTGCCGGATCTTGAGATGGCTGCGGAGGAAACTCGAAATGTCCATCGAAACTCCCCCGGCCGGACGCAGCACATATTACAAGATGGTAATAGGTAAAGACAACAATATCACTTCTTTAGTGGGTTGAAATCCTCGATGTTCCAGCAGGGTTCTGGCGCAACGACGCAGCGGAACCGCGTATTGGGAGGGGACGAGATCATGACTGGAGCATCCATGTCCAGTGTCCTGCAGGCGTTTGCGCTGCTGGGCCTGTTTTTGCTGGTAGGCACATTATTGAGGGCGAAGGTTGGGTGGCTGCAAAAGCTGTTCATCCCTGCTTCCGTCATCGGCGGTTCTGTGGGACTGCTGATCGGACCACAAATCTGGGGTAGCCTGACTCCGGTTCAATATCCGGCAGACTGGGTCAAGATGTACAGTCTTCTGCCGGGTATCCTGATCATCCCGGTGGTGGCCTCGGTCCCGCTGGGCATCCAGCTGTCACAAGGCGGAGAAGGCGGCGCCACAGCGCGCAACGTTTTCAACATGGCCTTCCTGATGCTCGCGCTTTTCGCCTTCCAGCTTGTTGTCGGCGGCGCGGTCGGAGCCCTGTTTGCAACGACAATGCCAAATCTCGGCATCTATGACACCTTTGGCCTTGAAATGCCCATGGGCTTTTCGGGCGGTCACGGCACGGCCGGCGTCATTGGCAACATGCTGAACGGCATGGGGCTGGAATACTGGGAGGTGGCGCAGGGCGTTGCGGTCACCTACGCGACGATCGGCCTGCTGGGCGGCATCATCGCCGGCATTGCGATCATCCGCTATCTCAACAACCGCAAGCTGCTGGACGGCTCAGCCGATGCTGACAACCTGCCGCAGTCGTGGCTGACGGGTCTGGAACCCGACGCAGCCAAGCGCCGCTCGGCAGGTTCGGAAACGACGGTTTCCACCTCAATCGACGTGCTGGCCTTCAATCTGGCGCTGATTCTGGCGGGCTCGGGCATGGCCATCCTGGTGCGGGCCTGGGTACGTTCGATGGACATTCCGGTCATCAAGGCGGTGCCGGTGTGGGCCTATGCGATCATCCTGATGTGGCTGGTATGGATCGTCATGAACAAGCTCAGGATCGCCTGGCTGGTCGATCCCGGCGTCAAGGGCAAGATCGCCTCGTCGCTGACCGACTTCGCCATCGTGGCAGCGCTGGTCTCGATGCCGGTGCAGGGAGTGCTGTCCTATGCCACGCCGATCATCGTGACGGCCGTCATCGGGTTCATCGGCACCGTAGCGATCGCCTTCATTCCGGTGCGCAGGCTGTTCTCGTCAGCGCCTTATGAACGCGCATTGCTGACCTTCGGCACAGCCTCCGGCGTCTTCCTGACAGGATTGCTCTTGCTGAAGATCGTTGATCCCGACTTCAAGACAGCGGCGATGCGCGACGGCTCGCTCGCTTATTCGATGAACACGGTTGCGGGCTTCATCCTGTTGCCGATCCTGGCCGGGCTTGCGGTGCAATATGGACCGATCTCGCTTGCCGGAGTAGGCGCGGCTGTGCTGGTTGCATGTATCATCGGCTTCTGGCTCACATCGCTTATCAAGGTTGCGCCCGGCGCATCAGCAGCCAAGCCGGAGTAGGCAGTCATGAACGCAACCGTGGACACCGACCGTCTGATCGAGGGGCTGAAGCCCGCCTTCCTGGAGGTCAGCGACTTGATCTGGGGGACCCCTGAGTTGCGCTATCAGGAGGCACGATCGGCCGCTGTGCAGATCGCTCTTCTTGAAGAGCTGGGGTTCACTGTGACCCGGAATCTTGCTGACATTCCAACGGCCTTTGTGGCCGAATGGGGAGAAGGCGGCCCGGTCATAGCGTTCCTGGGAGAGTTCGACGCATTGGCGGGTCTCTCGCAAGAGGCCGGCATTGCCGAGAAGAAGCCGCTCGAAGACGGCGGCAATGGCCACGGTTGCGGCCACAACCTGCTGGGGGCGGGCGCGATGCTCGCCGCCACGGCACTGCGCGACCATTTGAAAGCGAAAGGCATTGCCGGCCGGGTGCGTTATTATGGCTGCCCAGCCGAGGAAGGCGGGTCCGGCAAGACGTTCATGGTACGCGCCGGGGTGTTCGAGGGGATCGACGCGGCGTTCAGCTGGCATCCCGGATCATTTAACGCAGTGATTCCGTCCAATTCACTGGCCAACATTCAGGCCTATTTCCGCTTTTCAGGACGGGCGGCCCACGCGGCGGCGAGCCCGGAGCTCGGCCGCTCTGCGCTGGATGCACTGGAGATCACCAGTATCGGCGTTCAGTATCTGCGCGAGCATATGCCTGAAAAGGCGCGCATACATGCTGCGATTACCAATGGTGGCGGCATTTCGCCCAATGTCGTACAGGACTACGCCGAAGCGCTTTATCTTATCCGCTCACCCGACCTGAACGGCGTGCTGGAGCTGTTTGAACGTGTGAAGAAATGCGCCGAGGGCGCTGCCCACATGACCGAAACAACGCTTGAAGTTGTCGTCGACAAGGCCTGTTCGAACCTTCTGCGCAATTCGGTCCTGGACCAGCTGATGCAGGACCAGATGGAGCGGATTGGCGGTAGCGGCTTTGATGCGGCCGACGAGACATTCGCCAGCCAGATTCAAGCGACCTTGAGCAATGGCGATATTGCGGCCGCCTATACAATGGGTTGTGCCGAAAAGCCGGACAACGTGCCGGTGCTGGCCGACGGGGTCTTGCCAATGCCGCCGGAATACGCGGTATTGCCGGGCTCGACTGATGTCGGCGATGTCAGCTGGCAGACGCCGCTGGCCCAGTGTTTTGCCGCAAGCCATACGCTTGGAACGCCGTTCCACACCTGGCAGTTCGTCGCCCAGGGCAAGTCTGGCATCGCCCATCGCGGCTTGGTGTTCGCCGCCAGGGCGATGGCGGCCTCTGGCGCGGCGTTGATTGACAATCCAGACCTTCTGGCAACCGCAAAGGAGGAGTTTGCCCGCCGCACCAGGGCGACACCCTACGTCTGCCCGATTGGCCCTGAGGTCGAACTGCCTTTCCGCCGCAAGACGTAAGTCTGATGACTTCGGCCTCCGGGCCGCTGCAGCAGCCGCCAATTTCGCGCAAGCTGGCGCGGTTATCATCTGGATGTGATGAGGACCGCCGCTATGCGCCAAATGCCGTTTCTGCTGCTTCTGATTGTTGGTCTGATGCTGCCGCACGCCCCGGCAATTGCTGCCGGCAAGGGGATGACGATGTTTGTGCGCAACCAGCAGCCGCACGCGGTCGCGCTTGAATTTCGCGGCCGCAAGTCTGGGACCGTCTGGCCTGGCCGGGACAAGGCCTATCTTCTGGCAAAGGGCGAGCGCAAATCAGTTACTCTTGCCTGCCAGCCGGGGGAAAATGTCTGCTACGGCGCATGGGCCATGGGCAACGACCGGATCAGTTTTGGCGTTGGCCCCGACGATGATGCGACTTGCTCCGACTGTTGCCGTGTTTGCGTCGAAGGCACGACCGAAACCATCGACATCGGAGGCTGATCGACCCGGCCGACAGAGCGGCCGCGATCAAATCAAAATTTACCGTGTTTCATCTCTTGCGCTCCATTTTTGCTGGACCTGGGAACGATCATGCGTTGCGCCGGTTATCTGGCTGACAGATCTCGAACGTGACGGCCATGATGGAGAAGACAAGCAAACAGGAGCAGAAAGGCATGAGCGGCAGGGGCAACGAGCAGTTTCGCCATGTCGAGGTGCGCCGCTACCTCAACAACATGCCTCTGTTCAGGGTCGACCGCCGCAACCCGGATCGCTTTGATGATCTGCTCGCCCGGCTTGACCGCGCGGATCATCGCAGGACCGGACACTGATCAAGCAAATATTTAGGCCCGATGAGGCTTGAAACAAAAAACGGCGCCGCAGGGGCGCCGTCTCTCGTTTGAGGGTCGCTCAGTCGAGGATCAAACCTCGTCGAGCAGGCCTTCCGAACCCTTGCCGCGCTTTGGCTTGGCCGTGGTTGCCGGCGTCGACTTCGAGCGTTCGGCCATGAAGCGGTCGAACTCCTGCTGGTCCTTGGCGCGGCGCAGTTCCGACGCATATTCGTCGAACTCAGCCAGCGTCTCGTCCAGCTTGCGGCGCTCTTCGCTCAGGCGGTCGAGTTCTTTTGAGCGCCAGTCGTCAAAGGCAACGTTGCCGGTGCGGCCCGAGCGGGAGAACCCGCCGCGCTTGCCGCAACCACGCCAGCCGGAAAACGCCCGGTCGGTCGCGCCATTCACATCACGCTTGAAGCCGTCAAGCCGGTCGCCCCAGATGATGTAGGCGATCATGGCGAGCCCCAGCGGCCAGAATACCATGAAGCCGATCACCGTGAGAGCAATGGTCGCCGGCGTCCAGGCCGGGCGGATCAAAGCAGTCGCGTTCATCAGTTTCAGTTCCTTCTTTAGCGGCGGCCAATCATCGGCTGCCTGTTATCGAAATGGCCCCATCAAACCGGCGATTCAAGATTTCGCGATGTAAAGTTATGTAAAGGTCGCGCAGCACCTATCGTTGCACTCGGCCTTGCTCCAGCGCCGCCAGGCCCTCAACCGCCGAAATCAGCATGGCGATGTCCTGTGGCCGCGACAGGCGGTGATCGCCGTCGCGGATCAGCGTCAGCGTCACGTCAGACATCGGCAGATGCTGCATCAGCTTTTCGGCATGGGTGTAGGGCACGTCGGGATCAGCCATGCCCTGCAGAATATGCACCGGGCAACCGGTCTCGATCAGCCCGTCCATTACCCGGTTGTTGCGCCCGTCTTCAAACAAGGCCCGGGTGTAGATGTTCGGCTCGGGCGAATATTCGGAGTGTTCCTCCATATAGCCCTGTTCTGCGAGCTGACGCCTGTGTTCGTCCGTCAGCTCCGGCTCCATCAGTTCGACGGTGAAGTCAGGAGCGGGCGCAATCAGCACCAGCCCGGCCAGCCTGTCGCCCTGGCCCGCCTTGCGCAGCTCCTGCACCATGCGCAACGCAATCCATGCACCCATCGACGAGCCGACAAGGATCTGCGGGCCGGTCGAAAAGCGTTCGAAAACAGCGAGACTTTGCTTCAGCCATGTCGAGATCGTGCCGTCGGCAAAGGCTCCTCCGGATGCGCCATGGCCGGAATAGTCATGCCGCAGGCTGGCGCGGCCGGATGCCGCCGCCCACTGGTCCAGCGCCTCGGCCTTGGTCCCGGTCATGTCGGAGCGGTAGCCGCCAAGCCACACCACGCCGGGCGATGCACCCGGCCGCGCCATCACCGCGATCTGATCGCCATCCACATCAATCGTTTCGCGCCTTGCGTCCGCCAAGGTCTTCCTCCCTGCAATCCCGCGCCCATATTCCGGGCTCATTCCCGGTCATTACATCGATCCTGCATCAGCGCCATTGCGGCTGGTGCATTTTTTGCGCCGCCATGCTATTGACGGGACGGAACGCTTCGCACATCTGCTGCGTTTCCGGTTTGGCGTTCGCGCCATCACCGACTATATGAAGCGATATCATCAACGATCCAGGAGATCACGACCATTCGCAGACCACACAGGGCGGCCGCGCCAACAAAGGACGGGCCGCGTTCCAACCGCGACATCCGGGTTCCCCGGGTTCAATTGATTGACGAGAACGGCCTCAACCGGGGCAATGTCAGCATTCAGGACGCATTGGCGATTGCCGAGGAAGCGGGCCTGGACCTCGTCGAAATCTCCCCCAACGCTGATCCGCCGGTGTGCAAGATCACCGACCTTGGCAAGATGAAATACCAGAGCCAGAAAAAGGCTGCTGAAGCGCGCAAGAACCAGCGGGTCATCGAGATCAAGGAGATCAAGATGCGCCCCAACATCGACGACCACGATTACGAGACGAAGATGAAGGCTGTCCGCCGCTTCTTCGACGAGGGCGACAAGGTCAAATTGACCCTGCGTTTCCGTGGCCGCGAAATGGCGCACCTTGAACTGGGCATGGAATTGCTCAACCGGGTCAAGGCCGAGGTTGAAGGCATCGCCAAGGTCGAGGCCGAGCCGAAGCTCGAGGGCCGTCAGATGATGATGGTTCTGTCGCCGCGCTGACCATGACGTCCGATCGCTTCGCTGACTATCGCGCCGTGGCCAAAGGCCTCGGCGTTGATGCCATCGTGCTGGTTCCCGGCCCGAATTTCATGCGTGCGATCGGTCTTGGCCTCTCGACCAATGAGCGGCCAAAATTGGTTGTGATTCCGCTGTCGGGGCGGCCGGCGGCCATCATGCCCAATCTCGAACTGACGCTGTTTGCCGGCGTCGGTTTTGAAGGCGAGGTGTTCGACTGGTTCGACCAGACCGGCTACGACAGCGCCTTCGCAGCGCTCTCCGCTCATCTTCCGCTCACCAGCATCGGAGTCGAAGGCCAGGCGATGCGCGTCTTTGTGCATCACGCTTTTGCCGGGGCTTATCCGGGCATCCGGATCATTGACGCTGAACGGCCGATCTCGCAGCTTCGCCTGCGCAAGAGCGCGGCCGAAATCGCTGCCCTGCAAAAGGCCATCGACATTTCCGAGGCTGCATTAGCCGAAACGCTCGCCAAGGTGCGCGTCGGCCAGACCGAAAAGCAGGTCGAAGCCATGCTGGTTCAGGCGCTGTTTGGCCATGGCGCCGAGGCGTTGGCCTTTACGCCCATCATCGCCGCATCAGACAATTCCGCCCACTCGCATGCTCATGCAAGGGACGATTACCAGATCCGCAGGGGCGACCCGCTGCTGTTCGACTTTGGCGCGGCCTGGGGCGGGTTCAATGCAGACATCACCCGCACGGTGTTTGTCGGCGAGCCCAGCCGTGAAGCTCGCGACGTCTATGAGGTTGTGCTGGCGGCCAACCGCGCCGCGCTGCCGGTCACCCGTCCGGGCGCAACCGCGCATGAGGTCGACGACGCCGTGATCTCGGTGCTGGAAGCGTCGCGCTTTGCCGACCGTATCGTCACCAAGACAGGTCATGGACTTGGCCGCATGGTGCATGAAGAACCCTACATCATGCGTGGCAATCATCAGGTGCTGGAACCCGGCATGGTCTATACCGACGAACCGGGACTATACAAAGTCGGCAGCTTCGGCGTTCGCATTGAAGACGACATCCTCGTCACCGGAGACGGCTGCCGTTCGCTCACCTCATTTCCGCGTGAGTTGACGATTGTTGGCTAGTCCGCTTCTACTGTAATGACTGACATTGTGGACGGCTGAGGACGCGCAGACATGAGGGTGTTGCTTGCTTTCGTGGCGATTTGCCTTTTCACCGCGCCCACGTTTGCCGGTCCGGGCGACCTGCGGACCGGGATGTTTCACGGCAAGTTCTGCAATCAGTTTGTAACATTCGAAGTCAAGAAGCGGCTCAAAGGCAAGCGGGTGTTCCGCGGCAAGCTGCTCATCCATGACACCGCCCAGTATGACGATCTGCTGATCGAGCAATATCGTGACAAATCGCTGAAGATCGTTCGCGTCATGACCGGCAAGGACACCGGCAAACGGATTTGGGCCTACACTTACCCACCGGCTTTCATGAAGCGCAACGCGATCCGCCTCGCCCGTTTCGACAGCACGCCCGGCAAAAACTCCGGTTGCCCGTATGGCAAGGCATTTCTGAGCATGCCTTACTAAAGCGCCGCGCGTCCAATTGGACCTGCACGGATACAATAACGTTCTGAATCTGTTGCACCGTCCTTCCGAAAGTCGATGCCAGCTTTCGGATCGGGGGCGGTAGGTCGTGGACCTCGTTCGGCAGGACTTTCCGGAAGCAACGATTCTGGTCGGTTGTTCTGACGCCTTCGACGACCTACATTGACGGCATGAAAAAGATACATGAGCAAGAACCCGGCCTGGACACGGACGCAATCCTGCGATCGGTGGTGCTGGTCGAAGCGTCAATTCCAGAAGACAGTTTCACCGCACCAATGCTGGGCACTGAACGCTCCGGTAGCGGCGTCGTTATCAACGAAAAGGGCCTCGTTCTCACCATCGGCTACATCATCGCCGAGGCTGAAAGCGTACGTCTTACCACTTCGTCTGGCCGCAAGGTTGACGCCCATCCGCTGGCCTACGATCAGGAGAGCGGTTTTGGCCTGGTGCAGGCGCTGTCGCCGCTTGATCTGCCTGCTTTGACATTTGGCGATTCCGGCGCGGTTCAGCCCGGCGCCGAGGTCTTCATTGCCGGCGTTGGCGAAGTGATCAAGGGCCGGCTTGTGGCCCGGCAGGAATTCGCGGGCTACTGGGAATACCTGCTCGACGAGGCGCTGTTCACTGCCCCGACCCACCCGCAATGGGGCGGCGCCGGGCTGGTCGGGTCCGACGGCCGCTTGCTCGGCATAGGTTCGCTTCAATTGCAGGCGGCGACGACCGGCGGCACCGAAGACATCAATATGATCGTCCCGATCAACTTGCTGCAACCGATCCTCGACCGGCTGGTGTCGACCGGGCGCAGCGGCAATACGGCGCGTCCCTGGCTTGGCCTCTATTCGGTTGACCATGACGGCCATGTTGCCGTTCTCAATGTTGACCCGCGCGGTCCGGCGGCCAAGGCGGGCGTGCAGGCAGGCGACATCATACGCGATGTGCGCGACCAGTCGGTTGATTCGCTGACGGAGTTTTATCGCGAGGTCTGGGCGAGTGGCCCGGCGGGCGCTGAAATTCCAATCCGGATCGTCCGTGACGGCCGCGAGCAATGGCTGCGGATCAGGTCTGCCGATCGCAACGATTTTCTGCACAAGCCGCTTTTGCAGTAGCGGGGACACGGCCGGTAACGGGCGCACCCAGATCCGTCACGATTGAAGCCTTGGTGGCGCGCGGTTGCCATCAAGGAATTTCGATGACAGGCATCATCCCGGTAATGCTTGACTTGTCATAAATCCGGCGTGTCACCCTTCGGGCACTGCCGCATGACGCGAAAGCGCCTTGCGCGAGACCACGTCGACCTTTTGCCGCCCGAGATTCACCAGCCCCTCGCGTTCCCATGCAGCCAGCAGCCGGCTGACAGTGTGCAGTGTTGTCCCGGTCATCTCCGCCAGATCCTGACGCGACAGCGGGATGTCGATTGCAAATCCGTCGCCTGCCGGTCTTCCAATGCTGTCGCCAATATGAAGCAGCGCCAGCGCCACCCGCTGTTCGGCGCGCTGCGTTGAAATCTCGATCAGCCGCGCCTGCGTCGCCTGCAGCCGTTGGCCGACAGTGGCGAGCGAATTGGCTGCAAAGCGGGGATAGGTGTCGCTGAACGACGTCCACAGATGTGCAGGCCAGGCAAGCACGACGCAATCGACCACGGCAATGGCAGACGCCGGATAGGAGTCGAGTTTCATCGCCGGGGCGATACCGATCAACTCCCCGGCAGGAAAGTAGCGGATGATGACCTGCTGCCCGTTCGGCAGATTCTTGACGACCCGAACGCATCCCTCTGTCAGCAGAAAGAAATGATCGGCCTCAAAGCCCTGTTCAAAAACAGAGCGGCCTTCGCCGATATTCGACAGACGCCCTCGCGAAACGATCGCCGAGACTTCGTCGAGCGTCATACCGGCAAAGGGGTCGGAATCCAGCAGCAATTCGGGAAGCATTGGCCGGCTTAGCACGTAGATCTCCTTTGTCGTTGCCGTCAGGTTGTCGCAGAAGATGTCTGTTTGCTCCAGATCAAATTGCTAAACATTGAACAGCTGTATAGGGCGCCTGCGTCTAATGGAGATACACATGAAACTGATTGCAATGATTACCGCCGGACTTTGTCTGTTTGCGGTGTCCGCTCACGCGGCTGACCATCAGGTCATGATGCTTAACAAGGGCGTCAAGGGCGCGATGGTCTTCGAGCCGGATTTCATCAAGGCGGCGCCGGGCGACACGGTGACATTTGTTCCGACCGACAAGAGCCATGATGCCCAGTCGATCAAGGGCATGATTCCCGATGGCGCGGAACCGTTCAAAGGCAAGATCAGCCAGGAAATCAAGGTGACGGTGACAGCTGAAGGTGTCTACGGCGTCAAATGCATGCCGCATTACGGCATGGGCATGGTGGCTCTGATCGTCGTCGGCAAGCCGGTCAATCTGGAAGCAGCTGCGACCGTCAAACATCCAGGAAAGGCAAAGAAGGTCTTTGCAGAACTGTTGGCTGAGGCTGCAAAATAGGGCTGTTTGATCCACTGCAAAGAAAGACCCGGCCGGTCGGGCTATCACACGCAGATGGGCCCGATTGGACCCGTCTCTAACGAGTGGAGATAGCGACATGTCTGTCCAAGGCATCTACCCGGCCGGATACAGGCCGGGCACATTAATGAGGGGCGCGGTGGGCAAAATGCTCGCCAGCGCCTTCTTTTTCATAGCTGCTGCAATTTTGGCGGCTTCGGCGCTGTTGAGCCAGGCTCGCGCGCAAACTCCGGCTGCCGAACCGGCCACCCCGGCCATGGCAATGCCGGGGACCAGCTATCATGCGCCTCTGGTGTTCACGCTCAGAACCGGCATTGCGGGCGGCCGCATGGTCTATATTGGCGTTGGGGGCACGATCGACGGACAAATCAACCCGGACCTGATCGTCTATGAAGGCGAGCTCGTCCAGATCAACCTGATCAATGGCGAGGGCGCCGAGCACGACATTTTTGTCGATCAGTATAATGTACGGTCCAGCGTGGTCGTCGAGAAGAACGCGTCAGCGACGATTTCGTTTGAAGCGAAGAAGCCGGGCGAGTTCGCCTATTTCTGCACCATCGCAGGCCACCGGCAGGCAGGCATGGAAGGCCTGATCCGGGTTGTTGCGGGCTCGCGCACAGCTCCAGAGACCGACGGCGTGGATATTGTCCGCGACCCCGGCGATCTGCCGCCTCCAATCGGCCAGCGCCCGCCACAAGTGGTCAAGGTCGAGTTGGAAACCATCGAGCTGAAAGGCAAGCTCGATGACGGAACGACCTATGTCTACTGGACCTTCAACGGCAAAGTCCCTGGTCCCGCTCTGCGCGTCCGGGTTGGCGACACGGTTGAGGTGACCCTGAAGAACCATGAAAGCAGCATGGTCGCACATTCGGTCGACTTTCATGCCGCCACGGGTCCAGGTGGCGGTGCGCATGCAACCCAGACTGACCCTGGCGACCACAAGGCCGTGACCTTCAAGGCGCTGAAGCCGGGCGTGTATGTCTATCACTGCGCAACGCCAAGCGTCGCCCACCACATCACCAATGGCATGTATGGCATCATTATCGTAGAGCCCGAGGGCGGTTTGCCGCAGGTCGACCGCGAATTCTATGTGATGCAAGGCGAACTCTACACCGTCGAGCCGTTTGGCTCCCAGGGCGAAATGGAGATGGACTACGACAAGCTGATCTCCGAACGGCCAGAATATTTCCTGTTCAACGGCGCAGTCGGCGCGCTGACCAAGAGCCACCCGCTCTACGCCAGCGTTGGCGAGACGGTGCGGATCTATTTCGGTGTCGGCGGTCCCAACTACACATCGTCGTTCCACGTCATCGGCGAGATTTTCGATAACGTCTACAATCTGGGTTCAATCACGTCGCCACCGCTGACCAATGTTCAGACGGTGACGGTGCCTCCGGGCGGCTCGACCGTGGTTGACTTCAAGCTCGACCGGGCCGGCACATTCGTGCTGGTTGATCACGCCCTGTCGCGCGCAGAACGCGGTCTTGCCGGCTATCTCATCGTCGACGGCCCAGAAGACGACGAGATCATGCATCACGGCACTGCCGATCAGGCGCCGAAACAATAAGGCCGGTTCAATCTGACTGGCTTACCTGGCCGGGCGGGCAACCGTCCGGTCTTTTTTGCAGGATCTGGCGAGGATCGCCGGCCCTGCTTGACTCTTGAAGGCGTTAAATCTATCAGCACAATCGTTGAAAAGCCGCCCGGCAGGGCATGCCGTGGCGGTCTTTATGCTGTTCAGGACCTTGGTCGGCCTGATGCAAAACAAGAGCCTCACCCGATGAGGCCACTAGAAAGGAAGCAAAATGCCCAAGATGAAGACCAAATCAGCCGCAAAAAAGCGGTTCAAGATCACGGCTACGGGCAAAGTGCTCGCAGCAGCTGCTGGCAAGCGCCACGGCATGATCAAGCGCTCGAACAAGTTCATCCGCGATGCTCGCGGCACGATGGTCCTCGCCAAGCCCGACGGCGAAAAGATCATCAAGAACTTCCTGCCGAACGGCCTGTAAGCCCGGCGGACCTCGAGACATCTAAGGAGATCATGACATGGCACGTGTAAAAAGAGGCGTTACCTCGCACGCCAAGCACAAGAAGGTTCTGGAGCAGGCCAAGGGTTTCCGCGGCCGCCGCAAGAACACCATCCGCATCGCCAAGCAGGCAGTCGAGAAGTCGCTGCAGTATGCTTACCGCGACCGCAAGAACCGCAAGCGCAATTTCCGCGCCCTGTGGGTCCAGCGCATCAACGCCGCCGTTCGCGAACATGGCCTGACCTATGGCCGCTTCATCGACGGTTTGAACAAGTCTGGCATCGAGATCGACCGCAAGGTGCTGTCCGATCTGGCGATCCACGAGCCGCAGGCGTTCGTGGCGCTGGTTGCCAAGGCTAAGACGGCGCTCGAATACCTGAAGAACGGCAACCCGAATGAGTTTGAGCGCGCTGTAGCCTGACCAGCGCCTTCCCAAACGTTCAATACCTGATTGGGAAACCCGCGCTGGCAGGGCTGGCGCGGGTTTTTCCTTGACTGGACCCCGATGGCGACAAACGCAACCACGAGCAGCGATGTGCTCAGCCCTGCCGGGCTGGATGCCCTGCTGCGCCTGCTGGTGACCGGCGACCAGCGCCGCATCGGCTCTGCCGTCGTCGACGGGCGCACTGTCTGGATCAAGCGTTTTGCCGCCGCCAATCAATCGGTCGGAAAGTGGCTGCATGCGGCGCTGACGCCGATTTTGCCCTGGCCGTTCCTGCGCTCCTCGAAACGCGTCGATGCCGCCGGTCGCGCTGACCGCGAGGCGCGCAAGACGGCTCAATTCCGGGCAGCGGGATTCCCGGCGCTCGACATCCTTTATCGCGGTTCTGACGTGCTGGTCTTTTCAAACGCCGGCCGGATCGTTCGCGACGAAGTCGAGCGCTTGTCGAAGAGCGATCCCGCCGCTGCAGACAGACTGCTGGTCGATTGCGCCGAAGCACTTGGCCGCGCCCATTCGGCGGGCCTGGCGCATGGCCGGCCACACCCTCGCGACATGTTCATCGAAGCCGGTGAGACCGGCTTTCTCGATTTCGAAGAAGAGCCGGAGGCCGTGATGCCGTTGGCGCAAGCGCAGGCTCGTGACGTATGGCTGCTTTTCCAGCAGATCACGGCACGCGCCAACGCGCCCGATACACCAGAGCGCGCCTTTGCTGCTTATCGCCGGCGTGTGCCGCCGCAGGCTCTTGCAGAACTCGAAACGCTGATCGGCTTCTTTTCCGGCCTGCTCGGCCCGGCGCGCATTCTTGGCCGCTTTGTCGGCAGTGATGGCGCAAGAATGGTTGCCGGCACACAATTTCTCAAATCGGCGCTCGCCTCGTCTCCCGGGGGCGCAGCCGGAGAACGTCAGGAAGACAAACATGACTGATATTGCGACCATCGAAAACGGCCTTCTGGCAGACATCGCCGCGGCAGGCGACGAAGCGGCGATTGAGGCTGTGCGTGTCGCCGCGCTTGGCAAGAAGGGCTCGGTGTCCGAACTGCTCAAGACGCTCGGTTCGATGAGCCCGGAAGAACGACAGGTTCAGGGTCCTGCGATCAACGGCCTGAAAAGCCGCGTCACCGAAGCACTCGGCGCACGCAAGTCCGAACTCAAGGACGTGGCCATTGCGGCGCGGCTTGCCGCCGAAAAGGTCGACGTCACGTTGCCGGTGCGCCAGTCGCCAGCCGAGCGCGGCCGCATTCACCCGATCAGCCAGGTGATCGACGAGATCGCGGCGATCTTTGGCGATCTCGGCTTTGCCATTGCCGAAGGTCCGGACATCGAGACCGACTATTACAATTTCACCGCGTTGAATTTCCCGGAAGGCCATCCGGCGCGTGAAATGCACGACACGTTCTTCTTTCCGGCGGACGCCAATGGCGAGCGCAAGGTGCTGCGCACCCACACCTCTCCGGTGCAAATCCGCACGATGGAGACGCAGAAACCGCCGATCCGCATCGTCATTCCCGGCAAAACCTACCGGCAGGATTCTGACGCCACCCACTCGCCGATGTTCCATCAGGTCGAGGGTCTGGTGATCGACAAGACCGCTAACGTCGCCAACATGAAATGGGTGCTGGAAGAGTTCTGCAAGGCCTTCTTCGAAGTGCCGCAGGTCAAGATGCGCTTCCGCCCGTCCTTCTTCCCGTTCACCGAACCATCGCTGGAAGTCGACATCCAGTGCGACCGCTCACGCCCGGGCGAAGTGCGCTTCGGCGAGGGCAATGACTGGATGGAAATTTTGGGCTGCGGCATGGTTCATCCCAATGTCTTGCGCGCCGGCGGGCTCGACCCCGACGAGTATCAGGGCTTTGCCTGGGGCATGGGCATCGACCGCATCGCCATGCTGAAATACGGCATGCCGGACCTGCGCGCCTTCTTCGACGCAGACGTGCGCTGGCTGCAGCATTATGGATTCAGACCGCTCGACATGCCGACGCTGTTTGGCGGACTTTCGAGCTAGGAGAACATCATGAAACTCACACTCTCCTGGCTGAAAGATCACCTCGAAACAGACGCCACGCTTGATCAGATCGTCGAGCGGCTGACGGCGATCGGGCTTGAAGTCGAGCATGTCGATGACAAGACGGCGCTGCAGCCGTTTGTCATCGCCAAGGTATTGACGGCTGAGCGTCACCCCGACGCCGACAAGCTGCAGGTGCTGAGTGTCGACATCGGCTCGGGTGACCCTATCCAGGTCGTCTGCGGCGCGCCAAATGCCCGTGCGGGTTTGGTCGGCGCGTTTGCAGCCCCCGGCACCTATGTGCCCGGCATCGATGTGACGCTTGGCGTCGGAAAAATCCGTGGCGTCGAAAGCCGCGGCATGATGTGTTCCGAGCGCGAACTGGAATTGTCCGAGGAACATGACGGCATCATAGATCTGCCGGCAGATGCGCCCGTGGGCACCAGCTTTGCGGCTTACGCCCATCTCGATGACCCGGTGATCGAGATCAACCTGACACCGAACCGTCCCGATGCGACCTCGATCCACGGCATTGCCCGCGATCTCGCCGCCTCGGGTCTGGGCGTTCTGAAGACGCCGCCGATCCCGGCAATCGCAGGCGAGGGCAAATGCCCGGTTGCCGTGACCATTGAAGACCCGGAACTGTGCCCCGGCTTTGGCCTGCGTCTGGTGCGTGGCGTGAAAAATGGCCCGTCGCCAAAGTGGATGCAGCAGCGCCTGCTGGCCATCGGCCTGCGCCCGATCAGCGCGCTGGTCGACATCACCAACTACATCACCTTTGACCGTGGCCGGCCGCTGCACGTCTATGACCTGGCCAAGGTGAAGGGCAATCTGGTGATCCGCCGTGCGAAGGATGGCGAAAAGGTCGTGGCGCTGGACGGGCGCGAATATACGCTGACGCCGCAGATGTGCACCATTGCTGATGACGAGGGCGCAGATTCAATCGCCGGCGTCATGGGCGGCGAACACACCGGCTGCGATGAAAACACCACCGACGTACTGATCGAATCGGCGCTGTGGGACCCGTTGAACGTGGCGCGCACTGGCCGCACGCTCGGCATCATCACCGACGCGCGCTATCGCTTTGAGCGCGGCGTTGATCCTGAATTCATGGTGCCCGGCCTCGAGCTGGCAACGCAGATGGTGCTCGACCTGTGCGGCGGTACGCCCGGAGAAAAGCAGGTAACCGGTTATGCCGGCTACACGCCCAAGCGCGTGGTTTTCCCTCCGCTGGAAGTGAAGCGCCTGACCGGCATGGACGTGCCGGCGGAAGACAGCGTCGCGATTCTCGAACGGCTGGGATTTGGCGTTGAAGGCGGCGGTTATGTCTATGACGTGACGGTTCCGTCCTGGCGGCCCGATGTCGACGGCAAGGCCGATCTGGTGGAAGAGGTGATGCGCATGCGAGGCGTCGACCAGATCGCGCCGCAGCCGCTGGGCGCCCATGACGCGGTCAACGGAAAGATCCTGACGACACTGCAGATCCGCACCCGCGCCGCCCGCCGGGCGCTGGCCGTGCGCGGCATGATGGAGGCCGTCAACTGGTCGTTCATTCCTGCAAGGCACGCCGAATTGTTCGGCGGCGGGCAGGACAATCTGAAATTGTCCAATCCGATTGCCGCCGACATGAGCGACATGCGCCCCTCCTTGCTGCCGGGCCTGATTTCAGCCGCCCAGCGCAATGCTGATCGGGGTTTTGGCGACGTGGCGCTGTTTGAAGTGTCTGGAACCTATGAGGGCGATGCGCCCGGCAACCAGCGCCGTGTGGCGGCTGGCATCCGCCGTGGCACCGCGAAGCTGGAAGGCTCCGGCCGGAGCTGGAGTGGCAATGCCGCACCCGTCGGTGTCTTTGACGCGAAGGCCGACGCCTTTGCGGCGCTTGAAGCCTGCGGCGCGCCGGTCGACCGGCTCACTGTCGAGACGGGCGCTCCGGAATGGTATCATCCCGGCCGCTCCGGCCTGATCAAGCTTGGTCCGAAGACGGTGCTCGGCCATTTCGGCGAGTTCCACCCAAGGGCGCTCGATGTGCTCGACGCTGACGGCCCGATCGCCGGTTTCGAGGTCTTTGTCGATGCCGTGCCGGAAGCCAAGGCAAAACCGACACGCACCAAGCCTCGGCTGGACCTGTCGCCGTTCCAGGCGGTCAAGCGCGATTTCGCCTTTGTGGTCGACCGCCAGGTTGAGGCTGCGTCAATCACCAAGGCCGCATTGGGCGCGGACAAGAAACTCATCACCGGTGTGACGGTGTTTGACGTGTTCGAGGGCAAGTCGATCGGCGACGGCAAAAAGTCTGTCGCCATCGAAGTGGCAATCCAGCCGGTCGACAAGACGTTGACCGACGAAGATTTTGATGCGCTGGCCGGCCGGATCGTCGAAAACGTCAAGAAGCAGACGGGTGGCGTGCTGCGGGGCTGATCCTGCGCGCAGCGGCGCGTCGTTGTGCTACGCCAGCCGCGCGACCGCTGCTGCGATGATTTCTGCGCCAAGCACAAGATCGTCACGGCGCGTATCTTCGTCGAAACTGTGGCTGATGCCTCCAATGGAGGGCACAAACAGCATGGCGACAGGCATCTTCGTTGAAACGCTCGCTGCATCATGCAGTGCACCGGAAGGCATCCGCCGCCAGGCATCGGGGGCGAGTTCCTGCGCGGCGGCGGCGAGCGCTTCAACCAGGGCCGGATCGCTTTGCGTTGCGGCTATCTGCGAATAGCCGGATTTGCTCCAGGACAGACCACGCCGCCGCGCCACAGCTTCTGCAACATCGTCGATAACGTCGCGCATCCGGTCGAGAAGCGCATCGTCGCCGTCGCGCCATTGCAGCGAAAAGTCGGCGCGGCCAGGCACGATTGACGTCGCGTTGGGATGCAGCACGACATGACCGGTCGTCCAGACCGTTGTAGGGGTCACAATCTCCCCAAAGCGCTGGTTGATTTCCGATGTAAATTCGGCAAGCGCCTGAAATGCGTCTTTACGCAGTTGCATCGGTGTCGTTCCGGCATGGTTCTGTTCGCCGGCAAAGCTGATACGCTGGCTGCGTATCCCGACAATGCTCTCTACGACGCCAATGCGTTCATCTGCCATATCCAGCACCGGACCCTGCTCGATATGGATCTCGAGGAAGGCGTTGAACTGGTCTGCTGAAACATCCGAAGACGCAGGCAACCCGCCGCGAAAACTGCGGGCTTCGGCAAAAGCCAGGCCGGAATTGTCGGGCAACCTGTCTGCTGCTTCAAGTGTCATCTGGCCCGTCCACACGCGACTGCCGGCCAGAGGCGCAAAACGTCCTTCCTCATCCTGGAACGACACGCAAGCCACACGCGGGCCGCCAGATTCAAGACTTGCACGTGCAACCTCGAGCCCAACGATGACCCCATATACCCCGTCGAGCCAGCCGCCTTCCGGCTGCGTGTCCGAGTGCGATCCTATGAGAATGCAAGGCTCTGGCCCGGGCGGCAGGCCGAAGACATTGCCCACTGCATCCACATGAACTTCAAGCCCTGCTTCCTCCATACGCGTGACCAGCCATTCCCGCGACTTGATGTCGATCCGGCTGAATGCCTGGCGCACGACGCCTGCCCCGGTCCGGCCGAAATCCCGCATCGTGTCGAGATCGTTCATCAGGCGTTCGGCCCGGATTGGAACCCGGCGATTGTCATTCTTCATCGAGAGTCTCACTGCGCTGATCGATGCGCACAAACGCAGCGACTGACCGGGACAAAGCAACATTTGCTGTCAATGGCAAGACGGGCAAACGGAGCGATCGTTTCCATGAAGCCTACATGCCGAGATCTATCTCAGTTGAGCGCTACTGCCCTGGTGCTTTGAATCTGCTGCATCGGGCTTTAGATTTTCAGCTCTGGAATGTCTTCGTACAGTTTGAGGGCCTCCGGATTGGCCAATGCTTCGATATTTTTGACCTTGACGCCGTGGACAATGTCGCGGACCGCAATCTCTGTGATCTTGCCCGACTTTGTTCGCGGAATTGCGGCCACCGCAACGATACGCGCAGGCACATGACGCGGCGAAGCCCCGCGCCGGATCGCATCCCTGATCTTGGTCTTCAGGGCGTCATCCAACACGTTTCCGTCCTGCAAGACGACGAACAGCACAATGCGGGTGTCATGGTCGAAAATCTGTCCGATGCACAGCGCCTCGATGATTTCAGGGAGTTGTTCGACGACATTGTAGATTTCGGACGTGCCGATCCTCACGCCGCCCGGATTGAGCGTAGCGTCCGACCTGCCGTAGATGACCATGCCGCCATTGACCGTCCATTCAGCGAAATCGCCATGACGCCAGACATTGTCAAAATGTTCAAAATAGGCGGCGTGGTATTTTGCGCCATCCGGATCGTTCCAGAACATCACTGGCATGGACGGGAAGGCTTTGGTGCAAACGAGTTCACCCTTTTGGCCGACAATTGGATTTCCGTCGTCGTCCCAAACGTCGACCGCCATCCCCAAGGCCGGTCCCTGAATCTCTCCCGCCCAAACTGGCTCATCAGGGATGCCTGAAATAAATGAGGCAACAATGTCTGTGCCGCCCGAGCCGGAGCTCAGATGCACGTCGTGCTTGATGCCGGAATAGACGAAGCGGTACGATTCTGGCGACAGTGGAGAACCGGTCGAAAGGATCATTTTCACAGAAGACAGATCATGAGTCTCAATTGGCTTCATGCCTGACTTGTTCACGAAATCGATGAATTTTGGCGATGTGCCGAAATAGGTGATCTTTTCAGACTGTACGTAGTCGAAGATGATGTTGCCATCGAGATGCAATGGAGATCCATCATAAAGCATGATCGTGGCTTCGCTGGCGAGGTTCGACACCAGCCAGTTCCACATCATCCAGCCGCAGGTCGTGAACCAAAAGAAACGCTCGCCTGGCAGGACGCCGGTGTGCAGCCTCTGCTCCTTCACATGCTGCAGCAGCGTGCCGCCTGCAGAGTGGACGATGCATTTGGGAACGCCGGTGGTGCCCGACGAAAAGAGGATGCTGACCGGATGCGAAAACGGGAGTCTCAGAAAGTTGACTACCGCTGGCTCGAACGGTCCAATAGCGTCGGCGAGCGCAATGGCTGCAGGGATTCCCGCTGCCGACTGTTGCGCCTTGCCGAGATAGTCCACGACTAGCACGGCGCGCAGACTTGGCAGGCCGGCTGCAATGTCTTTCAGCTTCTCCGACACATCGATTTGTTTGCCGCCATACCAGTAGGCGTCGGGTGCGATCAGAATAACCGGCTCGATCTGGCCGAAACGGTCAAGAACGCCCTTCACGCCGAAGTCAGGGGAGCACGACGACCAGACGGCGCCCAGAGAGACAGCCGCCAGCATGGCGGCGACGGTTTCAGGCATGTTGGGCATCATTGCGGCGACCCGATCGCCCTGTTTTACCCCGAGGGATTGCAAATACTGGCGTATGCGCGAAGTGGCAGCGTGGAGATCGTCCCACGACCAGCGGACGCAGACCTTATCCTCCCCTCGAAATACGATTGCGTCACCTGCGCCTGTCTTTCTGAGCAGGTTTTCGGCATAGTTGATCCTGGCGTCGGGGAAGAACGATGCGCCTGGCATCTTGTCGCCGTCGACAAGGATGCGCTCTCCCTTTTCACCGATAACGCCGCAAAAATCCCAAACCAGCGACCAGAATGATTCGCGGTCGGCAATCGACCATTTATGCAGCGCCCGATAGTTTTCAAATTCCAGTCCGGTCATTGCGCTTGCCTGCTTCATGAACGCGGTCATTGGAGCAGCCAGTATCCGTTGCTGAGATGGCGTCCAGATGGGTTGCACAAGATTGTCAGACATTGATTTCATGGCCTGCTGGAAGTTGACGGCAATTTGCCGTGACAGAAACTTCGGATGAGTGAATGTTGATGAGGCGCGTCAGACGGCCCGCTTCGGATGGAAGATGGCGCGGCTTTCATCTACGTCGTAACGATCGATCAGTTGCGGCGCGATTTGGGCGAGCTCGGTGATGGAACTCAGAATATAGTCCACCTCGTCGTCGGTCAGCAGGACGCTGAGGTTAAAGCGCGTCAAACCAGGCTTTTCGAGTTCGTGTCCGTCGCGGATAAGGGTCCGGATCGACTGCGACCTGGCTTCGTCGATCCCCAGCAGGCGGTGAACATACGGGCCTGCGCATGCGCAGCCGCCGCGCGCCTGTATTCCATACTGATCGCTTAGCATTCGGGTGACGAGTTGTTGGTGGATATGGCCGCCAGACACATTGCGGACGCAGAAGGAGAAGATCGGAAGGCGTCGCATCGCGCTTTCTGAGCCAAGCAACTCGATATTGGCTTCGCTTCGAAGGCGCTTTGCTGCGACATCGCTCAGCCAGTCGTTCCGGGACCTCATATAGTCGTCGCCAATTGCATCCTTGACGAGAAAGGCCAGTGCGGCCCGGATATCCCCGACGACATTTGGGGTGCCTGCTTCTTCGCGCGCTTCCAGACTGTCGCTATAGTCCAGCGCCCAAGAAGACACGAACTTGACCGTTCCGCCACCGGCCCAGGTCGGCTTTCTGGCCGTGACTGCGTCGCGTCTTGCGATCAGGACGCCGGATGCCCCCGGGCCGCCGACAAACTTGTGCGGCGAGACCACTACCGCGTCCATGCCTGCCGACATGTCGATTGGCAGGTAGGGACCGGCCCCTGCATAGTCCCAGACCATCAGCCCGCCTGCATCTTTCACCTGCTTGGTGATGCCGGCGACATCGGAAATGATCCCGGTCACGTTGGATGCCGCTGAAAAGGCGCACACGGTCAGCTTTGACTGGTCGGCGTCCCGAAGTGCGGCCGCCAGCACGGCCCTATCGGGCCCGCCTTCGGCAGACTCGGGCAGCTCTACGATTTCGGCCCCGCTTTCGAGCCAGGGCAGAATGTTCGAATGGTGTTCATAGGGGCCGACAAAAACCGTTGCACCCTGGCCGGAGGCGGCCGCCTTGGAGACACCGAGAAGATTGACCAGCCGATTGATGCCGGCAGTCGCGCCACTGCCGCAGAAGATGACCGCATGCTGCTCATTGGCATTGCAGAGTTTTGCGATGGCCGTTCGTGCACCCTCGCGAGCCTGCGTCATGTAGGCGCCGCAGTAGGATGCTTCAGTGTGGCTATTGGCATAGTAGGGCAAGATCCTCTTCAGGATGAAGTCCTCGACGTGATGGAGGGCTCTGCCAGATGCGACATAGTCCGCATAGACCAATCGATGTGAACCATTCAGGCCGGGGATTTCGACGTCATGGCCAATCAGCCCACGACGCAGGTCGGAGATCACATCCGCTTGCTGAAGGCCGGACCTGAATTCAGCAAGCAGGGCGCTTTGCGATATTTGTCGGTTGGTTGCCACGTGGCCGCTCCAGAAAAATGCGTCGACATCGTGGCATAGAGACTGCAAGCGATTGTCTCTTGATTAATAGAGAATTTCGGAGATTTTGGATCGTATGACCAAAGATTCTGAAGAAATTGATCGAATTGATCGACGGATAATCCGTTGCCTGCAATTGGACGCGACAATGTCGCAGCGCGAAGTGGCCGACAAGGTCGGCCTTTCACAAAATGCATGCTGGCGCCGGTTGCAGCGACTGCGATCGATGGGGGTGCTAGGAGCTTCAGAAGTGCGTGTCGACCTGAGCAAGCTGGGTCTCGACCTCACCGTTTTTGTCATGATCCGCACGCGGCACCATTCCCTGGAATGGGCAAACAATTTCCGTTCGCATGTCGAGCGGCTGCCAGAGGTGACGGGGTTCTTCCGCATCGGTGGAGACTGGGACTACCTCATCAAGGTGGTGACCCACGGAATGCAGGGATACGACGTCTTTTATAAGCGGTTGACGACCGATTTCGATCTCGCGAGCGTTACTGGCTTCTTCTCGATGGAGGCGATCCTGGATGACCGCCCCATTGATGTCTCGGTGATCCGTCCCCCTGCGCGATAGTCCCGCGAAACAAACATTCAGCCATTTTGAGCCGGGTCTGTTTACTTTCTTGGTCAGTTGACTAAGGATCGGCTGGCTGAAAGTCGATGGCCTTGTTTTTGGGGTCATATTGGCGGTTCTTTCCCATTTTTTCGATCATTTGACACAAAGACTTATGAATTTATAGGCGAGTTAAGTGAAGCGTTATCCATTCGTTGGTTCTAAGCTTTCTCCAGTCTTCGCAGGGGAGGGGCGACCGATGGACACTGACAGCAATGGCTCTGCCATCACATCTGCCGAAGCCCTGAAGCGTGCGGGCGATGGAGGGCCGTGGCTCTCCTGGCCAGTGCGTGAGCTGGCGCTGCCTAAGGTTCAACCCAGGCGTACATTGGCTGCCCGCAAGGTTGTTTCACCGGGCAATTGCGCAAACTGGGATCATTTCAAGACCCTTCTTGCGGTAGCGCGCACGGGAACGCTTTCTGGTGCTGCATCCAGACTGGGCGTCAAGCATTCCACGGTCAGCCGGCATCTTGCAGCTCTGGAAGAGGTCGCGGGCTCCCGCATGATTGATCGCAGTCCCGCCGGCATCACGCTGACCCCAGCCGGCGAGCGCTTTGTTGCCGCTGTCGAGAACGTTGAAGATCAGATCATGTTGGCGCAGGAGGAAATTGGCGGCCAGGACGGCGCAATAAGCGGTGTGGTGCGCATCGGTGTTCCCGAAACGGTTGCCGCCTATTTTCTTTCGACACGGCTTGCGCCTTTGCTGGATGACCACCCAGGTCTGACGCTCCAGCTCATCACTGTGCCCGCACAGTTCAATCTGAACAAGCGGGAAGCCGACATTGCAATCGTCAACTCGATACCCGCCCAGGGCCAGCTCAGGACTCGCAAACTCGTAGACTATAGGCTCGGCGTCTATGGAACGCCTAGCTACCTTCAGAGGAGTCCGGCAATTCGCCACCGTGGCGATCTGACCAGCAATCGCTTCATCGGTGGCGTTGTGGATGCATTGCCGGATGACCGTCTTGCTGATCCCGAAGAGGACAGACTGCTCGGCGCAGGTGCCGCCTTTCAGATGACGAGCCCGATGGCGCAAATGAATGCGGCAGCATCGGGCGCCGGGCTTGTCGTGTTGCCTCATTTTATGGCCGCACTTGCAGAAAATCTACATCCGGTCCTTCCGGACGAAGTCGGGTTTCAGCGTTCGTTCTGGATGCTGGTCCATGAATCTCATTGTCACTTAAGAAGAAATAGAGTTGTAATAGATTACATATCAAAAGTATTTTCAGAACATAAAAACCTATTCTCAAAATTAAAATCTATATAACAGAAATATACGAAAGAAATTATTATAGGTGGTGACGATGAGAGAAAAAGTGAGATTCATTTGGCTTCGAATTCTAAGATCGACTATTATTATTATAGGAATTCTTATCGTCAATTTTGCGTTGCTACATGCTGCTCCCGGCGATGTCGTTGAGGTGCTTGCTGGCGAGGCAGGCGGTTCAGACAAGGCATATCTGGATCAACTGCGGGCCGCTTATGGCTTGGATCAACCCTTGATTGTTCAGTTTTTTGACTATGCGGCGGGTCTGCTGACGTTTGATCTCGGCTGGTCTCCGCGCAGCAATGCCTCGATCGCGTCGCTTATTTTTTCCCGGCTTCCGGCAACGCTCATTCTCGCTGGCGGGGCATTGATTGGGGCGTTGCTCTTGGGCGTCAGCTTCGGGGCGCTTGCGGCGCGGCGGCCCAACTCGGTCGTCGACAACATTCTGTCTGTTGTGTCGTTGTTCGCCTACGCGGTCCCGGTTTTCTGGCTTGGGTTGATGTTTGTCGTCTTCTTCTCGATCAATCTCGGCTGGTTCCCGACGGGCGGATACAGGTCGGTTGCTCAGGACTATCAGGGCATCGCTTACGTTCTGGATGTCGCCTGGCATGCGGTTCTACCGATCATGACGCTGTCGCTGTTCTACGCAGCGATCTATGCGCGCCTCGTCCGGGCATCGATGCTCGAAGTGTCCAATCTCGATTATGTGCGGACAGCCCGGGCCAAAGGGTTGTCTGACCGCCGTGTTCTCTTCCGTCATATTTTGCGCAACGCGCTGATCCCGCTCGTGACCATGATCGGGATTCAGCTCGGCAGCCTGTTCGGTGGGGCTGTTGTGGTCGAGATGGTCTATTCCTGGCCGGGGCTCGGGCGTCTCGCTTTTGAAGCGATCATGGCGCGCGATCTGAACCTTCTTCTCGGCATCCTTTACCTGTCGTCGTTGATGGTCGTCATCATCAACATCGCGATGGACTTTGTTTACGCCACGCTGGACCCAAGGATCCGAGTAGAATGAAAAAGCGCGACAACGCACTCGTCCGGCTGGTTTCGCGGCCCGCCGCTGCGCTCGGTCTGGCTGTGCTCCTGGTTGTCATCGCGGCGGCTTTGCTTGCGCCCGTTCTGTTTCCGGACGACCCGCTCGACATGGCTGCGGCGCCGCTGGTGCCGCCATGGACCGAGCCCGGCTTGCCCTTGGGGTCAGACCAGCTTGGGCGCAACCTGGCTGCAGGCTTGTTCCACGGTGCGCGGATATCGTTGCTTATCGGCATCGGATCGGCACTGGCCGCGTCGCTGCTTGGCACCTTCATTGGCGGCGTTGCCGGCTATTTCGGCGGACTGACTGACAATGTCCTGATGCGCTTCACGGAAGTGTTCCAAACCATTCCGGGGTTTATCCTGGCGATCGTTCTCGTTGTTCTGATTGGCCCGGCTATTGGCACGATCGTGTTCGCGATTGCGGTGGTTTCATGGCCTTCAATCGCGCGGCTGACGCGGGCCGAGTTCATGGCGCTTCGGTCAAGGGACTTCGTGCAGTCCTGCATCGTCGTGGGAATGAGCGACACCCGCATCATTCTGACCCAGATGCTGCCCAACTGCATCGCTCCCATTGTCGTACTGGGCTCCATCACGGTCGCGACGGCGATCCTGACCGAAGCGGGACTTTCCTTCCTTGGTCTGGGCGACCCGAACCTTGTTTCATGGGGGAGCATGATCGGTCTGGGCCGGGAGGTTCTGCGCACCAACAGTTTCCCGATTGTCGTTCCAGGACTTGCGATCATGGCGACGGTGCTGGCGATCAACCTTCTTGGTGAAGGTCTCAACGACGCATTGAACCCGAGGCTTGGCAAGCGATGAACCGCGTACTCGAAGTTGAAGACCTGAATGTCTCTTTCAGAACCCGCAATGGCACTCTTGATGCCGTGAGGGCATTCGATTTGAGCATCGACGAGAGGGAAACAGTTGCCCTCGTTGGAGAGTCGGGGTCCGGCAAGTCTGTGACGTCGCTTTCGATGCTCCGGCTCCTGCCCGTCGACACATCGAGGATCGCCGCAAGGCGTCTGGAAATTGTTGGCCGCGACGTCATGTCTATGGACGAAAGACAACTTTGCGCCCTGCGCGGCAACACAGCCGCGATGGTGTTTCAAGAACCGATGACGAGTCTGAACCCGGTGATGACAATTGGCCACCAGATTGTCGAAGCCTTGGAGGCGCACTCGATTGCTGCCGGCGAGGCGGCCTGGAAGCGGGCGGGCGAGCTGCTTGAGCTTGTTAGGCTTTCCGATGCGCGGCGGCGGTTGCGCGACTATCCGCATCAGCTTTCGGGCGGGATGAACCAGCGAGTCATGATCGCACTTGCAATCGCCTGCAACCCAAAGCTGCTGATTGCTGACGAGCCAACGACGGCGCTTGATGTGACCATTCAGGCACAGATCATGAGGCTCATTCGTGAGATCCGCGAAGAAATGAACATGGGCGTTTTGCTCATCACTCACGATCTGGCGTTGGTCGCCGAAAATGCCGACCGGGTGGTTGTCATGTATGCCGGCAGGTCTGTTGAGGAAGGCAAGGTATCGGATGTTCTGGCTTCGCCTCTGCATCCTTACACGATCGGTTTGCTGGCCGCTTCGCCGCGGGTCGATTCCGGGAGGCTGACAGAAATCCCCGGAATTGTTCCCTCGCTGGCCGAAATGCCCAGCGGATGCGCGTTTGCGCCACGATGCGCCCGAGCAACCGAACAATGCCGCCTGAGCACGCCGCCGGTAACGCGAATTGGCGAGAGGGCCGTTCATTGTTTCAATCTGGAGTCAGCGTAATGAATGCGCCGTTGCTGGATGTCGTCGGTTTGAAGCAGACCTTCGAGACAAGATCCGGAAAAGCTTACGCGGTCGACGGCGTTTCGTTTTCAATCGGCAAGGGTGAGACGCTCGGCCTGGTTGGCGAATCGGGATGCGGAAAATCAACCGTTGCGCGCAGCATTGCCGGCCTTCTTCCTGTGACTTCCGGATCGGTGCGCCTCAGCGGAGTGGAGATTTCCCAGCTATCTCGCGCGGAACTCAAGCCATATCGCCGGCAAATTCAAATGGTGTTTCAGAACCCGAGTTCGGCGCTGAATCCAAGACTGACTGTCGGCCGCCTGATCGAGGAGCCGCGTATTGTTCATAGCCTGGGAAACCGGGCTGAACGCAAGGAAGCGGTCTTCAAGTTCATGGAGATGGTTGGTTTGCGGCGGGATCTTGCGGACCGGTTGCCTCATGAATTGTCAGGTGGCCAGCGCCAACGCGTGTGCATCGCGCGGGCCCTGATCCTCTCGCCATCGCTTATCATCTGTGACGAAGCGGTCAGCGCGCTCGACGTGTCGGTGCAGGCACAGGTGGTCAATCTGCTGCGCGACCTCCAGGAAGAGCTTGGCGTCAGCTACCTGTTCATCTCTCATGGGCTCACGGTCACACGTCACATGTCTCATCGGACAGCAGTGATGTATTTGGGCAGGATCGTTGAAGAAGGCGCGACCGCCGCGATCTTCGACCGGCCTCGCCACCCTTACACGCGCGCCTTGCTCGCCGCTGCGCCGAGCCTGGATCCGGGCGCGCGCGACAAGCAGTTCGCCATGATCGAAGGCGAACTCCCAAGTCCGCTGGCGCCACCTTCCGGATGTCATTTTCACACGCGGTGCCCGCTTGCCGCTGCAAGGTGCCGGACGGAGGCTCCTACACTTCGGCGCGTCGGGGGGCAGAATGTTGCGTGCCATTTCGCCGACCAGGAACCAGACAACAATTTTGGACGGTCCCTGCTGCCGGTTGAGGCCGCAAAGCAGATCTCAATGTGAGCCGATTTCATTCGTCTTCTCCCGAAAGGAAACTTGAATCTGATGAGCACCATTCAACGGATCCCCCACTGCAGCCACTGGGGCGCCTACACGTTGCTTGTGGATGACAATGAGATTGTTGGCGTTGAACCATTTGAAGGCGACCAGAACCCATCGCCGATCATTCACTCGGTTCGGCAGTGGATGGACCCTTCACTACGGATATTGCGGCCCATGGTTCGCACCGGATGGCTTGAGAAGCGGGAGAAGAGCGACGGACGTGGTCGGGGGAACGAGGGGTTCGTTCCCGTCAGCTGGGATGAGGCAGCACGTCTGGTCACAGGCGAAATCAATCGGGTTCGGGGCGAATTCGGCAATGCCTCGATTTTTGCCGGCTCCTATGGCTGGACAAGTGCGGGGAGATTTCACCACGCCGCAACACTGCTCAAGCGCATGCTGAACTTGGTCGGGGGCTTCACCGGCCATGTCGACACCTACAGCGTCGCCGCCGGCCTGGTCATCCTGCGGCACACGCTTGGCAGCGAAGAAGCTACGTACGCCAACGGAAACACGTTTGACACGATAGTCGAAAACACCAAGACGCTGCTGGTGTTTGGATCGATGTCTCCCCGCACAGCCCAAAACGAAGCTGGTGGCGTTGCGCGGCATACGTTGGAAGGTTATCTCAAAGAGATATCGGAGCGAGACATCAAGGTCATTGTTGTCTCGCCGCTGCGTGACGACGTGCCGGAATGGCTGGGAGCGGAGTGGTGGCCTATACGGCCGAATACTGATGCTGCGCTTATGATCGGCCTGGCCGGTGAGATAGTCGCCGCCGGCCAGCATGATCGCGAGTTTCTTTCGCGCTGCTGCAGCGGCTCTGACAGGTTCATCGATTACCTGACCGGCGCAAGCGACGGAAGGCGCAAGAACGCAGAATGGGCAGCCGGAATTACGGGCGTCCCAGCCGACAAGATCAGGGCGCTGGCACCCGAATTGACGTCAACCCGAAGCATGGTGACAGTCAGCTGGAGCTTGCAGCGTGCTCAGCACGGCGAGCAACCCTATTGGGCGGCGCTTGCGCTCGCCAGCGTTGCCGGACAGATCGGTTTGCCAGGCGGCGGCGTTGGTTATGGCTATGGGTCGACGGGCGGGATTGGTGCGCCCATTGCAACCAGCAGATCGCCCGCAATGGCTCAGGGACGAAAGGCGATCGACAGCTTTATTCCTGTGTCACGAATTACGGATCTCCTGCTGAAGCCCGGTGAGTCGTTTACCTATGAAGGTCAAACGAGAGTCTATCCAGACACGCGTCTGGTCTACTGGGCAGGTGGCAACCCGTTTCATCATCACCAGGATCTCAATCGTCTGGCCGACGCCTGGACGCGGCCTGAGACCGTTATCGTTCAGGAGCCGATGTGGACTGCAACCGCCAGGCGTGCCGATATCGTATTGCCAGTTTGCACAACACTCGAACGCAACGATCTTGCTGGACACAAGCGAACCAATTCAATCGTCGCCATGCGCAAGGCTGTTGAGCCGCTCGGTGAATCCAGATCAGATTTCGCTATCTTCAACGATTTCGCAGAGCGTCTGGGTGTGGCCGCCGATTTCAACGAAGGTTTGGACGAAATGGGGTGGATCCGCCGTCTCTATGAGCTCAGCCGGGAAGACGCGCTTGCCCAGAGCAATTTCCAGATGGTCGACTTCGAGACGTTCTGGCAGACCGGTATCGCCGAAACACCCGCGGTCGGCAATGTCACCTATCTGGAAGAATACCGGAAGGATCCGGATGCTCACCGGTTGAACACGGAAAGCGGCCGCATCGTCCTCGGCAGCGAGACGCTCGCAAGGCTTGGCTATGATGATTGCCTGCCCCACCCCGCCTGGCTTGAACCCACCGAGTGGCTTGGCAGAGTGGTCTATGGCGATCAGATGCACCTGATCTCCAATCAGCCGGAAGGACGTTTGCATAGTCAGCTCGATACAGGGGTTGCAAGCCGGGCGCATAAGAGAAACGGTCGCGAACAGGCGCGTCTCAACCCCGGCGATGGCGCACGGATCGGGATCGAAGACGGCGCCACCATTCGTCTGTGGAATGAGCGCGGAGCGTGCTTGGCGACGGCAACGCTTGATGACGCGGTGATGCCGTCTGTGATTCAGCTTTCGACTGGCGCCTGGCTTACGCAGACTGGCAATAGCGGGCTCGAAATCGCCGGAAATCCAAACATTCTGACACTCGATGTTCCGAGCTCCAAGTTCGGTCAGGGCTGCACGGCGCATTCATGCCTTGTGCGCGTTGAACCTTATGCAGGTGAAGCACCCGACGCTCTCGAACAATATCGAAGTGAGATTTCCGGGATCGTTGGTTGAAGTTCGCGCCGCTGGGCGGAGCCCCCAAGAGCCGTCCCGCAACGTCGTTGCCCGTACATTTTGAAGTTGAATGAAATGAACAGATTGCAAGTTGAGATTTTTCCCTGTCTCGTTGGCGTTACGGAGAACATTGGCGTCCTCGTTCATGACGCGGCAAGTGGCGCTACGGTGGCGATCGACACTCCAGAGATAAGCCCGATCCTGACGGCGCTTGAGCGGCGAAATTGGCGCCTCACCGACATCTTTTCCACCCACCATCACCCCGATCATGTGGCTGGCAATTTGGCGTTGAAAGAGAAGTTCGGCGCAACGATCCGTGGCCCCGAGAAAGAGGCTGACCGAATTCCCGGCCTGGACATCGCTGTACGTGGCGAGAACCGGTTCGCATTTGCCGGCCACACCGTCGATGTGATCGACACGCCCGGCCACACGCTGGGCCACGTCTGTTACCATTTCCCCGATGACGGTCTGCTTTTCAGTGGCGACACGATGTTTGCTTTGAGTTGCGGCCGGTTGTTTGAGGGGGATGCCGCCCAGATGTACAATTCTCTGCAGAAATTGGCGGCGCTGCCGGACAGGACACTCGTCTATTGCGGCCACAATTACGACTTGGACAGTACGCGGTTTGCAAGCGCGATGGATCCTGCCAACGCTCTTCTGGCGGAACGTGTCGCCGCGATCCGTGCCAACGCTGCCCAGGGCCGTTTGTCGGCTCCGTTCGAACTGGGGCTTGAAAAGGCGACAAGTCCTTTCCTCAGGCCGGGTAGTGCGGCAATCCGCGCTTCTCTGGGAATGATCTCAGAAAGTGACCTCGAGGTTTTTACAGAATTGAGGCGCCGGAAGAATGATTTTTGATTTCGTAATCTTGTGCCGCAGACGCAGCAGGCTGGGAGATCAGTCTTCTTCGTCCGGACATCTCGAGAGTACGCCCTTTGCTGCACAACCTATGCCAATTTTTGGCAGCTGGTGCGGTTGAGATCAGGTGGTAGGTTATTGGTAAAATTGGCAAATTTGGAGAACAGCCATGGAACGACGTTCAGTTTTGAAGGGTATTGCCGGTGTATCCGCGGCGGCATGGTTGCCAGTGGGGCCAGCGACGGCCCAGACGACAAAGACGCTTGTGATCATGACCCCGGAACTGGTCATGCTGACTGGCGCATTCAATTCGGCTGGGACGATCTATCTTATGTCGGCCAAGATATTCGATGGGCTGGTCGAGTATGATTTCGACTTTAACATGAAGCCGCAATTGGCGGAGTCATGGGAAATCTCTGAAGATATGAAGACGATGAAGTTCTCCCTGAAGCCGGGTGTCAAATGGCATGACGGGAAGGAGTTCACGAGCCACGACGTCGCCTGGTCAGCGATAAATGTCTGGCAGAAGCTGCATCCGCGCGGACGCGCCACTTTCGCCAATCTTGAAGGCGTCGATACACCCGATGACGTCACGGCGATTTTCCGGTTCAGCAAATCTTCACCTGCAGTGCTCAAGGCGCTGCATTCGACGGAATCCCAGATTCTCCCCAAGCATCTGTACGAGGGAACCGACATTGTGACGAACCCGCTCAATGTTGCCCCCGTGGGCACGGGGCCTTTCCGGTTTGTCCAATGGGAACGCGGCAGCCATGTAACTCTTGAACGCAACCCTGACTATTGGGATGCCGGCAAGCCGATGGTAGACCGGCTTGTCATCAGGACGATCAGCGATAACACTGCGCGTGCTGCGGCGGTGGAAAGCCAGGAAGTGCTGGCCGGGGGCGGCTCGCCGCTTCCGATGCGCGAGGCGGAGCGGCTTTCAGAAAAGCCCTATCTGATGATCCCGGAAAAGGGCGACGAGGCGTTTGGCGGCCAAGCGTGGATGGAATTCAATCTTCGCCGCCCGATATTCCAGGACCTCCGCGTTCGCCAGGCGATCGCTCATGCGATCAACAGGGAACAGTTGATGAAAATCGTCTGGTACGGGTTCGGGAGCCCGGGAACCGGGCCGATCAATCCTGGCATGAAGCCATTCTATACGCCGGATGTTCCCAGATACGACTTCGATCTGGAGAAGGCGGCGGCGTTGCTGGACGAGGCTGGTTATCCGCTAAAGGCGGACGGAACCCGCTTTGAGATCACGCACGACCCGATGCCATATTCGCAGGAGTATTTCCGGACTGGCGATTTCGTAAAGCAGGCGCTCAGCAAAGTGGGCATCGTCGTGAATATCCGCTCGCAGGACATCGCGACCTGGCTTCGCCGGATTTATACCGAACGCGACTTCGACACGATCAATGCATCTGCGCACAATTTGACGGATCCGGCGATCGGGGTTCAGCGGTTCTTCTGGTCGAAGAACATCATCGATGGCGTGCCGTTCTCAAACGGCTCCGGCTATGCAAATCAACAAGTCGACCAAATTCTCGAGACGGCGCAGTCGGAACCCAACACTGAAAAGCGCATCGAGCTTTATCAGCAGTTCCAGAAACTGGTCGCAGCCGAGCTGCCGCAGATCGCGTTGGTCAACCTGCCCTGGATGACCATCCAGAACCGGCGCGTCACGCCACTCGACGACACGCCGTACGGTGCTCACGGCAATTTCGCCAATGTGACGCTGAGCTAGCGGAACCTCAGCCGGACCCAAGATCAATTCCGGTCAGGCGATGACCGGGAACGCTGTCAATTTGCAAAGGAGAAACACATGTCTGCAAAAGAAAACGAAGAAGTTGTTCGCCGGTTCTATAACATTTCGAAGACGGGCGATTTCTCGATCCTGGATGAGCTCTATGCCCCTGATTATGTGCGCAATGACCTCCGGGAAGGACAGGTGTCAGGTCCACAAGGCCAAAAGCTGATCCTGGGTGCATTCAGGGCTGCATTCCCGGACGCCAAGACGACCATTCATCAGTTGATTGCAACAGATGAATTCGTCGTTGGTCGCTGGACGATCGAAGGCACCAACACCGGACCCTGGGGCAATTTCGAGCCGACTGGCAAGACGATGGTCTACAAGGGCGTCAACATCTTCCGCTTTGAGAACGGCAAGATTGCAGAACTCTGGAATTTCCGTGACGATCTGGGTCTGTACCAGCAGATTGGCCTCCCGATCCACGGTGGCGTTCCGGACAAATAATCTGACATAGCCAACTGTCATTTCGACAGGCATTGTCCGTTCGAGGCTTCTGGATGAGAGATTGTTGTCAAGACACACAATCCGGTTCCGGGCGCCTCGGGCGGACATGCATGAGGCGGGTCCGCCGGGGCACATTTCTATATTGTCGAAGATCCCGGTTCGACCGAAGGTTTTGTTGCAAACTCTGACGGCCGCAAACGCAATCGCTTTTCTAGACGCATTTCAGGCGGCAATCGCCTCGAACTGTTCCTTGAGTGACGGGGCGGGGTTGAATGCCAAACGGGCCTGCTGCTTGCGCATCATGTGAACCATCTCGATACCGGCCAACGTGACAGTTGCTGAAGGAAATGACTTGAAGCCCAGCATTGGTCGCACTCGCCGCTCGATGCGGCGGTGATCCTGCTCGATCCTGTTATTTAGGTGTCTGCTGCTTCGGATGCGGAATGCCTTCAAAACTCGCCGTGACCGGTCTCGCAAGCGGTTCTCGGCATCACAAGAGATGATCGCCTCCCGGTTCGCCTGGCTACCATCGATGACGATGCGATCCGGTCGGCCATGGCGCTGCAAAGCCTTGCGTAGAAAGCGCTTTGCTGCTGGTAGATCACGGTATTCGCTGACCCAGAACTCGACGGTGTCACCTTGCGCTGTCGACCGCCCGGTAGAGATACATCCACTGGCCGCGAACCTTGATGTAAGTCTCATCCAAATGCCACATGCCGCCGACCGGGCGCTTGCGGCGATTGAAGTGTTTCAACAACGCCTGCGAGAAACGAACGACCCACCGGTGGATCTTGGAATGATCGGCAGCAATACCCCGCTCGGTCATTAACTCCTTGAGGTCCCGCAGGCTCAGGCCGTAAGCCAGATACCACCGCACACACAGCAAGATGATCGAACCATCGAAATGACGGCCTTTGAACATCAGGAAATGCGCTCCAGAAACAGAGCGCGCTTCATGTGGTAAACCTATTGCCAAAAACGTTTGCAATAATACCAAATCGGAGTGCCCAGTTCTGTAATGAAATGGCGCACTGTCGCGGGCGATGAAGAGAACTATGTCTACGCTATAGCACTCTGATGCGACCTTTGACGGAGTGTACTATGCCACTGCGCTTTCGTTGATAGCTTCAATCCTTCCCAAAAGGTGCACCACTTTTTCGTCGCCGTACACTTGCTCCGGGCCGGTAGGAGCGACGTTGGTGAAAGGTGGTTCGTAAAGCAGAGCAGGGTTCATGGTGCCGTTGGCTGTCAAATGCTCTACTACCATGTTGGTCAGAATGATCTGGTCAGCCGTCGCCGTACCGGCGGCGAGGAAGTCCGCGAAGGCCTCCGCGACGGCGGCGCGGTCCAGCCCGACCAGCGAACGGACGAAGCGGCCGAACCCGTTGGCGGACTGCGTCGCACGCTCAATATCGTCCGGCCCGCCGACGCCCGCGTTGATCAGCATCTTCTCGAGTTCGGCCAGATCACTTGGCGTCAGTGGCTTTGCCTGACGCAGCCGGTGCAGGACGATGTTGTCCTTCTGCGCCTTTAGGAAATCACGCGCCTTGATCCGGAAGCGCGCGAAATCTCCGCCCCCCGAATGCGGCAGAGTCACCTCGGTACCGTCACCGATCTCGTCCGTGAACGTGGTGTAGACGACAGATTTGCGACCCTTTTCGATGTGCTGGACAAGATCACGCAGGCGCAGCCGAACCAGCTCCAGCAGCGGAACGGTGCTGCCCTCCCACCAAGGGTCCGATTGAACCTCCTCGATCAGCACCGCCTGTTTGGCGATGGCCGGGATGCCCTGCTGGGTTTCGAGCGCGGAGACGATCTCCAGCAGATCCTTCTTGAGCTGGTCGAAACGTTTCGAGCCCTTGAGCAGCGCCAGCTCGAGGCTAAACATCAAGAGATCAAAGCGCTTGGCTTCTTCGATGCCGAGTGTCTGAGCGGTTGGCAGGGGCGCGATGTGCTCGACGAGTTCTTCGCGCGCCGCGTCATCCAGCTGATCCCACGAAGCCGCATCCAGATACTTCTCGACCATCCGGCGCTGCTGGCGCACAATGAAGTTGTCGAGGTTCATGCCCGAAACAGCTTCCTTGAGCACGCGCAGCGCGTCATCGCGAACCGATTGCTCGGTCGGCGCCGGCAGCCCGTCGGGCCCTTCATAGGGTGTCTGCTCGGGCGCTGCGAAACCATCCGCCCGCGCCGCCTTCTCGTCCAGCGCACGAACGAGGTCGAGCCGGGTTGCAAACAGCCGCTCGGACAGCGAACGGGCGTTGTTGCTCTCCTTGATTTCAGTGTTGGCGCTGAAGAACTCGAGGTTCTCGCAATAGTCGAAAATATAGAAAAACGCCTTGTCCTGACCCGGGCCGAACAGGTCTGGGCAGAGCCGTGTTCCACGCCCGACCATCTGCCAGAATTTGGTCTTTGAGCGCACCGGCTTGAAGAAGACCAGATTGACCACCTCGGGCACGTCGATGCCGGTGTCGAGCATATCGACCGATATGGCGATGTGGGGAGCCTTGGCCTTGATCGAGAAGTCGTCGATCAGCGTCTGCGCATAGTTGACGCTATAGGTGATCACGCGCGCGAAATGCCCCGCAAGCGATGGATAGGCTGCATTGAAGCGGTCAAGAATGTACTGCGCGTGCTGCTCGTTCTTGGCAAAGATGATCGTCTTGCCGATGCGGTCGCCGCCCTCGACCTTGATGCCGTTCTGCATGAGGTGAGCGATGACGTGATCGACCGTCTCCTGATTGAACAGGCGCTTGTTGACCTCGGCAGCTTCGACAATATCGGGAATGTCGTCCTCGCCCCATTCCAGCACGTCCCACTGGTCCTTTTCCGCATCGGAAAGATCCTGGTAGCGCAGGCCGGATCGGACAATCTTGAGCGGCACGGAAATGCCGATCGGCGGCACGAGATGCTCGTCGGCAATCGCCTCGTCGAGCGTGTAGGCGTCAGTCGGCACGCCGTCTTCAAGATCGAAGAGGGAATAGGTGTTCTTGTCGATTTCGTCCTTCGGCGTCGCCGTCAGGCCGACGAGGTATGAATCGAAATAGTCGAAGATGGCGCGGTAGCGCTGATAGACGGAGCGATGCGCCTCGTCGATGATGATCAGATCGAAATGGCCGGGGCCGAATGTGCGCTTCTCGCCGCCTTTGCCGTCAATCAGGTTCATCATTGTCGGATAGGTCGACAGGAAGACGCGGCCCTCCGCCGTTCGCTCCGTCACCAGATTGACGGGGGCTGAAGCCGGCAGGTGTGCCTTGAAGGCGTTAGTGGCCTGATTGACCAGCGCCACGCGGTCGGCAAGGAACAGCACCCGCTTGACCCATCCGGCGCGCATCAGCAGATCGACCAACGCGATGACGGTGCGCGTCTTGCCCGCGCCCGTCGCCATAACCAGCAGCGCCTTGCGTTCGCCCTGATCCTCAAATGCTTTTGCAATCGAGCGAATGGCGCGCTGCTGATAAGGCCGCCCGGCGATTTTCACATCGGCCTGTGTCTCCGCCAATCTGCCGCGCGACGTGCGGCGCTGGACGAGCAGTTCGAGCTCGTCGCGCTTGTAGAAACCGCCGATCTGGCGCGGCGGCGAACGGCCATCATCCCAGATCCAGTGCTCGTAACCGTTGGAGTAGAAGATGACCGGACGCTGGCCAAACTTTTCTTCCAGCCGGTCGGCATAGAGCTTTGCCTGCTGCTGGCCGGCGCGCGCATCCTTTTTGGTGCGCTTGGCCTCCACCAGCCCGAGCGGCTTGCCGTCAGCGCCCCACAGCACATAATCGACAAAACCGACGCTCTGATTGTTGGGCATGCCCTCGACGCGATATTCCAGATCGTCCTTGCCCGAGAGATCCCAACCGGCCTCGCGCAGCAGAAGGTCGATGAAGCGGTCGCGCGTCTCTGCCTCGTTCCAGTCGTGGCTCGTGGGCGTTGCTTCAGCAGCGCGCCGCGTCGCCGCGACCTCTTCACGCAGCTGCTTGAGCTGCGCGTCGAGATTCTCCCTGTCGGCCAGCAGCCTGGTCAGTTCGCCGTCTTTTGCTTCAAGTGCTTCCTGCTGCGACTTCAGCGCGGCGAAAGCCTTTTTCAGCGTCTCGTCGCGGCGCGTCAGAACCGCAGTGTCGAAGCTGAGGCCGTCAGCTGGCTTTCCCTGTCGCGCATAGGTGCGGGCAAACCAGTACATCACATGAAAAAGCTCTTTCAGCGCGCCGACCGCATCGCCCGGTTTGATGATGGTGCGTTCTTCATGCACCGCCCGGTTACGCAGCGTGTTGATGTATTTGGCCTTGGCGAAGGCCGGTCCGGCGATCTGCTTGAAGCTCGGTTCGTGCAGCAGCGCCGAAATATTGTCCTGATAGGGCAGTCTCAGGCCGGGGTCGTTCTTGAATGCCCACTTGACCGCGATCTCGACCGTGCGCCCGGCATAGAAGCAGGCGGCGCGCGGGTCAGATGAGGCGTGCCGTTCGGCGAGTGACGCCGACTCGTGGACGGCAGGAAATTCAGCAGCGAGGAATGCGAAATTTGACATTGACGCGCAGGATTAGGCCCGCGCGCTGAAATCGCAAGTTGAAAATGTCAAGGATTGGGTCCGGCGGGCAGCGTGGTTCGCCGTCAGGATGTGTCGAGAATTGCGGGCGCGAACCGGGTCATGCCGCTCTTGGCGGCAAAGAAACTGCCGCGGATCGATGCGAGCGAGGACAAAAGGCGCCAGCGAGCGCCTGACGCGCCGGTCCAGCAGGCGCCGCGATAAAGCAGCGTGTCGATCAATTCGGCCACAACAGCCAGGCTGCGGGCCATGCGCAATGCGTCCCGGGGCTGGTCGCAATGGCGCGAAAAATGCGGGGCCGGCGCAAAGGCGATCCAGCCGAGTTCGGCCGCCAAGTCGAGCGCCATGCGCCGGGCGCGCGCTTCAGCCGGGCGCAGCAGCCACAACAGGGCTCGGCGCGCGGGGGTTGGCCAACCGGCTGCATGCTCGGCAAGCGCCGCCAGCGACAGGAGCAGCGAGACGATGCGAAGCAAGATGTTGTCGTGTCTGTCCATCGCCGCCTCCTTTCTGCAATTGGCTCGGGTGCATTGTGAGCTTGCATTGAGGGCAGGGGGATAGATTTTTCAGATTTTTTGTGGGGCCAGCCAATCGCAGACGTTTCGGCCGTCAGCCCCCTCCACCACTACGTGGTCCCCCTCACCCCGCTTCGCGGGGGAGGATCGGCGCTTAAAGCTCGCCCGCAAACGCGCGGGATTGGAGCGAGGCGAAGAGGGCGGCGGTAGAGGCATAATTGGCTGCCAAAGCTTGTTCCGATTTTCGAATCATTCCCAACCTAGTGGCAAAATCCTTTTGCATCTCAATTGGCGGCTTCGGAATTTCGATCGTCCCGAGACCCTCAGTATTGATGTTAAATTGTCCGGCTGAAGTCTTGGAGCGATCCAAGAGTGCTTTTCTGCCCATTTCAGAAGACAAGAAAGCTTGGACAAAGTGTGGGTCAAATTCTGCACTCTTCAGGCGCGCGCGTATCAAATATGATGCATAAACATGTTCGGTCGGACGATGGCTAATGCGAGTTGGATCGAATACCGCGCACCGTCCTACGTACGCTCTGTTGCCATTGGTTCTAACTATGAGCAAATCGCCGGAATCCAACTTGAGCCTTGCATATTCTTTTTGATCCAACGGCACATACTTCAGTTCGCCGAGGTCGACGCGGCCACCTACTACATTGGGGATGCGCAAGACCGGGTAGCCTTCGGCCTCTGATTTTGCTGAGGTGCCATACCGAAATTCTTCGACTGCATCGCCAAATCGGGCGCTACTCCAATGGGTGGTTCCATCCCCAAACATCTCCAGAAAGATCGACTGCGTCAGGCTGTCGAGCAGGTCGATGGCGCGCTGGCGCTGGCGGCGCAGCGCATCCGCCTTGTCCAGAATGGCCGCTATGCGCCGTTGTTCAGAAAGCGGCGGGAGGCTTATCACCATCGATTTGAGATGGCTTGGGCCAAAATTCAGCTGAGCACTCCCGGTCACTAACCTACTGACTTGCCGACGGAATTCCGCAGACTGAAGCCAATGACGCAAGTAGTTCAAGTCAGAAAATTGATCTTTCGCCTTAAAACGAATGGTGCTGGTATTCATGCAAAGTGGCAGGTGAGCTTCTTCAATGAACGCAATTTTTGTCCGTAGGAGTCCGTCACCATCGAACGAAATGCCGGAGCTGGCGATCACAAGATCACCTGCATCTACATTGAAATGCTGATATTTGGTCGAAAATTCTTCTTCCGAAAGATGTCGATCAGTCTTTGACAGATCTATCGTGCCGTCTGGCAAGATGTTCCCAACGTTCAAAATCTTGATGCCGCTTGCTTTGAATTGCCAATTTCGGAGGCCAGGTCCCTCTTGAAACCAATAGGCATCTGACAACGCGATGGGCTTGGCGACCCTCACAGCATCGCCTCCAGCTCGTCCAGCCCCTGCGCGATTTCGGTCTCCAGCGCTTTCAGCTCGGCGATGATGTCCTTTGGCGGGCGGTGGTCGACCGCCTCGTGCACAACCTCCTTGTAGCGGTTGAGCGAGAGATCGTAGCCCGCGGCGACGATGTCGGCCTTGGGCACCAGAAAGCTTTGCGCGGTGCGCGGGCGGCTGGCCTCGGCGCTGGATGCGCCATGAGCGCGCCAGTCGGCCCAGCGGGCCGCGATGTCGGGCAGGTTGTTCTTCAGAAGCTCGTCGTCGGTCAGAGTGACGTTGACGAAATTGTGGTTTTCCTCACGGCCCGGAACAGGCCCGGTCTTGTCGTCAGCCAGCAATTGCGTGCGTTTGTCGTCGAGCGAAAAGCCGTCAGCCTGGCAGTCATAGAACCAGACATTGTCGGTGCCGCCGGAATTCGTCTTGGTGAAAAACACGATCGCGGTGGAGACGCCGGCATAGGGCCGGAACACGCCTGACGGCAGCTTGACGATGGCGTCGAGCCGATGGTCTTCCACCAGCAGGCGGCGGATTTCCTTGTGCGCCGTGGACGAGCCGAACAACACGCCATCGGGCACGATGACGGCAGCGCGTCCGCCGGGTTTCAGCAGCTTCAGGAACAGCGCCATGAACAGAAGCTCGGTCTTCTTGGTCTTGACCGTGCGGTAGAGGTCTTTCGCCACCTGATCGGCGTCGAGCGAGCCGGCAAAGGGCGGGTTGGCCAGCACCAGCGAATATTTGTCCTCGTCGCCGGCATGTTCTTCGCTCAGCGAATCCTTGTAGCGGATGTCGGGATCATCGACGCCGTGCAGCGTCATGTTCATCGAGCCGATGCGCAGCATGGTCTGGTCGAAATCAAACCCGTGGAACATGGCTTGGTTGAAATGATCGCGTGCGGTGAGATCGGTGAACAGCTTTGCGTCATTGTCGCGCAGATATTCCGCCGCGCCGACCAGAAAGCCGCAGGTGCCACAGGCGGGATCGACAATGACGTCGTCGCGTTGCGGCGCGGTCATCTCCACCATCAGGCGGATGATGTGGCGCGGCGTGCGGAACTGGCCGTTGGCCCCGGCCGATGCAATCTTCGCCAGCATGTATTCGTAGAGGTCGCCCTTGGCGTCGCGGTCATCGAGCGGCAGCTTGTCGATGAGGTCGACGACCTTCACCAGAAGCTGCGGCGAAGGGATGGTGAAGCGCGCGCCCTTCATATGGGTGGCGTGGGCGCTGCCTTCCTCGGCCATTGAGCGCAGGAACGGAAAGACATGCTCGCCCATGAGGGCAAACAGCTGGCGGGCGTCGGAGACGTTGGTCAGGCGCGACCAGCGCAGCTTGTCGTATTCCACGCCGCCATCGGCGCCGACGCCGTCCTTGCCTTCCGGGAAAATGCGGCGGCGCATCGGCTGTTTCAGCGTGTTGGCGCGGTTTTCCTCGCGCTGCTCCACCTGGTCGAGGCCACGGATGAAAATGAGATAGGTGATCTGCTCTATGACCTCGAGCGGGTTGGAAATGCCGCCCGACCAGAACGCGTCCCAGATGGTGTCGATGCGCGAGCGCAGTTCGCCTGTCAGCATGGAGTGTCCTTCAAATCATCAGGACGGTCCTAACAAGGCAGAGCGCGAAAGGGAATCCGCTCACACGCAGGTTGTCGCAACATAGCTCTCGCCCTGGCCGGAGATGATGAGGAATTGGCGAGCAAGGACATGGCCTGCTTCTGAGGCGTATTGTCATGCGATTTCCGAAAACCATTCAATTCTGCCAAGACTTCCTTACCGCCCGATCAGAACGTGCTCTGAATCAGGTTGCGTTCAACGAGTAGCGTGCAGCCGGTGGATAAGGCGCACATAGACGTGGATATCTGGGCTCAATGGAATCGTCAGCAGGGATTGACTGGCTCCTCAATGGGAGCGCGCAATTCCGCGCCCAAGGAAAGTCAGATGCTCCAGAAACTTGATCCTACCCAAATATCCGTTCCTCAGTCGCCGTTTTCACCTGGTCCAGCGCCAATGCTGACTTGGGTGCCGGTAGAAAAATTCGTTGTCGATGATAGCTACCAGCGCGAAGTAGGGCGGCGCGGTCGCTCGAACGTTCAGCATATAGCGGAGAACTTCGATTGGTCTAAGTTCGCGCCAGTTATTGTGGCGCCTGTGGAAGGCGGGCTTTATGCCATTGTCGATGGTCAGCACCGCACGACAGCCGCGATCCTTCGTGGTCTTGACCAAGTACCTTGCCAGATTGTCCAGGCTGATCGCGCACAGCAGGCGGCAGCTTACGCAGCGGTGAACGGAAACATCACGAAAACCACCCCTCAGCAGCTTTTCCATGCTCGATTGGCTGCGGGAGACAAGAACGCCCAAGAACTCGCAGACGTGTGCTCGGCTGGAGGAGTTGAGATTTTGCGAAGGAACTTAATTCTCGCCAGAATGACCTTAGGTCAGACGCAGGCGGTTGGGGCGCTGGCTCGATGCTTGAAAGAGTACGGGCGCGACACTCTCATCACTGCCTTGCAGTGCATTACGGAAACGTCTGACGGCAACGCTGGATTCGTCCGAGCAACGATCGTTGAGGGTCTGTGTGAGGCTTTGAACGGGAGCGAATGGCGAGATTCCGGTGAGGCATTGCTGCGAGCGATGGACAGCTTTTCGTTCCCGGATACATGGGGCGAAATTAGTGATGGCCGCGACCAAATCTTCCCCGCCACTGTGCGCCGATTGTTTGCTGAGAAAGTGACGATACATTTGGCTAGAGCCTCGTGCCGATATTGTGGTCCAATCTGTTTGTTGTTTGGTGAGATGAGCCACCAGGAGGGTGGCGCAGCCTCGATGTGGTGCATCGCGCAAGCCGCCCGACGCAGTGGGCGTCCACCTAACACAAACCCGAAGGGCCGGGCCGGTTTGGGCCAAATCCATCGAGCTTCGTCTTGGCCGGGCAACCAGCCCGACCATCGCCAAAGCTCTCGACCTTGTCCCAAACCTTCGCCGGCAGATTGAACCAGAATATCGGCACGAGGCTCTAAGCAGTTGCCGCCTTCTCGCCAGGCAGCGTAGTTCGCATATCCAGATCCGCAAGTGGCGTCCGTCCGCTTCCTTTCTTCTCCGCCTCCTGCAGCGCGATTGAAGGCGCGGAGTCGAGTCTGGAAAGCGGACTGGCGTCTGCCCCCCCATCCCCGAGCTTAGTATTTTGGGTGAGCGCAAGGCGCATATCCAAAGCCTGAACATGACCGCGACTATGTCCGAACATAGCTTCTGAACGCAGGGGGAAAGTGACACCCAGCCAACACAGATTGCCGAATCCGTGCGCGGAAGCATCCCGGACGGAATCGCGGAACGGGGTATGTTCGATATCTTTCGGGCACCGGTCTGGAGACAAATCGAGTACGTATTGATCGCTTGAACTGCCCCGGTTCACAGCATTGAGACGATGAGCCTGGGCCAGCATTGCGCCTGCATTCGCCAAGCCCGAAGGAGCGCATGAAACGTCCGGATGATGCCAAACGCGCTGGAAATGGTTGTTTGAGAACGGCCGCCGATCACATTTTAGAACAGTCTGGAGAAGCGGAGATGAATGGACTTGTCACGATTTGTCAGGGGTCTAGCTGCCCGATTGGGAAGGCAGGATAAAAGCGCATCGCCGTTGGAACGCCAAACCAAGGATATGGCTGGGGTTCCGGTGTGCCGGTCGGTTGGGACGCGTGCTGGTCCAGGCGAATTCATGAATGAATTCAAACTGGTGAGTGGCATTCAGGTCCGCTTTTGCACAATCTTCGCCAAGCTTTCGTGGTATTGGCCAATTGTCCGCGCTCTGCGATGAACGTCGCAAAAGCTTGCGAGAATGTATGACGCCATCGAGACAGGTGCTGCCGACCTGAACGATGAAGCGCTCAAAGACCGCGTAGCTGGTCTCGCCGCCATTCGTGATCAGGCCAAGGCCGACTCCGAGCGCGCCCAGGCCGCATTCGCCAGCGCGACCAATCGCTCAATCACACCCGAAACGGTCGAGACATTCGCAGCCGCGGCCCGCCAGCGCATTCGCCTTCCAGACGGCAGGTATCGCAGGGATCATCTGAGAGCTCTCGCCCAACGTATCGAAGTCGACGACAAGGAGGTTCGCATCATGGGATCGCGTGCCGAGCTGCTGCGAACGCTCGTCGCTTCATCGAGCGTAGAATCGGCGGCGTTCGGAGTTCGTGATTTTGTTCTGAAATGGCGCACCCGACAAGATTCGAACTTGTGACCTCTGCCTTCGGAGGGCCTCTGGGGACCAACTGACTAGTTGATCACCACTGCACAATGCAGCATATCACCGCACGCCGCAAGACAGCACTGGACAGCGATCTGTCCCAAATTTGTCCCTCGCGGTCGGGTGCAGGTAATAAGCGCCAACAAACCCTAGACGAAACCGTACCATGCCGTAGTCGCCGTAATCCTTGCCCAGTTCGTGCGGTAATCAGCAATTGAAGTGACATGGTCCCCTGTGGGTAGTTCTCGCAGGAAACGGTCCGGGCGTCTTCGCAGCACCGCCCTCCTTGAAGTTCAGAGTCACATCAGATCGTAAAGCTTCCCGCGTGTCTCGACCGGGTCCGACCTTTATCTTGAGGTCGCTTAGATGGCAGTAGGTGGCGACGAGGGTTGCGGGCCATCGCGTCAACTCTTGCCGCCGTGAATGCCTCCTGGGCGACGCCGTAGTGGCGTCCTCTGATCGTCTTGGTGAGCGAAACTATGGGGCCGGCAGCAGGGATTCCAGTTGGCCGTTTCTTCACGAACAGTAGGCCATTCGAAGGCGCCCTGTTACAGCGATCCTGACCCGCGAGCGATTTCACGATTCGCCGGTTCGCGACGCTGTTTTCTGGCCGTGGAGACGCTCCCAGTTCAGGTGGTCGACGGTTTCCTAAAGATAGATAACCCGCTCCAGAAGCGTCGTTGCTGTGCCCGGCTTCTTTCTACCAGACACCAGCTTGCCCTTGCTGCGCGTCGTATCGATCCCCACCATTGCCTCAACCTCGCTGCCTCCGAGATACGAGTATCGCGGACACAACTACTTCAATGAAGCTCCTTGCGAGTGACTAATATTTCTGCCAATTTCCCGCTGGGAAGGTTTTGGGAGCCTGTGATCTTTGACGACAAGTGTTGATCCGCAATATTTCTTTGCGGAGATTCTGGCCGTTTGCAGCATGTCGCGTGACCTCAATTTTGAATTGCATCCTTATCCGGCGTTGATGACGCGGCAGGGTCGCAGAGCTGCGCGCTCGACGAGGTGGTCGAACACGGTAGCAAGCTGTTGCGCTTGCTCGCCGCAGCGCGGCTGTCGCAGTGTCGGAGGCGAGGCTTGACTGCGGCCGCGCAGAAGTCGCGGGGGTGCGGTGGGAGATAGCGGAGGACGGGGAATGTTGCCTGCATTCAGACTGTTCGGAAACTTCCACTGGCCGCCGGTTGGGGGGCGTCCAAAAGAGATTCCCGACGACACGCAAGCAGGCGTTATCGAGATATTCTATCTTCCCAAGCCAGGCAGCCCTGCCGACACGAAGACGGCGCTGTTGAGATGGGTTCCGGGTCGCGTGCAAGAGGAGGCGGATAAGCCTGACCCAACGGAGCTAACACTCATTCCGCTGTTCGACCTTACACACAAAGAGGCTGTCGCGTGGTTCGAGAAACGAAAGACCACCGGCGGAATGATCTGGCTCGATGGCAAGCCCAAAGATCCAAAACTCGCGCCCGATATTTCGTTTAGAGGCGCATTCCTTCTGCAACAGTTTTCTGTCGACGGTCGCGATCCGCTCCAGTGGCCGCTCGTATCGGAGGTCAGCTATGTCTCGACCAGCAAGACGCATTCGGCGTTGGCTGTCTATTGGCTCAAAAATTTGGCGACGCAGCAACTGGCCCTCAGGCTCAATCTGCCGCTCCCGGTGATGCGACGGGTCAAGATCCAGGAAGATAAGGACAGTAAGAGCGTAGTAGCTAAGTCGACCGTCACCTATACCGACGTTCCGGCTTTTCCGTTCAGCGTAGTCTATGACGTTACCACCATCGAGGGCCCGCTCGAGGTGACGCCGACTACTCTCGTCAGTGGCTGGATCGAGAAAGAGGGGACAGTAAAGGTCCCGGAACTACAATCCGACAACCTACCCGGCTTCAGCGAAGTTGAGAGCAGGCGGCTGGGCGCCTTTGGCTTCTCCGTCGCCGAGGAAAGCGGGGATGGTTTCGTTAGCGCGGCGGGATCAGCTGTTCCGCTCTCCCGCCTCTGGCCCGGCAACCTCAAGATAGCGGCCTGGCAAATACTCGAACGCTACGGGTTCCATATCACCGGCAACGATGTAGGAGCCAAGCCCGATGACCTCGAGCCCTCAAACCTCAGCATCCGCTTCGCGCCAAACAAGCTGATTTACCGCATCCATGTTCCCAGCAAGTTCAAAGACGGAAGCGATCTGACATCAGCTATCATCGGCTCCGGCGCTGCCGCAATCACCGTAATGCAACTCAGGCTGCGGCCGGAACTGGAAGGGCCGGTTGCCGACCAGGTTCACTATGCTCCAGGAGCGGCGCCACGGCTCGGCGTCGGCAAAGAACTACTGATCGATTGCGAACTCGCCTGGTCGATCGATGAGAAGAACATCTGGCCTCCCGAAAAGCCAGCCGAAGGTCTGGATGACGGGCGGAACTGGACCATCGAGACCAATGTTCGATTGCTATGGAAAGAGAGCTCCGGCTCGATCTCAGCCATGGGCGCGAAAGCTCTCAAGCCGATGCGCGGCGGTCTGCTGGGCGTTGCAAATCAGACATTTGTGACGACACGCGCGGCATTTATCGCCGGCGAAGCGGGCCTGCCTCACTCCTTCCTTCCCACCATCGAAGCGGACGGAGAGCAGGACGACGTGATCTTCTGTCTTTACGGCCCGCCCGTGCGGGGGGCGTTTTCGAAAGACGGCCTGGTCAGTTGGGGCAGCGACCTCGATCCAGATGGCTGGGTACGACCGCAGATGCGGCTGACGCTGGCGGATGCCGATGTCTTGATCCCAGGGCTGGAAACTGAAACAGAATTCGAAGTCATACTGACCAATATCAGCTTCTTCAAGCAGACGGGCGTCACGATCAAAGCGGCGCTCAAGCACGATCCGGATTGGCTCCCTGACAGCGAAGGCGACATCGAAGGCGATCAGAACTTTTTCGCGTCCTACAAATTGCGGTTGAACAAGATCGAAGCCGGCAAGGATGTCGAGACATGGAGCGGACGACTTGGAAGCCTGGAATTCGCTGGCGACGCATGCACGATTATAGCCGATCCGAGCCTTAAGGACGGCGATTCGTATCTCCGCATCGGCCGCGAGGGTACTGGCAGGACTGGCCGCAATGGTGCGCTCGTTTATCCAAGAGGCGCGGCCGCTGTCGAACTGCGTCTTCCGATACCAGCCACATCGGTCGAGCAAGTCGCCGTCGATGTGGCGCGCGGCGATCGGTCCGGGCGCCCCGGCCCGCTGCTCATACCTTTGAACGGTCCGTCTGCCACCGCAGCCAATAAAGCGGAGGGTGAGGCAAGAGCATCCTACTGGCTTATCGCCACCGAGAGCCTCGCCCCGCGTGACGATCGCCTGCTGCGGGCGGAGATTTTCGACCTTTCACAGTCCGAGGACGGGACCAGCAAATCCTTTGTGGTGCTGTCCGAACAGCCGTTCTCGCTGTTCAAATTCACCCAGAGCGCGCTCGGCGCTCGCGGCGATGCGAAGACCGCATCTGTGGCGACCTATTCCGGCGACACCCGGATGTGGCAATACAAGGTCGTCACCCAGCACTATCACTACGTGCTGCCGCCGCAGGCGGTTGGCGAAAGCGCCGACAAACCGCGCAGGCTGGAGATACACGACTTGCCCGACCGTTCGGGCGAAGTCCCGCCGCGGCCCTATGTGTCCGCGCGGTATGATATCGATACCAAGGACACGCCGGACGACCTGCGGCGTCGTGCGGTCGAGTTCCGCCTCACGCCATCTGCTGAAATCTGGATCAGCCCGAGTGACGTCGAGCGCGGCTACTTCGTGCCGGAGTCGGCCAGCTACGAGATTTTCCGCCAGCGCGGCGAATACGGTCTCGGGGCGCAGCTGTCCTATCTGCGCGCCGAGTTCCTCTATGGCATGCCGGTCGGCCTCGACGTGGCGAAGGAGACTGGCATCTCGCGCGGCGCTCGCGTGGCAGAGATCGAGGCGCTGACCGGCATGCTCCCGGGCAGGGGCGGCGACAGCGCGGCCAACGACCACACCAATCGCTGGAACTCCGTCCGCGCCGCGTTCGCGCGGCGTCCCGAGCGGCTGGAGGTGTGGGCGCGCGACCTCGATTCGACGACCGCGTTCACGCCGGCCCGGTTCCGCGACGGTGTCAGCTTCGTGCTCCGCGGCACGGCGCTGCACCGCCACCCGATTGGCCCCGATGGCGAGGTTGAATTGGTTCCGCTGGTCGGCGGCGGCGAGGCGGGCGATGCAAAGGCGCTGTTGCCTCGCCATCATCCGCAAGGCCTGAGCGGCGGCGCGATCTGGCCGGTCGAATCTAACAATCTGTTCAACGTGCTGATCCAGACGCCGGCATCGAAGGGCGGCGCCATCGAGCGCATCGCGCTGTCGCCGTTTGGCGGTGACGCGGCGCAAAAGGCCGAGTTCCTCGACGGCAAGGTCACCATCATTTCCGAGACCTACAACGGCCACGTCCAGCGCCAGCAGGTCGAGGTGCTGGGTCGCATCTGCGCGTTCTGGCACCGCGCCAAGCATGTCGTCGTCTATGAGCGCACGGTCAACGCCACCGCCCAGTTCGCGCCGTTCAAGGAGGAGGACCCCAATCGCACGAGGTCGCGCCGGCCGGTGCTGCGCAAGGTCAGCGAATACATCGAACTGATGCAGCCAGAGCGCGATTATCCCGACTTCACCAATGCAGAACAGCGCAGCAGCGGCTTCCTGGAAAAGGTTCGGTTCAATTCCCGCATCATCAACGTCGACAGCGCCTGGAGCACCGATGTCGGCGATTTCGGCTGGAAGATTCCGCTGTGGAACCGGCTGAGCGCACGCCAGCGGCCGCAGGTCTATCCGATGCCCGACATCGCTTTTGTCTCGACCGCCGAGGGCGATGGCGAGCGTCCGGTCGTGTCGCAAGAATGCCTCGATCCGGATCGCCTGTTCTTCTTCGCGGATTTCAAGGCGACCACCCCCGACACCAACCTCTGGGAATCGCGCCTTGGGCTCGACTTCCCCAACATGCCGGGGGCAAAGAAGCTTGCGGATGTCGCGGATACTGCGTCGGCGAAGCCGATTCCGAACGGTGACGAATATGCCGATGGCCGCCGCCGGTCGGTCAGCCGTTTCCTGCCCGGCCTGCGGCCGTTCACTTGGCGCCTCGCGCCCGCGGCTCAGAAAGCCGCGCTTAACGCGGGCCGGTCCGCCAAGCCTGTTTTTGTCGACCTCGACAGCGTGACCTTCATGCGGGCGAGCCATACCGACAAAGATCTGCGCAAAGACCTGGGGGACGTTCTTACCGACCGGGTGAACTACGACCGCAACAGCGATGCCGCCCGCCGGCTTGCAAAGGTTCCCTACTGGGACAAGGACGGCAACGGATTCGAAGCCAATGACCTAACACTTGTGGACGCCAAAGCTGCCTTCAAGAAATATGCCGGACACGACGGGGCGTTGGCCACAGCGATCAACGACGGCGATCTCGCTACAGTCAAGACGTTGATTGGGAACGTTATTTCGAAGACCGCCTTAGGCGAATTCAAGCAGGGTCTGACGGACCATCTGAAGGGTTTGGTCCAGCCGGAGGACTTGAAAAAATTTGCGAACTTCAAATCGGCCCTGTCGGAAGGCGGCGCGTTTTGCGACAAGCTGAAGCACGACACGGTCGGCATGGTGCAGCGCAAGGAGATGCTGCTGCGGACGGCGGTCGCCGATGTGGTCGGCGATGCAGAGCACATCCTGGCCAAGCTCCCGATCACCAAAGAAGAAATCAAGGATGACCTGCTCAAGAGTGTCGTCGACCAGATCCGTCCCATCCTTGCGGATGCAAGCACCGACATCGGCAATCTCGACGCCGGCGTGGAAGCCGCCAGAGCGATCGTTCTCGAACTAGATATTGAAATACAGTTGGTGTTCGAGCGCGCGCGCCAGCGGATGGAGCAATTCATCGCCGGCTATGATCAGACCAAGCCCTGGTCGGAGGCGCGCCGGCAGGCGTTCCGCAATGGCGTCACGGCGACTCTCAGCAGCGTCGCCGAAGACATTAGGGCGGCAATCGATGAGTGCCGCCAGCGGCTCGGCGTCGAACTCAACAGCGTCTCGCAAGCGGTCGGCGGCCACATCGCGCGGATGCTCGCCGAGGCGGCCGAGGCGCGGATTGAAGCTACGGCGGTAACCGCGAGCGTCGACCAGGCGGTCGACCAGATCGTGGCGCGCATTGACCGTGCGCTGGAGGATCTTGTCAAACCGATCAACGGCGCAACCACCAAGATCGCCAAACTGATCGCAGATGCAAACGCGAAGATTACGGATGCCGCCGTTAAGGCGCAAGTTGACACCGCACTCAAGGCCATCGAGCAGGCAATCGTTGCGGCGCGCGACAAGATCGCCGAGGCGCGTCAACTCGCTGAAGCCGTCGACAAGACTTCCGATCAGGAACTCGACGGCATCGACGATGCAATCGGCGAGGCTTTGGCAGCCCTGTCCGACATCGGCGCTGATCTCACCAAGCACGTGGACGACATCAACGACCTGATTCTGTACAACGTCGGCGCGTTCACAAGCGGCATCGCCGACGATCTCACGGTCCTCATCGTCGAGCAAATCGGCGGCGAACTATCCAGGATCACGGATTTCGTTGAAGGTCCGATCAAGGACATCGGCACGGTGATCGATTCCGTCGTCGTGCCGGCGACCAGCGCGATCCAACTCTTGCGCGCCAAGTTGCTCGAAGATATTCGCGCCATCCCGGCAGCCGTGCTGCCGATCATCGAGGATGTCCGTTCCGCGCTGGCGTCGGCCCAGCACGCCCTGTCGCCACAGGGTCTGGTCGATACGCTGATGACCCACAAGGTCATCGACCCGGCGTTGACGCTACTGCTCCAGCCGCTGCCGGGATCGATCGGCGATGAGGAGAAGGCGCTGGCGCTCGCGCGGCTGCTCCAGTTCGAAGAGATTGTCGGCGGCGTCATTCGCGGCCTGACCACGGCGGCATTGGATACGATGGGCGAACTCACCGCCGCGTGCAGCGCCGTCTATGAAGGCGTCGAGGAGGTCGCGAAGTACTTCAAGACCATCGCTGACGAGGTCGCAGGCGGCTTCGCAAAGTATGTGGAGACGCAACTCGACGCCGCCTACGACAGCTTCATCGCCGCGCTTGGACCCATCCCAGACGCCATCAAGGACATCGAGAAGCTTCTTGGCGCATTGAAATCCTTCGACTATTCGGTGCGCCGCCTGCAGAACGATCTGTCGCGCAGCTTCGAGACCGCCGGTGCCTATGCCGACCGCGTGTTCGACCTGGCAGGCAAGATCGACGAGGGCGGCCTGATGGCGGCGCCATCAAACCTGTTGAAGCTTTATTCGGCGGTCACCACCGCCCCGGAAATCGCGGCGCTGAAGGCCGACATCGACAAGCTCCGCGCCGGCTTCGACGAACTCTCCGACATCATCGACACCACGAAGGCGAATGCGCTGTTCAACCGCCTCGGCGACGAACTGCGCGGGCTTGGCCTGTCGCTGCCGTTCGACAAGATCGGCGAGCGTCTGCTGCCGGCCGACCTGGAGAATTTCGACATCGGCAAGGTGTTCCGCAATTTCGGCGGCGCCAAGCTCGACCGGCTGTTCAAGGGCTACAAGATTCCCGGCGGCGTGAAGAATGCCGTCAAGGTCACCCATGATTTCGACAAGAAGCAGGCCCGCGCCTGGGTCCAGGTCGACATCAACGCGCCGTTCCCGGGCCGCCGAAGCCTGTTCTCCATCGGCGTGTTCAAGGCCGATTTCGTCGACATGCAGTTGGTCGGCCAAGTTCGTCTCGAAGCCTCCAAGGATCAGGACAAGGTCACCCAGACGGGCTTCGGCCGCATCGCCACCAAGATCGACATGGTGGCCGGCGGCCAGTCGATGGTCACCTTCAACAATTTCGGCCTGAATTTCACCAAGGAGAAGGGGCTCGACATTGAGTTCGACCCCAGCAACATCCGCCTGAACCCGCAGTTCCAGTTCATCCAGGATTTCCTGTCGACCCTGTTCGGCGGTGACCCTGGCGGGTTGCAGACCGTGATGGAAGGCGGCCTGCCGGTCGGCATCGAACACCTGTTCATCATCCCGCCGATCACGCTGAACTTCGGCACCAGCGGCGTGCAGAACATCTCGATCCAGAACCGCTTCAAGCTGATCGCCTATCCTGACTTCATGATCGCCGACCGATTCAACCTGTCGACCATCGACCAGCCATTCATCTTCGCGATCTTCATCATTGGCGGCACCGGCTACATCCAGCTCGAAGCGCAGTATCGGCCGTTCGACAGCGAATTGACCGTGCTGGTCGAAGCCGGCGCTGGCGGCTCGGCGTCGCTGGCCTTCGCCTTCGGCCCGTTCTCGGGCCAGGTGTTCATCACGCTGTCCGGCACGCTGTCCTACCGCAAGGTGATCGGCAAGCCGGGCGGCGGCCTGTCGATCTCGGTCGTGCTGGTCATCGCCGGCCACGTCAACGTCGCCGGCATCGTCACCGTCGGCATCACGCTGATGCTGCGCATGACCTATCGCGACAGCGGCCAGATCGACGGCGACGGCTCGCTGACGGTCACCATCCGCATTTCGAAGTTCTTCAAGCTCACCGCCCGCGCCAACATCAAATACAAGCTGCGCGGCGGCAAGTCCGAAACGCAGGTGACGACCATCGGCGGAAACGAAGAACTGGACAAGATTCAGAAGGCCGCGAAAATTCTCGAAGACGTGAGGAACTGACCATGGCCGTCAAGACGATCATCTACAGCCAGGTCGACCAGGAGCCGCAATCGTTCTGCGAGAGCGATGCGAAAGGCGATACGTTCTCCTTCTCCGTAAATCTCAGCATCGATTGCAGGGCGGCAGGTCCATACGACAACATGCCCAATGACGAGGAAGTCGCGAGAGGGCGCATTGTCGAGTTTCTCGAAGCAGCTCCGGATATGTCGATCGCAATTTATCGGTATCGCCAAGGGGACCCCTGCGAGCGGTATGATGAACAGTTCGAAGAAGTTCGTGAAACGAAGTATCCGGGCTCCCCGGCCGAACTAGTGCAATGGCTCGACGAACAGAAGCTGGCCGTCATGCCGGCCCAGCAACGCTTCTGGGCTCCACTTGAACTGACAGGTTCAGCCGAACAGGGTGTTGAGACATCCTCGGCTGGCGCAGGGGATCGCCTCCGCGCAGTGCAATCGTGGAATGCCCCGGTGGGTCACGGCTTGGGCCTGACGCGGATCGTACGACTTTCAGAAGCATTGTTCAGCGATACAGGTTTTATCGCCGTCCCCTTCGCCAAAGGAGCACCTGCTCCGAACCCCTTGCCGGCTTTGGTTGAAACGGGAACGGTTGGCGATGACGACTGGTTCGGTGAGCTGTCGTATGACCCATTTGGAGACGGGCGTATTCGGACACTGCGCACGAGGCCGATCGGCACCAAGGCATCGGCCTGGGGCGTCAGGCCGTTCGCGCTCGATAAGGAAACTTTCGCCAAGCTCACCGCCGAAGGTTTTCTCGTCACCAACCCTCACGCCGCCGAGGTGCATCGCGTGACGCGGTGGTTCGAGCAGCGCGCGGCGTCAATGATGATGACGGCTGCCGCGCTTGGCCCCCGCGATGGGTCGAAGACCGAGCTGGAGCGGATTGAGAACCTGTGTACCAAACCTGTCACCGAACCCACCGATTATCCCGAATTCTTATGGTCCAACGCCACCTGGTACGGTGTTTCGCGTCTCGTGGCCTCGCTGGATAATCTGGTGATTTCGGTGATGCAGCCGGGCGAGCCTGGAAGCCCGACAGAGCCGGAAGAACCAAGCCGCGAGGGCGATATGCTGGCGCCATTCGTCTCGTCGATCCTTTATCATCTCGGCGAAATCGAGCCACCGCTTGAGGACAAGTGGCTCGATCCAGTCAAAATCGTTGGCGCGATCCGCAAGGTTTTGCGAACGCAGTCGCCGCTCGTTGCCGACACGGGAAAGGCGATTTCCGACGCGGCGCTCGCCTGGGCGCTCAATCTCGTCCACGCCATTCCCGCGCCGGCTAGCTCGCCGATCGTGGAGGATGCAGAGCTTGTCGCCGAGTTTGTCTCCCGCTTCAAGGCCGGCGACCCGAACGCGGTCCTGAACGACCGCCTTAAGGATTATCGGGTTACGGCGGCCAAACAGAATCTCAAATTCGGAGAAACCATCACCCGAGCGTTCTCCGAGTTCGAGCAGCACCTCAACGACGAAACCGGCGCGGAAATGGCGATTGTGCGGTTTCTGGAAACGGTTTCTGGAGAAGATGGCGCGGCCGGCCCCAATCACCGGCAGTTCGCCGACAAGTTAATCGCCTTGTTGCAAGGGGCCAACGACCTAACCACAGCCGCAGTCCGCCTCGCCTTCGAGCGCGCCTGGATCGAGTATCGCGGCCTGCTGGACGGACCCTTCAACGGCGCGGAGGCGGTGCGCCAGACTGCAGGCGGTTGCTTCACGCGTCAGCTTCTCGACGCCTTAAGACTGACGCCAGAAATTACCCCCAGTGATGTTGAAAAGGCGCTCGTCGCGGCGGAGTATTTCGAACGGCGCTTTTTCACGCCGGTGGTCGCAAGTGACCTGTGCTTCGATGAAATCCTGAAGCCGCTGATAAAGCTAGACGCCAAATGGACGCCAGTGGCCGATGAAGCGTCTCTTCGCAGGCATCTGGCGGCCAGCTTCGCCGACGCGGCCGATCCCATCGAGGATCTGACCAAGCCGAGACGTTTCGTGCCCGACCAGTTCCCGCGGCCGCTGCCGGTGCAGATCGCGGCCAACATCGACGGCGGCAAGGTCGACGAATTCGCCAAGTCGCTGAACGGCATCGCGCTCGCCATCCGTCGGCTCGACAACGACAAAGTACCGTTCGCCCACGCGCATCTCGCTGATCTCTACTGGACGTGGCCGCCGGTCGCGAAATTCGAACCGGAGCGCAAGGTCAGCGCGGCGATCCACCCGATGCTGCCCGCCGTCAGCGACGGCCGCGCGCCGATGTTCATCGAGTATCAGGGCTATCCGTTCGCCGCCGAGCTGGCGGGCGGCGTTCCCGTGAACAATGGCAACGCCGCCGTCGACAAGACCACGCCGTTCTACCGGCCGACGCCGCACAAGCAGCCGCCCGCGCCGCCGCCACCCCCGTTTCAGCTGCTGCCGCGACTGGCCTATGGAAGGCGCTACGAAACCTTCGCTTTCGTCACCAGCAATGCCGGCACGTTGCCGCGCAATCTGCAACTCGATGAAGTTGCCGCGCCGTGGATGCCGCGTCCGATCGATGACACGCATCCGCTTCACGCAGAGCACCCGAAGAACGGCGAGACATCCCCTGGCGGTGAGGTCATCGGCGTCGACTATCAGCGCACCACCGCGATTTCAAACATGACCATAGCCGAGCCGGAAGGCGAGGCGAAACTGATCGGAAGAGCGATCGACAAGGTCCACCCGCTGGCGCACGACTATCCGCGCGCGATCGTCTTCGCGAGCGAGGGCAACACCGCCCATTGCGACCTGTTCCGGTCGCAGGGCGGGTTCGGCGAAATCGCGATCCCGCTCAACCCGCCGAAATCGACATCGCGGAACGTCACGATGTCGGAAATTCGCTGGGGCGGTAAGCCTAAGGCGATCCGCATCGAGATCATGGACCGCCTGAGCGACCAGCCGCATGTGATCAAGCGGATGACAAGGGAGGAGATCGAGCGGGACGGCCTCGACGGTGAACGAACAGGCCTCGCCATCGACATCCCGGTTGACGAGCGGCCGATCCTGACCGTGACGTTCCGCACGATCTTGCCGCCAGTGGGTTCGGGGGTTCCGAACGGACGTTTCGTCGTCGTCGATGGAAAGAGCCACGCGATCCCTCCAACCTTCGCCGAGGCGTGCTGGCTGCGTCTCGTCATCGAGGCTGGCGACGATAGCGCCAGTGTTTCCTTCGCCGAGGTCGAGGGTGCGGTGACCGCTGCCGCCGGCGGGCCGCTGCTGTTGCTTGCCCCCAAGGAAGAACTTGGTCCCAAGGAAACAACCGCGTGGAACGATGGCATCGCCAAACAGCGCACGGTCGCCATATCGATCCCGCGGGTCACCTATGGCGATTTCGAGCGCTGGTACGCCAATCCGGACAAGCGCGCCGGCCTGGACGCCCCCCTCGGCTACGCGCTCCTGATGGCCAATCTGCTGCGTCACGGTAGTGAAAAGCTGGCCAATCTGATCGACCGGCTGCCGGACCCGGCAGTCAGCGCAGTCCGCATCGATTTTGCCGAGATCGATTCGTTGTCGGCCATCGCTCCCGCGCCGCGATCCGAGACGATCGACATCTCCGGTTGGCTCAAGCATTTTTTCAACAACGAGTTCGTGCAGATCGCCAAACTGTTGCCTCCCATCGAGAAGGGATCGACGCTGCATCGGTGGACCGTGGAAGCGCTCGAAACCCTGCTGAAAGCGCTCGACGAGAAGTTCCGGTTTTCGGTCAGGTTCGCGTCGGACAAGAACTTCGGGCTCGAGAAGGGCGTGCCGTACGTCGCGCGTTCGCCGGCCGGCTGCGTCACTCGCCTGACGCTTCATGCCCATGTGCCGATGGATCACTTCGCACCGAGCCGGCATCCTTCGATGTTCGACGTCCGGTTGCTCCAGTATGCGACCCTTGTTGACGACGTCGCATCCTTCCAGGGGGCGTCGGTGCGCATGGAAGTGATGGCTGACGCACTCGCTGATGGGAAAGCCGCGATCGATCTCGCCGAGAGAATGATCGACGTCGAGCCGGTCGATCGCGTCCGCCGCTATGATCTGAAAACGCGTGCCAGCCTTCGGCAAGCCTCCGACGCCGAACACTGGCGGCTGCTGTCCGAGATCGATGTGACGACCCAGCGCTGGCGTCCGTCGGGTCGGCCGATCTACAGATACGTGCGACCACGCGACCACGCGAATGACGACTGGATCAAGACGCATCCGAATGCGGTCGCCTGGCCGCTGACGATCGACAAAAAGTTGTCCAAACCCGGCGATGCTTACGTCGTCAACGAGAAACTGGCTCGCTTCGAGCATGAGGCGTTTTTCGACCGACCGGACTTCGACGCTCATACCGTGACCCAGCGGCTGAAGCCGCTGGGGTCGCGCACCGTGCTTCAGGAGTTTCCCTGGGAGGCGCCGTCGGCCACCTATTTCCGTCACCGTTTCACGCTGCGGTCGCGTTATGCGGGCGCGCTGCGCGAGGCGGACAAGCGCGAGTGCGCGGCGTGGGCCGCCGGCGACGACAAGAAGGATGGTTCTCTCGAATGGGCGAAGCCCTGGACGAAACGGGTGGTCATGCTCGCCGATGCCTCGCGCATCCTGCTGACCCGGCCCCAGCTGCGCGCACTGATCCCGTTGACCACCGCGCCAGATGCCGACGGGCGCGCCCAGCCGGCGCCACCGGTCGCAGCGATCCTGCAGGAGCCGCCATCGGCGTTCGGTCTCGCTGACCGCATCGCTGCCGAGGTCAAGACCGGCTTCGGTTACGGCTTCAATGATACACAGCCCAAGGAGGGTGAAGGCAAAGACATACCACCTGTCGAAATTCTCGACTCGCGCAAGGAGGCGGGTCCGGTCCCCTATCTCACCTACCGCCCGCTCATGCACGAGAGCGCGCTCGGCATGACGCTGGTCGCCGAGGGTCCGATGGGGCTGACCTTCGACCAGATCGACGTGCCGGCGCCGGCATTCCCGAACTCGATGCTGACATTGCGGCCGACGACCTGGCTCGGCGAGGAGCCGCCGCTCGAAGAGCTGATGATGGGCGTCGCAATGCGCCGCTACATCGATCCGCACTGGACGACCGCGGGGGAAAAGTTGTCGCCCAAGGCCAAGCCGTTGCTTCTCGGCCTGGATCAGTCGTGGCTGATCGCCGTCACGCCGCCCGAGTGGGTGTCCGGCCAGCCAGTCTCCATGCCGGGTCTGTCGGTGGACGCGACCTCGGGACGCTTGCCGCTGCTGGCGCTCACGTTGACCGACGGAATTGTAACAGCGAGCGCTTTCAAGACCCTCATCGACGGCGTCGACAGAACAGGCAAGCCCATCGAGATCGCGCGCTTCGAGATGGATCGCTGCGCCGACATTCTGGTCCTCCATCAGCCGGTAGCGCCCGGGCGCTACTGCTCGGCGGTTCTGGCGACGCCGAAGACTCCGACAATCGGACAAGGTGGCAGCAATGTTCCAGTGGTGATGGCGAGTTTTGAATGGTCGCTGCCCAAGGACCTCGAATCCAATTCGGACGGTGCCGGCAAAGCTCGGCCTCCGCAATTGTCGGTGGCGCGAAAACTAAAGCCACGCGCGCGACCGACCATCGCCAGCGCGCAGACCTTCATGAGATGGACAAAGACCAGTCGCGACTTCGATTTCGTCCATGTCGCCGAGAAGAACGGCAGCGGCTGGAAACCGAACATCCAGCCGGTCCGCGGCCTCGTCGCGTCGGTCGCGGGTGACGGAACGCTTACCGTCGGACTTGGCCGTCCCAAAAACGATGTCTGGCTGTGTTCTTCGACGTTCACCAGCCAGTTCCCGCTGCACGTCCACCGCCATGTCGCTGTGGTGACCACGCGCCTGCTCAACGAGCTTGGCAGGCCGGTCGAGCGCTATCAGCGCAGCGCCGCTTCCGGCGCGCGGCAACCCAAGCTCTCAGGGCAGCAGGATGGCGACGAGGATGCCTGTCGAATCGTTGAATACGAGACGCCGGCGGCAATCCTCTGCGACTTCAACCGCGCCGTGCCGGCGACCTACAAGACTGCCTATTTCGACTTGTTTTCGAGCGGTTTCAAAGACGGAGCAAGAGTGATTTTGTTCTTCCGGTTTGTCGCACCGTTCGCCCACGAAAAACCGCCAAAGACGATCACACTTGAGCTTTGGAGCCGTTCCGCGGAAAAGGAGCAGGACAAGAAGGACGTCCCAGATCCGCGGCCCGCGTTCCCGCTGAACTGGCCGACAGGCTATGGGGGCATCACCGGTCTTTATGTGACGATCGAGACACCGGACGGCAAACCGACATTCGATTTCCTGACGGAATCGGGTGAGCGCGTCCGCGTCACCTCAAGCAAGCAGGTGGTTCCGCTGAACGGGGCCAGTCTTAAGAAACCAGGTTTATGTGCTCGCATTTCAAGCGATGCCGACTTCGAGTTGTGGACCGATGTCTCGCTGCTGCATTCCGCCGGGCAAACGTCGGACGGGCCGTTCAACTTCGATTGGCTGTTCTCTGCGACCGGCGTCGCGACCCCGGTCGAGGCCGTCAGTCCGGCGAAACTGAACGAGATGTCGGAGGCGCAGGCGCGCATCGTCGCGGTTTCCCCGCCGATCCCTCTGGTTTAGCGTGGCGGTGGGCGTCCTTCACATGTCATGCTTCCTGTGGCCAGGGTTGAACGTATTTGTTGGCGGCTTGGTTCAGGAGCAGCTGGAACGTGGTTCCGACGACTTCTTCACCTGTCACGAATTTGGCTCCGATGTTAACGTGCTCTCACCAGCCCCGACGACGTTGCCGATTTTCTTCGGGTCGCGTCCTCGCAGCGGTTTGCGAATGAACTCACAAAACAAGCGCATCACCAGAAGCATCTACATCGACAGTGTCCTGTTACACTGACCCCGGCGAGGACGGACAAAGACGTGCAGTGGCGATGAGACTTCAAGCATGCGCCTGAAGCCCTGGCTTGTCGTGATCAGCGCCGTAACTATTGTATGCTTCCCGGAACACATGATTGCGTCACCATAGATTAGACTGGGACAGGTTGTGTGACGGAAGATAGTTTGTTCGATGGTTGCCAGGGTAGTCACAAGTGCTCACAAGCTTTTCCCCTTTAAGAGTGGTCAACATTCGATTGGGCATTTGATAAAAGCCGGGTAGGACATTGAGTTCCGATGTATGGTCGGGTATTCATTCGAGGGGGAGAAGTTGATGGTTGCGATTGCGACTAGAAGCGTCACAACAATTGTGGCGGCGTTCATCATCATGGGTGGCGATGCGTCGGCCGACACTGTGGCATCGACAAGTGATTGGACGAAAAACGCCAACGGCTTGCCTACCAGCGCAGAGACGGTTTTCTATCAGGCACTATGGAACAAGTCGGTGGGGGTCGCAGAGCACGAGCTACTCCATGCGATTGCGTTTGCTGCCAACGCATTCCCAAAATTCAACGCGAAGATTGATTCTAGCCGGGACTTCTGGCCAGATGATACCCATACTGGCACTCGCCTAGCCCGCCTAACGGCTGCTGCCGAAGGCACCCATATCAATCCATCAGCCGGCATCATCAATGGCTTTGACCAGTCCAAAAGCTTGATGAGACCTAGTAACGTTGATGGGCTGAAGGCAGCGGGGCAGGAACAGCGGATGGTAGATGCGCCGTTCAACTGGTCAGGGAAGAATATCAAAATCGTCGTAGCGTTCGCAGGCAGTTGGAGCGCTCAAGAACGCCAGGCAGTGAATGACGCCGTCGACGCGGTAAAAGTGCTACTTGGTAGTGATGGGTCCGGGAGCGCCTTCACGTGGACAGTCAGCCTAGCTTCGGCCTCCACTGTTGCGGCAAATAGATCCGAGACTATGTCCCAACTTTCCAAAGACCAACTGATGAGCGCGATCCTGGGAGACGATCCTCAACTCCGGACCACAGCTTCGGCAGCAATATTGCAACAGGGTTCGGATGCCATTGACACGTTGGTGGAACGAGGAGCACGTCCCATGTTAGGCTTAACGCCTAGTCGACTGGATGTAATCTATTCCATTCTCTCTGGCGAAACTACGGGGCGATATAAGACCAACAGTTTTGGAATACATGTTCTACCAGAGACAACGCTTGAGGCTCTTAGGCAGATCGGAGATCGGGCAGGCTTCGTTCTCCCCAGCGGTTCGACTTGCTCGGCGGGCCAGTTTCCAAGTTGCTACGTGACTGTACGCCAAGATGCCGACCTGTGGGATGTGATGACACGTCTGTTGTCCACAGAACCCGCGATAGTCTCGGTAAACCTTAATTACATCGAGTACTGAGCGGACAGGTTGCGACGATCGGTGACCGCGAACGCGGTAAACCGAGACGCCCTTTTCCGGCAACTACATATTTGGAGCCGCTAGCCCGGACTCAAATCGGACTTCGTATCTAGTAAAAGTTGGCAGGTGGCGGCAGAGTCGATGTGAAGCGACGGTAAATCATAGGTGGTATTTGAATTGCGGAGAAACTCACGACGCCAAAAAGCGGCTACGTCGCGTTCTTACACCTGCAAAGTGACACCGGTTACATCGAACGTGTCGTATGGGTAGATGCCCTTAGTGCCCCCCGATCCTTAAGAGAGAGCTGGCTCGGGGAAACTGCACAGCTGGGATAAGTGGATTTTCTGCCTGAGATCGGCATGATGCCGTTAACAGGAGAGACCATGACGAGACGACCGCGCCGGAACCACAGCCCGGCTTTCAAGGCGAAAGTGGCGCTTGCCGCGATCAAGGCGAAAAGACGCTTGCTGAACTGGCCGAGCAATACGACGTGCACGCCAATCAGATCACGTCGTGGCGCACGCAGCTCCTTGAAGGAGCTGCCGAGGTTTTCGGTGGCGAGGCGAAAGCCGAAACTGCTCCACCACCGGTCGATGTGAAGACGCTGCATGCGAAGATCGGGGAGCTGACGCTGGAGCGAGATTTTTTGTCCGGCGCGCTCGGGAAGGCCGGACTTTTGCCGAGCGCAAAGCGATGATCAACCGCCATGATGACTTGCCGGTTGTCCGGCAGGCCAAGGTTTTGAGCATCAGCCGGGGTAGCGTCTATTATCTGCCGCGCGCGGTTCCGGCTGCCGATCTGGCGCTGATGCTCCGGATCGACAAGCTGCATCTCGAATACCCTTTTGCGGGCAGCCGGATGATGCGCGACTTCCTCGTTCGCGAGGACTTCGATGTCGGCCGTCTGCATGTGGCCACGCTGATGAAGCGGATGGGCATTGCGGCAATCTACCGGCGACCAAATACGTCGAAACCAGCGCCGGGGCACAAGATTTACCCCTATTTGCTACGCAATCTGCCGATCGTGCGACCCAATCAGGTCTGGGCGATCGACATCACATACATCCCGATGGCGCGCGGCTTCGTCTATCTTGCTGCCGTGGTCGACTGGTTTAGTCGGAAGGTTCTGAGCTGGAAGCTCTCGATCACCCTCGATACTGCTTTTTGCATCGAGGCTGTCGAGGAGGCGTTAGCAAAATATGGCAAGCCGGAAATCTTCAATAGCGACCAGGGATCGCAATTTACCTCTATGGCCTTCACCGATCTGCTGAAGAGCCACAAGATCGAAATCAGCATGGACGGCAAAGGCGCTTGGCGCGACAATGTGTTCGTCGAGCGTCTGTGGCGAACGATCAAATATGAAGAGGTCTATCTGCGGGCCTATGCCAGCGTGCCGGAGGCGCGCGCCGCGCTGGGACGATATATCGACGGCTTTTACAACGCCCGCCGACCTCATTCGAGCCTTGACCGGCAGACGCCGGATCAGGCCTACTTCAACGCGCTGCCATCAATCCCGAGGGCAGCTTAACCGAGGCAGGAATCCACTTAACAACAGCCCGAAACTGTTCAAACAAACCGAACCAGCTCTGAGTTCACTCCTGTGCGTTTCCCGTCGCATAAGATCGCAATACGGAACTTGCAGTCTCGCTCCTGCGGACTCCCAAAATGATGAGGACACTGAACCGCACCGGGTTTGCCGGAGGCTGTTTGGTTTAAGTTATGCTGCGATGGCTTGCTCGTCCAGCATGGCATAGTAGCGTTGTTCGGCTTCGGCGGGTGGAATATTGCCGATTGGCTCCAGCAAGCGCCGATGATTGAACCAGTCGACCCATTCTGTCCGTGACCTGCCACTGAAGTGTCATCCAGCGGCGATTAGAGCCTCGGTTGTTAGAGTTACGCCCTGGGGCGCTGGTATTGCAACCGGTGATCCGGTTGCGATGAGTGTGTCAGCGAATGCCGCCGGCGTCTCATATCCGAGCGCCGAATGGGGTCTGGCGCTGTTGTAGTCGTCGGCCCATTCGGCGATTGCCGTGCGGGCGTGGTCGAGCCCGAAGAACAGCGTTTCATTCAAGAGCTCATCGCGCATGCGCCCGTTGAAGCTCTCGCAGAAGCCCTTTGCATCGGCTTGCCCGGCGCGATGTAATGCCATTCGACGCCATGATCCTTCGACCATGCGAGAATAGCATTCGAAGTGAACTCCGTGCCGTGATCGGAGACGATCATCGCTGGCTTGCCGCGACGGCCGATCAGTTCCGTCAACTCCCGAGCGACCCTGCGTCCCGAGATCGACGTGTTAGGGATCGCCGCCAGACATTCGCGGGTGACGTCGTCGACGATGTTGAGCACCCGGAAGCGTCGTCCACAGACGAACTGATCATGGACAAAATCCAGTGACCAGCGCGCATTCGGTCTGGCTTCGACCAGGATCGGAGCCCGTGCTCCAACAGCACGCCGCCGCGCCCGGCGTTTGCGCACCGTCAAACCTTCCTCCCGGTAGAGCCGATAGATGCGATTGATACCGGAGCGCTCGCCCTCCCGGCGCAGCAGCACAAACAGCCGCCGATAGCCAAAGCGTCGACGCTCATTGGCGAGATCGCGCAGCCTGCCGCGCAATTCCAGATCGGGCGCTCGACGCCGCCGATAGCGGATCATCTTGCGATCGGCACTGGCAATCCAACACGCCCGACGCTCCGACAGGCCCATAACGGCCTTCAGATGCGCGACGGCTTCGCGCTTGGCGGCGGGCCCTACCAATTTTTTGACAGAAGCTCGCGAAGCGCCGAGGTCTCCAGCATCTGATCCGCAAGCAACTTCTTCAGCTTCGCGTTCTCGTCTTCCAAAGCCTTCAGACGCTTGGCCTCGGATGCGTCCATCCCGCCATACTTCGCCTTCCAGTTATACAGCGTCGCCTCGCTGATCCCATGCCTGCGAGCAAGGTCGCCCGTCTTGGAACCCGCCTCGTGCTCGCGCAAAACCGTGATGATCTGCTCTTCCGTAAATCGCTTCCGCTTCATTTGTCCGTCCTTCGTAAGGGTCGGACTCTAATCTCAAATGGTGGAACTTCTCAGTGGCAGGTCATCCGTCGTCAGAACATTTGGCGCAAATGGCGGTTTGATTTAGCGGAGTGTCGGCCTCGATTTTAGGTTGATGTTAAGCGGCGAGCTTGCGGTGCTGCAAGCGGCGCAGTTCGACGGTCTTTCGTTTGATCCTTTCTCGTTGTTCGATGATGTCTGCGGCTCTGCCGAAGTAGGCGTCGGCCGGGGTGACGTTACCGAGGCTCTCGTGGTAGCGGCGATGATTGTAGTGCTCCACGAAGGCTTCGATCTGGCGTTCGAGATCGCCTGGAAGGAAGTAGTTTTCGAGCAGGATGCGGTTCTTGAGCGTCTGATGCCAACGCTCGATCTTGCCCTGGGTCTGCGGGTGAAGTGGTGCGCCGCGGACATGGCTCATGCCGCAGGCTGCGATCCATTCGGCAAGTTCGGCCGCGATGTAAGACGGGCCGTTGTCGCTGAGCAGCTTCGGCTTGTGCAACACCCTGGCGCTGTCGCAGCCTGAGGCGGTCAGAGCCAGTTCCAGCGTGTCTGTAACATCCTGCGTGCGCATAGTGGTGCAAAGCTTCCAGGCGATGACATAGCGCGAGAAGTCATCGAGCACGGTCGACAGATAGACCCAGCCCCATCCGGTAATCTTGAAGTAGGTGAAGTCTGTCTGCCACATCTCGTTGGGCCGCGTTGTCTTGTCCCTGAACTCGTCGGCGGCCTTGATGACCACGAAGGCCGGGCTGGTGATGAGGTCATGGGCCTTGAGCAGGCGATAGACGGTGGCTTCGGACACGAAGTAGCGCTTCTCGTCTGTGAAGCGCGCCGCCAACTCACGTGGTGACAGCTCGGACTGTTCCAGCGCCATGTCGATGATCTGGCTCTGAACCTCAGCGCCGATACGGTTCCAGACCCGGCTCGGTCGGGAGGGACGATCCTCCAGCGCCTCCGGGCCGCCTTCGACATAGCGGTCATACCAGCGGTAGAAGGTGCGCCGTGCAATGCCGAGTTGATCCAGCGTCTTCTTTGCCGGCAGGTGTGACTGCGCGACGATCTTGATGATCTCGAGTTTTTCAGATGCAGGGTATCTCATTCGTCGTCGCCCCCATCTATTACCCGGCAGGTGAATGCTCAGCATTCACCGATAGGGCGCGATCATGCTTTTTTTTTCAGCAGGCGGTTCTCCAGCGTCAGGTCAGCGACCGCCTCCTTTAGAGCGCGGGTTTCGCGGCGCAGATCCTGGACTTCACCCGTCGTCGCAGCACGGGCCGTGTCGCCTGCAAGACGCCGCTTGCCGGCTTCCAGAAATTCCTTCGACCAGGTATAGTAGAGGCTCTGGGCGATCCCCTCCTTGCGGCACAGCTCGGCAATGCTGTCTTCGCCACGAAGGCCGTCAAGCACGATCCTGATCTTGCCTTCCGATGAAAAGTGCCGGCGTGTCGCCCGGCGGATATCCTTGACTACATGCTCGGCGGAGCGTTTGCCGCCAGTCAACTTCGCATTCATGTTCGTTCCTTCGTCTTCGACGGGAACCGAACACTCCTTAAATCAAACTCTCAATTCTGTGCCATAGGCGCTGATCCCGGACAGACCGCCCACTGAAGCGATGATTACATTTATTGACGACCATCGTGAGGCGCATGGGGTCGAGTCGATCTGCAAGGTCTTGCCGATTGCCCCATCGACCTATCACGCACATGCGGCGAGCCGCCGCGACCCGGCCAGGCTGTCGGCCCGGGCAAAGCAGGACTTGGCCTTGAAGCCTGAGATTCAGCGCGTCTTTTCTGAGCATTTCGGGGTTTATGGCGCCCGCAAAGTATGGCGGCAATTGCAGCGCGAAGGTTTCGATATTGCCCGCTGTACAGTGGCGCGGCTGATGAAAGCCATGGGCTTACAAGGCGTCATCCGTGGAAAGTCGATCAGAACGACGGTGCAGGACAAGGCAGTGGCTTGCCCACGCGATCACGTCAATCGCCAGTTCCATGCTCCGGCGCCAAACGTCTTGTGGGTTTCGGATTTCACTTATGTATCGACGTGGTCTGGCTTCGTTTACGTAGCCTTCGTCGTCGACGTCTTCGCCCGCCGCATCGTCGGCTGGCGGGTCAGCAGAACCGCTCATGCGAGCTTCGTCCTCGATGCCCTGGAACAGGCGCTGCAAGAGCGCAGGCCTGCACATCGCGGAGGGTTGATCCATCATTCGGATCGCGGCTCGCAATATGTCAGCATCCGCTACACAGAGCGCCTGACCGAAGCTGGGATAGTGCCTTCCGTCGGCAGTGTCGGCGACAGCTATGATAATGCGCTCGCTGAGACGATCAACGGACTCTACAAAGCCGAGGTCATCCATCGCCGCGGACCATGGCGTTCATTCGAGGTTGTCGAACTCGCCACGCTGGAATGGGTCGACTGGTTCAATCATCGGCGCTTGCTGGAGCCAATCGGCAATATTCCACCCGCCGAAGCCGAACAACGCTACTATGCCATGCTGGACGAGCAAGCCATCGCAGCATAACTTAAACCAAACAGCCTCCGGCAAACCCGGTGCGGTTCACGACCATCGCGTTGTCGTAACAATTGCCCTTGCTCGACATTGATATTCGAATGCCGTTGCTGCGCAGCTCACCTTGGTAGTTCACAGCACAATATTGGCTACCTCGGTCGGAATGGTGGATCAGTCCCGCCGCAGGCTGGCGCATGACAAGCGCCCTCTTGAGCGCAGTCAGCGCCAGTGCCTGGTGCAACCGGTCGCTGGTCGCCCAGCCGACAACGCGGCGAGAGAACAGGTCGAGGACGATCGCCAGATACAGCCAGCCTTCTCGCGTCCAGATATAGGAGATGTCGACGCCCCACTTCTGATCGGGGGCGTCGGCCTTGAAGGCCTGGTCGAGCAGATTCGGCGCGACGGGCCATGAGTGCTCGCTGTCGGTGGTCCGCTTGAAGCGCCGCTTCTGGCGGGCAACGAGACCATTCTCGCGCATCAGACGGGCTGTTCGACGGCGGCCAACAGAATGGCCGTCATCCTGTAGTTCGCGCGTCATGCGCGGACTGCCATAAGTCCCGTTCGACAGTTTGAACGCCGAGCGTACATGGGCAAGCAGCACCATGTCCTGCCGTTGCCGGGCGCTGGAAGGTCTGCCCTTGAAGGCATGGAACCCACTCTGACTAACGCCAAGCACCTTGCACATGCGGCTGACCGGGAACTCTGCCTTCTTCGCATCGATGAAGCGGAACTTCATCGACTTCCCTCTTTCGCGAAAAAAGCGGTGGCCTTCTTGAGGATGTCCCGCTCCTGCCGCAGGATCTCGTTCTCACGCCGCAATCGCTTCAACTCGGCCGCCACATCTTCAGAGCCCGCCCTGGGCGGCTCCTCAATCAACTTGTCCCGGCTACGCCCGGTCCAGCGCCCCAGCGTCGAAAGCCCGATCCCGAGATCGTCGGCCACCTCGCGTTGCGTGCGCCCGCTTGCCTGAACCAGTCGAACCGCCTCGGCTTCAAATTCTTTCGTAAATCGTCTCTGCTTCATCTTCGAGTTCCTCATACCTCATTGGGAAATCTCCACTAAAGCGGAGCAAGTCCAGTGTGGCTTAGCGAGGTAAGGGAGTTTGTTGAAACGTCCCGCGAGATGCGCCGAGAGGACAAGGGCGCGCTCGGCTATGCGGCGATGGTCCTGATCGCGCTGGCGCTACCTCGCCTTTTGATCGCTACTGTGCTCGTTTTCCTACCCGGCTGGCTCTTTGGCTGATATGGCTTGATGAACGCTAGATCGTGACCGGCCAACGTAGCGGAATGCCATGATGGAAAGTCTGTCAGAAGAAGAACTCCAGAAAACGCTGGAGACCGTCGAGGCTAGTCTCATGCCCGGCGAGTGGCTTGGCGTCCTCGCGCAACTCAGAGCGGGCCGGAAGCTCGGGACAATCGTTGACGCGCATTCGCGAGGCTTTGTTTTGGGGATGGTCAACAGCCTCATGAAAGCGGTCGGCAGCCCGGTCTTTCAAGATCGGCTGGAGGCGACCCCCATAGAGGTCATTCGCGCCGATGTCGTCAATGCCTGCGCCGTCGATATCGGCAATGGCCCCAAGATCGTGATCTTTACGGGGTTGCTCAAGGCTCTAGTGTTTGCCACGGAGTTCGCGAGCCTGGTCACAAAGATTCACGCGGTCAAGGATCGGCTGCTCGATGAAGCCGGTCTCGAACAGGGCGACATAGAGCGCATGGGATACAGGGCGTTCTGCCTGGTTGGGCACTACACGCTGTTCGGCGCCCCGTTGATCCGTCCCTACCCGGCGATCAGCCGCCTTGATCGCTCTTCGACCTGGATATCGCTCTCCCAGAGCATTTGGTTCGTTGTAGCCCATGAGCTGGCTCATATCGAGCTAGGGCACCTTACATGGGGGCAAGAGGCAACAAGGGCAGAAACGCCCGCCGCGGCGCTTGCTATCGACGAAGACATCGATTCCCGAAAGCAACTTGAATTCGACGCGGATCGCTTCGTCCTGAGCACACTTAACGAGTCAGAAGGCCCGCGTGCTTGGTCCTATGCGCTGACGCCGCTGACGCTCTTTTCCTCCTTGGAGGCCGTATTTGCCGGCGAGCGGCGTCACCCGCACTGCACTAATCGGCTGCAACGGATCGCCCTCGACGCGGCAAAGCGGGACGATCATGTGCTGTCCGACTACATTATCGGAGTCCTCGACGCCCAAAGGCTTTCGCATAACACCCACGTAACCGCTCGAGGCAATCCCTGGCTGTTTACTTCATACGAAAAGTGCGTGGAGGCCTTGTTGACCCTGAGGGATCTGGGTCGCCTATCAGAAAGACTACAGGGCAAATCGCCTGAGTCGCCTGACCGTGATTGGTCCGGCTACTGGGACCTCTTTGTCGGTCACGCGTTCGACGACTGAGTGGTTGCTTCCGCCGGCGTCGCACATGCGGCGCACTGACGAGTCAACCTCGGCCAAAAACAACGCTCGCGTGTATCACTTGACCCAACTAACTAGGGTCGGCTTCAGGCGTGTTTCAGGTTGGGGGTTCGAGGCGCGATGGACGGCTTTGCTTTGAGATTGCACGACGGCGCCTCCTTCGCAATGCTGGCGCAAGCCTCCCTTCCCGAGGACGTCGTTGAGGGTGCCCGCCAACAGTTCGAGCGCATAAGGCACAGGCTCGAAAACCTCGTAAACGACTACGCCATATCGCCCCATTGTATAGAAGTCGAGTTCACTTCGAGCTTGGAGTTCAATGCCAAATGCGGTGCGCAATCGCATGGTGATTTGGTCTCGTTGAATGCCGGTATCTATGTCTGGTCGTACATCATTGCCTGTTTGATCGATGCATCTGCCCAAGACGCGGAGTTACGGGAAGCCTACGAGGCTTCATCCTTCATGCTAGACGTGCGCGAATATGAGAACGCCGGCGCGGCGACCGTAAAAGCGGTCCTTGACGAATACCACGCTCATTTCGGTGCTTCTCGCGGCGCCGGCAAAGTGCTGTCCAACATCACGGATTGCATCTGGCTTCACGAGATAGCGCACTCCCTCTTGGGCCACGCGGAATACGTTGCCAAGGCTTACGGCACCGATGGCAATGCGCTGCAGGAGCGGACGTCATCGCGCCGCCGGCGCCACTTTCCGACCTCTTACATCGAGGAACGGCGCTTTATGGAATGGGAGGCAGACCGTTTCGCCGGGGCCTTGGCGGCAATCTCGGTCGTCGAACAGGGGAATGCGGTTGACGGCGATGTCGAGGAATTAGCTCTGATCCTCTATGGCTATGCCATTCTCGTGTCGGCCTTCGCTGACGCGAATATGGGAACGCCAAACGACGAGCTCTATCCCAGCCCGTTATGTCGCTTTCTCAGCTTCCAATTGGGAATGAACATTAAGGGCGGTGAAGTTGGATTTGATGTCCGCGATCTGTTCAAGGAGGGCACCATGGAGCGGTCGGTTCAGCTTTGCTTCGAAATGCTGAGCGAGTTGGGTAACGTCTTTCCGGCGGTGAGGGTTTTCGGTCGCCTCACAGCATCAGACTTCAAGGAAGCCGTGGTCGACGAATATGTCGCAATAGCTGCGTCGCCCGGCATCGGCCAACGGCTGTCCTCCTTCAGGAAATTCAGTATCCTAACGTCGAACCTAGTGACTTAGGGATGTGTATGGTATCGCAGCACACGGTCCGTTGAGGACAGAATGGCACCATGGATTGGAACGCTGCACTAGGACGGAGCCTGCCACGTTTTCTGCCGCGTGGATACTCCTCTCGCTACGAAACCGTAAACGGCGCGCTCTCCGACACGTTTGCCGCGGTAGCCGCGGAAGTATTTCGAGCATTCGATCACGACGACGGCTGGCCCAGCTATGCAAATGGCGACCTAAGTTCCGCCTATATTAGGAACCCTCTCGAAACGGCCCTCGTCTTGCAGGTTGAGCGCAAGGTGTTGGTCGTGCTGTGCAGCGGATTGGCGGAGACCATTGTCGACTACTGCGCTGCGGCGGGGCTGCTGGCGGGGTCAAGGCTCCCGGACGATTGGACTGGCGACGCCGAGCACCTCGACGATTGGCCCTCCTTGGCGGCGGCCTGGGCCTCGCACGGTCTAAGCACCCGCGAACAACGCTACGCGCATGGTATCCTGCTCTCGGCCTTGGACTTCCTTGCGCTGCACGAGGTCGCCCACCTCGAACTCGGTCATCTCGAGGAGATTGCGGCAACAGAACACAGGCTCTTCGGCGAGGGAGAGGTTGCGGCGCGCCTATCGAGGCTGTCGCGCCGCGACTTGCAGTACAGGGAGTTCGAGGCCGACCTCTGGGCCTTCCAACAATGCCTCGAACGCTGGGTGGAACGAGGTTTGGCCACAGACGCCGCGGACCTCCTCGGACCGGTGAGTTTGGCGTGGATGCTGACCTTGATGGCTCTTGATAGTGGCATCCCCCTTGCGAAACAGGCCGCCAAACGCCACCCGCCGCCAGTCTATCGCGCCGTGTTCCTGGACGAGGTGTTCATGGAGGGCACCTCGACGGCTTTTGGTACCAATCAAGTCGAAATCCGCCATCTCCTCGACTCGACGTGGCGCCACATGTCTGAGATCGCGAAATCGTCCGGCAAGGTTCGCCATCGATGGTGGGGCGATAGCAATGCCAGGATGGGACTTTCCTCATATCCGCGCGTTCGCAACGGATGCGCGCGCTACTATTCGGAAAAACTCGACTGTGGGCGCCTGCCAAGACAGCCGTTAGGTGGATGACTTTTGTTTCCGGCGCACGAGCTGATATCGGTCGAGCAGTTCGAAGTAGGGACTGGCCGCGGCGTGGAGACTTTTCAGGAAGCTATCGGTTCGGGCTTCGACCTCCTCATTGAGGGCCATGACCCATTTGTGCAGGCTCGGGTGCGTCCCGCCAGCTGATTGCAAGAGCTTGATCGCGGCCGAGCGCACAGCTGCGATGCTGGCACGGGCGGTCTCATCGCCTTCGAGGCCGAAACGGCCGAGCATCTCGTCGGCCGCCAGCGCTTCCGCCGATAAAACCCACAACGTTCTGTGGCCTGCCGGCGGATGCGTGCGGGCGATGCTCTCGCTGCGGTCTGCCAGCTCGGCAGATTGGGCGAGCACATACATCGCGACCACCATTCCCAGTGCGCTCGCCGCGCCTACAAGCAGCTGGTCGGGCGAAGCCGGCGACGATGGCTGCTCGAGCAGGCGACCGTAATAGCTCGAAAAGATATTGAGACCTGCATCCATGTCCGCCACGTATTCCATGAATTGGGACATGGCGTCGGGGATCGGTCGGTCCAGGTCTTCGGGAGCCTCATAAAGGTCCGAGATGCCAAAGTTCCTGAGGGCAACTTCGGTGTGGCCATAGAGGACGTGGGCCACTTCGTGACGCCAGACAAAGTCGATTGCAGCCATGAAAGTGGCTAGGAACGCATCCCATCTCTCATCGCCCGCCGCGACAATGGCATTTATGTAGTCCTTCCGAATGCCGCTTCGGAGCAGAGAGGGATCGAGCTCGGCCTTCTCCAGCATTGCCAGGTAGAGGTCAAAGCCGGGCGGAAACATCGCAGGAGTCGGTGACGGACTTTGCAGCGCTGATATGTCACCCACCCACGGGGCCATTCCCGGGTTCGCCCATATCGCGGCGCTGACGCCTTGTAGTGTGAGCGGCAAAGGCCAGAACAGCGTTATGGCTTGCAGGGACCCAAGGCTCGTCACAGCCGCATTGAGGATCGGTTTTTGAGCAACTCCGACGCGAAACGAGAAGTCTGTGAACCCCGCATCGGCCAGACGCTCGCGCGCCAAGGACACGGCGTCGTCACCAAGCTTCAGAGCTGCACCAAGTCCTGAATCAGGACTCAGTCCATCGCGCTCTATGAGGCCGCCGAACCGGCTCAATAGCCTGTCATAGTTCCGCTGATCGCTGGCGCCATCACGCTCCATGGGCGGGATCCTACTCGACAAGAAGGCTCACCGCCGCAACGAAGACCCTCTTCACCTCGCATCCGAGGAGCTCTGCCGCGATCGCATCCAACGTAGATTGAGAAAGGGGGTTCACACCTGCCGCAAGCGTGCGCAGAGGTGCCGTAAGCCGACCGGCCATGCCGATCGCGAAATAGCGGTAACTGCCCCGCGCCGTCTTCTCCTTCATGAAGGCTGTCGTGCCGTCGATGCGCTGCCCGGGGATGCCCCAGTCTTCTCCCCGGGTTACCGGGCCAATCCGACGGTCCTGGCTCAGGGTCACAAAGTGCCAGACGTTACAATGTTCGGCGAGCACGAAACCCTCCCCGGAAATCGTCGAGCGGGACACCAGAGCGAACGGCGCGTTGAATGCCACGACCGCGTCAGGTTCTGGCTCCTTTTGATCGTCGGACACGCCGAACGTCATGGACGCAGGCGGTGGTAGGACAACCTCCAATCGTTCAGCGATAGGCCGTTCGACAAGCAAGCGGGCCCAAATCGAACCACCGGGTGGTACCAGCGCATTGTGAAACGCCAAAGCGCTCCCGGTCACCAGCCTGCGCGCGGTTTCCAAGTCGCGATGACCGAGTACCTCGGCGATGAAAGTGAGAAAGGCCACCTCCTGATGTCGCGGGATGCGCGGATGCTCATGGTACCGTGGTGCGAGATAGCCCCGCAGCGTGCTCTCATCGATCCCCAAGCGTTCGGCGATCGCTTGCTGCGACCCGAGGTCGGAGCGGTACTGACCCACTAGCGCTAGGATAATCCTGAGATCCCTACATTCCACAACGCACCTCTCTCCGGTTTTCGGGATTCATTCGGGACTACTTCGTTTTGCGGACGGTCAATGAAGGAGGCGCCCCAAATCCCGGGGTTCCAACTCTGGTAATCGCTATGAACAACTTTGTCTGTCCTTTCCGCGGCCGCTTCCACGGCCAGCCGTTCACGATTGAAGTGGATACCACAAATGTCGTCCATGTCGAGATGACGGCGTGGGCGCGCGACGCTCTGCAGGAGAGCCTGGCGCCGCTCCACACGGGCATGGGTGACGACTTGATCATTGCACGTACGCACGCTCAGGTGCTGTCTATCATCGGACCGTGGGGTGCAGAAGCACTCCAAGGTGTCGCCTCGAGCCACGTCGGCGCCGGGCTCGCGGTCTTGCACAATCTGCCATTCGAAGACGTCGAATGGTCACCTCGTCCCGGAGAAGAGCCTGCCGCTGCGAAGGAAACTGCGGTGAGCGAGCACTTGTTGACTGGCTTTTCGACGTTTTGGGGCGACGCATATGGCGTTCGCAACGAAGGCCGTCGACTGGTCAACGACCTATGGCCTAGCCGCTCAGACCTTGAGAGGCATACCGGCAATGGCTCGCGTAAGACCCTGGGCCTGCACACCGAGAATGCAGCGCTGCGCTTCGCCAGCCCTGGCCGTGACTTGTCGCCAAAGGCTCTGCTCCTCACTGGGGTAAGCGCGCAGCTTGTCGGCGGACCAACGACGCCTGTGGCGATCGCGGCCTCGGCCGTCCGCATGCTCGGTGCGGAAACGGTTCGCGTTCTGCGCTCGCCCTGCACGCGGATCGCCCTGCCGGAACGCTGGCGTGTTCTTGGCCATGATGCAACGGAAGTCGGACCAGTGCCAGTTGTCATCGGCGCCGATGGCCGCGAGGAGGTGATCGCCGCTTACTATGGTGACATGATGCGGCCTGCGTCGGCGGAGGCTGCAGCGGCTCTGTCTGAGCTCCGGGAGGCACTACAGTCGGTCGCAATTCATCAGGATATTCGGCCGGGAATGATGGTTGCGGCTGCCAACGGCCGCGTGTTGCATGGTCGTTCCGACTTTGAACCGGTATTGGATGATCAGGACCGGGCGCAACGTTGGATCCAGCGCATCTTCGTAACTGGCCGTCTGGACTTATTCCGCGATGCGGCCTCGTCCGCCGGCAGGGTCTTCGACGTCAGCCTGTGACGATCGGCGAAATCGGTCAAACAGTGTCGAGGTGCGATGTCCGGCGCCTCGACACACGCTGCGCTCATAGTGCGCTGGCAGTTAGGGGCGAGAACAAGAACTGTTCCCGGCGACATGCGGCCTTTATCAACCTGTCAATCGGCGGCGAAGTTTGACCCTGTATCGGCATCGAATGTTGACCCCCTTGAGGGGTACTCTGGTAAGCACCCGATCAGGCGGAGCTGGTCGGGGTTGCACAGCCTGATCGGGTGCGGATGACTGGCTTTTCGGCTTTAGCTTTGAGAGCGGTTCTTGAAGCGCCAGGTTTCGTTTTCGGTCTCGACGACTCACAATGGTGGGTGAGACGATTGAGCAACGCTGTTGTCATCTTGGCGTCGCCGAAGACGGCGGGCCATTCGCCGAACGCCAGGTTGGTGGTGACGATGATCGAGGTGCGTTCGTAGAGCCTTGAGATGAGATGGAAGAGCAGTTGGCCTCCGGCCTGGGCGAAGGGCAGATAACCAAGTTCGTCGAGCACGATGAAGTCGAGGCGGGTCAGATATTCGGCGAACCTTCCCTGCTTTCCCGAGCGATGCTCGGCCTCCAAGGCGGTTGACGAGATCGACGACATTGAAGAAGCGGCCACGCGATCCGTTACGAATGAGCGCCCGCGCAATGGCGATGGCGAGATGGGATTTGCCTGTGCCGGTCCCTCCGACGAGCACGACGTTGCGCTGGTCGGCGATGAACGTGCCGCCCAGCAGCTCGCGCAGCAGCGCCTCGTTGATCGGCGTGCCGGTGAAGTCGAAGTCTTCGATGTCCTTGGCGAGCGGCAGCTTGGCCAGCGTCATCTGGTATTTGATCGAGCGCGCCAGCTTCTCGGCGATCTCGGCCGATAGGAGGTCGCCGACGATCTTCGGCGGCGCGTGCGAACGTCCCACAAGATGCACCAACCCTATACCGGCTCGACCGATCCCAACGGCTCGGCTCGAGGCTAGCAGGCTAACGCCAGCAATGTCTGGCCTTGCGCCAGCTGTGCGTTAACCCTGACAACTGACGGCGCTTGCAATTGTCGGCGGGATCCGGAAGCTGGCATTTGTCCGCGATTGGATGGGGCCAATTCAGGCGGCCCCGCCGGGTGCTAGTAACACCCGACAAGGCCTGACCATGCACCTTGACTAGAAGGTAACACGGCTATGACAACGCATACCAAACCGCGCCCGCGCGCGGAATCCCCCTTCGATGGATCATTGGGACATAGGCGGTGCCTGTGGCCGAGAGGCATGAGCACGGTAGCTCGCGCCGACAGGTCGGCCAGCAACCGCCCGTCCTGATCCTCAACCCGTTTCTCTGACCTTTCCGGTTCCAGACCGGCGGACCTGTCGTCGCACATGAGATTGCGACGTGAGCTGCTGTCTTTGAACCTGGCAGACCCGGCGCACGCCAGCGGCTTCGCGGAGCGATTCTCCGTGTTCGCTGATTGGGCGTGACGGCTGCCGGCCGACGGTCAGAGGATCGACCTATCCAAGGGAGATTCCCATGCATACAAACTACAGTAACTCACCGCGCTCCAGCGTCGCTGGCTCGATCGTCCAACTGGTCCTGCCCGGGATCAGCACCTATGGCACGGAATTGAGGATGTGATTTAAGGGGTGTTCGGTTCTCGTCGAAGACGAAGGAACGAACATGAATACGAAGTCGACTGGCGGCAATCGCTCCGCCGAACATGT